>Ga0206130_10000043_pt1 | contig 221128 bp, 195 predicted proteins | sample Helgoland_Spring_9_FD_148637 | JGI IMG/M metagenome (GOLD analysis project Ga0206130, IMG submission 148637) | Pelagic subsurface seawater microbial communities from Kabeltonne, Helgoland, North Sea - Helgoland_Spring_Bloom_20160512_1 | ecosystem: Environmental > Aquatic > Marine > Epipelagic...
TGGATGGGATGGAACTTACAGTAATGGAGAGATTGTTCAACAAGATGCTTACATGTATGTGTGTACAGTGCAAGGGTTTGATGGCGAAACATACGAATACAAAGGTTCTGTTACCTTGTTGAGATAAGAATAAACAAAACAAAACAAAATACAATAAAGATAAGGCGACCAAATGGTCGCCTTTCTTTTTAAACCTATTGGCTAGGACGAATTATATTAATAATAAATTCATAAGGGAGCTCGTCAATACTTCCCTATTTAGGAAAATAAACAAATAAAGGTCAAAACAGAAATTGTTACCGATACCTATTGAAAAGACAATAGACTAATTGCAAAAACCATTACCTTTGAGCCGAAGGTAAACAAAGAATGAAGTTTCAAGATTACAAGATACATTCCGACATTAGAGAAGGCATCGATGATATGGGTTACAAGAAGCCTACAGACATCCAATACAAGTGTATCCCTCCGGTCCTTCAGAGGCAAGATGTACTTGCTATTGCACAAACAGGTACTGGAAAAACAGCTGCTTTTGTAATTCCTATTCTAGCCAGGTTGTACAAACTTAAGATAAGACCAGGTCAGAACATTAGTGGAGTAGTTCTTGCTCCTACTAGAGAACTTGCCATACAAATAACAGAATCATTCAAAGAAATTGGGAAACACACCAAGTATAGTTTCTTATCTATACACGGTGGTGCAGATGGGGATGAACAACAAAAGAACTTAAAAGAAGGTGCCGATATAATAATAGGCACACCAGGAAGAGTCAACGACTTAACAAGAAACAACCACATAAATTTAGATAACTTAGTTGTTCTAGTTCTAGATGAAGCAGACAAGATGCTGGATATGGGTTTTTACAAAGACATCACTTATTTACTGCGATTTATACCAAACAAAAGGCAAACATTGTTTTTTTCTGCTACGATAAACGAGCAAATTAAAAAACTAGCCTATTCACTTGTAAACAATCCAATTAGAATCCAAATATCTCCTAAAAATACAGTTGCTAAAAACGTAGATCATGCTGTTGCATTTATAGAGATGGACGACAAAAGGTTCTTTCTAGAGGACTTAATAAACCAACACGAAGAGGATAAAATTCTTGTTTTTGTTAGAACTAAAATTAGAGCAGAAAGAGTTCAAAAAGCACTTAAAAGAGTGGAGCTAGATGTCCTTTGTTTGCATGGTGATCACGATCAAACTGAGAGGTCCAAAAGCTTAAATGCCTTTAAAGAAGGGCTGAATAAAGTGATGGTTACTACAGATCTATGTTCAAGAGGTATAGATATCCCAAATGTCGATTATGTAATAAACTACGATTTACCCGAAACGGCAGAAACTTACGTCCATAGAGTAGGAAGAACAGGAAGAGCTCACAACAAAGGGAAAGCACTTTCATTTTGTAGTTCAGAGGAAAAATTTGTGCTTAAAGACATTGAAGAAGATCTAAGCGAACCAATAGAGTATGTGGAATTGGACAAAAAGTTTTACAATACTATTCTTGATAATACAAACGAAGTAAAATCAGACTGGAAATCACTCATAAAGGAAGGTATAGAATTGGAGGAATTGGCACAAGCCAAAAGCTCTTCCAAAAAGCCAACAAAAAAGAAGAAATGAGTAAAATTATTCATATCTTAGGGACAGAAATAATACCCGGGTCCTCGCATAAATTAAGTATTGATTTTGCAAAATTATATACTAGAACAAAAATTGAAGTTCCTGTTATAATTGAAAGAGCTAAAGGGGATGGACCTACACTTTTATTGTGTGCTGGGATTCATGGTGATGAAGTAAATGGTGTAGAGATTGTGAGGCAAATAATTTCACAAAAAATAAACAAACCCAAACGGGGAATGATTATTTGCATTCCACTTATTAATGTTTTTGGATTCCTGAATGGTACGAGAGCATTCCCGGATGGCAGAGATCTAAATAGAGCATTCCCTGGCTCAAAATCAGGCTCGTTGGCAGGTAGGTTCGCTCATCACCTAATGAATGAAATAGTCCCGCATGCAGATTACATTCTTGATTTCCATACAGGTGGAGCACAACGGTTTAATATTACACAATTAAGAATTAGCCATGAAGAGGAGACATTGGCCCTAGCCAAAAAACTAAATATCCCATTTATCTTATTCTCCAACCAAAGGAAAGAAACCTTTAGAGAATCTTGTGTGAAATTAGGTATAAAAGTAATCCTATTCGAAGGAGGTAAAAGCCTATTCCTAAATAAATTAGTTACTAAAAAAGGTATTGAAGCTGCTAGCAATTTAATTCATGCATTAAATCTAGCATCTCACTCGAAGGACTCAGAGGTTACGCCAACTCTTATTGCAAAGAACAAATGGGTAAGAGCTAGTAAATCTGGAATGTTTCGTAGTTATGCTAGAAATGGAAGTAAGATAAGTAAAGGAGAAATCTTAGGCACCATCTCCGACCCTTTTGGGCAATTCGAGATTAAGGTAAAGGCCTCACAGAATGGACATTTAATTTGCATAAATCACTTTCCATTAGTGAATCAAGGAGATGCAATATTTAACATTGGAATCGAACATCAAGAATGAACAAATTAGATAAAAGTGAATGGTTCGAATCTTGGTTTGATTCAAAGTATTATCATTTATTGTACAACAATAGAGATGAACAAGAAGCAGAAAACTTCATTAATAAATTACTAGCACACCTTAATTTACCCGCTCATTCCGCTATCCTTGATCTTGGTTGTGGCAAAGGAAGACATTCTTCCCAGCTCTTCAAAAACAATCACAAGGTTCACGGGATAGACTTAAGTAAAGAGAGTATTGATTATGCAAATGAGAACTATGGACAGGAGAATCTTAGCTTCTCAAAAGGAGACATGAGAGATTCTTTTGGAAAGGACATTTACAATTGCGTTATGAACCTTTTTACTAGCTTTGGTTATTTTCAGGATATCTTTGAAAATGAAAAAGTTATAAATAACGTCTCCCAATCTCTTCACCCAAAAGGTATTTTTGTACAGGATTTTTTTAACGCTGATTGGGTAAAAAGTACATTAAAGATAAGTGAAGTCCAAAAAAGGGGGGACACCGTCTTTAAAATCTCTAGAAAAATAGAGGACGGTTTTGTAAAAAAGCTGATCCAATTTGAAACTAAAAATAAGGCCTTTTCCTTTCAGGAAGAGGTAAGACTTCTAAGTCTTAATGATTTCAAATCCATGTATCTTAATCAGGGCTTAGAGATAATCGACATTTTTGGCTCTTATGATTTAGAGAATTATGACACACAAAAATCCCAAAGACTTATATTAATTTCGCAGTGCAAATGATGCATACTTTATACAATTTGGACGCATGGTTATTTAAATTAGTCAATCATGGAAACAGCAATGCCTTCTTTGATTTCTTAATGCCTATCATTACGAATAAAAATACCTGGATTCCGCTTTATGTTCTGATCTTCCTGTACCTTATATACATATTTAGAAAGCGGGCTTACATTCCAATTATAGGACTTGTATTGGCAGTAGGATCTGCAGACTATCTAACCTCTGGTATAATAAAACCTGGCGTGGATAGAGTAAGACCTTGTAATGTAGAAGAGCTAAAAGCAAATATCCATGCACCCTGTAGGAATAGCCCTTCTTTCCCTTCCTCGCATGCCGCCAACCATTTTGCCATTGCAGTTTTTTTATCCTTCGTCCTTAATGGGAAATGGAAAAACCTAAAATACATCTTTTATATATGGGCTTTTGCCATAGCCTATAGCCGAGTTTATGTGGGCGTTCATTACCCATTTGATGTATTTATGGGGGGAGTAATAGGTGGCTTACTAGGTCTTCTTTTTGCAAAAGCCTCGAAACACTTAATTAACATTAGAACAACCTAAATGTCCAATACTATACTATACCTTGTTTTATTTCTTGCCCCTTTAATAGGAGGATTAATCGCTGTATTTTACAAAAAAGAAAAGTCCACAAACTTTCCAGTTTTAATGGGATTTGTTGGAGCATTTCTGCTATCTATTGTTCTTGTAGGTATCCTTCCACATCTTTACCATGAAGAAGATACTAGTATTGCCATTTTTATACTTATTGGTTTTTTTATTGAATCCATCTTAGAATTAATCTTCGGCACAAAACACGACCATCATGGACACGACCATGAACACAATCATGCTCATGCTTCTTTACCCATAGGCTTATTTATTGCACTGGCAATTCACTCTTTTGCGGAGGGAATTCCTCTAACGCATAGAATCAACGGCAGTGCTGATGCGCAAACTGGGCTAATCTTTGGTATCGCATTACACGAAATGATTGCCGCATTCTCTTTACTTATTTTAGTGCGAACCACAGGGTTAAAAAAAGGTGCAATCATTGGCCTTGCCATCCTTTACGCTATTATATCACCAAGTGGAGCAATACTTGGGAGCTTCTATGATGGGGCTCATGATCATGCACATGCTATGCCTAAGTTGATGGCTGTAGCAGTAGGTACCATTTTACATGTATCAATGGATGTTCTGAGTCAACCTCTACACAGTAAGAGTAAACAATTGGTTAAATTCGTTGCAATAATTCTAGGAATAGCAGCTGGATTCCTCCTTATACATTAACAATTGATCATTATCTTTCTCATAGCTTTAACAACCGCTTACCTGGGTTTAGCCTCACCGGGAATGTTGAACATGACTGCCTGTAAAATCAGTGTTGAAAGAGGTGCAAAAGAAGCCTTTCATTTTTCAATTGGCGCTTCCATCGTGGTTGTTGTTCAGGCATATCTAGCATTAACTTTTGCTAAGCTTATTAGCACTGAGCCCACTATAATTGCGAACTTTAAAATTGCGGGAATAGTCATTTTCTTTTTACTTTCCTTTTACTTCTTTAGCCAAGCAAGAAAACCAAAAAAGGAAGAAGACCACAAAAAACCAAAAAAAGGAAATTTCTTTCTAATAGGAATGGGACTATCTGCCCTCAATGCATTGGCTATTCCTTTCTATCTTGCAATAGGAATCTATTCCGAAGAAAAAGGATGGTTGCGAATGATTCTTTATGATAAAATCATTTTTGTTCTAGGAGCTTCCCTAGGTGTATTTTTACTATTAAAGACCTATTGCAGATTTGCTCAAACCATTCTTAGGAAATCTAAACTCATTGCTAGAAACTCAAACTATATATTAAGTATTCTTTTCTTAGTTTTGGGCTTCGTTGCTTTGTTCAATGTGCTTTAAAAGAGAATCAAACGCTAAAAGCATTACATATCACTAAGATTAGCTAGTTGCTACTTCTCTATTGATTTTTCTTACAAGTCCTTGCAACACTTTACCTGGTCCTAATTCAACAAACTCTGTTGCTCCATCTGAAATCATTGATTGAACAGATTGAGTCCATTTAACTGGAGCAGTTAATTGAGCAATAAGATTACTTTTAATTTTATCTTTATCTGAAACTCCTGAAGCAGTGACATTTTGATATATAGGACAGGTTGGGTTATTAAATGCCGTATTTTCTATAGCTGCTGCTAATCTTTCTTTAGCTGGCTCCATCAATGGAGAATGAAATGCACCTCCAACTGGTAGTTTTAAAGCTCTTCTTGCACCTGCTTCAGTAAGCTTTTCACATGCTTCTTCAATTCCAGCTATACTCCCAGATATAACCAATTGTCCTGGACAATTGTAATTTGCAGGTACCACAACCTCAGAAATTTTACTGCAAATTCCTTCAACTACAGAATCATCCAAGCCTAATACTGCTGCCATGGTAGATGGCTCTATCTCACATGCTGCTTGCATAGCAAGAGCTCTTTGTTCCACTAATTTAAGAGCTGACTTAAAATCCAAAGCTCCAGATGCTACTAATGCAGAAAATTCCCCCAGACTATGTCCTGCAACCATATCCGGATTGAAATCCTCACCTAATGCAACTTGCGCTGCAATCGAATGAATGAAAATTGCTGGCTGTGTAACCTTGGTCTGTTTCAACTGCTCGTCGGTTCCACTAAACATTATTTCAGAGATAGAATACCCTAAAATCTCATCTGCCTTATCAAAGATTGCTTTTGAATCTTCATTTGTATCGTAAAGCTCTTTGCCCATTCCAATAAACTGAGCGCCTTGACCTGGAAATACATATGCTTTTTTCATCCTTTATTATTTTTATTTTTTTAGCTATTTGCTATTTCAAAGAGCAAATATGCAATTTTATTTTATTTCACCGAAAATCTCATACTCTTTCTTTTTACCATTTAATAGAGCAAAATCACCTGAAGTAGAGATGCTTTTTTGAGCATTGTAATTTAAACTCATCTCTTGAGAAGACAGATTATCCAAGCTCTTTACATTCATTCTTACGCTTATTATTTTCATGTCAATAAACAAAAGCTCTATTGTCTTCATGCTTTTATCTTCAATCACCTGAACATATTGCTCTTTGTATCTATTGTTAAATGAGTCTTTGGTTAATTTGTATTTCGAAATAAGCTCTTGAGAATCTGGCAAATTCGAGTAGAATAACTTCATCTCATTTTTCCATATTGGCTGAGCCAATAAAGTGTCGTTCATTTTCCCCTCATAGTAAATGGCCTTTTGCAAAACCTTATCACTCTTATTGAGCATTTCTACTTCGCTATTCAAATACGATTCTAAGAAGCAAGTCTTAGCATTTTTCTTTGAAACAGGTGCGCATGAGGCAGCAAACAGTATAAGTAAGAATAAGGTTGTTGATTTAATATATTGCATTTCCAGTCATTTCAGTCGGTTGAGGTAATCCCATTATCTTTAATATCGTCGGAGCTACATCCGCCAAAATACCTGGCTTTAACGCAACCGCTTCCTTGGACACAAGTACACAAGGTACTGGATTTGTTGAGTGCGCCGTATTAGGAGTATTGTCTGGGTTCACTGCATGATCTGCATTTCCGTGATCTGCAATTACAATAAAGCTATAACCGCTTTCTTGTCCCTTTTTAACAATTTTCTCTAAACATGAATCTACCGTTTCTGCTGCTTTCACAATAGCAGAATAAACTCCCGTATGCCCAACCATATCTGTATTTGCATAATTAATGCACATGAAATCTGTTTTACCTTCTTCAAACTCAACCAACAATTTATCTGTTAGTAACGGTGCGCTCATTTCTGGTTGGAGGTCATAGGTAGCGACCTTCGGAGAATTTTCTAAGATTCTCTTTTCTCCTTCAAACTCCTTTTCTTCTCCTCCTGAGAAGAAGAAAGTAACGTGGGGGTATTTCTCGGTTTCTGCGGCTCTTATCTGCGTAAGCCCTTTGGAAGAAAGATATTCACCTAAGGTCATCTTTATTTGTTGTGTACCAAAAACAGCATGAACATCTACATAATTTTCATCATACGAAGTCATGGTGCAGTAATAAAGAGGTATCTTTTTCATCCCAAATTCTAGAAAGTCCTCTTGGCTTAAAGCTCTTGAGATTTGTCTGCCTCTATCTGTTCTGTAATTAAAACAAAGAAAAACATCTTCCTCTTCCACCAATCCTTTACGTTCCAGAAGTATGGGTTCCATAAACTCATCCGAGATATTCTTGTCATAAAACTCTTTCACCGTAATAATAGCATTGGAACTTTCTTTTCCAACACCTTTTACCATGAGGTCGTATGCTTTTTTTACTCTTTCCCATCGCTGGTCTCTATCCATGGCATAATACCTTCCTACAATGGAAGCTATAGAAGCATTGGTTCTAGCAATAAAATCTTCCAGTTCTTTTAAATATGTCGTTCCATTGTGCGGATCGGTATCTCTCCCATCCAAGAAACAATGGATGTATACTTTTATATCTTCAAACTTCTTGAAATAGTCAACTAATCCTTTTAAATGTTCTAGTGAAGCATGTACTCCACCATCGGAAACTAAACCCGCTAAATGAATCTTCTTGGTATTTTCTTGAGCATGTTTCACGGCATTGTTCAAGGTTTTGTTATCTGCGACTTCTCCATTGGCAAAAGCCTTATTTATTAAGAGCAATTGTTGGTATACAATTCTTCCAGCACCAATGTTTAAGTGACCCACTTCCGAATTTCCCATTTGACCAGCTGGCAATCCAACAGCCTCCCCAAAAGTAGTAAGAGTCGTTGTAGGGAAGTTCTTCATCAAAGAATCCATAAAAGGTGTCTTTGCATGGTAAATCGCATCGGAATGAGACTTATCCCCTATTCCCCAACCATCTAGAATCACCAAGGCACATTTGCCAGTTTTGTTCATGCTGCAAATATAATACGGTTTCATCTAGGAAGGAAATGAAGGTTATCAAGGTAAAGTAATTAACAAAAAAACTCCCCTATCTACTTACGTAAACAAGGGAGTCAAAAAAAAATATATGAAAAAAACTATATTTTATTGTCCTTAACGTGAATATTGGATAAGAAATTTTATCAGAAGTCATATAGGCATTCAGGTTAAGATACTATTTGTGTAGAACTAGCTTTGCTAATTCAAGCAAATAGAATGAAAAGATGAATGTTTAAATGGCTTTTTATATTTAAATGCTATAACTTTTGCAATCTTCTACGTTAGATTTCATAAGTGAGAGCGTTGCTATCACATTATAAAATCTGCCTTGAAGCTTAATAAAACTAATAGCACTGATTTTATTTCTTATCCATTATTCACGTTATCTTTAAGATTACTTGATTGCAATCTTCTTGGCAACCTCTTTTTCCTTCTTAGGGATAGAGATGTTCAGTAATCCATTGGAGAAAGTAGCTTCTACTGCTCCCAAGTCCACATTATTACCTAGCCTGAAACTTCGTCTAAAGCTTCCATTTCTAATTTCTTTTTTGTGAAACTTTTCACCTTCTACACTTTCTTCTTTGTTGTATTCTCCTATAACAACTAAAAGATTTTCCTTCACTTCAATTTCTACCTCTTTCTTTGTAAGACCTGGTAATGCAAGAGTCACTAAGTAGTTGGTATCCGTTTCCTTAATGTCTGCATTAGGAATAAAATTCACTACCCCTTCATTCTCCTCATTGAAAATATGGTTAAATCCATTTGACATTGCAGGAGAAAGAAAATCTCTGAAAAAATCTCTATTCTGGTTTTTTATTAAATTGTTCATAATTTATTTATTTAATTTTATACTCTACTTATTTCAAAACCATTGCCAATTGAATTATTGCGCCATTGTGTCTTTATTTGTAATATTGCTAAAATAAAACAAGACAGAATGTCTTCTTCTGTTGTTTCAAGGCTCTCATAAAGGTCAATTTTTCCTATTAGACTAGCCAATAAAATTACATCTGCTACAACCTAACAATAAACAGGAGGAAAAGTCCTCACAAGTCACTCGTTATCAAGTTGATAAATTTCATAAAAAAACATACAAAATAATTGACTAAATCTCTTTCTATATTGAATAGAATAATTATTTTTGCACCCTTTAAAACTCAATTCAGATAAGAATGGCCAACACAGGTAAAATATCACAAGTTATAGGTCCAGTAGTCGATGTAACATTCGACCAGGAAGGATCTCATTTACCAAGTATTTACGATGCTCTTTATATTCCAAGAGAAGGGAACTCAAACATCGTACTTGAAGTACAACAACATTTAGGAGAAAAGATAGTAAGAACTATCTCCATGGAAGGAACGGAAGGTCTTGTCAGAGGCATGGTAGTTACTGACACAGGCTCTCCTATTATTGTTCCTGTAGGGGAGCAAATTAAAGGAAGACTACTTAATGTAGTTGGTGAAAGTATTGATGGAATCGGAGACATGGATTTTACAGGTGGACGTTCTATTCACCAAGATGCACCAGTTTTTGATGATTTATCTACTGCAGCTGAGCCTTTGTTTACTGGGATTAAAGTAATTGATTTACTTGAGCCTTATGCAAAAGGTGGTAAGATTGGTTTGTTTGGTGGTGCTGGTGTAGGTAAAACGGTTCTTATTATGGAACTTATTAACAACATTGCAAAAGCATACGAAGGACTTTCTGTATTTGCCGGTGTAGGTGAAAGAACAAGAGAAGGAAATGATTTGTTACGTGAGATGATTGAATCTGGTGTAATTAAATACGGTGAAGAGTTTACTGAAGATATGGAGAAAGGCGGATGGGACCTTTCCAAAGTGGATAAAGTAGAATTAGAAAAATCGCAAGCAACGCTTGTATTTGGACAAATGAATGAGCCTCCTGGAGCAAGAGCAAGAGTTGCACTTTCTGGATTGGCAATTGCAGAATATTATAGAGATGCAGTAGGGGAAGACCAAGGTAGAGATATCTTATTCTTTATCGACAACATCTTTAGATTTACACAAGCAGGATCTGAGGTATCGGCACTATTAGGTCGTATGCCTTCAGCGGTAGGATACCAGCCGACATTAGCATCTGAAATGGGTGCGATGCAGGAAAGAATTACTTCAACTAAAAGAGGGTCTATTACATCGGTACAGGCAGTATACGTACCTGCAGATGATTTAACGGATCCAGCTCCAGCAACAACGTTTGCTCACTTGGATGCAACTACTGTACTTTCTAGACAAATTGCTTCATTAGGTATCTACCCAGCGGTAGATCCTCTAGAATCTACTTCTAGAATCTTAAATGAAGAAGTATTAGGAAAAGAGCATTACGGTTGTGCGCAGAGAGTAAAAATATTATTACAGAGATACAAGGAACTTCAAGATATCATTGCGATTCTAGGTATGGATGAATTGTCTGAAGAAGACAAATTAGTAGTACACAGAGCAAGAAGAGTTCAAAGATTCTTATCTCAACCTTTCCATGTTGCAGAGCAATTTACAGGATTGAAAGGAGTATTGGTAGACATCAAAGAAACCATCAAAGCATTTAATATGATTATGGATGGTGAAGTAGATGAATACCCAGAAGCAGCATTTAACCTTGTAGGTTCTATTGAGGAAGCCGTGGAGAAAGGTAAGAAAATGTTGGCTGAAGTAGAAAACAAGTAAGATGAACATTGAAATAATAAGCCCCGATAAAACCTTGTTTGAAGGAGAAGCAGAAGTAGTTACTCTCCCTGGAACAGATGGTAGTTTTCAAGTGATGAACAACCATGCTCCAATGATTGCAGGTCTTAAAAAAGGCGATGTAATTGTTAAAGCGAATGGCAAGGAGGAATCTTACCCTATTGCTGGTGGCTTATTCGAAATACTAAACAACAAGGTTGTTATATTGGCTTAAGCCAACAAACAATTAATATACAAAAGGAGCTTTTTAGGAAGCTCCTTTTTTTATGCTCCTAGCCTAGTTTTTTTAGTCTATATACTTTCGTATACAATATATAGGTGCTGTTAAAAACTAAAAACACAACCTAAACGTTTATATAGTAGGTTTGAACTATGCTTAGAAATTGCGCAATCTTTACTATACTGTTTTTTAGCTCCACATTGTCTTGGGGTCAAAAGACCGTGCAATATGAAAACCCAAATGCCCTATTCAACAGTGCTGTCGACTTATACGACAACGATGTATACAATGCTTGTATCAAGAAATTTGGAAACTATTTAGAACTAAATCCTACAGCATACAATAGAGTGGATGCTCATTTCTACATTGCAGTCTCTAAGCTTAAACTTCAACATTCCAATGCTCTTTTGGAGGCATTAGAATTATTAAAAGCATATCCAGAAAACAGAAAAACAAATGAGCTTAACTTGGCTATTGCAAGTACATACTTAGCAAAAGAAAAATTTAGACAGGCTGCGCGTCATTTAAAAGAAGTAGATATAAATAGTTTACCGGCTGAGGCTAAAGATGAATTTGCCTTCAATAGAGCATACTCTTATTTCAAGTCTAAAAAATACAAAGAGGCGGCAATTGAATTCCAACCTTTAACAACTAGCGAGAACCCATACTTCATAAAATCAAATTACTATTACGGTTACGCCTTATACCAGGAGAAGAATTACGATGCTGCTTTAAAAGCCTTCAAAAGAATTGAAAATAGAGGGCCGCAAACAATGAAACTTTATGTTGCTCAAATATATTACCTAAAAGGCTTGTACAAGCAATCCATAGATGAAGCAAATTCCATCTCCCTTCCTAGCCTTAAGCCAAAAGGACAAATGATGGTTGGTAAATCCTATTACAAAATTAAGCAGTATGAAAAAGCAGTAATTGCATTTGAAAGAGCAGAAATAAACCCGGAAGTTCTATCTGAAACGGAACAATACGAAGTTGGCTATGCGTATTACAAAGCAAAAAAATACAGCAAAGCATTTGATTACCTCTCTCCTATAGCAAACAAAGACAATGAACTTGGTCAATTAGCAAGTTATAATCTAGGACATTGTTTTCTATTCCAGAACAAAAAGCAAAATGCATTAAATGCTTTTTATGAGGCACAGAGAAAGAACCATTCGTCTAAAGTTAAAGAAGAAGCCCTTTTTCAATACGCTAAGCTTTCCTACGACATGAACAACAGCATAAATGCTACCTCAGCATTTCAGGCCTTTTTATATGACTTCCCAAACTCAGAGCATGCCGACGAAGCTAAGAATATACTTGTCTCGCTCTTTGTAAATACCAACGACTATAAAACAGCTCTCTCACTACTAAATGGGATTAAAAAGTGGGATGCAAATACAGAGAAATTGTACCAACAAATATCTTTTAGTAGAGGGCAAGAATTAATTAATGCAGTAGAATACCCACAGGCAAAAGCTTCCTTTCAGAATTCCCTAAAATATCCCGTTAATAAAGAAAAAGAAGCCGCCTCTCATTTCTGGTTAGGAGAAATCGCCATTAGAACACAAAACAATAACGAAGCAAAGAAGGCCTATGAAATCTTCATCGCTAAGCCCATTTCAAAAAGCTTAAGTTATTTCCCTTCTGCGCATTACAGTCTTGGATATATTTATTATAAAGAGGAAAACTACACCAAAGCATCCATGTACTTTAGCCAAGTAACGGAATTAAAGACTAGCTACAGTATTGAAGAAAACAAACTAAACGACAATCATTTAAGGTTAGGAGATTGTAATTACATCCTTAAAAACTACCCTATTGCCTTGAATGCCTATAGTTATACTACCTCTGCCAATAGACCAGAAAGTGACTATGCCCTTTTCCAACAAGGAATGATATATGGCCTAAATAACCAGGCAACAGAGAAAATTCAAGTAATGAAAAGAATTCCACGTGATTTTCCTCACTCCATATATATCCCTGATGCTATATTCGAGCTAGCTAGTGAGCAAATGCAAATAGAAAACTACAAAGAATCAGAACGTAATTTCCAGTACCTAATCTTAGATTTTCCTTCTAGCACCTATAAAAGAAGAGTTTATCTTAGCTTAGGCTTAATATACTATAACAGTTCCCAGGACAAAAAAGCACTGACAGAATTCAAAAACGTAGTGAAGGAATTTCCAGGATCTCCAGAAGCAAAAAATGCTGCTAGCTTCATTGAAAAAATTTACATCGACAACGGGGAGTCCCAAAACTATTTGGCATGGCTTGAAACCCTGCCAAACAACTCCGTATCTGCATCGTACAAAGATTCAATAAGCTATGACGCCGCACAAAAAAGGTTCATGAAAGGGGATTATAGCGTTTCCCTAAATGACTTTGAAAACTACATTAAGAATTACCCGAAGGGTTTCTTTATACTAGAAGCACATCACCTTGCTCTTTATTGTGCAAGGGAAACAAATGAAGAAGAGAAAGAGATAAACCATCTGATTGCCCTTTCAACAGGCAATACCAACAAGTACACAGAAGAGGCACTTTGGGATCTAGCATCCATTTATATAAAAAATGATGAATGTATTAAATCCATTCCTTATTTAGAAAGAGCTGAAAAAATAACTAAGAGTATCGATAAAATAAAAGAATCTCAATTCTTTCAAGTGTTGTGTTATGAAGAAAATAAAGATACTTCAAAAATGGAAGCACTTGCTTTAAAATTATTTGGCCAAAAAGTATTAACTCCCAATCAAGAAGGAAAAATACTCACTATATTAGCAGAAAAAGAACTAAGAGAAAATAACTTGGACCAAAGTTACCTTCTTTTTAAACAAGCAAGAGAGAAATTCACTAACCAACATGGAGCCAAGTCATTATACTATATGGCCCTTATTGATTTCAACAAGGATAAACTAGATGACTCTAAAGCAAAAATTTTAGAATTTGGTGAAGATTTTTCTAGCTATGACTATTGGTTTGGTAAATGCTTTATTCTTCTTTCTGACATCTATGTTAAAAGAGAGGATAACTTCCAAGCAAAAGCAACTCTAAACAGTGTAATCGACAATTTTGAACACTTAGAAATTATTGAAGAGGCTAAAAGCAAATTGGCCAAGTTACTAGAAGAAGAGAAAGAGAAGAAACAAAATTTGATGAACCCTGACGAGGATACTATTGAAGATGTCAGGGAATAAAGAAAAAAAACTTACTTTGAGCTACAAGCCGCTTATAAGTATATAAAAAATAGAAATAATAGCAACTTTGATGGTTGTATACCCTAATAATTTATCTAATTTCGCTATATGAGTCATTTCATGAAATCTTTTCTTATAATTCTATTGGCAATGTAAAGTTCATCAACCTTTGCCCAGAATTCTAGAATCGAAAAATTAAAGACGCAAATTAAAGAAGGTACAAATTCTCCGGCAACAGTGGACCTTATGCATGATTTGTATTATCAGTATTCTGGTAAAGACGAATACAAGAAAGATGCAGAAAAAATTGAGGTTATAGTGCCTTATGTGTCAAGTGGAGGGCTACCAAACCAAGCATACCAAATTCTTGTAAGACCTAATGTTAATCTTATGATGCCTCTCAAACAGTTATAGAAGAAAGTCAAGTAAAAATTTCTTCTATTCAAGATTCTATTCAGAAACAAACTTTGCTAAATGAAAAGTTAAGTCTAGAAAATAAGATATTAGAAGAAGAAAAAAGGTATAGTGCATTAAGTGAAAAGGCTGCTAAATCCAAAAGCAATTTCTATATGATTCTTGGAAGTTTAGGGGTTCTACTTGCATTGGTTTTTATAGTATTATTATTATACATGAGAAAAAACCAAAGTAGGTTAAGAGAAAAAAAATCTCTTGATTGAAAAAGAGAAAGCAAGATCAGATGAGCTTTTGTTAAACATCCTACCCCTTGACTTAGCAATAGAACTAAAGGAAAATGGATCGGCGAAAGCACAAAGTTTAGAAAATGCAACAGTCTTTTTTAGTGATTTTAAAGATTTTACAAAAATTGGTGAGAGGCTTACTCCTACCGAGCTTGTAGAGGAACTAGACCACTGTTTTAAAGCATTTGATAAAATAATTGAAAATACGATATTGAGAAGATAAAAACCGTAGGTGATGCTTATATATGCGCATCTGGCTTAAGTAATCAAAAAAACAAATCTCCTAAAGATGTAGTAAAAGCCGCAATTGAAATTCGAGATTTTGTTTTAGCCAGGATTGAAAATAGAAAAAAGAAAAAAAAAGAGTTTTTTGAAATTCGAATAGGAATTCATACGGGCCCAATTGTTGCTGGAATAGTAGGGTTTAAAAAATTCGCCTACGACATCTGGGGAGACACCGTAAATACAGCTGCAAGAATGGAACAGCATAGTGAACCTGGGAGAATAAATGTTTCCTCTGAAACATTTGAATTAATAAAAACAGATTTCTCCTTTACGTATAGAGGAGCAATCGAAGCAAAGGGGCAATAGACATGTACTTTATTAATGATTTAGTACCCAACAAAGAGAAGAGTAGTTAATAGATTAAGTATATTTGCCATCCTAAATGCAAATTCTTTTTCTCGCAAATAGATTTCCTTACCCTCCTTACAGAGGAGATAAACTAAAAATTTATAATTTAGCAAAGAGGCTAAGTGAAAATCATTCTTTACATCTAGTTACCTTTCTTCAGAACAAAAATGACAAAGAACATTTACCGCATTTAGAACAAATATTTGAGTCCATTGAGCTCGTTGAATTAACTAAAGCTCAATCCATACTTAGTTGCATACTTGGCTTTTTTAGTAACATGCCATTTCAAGTATTGTATTTTAAGTCTAAGAAGATGAAGAGAGCTCTGAGTAAGTTTATGGCCAAACATTCAGAAATAGATGCAGTACACGTGCAACATTTAAGAATGTCGCAATATTTAGAAGACTCAAAAGTCCCGCAGATTTTGGATCTGCCAGATGCTTTCTCTTTGTATTGGGAAAGGAGACTTAAAACAAAAAGGGTATGGTGGCAACACATCTTTGATAAGATGGAATCAAAAAGAATCGTTCAATACGAACAAAAAATAAAAAATTACAAGAAATGTCTTGTTTGCTCCTTAGAAGATAAAATACATTTAGAGAAGACCCACAATGCAAACAACATTGACATACTTTCAAACGGAGTAGATTTAGATACTTTTGGAACTGAAGAACACGACTACTCTCACAACCATAAAATCCTATTTACTGGGAACATGGATTACGCACCAAATGTAGATGGGGTAGTTTATTTTACACAAGAAATTTTACCTCTAATCCTTAATAAATATCCAAATATTGAATTTGTAATTGCAGGACAAAGACCAGTAAAACAAGTACTAGATTTGGCTGGGTCTAATGTTAAAATTACTGGGTTTATAGAAGACTTAGCAAAAGAATACAATAGTGCCTCTGTTGTTGTTGCACCTTTAAGGTTTGGTGCTGGTACTCAAAACAAAGTACTTGAAGCAATGGCTGCGGGTGTACCTGTTGTTTGTTCTGACATTGGTTTCGAAGGGCTATGCATAGACTCTGGGGAAGGTGCAATAAAAGAAACCGATACTCAAGGATTTGCGCAATCTGTTTTAAGTCTATTGGAATCAGAGAAGAAACGTAAGGAAGTTGGGAGAAAAGGCAAGACCATAATTGAAAACAATTTTAGTTGGGATACTATAAGCAAAACACTTGAAAACTATTTCAATCAGGTATGCAAGTAATAAAAAAAGTAAGTGGAGCATCTAAGCTAGACATCCTATATCTAATGTTTGTAGTTATGTCTGGTATCTTTTGGCAAGAAAGAATTATAAACCAGGACAATGCCTTATTTGCATTTAATATAACTGCATTTGAATCTTTTGAGTTAGCACATTATAGATTTACGGATATCTTTTCGCAAATAATACCAATTTTATTGGTAAAAGCAGGACTAGATCTTCAGACTATATTAAGTTGCTATTCTATTCTGTTGGTCCTTTTGCCCTATTTGCTTTTTAGAATAGTATTATACACCTTTTCTGATAAAGGCATGGCCTGGATGCTCTTTTTGGCACAAATCCTTTTCGTCTCTGATTATTTTTTTGATGCTATCTCTGAAAGCAAAGGAGCAATTGCTCTATCCCTGTTTTGTATAGCAATATTGAAAAACAAAATAGTCTTCAAACATATATACTTCTATTATGGGCTAGGAATTATAGCTTTAACCTTTGCCTTATTTACCCATCCAGTTTCATTGGTGCTAATAGCGATATTACTACTTTGGTCTTATGTCAATAAATTAATGGAGAAGAAGTACACTTATTTGTTCTTTGGTTTAATTGCTGTTGTAAGCATACTCAAATACTTCTTTTTCCCTACTTCGGGATATGAAAATGGAATGATCAATGAGGTTTTAGATGTCTCCAAATGGGCAGAAGTATTAAAGGAGAATTATGTCTTAACTTTTATTTCTTCCCAGTTTAGAAAAATTTACCTATTTGGATTCTTGTTTTTACTTCTATTCTTCTTTAGGTACATAAGATATGGTAAAACAAAAACAGCCCTCTTATATCTTGCACTTAATATGGGCATGTTCTTTCTACTTTTAATTACATTTAAGCAAGGAGACAGCAACATGATGATGGAAAAGAATCTCTCCACTCTTGCGGTAACAATCCTGCTTCCATTTATAGGCAAAGAAGCGGACTCCCTAAATGTTTTTAATTCCTTTAGAGTTAGGTTCTTTTTACCTTTCTTATGTCTATTCTTACTTCACAGAATAAATAAGGCATCTGCTTTCTATACCGAAAGACAGAATACATTGAATAAATGGATAGAAATTGGAAAAGACTATGGTCACCAAAAGTATCTAATCAATCAAGAAGCACTTTCAAATACTCCTGAAATCAGCATCTGGTCCTTGCCATATGAAACAGCATTGATAAGCACATTGAAATATCCTGAGAACTCCATGACGATCAAGAACATCAAAGAAGTTGAATACTGGAGAGGTTTGCATAATCACAAGGATGCTTTTATTGGAGCCGATTTCTTCATGCCATATAACACGAAAAAAATCAAATCTAATCTTTATAATTTCGGGGAAGAGAAGTACTATTTACTTGAGATAAACAAGTAACTCTTTCTGATTTTCTGCATTAAAATACACATGTTCCTTTAAAGTTGTAGCAAGTGAAATTCCAACGTAATCCGCATAAACAGGAAACCTTCTGTGGTTTCTATCTGCAAGAACAGCAACATCCAATTTTGAAGGGTTCATTTGAATAAAAGGAACCATGGCATTGGCCAAGGTCTTCCCCGAGTTAAGCACATCATCAATAAGTATTATTGTGTCTCCCTTTTTAGGCTTAGGCATTTTATCAATCTGTACTTCGTAATTACCTTCTTCAATCCCTGGAAACTCTATTTGGAAAATTTGCAGTTCAATTGCACAAATCTGCTTTAGGTATTCTTTTATTAGCTTAGCTAAGTAAAATCCCCTTTCATTTAAACCACCAAGCCATAACTTTTTTGCCTTTAAGTTATGCTCCAATATTTCATAACTAATCCTCTTGACTTTATGTAAGATTTGATTATGTTCTAATATGATGGTACTGTTCTCCATTGATTTACAAAGTAAGTCTATATTTTATAAAAAAGAAAAGTCCACGTGGAATTCACGAGGACTTTTAATGTCATTTGTTTTACCTATAGATTATACAGCAAAACTTTCACCGCATCCACATGATCTAGTGGCATTTGGATTATTAAAATTAAAACCTTTGCCATTAAGACCGTCTGTAAAATCAAGTTCTGTTCCACACAAATACAAAAAGCTCTTCATATCACACACAATCTTTTGTCCTTTGTCCTCAAATACTTGGTCTCCTTCTTTACTCTCGTTATCAAAATCCAACTTATAAGTAAGACCAGAACAGCCACCACCTTCTACTGCAACTCTAACAAAATAGTCGCCATTCGTATTTGCTTCTGCCATTAAGGTAGTTACTTTTTCTTTTGCTCTATCTGTTATTGTAATCATATTAATAATGTCTTTTTTCGTCTTCTATTGCTTCTAAACCATTCTTAACTCTGTAATCGTTTATTGCCTGCTTGATAGCATCTTCTGCTAGAACTGAACAATGAATTTTTACTGGTGGTAAAGCCAATTCTTCTACAATATCCATGTTGTCAATTTTCATTGCATCGTCTACTGTTTTCCCTTTTAACCACTCTGTAGCTAAAGAAGAAGAAGCAATTGCAGAACCACATCCAAAGGTCTTGAATTTTGCATCTTTAATTAATCCGGAAGCATCATCAACCTCTATCTGCAGTCTCATTACATCACCACATTCTGGTGCTCCAACAAGACCTGTACCTACTGAACTACTACTTTTATCAAGTGTCCCAATGTTTCTTGGGTTCTCGTAATGGTCGATTACTTTATCTGAATATGCCATAGTTTATATTTTTTATATTGGCCAAAGCCAATGTTAATTCTTTATTTTAATTTTACTTAATGCTCTGCCCATTCAATGGCGCTTATGTCTATTCCTTCCTTAAACATATCCCACAAAGGGCTCATATCTCTTAGTTTATTTACTGCAACTTTCACATGTTCAATTGCATAATCTACTTCTTCTTCTGTGGTATACCTACTAAGTCCAAACCTTAAAGAAGAATGAGCTAACTCATCGTCCAAGCCTAGACATTTAAGTACATACGATGGTTCCAAAGAAGCTGATGTACATGCGGAACCAGAACTTACTGCAAGATTTTTAATCCCCATCATAAGACCTTCTCCTTCTACGTGTTTAAATGAAATATTAGAAACATGTGGTAATCTATGCTCTTTACTACCGTTAAGGTAACTTTCTTCCATAGTCATTAAGCCAGCTTCTAACCTATCTCTCAGCTTTATAATTCTAGCATTATCACTGTCCATTTCTTTCATGCAAAGTTCAGCAGCTTTACCAAAACCAACGATTCCAGGTACATTTAACGTTCCTGAACGCATGCCTCTTTCATGTCCACCACCATCAATTTGAGCTGTTACTTTAACTCTTGGTTTCTTTCTTCTTACATACAATGCACCTACCCCTTTAGGACCGTACATTTTATGTGCCGTAAAAGACATTAAATGAATTCCATATTCTTCTACATCTACTGGTATTTTGCCTACAGCTTGCGTCGCATCCGAATGAAATAAGATGTTGTGCTTTTTTGCAATCTCACCAATTTCTTTCATAGGTTGAATAACTCCTATTTCATTGTTCGCAAACATGATAGAAATAAGTATTGTTTTATCTGTAATGGCAGCTTCCACATCTTTAGCATCGATCAGCCCTTGCCCATTTGTTTTTAAATAAGTAACAGAACCACCATGCATCTCAATGTTATGACAAGTATCTAGTACTGCTTTATGCTCTGTCTCAACTGTTATTATATGATTCCCTTGAGAAGCATACATTTCGTAAACACCTTTTATTGCAAGGTTGTTTGATTCTGTAGCCCCAGAAGTGAATATTATTTCCTTGGAATCAGAACCAATAAGTTTTGCAATTTGATTTCTTCCATAATCTACTGCTTCTTCACCAGTCCATCCAAAGGGATGACTGCGACTAGCAGCATTACCAAAATTTTCCGTAAAATATGGTAACATGGTATCTAATACTCTTGGATCAACTTTAGTTGTAGAGTTATTATCCAGATATATAGGTAATTTAAGCATTCTAATTTTCTCTTATTCTTATTTAGACTAATTCTAGACAAAGGTAATTCTTTATTTAAAATATGCCATGAAACAGTTAAGAAAAATGATAGTTAAATGTAATCTAAAGGTAAGGTTATTCTTAATATTTAATCCTTTATAAATCTAGTACTCTAATTTCGAGCCAATGTATTGACAGAGATTAGGTAAATTCTAGGTTCTAAATCTCAAGTATTTACCTGCAGAGAGCTTGAATCTCTGTTTGCCTTTAGCTCTTTAAGCAAATCCCTCCTATGTTGTTTATTAAAACTTGCGCTTACTGCACATTACTTTTTGATTTTAAAAAAAATAACTGTTTTAGGGTTTGGGGCGGAAGCCTTAAAATAAATTGTCTTAACCACCAGAAATGGATTACAGTATGGGGCAAAAGTTCTCCAAATAACACAAATAAAAACATTGATTTTTCATCTTCCTAAAGATGGTAAAAACCAAAGGCATATAGTCATATTTTGCAGGTGGTCCCGAACAATCAAAAATTTTAAATTATACTTGTAACAAGAATCTTTTCTATGAAAAACCTTTTACTATTTACCTTATCTTTTTGCTTTGCTCAATTTAGTTCTGCCCAAGACGAAACTTGGTATACGGATGTTACGATAAACACTCAGCTTAGTAATAAATACGGTACTAAAATGTACGTAGCGGATGTAAATGGGGACGATTACGAAGATTTGTTTACTATAGAGACTAAGAACAATACAGAGTACTTCAACGACCGCCAAACTTTGCACCTTTATTTAAATGTTAAAAACGACACCACAGGTGGTCGAATGTTCAAGGATGTTTCACAAGAATCTGGTATTTGGTCTAATGTTGACCCAGCAGACACTGGAAGAAGAACTACCGTAATGGCATTGGCTGATGTAGACAACGATGGTGACATTGATATGGTTACAGCGCATTACTTCCACCGGTTTAGTAGTTTTAATGATATAGGTGATAGAGCTGAAGTATTGCTTAATGATGGTAATGGTTTTTTTAGTATAAAGCTTGATAATGGTTTACACGAATTAGGCGCAATGAACTGTCAAGGTCTTTCCTTTCTAGATTATGATTTAGATGGAAACATTGACTTATTTATGGGGAATTGGTTCGTAGATTACAAAGCCCTATCTAACGATGAGTTTATGAGTGATCGTCTAATGAAAGGAAACGGAGATGGCACTTTTACGGATGTAACAGATAAAGTTGGTATTAATAACCCTAAGGAAACACTTTATGGATCAAGTTGTGGGGACTGGAACAACGATGGCTTAACGGATATATTTACTGCCCCTTATTGTAGAACCGATGGTGCCCTTTACAAGAATAACGGAGATGGTACCTTCACAGATGTTGCAAAAGAAGTAGGTTACAATGCTCGTGCGATGCAAGGAGACAACGGACAAAATTTATGTATGTGGGGTGCCTACCCTTACGATTATGACAACGACGAAGATTTAGACTTTTTCTTTTCTTTGGTACATGGGGGACTTAGCTCCAATGAAGGACGTTCTACTATAGTTACAAATTCAGGAAAAGACAATGGGTACAAATTACAATGGGATAGATCCCTTTTAAACCACAACATAGCACCTAGATCTTCCCACATGGCAGAGTATGAAGCTTCTTGGTTTGATTTGGACAACGATGGACTTACAGACCTTATTCATGGACAAGGATCTTATACTGACACCAAAGGGAAATTGCATTTATTTAAACAAAATCAAGATCATAGTTTTACCCCAATTGGCAAAGAGTTAGGTTTTACCAAATCAGAGTACAGAACACCAAATAGAATTAGAACCTTTGATTACGACATAGATGGGGATATGGATATTCTATTCTCTGGTGGGGCAAACAATCATTTGATTTTATTAAAAAATGAGATTGGCAATAAAAACAACCATGTAACTTTTAAGTTATCCGGTTTAAATGGGGCAAACAAATTGGCAGTTGGTTCAAAAATCAAAGTTTACCGTAATGGACAAGTCCTTACTAGAGAGGTAAATGCTGGATATGGTAATGCCTCAGGGCAAGATGGGTTCTTGCAGATTTTTGGGATAGGTCAAGAAAATCAAATTGATTCGGCTGTGGTGCACTGGCCCAACAGGGAGCATAGCATTACAACATATTATGACATTGAAGCAAATACCTTAGTTAAGGCGGGTTCGCACGTCCCGCAAAAGGACAGAGATGCATTAGTTGTTTATCCTAGCCCAGCAAATCATGGAACCATATACTTTCATGCTCCTTACTATTTTGGAATAACTAAAACATACAGGATTCATAATTCAGTAGGTAACTTTGTGATTGGATTTACTTCGAATAAAACAACTGATCCAGAGTTAAACGTCAATTTCCCATCGGGAATTTATTTTGTAAATTGCAAAGACGAATTAGGTAATGAATCTATTGGTAAATTAATTATTCATTAATACCCAACTAAAACAAAACTTTGTTTTTCCCTTTCTACTTTTCCATTTGCAGTGAAATATTCAAAAAGTAAAACATAGATTCCGATATTGGCCTTGCCACCTATTTCTCTTTCGCCGTCCCAAGAAATTATTCCAGAATTTGAAAGAGTTTCGTTGTTGGCAATTTGCTTAATCAATGCTCCATGCTCATTAAACACATATACGTTAGCGGTAGTATTGGCCGCAGCCATATTGTAGTTTATCAGCAGAACATCCTGATAACCGTCTCCATTGGGAGAAAAAGATTTTGACTCCAACGCAATTGTTGAACTTGTCTTCCCAACTTCTCTACTTTGAGAATTCTCAACTCCTGGTGTTCCAAATCCAATATTTGAAGCTGCAGAAGTCCAGTTGTATGAGTTGTTTGAAACTACTTTACTTATTCTCTCGAGACTAACTCCTTTTGTATCCGCTACTATTTCGAAATGCCACTTGGGATTGTAATTTACTGCATCAACCTCTTCATTAATTAAATTTAATAAGACCAACTCCATACCTCCATTGCTTAGGGATGGTAATGACATTGTCTTTAAGAAAGTAAGGCTATCTTTCACAGAGTAAAATGAAGCTATATTAGAAGGGTCTTTGGTTAAAACAACAAAACTATTTGGAGCAATCAGTCTACCATTTAGATTGACAAACTCTACTTCCTCGTATTTTCCATCTACCTTCTTCCCTATCTTTAAATCCTTTAAGTCCAAAAATAAAGCTGTATTGTTATATATCTCTAAAAACTCTTCTCCTCCTGTTAATGGCTCGTACAATATCTCATTAATTAATAGGCTCCCTAGCTCAATTTCGGAAGGTAGGCGAAAAAGTATTGTATCTAGGCCTAGCCTATTGCCGACACAATCCTCACCTCCAGAATACTCCAAAGAATACAATTCTTTTTCCAAGAAGGGACTAGAGAAACATAAAATATATTTATTAAGGCTATCCGTACTTAATATGGAATCAGGGATTTCATTAGTTTCAACAATTCTAAAGAAGCCATTATTTATTATAGCACTTTCCAATAAAGGTTCGTTAAAGTACAAGCTAACTTTCGTATCACTTATCGGGTAAATAGACAGCAGCTCTGGTTCTATTTTATCTAAATTTTGACTTTTTACAGAATTCTCTTGCCCAGGGGTTCCTCCCAAATTAGAGATAGATGCTTCCCAATTGCCAAAAAAATGACAAGGGTTATTTATATCAGTCATTTCCATACTCCACCCATTACTCTTCTCTGATGGAAAGACAGAACTGCTATAACTTACTTCATGAATCACCTTCCCTACATTATCTGTAACTCTTATTCTATCACTGGAGTTGTTCAAGGATGGTAGACCAGATATTGCAATCACTTTTCCAAAAGCAGAATAAGCCAAACTGTCTTCTAAGTTACAGAGAATCACATATTCCTTTGAAAACAAAATTCTACTTGGTAACTCCTTACTACTAATTAGATCTTCAATTTTTAACACACCCAAATCAAGCGGTACTGAGCTAGCATTAAACAATTCTATGAATTCACCTTTGGGTAAAGATACTTCTGGCTCAGGAACTGGTAACAGTTCAGTTATAAGTAGTTCGTGTACTTTAGGGCTATTGGCAACTAAGGAGATAAACACCACTATGGTATCAAGAACATTGCCTTCTATATCCTTGACATTTTCTATTGTCAATTGATAATTTTGTGGATTTTCAAAAGCATTAGAAAAGGTTAATTCTATTTGTTTGTTATTGGAAATGATCGCAGAAGAAGGGTTTCCAACTCCCTTACTAATAGAATAGTTAGAGATATTTACCGCACTTATGCTATCCAAGTTTTCGTTAAAACTCAATTGAAGCTTCTTCAAATTTAGTTGACTGATACCATCCAAAACTGGAGGCTCCTTATCCTGAACAATTGGTCCAGTGTAAAAATCATCAAAAAAATGTTTTTTAAAAAAAGAGGCTGTACTCTGGAAAATGTTTATTCCAGAATAGGAGCTTGCAAGTACCTCAGTATCTTTTACAGAACCAATTAACATATAATGTGTTCCACCGGTATAATCCACAAAAAAATGAAATGTCGTGTCTTGATCTCGTATTATTTTTATTCTTGTGCTACTATTTCCAGCACTTATTGTTCCTCCAGCACTAGAGAACAAATGCGTTGTAGCCCCAACATGCCTTTTAACAAAACTAAGTTTGTCATCAGTCCCGCCAATTTGAATAAAGTATCCATTCCTTGTGTTCTTTAAATTAAGCGAATCACTCAGTATAAAAAAGTTCACTAAGTTTTTTGAAGAGGTAGAAAACTTAAGGTTAATAAAAAGCTCCCATTGCCTGGTTAAAGAAGAATTAGAAAAAGTGGCTAAAGAAAAATTATCGTTATCCGATATCGAATTAGAACGTAAGAACCCATTTTCTGTTGTAAAATCAATCACATCTCCTTCCCATTTGGGGTTAACTAAGATATTACCATCCTCGAAATCATCTTGAATTTGCGCATTGGCAAGGCCAATTAACAACACTAATATTGTAACTATAAAGAACTTCATTATGCTTCAAAGATAATGAATTCAATTTAATGTTACAAAAGTCGCTTAATCAGAAAATGAGCATGAAAAATTTAGATCATTTATTTTGCAAATACTCCTTCTTGAGCAAAGGGCAAACCTTATACCGCTCTTCTCTTGTATCTTCCCATATAGACTCTAATACACGGTATACATTCACCACTCCTAATTCACCGCACCACTCAAAAGGTCCTTTTGGATAAGCTGTACCAAGTTTCATCCCCTTATCAATATCCTCTCTATTTGCAGTCCCTTCCTGCACAGTATAATATGCTTCATTAATAATCATGCATATAATTCGGGGAGTCACTAATCCAACCCTACAATCTACCCATTCAGCATCTTCCCATCCTAGGGATTTTATTATTTCAGTAATATCCCTTTTTTTTCCTTTTGTACCGCAAACTTCAAGAAGGTTTCTTCCCAACATTGTTGGCAATGCATTAATGCCATAAATCTCTGCATCAGGGAAATAAGAATATAAATTCACACAAACACTACTAAGAAAGACTGTAGCTGTCGTGTTTAAGTAATACATTGCATCCTGTGTATGGTTCTCAAAATCTAAGTCAAATACAAGATCAAAGACATTTAAATCTAAGGAAGAATCTATACCTTCGAACTCTAAAATATCATGCCTAGATGAAACAATTTTGCTCCATTCCTCTATTTGTCTTTTTTTTCCTCTTAATGCTATCCTCATGTTCGCACAAAAGTAATAAATTCGCAGCAATGGAAAAGAAAGTAATTTTAACAAAAAAAGCACCTGCGCCTATTGGACCATATAGTCAAGCAGTACTAGTGGATGGTACACTTTACTGTTCTGGACAAATAGCAATAAACGCAGAAACGGGGGAGCAAGTTATTAGCGACATTGGGGCAGAAATGACTCAAGTAATGAAGAATATAGGATACGTACTTGAGGAAGCTGGAATGAACTACGGTGACATTGTAAAAACTGGAATCTTTTTAAAAGACATGAATGATTTTAAAAAAATAAATGCAATCTACGCCACCTATTTCACTAGTGATTTCCCGGCTAGAGAGACTGTAGAAGTTGCAAGACTGCCCAAAGATGCCAATGTTGAAATAAGCGTAACAGCAAGAAAATAATTCAATAATTACTCCTTTAAAATGCGTCTGTTTTATTTATTTCTGTTTATTATAGTTTCCATAAATAGTCATGGACAGGATTATTTGGATTTACTAAACCTCCAATATCAAAACACACCCAAAACGGATTTCAAAAACGATACTTCTAGCACACAAATTCAAGAATATAGTGCCAACATTACTTTGCCATTCAAACTCAATAACAAATATGCTCTAATCACAGGGTTTGCGTATGACAATATAAATCTAAGTTATAACTCTCAAGGGAATAAGTTGGACTTCTCAGGATATACAGTGCAGGCTGGAGCAAATATTAAACACAACACAAAGTGGTTTGGAAGCTATGTTATTATGCCTAAATGGGCTTCCAATTTTAGAGGGTCCCATTCAAAAAACTTTCAACTAGGTGGAGCAGCTATTCTAAAGAAAAAACAAAACGAACATTTAAAATATGTTTTAGGACTTTACTACAACTCTGAGCTTTTTGGACCATTTACCACTCCATTAATTGGATTATACTATAAGGAAGGTAAATATGAAGCAGACATTATTCTTCCAGCCTATATGGACCTAAACTATGTTATTGCAAAAAATACTACGCTTGGATTTCACTTCCGATCCTTAGCAAAATCATACAACTTAGAACCTGGAACAATTAACTCAAACGACAATTACATTGTACAGGCTTCAAATGAAACCTCCTTGTACTTTGGTAAAGAATTCTTGAAAAGCTTCCTAATAAAAGCATATATTGGACATACCATTGGCAGATCCTATAGAGTTTATGACACCAAGGAAAAGATTAGCCTTGGTTTAAGTGCTTTCCGTTTTGGAGATCATAGAATGGAGCTAAGCAACGACTTTAAGAATGGACTATTCTTTAGATTAGGAATGGCCTACCGATTTTACATAAAAGAATAACATGGATAACGTTTTCAAAGAAGAGCAAAAGTTTACGCAATGGTGGTTTTGGGTATTACTGATTGGAATGACCTTACTTCCTATTTACGAAATAATAAGTCAATGGAATGTAAAAGAGCAAGATATCTCAGACAATGGTCAAATAACTTTCGTCCTTTTTTCTTTTGGACTAATAATCCTTTTCCTATTTTTAAGGTTGAAGACCAAAATTGATTCAAATGAAATCAAAATTAGCTACAGACCATTTCTAACTAAAAGAATAGCATGGAAAGATGTTGAAACTGCAAAGGTAATTAGCTATGGGTTTGTAGGAGGTTGGGGAATTCGATTATGGACAAAATACGGTACCGTTTATAACACCAAAGGGAAGGTTGGTCTTGCCCTTGTATTAAAGAATGGAAAGAAACTGCTAGTTGGAACCCAAAAGGAAGATGAACTCAAAGAGAGTATTAATTCCATTATGAATCTACTGAATCAATAACTTCCTTACGTCTGTAACATCTCCAGATTGAACTTTTACAAAATACACCCCTTTGTTCATACTTGTAGCATTAAACTTAGAATTCACTTGTACATTATTGTAAGATAGAACAGTTTTACCCGATATATCAATGACCTCCACTTTGTCAAATTCTTTAACACTAGATAAAGAAGTTTGAATTCTAAATGTCCCTAAAGCGGGATTAGGGAATAACTCTAGACTAAACTTCGCTTTACTTAATTCCTTAACATCAAGCAACTCCATACTATCACAATCCCTAATATGAGATATACATATTGTAGTATCACATTTATTTACGGAATCTATCACTTGTAAACATACATTATAGATTCCTTTCTTCTCATTTGGGAAATGATGGTATTCTGACTGCCCAGGTCCTCTTTGATTTGGTCCAGATTCTTGCACCAACTTTCCATTGACAGACCATTTGAAATACAATTTATCTTCAGAGTTCACGCCATAGTAAAACCAATTCCAATGGAAGCATTGTTGCTCCATTCACAACTATCAATTGCTCCAAGTGACATAATTGCCTTGGTAAATGTACATTGTGCATTACAATCCAAACTAGTTCCGAAAGCAAAGATTAACAACAACCCAAATATTTTTATTGCATGTAATAATTTCATAATAATTTCTTTACCATATAGACGGGTTAAAATTACAAATGTTGCAAAGGCATTAAAAAATAAAATCCCAAATCAACTTCACTCCAAAGCCAGCAAAGAGCAATCCCACTATAATATTTAAAATCCTTAACCTATGAGCGGTCATTAAGTTTTTAAGCTTCGAGGCTCCATAAGAAATAAAGCTTTCAGTAATGAAAATAGCTAATACGGCAAAGGAAAAAAACAACATCTTATAATTCAAATCATAATTTTGTTCAGCTCCCAATAAGGTGGAAAGGGTAACCCAAAAAGCAAAATTCACTGGATTCAAAAAATTAAGCAAGAAACCATTGGCAACATACTTCCGAGTGCTGAAAAGGTGATTCTCTTCTTTGGGCTTCTTTATTATGGAGATTAAGCCCAATGCAATTAGAAATACTCCTCCAACTAGGGCAATTTCTTTCTTATACTCACTTAGCATTTGAATATACTTATCCCCTGCTAGTACAAGGAATAGAAAGAACAAGTCACAAATCACAACGCCCATAGCGATCTTTACTCCAGCCTTCCAATTATCTCTAATACTATTCTGAATAATGCTAAAGAAAACTGTTCCCAGCATTAAGCTCATTGCCATTCCTGCCAAAAACCCAGTCCCTATAGGATGAAATATTCCCATGAGATGCAAATAACAGCAAAAGGTCGCATACTTTTAAAGAAAATACGAATACTTTTGCACCATGGGATTAAGACAGGATAAGTTTGAAAGATTAATGCAAAAGGATTTGGGAGAAATCTTTCAAAGAAAGTCATCTGACTGGTTTGGTGGTGCTTTTATCACTGTATCGGAAACTTCTGTAACACCAGATCTTGGCTATGTTAAAGTATATCTTAGTCTTTACAATGTCGACGACAAGGACAAACTAATGGAGGAGATTGAGCTTAGGTCGAAAGAAATTAGAAAAATCCTTGCTTCCAAAATCAGAAACAGCGTAAGGAAAATTCCTGAACTTCAGTACTTTGAAGACAATTCATTGGAAGAAATGAATAAAATGGATGCCCTTTTTGACAAAATAAAAAAGGAAAGAGAAGATAAAGAAGAAGAATAGTTACAAACTATTCAAAAATGACTTTAAAGCAGTCCAGTATTCTTTGTGATCTATTTTTTCTTCCCACAATGCTCTTGAGCCATGCTCCCCATTACCAGTAGGAGTAAAATGCACTCTATTTGAAGATACAATCCTATCGAACAACAATTTTGTTTGATCACTTTCTCCTTTACTAGATGTAAGGAAAGCTGGTTTATTTAATCCATCCATACTTGTTCCAACATTTACACCAAAAGAAGCCAAATATTCTCCTGGACTAAAAGACAAGACTGCTGAAACAGCATCATTCTCTTTTGCAATTATTAATGCTAGAGCAGAGGAGTAAGAGCTACCCCATAATATAACGTCCTTAGCATAATACGCCTTTGCCCAGTTAATAGTTGCAGCTACATCTTGTTTTGCACTTACAAAATCAGTTGTCTTCCCTGCCGATTTTGCTCTTGCATTTGTTTCATTAGTAACACCATTTACTGCACCTCCAGATCTTTGATCTATTGCAACACAATTGTATCCCATCCTATTTAGCTTAGGAGTAATTTCCTTATATTCTCCTCTACTCCAACCTGCCTGATGGCACAGAACTATCACTGCAGAATCTTTACTGACGTGATATTGGTCTGCAGTTACAATCAGAGAATCCAATGAAGCAAACTCTACCTTTGAGGTGAAAGCAGTATCCTCCTCTGCTGTCGGAACAAAGATGTTGTCTCCATGGTCCTTCTCCTTACAAGCTATAAGTCCTGCAGCAATGAATACTACAAATAATATAAGTGTAAACTTTTTCATCTATTGTTATTATAAGTGCAAAATAAGAACTTAATTTTGGTAAATATTCATCCAAATGTAATTTTACTTAACTAGCAGCGTTACATTTGAAGAAAAGAAAAATTATGAAAGTAAAATCAATCCTTTTAGCAATTACTACCTTACTCTTATTTTCTTGTAGCTCTAGTATAGAGGAATCAGAAGTCCCTAAATCCGTTATGGAATCCTTTACTGACAACTACTCTGATACAATGGAAGTTTCTTGGAGGAAAGAAGGAGATGCCTTCATGGCAGAGTTTACCCAAGAAGACAAAAAAATCTCTGTTACTCTAAACGATGAAGGAGAATGGGTAAAAGGAAAAACATCAGACGAACAAGACGACGAAGATGTTGAAACTATTTTACATACACTGCCAATAAACTAATATTATTAACCTATCTCACTTTGAAACGGCTTAGATTACTCTTCTTTTGTACACCCCTGTGCCTAATGCTTTGCAACTTTGGCAAGGATACAAATAGTTCTATACTCTTTCATGAAGTGGATGCTAAAATGAAACAAGTTGAATTTTTCTCTAAAGACGAAAAGGGTATTTACTTTAAGAACCATGGAACACTTAAGAAATGGCTAACCCAGAAAGGAACTAAATTAAATTTCGCTATGAATGGAGGTATGTATTTAACAGATTTCTCGCCTTTAGGACTTTACGTTGAGAATGGAGTTAAAGTAAAGAAAATGAATACCACAAAAACTGCTTATGGCAACTTTTACATGCAGCCCAATGGTGTTTTTTACCTTAATAAAGATGGCTCAGGGTCAGTTTGTGAAAGAACGAAATACAAAGATAGTTCCTCCATTAACTTTGCAACTCAATCTGGCCCTATGCTCGTAATTAATGGAAAACTCCATACAAAATTTAGAAAGGATTCTAAGAATACGCACATAAGAAATGGTGTGGGAATATTACCAAACGGAAACCTCTTGTTTGCCATGTCAAAGCAGAAAATCAACTTTTATAATTTTGCTACCTTTTTCAAATCAAAAGGATGCAAGAATGCTTTGTACCTAGATGGCTTTGTTTCAAGAACCTATCTCCCATCCCAAAATTGGAAACAGGAAGGTGGTTCTTTTGGAATAATAATCGCTGAGATTGAGTAAGACCTAATTATCTTACAAATAACAACTCTCTATATTTTGGCAGAGGCCAGTCGCCATCTGCAATGTATCTTTCTATTCGATCTGCGTTGTATCTGATATCCTCAAAATAAGGAACTACTTTCTCACAATAAGCAATAGCTTGCTCCTTAGGATCCTCTATTGCATTTGCAAGTTTCCTGGCATCCGTCATTTTCTTATTTGCAGCATACATACCTTGTATGTATTTAGAAAGAGCCTTCACCATATCTTTCTGTGCTTTAACAGAACCATCTTTCATTCCTATACCTTCAAGGTCTATAATGTTCTCCACTAGCTTATTTTGATATTCTAAAGCAGCAGGAATTATGTGTGCATTTACCAACTCATTAAGAATTCTTCCTTCAATTTGAATCTTAAGAGTATAGTTTTCGTATCTAATTTCTGTTCTTGCTTCAAGCTCAGTCGCAGTTAGAATATTATTCTGTACAAATACTTTTTTCGAGGATTTTGTTAAGTAAGAACCCAGAGCATGTGGAGTAGTCTTGATATTCGATAGGCCTCTTTTTGCGGCTATCTTAACCCATTCTTCACCGTAACCATTTCCTTCAAATAAAACTTTTTTAGATTTTTTGATGCATCTCTTTAAAACAGTTTTTATTGCATCTTCTTTTTTAACTTTATCTGCTATAAGAGCATCTACTTCAGCCTTAAATTCCAAAAGTTGATTTCCAACAATCGTATTGAGGACAGTCATTGAAGAAGCACAGTTCTGATCACTTCCAACTGCTCTGAACTCAAATTTATTTCCAGTAAATGCGAAGGGAGAAGTTCTATTTCTATCCGTATTGTCTCTTAATATCTTAGGAATTCTGTTCACGTCAATACTTGGACTTGAATCACTTGTGTGTTTCAAATCTTTCTCAAAAGATTTTAACACATCGGTAAGTGTGGAACCAATGAATACGGACATGATTGCAGGCGGAGCTTCATTAGCACCAAGTCTATGGTCATTCCCAGCAGAGGCAATACTTGCTCTCAACAAATCTGCATGATCGTATACTGCTTTAATTGTATTCACAAAGAAAGTTAAGAACTGTAAATTATCAGATGGACTTTCTCCTGGCTTCAATAAATTAATTCCAGTATCTGCACCAATACTCCAGTTGTTATGCTTACCACTACCGTTAATTCCTTGGAAAGGTTTTTCATGCATCAGAACTTTAAATCTGTGCTTTACTGCAACCTTTTCCATGATATCCATAAGTAAGGAGTTATGGTCAACTGCGATGTTCACATCTTCAAACATTGGAGCACACTCAAACTGACCTGGTGCAACTTCATTGTGTCTGGTCATTAAAGGGATACCTAACTTAAGAGACTCTTTCTCAAACTCGGTCATATAAGCATAAATTCTATCAGGTATAGAACCAAAATAGTGATCGTCCAATTGCTGACCTCTTGCAGGAGAATCTCCTACTAAAGTTCTACCCGAAAGCACTAAATCTGGTCTACTAAAGTATAAATCTTCATCAATTAAAAAATATTCCTGTTCCACTCCAAGTGTTACCGTTGTCTTTTTTACCTTACTATCAAAATATTTGCAAATATCGGTGGCTGCATTTTGGATGAAATTTACAGATTTCAACAAAGGAGCTTTGTAATCCAATGCTTCCCCAGTATAAGAAACAAAAACAGTAGGGATACACAAAGTAACACCTGCTGCTTTTTCAATAATAAATGCAGGAGATGAAGGGTCCCATGCAGTATAACCCCTTGCTTCAAAGGTGTTTCTAATTCCTCCATTTGGAAAACTAGATGCATCTGGTTCTTGTTGTACTAATAAATCGCCACTAAATTTCTCAATTCCTTCTCCATTTGCCTTAGGCTGAAAAAAAGAATCGTGTTTTTCCGCAGTGGAACCTCTTAAAGGTTGAAACCAATGTGTAAAATGAGTTGCCCCTTTTTCCATTGCCCATTTCATCATTCCCTCTGCAACCTTGTCGGCATGTTTTCTGTCAATGGTTTTTCCATTCTCCACAGCATCGTTAACAGCTTCATAAGCTGCTTTTGTAAGATACTTCTCCATTTTGGAAATGGTGAAGACATTTTCTGCAAAGAAGCTAGAAATTTTCTCTTCTTTAACTTGAGTAATATTTTTGGTATTCTTAATGGCGTGGCCTAGGGCGCTGAATCTTCGGGAGCTCATGTTTTAAAAAATATATTTAGGGCAAAGTAAGTTTCTAAGGAATGAAATACGAGGATATCTTAAGCAGAATTTGACACAAATTACTCACATTCTTACAAAAAGGTATTACTCCTGCATTTTTTTTGAATAAATATCCTGTATTCATTAAATTTGCATTCGACAAGTAACTGAGATTCTAAGACCTAAAAACACAATTATTCAATTATGTATAATAATTTTGGTGATTTGAATTTTTCACAATACCAACATGTGAAATACCCTAGTATTATTTATTCTCCTTTTTGGACTCTTTCTAGTCTAAACCTTTTCTAAATACAAATAACGGACAAGGTAGGAGGGCATCATTCTAAAGACAACTTACCCTCTTTATCCAAAACCAAATTTCCATCTTTCCGTTCAATTCCAACTAGACTTACCTCATCTCCAATTGTATCAAAATGAAGCTTAAGCATCACTGGTTTTTGGCAATCTTTGAATATGTCGTAAGCAATAAAATCTCCTAATGAATAAATTGCAAAACCCTTTTTCTCTTTTTGAGTATAGGGGCAAGTAAAGTCATACATTTCTGCTGGTTGCACATTATGAGGGTGACCTCCAGCAATGATATCTATACCGCACTCCTCAAACAACCGATGGTATAATGTAATGGAATGTTCACAAGGGTATTTTTGGTAAGCATTTCCTTGATGCAAATGAATAAATAGAATATCTGCTCCAGCTTCATTCAATTCTTTGCATTGCTCCTTTATCTTTCCCAAATCACAATTGGGTTCGTTAAGAGGTAGGTAATTTACCAAATACTCTTTCCCTTCAATTGGCAAATATTGATTCATGGAATAAGTGAATGCCAGGAAGCCAATTTTAATCCCATTCTTCTCAATTATTTCATAAGATTTCTCTTGTACATTAATAGCAGTTCCAACAAACTTTACTCCTTCTCTCTTTAAAAAATAAGCAGTTTCTAGCACACCTTCTTCTCCCATATCCAGTGAATGATTATTGGCTGTGGCTAAAATATCGTATCCTTTGTACTTCCCTAGGCTTGAGAAGACATGAAATTGCTCTTTGCTCCCATTAAAACCCATGTCGCTCAGCATAACCTCAGGAACTAAAGAGGCAGCCTTTTTTTCTACAATAGGGGTTTCTAGATTAGCGGTTACTATATCTGCATCAAAGAACCACTCTCCTACTTCATCCCATAAATTTTCACATTGCTTTCTATTAATGCATTCGTATGGCATTAAATCCCCTCCCACTGAGATACTAAGTGTACTATTTATTGGCTTAGCCAATAGATACGAGATATCTTGTTGCTCAAAATATTCTTCAACCTTCTTAGAGCTTGCTTTTTTAGGTGGAGCATAATAGTACTTGTATCCAAAGTAAATGATATCATGCCACTTCATGGTTACAGGATTCTCTCCAAATTGCACTTTAGCGCTAGACCATTCCCTTTTTTTCAACAAGTGGACAAAAAAGTACAAGACTCTAATGCAAAACACGATAAAATGTCCTTTTTTTGATATTGGTTTTACTGGGTTCGGCAATTCAGTAATTTTTAATTCAAATGTATGGAAATTGGAGGAATAGTTATAGGGTTAATTATCGGCTTGCCTGTTGGTCTTGTTGTATGGTTATATAAACAAAATAAGGACAAACAACTAATCGCAACTTTACAATCCAAAGAAAACCTGTTTACCCAAAGAATTAATGAATTAGAAATAAAGAATCAGGAACATAATGTAGAGCAAAACCAACTTCATTCTTCCCTAGCTGTTGCCAATACAGAAAAAAACAACCTTCTTGAAAAGCTAGAAACTCAGAAAAAAGAACTAGATACTTTACAAGAAAAATTCAAGGTGGACTTTGAGAACATCGCAAATAAGATTGTGAACCAAAACTCAAAGATGATGCAGGACCAACACAAGGAAAAGCTAAATGACATCCTAACGCCATTCAAAGAAAAGATAGAGAAGTTTGAGAAAAAAGTAGACGACACACACAAGGAGTCTATTAGAGAGAACCAATCCCTGAAAGAACAAATACAAGGATTGCAAAAGCTCAATCAAAGCATCGGTGAAGAGGCAAAGAATCTTACAAATGCTTTAAAAGGCGAGAATAAAACACAAGGCAACTGGGGTGAATACATTTTAGAGTCTGTATTACAAAAATCTGGGCTTGAAAAGGGTTTGCATTACAAGGTTCAAGATAGCCAAAGAGACGAAGAAGGTAAATTAAAGCAACCTGATGTGGTAGTCAACTTACCGGACAACAAAGTCGTAATTATTGATAGTAAGGTATCTCTTGTTGATTATGAAAGATATGTTAACTCTGAAAACAAGGAAGAGAAAGAGACTTATTTAAAAGCGCACATCAATTCTATAAAAACACACATAAAAGGATTAAGCGAAAAAAAATACGACGAACTGTATGGAACCAATTCCCCGGATTTCGTACTTCTCTTTATCCCAATAGAACCAGCCTTCAATGAAGCAATTAGAGAAGAAGGAGACTTATACAATCTCGCTTTCGATAAAAACATTATTATTATTAGCACCTCTACTTTACTAGCTACACTTAAAACCATTGGGAGTATATGGAAACAAGAAAATCAAACTAAGAACGCCATTGAAATTGCTAAGCAAAGTGGTGCTTTATACGATAAATTTGTTGGTTTTACTGAAGACTTAATAACTGTTGGCAAGAAAATGGACGATGCAAAAAAAGGTTATTCAGAAGCCATGAACAAGCTCTCTGATGGTTCTGGAAACCTTATAAGAAGAGTTGAAAAAATAAAGAAACTTGGTGCCAAGGCCAATAAGTCTATTGCTGATAATTTATTGGATAGAAGTATTGAGGAATAAAAGGCTATTGCAAACCCTATTAAGGTGCGAACAACTCCCAAAAATTTATTAATTTAATTTCACTTCACCAAGGTTTTCTTTGCCAATGCCTTCTTTGCCAAGGCATTCTCTGGATTAATCTCTAAGGTTTTTTTATATAAAGCTAAGGCCTCCTCTTCATTCCCTTGTATCTCATAACACAGACCTTTTAAATAATAGGCATTGTCGTAATTGGGGTCAATGTCCAATACGTCATCAGCTAGCTCTATGGCCTTAGAGAAATTTTCAAAAAGTAGATTGATGTAAGCCATATTATAACTCGCCAATTTATGCCCTGGGTTAACATCCATTACTTTCTCGTAATGCAATAAAGCATCCTTGTATTGCTGTTTTTTCTGTAAGAAAAGTCCCTTGGAATAAAGTGCTTCATAAGAATATTCGTCTATTTGAAGAGCTTTATTAAAGTATTGGATCGCCAATTCGTTTCCTCTTTGGGCATACAAATCTCCCAATTGTATACAAGCCTCTAGGTAATCGTCTTTGTACACTAAAGCTTGTGTAAACATATCGACTGCATTTATTGTGTCTTTTTGCTCTTTCCTAGATATCCCTCTATAAAAATAAGCTTCTGCATAAGTTTTATCTTGGTAAAGAATATCACTTAAATGCTTCTCCGCTTTTGAATATTCTTGCCTAGCAATCAGAATCTTCGCTAGGTTCAATGAAGCTTCTGGGAACTCAGGTTGTAGTTTCAAAGCAGTTTCAAAAGACTTCCTTACTTCCTTAAACTGCACTGTATCCAATTGCATTAAATACTCCCCTTTTTTATAATGGTATACTGCGTTCTTTGGTGCTAATTTTATTGCATATTCAATATCACTTATGGCTTCCTTAAAGTTATCCTCGTAAAAAAATGTGTTTGCCCTAGTAGCATATAATTTCTCATCCCTTGGATTGTCATTAATCTTTTGCGAAACACTTCTTACATCCGCAGAAAAGGTAGTATCTGAACTTGAAATAAAACGCTCACCACGTTTAATATTGGAAACACATCCGACAAAAAACAAACTGGTTAAATAAAAGATTGCTACTATTATAAGACTGGGTTTTCTCATTTACTTGTTATACTTATTTTTATTACTTTTGACCTAAACAAAAAGACTCATATGCCCTTTTATCATAAAGCAGGTAAGATACCACAAAAAAGACATACAATTTTCAGAAAACCAAATGGAAATTTATATTCGGAAGAACTTGTTAGCACAGAAGGATTCTCAAGTATCTCTTCCTTGATATACCACGCTCATCCACCTACTTTGGTAAAGGACATTGAAGAGCCATATTCAGTAGAACCTAACTATATAAAAGAAAAAAACCTCAAGCACAGAAGCTTTACTACCTTTAATACAAAGCCAAATGACGATTACTTAAAGAGTAGAGTTTGCTTAATGGGTAATAGAGATCTTCAAATTAGTTCAGCCGCTCCTACAAAAAGTATGACAGACTATTTTTACAAGAATAGTGATGCAGATGAAGTAATCTTCGTACACAAGGGAAGTGGAACATTCCTCTCCATTTACGGCGAAATAGGATTTGAATATGGTGATTACCTTGTGATTCCAAGAGGGACAATATACCAACTCCATTTTAAGGACGAGAACAATCGACTAATGATCACGGACTCCTTTACTCCTATTCATCCTCCAAAGAGGTATCGAAATAATTTTGGGCAGCTCTTAGAACACTCTCCTTATTGCGAGAGAGACATAAAAATACCAGAGAACTTAAAAACTTATGACGAGGAAGGTGAATTTAAGGTGATGATTAAAAAATCTGGGCACATATTCCCTTACACCATGGCAACACATCCATTTGATGCCATAGGTTGGGATGGGTTTGTTTATCCATGGGCATTTAGTATTCACAATTTTGAACCTATTACAGGAAGGGTACATCAACCACCACCAGTACATCAAACATTTGAAGCACACAACTTTGTGATTTGCTCCTTTTGCCCTCGATTGTACGATTACCATCCAGAAAGTATTCCTGCTCCATACAACCACAGCAATGTAGATAGTGACGAATTACTTTACTATGTGGATGGTGATTTTATGAGTAGAAAACACGTAGAACAAGGAATGATCACTTTACATCCTAAAGGCATTCCGCATGGTCCACATCCAGGAACGGTTGAGAAAAGCATTGGCAAAAAAGAAACTCTTGAACTTGCGGTTATGATTGACCCTTTTTACCCACTCCAACTTACTAAAGAAGCTCTAGAAATGGAAGACCCAAACTATTGGAAAAGTTGGGTTGAATAGTAGATGAAAGAATTTCATTCTATTCTGTCCTTTCTTTTGGTTCTTTGTCTCACCAATTGTTCAACGAGCAAAAATGTTTTAATAAACAAAACAATGTACAACGACTATAGTACCTTTAGAGCACAACAAAAATCATTTCCCTCTACCGATGGTGTTATTAAATATACAGATATCGGCCAAGGTAAGCCCATTCTTTTGATTCATGGAATCCCTACCTCCTCCTGGTTGTATAGAAAGATGATGAAGGAACTTAAGGACAAAGGTTTTAGAGTTATTGCACCAGATATGTTAGGCTTTGGGAATAGCGAAAGTCCTAAAGGTTATAAATTATACTCGCAGGCAGAACATGCTAAACGAATTCTGGAATTAATGCAATTTCTAGGGATAGAGAAATGGTCTCATGTCCTGCACGATGCAGGTGGTTTATGGACTTGGGAATTATGTAAAACTGCTTCTCATAAGATTGAAAATCTAGTTATTCTGAATACCATTATCTATGAAGAAGGTTTTAAACCACCAATGAGAATGCAACCAGGTAATATTGCTAAAATAAGTATGTGGGCATACCGAAACAAAATTACGACTAACGTGCTTCTTAAAAATTTGTTCTCCATGGGTTTAAATGAAAACAACTTAACCAAAGCTGAACTGGAAGGATACAAAACACCCTTGACAGAAGGGAAAACTAGAGCCATGTATTATTTTTTCACACAAACCTGTAATGAATTCCAAAATTATGACTCTGTATTTGCAGAACTGAAAATGCCAATAAAAGTAATCTGGGGCATCAATGATAAGATGTTGCAACTTGCACCACAACAAACTAAAATTATAAATGGATTAAGATTGAAGGGGGCAGACATACACATTTTAGATGCAACTCATTTCATTCAAGAGGAAAAACCCTTGGAAATAAATAAGGTCATACAAGAACTAATAAATGGCAATTAAAATCCATTGCTTCACATAACAATTTCTTAAACATTTATTAATATATTGCTGTTTCAAAAGAAACTACTTTGGGACAAAAATTGAGACTCATAATAAAGAATAGGGAGATAAGTTGGTTGTCTTTTAACGAACGTGTTTTGCAAGAAGCAGAAGACAACTCAACCCCATTATTTGAACGTCTAAAATTCTTGGGAATATTCTCTTCAAACCTAGATGAGTTCTTTAGAGTTAGAGTTGCTACCACAAAAAGGTTCATGCTTTTGAAGAAGAAAGACAGAGAACAAATAAAATTTTTTGAGACTAAAAAAGTAATTGAGAAAATCCATGAGAGTGTTGTCAAATTGCAAAATAGGTTTGACTTAGTTTATAAAACAATTAAGGAAGAACTAACTGCACACAATGTCTTTATTATCAATGAAGAGCAATTAACTGAGCAACAAACTACTGATACGATAAACTATTTTAAATCCCAAGTCCTTTCCAGATTAGTACCGATACTTTTTGACGAAATTGGCACTCTACCAAAGCTTAAAGACCACACTCTTTATCTAGCAATCAAAATGCAAAATGAGCAAGGTGAAAAGAACTATGCATTAGTAGAAGTACCAACCAATGAGATAAGTAGGTTTTTTGTCTTACCAAGCAAAAGTGAAGAGAAGTACATCCTTTTATTAGATGATGTTATTAGAGTTTCCTTACCTATTTTATTTTCCAATTTGGATTACACCAAATTTGAGGCATACACCGTAAAAGTTACACTAGATGCCGAAATAGACATCGATCTAAATCTAGTAGACATAAGCTTCCTTGAAAAAATGAAAACCAGTCTTAAACAAAGACAGAAAGGACAGCCAGTAAGGTTTCTATATGACAAAGATACACCAAAGGACCTGCTCAAAACTTTTGTTCAAGGAATGAACTTATCAAAAGAGGACCTTATTTCTGGTCAGCGGTACCATAATTTTAAGGACTTTATGTCTTTTCCAAAGCTAGGGCTAAATGCCTTAACTTATTCCAAAAAAACACCAATTTCAATTCCAGAATTAGAAGCAAGTAAAAGTATCATTCACGCTGTTCTAAAGAAAGATTACATCCTTCATCATCCCTACCAAAGTTTCGATTATGTTGTGAGGCTGCTAAGAGAGTCTGCAATTGACCCTTATGTTAAAACAATACGCATTAGCCTATATCGAGTTGCTAAAAATTCGAATATTGTAAAAGCCTTAATAAATGCACGTAAAAATGGAAAAAAGGTCATTGTACTTATGGAACTCCAAGCAAGGTTTGATGAAGAGTCAAACATTTATTGGAGTAACAAATTAAAAGAAGCTGGAGCCGAAGTTCTGTTTGGAATCCCTAATCTAAAAGTACATACTAAACTTTGTATCATTAAGAGAGTGATAGGTTCAGAGGTACAGCGTATAGCCCATATTGCTACAGGCAATTACAATGGAGACACGGCTAAACTCTATTGTGATTCTGGATTATTTACTTCTAATCCAGTCATTCTTGATGAAGCATTAAAAGTATTTAACTTAATACGTAACCAAGACAAATACACAACAGAACTAGAAAAATACGAATTCAAACAACTGATGGTTTCACCTATAAACTCTAAAACCGAAATTATCAGAAGGTTAGAAAAAGAATCAAAATTTGCAAAAAATGGTTCCCCTGCCTATGTTATATTTAAAATGAATAGCCTTACGGATATAGAGGTTATTGAAGCTCTATACAAAGCTTCTTGTGCTAGTGTACACGTAGCACTAATCGTGAGAGGGATTTGCTGCTTAATCCCTGGAATAAAAGGGCTTAGTGACAACATAAGAATAGTAAGTATTGTTGACAAATATTTAGAACATGCTAGGATATATCTCTTTGGTAATGGAGGTAAAGAAAAGATATTTATGGGTTCTGCTGATTTAATGACAAGAAACCTAGACAATCGAATAGAGCTTTGTGTGCCTCTATTGGACAAGAATGTAAGAGAAGAGATTTCAAAAATGCTTGAAATTCAACTAAAAGACAACGTAAAAGCAAGACTTATAGATAAATTAGAATCGAACAACTATGTGCCAAAGTCAATACCTAAAATAAGATCGCAAGAAGAGTTCTACTTGTATTTAAAAAACAGATACAAAATTTAAAGCAGAGTACATTCCGTCTTATATTTTTCTATATTTGCTGCCTATGCAGAAACCTAGCTTGCCCAAAGGAACCAGAGATTTCCTGCCCAAAGTAGCAGCAAAAAGAAAATACATTATACAATGTATTGAAGAGAGCTTTAACTCTTTTGGCTTTAAGCCGATAGAAACTCCCGCAATGGAGAACCTTTCTACTCTTACTGGTAAATATGGCGAAGAAGGAGACAAACTGCTGTTTAAAGTACTAAACAACGGAGACTATTTATCCAAAGTAAAAGGAGATACTCTTCCCACTTCAAATGAATTACTTCCAAAGATAGCTGAAAAAGGATTGAGATATGACCTCACTGTACCTTTTGCAAGATTTGTAGTACAAAACAGAAATGAAATTACCTTTCCATTCAGAAGATCACAAATACAACCAGTATGGAGGGCAGATAGACCACAAAAAGGAAGGTATCGAGAATTTTATCAATGTGATGCGGACATAATAGGAACAAATAGCTTGGTAAGTGAATACGAGCTAATCTGCCTTTATTCTATGGTATTTGAAAAATTGGATATCACGGATTACATTGTTAAAGTAAACAATAGAAAAATATTAGAAGGGGTTGCTGAAGTTGCAAATTGTAAAGATAGATTCAAAGAACTCACTATCGCAATCGACAAACTAGACAAGATAGGAATGGACGGTGTAGTTAAGGAATTGACTGCAAGTGGGTTTGAGGCAAAAAGTATAGATACAATCAAAGAATCTATTAAAACATTTGAATTTAGTGAGTCTGGTTTAAAAGAAATTGAAGAAATTGTAAGAACAAGCCCTATAGGATTGCAAGGAATAGATGAGATGAGAGAAATAATATCTTATTACGACGCTTCCCGACCCAATATAAAAATAGAACTTGATCTTAAACTTGCAAGAGGGCTAGACTATTATACCGGATGTATCTTTGAAGTAGTTCCTACATCCATATCTATGGGAAGTATTTCTGGGGGAGGAAGATACGACAACCTTACAGAAATCTTTGGACTAAAGGGTGTTTCAGGTGTAGGCATTTCCTTTGGATTAGATAGAATATACGACTTGATGGAAGAATTAAATCTGTTTGACCAATCTGTTGGCAGCTTCACTCAAATTCTGTTGTGCCCTATGGACAAAGAATGTATCCCTTCCCTTCTTAACCTCCTGAATGAACATAGACTTGCCGGTATCTCCAGTGAGATTTACCCAAAGGCAGATAAGCTTAAGAAGCAATTGGATTATGCCAATAAAAATGGAATTCAATATTGTGCGATTATGGGTTCCCAAGAACTAGAAAAAAACGAAGTAACACTAAAAAACATGTTCTCAGGTGAGCAACAAAGTGTAAAATTAGAGGACCTTTTAATATTAATGCATGAGTCTGTTTAGGATAAAAAACGAAATAGGTCTTCAAGAGATTGAAGCAATTATAAATGAGAAGAAGAAACTATCTATATCAGAGGAAAGCACTCATAAAATCAAAAAATCTAAAGCATTTTTAGATACCTTTATTGAAAAAGCCACTAGTCCAATTTACGGTGTTAACACTGGATTTGGATCACTTTATGATCAAAGTATTTCCAAGGAAAATTTAAGCCAATTACAAACCAACTTGTTACTTTCACATGCCTGTGGTATGGGGAAAGAGGTTCCAGTTATCATTCCTAAACTGATGCTACTTCTTAAAATACAAAGCTTGTCCTACGGACATTCTGCCGTGCAACTTTCAACGGTGGAGGCACTTGTAAACTTATACAACAAGGACTTGATTCCAGTAGTCTATGAAAAAGGTTCCTTAGGGGCTTCTGGTGATTTGGCTCCATTATCTCATTTAGCTTTGCCCCTTTTAGGAGAAGGAGAAATCTACAAAGAAGGAATCAAGACTAAAGCAAAAGCACATATTGAAAATCCTATTAACCTAGAAGCTAAAGAAGGACTTGCATTAATAAATGGAACACAATTCATGAGCGCTTATGGAGTACATTGCTTGTTACAAGGAGAGAAGCTTCTTGGCTTAGCCAATAAAATTGCAGCAATGAGTATAGATGCTTTTAATGCAAGACCAGAGCCGTTCAATGCTTTATTGCATAAAATAAGACCGCATGAGGGGCAAATAAATACCGCTCAGGAGATATTGGACAATCTAGAAGGAAGTTCCTTATTTAATGGAACCAAAACACATGTTCAAGACCCTTATTCCTTTAGATGCATCCCACAAGTGCATGGCTCTAGCTACGATGTAATTCAAACGGTAAAGAGAGTTGTAGAAACAGAGATAAACAGCGTCACAGACAACCCAAATGTTTTTCCAGATGAAAACTTGATCCTCTCTGGAGGAAATTTCCATGGTCAAACATTGGCATTACACCTGGACTTCCTTGCTCTTGCCTTTGCAGAGCTAGCAAGCATTAGTGAAAGAAGGATATACAAACTTATTGCTGGAGAGAGAGGTTTACCTGCTTTCTTGGTAAATAACCCAGGACTAAACTCTGGATTTATGATTGCTCAGTATACTGCTGCCAGTATTGTAAACAAGAACAAAGTCCTTTGCTACCCTGCCAGTGCAGACAGTATCATTAGTTCCAATGGGCAAGAAGACCATGTAAGTATGGGTGCTACAAGTGCTGTGAAGTGTTTGGAAGTACTTAATAATACTATGGAAGTTTTGGCAATAGAGTTGTTTGTTTCAGCTCAAGCATTAGAATTTAGAGGACAAGACAATTCCTCTTCTACTATTAAAGAAATACATTCCCAGCTTAGAAAATCTGTTTCATTCCTTGAAAACGATGTTTTCATGCACGATGAAATGCAAAAGAGTTTGAAATTTTTGGAGGATTCCATGGTCTAATAACCAAAGTAAAATGCCAGTAATAAAGCTTGAGACAAAAATAAAAGCCGTCAAAGCTGTTGTTTTTGACCTTGCAAGAAACATAGATTTGCATCAAATTTCTGCTAAACAAACTAAAGAAAAAGCAATTGCTGGTAAAATCTCTGGTCTAATAGAACTTAATGAAAGCGTAACTTGGAGAGCAAAATACTTTGGTGTCTATCATACTCTTTCTGTTAAAATCACAAAATACAACAAGCCTCATCACTTCACGGATGAAATGATTTCAGGAATATTTAAGAGTTTTATACACGAACACCATTTTAAAGAAGAAGCAGGTATAACCATAATGATTGATGTATTTGACTACAAAGCACCATTGGGTTTTATTGGCTCTATTATAGACATTCTCTTCTTAAAAAGATACATGACCAAGTTTCTATCAAAACGAAATCAAGTCATAAAAGAATATGCTGAGAAGGGACTAAGTTGAAAGTTTTATTCGATTTGGAAGAGACAAATAAAGATACTTCTATTTATAGACTCCTATAATTTCTTGTGCCAGTTTCTTTTCATCAAACTGTTTAAGGATAATTTCCCTATCCTTATTTTGAATTTGCTTTCCGGATTCAATAAGTCGAACTAAAGAGTGTGTGTCCTTCACATCAAAATACAAACAAGCCTCCCCAAACATCTTTTTAAAGTTTTCTTGTCCATTGCAATATACTGTTTTACCAGAATGCAATGCCTCTAACACTGGAATACCAAACCCTTCCATGACAGATGGGTAAATGAATACTTTGCATAAGTGATACAAACTTTTAAGCTCTTCCTTACTTGCATCTGTAACCAACAAAACCTTGTCCCCCATATCGTACTTTGTGATTAAGGACTTCACATTCTCATATGCTCCACCCTTAAAACCTGCCAAGACCAAATACCCCTCCCTCAACACCTTGAAAGCCTCAATCAAGAAGGCCTGATTCTTCCTTTCTTGAAAGGAAGAGATATACAAATAAAATTCTTTGGGGAGACTATATTTACTATTGCATTTATCTAGAGCAGTAGTTATTGGCTCCAGCTTAAATTCCTTTGACGTCGGCTGGTATATTACTTTTATTTTATCCTTGGGAACATGGTAAAACTTTATTAAATCTTCCTTGGTTTGAGGAGATATTGCAATTATTTCATCCGCTTTTGCACAAGCCTTTCTTGTTTTATAATCGTAAATAAATCGATCAATTGGTTTGTAATGGTTGGGGTAATGTTTAAAAATCACATCGTGAATTGTTACTAATACCTTCACCCCTTTTGGTGGCTTACCTAGTGGGAGTTCATTACTCAAACCATGGAAAACATTAACATTTAACCTTCTTACATTTTCCCATATCCCGAAAGAACGCCAGAAAAAACTAGGTAAGACCTTATACAACCCATACTTGCCTAGCCCTTCTACCTCAGAATTACCATCCAACAAGAAAATTTCCTCTGCACTATTTTCTTGAACAATTCTTACAACATCACGGCTGTAATTACCTAAACCAGAACGGTTGTGAAAATATCTTTTTGCATCGTAGGCAATTTTCATTGTTATACTGCTACGTCATTTTCTCTTAAGGCATTGTTTAGAGAAGTCTTTTTGTCTGTACTCTCTTTACGCTTACCTATAATTAAAGCACATGGAACATGGTACCTCCCAGCTGGAAAGTCTTTTTCATAAGACCCAGGTATTACAACAGACCTTGCAGGCACTCGTCCTTTGTAGATAATCGGTTCTGGTCCTGTAGCATCTATAACCTTAGTAGATTGTGTAATGGTAACGCCTGCACCAAGCACCGCTTCTGTCTCAATATGGACACCTTCTACAACAATACATCTAGAACCTATAAAGCAATTGTCTTCAATTATTACAGGAGCAGCTTGAACTGGCTCTAGAACTCCACCAATTCCTACTCCACCACTTAGGTGAACGTTTTTACCTATTTGAGCACAGGAACCAACAGTAGCCCATGTGTCTACCATTGTGCCTTCGTCTACGTATGCCCCAATATTGACATAGGAAGGCATCAAAATTGTACCTCTAGATAAGTAAGCCCCATATCTTGCGACAGCATGTGGCACTACCCTTACTCCGAGTTCAGCATAATTTCTCTTTAAGGCCATTTTATCGTGAAACTCCATTGGACCGGCCTCTATAGTCTCCATTTTTCTTATCGGAAAATACATTAAGACAGCTTTTTTAATCCACTCATTCACTTTCCATCCGCCTTCAATTGGTTCAGCCACTCTTATCCTTCCTTTGTCAAGCTCTTCTATAACATGCTCTATGGCTTTTACAGTTCCTGATTCCTTTAATAAGCCACGATTATCCCAAGCATTTTCTATTGTATCGATTAAATTTTGCATTCCATTAAAATTTGGACAAATTTGCGCTATATTCTTAGGAAAATAAACAAATAATGAAAAGAATTTTAATATCCCTTTTAGTTTTAGGCCTTTTTGCACAAGAATCAGCGGCACAAAGCAAAATGCTTAGCGTTGCAGATGTAGCTGGTTATAGCCTTTACCCAACGAGGAAAAGTTTCACTTGGTTACCTAATGGAACAAAAATATCATCTTTGGAAACCATAGACGACGAAACTTATATTGTCACTAAACATTTAATAAGTGGAATTAATGATACTTTGGTTTCTTTAAGTGATTTAAACAACTCTCTTGATGACATACATATGGATGTTTCTCTTAAAAGGTTTCCACGTTTTACTTGGAAAGACGACTATGTTATTCAATTTTCGCACAAAGGAATATATTACGATTATAACTCACTAACCAAAACCATTCTACTTGCAGGTGCAATAAATTTAGAGGGAGAACATACTGAAATTCATAAGCCAACGTTAAATTCGGCTTATGTGAAAGATAACAACATTATTGTAAAGACGGATGAATTAGAAAGAAAAATAACTTACGATGGTGGTAATGGAATTGTTTATGGACAAGCGGTACATCGATTTGAATTTGGTATATCAAAAGGAATGTTTTGGTCTCAGGATGGCAGCAAATTAGCATTTTACCGAAAAGATGAAAAAAGTGTTACAGATTATCCCATCTATGATTTAACAACAGACCCAGCAACGCATAGAAACATAAAATACCCTACGGCCGGAGACAGCAGTCATACTGTTACCCTTGGGATTTACGACATAGAAGAGAGTACAATATTTTACCTAGATGTGGATGGTCCTTACGACCAATACTTAACAAACATAACTTGGTCTCCTGATGGTGAATTCATCTATATTGCTTACGTAAATAGAGAGCAAGACCACATGGAATTGCAAAAGTATAGCGCAGAAACCGGTCAGTTAGAAAAAGTGCTTTTTGAAGAAAAAAACGATAGATATGTAGAACCAGAACACGGTCCATTATTTCTAAAAACAGATGAAAATAAGTTTATATGGTTTAGTGAAAGAGATGGCTACAACCATTTATATTTATACAATACAAAAGGGAAACTTATTTCACAACTTACAACTGGCAAATGGATCGTTACGGAGATTATAGGTTTTGATGAAACAGAAGAGCATATATTCTTTATGGGTACAAAAGACAGTCCACTAGAAAGACATTTGTATAGAGTAAATCTTCAGTCTCGTAGCATTAAAAAAATTACAAAGAATGCTGGAACACACTCCATAACAGCAAATGCTAAATCAACAAGGTTTATCGACGTATACTCAAATACAAAGACTCCTAGGGACACTAGAGTAATAGATACTTACGGTGATATTCTTAAAGTAATGCACAAAGCCGATAACCCTTTGAAGGAATACTCTATTGGTGAAATAAAAATCGAACCTTTGGTAAAAGGGAATACTGTTTACTATCAAAGGATTGTATATCCACCAAATTTTGACCCCAATAAAAAGTACCCTGCAATAGTTTACCTTTATGGTGGTCCACATTCTCAGCAAATCACAAACAAGTGGTTAGGGGGAGCTAGAATGGAGTTTTTGTACTGGGCACAACAAGGTTATATCGTTTATACAATAGACAATAGAGGTTCGGCAAATAGAGGTTTTGAATTTGAGTCTGCTGTGCACAGACAATTGGGAACATTGGAAATGGAAGACCAGTTATCTGGAATTAACTACTTAAAAGACCTCCCTTATGTAGACAAAGATAGATTAGGTATTCATGGTTGGAGTTTTGGAGGGTTCATGACTACTAGTGTGATGAGTCGTAACCCAGGAATATTCAAGGCAGGAGTTGCAGGAGGCCCAGTAATTGACTGGGATTATTACGAAGTTATGTATACAGAAAGGTATATGGATACACCACAGGAAAACCCAGAAGGATTTAAAAATGCAAACCTCCTGAATTACGTAGACAATCTCGAGGGAAGATTGTTAATGATACATGGAACAGACGATGATGTAGTTTTATGGCAACATTCAATGCTTTATGTCCAAAAAGCAATTGACAAAAACAAACTGAATCTAGATTACTACATCTACCCAAAACACAAGCACAACGTGCGAGGTAAAGATAGAGAACATTTAATCGGCAAAATCTCTCAATACCTTTTTGAGCATTTATAATCTTTTTGCCATCATTAACGTATTTTAAAATGAAAAAAACGTTATTTGAAGAATGCTTGTATTCGATATAGGAAAGATCAAAGCAGCCTTTAGGTCAAAGGAGAAGCAGTACCAAAGTGCCTCTCCATTCCCTAATACTTTCATAGATGATTTCATTAACGAAGAAGCTGCAAGTAAAGCCTTAGAAGCCTTCCCTAGAGTAAAAGACCAAGGTTGGATTCATTACATGCATGTAAATGAGAAAAAACATGGTTTAAATAAAAGAGACCTTTTACCAGAGCCGGTTAAAGAAGTTATTGATGCCTTTAATTCTCCCGATTTCGTATTGGCTTTAAGCCAATTCACAGGAATCCCTAATCTAGTTCCGGATGAAATGTTGGAAGGTGGTGGATTGCACCAAACAGAAAATGGTGGTTACTTAAACATTCATGCAGATTTTACCGTACACCCACACAAGACAAACTACCGTAGACGAGTTAATCTAATATTGTATCTAAACAAAAATTGGAAAGATGAATATGGTGGTGGTTTAGAACTATGGGATAGAGAGATGAAGGCTTGTGAGACAAAAATAGCACCCTTATTTAATAGGGCCGTAATCTTTAATACAGACGAGACTTCTTATCATGGTTTACCTGACCCAATGACTTGCCCCGAAGATATAACGCGAAAATCTATCGCCCTTTATTATTTTACAGAGGAGAAAGTGAAACCTAAATTAAGAACTACGGATTATAGGGCAAGGCCAATGGACAAAAACAAAATAATGATCTGGCTAGACAAGAAAGCAATCTCTATTTATACCAAAATTAAGAGAACTTTTGGACTAAACGATGATTTTATGAGCAAGGTCTTAAATATCTTCTCTAAAAAGAAATGATAAGAAAGATCCAGCAATACCCCCTGTTTTCTTTTGGCTTATTAGCAGCCATTTTCTTTTTGCCATTCTTAGGAGGTGTGCATTTATTTGATTGGGACGAAGTGAATTTTGCAGAGATTGCAAGAGAGATGGTTCTCATGGATAATTACCTCCAAATTCACGTTAATTACATTCCATTTACGGAAAAACCACCTGGTTTCTTCTGGCTTCAAGCGCTTTCCATGAATCTTTTTGGGATTGGTGAATATGGTGCTAGATTCCCAAATGCCGTATTTGGAATAATTACCCTTCCTTCCATTTATTATGTAGGGAACAAAATCAATGGGAGGACCTTTGGGATCCTCTGGGCTCTAGCTTACTTTGGAACTATTTTACCCAACCTTTATTTCAAGTCCGGAATCATAGACCCCGTCTTTAATTACTTCATTTTTATGGGGCTTGTCTACTTGATTTTTTACATTTGGAAAACAAAGAACTATATGAACATCCATTTGCCTAAAAATGCCTTGTTCTATTTATTAATGGCAGGAGTCTTTACTGGCTTTGCAATTCTTGCCAAGGGTCCAGTAGCCTACTTAATTACAGCATTAGTATTGTTTGTTTATTGGGTGAGCGTGCAGTTTAAATTCTTCCTAAAACCTCTTCCTTTTCTTCTATATTCTATTTCCACTTTAGTTGTAACATTAATATGGTATGGTGTGGAATATTACTACAACGGGCCCACTTTTATTCTTGAGTTTATTGAAAGGCAATGGACCATCTTCTCTACGGAAGATGCAGGACATGGAGGATTTCCAGGCTATCACTTAATCGTACTTTTCTTTGGCTGTTTCCCTGCTACCGCCTTTGCCATTCATGCTATGATAAACAAAGACAAGGAGGAAAAAACTAGTGCCGACCCGATAGCTATCGGATTCAAAAAGTGGATGACTATTTTATTTTGGGTAATATTGATATTATTCTCCATTGTACAATCTAAGATTGTGCATTATTCCAGTATGGCCTACTTCCCTATAACCTACCTGGCTGCTCTCTCCCTCTTTAAGATTTACAAAGGCGAATGGAAGTTTGAGAAACTGCACAAAGTCATTTTAGGCATTACTCTTTCCCCATTAGTTATTGCCCCTATTTTAATTAATTTCATTGGATTCAATCCTGAAATAGGTAAGAAAATTTTTGCGAAGGATCCTTTTGCAGTGGCGAATTTAGACGCAGATATAAATTGGACTGGACTTGAAATCATACCTACGATACTATTGGTTATTGTATTTGTTCTTGGAATTAGAGCATTCAAAAAAAGAAAAACTGTAAAAGGTGCTTTTGTTCTTTTTGGCGGAACAGCTGTCTGGGTTTTTCTAATACTTGTTTTCTTTGTAACGAAAATTGAAGGGTATTCCCAAAATGAGAATGTAGAGTTTTGGAAAAGCAAAAAACTGGAAGATTGCTATCTTTTTAGCTATAAATACAAGACATATACAAAACTATTCTACGGAGTAAACGGTCCTAACAAAACTGTAGCTAATGACAAAGGTTGGCATTACTTAACTGGACCTATTAAGAAGCCTGTCTATTTTTCTTTTAAAATCAATAGAGAAGAAGACTTTCTAAAAGAAGCAGTAAACGCAAAACTGTTGTACCGAAAAAATGGATTTTGTTTTTATGTGCGGGATGCTGTTGTAAAGTAAAAGGAATCCCAAAAAGACCTTATTTTGAGTAAGCCATGGATCGTTTTGTTTGCTGGTGCTAGAAAAAAGAAAACACAAAGCATACAGAATATCAAATTGGTTTATTAAAGTAAATAAAAAGAAATCTAAAAACTCTTACCTTCGCAGCATGGAAACCGAAGTGTATTCACCAAAAAATAAGATAAGAATCGTTACAGCTGCCTCCCTTTTTGATGGGCATGATGCAGCTATAAATGTAATGCGTAGAATCATTCAAGCTACAGGTTGTGAAGTAATTCATTTGGGACACGACAGAAGTGTTCAAGAAGTGGTAGAAACTGCTATTCAGGAAGATGCCAATGCAATTGCAATGACGTCATACCAAGGTGGACACAACGAGTACTTTAAATACATGTGTGACCTGCTTAAGGAAAATGGAGCAGAACACATCATGATCTTTGGTGGTGGCGGAGGTGTTATCCTCCCAACTGAAATTAAGGAATTAATGGATTATGGCATTACAAGAATCTATTCTCCAGATGATGGTCGTGAAATGGGATTGCAAGGAATGATAAATGACATGGTAAGAAGAGCAGATTTTGCAGTAGGCGAAAAACTTACAGACGAATCCTCCTTGCTGAAAGAAAAAAACATGCATGCCATTGCAAGATTAATTTCTGCCGCAGAAAATTACCCTACAGTGAATGAAACTATTCTAAATGAAGTTAGAGAATCTGCCAAGACTAAAAGGGTTCCAGTATTGGGAATTACAGGAACTGGAGGAGCTGGAAAATCAAGCCTAGTAGATGAATTAGTAAGAAGGTATTTAATGGACTTCCCCGAAAAAACAATAGGGATTATATCGGTAGACCCTTCTAAGAGAAAGACTGGTGGTGCCTTACTTGGGGATAGAATAAGAATGAACTCCATAAGAAATGAGCGAGTTTATATGAGGTCCTTGGCAACAAGACAAAGCAACCTTGCCCTTTCTAAACATGTGGATGATGCAATCTTAGTTCTAAAAGCTGCAGAATATGATTTGATCATTCTGGAGACTTCAGGGATAGGACAAAGCGATACAGAAATTACAGACCATAGTGATGTTTCACTATATGTAATGACACCAGAATATGGTGCTGCAACGCAGTTAGAGAAAATAGACATGCTTGATTTTGCAGACCTAATTGCCTTAAATAAGTTTGACAAAAAAGGTGCTCTAGATGCCTTAAGAGATGTAAGAAAACAATACCAAAGAAACCACAAGTTATTTGAAGCTGCTGTAGATTCAATGCCAGTATACGGAACAATTGCATCCCAATTTAACGACCCAGGGATGAACAATCTGTATTTATCCATCATAGAAAAGATCACTGCAAAAACAGGAGTCCCATTTGAATCTACTTTCCTAAGGGAAGTAGAAGAAAGTGAAAAAATATTTGTTATCCCACCTAAGAGAAACCGCTACTTATCAGAGATTTCTGAAACCATAAGGGGGTATAATTCTTGGGCAGAAGAACAATCCAATATTGCAGAAAAGATGTACCAGATAGATGGCACAATAAAGCTTTTAAAGAAATAAAAACTAAAAAGCCTTTCGCTAATGCGAAAGGCTTTTTTTATAACTTTTTGCTATTGATTCTTACTCAATAATTATTCTCTTTGTAATCATTTTATTATCACCAAACTCTAATTGCATCAAATAAACACCTTTAGGCAAATGGGATAAATCCATCTCACTTGAATTTGACTCAAATAGTCCTTTACCATTTACCGCTGAAACCTGCACACCTAATAGCCTTTCTGTAGAAGTTACATGAATAACTCCATTGCTTGGGTTAGGGAACACTTTTAAGTTTATGCTCTTTTCGAATGCACTAATACCAGTTGTCTCATCATCAATAATTCTAATAAGATAAGAAGAATCTTCACCGACAATTATTCCATAAGGGATCTTGTCAAATCCTAATACCAATACCTTATCTGACTGATCTGTTCCATTATCTACAATCTTAATTTTAAAAGTATGTACTGTATCTCCAGGGGTAAAATTGATTCTATACGGTGTATTAAATTTATAATCTAGAATATCAGTAGCTGTAGAGCTTTTAATCCCCACTTCAATTAAAGTTGGTTGTGTAATATTAGAAATTCTTACCGTAATAGCATCTGTAGAATCAGTATACCTTTCAAATACTCTTATGGAATCACCTTCCATAGTCAGAACTTTTTGAGTCTTTTTAATTATGTCACCTTTGTATCTAGGAAAAATATAATACGCCGAATCATATGGCTTAGCAAAGTCATTTTGCCCACCAAGACCTATTAAATCAAAATAACCTACTGGTGGTAAAGTGCCATCAATATCAATATCACTATCAATTCTTAATACAAAGGTACCCATTTGATTTTTTACTCTAACATCTGCAAATTGATTCGTAGCCAATGGTGCGATAGGCCATTCGGATTCATCCACCAAAATCACATTCTCAAACATTATTAAATCAGACTCTACACTTTCACTCAATTGCTGAACTACTGTAGGTGTTTTTAGCACAGCATTGCTAGAATGCAATGTTATCTCTTCCACAAAAGTAAGCTGTGCCAATCCTGCAAATTGCCCTACAACACCTTTCACACTAATACTATCACCCTCTTTAACTGTATAACCAAAATTCCCAGATGGTGAAAAGACTTGTAAGCCTCCAGTATTGTCTCTTATAGTAAACTGAAAACCTTCTGGGGTGCCCAAAGGTCTTAAATTAACACCATAAACTACTCCTGACACTGACACATCGATGTCCAAATCAATCAACACACCATCCTTATCTAATTTATTAATCTCACTGATTTCATAATGCTTGTGATCATCCTCCTTTATCATAACCCTAAAGTTATTTATTGGTCCTATCTTAGAATTGCTTAAATCTTCCAATTTAAAATAGATCTGTTCCGTGTTCTCAAATAGTAAATCATCTTTTATTCTTACTGTAAATTGAATTGTATCTGAACTAGCAGATGGAACATCAATAATTCTTGTCGTTGGGTTAAACTCAAAATCACTATTATTAAATGCTGTGGAAAGTAATTGAACCATAGTGACCTTTATATCACTTGAATTACTATTTTTCTTAGTTCTTATTACTCTAAATACTAAATTCGTATCTGCTTCCTCTATATCTACCTGAGCCTTTTCAAATGTAAACAATGGAATAATATCATTGTTCTTGATGATCACAGTAACGATACTATCTGCACCAATGGTCTCATTACCAAAAGGTTTTAAGACAAAAACCAATGTATCGCTAAAGTCCTCATTCGACTCATCCTTAATTGTAACTGTTACAAAGCCAGAATCAATTTCCTTTCCAGCTAAGAAATTCATCGTCTCTTTGCCATTTGTTCCAAAAGAAAACTCATTATTAAATGTAAAGTCACCCTTGTCCTTTAATTCTACAATTACTTTTTGCGAATTATTGGCGTCCCCATTAATTTTCCAGACAGGGATTTTTACTGAACCTTGGGTTTCACTAGCCGTAATAACTTTTGTCTTGAAGTTATAAAGAGTGGTATCATTATCTATGACATTAATGATATGCAAAGCATTATCATCAAATGAGACATTTTCAACCTCTTCTATCTTTAAAAGTATAGTTTCTGTTGATTCCACTAACTTATCTTCATTAATCTTTATTAGCAAAGTATCCTTTGTAGATTTACCGGCTTTAAGTTTCACAATTTGTGTATCATCCCAAATATAATCTATGTTATTAATTGCTGAACCACCCAATATTTTAATCTTTACTTTTGATTCATTAGTGCTAGCAAATCTCTTTTCAACAACTACATAATAATTAGAATCTTTCTCTGATATTGTACCTGAGCCTATACTAAAATTGACAATTGGCCCTGTTAATGGAGCATCTAAAGAGTCTATGTAGATTGGGCTAGTGGAGCTCCCTGAAGGATTAACCGTATTCGAGTTACCCCAAAGCCCATTAGATGAATAATTTACAAATTGAATAATTGCACCAGTATCATCTAAATATTCAATCTTTCTAATTCCACTATCCAGATTATTCGGAATAATTGTACCCCAAGCTCCTTCTTTACTTTCTACTTTACTAGACCAATAACCCACAGCACTTGAAATAGTAGTACTATCATTTTCCACATGAGAAATGGATATGGGTCTTTTATTGTTATTGTCATCGTATAAAGCTACAAAATTCTTTCCTATAACCTTGGAATTACCATAGATCCCAGTTCCACTTAAGGTATCTGCCGTTGTTGCAAACTCCAAAACCTTTATTGAATCATTTAATGCAAATCGCCTCTTATCTGTACCACCTATTTCTTCCAATACAATTAATGGATACACATACTCCCCAGCGGTAAATCTTGAATTGCCAGTATTAACTCCAGCAAACCACCCTTCTATAATTCCATTTATTGCTGCAACTGTATCATGCATGCCAACGGACATACTTGGGCTAGAAACAAATTTCCAAGACCCATTATTCATAAATAAGGTATTTCCAACACCCGTAGTTGTTTTTCCAAAATCAGAGCTATTAACAAAAGTTATGTAATATTTGTAATCAACATTTGGTACCAAGCCATCTACTATCGCATAGAAAGGAGTTGCAAGTCTTGTCGAAGTTCCCGAATTCATATATTGCGGAACAACCACACCGATGAAGTTTTGCTGACCGACAGTCTGTCCAAAGGATTGTAAACTCATGAAGATTACTGCAAAACTCATTAAAATTAAATTTTTCATCATTTTTCAAAATTAAGTATTTTTTTTATTCATATGGACTACAAAGTACACCCACGCTTATTTTTACATTTCCAATACCATTAATTGCATAAAACATAGACTCCACAGTTGCTCCTGTAGTAATTACATCATCAACAAGGAGTATATGCTTATCTATTATTTGTCCTTTTTTAACCAATCTAAACAAACCTTTGGTTGAGTCAAATCTGCTTGCTCTTCCTTTTTTAGTCTGTGAGTCATTATATCTCGTTCTTATAAATATATCGGTATTTTCCGGAATACCCAATACTTCACTCATGCCTATTGCAATTAATGCAGCTTGATTAAAACCTCTTTTCAAAAGTCTCCTAGGATGCTAAGGTACCGGAACAATAGTATCGATATTCTGAATACATTCATTCGACTTTAGTTGCTCTCCAAAAAGTCTCCCAAGATGCAATCCTAATTCTCGATTACCTCTATATTTTATTTCTTTAAGCAGTTTACCTGTCTTACCAAATTTATTATAATAGTAAAGTGAGTAAGTATTCTCAAAATCCACTTTCCCCTTTAATTGATTTGAAACAGGAGGACAATCGCCACTCTTATAAGGAATTACAGGCATATCATTACAACACATCACACATAGAAATTGCTCCCCTTGCACTAGGGAATCTGCACAAAACAAACAAGTATTCGGATAAAATAAATCCAATAATTTTAGTAACATATTGTTATACTTTTAGAACATGAATTGCTACAAAGCAATTACCTTTGCACAAATATAATCATTTTATGTTTGAAAATAAAGGAAGAACGGAATTAAGCGAGTTAGGAGAGTTTGGACTTATCAACTCTATTAAAGAATCAATAGATATAAAACAGAAATCAACTCTAACCGGTATTGGGGACGATGCGACTATTTTAGATCTAACGAAATCAACGACTTTAGTTAGCACTGATATGTTGCTTGAAAATGTACATTTTGATCTCGCATACGTTCCTTTGAAACATTTAGGTTTTAAATCAGTTGCTGTAAACGTTTCTGATATATGTGCAATGAATGCTGTTCCTCAACAAATATTAGTTTCAATTGGAATTTCTAATAGGTTCTCATTAGAAGCAGTAGAAGAGTTATACCAAGGGATTAATGCTGCCTGTAAAGCTTACAATGTAGATCTTGTTGGTGGTGACACAAGTTCCTCAACTAGTGGATTAGTAATCAGTATTACAGTTATTGGAATGCAAGAACAAGATAAAATCGTAAAACGCTCAGGTGCAAAAGAAAATGATCTTTTATGCGTAACAGGCGACTTAGGAGGAGCCTACATGGGCTTGCAATTATTAGATCGAGAAAAGAGAATTTTCATTGAACAACCAAGAATGCAGCCCGATTTAGAAGGTAAAGATTATATTGTTGGGAGACAACTAAAACCAGAAGCCAGAATAGACGTAATAAAGACCTTGAAGGAGCTAGACATACTTCCTACTTCTATGATAGATGTGTCTGATGGAGTAGCTTCTGAGTTACACCACCTCAAAGAGAGTTCAAAAATTGGGTTTGTGGTTTATGAAGACAAATTACCCATAGACCCGATGACCTATCAACAGGGAGTTGATTTTGGGATAGACCCAACTGTAGCGGCTTTAAATGGTGGTGAAGACTACGAATTACTTTTTACTGTCAAGCAAAATGACTTTGAGACAATAAAGCATCACAAAGACATAACAATTATTGGTTACTGTACACAAGAATCAGAGGGGATTCATTTAATTTCCAAAGGGGACACAAAACACCCAATAACCTCTCAAGGATGGAATGCTTTTAAGAAAAAGGATTAATCTGTAAACCTTTCATCTACTTCCATAATAGAGCTACAGTTGTTGCATGTTCTCATCTCTTCTGAGTTATAAAACTCCTTGAACCTAGGAAAGAAATCATTCTCTATGTTATTCAATGGGAAATACGATTCGTGCAATTTATTGTTACAATTATCACAGAACCACATTAATCCATCTGTGTGAGACTCATCTCTTTTTCTTTCAATAACGAGTCCTACAGAATTTGCTGGCCTGATTGGGGAATGAGGAATCTTACCAGGCAATAAAAACATTTCGCCTTCTTTAATAGGGACATCTACTGATTTACCATCAACCTGCACTTTAACTAAGATATCTCCTTCGAGCTGATAAAATAACTCTTCCGTGTCATTATAATGATAATCTTTTCTAGCATTTGGCCCACCCACAATCATTACAATATAGTCTCCAGATTCATGGTATAGGTTTTTATTACCTATTGGCGGTTTAAGTAAATCCCTATTAGCCTCTATCCATTCCTGTAAATTAAAAGGTTTCATTATCTCCATTTTTAAATTAGATTTTCCTCAAATATACATAAAATATGTAAAGCAAAAACACTTACCTTTGCCCTTAACCATGATGGAGGAAAAGCAAAATATTAGAGGCTTAGGCGAAGAAAAACTTATGGACCAATTAACTAAAGATGGTCAAAAAAGTTTCAGAGCAAAACAAATAATACAATGGTTATGGAAGAATGGTGTAAGTAAATTTGAAGAAATGACAAATCTTTCAAAGGAACTAAGAGAAAGTTTAGAAGAAAAATACTTCATACCTAGAATCCAAGTTGCTCTCATGCAAAAGAGTAGAGACAATACTATTAAATGTGCCTTTTCATTGTATGACAACAACAAAGTTGAAGGAGTCCTAATCCCTTCAAAAGATAGAGTTACCGCATGCATTTCATCTCAAGTAGGGTGCAGCCTCAGTTGCAAATTCTGTGCTACAGGATTTATGGATCGTACTAGGAATCTTGAATCTTATGAAATTTACGACCAAGTTCAGTTATTAAATAAAATATCCATAGAGGAGTATGGCAAGGAAGTAACAAATATTGTTTTTATGGGAATGGGGGAGCCATTGCTTAATTACAAGAATGTAATGGAAGGAATTGAGTGGATCAATAGCGAAAATGGGTTACATATTTCCATGAAACGAATAACTTTATCTACAGCAGGAATAGTCAAGATCATATATAAAATGGCAGATGCGAATGTTAAATTTAATATGGCACTTTCCTTACATGCAGCTACCAATGAAAAACGTAATGCTATCATGCCAATTAATGAGACAAATTCACTGGAAGAACTTGCGGAAGCATTAGAGTATTTCAATACTCAAACGAATACAAGACCTACTTTGGAATACTGTGTAATAGAAAATGTAAATGATGGATTGGATGATGCCAAAGAATTAATAAAATTCTCAAAACTATTTCCTTCAAAGGTTAATTTAATTGAATACAACTCTATAGACCTTTCAAGTTTTGCTAGTCCTGGTCAAAATGCCATTGAAGCGTTTGCATCCAAACTAGAAGCAAATAATGTAATCGTAAACATTCGCAGAAGTCGAGGAAAAGACATTGATGCTGCTTGTGGCCAATTGGCAAACAAGGCATAATAATTATTGACAGTTAATAATAAATTACACTCTGCCAGAAAATATGCTCCATTCATTCTCTATTAATTTTGAGTAAACCCAAACCCTTTAGCAATATTATGGTTCTGTTTATTGCATTTGTAATTCTCTAAAAGTAGACACTTTTGATTATTCATTAATATTCTGTCATAATTTGATTAATAATTAACAATAATTTGCGGTTGTGTTAAAATAGATTACTTTTATTCTACCGTGAAAACCAAAAACCTCCTAAACCTCCTCCTGCTAGCCAATTAAATTAGCTTTTAACTTAAATAAGTTACAATGATTTTTCAACTACGTAATCTTTATTTTATTCTTGCTTTAATAGGATTTAGCCATTTAAGTTCGGCCATTCGCTGAATAAGTCCTGTGGGATGTCAAGAACACTATCTCTAGTGAACACTAGTACTGGTTCTGACACAAATACCACTCTTTTTATTTGGAAAGTTGATAATGTCGAAATTGGTAGGAGTATTGGGAAAAATAATGCTTCGTACGTCTTAACTACGCCAGGAAGCCACAATATCACCTTGCTTATTAGGGATACGAGTAGATGTTTAGATTCTGCAACTACTTCGTTTTCCTTTACAACAAGCAGCCCTCAAGTAAGGACTATTGGAGGTCTTAGCTACTCACCTACGTGGCAAAATTGCATTTTGTCCTCTAATGACCCTGATACCTTTCAAATTGATTTAGAAATAAATGATACTGCAAACAACTACACGATACTATGTTATTATTGGATCTTTTGATGTTCAAGAGAATGCAGATAACGTTCTTAAGTCAATGATCGCTGAAGGGAAACAGTCCTACAAGATATACGATAAGAGCAACAATAGGTTCTACATTTACATCGATTATTCTCTCGAAGAAGCTACTGCGAAAAAAGTTCAAACTGATAACCCTCAATACGAAGGTATTTGGGTTAAGCAGATAGAATAATTACTTAAATATTGTAATATTGTGCAGCAATGGATAGTATTATTATTTACGGATTATTTGTAATAGGCTTTGTTCTACTAATCAAAGGAGCCGACTGGCTTGTAACAGGTGCCTCTTCCATAGCCAAGAAATTTAACATCAGTGACTTTGTCGTAGGACTTACTATCGTTTCCATGGGTACTTCAATGCCTGAACTAGTGGTAAATATTGCTGCAAGTCTAAATGGGAATGCGGATATTGCTTTGGGTAATATCATTGGAAGTAATATCTCTAACATTTATCTGATATTAGGTATATCATCTATAATTTACCCCTTAACGATCAATAAGAATATTGTCAAAATGGAAATCCCTTATTCCATACTGGCAGCTATCTTACTGGGATTCCTGGCTAATGCTAGCTTCTTCTCATCCTCTTCACATCATCAAATTACAAGGTTTGATGGGTTCTTGTTACTTTTGTTTTTTGCAATGTTCCTGATCTACGTTATACGATCCTTTAAAGACGGCAAGCAGGAACTTGTAGAAGAAGCACCAGACGTTACTGGTATCAGCATGCCAAAAGCAATACTATTAATTGGCTTAGGTTGTATAGCCTTATTTCTTGGTGGGCAATGGGTTGTAACCGGTGCTGAGAAAATAGCTCTGCAAATAGGCATGTCACAGTCGCTAGTAGGTCTAACAGTAGTTGCAATAGGTACATCTCTTCCAGAGCTAGTAACTTCTGCAGTTGCAGCATTTAAGAAAAATACAGACATCGCAGTTGCTAATGTTTTAGGTTCAAATATTTTTAATCTCCTTTGGGTTTTAGGAATAAGTGCAGCAATACGTCCACTACCATTCAAGGAAATTTTAAATACCGATTTACTAATTTTAATACTTGGTTCTATTCTCTTAATGCTAAGTGTTGTAACTGGTAAAAAAAGCGCCATGGGCAAGAAGGAAGGAATTGTATTTCTATTTTGTTATGTGGCATATATGGCATATTTAATAAATAGAGGATAAAATTAAATAATCCAACCATCCATTATAACCAATTCAAAAAAAGCCTTTATCTTGCTTAGTTTTAAAGACTAATAAAATTGGCTCAAGTATCAAATGAACAACCCTTTGCGGTAATTTACTCTTTTGGCTATTACCCTATACTAGGTTACTTACTGGAAGCTTATGCTGTTCCTTTACTTAATAACGGTCAATTATCACTCTCCTACCAGCAGATACACAAACTTACCGCAGAGTATTATGGTATAGAGGGAGAAGAAAAAGAGGCTATTGTTGCCCTTGATAACACAGATCCTAAGAAATTATTTCAGAAGTTCTACTATGGGAAAAAACAAATAAAATCCAAAGAATGGCTTTACAATGTTTTGGATGAAAAGACCCACTATAAGCTCATTAGACCATATATTGAAGTACAAATTTATGAAGCATTTAAAAGAATAAATCACAGAAAAGTGTTTCTGAACAAGGACAATAATCCTATGGCTCAAGAGCTAAATACAATTAGGGATACCAGTATACTATTCCATTTAAGAAGAGACGAAAGAGGTACTATATATTTCCCTACCTTCAAGGCAAATGGGGAGTCTATTCATAGAGAGCCAAGGGCAAATGTATTACTTACCCATACTCCTCCCCTTTTTCTAATTGAAAATACCTTATTAGTCTTTAATGAAAAACTAGATGGTCAAAAACTTATTCCTTTCGTAAATAAAAAATTCATTGCCATAAAGAAAGAAGCAGAAGAAGAGTTCTTTAGGCAATTTATGGTACCACTTATTGAAGAACATAGCGTGTACGCCAAAGGTGCTGAGATCATTAGTGAAAAACACATAGCTAAGGCCATAATTGAAATAAGTAAAAATTTGGTTGGAGAGAATTGTCTCTTACTCAAATTCAAATACGACCAAAAGATCTACCCCTACCATACCACAAAAATGGTTTCAGTATATCTTGAAAAGAACGGTAATGATTACATCTTCCATAGAATAAAAAGATCAAAAACTTGGGAAGAAAATAAAATGCAAGAGCTTTTAAGACTTGGGCTGAAATTCGAAAATGGTTCACTTTTAAAACCTGAAGACCATCTAAATTCAATTGATTGGCTTATAGCAAATAAAACGAAACTCAAGGAGTCTGGCTTTGATGTTAAAATACAAGAGAATCTAAATTACTCTTTATTAAAACCAAAACTAGACATTCAAATAAACGAGAAAACAGATTGGTTTGATGTGCACATCATCGTAACTTTTGGAGAGTATAGTATTGCCTTCGCCGAACTGAAAAAAATAATCCTTAGTGGATCAAGGGAAGTCAATCTCCCTAATGGTGAAATAGGTGTAATACCTGAAGAGTGGATAAGTAGAATTGGGGAACTGCAAGAACACAATACCAAAAAATCTGGAAACCTCATTCAAATAAGGCATTTCCATGCTAATACCATTGGACTGTTTCAAGGTACAAATGAATTAAAAAATTCCAATCACATAAAACTATTGCGATTAGGAAGACCAAAAGAGTACTCTATTTCAAATATATTTGTAGGCACATTAAGGGATTATCAAAAAACAGGCTTCAATTGGTTAATGACAATGCATGAATTGCACTTAGGTGGGATTTTAGCTGATGATATGGGATTAGGAAAAACCGTTCAAACTCTGGCTTTCTTGTCAAAAATATCTGAATTTAAAGAGATTCAAGATTCACTAGAACCAACATCAGCATCCCTATTGGTTTTGCCTACCTCATTAATACACAACTGGAAAAGTGAAATAAAAACATTTGCTCCTAAGCTCAAAACATATGTTCACTTTGGATACAACAGGAAGAAAGATTTAAGCACAATAATCCAAAAAACAGATTTAGTAATAACCACTTATGGTATTGTTAGAAATGACATTGAGCTATTCAAAGAATTTACATTTAAGTCAATAATATTAGACGAAAGTCAAAACATAAAAAACCACAAATCCGCTACGGCAAAAGCAGTAAAAATGCTACATAGTCAAAGCAAATTTAGTCTTACAGGAACTCCCATAGAAAATTCATTAAATGACCTTTGGTCACAGATGGACTTTGTAAATGAGGGTCTACTCTTTCATCATGCTAAATTTAAGTCCTACTTCCTAAACCCTATTCAGAAAGACCTTAATGATGCTAAGTCAGATAGGTTAAAAGAACTTATTCATCCTTTTATCCTAGGTAGAAAGAAGAGCCAAGTTGCACCAGAATTACCTTCCAAAACAGAACAAATTTTATTGTGTGGAATGAGCGAAGGACAACAATCTCTTTATGAAAAAATCAAATCTAAATACCGAAATGAGATTTTGCTTAAAATAGAAGAAGATGGAATACAAAAAAGTAGAATGCACATCCTTTCTGGCTTGATGAAGCTAAGACAAATTGCAAACCACCCTTTGTTGATTAAAGAGGAAATAGATTCTGGTAAATACGAACTACTTAAAGAGAAGCTAGCAATAGCAATTGAAAATGGACATAAAGTTTTAATTTTCTCTCAATTTGTAGAGTTCTTGAAAATTATTAAAGCCCACCTGGAAGAATCCCACTTACCATTTAGCTATCTAGATGGAAGTACCAGTTCCAAACAGAGGAACATAGAAGTGCAACAATTCAAAAATGATGAAAACATCCAGGTATTCCTTATTTCTTTAAAAGCAGGAGGTACAGGACTTAATCTGCAAGAAGCGGATTATGTGTTTATGATGGACCCTTGGTGGAATCCTGCTGCTGAAAAGCAAGCAGAAGACAGAGCACATAGAATAGGCCAAACGAAAAAAGTGCATGTTTATAAATTCATAACAAAGGACAGTTTGGAAGAAAAAATTCTAAAATTGCAGCACAAAAAAACAAACTTATCCAGTAAGATTATCAATTATGAAGATTCCTTGATTAAAAACTTTGACAAATCCCTAATAGATAAATTACTAAATTAGCTTATCTTTGTGTCATAACTATAAAAATTAATAAAATCAACATGAAAAAACTATTTACTATCGCTTTAGTGACATTAATTTCTACTGCAACTTATGCTCAAAGAACAATGGATATCGCTATCGATTCTATTGTAAGCCCTAAAACATTAACAAGTAATTTTACTACAGGTACTCCAGTATCAATTGATATTGCAATTAGTAACAAAAGTGGTGATGATGCAAAAGTAGGAGATACTCTTTTATGGTATTGTGTATTTGCAGATAAATCAAATACAATTCGTATGGGATTCCCGGCTGCTTCAAATGCTTCTTATTTTCGACAGGTATTAACAAAAGATTTTAATCAAGGTGATACTATGCACCTTACAAGAAATGTAACCTTTGGATTACGTCCATTTGTATCTCAAGATTATAAAATTGCAGTTAGAGTGCTTATAGGTAATTTTGCTAACGTGTTCCCAACCAAAGATTCTGACTTATCAAACAACATCGTTTTACTTCCTATTGTATGGTATAACCCTCAAGGATGGGAATTAGGAATTAATGACGTTAACAAAGAGGCTTTAACAGCTTCTCCAAATCCAGTAGCAGACGAGTTAAATATTGACTTAAGTGTTGTTGATGTTGCTAATGATTCTAAAGTAGAAGTTTTAGACATTGCAGGTAAGGTTGTTTTGACAAGTACTGTTTCAAAAGGAATGAATACAGCAACAATTAATACTACATCTTTATCTAATGGGGTTTACTTCGTTAATGTATTAAATGGCAAAATGAGCACTTCTGCTAAAATAGTAGTATCTAAATAATTTTCATTAAAATAAATTAAGACCTCAGCGAAAGTTGGGGTTTTTTTATTTATAAACTTCACGTATTTTGCAAGCTTATAATTTCAATACTAAAGATGGCAGGACATAGTAAATGGGCCAATATAAAGCATAGAAAAGGAGCTCAGGACAAGAAGAGAGGTAAGATTTTCACTAGAATTATAAAAGAACTTACAATTGCTAGTAGAGATGGTGGACCTGACCCAGACACAAACCCTGCTCTAAGACTTGCTATTCAAAATGCTAAGGGTGCCAATATGCCTAAAGACACCATGGAAAGATCCATTAAAAAAGGATCTGGAGATGAAAGCGCCAATTTACAGGAATACACCTATGAGGGTTATGGACCGGGAGGCATAGCAATATTCGTAGAAGCAACATCAGACAATTTAAATAGAACTGTAGCAAGTGTACGTTCCATATTTACAAAAAATGGAGGAAGCCTTGGCACTAATGGTTCACTTGGATTTCTGTTTGATCGTAAAGGAGTTTTCACTCTTGAGAATGCGCCTCTAAGCAATAGAGACATGGATGAACTAGAAATGGAATTTATCGATGGAGGAGCAGAAGAAGTTGAACGTCAAGATGAAATTACCATTATTACAACTACCTTCGAAGATTTCGGCACTATGCAGAAGAAGCTTGAAGAAATAGGTTTAGAGCCACAATCAAGTGAACTGCAAAGAATCCCAACAAGTACTAATGCCGTGCCATTGGAAGAAGCACTAAAGGCGATGAAGTTATTAGATAAATTTGAGGAAGATGATGATGTTTCCACTGTTTACCATAACATGGAATTGACAGATGAATTACAAAATGAATTAAGCGAATGAGCGGAAGAGAAATATTAAAAGGTAAAATTGAACAATCCCAACTAGGTGGTGGCGAAAGAAGAATAGAAGCACAACACAAAAAAGGGAAGTTAACGGCTAGAGAAAGAATTCATTTTTTAATGGATGAAGGTTCCTTCGAAGAAATTGGTGCATTTGTGCAGCATAGAAGTAATGATTTTGGGATGGAGAATCAAAAATTTCTTGGAGATGGAGTTGTAACTGGATATGGAACAATTCATGGCAGACTTGTTTATGTATTCTCACAAGACTTTACAGTTTTTGGAGGATCTCTTTCCGAGACACATGCTGAGAAAATTTGTAAACTAATGGACCTTGCACTGGATAACGGCGCACCAATAATCGGTTTGAACGACAGTGGTGGTGCCAGAATACAAGAAGGTGTTGTTTCACTTGGTGGCTATGCTGATATCTTTTATAGAAATACTATAGCATCTGGTGTTATACCGCAACTATCTGGAATTATGGGACCTTGTGCTGGTGGTGCAGTATATTCACCAGCAATCACTGATTTTATTAGCATGGTTGAAGGAACCTCTTACATGTTTGTTACAGGTCCTAATGTAGTTAAAACAGTGACTAATGAAGAAGTAACATCTGAAGATTTGGGAGGTGCATCTGTTCATGGGAGCAAAAGCGGTGTTGCTCATTTTACACACTCCAATGAGATTGCTTGCATTGAACACTTAAAGAAATTACTATCTTACATACCTCAAAACTGTGAGGAAAAACCAGCAGATTTACCCTATGAGTCCTCAGATGAAAACAGAGAGGTATTATCAAAAATAGTACCAGATAACCCAAACACTCCTTATGACATTAGAGAAGTAATAGAGGGAACAATAGACGAGAATTCCTTCTGCGAAGTACACAAGGATTTTGCTGAGAATATAGTTGTTGGCTTTGCTAGAATTGGAGGCAAAAGTGTTGGTATTATTGCAAATCAACCAGCTTACTTAGCAGGTGTTCTAGATGTTAAATCCTCTCAAAAGGGAGCAAGGTTTGTTCGATTCTGCGATGCCTTTAACATCCCACTTGTTGTATTTGAAGATGTACCAGGGTTTCTACCAGGAACAGACCAAGAATGGAATGCCATTATTACCAATGGCGCTAAACTACTTTATGCTTTTAGTGAAGCCACAGTACCTCGTATTACTGTAATTACAAGAAAAGCCTATGGTGGCGCTTACGACGTAATGAATTCTAAACACATTGGAGCAGATTTAAATTATTCTTGGCCCACTGCAGAAATTGCAGTAATGGGTGCAAAAGGAGCAGCAGAAATCATTTTCAGAAATGAAATAAAGGAAGCAAGCGACCCGGTTGCTAAACTTGCAGAAAAAGAAAAAGAATACAAAGACAAATTTGCCAACCCATATAGAGCTGCTGAAAGAGGTTTTGTAGACGAAGTAATACTGCCGGAAGATACCCGTAAAAAGATCATAAAAGGCTTAAAAATGCTAGAAAACAAAGTGAAAAATTTACCTAAAAAGAAACATGGGAATATTCCAATGTAAAATATTATGGACTTAAGAGAACTCGCATTAAACAACAACCCTGAAAGGCATCCTTGGGAACTAGCTCGTATTAAGGTCATTAAGCAATTACTTAAAGACTTCATTCCAGAGATGAAAAAACAAGACTCTTGTATCCTTGACATGGGTTGTGGAGACATCTTTCTGATAGAGAACATATCTGAGGATTACCAAGAAGCTTCTTTTCTAGGGGTTGACATTGAATTCAATAAAGAAGTTTTAGACATACTTGAGAGTAGAATAGGTAATAAAAACATCAAAGTATTCAATTCTCAAAAGGGGGTGCAAGAGGTACGTAAAAAGCCAGTAGATGTAGTTTTTCTTTTTGATGTTATAGAACACATTGAGGATGAGATAACATTTCTTAAAGAGCTAAATGGTAGCTCATTAATTGATGAGAACACAAAATACGTGATAACCGTTCCTGCATTCCAGAGTCTTTTTATGCAACACGACCACTTCCTAGGTCATTTTAGAAGATATACTAACAAAACATTGAAGAATCGATTGGAGGCAGCAGGAATGACTGTTTCAAAAACTGGATACTTCTTTTTTTCATTGATTATTTATAGATCTTTGGAACTATTGAAGGAAAGATTAAGCAAAAAACAAGAAGCTCAAGGAATCGGAAATTGGGACAAAGGTAAAACACTTTCAAGAATCATGTATTCTATCTTAATTATGGACTTTTTCATTTTTAGACTTTTGGCTATGATTGGTATTAAAACTCCAGGATTATCTAATTACGCAATATGTCAAAAATCTGCATAATTATACCGTGTTATAATGAGGGAGAAAGGCTCCCAGTGCAGGGATTTAAAAAATTTTCAGACACAAATGAGAAAATTAGTTTCTTATTTGTAAACGATGCTAGTACAGATAACACCAAGGACGTATTAGAGGAATTATGTAAAAATGACACCCACTTCAAATACATCAATTTAGATGTAAATCAAGGAAAATCTGGGGCAGTATTAAACGGTATGCAACATGCAATAAAGGAAGACTTTAACATATATGGTTATTTCGATGCAGACTTAGCAACACCTTTAAATGAGATATTGAGACTTGCCAAATTTATTGATAATGATAATATGGTATTTTCCTTTGGGTCAAGAATAAGGAAAATTGGATCACAGGTTAATCGAACTGTTAAGCGCCATATTTTTGGGAGAATATTTGCCACATTTGCCAGCAACATATTAAAACTTGCTGTATACGACACGCAATGTGGTGCTAAGCTCTTTTCTAAAGAGGCTGCAATAATTGCGTTTAAAGATGCATTTGTTTCCAGGTGGTTCTTTGACATTGAGATTATCCATAGGCTTAAAGAGCATTATGGAGATTCCTTTTTACAACGAAGCATGGAACTTCCTGTAATTCAGTGGAAAGAAGTTCTGGATTCAAAAATAACTTTTAAGGATATGATTAAAACTCCTTTGGAATTGATGAAAATCAAAAATAGCTTTAAAACAAAAACGAATGGCTAAGAAAGAAAAGAAACAAAACAACGAAGTAGTTAGCTTAAAGGCAGTAAATTATGCATTATTAGTTCCTGATAGCACTTTGCTTTCAGATCAAGATGTTGCTTTAATTCAAAAGTCAAATGCTAAGGCAATATTTGTTTTAAACCACAATCAGGAGGAGATCATTGGAGTTGATGTCATTGAACTTCAATCTATGTCATATGAAAAATTAAGCACCTTACTGAAAGAAAAAGAAATTGAAAGTATTCTTTATCTTGGAAATGATAAATGTAATACATTAGGAATAACTGAAGTAAAAAAGAAAAGCAACAGCATCAAATTAGTTGGTGCAAGATCCACTACTTCAAAGGAAGCAAAGGGTAAATTAAGCAGAGTATTTTTCGAATTATCAACGCAATTATTTACCAGTATCCAAGCCTATGGTAGCCATACTAAAACTGCAATTATTCCTAGTAACATTTTTCTAGGTTTAATGGAAAAGTATGGTGTTGTTATATTTCAAGATTTCAAGACCATGTGCTCTAGGAGCGTTGATAATGAATACCCTCTCACTTCTGTAGGTTCCTATGACCAAATAAGTGTAAGTGGTGTATTTAAAACTATTTTCCAAAACATTGGTTTCTACTTCAAAGAAAAAATTAACTTTTTTGTTAAGGAGCCCTTAAATTCTCTTAAACAGAAGAAGAGAGAAATCCAAAACCCCATATTCAAACTGTTGTTGTTCACACTTATCGTTCTTTCCTTTATTGTTCTTCCTATACTAAGCTTTAATTATGGTGCAACTTGGGATGAGAAGCTGCATTCAGAATATGGTAGAGAGGTTGTAGAAAATTTCCCAGATGGATGGTTAGACCATTCTATCTATGAGAAAAAGATTCATGCTATAAATACCATGACTTCTTATAGTGCCTCTTTCGATGTTATCTCAGCATTCATACACAAAGCCTTTCCTAGCGTAGGAGTTTACGAACTAAGACATGTTGTAAACAGTATTTATGGAATATTCCTTTTTATATTCTGCGCACTATTAGCGAAGGAATTTGGTGGTTGGAGAACTGCCTTTATAGCATTTTTACTAGTTCTTTTTAGCCCTTCTTTTTTTGGACACATATTTAACAACCCCAAAGACATCCCATTCTCTGCAGGATTTATCATGGGACTTTTGTATTTAGTTAAATACTTTAAGGAGTTACCTAACCCAAGTTTGAAGACCACTATTATGCTGGTATTGGGAATCGCATTAGCAATAAGTATAAGGCCTCCTGGATTTATACTTACCGCATTTCTTATAATGGTTTTAGCAGTGCATTGGTTATTCTTTGTTCAAGGAATTCATAAGAAAAAACTAGCATTAAAGTATTTAAAATATTTCTTAGTCATTGGTATAGTGAGTTATGGATTAGGAATAATTCTATGGCCTTATGGTTTAGAAGATCCAATTAACAACCCCATTGCTGCATTTAAGGAATTAAGCAACTTTGGATTATTAACAGCCTACCAAATATTTGATGGAGTTAGAATGTATTCCAAACCCTGGTTCTATGCACCGAAATACATCCTAATTACAGCACCTTTAATTGTATTATTAGGGCTTCCATTTGTAATACTTGGGTTTAAAAAAATGAAGGATAGCAGACAAAAGTGGCTGTTGGCATTCTTATTATTTGCTACCTTATTCCCAGTTTGTTACGCAATTTATAAAGGGTCCTATTTGTACAATGGTTGGAGACATTTCCTCTTTATTTATGCTCCTTTAGTTGTCCTATCTGCCATTGGATTTGAAATGATACTTCTATTGTTAAAAGGAAAAATTGCAAGATATGTTGTCTTTGGACTTATAGCACTTGGTGTTGGGAAAATAGCCTTATGGCAAGTCCAAAATCATCCATTCGAGTACATGTATTTCAATGAGATAGTAGGAGGTACAAGTGGCGCCACAGGAGTATACGAAACCGATTATTGGTGTCAAACTCCGAAGAAAGCTATAAAATGGTTAGCAGAAAGTGAGGTAAAGGGGGACAAAATGGTTTTTGTTAAGACTAACAATGAATCCACGTCTCTGCAATACTATGCAAATAAGCATTCTGATAGCATTAGAATTAAATGGTCAAGGGAATACGAGTGGCAAAAAGAACAATGGGATTATGCCATTTGGACTACTAGAACTCTTTCCAGAAGCCAAATACTAAATCCCGCAACTTGGCCACCAAAAGGAACTATTCATACCATAGATGTAGATGGCGTCCCAATGGCTGCAATTGTTAAAAGAAATAATGATTATGCCATGAAAGGTATAGACGCTATGAGCAAAAACAACATGTCCTTAGCTCTAGAAGAATTTAAAAAAGCTTATGCCTACGACCCAAACGAAGAAGAGGTAGTACGAAGAATAGGACAGGTATACAAAGCAATGGGTAATTACCCAGAAGCATTAAAATATCTAGAGAAAGCTAGAGTCCTTAGAAGTGAAAACTACGAAGCTCTTGAGGCAATAGGAGAAATTAAACTTACCCAATCCGATAGAGAAAGACAAATAGGTAACTTAAAAGGAGCAACTCAATTAAAAGAAGAAGCTAAGGCATATTTCATAGAAACCATTAAGCATAAAATAAATTATTCCACTGCCTATTTCTATTTAGGAAACATTTACTTAAACGATGGTTACTTTATGGATGCCATCGATAATTTTGACAAGTTTATTGGTAGGCAACCTACTTTGGCTCAAGGGCATTTGCTAAAGGCAAGAGCACAAGTATCATTGAATTCATACAAAGAAGCAGAGCAAACTTTACTTACTGCGATTAATAATTATGGAATTAAGGATAAACAACTATTCCTGCTTCTAGCAGATGTATACAGAAAGCAAGGTAATACCCAAGCTGCTCAGCAAGTAATGAATCAGATGCCTAAATAGGTACTATACAGGCTAACTAACTGCTGCAATTTGCATTAAGATAGTACAAGCAATTGCAGCTACCGTGCCAATTGCATAACCAAATACAGCAAGCAATACCCCTACTGTAGCTAAAGATGGATGAAATGCAGAGGCTACTATTGGGGCTGATGCAGCGCCACCAACATTGGCCTGACTACCAACGGCTAAAAAGAAGTAAGGAGCTTTGATTATCTTGGCTACAAGAATCAATAATGCTGCATGAATAGTCATCCAAACTACACCTATTCCGATCAAACCAATGTTATCAAAAATCATAGCTAAATCCATTTTCATCCCTATAGACGCAACTAGAATATAAATAAACACAGATCCAAATTTACTCGCTCCTGCGCCTTCGTAATTTTTTGCTTTCGTAAAGGACAGTAAAATTGCCACAATAGTAGAAATACTAATCATCCAAAAGAAAGAAGAACCTAAGAATGTGAATATATTTCTTGTTGTTGGAGATGCAATGTTTGCAACCATACCATCAAAGAAAGGAGCTAAGTACCCAGAACACAAATGAGCAAAACTAACTGTTCCAAAGGCAATTGCAGCCATTATCATCAAATCTGTTAAGGATGGATTTCGCTTTACATTAGCAGAAAATGCAGACACCTTTTCTTTTAGTGCTTCAATAGCAGAAGTATCTGCACCCAACCACTTGTCTATCTTTTTTGATTTCCCAATTCCAATTAACAAGATAGCCATCCAAATATTAGCAACTACTATATCAACAAATACCATTCCTCCATATAACTTTTGGTTGTAGCCATATATTTCTAACATGGCAGTTTGATTTGCCCCTCCGCCGATCCAACTACCTGCAAGAGTAGATAAACCTCTCCATACTGCATCAGGACCAGCGCCACCAACAGTTTCTGGAGAAATAATTGAGATAATTAAAATGGCTATTGGGCCACCTATTACAATACCAACAGTCCCTGTAAAAAACATTACTAAGGCCTTCCATCCCAAATTAAAAACTGCCTTCAAATCGATACTCAAAGTCATTAAAACCAAAGCCGCTGGCAATAAATAACGACTCGAAACAAAATACAAACCTGAGCCATGTTCAATTACTTCTCCCTTGTCACCTAGAGTTTCCCATTCTGGTGCTATTATTCCCAGTGTAGTAAAAAGTGCGGGAATCATGTAAGCCATAAATAAACCAGGAACAATTTTATAAAACTTAGACCAGAACCCTGTTTTAAAAGAATCCGTATAAAAAATAGCACCCAATGCAATCATTAATAGACCGAATACAATTGTATCGTTTGTGATCAATGGTTTAGGTAAAAGTTCTTCTGCTAGGATTTCTAAAATCATAAAGGCGAAGATAGAAATAAAATAGGTTTCACTAAATAATTTATTTGGTTAGGTTGAAATTAAATAATATTAATCTCACTAATTTAGAAATATTGTCTCTCTTGAAATTTGGCTTGAATGGTAAAAAACTTGATTTTCTCATAGGTTAATATGCCCTTTGCTTTGCATGAACCATCCTCTTCCTCTATAATATGCACCTTAAAAACAACTGTTGGGTTTACATTGGGATCAAGTAAAGAAGAAAAACGTAAATTATCTCCTTGAACCAAAACCAAGTCTTTCTCAGTAAGTTCCATTACAACTTCCTTGAACATTTGTGTAATACAAACACCTGGTGCAACAGGTTGCGCAGCAAAGTGACCACGATATACTTTATGCGCAGGATTTAAAGTTATCTCTACTAAAACCTCTGGCTCCTTCTGAATATTCGCTATTGTAAAAAAATCGCCTTTTAGCATACTATTCTTTTTCAACTATTTTCATTTCACATTCTGCTATGAGCTCATCCATCACATAGGTCTTTCCATGAATGGCCGTAACATTAAAAATCTTGCCACCAATAACAATGGTAGTTTCTAGGACATCATCAACTTTCGGGAATTTATATATTTTCAATTTTTTAATAGAGCCAATGAAGCCTATGTTTGGCTCTTTTGGATCGCCATTTCCTCCTGACAAGTTATTATAACCCAAGCGAAGTGCTGCTGTTTGTGCAATATTCTCGATAATTCCAGGCTCAATAAATTCAGTATTCACGACAAACATATTATCCGAACTTATCGTAAATCCAGAAATCGTTTTTTCTTTGTCATTATACCAAAGTGTGTCCACCATTTGAATAGGATCACCTTGTGGCAAAAGAGCATAAACCTCTTTTCCAGTTAATATTGGTGCATGTTTTGGGTTACTCATTAATGGTACAAAGGTAAAATAATAATAAGAAAACTTAAATAGATGAAGGTTTTAGTAATTTATTAAGAACTGGGTTGGCGTAAATCTTCAACATAGTTTCAAGTAATAATTCCTTATCCCCAGAAAGAGCGTTAACTTTTATGTTTATGTGTTTTTTAAATGCATCCATTTCCTCACTAGAGTATTCATTAGAATATGCAGATGTCCCTTTTAACAAATCAAACGCTGCATAATTAGTAGGCCATAGCTTGTAACCTTTAAACACTTCTTCGTCAATTAGCATCGCTAATTTTTTATTGAACTGGTTTTCGTTTTCTTCTAATTGAGATTCCTCTAATTTTATTTTAGTACCAAAATGAAAATGGATTCTACCTTTTGGCTCAAGAATCCCTTTTCGGATACTTTCCATGTCCTCATTTTCGCCTTTCTCATATTCTATTTCAGTAAACTTAGCATAGGTTTCTCGAGTCTTCAAATCATCACAAGGCTCATACTCAAAAGATATAGAAAGAGGTAAAATATGTAGCTCATTAAAATTCTCAACCAAACTTTTCTCTCCTGTCATGTTCAGCATTTTCAATAAACCGGGTTGTGTAAAATCTGATCCATCTTTAGTCCTTCCTCCCCTTTGTGCAAGCCAAACAGAATTCCTATTTGACACTAAAGTTTCTCTTACATACTCAGAAAGATCTTTAGAATAGGAGTACAACTCTCTAGCAGTACCAGTTCTTTTTACAGATAGCATCCTGTTCAAATGGCATAAATCTGTTACAAAGCCCGGCTTCATAAGATTATCACCAAATGTGATTTCAGAGGTTTCAAGACCATTTTCCACCAACAATACTTGTAAAATAGCAGTATCCAAAAGAATATCTCTGTGATTTGCAATAAATAAATTAGACCTATTAGGGTCTAAGTTTTCAATCCCACTAAAACTTAAACCATCCGATGTACTCCTTAAAATATTATTAATAGCAGAATGCATAACATTTAACTGAAATTCCTTTACAGTATTAATGTTTTTAAAATTGGCTTTAATCTCTTGGAATTCCTCATCAGACCACAAGAATTTTGCAATACTATCAAACATTGGGTCCTTTACCAGTCTTTCAACTGCATTGGGTACATCTTTATTGTGGAATAGTTCCATAGTCCTTCAAAATTCTCTTTATAGGGCTGCAAATATCTATTTTTTATTCCCTTTATACTAAAATTTTCCCATAAAACGTTAAATCCATAAGAATCTGCATGTCCTCCCCTTGCTGATCATTTTCCTACCCTAAAACTAGTTCGATTTAATTAATCTATAACTAATATAAAGGAAAAATGAGCAAGACAAAACAAACGCCTAGGCAAAAAATGATTAACATGATGTATATTGTGCTTACAGCACTATTGGCATTAAATGTATCAAAACAAGTATTAAAATCTTTTCACATGATGGAACAAGGATTTATTTCATCTGCCTCAACGCTGGATGAAAAAAACGAATCCATTATGAACGAATTTGCTATTAGCATGAAGAGCGATGCAAAAAAAACCAGGCCCTATTTGAAAAGGGCAAAAAAAGCGAGAGAAATATCAACTCAATTTTGTAAATATATTGATGAAGTAAAAAGAGAAGTTGAAAAACTAGGTGGAGGAAGAAAAGAAATGGTCAAAGGCGATGTTGTGGGTGAGATTACAAAAGCAGATGGAATGGAAAAGCATGCCAACTATTTTGTAAATGAAAAGAAAGGAATTGAGCTACAAAATAGAATAAACAAAACCCGTAAGGAACTTCTTTCACTACTTCAGTCAGATAAAGCAACTCCAATTAAAGAGAATTATTTTAATGAGGTCAAGTCAAGTACCCAATTAAAAGCATTGGACCCCAGTCCTGTGGATGGAAATCAAAAAACATGGGTAAACCTATATTTGGAAGAAAATCCTACTGCAGGGGTATTGGCAATGCTTACAAAAATCAAAAACGATGCAAAAAATTTAGAAACAGATGTTCTTACCAAATTACAAGTGGGTGTTTACGATGGTGATATACCTATCAACACCATAGAAGCAATGGTAATACCTAAATCAAACTATGTCATGAAAGGAGCACCCTATGAGGCAGATATCCTTTTAGTTGCATCCAACTCCACTTCGGAAAACAAAATACTCATTAATGGTGAAGAAATACAAGTAGCAAAGGGAAAAGGGAAATATACCGTAACCAACAATCAAATTGGGACAAAGACTTATTCTGGAAGTATAATGGTTAAAGGCAAAGATGGTAAAGAAAAGCCCTATCCCTTTAATTCGGAATACCAGGTTTACCAACCATTGGCAACCATCTCCGCAGTAAATATGAATATTGTTTATTCAGGTCTGGATAATCCCATAGAAATATCTGTCCCAGGTTTCCCAGCAAGTACAATCAGTGCAACTGTCTCAGGGGGATGGACTTTAAGAAAAACCGCAAATGGGAAATATTATGCCAAAGGGAATACTACTAGCAGAAAGATAACCATTACTGCCTCAGTAAATACTGAACAGGGCACTAGAATAATGGGTTCGCAAATATATACCGTACGAAAAGTTCCATTGCCAAGAATAAAATTTGGTGGCTTTGATGGGACTAGAACAGTAACCAAAAGTGCCTTAACTAGCCAGCCCCACATTATTGCTTCTTTAGGAAATTTCTACTTTAAAGGGGTTAGATATAGGGTAGTTAGTTATACCGCAATATTATATTCCCGTAGAACCGGTAGTACACCAATTGATGTTAGAGGAAGCAGCACAGCAAGTCTAAGAGGTGCTATAAATAGACTTCGATCTGGAGACAATGTAATTATTACCAATGTGAAAGTTGAAGGACCAAATGGGATTTCTGGTACTTCTGGAGTGCCACTAACAATTAGATAGTTAACACAGAAAACAGCAATTTCTCAGTCAGCTGCATTAGCGCAGTTTATTGGGTTGTTGCGTTTACTGGAATAATACAATTACATAGTAAAGGGAGAATGCTACTAATAAACCAATCCCAATAAGACTAAAGACTCTCATTCTATTGCTTGGTTTGTCTTCTTCTTTCAAATCTGTTTTGTAAATAACTAGATAATTAAGAATCGCTATAAAAGGAGCAGTAAGGAAAGAAATTGCTGTAGCTATCTTTACCATTTGTACCATGGAGGAAATGAAATAGGAAAGTATCACCAAGGTCCCTGTAGAAATCAATAGTACATAAAACCAATAGTTACTTAACAAACTTTTTTTCTTTGTCAGCTTAAATACTATGCTCTTCAATACTCTAGGAACAGCATCTAAACAAGTTAAGGTTGTACTAAACATAGTAAAGAAAGCAGCTATAGCTATTAAATAAAAGGCCCATGACCCTATACTGCTGGTGTAAATATTAATCAGTTGAGACGCAAACTTGCCTGCAGATTTCTCGATCACTTCGCCCGTACCATAGAGTACATTGGCTCCTAAAGCCAAAAAACAAATAGCAAGTACAAGTGTACCCCAGAACCCTATCTTAAAATCGAATAAGGCAGACTTCAAAGTTACCTTCACCTGTTTTTGCTTTTCCAAAGACCACAAAGATTGCCAAATAGAAATGTCTAATGGTGCAGGCATCCAACCCAACAATCCAATTAAAAAAAGTATGTGTACAGAATCAAAGAAAGAAAAAACTGCTCCCTTCGTCTCTTGAATCCCTTCCCCTTTAAAGGAAAAAAAGAGGGCAACTAGTGTAGTAACAGCAAGTAAAACCATAATTACTTTAATGATTTTATCCAGAAAAGAATATTTGCCTATGGCCAATAACAACATACAAAGAAGCAGCAACATACTGCTCCATACAACAGGGCCTTCAAACGAAATACCAAAAAGCTTTTCTGCAATCCCCGCCGTGACAACTGTTACTGCCGCTTGGATAGTAAACATTGTGCTTATGGTAATAAATAAGATAAGCCATACTGCCCATTTGCCTAGCTTCTCGTAACCGTCTAATAGATTCTTACCTGTTACTGCAGCATACCTAGAACCAGCTTCAAAGAAAGGGTACTTAACTATATTCGCTAAAAGGATTGCAGTAATTAGTGTAAAACCAAACAATGCACCTGCAGTTGTAGATTGCACTAAATGAGATACGCCTATTGCTGCTCCTGCGTAAAGTAAGCCAGGACCAAGTGAAGAAATTCGTTGCTTTAAATTCACAAGGGCAAGATAGAATAAAAACAAAAAAGGCTCCTAAAAAAGAACCTTTTTTATTTTATCTAAACCTCTATTTTAGCTTCTTAAATTGATCACCCTTACTCGGTAATTGACTCTTGTTCTTCCCTTTTTCTGTTTAGGATCAACAAGATTTTTTTTACCTAACGAATACCTTGTGTTTTTTCAAGATACTGAAGAAATTCAGCAACACTTGTTTCAGGAATCTTCTTTGCTCTTATTCTTTTTTCTCGATCCAGCACAAAAATAGTTGGGTTTGAGATGTTGTTGTATTTAGACTTACCATATCCTAAAGGAGCATATGGGTAGTTCTTACAAACATTTACCCAATCGTGTATTTCTGGATGTTCAATAAGGTACTTTCTCCATTCTGTATATTTATTCTCCGAACCTATTGCATAGATAACCCAACCTTTGCCTTTATTGGCATCGTATATTGAGTCTAAAATAGGCACTACTTTCTTACAATGTCCACAAGTAGGATCCCAAAAGAAAACAATTGTGATTTCACCTGCTTCTTTGTACAACTCTCTAACGATGTCCGCTGTATCATAATTTGCCATATTGGGTGCAGCACCATTACATGGAGTAAAAGATGCCACTGTCGCCTCTTCACACATTTTAACTCTTTGTGTGCTGTCCGTCCACCAAGCTCTTCCAGTGCAGTAATATTGCATAATAATATGGATGTAAACATCGTCCATGCACATGGCTTTGTTCTTTTGAAATTTATGTCCTAAGTACCAAATGGTGTACTTCTCCATTTCCCTGTCTACAGAAGCCATTTGTACTACATAATCAATTTCTTTTTTTAAGCTATCAGGATGAGGCACAACTAGTCTATCAAAATAAAAATCAATCTTCCCTTTAACTAAACCATTAGGCGCTCTCACAAGCCCCTCTTCTTCAAAATCAAAGTTATTCCAAAAGTTGGCCTTGTAATAAGGGTATTTTAAACTATCAGGCATATCCAATGGGATTTCTGGTTCTTTTTGAGCAGCTAATATCTTAGCAAAAACAAATTCATCGTTATTAAAAATATTGTCTTGAAAGGCAAGTACTTCCTTATTCAAGGCTTCCAACTTCACATCAACCTGTTTCATTTTCAAACTATCTCCATCTACACTTTTCAACTCTTGAGATAAAACCTCTTTCTCTTTAGACTTCTCTGCTATATAATTGATGTACTTAAAAAATGCTTCATTCTCCTCTGAACCTTTGATCACCATATTCTTTTGAAATTCATTCTTAGCAGAATCGGTAATCATTTCAAAAAATTGATCGTCATTTATTACAAAATCATAGGTTTTATAATCTGGTGTAGCCATCAAATACATCCCTCTGTATAATTTTTTACTCCCTGTAAAAACACCAACACCTTGTTTGTTAACTATGGCTGTATCCGCTCTTAAAATTTTCTCACCAAAATGGTTTGCCATAAGTAAGGTATCTCCTTTTTTCAGGCCTTTTATTTTTACTTTAATTTCATATAAATTTTGAGCATAGGACATTTGCCCTAAAAGTGCCAAAAGCATTAATACAATAATTTTATTCATTTTCTTCATTCCTCTTACAAATATATAGATGTTTATCTTAAGTATTAAGTTGTATTGATTATTTTAGCTGCAATATTTATTCCATTTTAAATGCAGGAAAACTTTTTTAATCAAGTTTACGAAGTTGTTAAACTCATCCCCAAAGGAAAAGTTACTAGTTACGGGGCAATAGCAAAATACTTATCTTCTTCTAGAGCTTCCAGAATGGTAGGATGGGCAATGAACAATTGTCATTCTAGATCGGAATATATACCTGCTCACCGTGTTGTAAATAGAAATGGCTTGCTTATAGGAAAGGCATTCTTTGGAAAGGAAAACGAAATGTCTCTCTTATTAAATGACGAAGGAGTAGAAGTAAAAGATGACCAAATAATTAATTTCAAAAATCACTTCTGGGACCCTAGTATAGAATTGACTCTTTGAGAATCAAATAAACCGTTCCCTTTCTTCTTTGCTAGGAAGCATGCATTCGTCCTTCCGCCCGAACCAATTATATCTATTTTTCGCAAGAAGCTTATACCCCCAATCTCTAATGAACTTTGGCAGAGCATAAAACACCTTTGCCCAATTATAAGCTGGCAATTGACTCAATATTTTCAATGCCGCGGTAGAGTGAGTATAGGCAATTTCATTCTCAAGGTAAACAATAGAATCCACCGAATCAGGTACACCATATAGGGCAATCAATTTTGCTCCTTCTTTAGATTGTAATGTCCCCAATGAGAAAAGCCTCTTCTTGTCTTTCGTTAGAATTGTTTTCGCAAAACCATTACATAGCACGCAATGACCATCTATTAAAATTATCTTGGAATGTACAGGCATTTTTAAGCGTTGATTACCTTCAGTAAAGATAATACTTTTTTCGCTTTTTCCTTTAATGCCTCTATCGAGTCCTCTTCTATTGTCACATGTCCCAACTTCCTATAGGGCTTGGTCTCTGCTTTATTATACATATGCAAATGCACCCCCTTCATGGCCAATACAACATCTATATTTTCTAGGTTATAAGCACCGTATACACTTTCTGCACCTATTATATTTATCATTGCAGTAGGTCTTCTCAATGCAGTATCCCCTAAAGGCAAATTTAGCAATATTCTATTTAACTGCTCGTATTGGCTAGTGACGCACCCTTCAATAGTATGGTGTCCACTATTATGGGGTCTAGGAGCTGTTTCGTTAACCAAAACTGCTCCATCCTTGGTTAAGAACATCTCAACTGCAAACAATCCAGGAGAATCCAATGCTAAGGCCGTTTCTATTGCCAAATCCTTTGCCTTTTCCTCTATATCTTGAGAAATAATCGCTGGAGCAAACAAGAATTCAACCAAATTTGCTACTGGATGAAACTCCATTTCTACCGCAGGATAACAGAGTGTATTTTGTTTATTATCTACCACCACAATAACTGCTAACTCCTTTTCAAAGTCGATGCATTCTTCCAAGATGCAGGGCATATCAAATTGTTCTTGGATCTTGGTGCTAGTCAGTTCCTTTTTACTTACCACCTTGACTCCTTTGCCATCATACCCTCCCGTTCGGCTCTTTATAACGACTTTCTCGCCTTTAAGTTCCAAGCTGAGCTCTTCCCATTCTTTTGGACTGTCTGCAAAAACAAAGTTCGAACTAGCAATACCGTTTTCTTTGTAAAACTGCTTTTGTATTCCTTTATCGTTTATTATTTGTAATACGCTTGAGCTTGGAATAACCTCTTTACCTTCTTTTTCGAGTTGAGCCAAAGTCTCTATATCTATGTGTTCAATTTCATAGGTAAGGACATCTACTCCAGAAGAAAGTTCCTTGATTGCCTTGCTGTCTTTTAAACCACCAATAATATGTTTTTTGGCTAAATGTTTAGAAGGAGCATTTTCAACATCTAAAATATGGTAGTTAATGTTCCATTTCCTTGTAGACTCAATTAGCATCTTCCCAAGTTGACCACCTCCTATTATTCCGATTATTTTGTCGAAATCTTTCATTTTAACTTAGACCTAACTATTTCATATAGAATTATCCCTGCAGATACAGATACATTTAGGGAATCAATTTTCCCCATCAATGGGATTCTTAATCTTGCATCCGTAAGGTTCATAATATCATTTGAAATTCCTCGCTCCTCTGAACCCATAATTAGGGCGCAGGGCCCTTTCTCCAGTTTTTGAGCAAACAAATCCTCTTCGGCCTTTTCTGTAGCAGCAAAAAGTTGAATTCCAGAATCTTTCAAATACCTACTTGTTGTAAGTAAATCTCTTACTCTACATACAGGTAAACTTAACAAAGCACCAGCTGAAATTTTTATTGCATCTTCATTTATTGAGGCCACACCTCTCTCTGGAACAACTATGGCATGAACTCCAGCACATTCTGCTGTTCTAGCTATTGCTCCCAAGTTTCTAATATCTGTAACCCCATCCAATAAAATTAGAAAAGGGTCTTCCCCTCTTTCGTAAATATCCAAGATTACATTCTCAAGGTTTGCAAATACGATAGGAGACAAATAAGCAATAACTCCTTGGTGGTTTTTACCAGTAATTCTATTTAGTTTTTGCTCTGGGACATTCTGAGAATGTATCCCTCGCTCATCCATTAAATCTAACAGTTCCTGTTTTAATGGGCTAGTTTTACTCTTATTGATTAGTACTTTATCAATTTCCTTTCCAGCTTCTATAGCCTCAATGACTACTCTTATACCAAATATGATAGATTTATTCTTCACTGTATGAAAAGAGGCAGGAACTAATCCTACCTCTACTTAAATTAATATTGTTGAACGTTTTTATTAAACTTAGCAGTTAACTCCTGAAGTTTTGCCTCCAAATCAGCAGCATTATCTTGATTTTTTTGTTTTGCAATTTGTGCTGCAGTTCCCAAAGCATTTATATACCCAGCAACTTCCTGTTTAAAATAAGGTTGTTGTCTGCCTTTTCTTAAACTTGAAATCCAATCGACATACTCAATAGCATTCTTCAAAATATACGTTTCCATAGTTTTAGCGACATCCGTCATTTTAAGTTCGTTGGCAGCACTAAGATAGCCAGAAGCAACATCTATGTTCATAGGAATTTTATTCAAAGGCATTTCTAATAATGATTTCTCAATTAATTTTTGCGCTTTATCTAATGCAACCTTAATGTCCTTATTGTTATTCTCCGTGATTTCTGTTGATTGAACGCCTGTTGCAGACGCTTGCTCTTCCAATTGTTTGTTCTGTGCCTCCTTATTTCTTGCTTCAGAAATATAAGTCATTGCCAATCGATACATTAAGTTACGCTGAGTGGACGGAACAAGTGAAGCTTTGTCATCTAACAAGAAATTTTCTTTCTCTTTAACACCTGACCATTTATAATCTACCATGATGTTTTCGTACAAAATATCATCCGCTAGCTTGGTAGGATAACTCCCTTGCAATGGAGATTTTACTGGGACAAACCTATGCACTAAACCTTCTTGTTGGAAATAAGATTGCAGGTTTAAATAACTTGAACTACCTGTAGTAGAAGTAAAATAAATTGGTCTTTCCCATCCATTTTTTGCATTCTGAGCTATAAAATCAAACAATACTAGTTCTCCTTTAGTCATGTAATTGTTTGGATAATCAATTAGTATTTCATCTACTATTTTATCAAAATCTTTCTCCATAACCACTCCATTCCTTTTCACTGCTTCCTTATCAATTTTTATTTTGAATTTCTTAAATGGAAGATACTTTTCTTTTGTACCAGGGAAGAATGTTTCTGGTTTATCAGATAGTAAAATTTCTATAATTTTATCTAATGGTTGGTAAACAGTCTGGTTTAGCCTGGTATTGTTTGCGTACCTTATCACATCTGTCTTAGCTGACTTCAGTTGTTCCATAGTAATAGTTAAAGGTAGCTTCTTAGATTCATAAACATCACTTAAAAGTGCGCCACTGTACCAATCTGTAGGAAGTAAAGCCATGTTTATTATTCTAACATCCGTTCTTATACCTTCCACGTTTTGTGCATACCACAATGGATAAGTATCGTTATCCCCGTTGCATAATAATATAGCATTTGGAGCACATGACATTAGGTAATTATTAGCAAAATCGATTCCCAAATACCTTTCACTTCTATCGTGATCATCCCAATTTTGATTAGCCATTAATACTGGCACAGCAAATAAACTAAGTGCGATTGCAGCTATTCCAGCAACTTTAGCATCCAAGTATTTCTTCACAAAACTTGCTAAGCCAATGACTCCTAGTCCAACCCAGATACAAAAAGTCTGGAAAGAGCCTACACTGGCATAATCCCTTTCTCTAGGTTCAAACGGAGGCTGATTCAAAAACACCATTAACAGAATACCTGTAAAGAGGAATAACATCATTGTAACGATAAAATTATTCTTCCCGTTTTTATAGTGAAATACCATACCTAGAATACCAAGTAGAAATGGAAGTAAATAATATTTATTTCTGCCTTTATTATCTTCTGCTTCGGAAGCAATTTTGCTTTGTTTACCCAATCTCAAGTTATCTAATAAACCAATTCCTGAAATCCAGTTACCATGTGTATACCTGTTGTAAGAATTACCCTGTTCTTCACTTTGCCTACCAGAGAAGTTCCACATAAAGTACCTAAACCACATATAGTTTAACTGATAGTTTACAAAGAAAGTAATGTTATTTCCAAAGCTTGGTTTTTTTGCTTCAAACTGCTGTAATTGTGCTTGTAAATCTTTATCTCCCTTTTTCTGTCTTAATTGGCCTTTGACCTGATTAATTCGGCTTTGGACTTTATCCATACCAGACCAATACCTGTATCCCTCACCTCCATTTTGCTTGTTCGCATCTCCCATTCTAGGGAACAAAATCTTATCTTTGTTATCGTATACATAGCTGTATTTTTCGCCTGCTTCAACATAATAGTCATTGCCATCACTATCTTTCCCCATTTTATAAATGGTTTTTTCTTTTTTACTTTCAATAGGACGTGCATTCCAATGAGGGCCATAAGACAATGGTCTATCGCCATATTGCTCACGATTAATATAGCTTAATAAATTAAATGGATCTTCTGGATCATTCATGTCAATTGCTGGATTTGCACTTGACCTTACCACGACCATGGTATAAGAAGAATAGCCAATAATTACAAAAGTTAGACAAAGCATCGCAATGTTACCGTAATAACTATTTTTAGATATTGTATACCTTATTCCGATTACAAGCAATGCGATGATGCCTATTATCACAAAAGTGGCTCCAGACCAAAATGGTAAACCCATTCCATTAACAAAAGCTTTATCTACATGAGCTATCAGATATACGATTCCAGGTATCACCCCTTTTTGTATAAAAAACAATACTCCTAACCCACCTAAGAAAGTATAAATAAGTCCTTTCCTTGTTGTTTCCTTATACCTTTTAAAATAGAAGATAAATGCCATTGCAGGTATCACAAGTAAATTAAGAAGGTGAGCTCCTAATGCCAATCCTATTAAGAAAAAGACAAAAACAATATACCTATCTGCTCCTGGTTTATCAGAGTTCCCTTCCCACTTCAGCATTATCCAAAAGGTTAAAGCCGTAAAGCAAGAAGATAGTGCATAAACCTCTGCCTCTACTGCAGAGAACCAAAAAGTATCCGAAAAAGTAAGAGTCAATGCTGCAACTAAACCTGCACCCAATACTAAAATCAAATTTGATCCTGCAGGTTCCTCGTTTTTAGAAATCATCTTTCTTCCAAAATAAGTAGTAATCCAAAAAGTAAACATTACCGTGAGAGCACTTGTCGTCACAGAAAGCATATTTACTGCCCATGCAACATCAGATGGTGTCAATGCAAGCATTGAGAATAACCTACCAATTAATAGAAAAAATGGTGCCCCTGGAGGGTGCACAACTTGCAATTTATAAGATGCTGATATAAATTCACCACAATCCCATAAACTTACAGAAGGTTCTACGGTAAGCGTGTAAACCGTCATCGCCACTAAAAAAGTAAGCCATCCAAAAATATTATTTAAGTTCTTGTAACTATTCATATTCACTTTTGTTTTTTAATATAAAAAAGGCAAAAATAACCCTTTTGGTCAAATAAAAAACACAAATCTCCTACCTTGCAACATCCTAACTATAGGTAAGAAGGTGGATTCTGTAGTTTTCAAAAAAGAGTAACGAAAAAAGCAAATTATTAGTATCCTAATTTGGCTCTGCCAATGTCATTTAAACGGGTTTGAAAAGGCTGGGTTTGTTAGAAAAGTACTATCAGAAAGAGTCCCTAAAAAGACAATTAGATTTTGCTTATCCTGTTCCGTTAAGTTCAAATTAAAACCGGTGTTATTGTGGTTCATTAAAGGATCAATGTTCGGAGAATTCGGATGCACACCATTCGTATAAAAATCAATTACCTCTTTGAGTGTCTCAAATCTTCCATCGTGCATGTAAGGTGCGGTAAATTCAATATTTCTTAAACTAGGCACCTTAAACTTGCCTTTGTCTCTCTCTTTTCCTGTCGCTTCATAAAAGCCAAAATCAGTATGCACAGAGTCTAAACCATTATTTTTATAATTATGTGTTCCAAAAGTGGAACCACCATGACAATGAAAACAATCTCCACCAAGAGGTGGTTCGCCAAAAAAGATTGCTCTCCCTTGTAATTCTTCAAAGCTGTAGCTGTTTCCAGCTTCTCCCCGTTCTATTTTATCGAACTTGGAATCATTACTAACCAATGTTATCAAGAACTGCTCCAATGCCTTCTCATACCTTTCTTGGGTTATTTCATCGTCTCCAAATGCTTTGCAAAAATTCTCTCTGTACATAGTAGAGTTCCTAAGTTTTACTAATGCATCACAGAAAGTAACGTGTGCCATTTCAATGGGGTTTACCACTGGTTCCGTTACTTGTTCCTTAAGTGTTATAGATCTCCCGTCCCAAAAGAATCCATCTTTATGCCACAATAAATTAAATAGAGGCATGGAGTTTCTTGTACCTATTGCTCCTGATATTCCTTTACTAAATTTACTGGGGTCGTTAAATGCTCTATCTTGATGGTGACAAGAAGCACAACTTTGTGTGCTATCCAAACTTAAAATTGGGTCATAAAAAAGAAGTCTCCCCAGGTAAATACCTTCCTCCGTTAGCGGATTATCAATAGGTGTTGCTACTTTAGCTAAAGTAGATGGGCTTACAAAATCATATGGCTTTGGTGCTCCGCAAGTTTGACCAGGAGCTAATAAATCATTGCAATCCTCGTTCTTATCTGGTTTATCATCATCTGGTTTACATGAATTAAAAAAGATTGGGCTAAGAGCCAATAACAATATTGCTATTTTGTTATTCATCTACGCCTGTGAATTCAAATAAATTATAAGTGTTTGCAATAAACTTATCCATTAATGGATCAATTACAGCGCTATGACTCAAATCTCCGTCGTTTTTAATACTAAGTGTATTCGGGTCTTTAAAGTATTCATCTGCATTTAAATTAAAATTAATAGACTCGTCTGCATCATGCATAAAATCAGTAAAAGTGAAGGTAAATGTCCTTGCATATTTTGGTGTAGAAACATGATAAGAATACACACCTGGACTACCATTGTTCATGTAATTTCCCTCAATAGAATTAAACTGGTAACCACCTGCCCAACTCCAATGCATTCCATTAATTAATGGATTTAAGGGATGGTCAGCTGCCCAATCATTAGGATCTCCATAATTCACAGCACTATCCAGTCCAAGCTCAAACTCAACACCGGTAATTGTTCCAAAAGGCACTCCTTTTATCTCTACCACTCTAGTATCAGCAACTAAATCTACATAACCATATGCATCCTCCTGTTTGTTCCAAGTACCTTTATGATCCTTAAAATAAATATTAGACATTAGTAGTTTCATCTTACTAAACCCTATTGTATCTCCGCCTGAAGTCACATAGTCTGTTTTATCAAAATCTAAATTTGCACCGTTCATTTGTGCATTAAAAACCAAGGAAATTGTTGAATCTCCTTTATAAGGTAAAGGGTCTAGACTTTCATCGTCCTTACAAGAGTTTCCAAAAAACAAAAACCCAGTTGTTAAAAAAGTTAAAATGATTTTAATCTTCATAGCACAAATATAAGTATTTATAAGACACAAAATAAGTAACAAAAGTTGCATTAATGTAATTATTTTATTGTTGTTTGTCAGTAATAGAACTTATTAATCCCTTTTATTAAATATAAAAATCTCGTAATCTTGCGCTAATGGGAAAATCACTGGAAGTTATAGCCACACCAGCACTAGCAAACCTATACAATTTGGAAGGGAAAAATGTTGTGGTAATTGATGTATTAAGAGCAACCACAACTATTTGCACTGCTCTTTACAATGGAGCAACCAGCATCAAACCTGTTATAAGTACGGATTTAGCATTGGAGCACAACAACAAAGAGTATCTTCTTGCCGCTGAAAGAGGAGGAGAGAAAGTTCCTGGTTTTCAGTTTGGGAATTCCCCGAGAGAATTTTCAGCAAATGCGGTTAAGGGTAAGAAAATAGTACTTACTACTACGAATGGGACTAAATGCATTCATCTTTCTCATGACGGTAAAAGAGTTATGGCTGGTTCTTTTGTTAACCTTACTGCTCTAGCAAATTATTTAATCTCTCTTCCTGAAGATGCAGTTCTATTTTGTGCTGGATGGAAAGACAAATTTAACTTGGAAGACTTTCTCTTTGCAGGAGCTATGGTTTCTGCATTAAAGCCTCATTTCGAAATGGATTGCGATGCAGCTGAAGCAGCAATGGACCTATATCATGCACAAAACACTAACTTAAACAACTACATATTAAAAGCTTCCCACGCTAAAAGATTTAAAAACTTAGGCATTACAGAAGATATTGCAATTTGTTTCTCAGTAGACACTTACCCCATAATTCCAATATTAGAGAATGGTTGCTTAGTCCTTCGAAGAGCAAATAGTATATCCTAAAATAATTTATTTTCACATTATATAAAACTATACTTGTAGACAGTTTAAATGAAGATTACAGAACACATAAAAAAGGCAAAAGATACTTTATTTTCTTTTGAAATACTCCCTCCATTAAAAGGAAATAGTATTGAAAGTTTGTATAATGGAGTTGAACCATTGATGGAATTTAACCCTTCCTTTATTGATGTTACTTACCATAGAGAAGATTACATATTAAGACAAAGACCAGATGGTTCTTACGATAAAATAACTACAAAAAAACGTCCAGGGACTGTTGCAATTTGTGCGGCATTAATGAACAAATACGATGTAGACACTGTACCTCATATAATATGTGGCGGATTTACGAAAGAAGATACAGAGAATGCTCTTATTGAATTGAATTTTCTAGGAATTGATAATGTCCTGGCTTTAAGAGGAGATAACCGACACGAGGACAAACATTTCACACCAGAGAAAGATGGCAACAAGAATTCGCTGGACTTAATCCATCAAATTAAGAACATGAACCAAGGTATTTATCTAGACGAAGAACTAATAAATGCTTCTGTTACGAACTTCTGTTCTGGTGCGGCTTGTTACCCTGAGAAACACCAAGATGCTCCAAATCTTGACACTGATCTTAACTTCTTAAAAAGGAAAGTAGAAGCAGGAGCCGAATTCTTGGTTACTCAAATGTTCTTTGACAACTCAAAATATTTTGAATTTGTAGATAAATGTAGAACTGCAGGAATAACGGTACCAATTATCCCAGGACTTAAGCCAATTACTACTAAGAAGCAACTTATGTTGCTTCCCAAGATGTTTAACATCGATATTCCAATTGATTTAAGTGAGGAGGTCTCTCGTTGCAAAGAAAAAAAAGACATTGAGAAAGTAGGAGCAGAATGGTCTATTGCGCAATGCAGGGAGTTGGTTGAAAAAGGGGCACCGGTTCTTCACTTTTACACCATGGGTAAATCTGAAAGCACCTATGAAATAGCCAAAGAGATTTTTTAATGGAAGGTGTAATTGTAAAATCAACTGGAAGTTTTTACTTAGTGAAAACAAAGGAAGAAGAACCAATTACAGCTAGAATAAGAGGAAAGTTCAGGCTTCAAAACCATAGGCTCACAAACCCAATAGCAGTAGGTGATGTTGTTACTTTAAGTGAGGAGGAAGACCAAGAAGGTATAAGGGTAATTACCGAAATTAAAGACAGGAAGAATTACATGATTCGCAAAAGTAATAAATTGACTAGTCGAGCTCAAATCATTGCTTCAAACCTTGATAATGCATTACTTTTCATCACACTAAAAGAGCCCGTAACTTCTACCGGGTTTATTGATAGATTCTTAATCACCGCAGAGGCTTATCACATTCCAACTATTTTAGTATTTAATAAAATTGATTGCTACAACAAGGAGGAAGAGGAGGTGTTAGACATGTATTGCAGACTATACAGTGACATTGGTTATACCTGTTTTAAAATAAATAGTACTGATCCTAATTCGGTAAAAACATTAACGGACTATTTGCAAAACAAAACTTGTTTAATATCTGGTCATTCTGGAGTAGGTAAATCGACTTTTGTAAATCATTTATTAAAAGGCACTAACCAAAAGACTAAACAGATTTCAATCTCTTCAAGTAGAGGACAGCATACAACAACCTTTGCCGAGATGTTCCTTGGACCAGATGGTATTAGAATTATAGATACTCCAGGCATCAGTGACTTTGGGGTAATTGACATACCAGAACAGGAAATTGCGCATTATTTTATTGAGTTTAAGGAATACATGAACGATTGTAAATACAATAACTGCATACATACAAACGAGCCGCAGTGTGCTGTATTAAAAGCAGTAGAAGATGGCAAAATAGACGAAGAGCGGTACTACAATTACTTGAGCATCATGCGGAATGAGGATACGCATAGATAAATTATTGTCTTTAAAAAACTAGTAATTTTTCAGCCAAAAAAAATACAACCCAAAAAAAACCCTCTTAACCAGAGGTTAAGAGGATTGAATTTATATTGTATAAAGATTATTTCTTCTTAAGGGTACGTTTCACTTCTTCTTCTATGTAAGCTTCAATAAAGTCACCCTCTTCCAGTTCGTTGTATTTCGCAAAGGAGATACCACATTCAAAACCTTTTGCTACTTCTTTCACATCGTCTTTGAAACGTTTAAGTGCTCCCATTTTACCTGAATACACCACTACTCCATCTCTTATAAGGCGTAAATTAGCACCTCTCAAGATTTTACCTTCTTTGACCATACAACCCGCAATCGTTCCAACTTTAGATATTCTAAAGATTTCTCTAATCTCCGCTGTACCAGTAACTTTTTCTATCACATCTGGAGAAAGAAGACCTTCCATTGCATCTTGCATTTCTTCGATGGCCTTATAAATAATAGAGTACAATCTAATATCAATTTGCTCTTGCTCTGCAAGTACTCTTGCTTTAGGTGAAGGACGTACCTGGAATCCTACAATTATGGCATCAGACGCCGAAGCTAACAATACATCGTTCTCCGAAATTTGGCCTACCGATTTGTGTATTACATTTATTTGAATCTCCTCTGTACTCAACTTCAAGAAAGAATCTGAAAGCGCTTCTACAGAACCATCCACATCACCTTTTACAATAAGGTTAAGCTCCTTAAAGTTTCCTACAGCAAGTCTTCTTCCAATCTCATCTAATGTAATGTGCTTAGTTGTTCTAATTCCTTGCTCCCTAAGTAATTGCAATCTCTTACTCGCCAAATCTTTTGCTTCTGATTCAGTTTCAAATTCATTGAAAGAATCACCGGCCGTTGGAGCCTGACTAAACCCAAGAATGGTAACTGGAGAGGATGGTCCCACTTCTTTTACTTTCTGGTTTCTTTCGTTCATCATAGCTTTCACTTTACCATAATGTGGTCCAGCAACTACGTGATCTCCAACTCTTAAGGTACCTGCTTGTACAAGTAAACTCGTAACAATACCTTTCCCTTTATCTAATCTTGCTTCAATTACAGTTCCTTTTGCTAATCTTTCTGGATTTGCTTTAAGCTCTAGCAATTCAGCTTCAAGCATTACTTTTTCAAGTAACAAATCTACATTCATACCTTTCTTTGCAGATATTTCCTGACATTGGAACTTTCCACCCCACTCTTCAACAAGAATATTCATTTGAGATAATTGATCTCTAATTTTATCTGGTTGAGCCGTTTCCTTATCCATTTTGTTTAAGGCAAATACAATAGGCACTCCCGCTGCTTGTGCATGACTAATTGCCTCTTTCGTTTGTGGCATCACATCATCGTCTGCAGCAATTACTACAATTACTATATCAGTAACTTGAGCACCCCTCGCTCTCATGGCAGTAAATGCCTCGTGCCCTGGTGTATCTAAGAAAGTAATTTTCTTACCATCTTCTAATTTCACTTCGTAGGACCCAATGTGCTGTGTAATTCCACCAGCCTCACCAGAGATTACATTCGCAGAACGGATATAATCCAGTAAAGATGTTTTACCATGATCTACGTGTCCCATCACGGTAACAACAGGTGCTCTATGCACTAAATCCTCTTCCTTATCTTCTATTTCTTCAATAGCAATTTGAGTATCTGCATCAACGAAATCTACTTCAAAACCAAACTCATCTGCAACCACTGTTATAGTCTCTGCATCTAACCTTTGGTTTATTGATACCATTAATCCCAAAGAGAAACAAGCGGTAATAATATCGTTTACGCCCACATCCATCATGGTTGCAAGATCATTTGCAGTAACAAATTCTGTTACTTTCAATATCTGCCCCTCTATAACTAATCTTTCTGCTTCCTCGGCTCTAGATACTTCTAAATCTTCTCTACGTTGCCTCTGTCTTTTCTGTTTAGCTCCTTTATTCTTACCAGCTCCTTCCAGCTTAGCTAATGTAGCCTTAATCTTATCTTGGATTTGCTTCTCCGAAATTTCTTCTTTAGGCTCAGATGTTGTCTTAAAACCTTTCTTAAAGTGATTCTTATTGATGTCTACTTTAGCAGGTATTTTCTTACGTTTTCTTTTCTTATCTGCATTATCAGAAGACGCAATAGGTCTTTTAGTTCTCTTAGGCTCCTCCTTAATTACAATCTTCCCAGTTACTTTAGGACCTGAAAGCTTCACAAGATTTGTTTCAATCCTTTCTCGTTTGTCTGCCTCAACAATTTCCTTTTTAGCTTCAACAACAGGTACTTCCAATTCCTCTGGAGCTTCTACCTTGGGTAATTCCACTTTTGGTGCTTCTACTTTTGGAACATCCACTTTTGGCTTTTCTACCTTTGGTTCTTCCTTTTTCACAGGAGGATTAAGATTCAACTTGCCAACAATCTTGGTTCCTTGAAGTTCCTCTTTCTTCGTTTCAATCTTTTCAGCCTTAGGTTCTACTTTCTTAACCTTCTTTGGTTCTTCTAACTTAGGTTTTACTTCCTCAACCTCTTTTACTTCTTCAACCTTGGGCTCCTCCTTAATAGGCTTCTCTTCAATCTTCCCTACTTGTTTAAGTCCAATCTTAGGAGCATCTACTTTGACAACTTTTTCTTCAACTGGAGTAGAAGTAACATTCTTTATTAAAACTTCATCTTCAACTAATTTATCGGAAGGCCTCTTTTCTTCTCTACGAGTTTCTTTAAAAACGAAGTCCTTCTTCTCCTTCTTCTCCTCCTTAATTGTCTTAGATTTCTCTTTAAAATCTTTATCTGACTGAAACTCCTTTAAAAGGAGATTGTACATGTCTCCCGAAATTTTGGCTGTAGGTTTCCTTTCAACTTCTTCCCCCTTTTCGGCAAGAAAGTCAAGTAAGGCTTCATATCCTACATTTAACTCTGCTGCAACTTTTGCTATTCTATATTTTTTTCCGGCCATTTACTTATTTCGGGTTTCAATTATACAATTCTTAATTCATAATACCATTTTTCTTAATGAGATTTGCATCAATTATCACTTATTCAAATTCTGCTTGAAGAATTTTCTTAATTTCAATAATAGTCTCCTCTTCTAATTCGGTTCTTCGAACTAAATCATCGGTATCTAATTGCATTACATCTTTTGCAGTATCACATCCTACTGATTTTAACTCATCTAAAATCCAGCTGTCTATTTCATCTGCAAATTCTTCTAATTCAATATCTGTATCTTCATCTTCTGCACTATCACGGTATACATCTATTTCATATCCTACTAGTTGTCCAGCAAGCCTAATGTTAAATCCTCCTTTACCTATGGCAAGTGAAACTTGGTCTGGGTTAAGAAAAACAGATGCCCTCATGGTATTATCATCCAACTTGATGTTATTAATCTTCGCTGGGCTCAATGATCTAGAGATATAAAGATTCATGTTCGTTGTAAAGTTTATTACATCAATATTTTCATTTCTTAGCTCTCTAACTATTCCATGAATTCTTGAACCTTTCATACCCACACATGCTCCTACTGGATCAATTCTATCGTCGTAACTTTCAACTGCTATCTTCGCTCTATCTCCAGGCTGTCTTACAATTTTCTTAATCGTGATTAAACCATCTAAGATTTCAGGAACTTCTAATTCAAACAACCTCTCTAAAAACAAAGGTGAAGTTCTGGAAAGAACAACTCTAGGGTTGCCATTTCGCATTTCTACACTCTCAACTACCGCCTTAAGTGAATCTTCCTTTTTGTAAAAATCCGAAGGAATCATTTCATTCCTTGGTAAAATCAATTCATGGCCTTCTTCATCAAGCACCATTAATTCTCTTTTCCTTATTTGGTATACCTCCCCAGAAACAATCTCACCTATACGATCAGTATATTTCTTAAATACTTCTTCTTTTTCTAGCTCTGTAATTTTACCCAATAAGATTTGTCTTGCTGAAATAATTGCTCTTCTTCCAAACTCTTCCAATCCAACTTGTTCAATTGTTTCTTCATTAAGCTCGTAATCTTCTTCTAATTTTCTAGCTTCACTTAAAGCAATTTGCAAATGTGGCAACTCCACTTCACCTTCATCAACAATTATTCTATTACGATAAATTTCAAGGTCACCCTGTTCATCGTTAATAATTATATCAAAATTATTATCCGTGCCATATTTCTTCTTCAGTATGTTTCTAAATACTTCTTCCAATACGTTTACAAGTGTAACACGATCGATGTTTTTAAATTCCTTAAATTCTGCAAAGGAATCAACTAAACTTATGGTTTCTATTTTTGCTTTTGCCATATTACTTAAAGCTAATTAATACTTTTATTTCTTTTATATCTGCCATTTCCATGGTAATTTTCTCTGTCTTAATGGGCTTGCCCTTCTTTGTCTCTAAATATTTGTTTACCTCAATCATTTCCAAATTAGAACTTAAAAGGTTCCCTTTAAACTCTTCATCCGAAACAGTAAGCACATTCACTTTTCTCCCAATGTGCTTTGTAAATTGCCTTGGGTTTGTGAGTGGTAAATCCACTCCAGGTGAAGAAACTTCCATTCGAAATGGCTTGTCTCCTAGTTCCTCTTCGTCGATTTTTCTTGACAACAACCTACTAATCCTTGAGCATTCCTCAATCGGAATCCCTTCATCTCCATCAAGCATAAAGCGAATTAGACTACCATCTCCATTTACCGCGCTAGCCACAAGAAAATAGGAGGAATTTTGCAATTCTTCGTTAATCGTTTCTTCTAATTCTTCTACTAAATTCATTTTTAAATAGTTCTAATAAAAAGGGGAGACTTAATGTCTCCCCACTTTTATTTTTCTATCTTGCTGCAAAGGTAGTAGAATTCATACTAAATTGCAAAACAATAAGAAATTATTATTATTGCGGTATAAAGCTACACCCACCAATGATGGATTTTAAAAAACGGATTAACTCGAAACACACACCATTCTGGCTTACAGTTTTAGCTGTTGTCTTTGGGCTTACTTTGCCTATACTTGTGCAAGAAGGGATGTTTCAGGATGCGGTACTTTATAGCTCTGTATCACACAACATGAGTCAAGGCTTTGGTACATTTTGGTTTCCACAATACAGCACTCTAAACCTTGAAGGAATAGCCTCTTTCCATGAACAGCCTCCGCTTATCTTTGGAACATTAGCACTTTTTTACAAAGTCCTAGGAAGCAGCATGTATGTTGAGCGCCTGTACGTGCTTATTACATTAATTCTACACTTGTATTTCATTAGCATGCTATGGAAGGAGATCATCCACGCTTTGCCCGAAAGAATTAAACCAAACCAAACAGTAAAGCACCTATCCTGGATTCCTTGTCTATTCTGGATACTTATTCCTATTTGTTTTTGGTCCTTTAGAGGTAACATGTTAGAAAACTCCATGTCCTTATTCACACTAGGCGCAGTTATTACGATCTATATAAACCTAAAAGAAGAAAGAAATATATTTTGGTGGATTCTAGCAGGATTGCTCATTTTCCTTGCTTCATTTAGTAAAGGATTACCCGGCTTATTTCCAATTGGTATGCCGTTTATATATTGGATTATATACAGACCTAAATCTTTTGGTAAAGTTCTTCTTAATACAACAGTATTATTACTTATTCCTGCTTCTATATACTACATATTCTACCTCTTCCCAGAAAGCAGAGAAAGCTTAAGAATATATGTTGTAGAACGATTATTGAGAAGAGTAAGCTCCATGCCTACCACCAGTTCCAGATGGGAAACACCTTGGCGTTTGTTTCAGGAATTAATCCCCATACTATCTATTACACTTCTCTCCTATATTTTTACTCATAGGACTAAGAGGAAGGCAAATTTATCCTTGTACAAGAAAGAAGCAATCTTCTTTTTATTGATTGGGCTTTCAGCAATTTTACCACTTGTACTTACCATGGTGCAAAAAGGATGGTACATGGTCCCTGGATTCCCATTTCTTGCTATTGGGCTAGCTTTACTAATTGCTTCTAGCGTATCTCAATGGGTTGGAATGATTAACATACAAAAAAATGGCTATAAGGCATTTAAGATTCTATCCATTTTAGTGCTTGTTGCCGTATTTGTTTTCACTGCATTGCAAAAGGGAAAAATAAGTCGTCATGAAGAAATGGTGAAGGACGTATATCAAATAGGGGAAATTGTGCCCAATTTTGCTACCATAACAATCCCTAAAGAAATGTATTACCAATATGATTTTATACTACAAGGTTTCTTAGTCCGAAACTACAACATAAGCATCAGCCCAGAGAAGGAATACAGATATTATTTAAAAGAGAAAACTGCTTCTTACGAGCCCCCAGAAGGATACACATTAATCCCTACCAGTTTAAAAACTTATGACCTTTTTGAGAACAAGGAGAGAGAGGTTAAGGAAATAATGGCGCAGCCAAAATAAGTATAGTCAATCAGTTTTAGAGAATAACAAAAAAACCTTTTATTTGCATCTTTTTAAAACACTATGAGTTTATTAATTATTGGATCAGTTGCATTTGATACTATTGAAACCCCTTTCGGGAAAACAGATAAAATTATTGGAGGCGCGGCTACATACATTGGGCTTAGTTCCTCTTATTTCACAAAGGACTTGAATCTAGTCGCTGTGGTGGGAGAAGACTTCCCTAAATCAGACATAGACACCTTGAAAAGCCATGGAATTGACACCAAAGGACTTCAAATTAAAGAAGGTGAAAAATCCTTTTTCTGGAGTGGCAAATACCACAATGATATGAACACTAGAGACACTTTGGTAACTGAACTTAATGTCCTGGAGCACTTTGATCCTATCATACCTAAGGAATACCAAGATTGTAATTTCCTAATGTTAGGTAACTTATCACCACAAGTACAAAAAACGGTTATAGACCGCATGAAGAATAGGCCAAAGCTTATTGTAATGGATACCATGAATTTCTGGATGGACATTTGTATGGATGACCTGAAAGAAACAATATCAATGGTAGATGTATTGACCATAAACGACGAAGAGGCTAGGCAACTATCCGGTGAATACTCCCTAAAAAGAGCGGCAAAGATTATCCGAAACATGGGACCAAAGTATCTTATTATTAAGAAAGGTGAGCATGGTGCATTATTGTTCCACGAAGAAAAGATGTTCTATTGCCCCGCATTACCTTTGGAAGAAGTATTTGACCCAACTGGCGCAGGAGACACTTTTGCTGGAGGATTTATAGGGTACCTTGCAAAGCAAAACAGCATTGACTTTGATGCAATGAAAAAAGGAATCGTTTTTGGATCCGCAATGGCTAGTTTCTGTGTTGAGAAATTTGGAACAGAAAGGCTACTTAACCTTACTCAAGAAGAAATAGACAATAGAGTAAACGAGTTTGTGAAACTTTCTCAGATATAACTTATTGGCTTAGACCAATAAAACTAGAGAACCTATTCGTTTACTTTAATTAGGTCTTCCTCCACTTTCGTTACTTTTGCATCTCCCCACAACAATTCTAGGCCAAAGAAATCTCTTTTTTCTTTAACAAAGACATGTGCTACAACATTTATGTAATCTAATAAAATCCATTCGGATGTTCCTTTCCCTTCCGTATGCCATGGTCTCTCCTTCAGGTTCTTTCTAGTCTCATGCTCAATGGAGTCAGCGATTGCCTCAACTTGCTTGTCCGAAGACCCATGACAAATAACAAAAAAATCTGTCATTGCAGATTCTAACTTCCTTAAATCCAATATAGTAACGTCCTGAGCTTTTTTCTCAAGCATGCCATTTGCAATAATTTCTGCTAATTTCTTAGAGTCGTTTGTTTTCTTTGTCATTCTCTGTTTACTTTGACCTTTTTTAAAGGAGCAATTTTAACACAAAATGCCCAAAGTATCGCATAAAATTATTCGTTATAGTGAATTGCCGTCTACAAACGACAAATGTATGGAGCTCTCTAAAGGAGGACAGCTAGAACCATACACCATAATCTTAACAGAGAACCAAACGAATGGCAAAGGACAAAATGGGAATAAATGGTACACTAAAAAAGGATTAAACTTAACTTTCTCTCTATATATACCCCACAATAAGCTAAAAGTAGAGAATCAATTCTGCTTAAATAAAGCAATTGCTATTGGGCTAAATAAATCCATCTCTCAGCTGCTTAATAAGGAATCCAAAATTAAATGGCCTAATGATATTTTAGTCGATGATGAAAAAATTTCAGGGATACTAATTGAGAACATAATTCATGGCCAACATCTCTCTAAAAGTATTGTAGGTATTGGCATAAATGTGAATCAAACAGAGTTTTCAATGGAATATGGAAACCCTACCTCCTTATTCCTGCAAACTGGACAAAAACACATTCTTGATGAGGTATTAAATATAGTTACAACAAATTTAATGATTCAGATAGAGAAACTACACACCAAAGACTTTAATGCGATAAATAACTCTTACAATGCATTTCTATACAAAAAAGACGAAGTTTGTAGCTTTAAAACTCCCCAAGGTATGCTTAAAGCAAAAGTAGAAAAAGTAAACGACCAAGGTGCACTTGTAGTTTCTAATTCTAGTGGAATATATACTAAAAAGCATGGGGAGATAATATTTCAAATGAATTGATTTTAACAATAGACATAGGTAATAGTAGGGTTAAATGTAGCCTTTTTACGACTGAAGGAATTCATCAACATACAACTTCCTTTGAACACAAATACTGGGACTTACTTTTAGCATACCCATACTCGTTTAAGGGGATTCAATCCGCTATACTATCTGATGTAAATGGAGTTTCGGACCATTGGATACTTAACTTCCCATTCCCTTTAATAAAATTAGATTTCAACACTCCTACACCTTTAAGAAACCTTTACAAGACTCCCGAGACATTAGGAATGGATAGACTTGCAAACGTTATGGGAGCTCAATTGCTATTTCCTGAATCCAATGTCCTAGTAATAGATATAGGAACCTGCATCACATTTGATATGTTAAATGAAAACTCCATTTACGAAGGTGGAAGCATCTCACCCGGAACTTTGTTGCGTTTTAAAGCACTGCATACTTTTACTGGCAAATTACCGTTAGTAAATTTCGCAAAACAAAAGGATGTTTCTCTCGTTGGTAAGAATACAAATGAGTCCATTTTAAGTGGTGTAATTTTAGGAACGCAACTTGAGATAGAAGCAAGAATCATGGAATACAAAAAGAGGAATAAAGACCTTAAAATTATTGTTTGTGGCGGTGGCAGAAATGATTTTGTGTTTAATCCAAATTTAAAGATATTCGCATACCCAAATTTATTGGCCAAAGGCCTGTATAATATATTAAAATACAATGAGTTGCACTAAAATAAGTAAAGTAATCACACTGCTTTTTATACTCTTTATAACTACCGTTTCGCTACAGGCCCAATCCTTAAATGGTTCTCCCTATTCTAATTATGGATTGGGTGACCTAAATACTTTTGGATTTTCTGGACCTGCTTCTGCTGGTTATACATCTAGTTCATTAACAAGTAAACGTAATTTCACCTTCCTAAATCCAGCTTCCAATGGCTATATGGATTTTACAATAATAAAACTTGGAGCAGTACTAAAGAATGTGTCTCAAGAATCTGGGAATCTTAAAGGAACTTACACTGAAGGGGACTTATCTTATATTGCATTGGGATTCCCTCTCTTAAAATCTCAATTTACTAAACGCAAAAGCATTGACACGGCTACTAAAAAAGAAGTTCTTGAAAAAGCCCCTATAAAATGGGGATTGAGTTTTGGACTAACCCCTTTTACAAATACAGCATATGGAACTAATTTTAACACAGATTCGAGTTTTGGCACATTCGAAAATATTTACAATGGAGAAGGTGGGATTTCAAGGGTTTTTATAAACAATGGTATCAAGATTGGAAAAAACTTTTCTATAGGGCATTCTAGCAGATTTCTTTTTGGGTCTATTAATGACTACAGGGTATATATATTTCCGGATAGTTTAAACATTAAAGGGCAGCAGGACCATAGAAGATTAGCACTGAATGGCTTTCAGCAAACGGTTGGTTTTATGCTTAATTTTAATGACAGCGCAAATTGGAGAAACGGTAAGATTAAAAACAAAAAAAAGAAAGCAAGTATTTATACTCACACTTTAGGAGGGACGTTCACATTTGGCTCTAAAATCAATTCGAATGAGCAAAGGCTAGTGCAAAGTATGGATTACTCCAATGGCAATTTAATACTGGAAGATACTTTGGTCTTTAATGAAGATTTAAAAACTAAAGTTAAGTTACCACAAGGGTTCACTGCAGGATACGCCTTGCAAAAAGAGAACAAATGGCGGGTTGCTTTGGAGTACAAGTATGAAAATTGGTCAGATTTTAATCCCAACAATAACAACTCTCCTTTTTCTAATTCAAATTTTTCAAATTCAAATGAATACTCAATAGGTCTAACACTAAACCCGGATGCCAGTGTAGAATCATTTAAAAATATAGAAGTTCGATTGGGACTTAGGCACAAAGAATCTTATCTAAATTTTCAAGAACTTAACGGTAATTTCACAAACCTAACAGAAAGTGGCATTACTTTTGGATTAGGTATACCACTAGTAGGAAAATACTACGGAACAGAAAAAAGACTCCATAACATGTTTGACATAGGAATTGAGTATTATACGAGAGGAAAGAAAGAATCTGGATTGGTTAAGGAGAATTATTTAAATGTTACCATGGGAATTACTTTTAACGACTACTGGTTTAAAAGAAGGAAAATATATTAAGAACCTTAAAAGAAGAAGAGATGAAGATTAAAGGAATTATACTAGGGCTAATTATAGCACTTGCCATAAATACAGTAGACGCGCAGGTAAACCCAACGCCAGAATGTTTAAAAAAATGGGGTGCAACAGCAGAAGATTCAATGCTTAGCAGAAGAACATATTTCTATTACCAGACTGCGTTCGAAAACAAAGATTATGAAAAGGCCTATAACTATTGGCAATTGATCTACACGAAAGTACCGTGTGCTAGAAATGATATTTATATTGATGCTCCTGAATTATTTGACACATTAATAGCCAGAGAGGATGGTCCTGTAAGAAAGCAGCTGCTTCTTGATAGCCTATACCTCTCTTTCGGTCAAAGAATTAAACACTTTGGTAAATCCGGATTTGTAAAAGGGAAATGGGCATTAAGTGCAGCTCATCACCAGCCCAAAGCGCCAGAAGTTGCTTACAAACTATTCCAAGAAAGTATCGATGCTGAAGGAAATAAAACGGGATACGATATCCCTTCTGAAGCTATGTACAACATCTACCTCATGCTTGGATACAAGAAGATAGAAAGAGAACAAGCTATTCAAGATTATTTGACTTTAAATGATATATGCAAAGCGAACATAGCTTTACACAATGACGAAGAGGAAGATTGGCTTGCAGTATCTGCTTACATCGATCAGTTGGCTGGTAAAATCATGACTTGTGAGCAAATTAGTGAGATCTTTGGACCTAAGCTTAAAGAATCTCCAGACAATGCAGATCTTAAAAAGACTACTTTGACTTTGCTTAAAGCAAAAAGATGCGTGAGCAACCCACTTTACATACAAGTATTGTCTGAGTTAATTACTACTGATCCTAACGAAGAAGGTTATGCTGAACTTGCTAACTATTACCTTATAAACAAGAAATATGGTGAAGCAAGTAATTACTTAGAAAAGGCAGTAGAGAACGCAGAAGATGCTCTATCAAAAGAAAAGTACTATTTACAATTAGCCGGAATAAACCAATGTGGAAAAGCAAGACAATACGCGGATAAAGTACTTGAAATTAACCCTAAAAATGGTAAAGCGATCATGATAAAGGGGCATGCTGTGTACAATTGTAACATTGGATCTTGTGAAGGATACTGGGCAAAAGCAATGTCTTGGGTTGCAGTAGACTATATGATAAGAGCTAAGGCAGCAGATCCCTCTGTAGCGGAAGCAGCAAATAAAGCAATTTCTCAATACCGAAGTAGATTCCCAAACACGGAAGAGAAGTTTTTCCAAGGCCATAAGGATGGTCAATCAATCACCATCCCTTGTAACGGAATTACCACTACAGTGAGATAATGAAGAATCCCTACCCTAAATATTTTAAAGCAGTTACTATTTACACCATAGCAACTGCTTTTTTTATTTCCTCTTGTACTACAAACAAAGAGTCAGAAATTAAAGAAGTGCTGCAACAAGACTCAACTGTATCAGTAGAAAAAGCTGAAAATGTAGAGTTTAGTTACACCGATAGCGGTAGACTTATGGCAATCATTAAAGCACCAAAAACCGCAAGATTCACCCTAAAAGAAAGACCATATACCGAAATGGTAGAAGGTGTAAATGCTCAGTTTTTTGATAAGAATTTAGTAGTTGAAAGTACACTTAAATCTGATTATGCAAAAAGCTTTGACAAAGAAAAATTAATTGAAGTACGTAATAATGTAGTAGTTACTAATATAAAACAAGAAAAACTAGAAACTGAGAAATTGATGTGGGATCAAAACAAAGCCATTATTTATACTGACAAGCACGTTACCATAACAACAAAAAATCAAATAATAACTGGAACTGGAATGAGGGCCAATCAGAACTTTACAAAATGGACCATTCTCAAACCAACTGGAACTTTTAAAATAGAAGATGATAAACAAGTGGATACAATCGATAGTATGGATGCTAGTAGCAGCAGTATCGGCAATTGAAGGATATAAAATTTACCTTGAACAAGGTTTCTCTGATTGGAAACTATATGCCTTTGTAGGTTTATTTCTAGTTGCATTTTATATGTTTATGAAAAAAAGGCTAGAAAGAAATAAGGCAAGAGAGAATAATTCCAAATAGAATTTATTACTTTTGTAGTCATACTTTTAATTAACGAATGGACGACCCCGTCAGTTTAATTTTATCAACTCCTTTTTTAGCTGTCAATAATGGGCTGATTACCTTATTTGGTATAACAGGAATGTTAATACTGTCTGCATTTTTTTCAGGAATGGAAATCGCTTTTATTTCTGCAAACAAATTAAGAATAGAACTAAACAACAAGCAAGGTTCTAAACCTGCTAAAATTGTTTCGAAACATTTTAAGAACCCTGGATTATTTATTAGTACAACTTTAGTTGGCAACAACATTGCCCTAGTTATTTATGGAATCCTAATGGGAGAATTCCTAGAAGGTAAACTTACTTATGTCATTACTGAAGATTTTATAAGATTCATCCTAGTTACTATAATCTCAACTCTTGTTGTTCTAATAACAGCAGAATTCTTACCAAAGACATTGTTCCGGATTAATCCTAATTCTGTTCTAATGCTTCTGATATATCCCTTCCAGTTGTTTTACTACCTCTTCTCTGGAATAGTATGGCTGTTACATAAATTATCTAAAAGTTTCCTTAAGCTTATCTCCAAGGAAGATTTGGAAGACAGGCCAATATTCTCAAAAGTAGATTTGAGTCACATCGTAAATGAGTTTGAGAGTATCGATAGCGAAGAGGAGATGGATCTTGATACCGAGATTTTTAAAAACGCCATGGACTTCTCTGAAATTATCATTCGTGAGTGTATGGTTCCAAGAACTGAAATTACTGGTATTTCTGTTGATGAATCCCCTGAAAAGGCCTTAGAAATAATCATAGAAACTGGATACTCTAAACTTCTTATTTATGAAGAGAACTTGGATAACATCATAGGCTATATACACCGTTCTGATTTCTTTAAGAATCCAAAAACTATAAGAGATATAACAAGGACTATCATTATTTCTAATGAGACAATGCTTGCCAACGATTTACTATCTGAGTTCATTTCCAAGCACATGAGTCTTGCCTTGGTGGTTGATGAATATGGTGGGACAGCAGGGATTGTAACCATGGAGGACATTATTGAAGAAATTTTTGGAGAAATAGAAGACGAACACGACTCAGAGGACCTCAAAGAGGTAACGATAAATACAGGTGAATATATTTTCTCAGCAAGACTGGAGGTAGATTACCTCAACGACACATACAACTTAAATATCCCAGAAGGAGAATACGAAACCCTTGGCGGATATATTATCTTCTTGCACGAAGACATCCCTAACCTAAACACTGTGATTCAATCGGATAATTTACAATTTGTTATAAGTAAAGTAGAGAACTCCAAGATTCTGGAAGTTCAGGTGAAAAGAAGTTAATTCCAGAACAAGTATATACCTATTACTAGGTTAATAATTTATGTTTATTCTACTAGAAAAGCGACCCTTCTTCAAGTCGCTTTTCTAATTGTTCAATTTCTACCTCAATATTGTGATATCGCCGCTAAGATGATGCGTATCGTGGTTTAAGTCTTCTATATCCACCACATAAACATATACTCCATTCATCAATGGCTTTCCTATAAATGTCCCATCCCAATTAGTTAAAGGGTCGTTCGTTTCGAAAACTATCTCTCCCCAACGATTGTAGATTTTCAATTCAAATTTATTTGTATAAGCCAAACCTTCCCCTCTCCAAACATCATTTAATCCGTCCTCATTAGGAGTAAATCCCGTAGGAAGATGATAAACAAAATCTGGGAAAACAAACTTCGTTTCCGTAGTAGAGTCAATACATCCATAGTTATTCTCTGCTATTAACAAGGTAGTATAAGTTCCAGTATCGGAAAAGATATGTTGTGGGTTTTGCATCCCAGAAACATTCCCGTCGCCAAACTCCCATATCCATTGCGTAGCATCTGTACTTGCATCCAAATAAGACATCGTAGAACTGGTTCCACTCGAAGATATCTTAGAACTTGTAAATGCAGCTACTGGCTTAGGATATACCTCTACTGCATCTACTCTTGCCATTGTATCCTTGCAACCAGTTCCATTTGTCGCTATCAATCTAACATCGTAATTACCAGCACTATTATACAATCTTTTTGGATCTTGATTCGAACTAATACCACCATCGCCAAAACTCCAGAAGTAAGAAGTCGCATCTGCACTGCCTGTATAAGTAAAACCAACTGAATCTCCTAAGCACTCATTTTGAGTGGTGAAATCCGTCATAGGATGGCTATTTACCGTTACATTAATGATAGAGTCGTCCAAACACCCTTCATTTGATGTTACATTAAGTTTAAGAGAGTAGACACCTGTTGCAAGGAAAGTATGGCTTTCTAATAAGGTATTCATAGAATTTGATCCATCTCCAAAATCCCAATCTCTACCGTCAATTGTACCTCTAGTAAGTTTTGAATTATCTGTAAGAGAGAATACATTACCAATTAAACATTGCTCGATTGAATTAACATTAAAAGAAGACTGCGGCATTGGATGCACAATCAAGTCTTTGGAATCATTATCAGTACAGCCAAAACCTGTTGTAATAGTCATTTTTACAGTTTGTGCATTATCAACTGCATAACTGTGATTCACAGGGTTTTTCAAATTGCTAGTATTGCCATCTCCAAAATCCCAAACAGAGGAGAATGTACCACTTGAAACAACAGTTGTATTATTAAATTGGAAAGAATTGGTTATTAAACACTGTGAAGAATCCGTGATTGAGAAAGAGGCAACCGGATTGGGCATTACCACCATATTTTGTTCAATTGAATCCGTACAACCCTTGTTTGATTCAACGTTCAATTTAACAGTGAAGCCTTGCTCTAAAAGGTAGGTATGTTGAGCATCCCTTGTTAGTGCACTATCCGAATTATCACCAAAGTACCAAGTGTATTGTAAAGTCCCAGTTCCTATGTTTGAAGTATTTGTAAATACGAAATCATTTCCCACAAAACATTGTGAATCTTTGTTTACCATATAATCAACAAAGGGAGATTCATAGATTTCCAAGATAGACTTGAATGAGTCAATGCATCCTACTCCCGACTGTACTGTCTTGGTAACTGTAAAGTTCCCAAAAGCTGCATAAATATGGTTGGCATTTAAAGAATTAATTCCTGTATTATCTCCAAAACCCCAATCATGCACTAAGAGGTTCCCATAGCGGATACTAGAATTATCGGTAAAGTTCATTGTGTTTCCATTCAAACATTGAAGAGAATCTGCAATAATAAAATTAACTAATGGCATAGGATATATTTCTACATCCATGGCGACTGTATCCTTACAACCACCCACTACAGAGCTCATAAGTGTAACTGTTCGTATACTATCCAAGTTGTATGAATGACTCGGGTCTTTTAATGAGGAACCAGAACCATCACCAAAGTCCCACTTCTGTACAAGAGCTCCTCCAGTATTAGTAGAATTATTGGTAAACATAAAATTGTTCCCATCCTTACATTGTGTGTTGTCATTAATTCCAAAACTAGCCACAGTAGAATGAAGCAATACTACTTCTTTTTCAATGGAATCTTGACAATCCATATCTGTAACGGTAATAAGTTTCACCTTATAATTATTTTGGACTCCATATATTTTACCTAATGTAGCAGCAGTGCTCGTATCTGTATCTCCAAGTCTCCACAACCTAGTATAAGTCCCTTTAGACAAGGCACTAGTGTCACTGAAGGAGAATAAATGCCCTGTGAAACATTGGGTATCTCTGTCAATAGTAAACCCTATAGATGTTTCCGGATGCACTAAAACAAATTGAGTGACAGAATCAAAGCAATTTTTGTTCGACTGTGTCACTAATTTAATAGTATAGTTACCTGGATTTAAATAACTCTGTGCAAATGCCGCAGTTCTAGATGAACTTCCATCTCCTAGATCCCAATAATTAGAAAAACTCCCTGACTTTATTGAGGAATTATTTGTTAAAACAAAACTATGCCCTCTAAAACATTGCCCTGTATCCCCAATCCCAAAGGAAGTATTTGGCGTAGGATTTAGTTCTACCTCAATTTTTGAACTATCCATACAGCCTTGATCAGAAGTCATTCTATGCAAAATGGTATAAGCCCCTTCAGTAAGATAAGTATGCGCTGGGTTTTTTGCATCCGAGTAATACGTATCCCCAAAGAAAAAACTATCCAAGTAACTTCCGGCAGTAATGGAAGAGCTATTTGTTATAAGGAAGTTATGCCCAACAAAACATTGCGTATCGTTGTTCACTGTAAAACTAGATACTGGTGAAGGGTTCACTCTAATATCTCTTGAAATAGAGTCTACACATCCACCACTAAGACTATATACTCTCAACTGAACAGAATAAGTTCCAGGCTTCAAATAAGTATGAGTTCCATTTGCTGCTATTGAAGTACTATCATCTCCAAAATCCCATTCAAAACGCATAAAACCATTGGTTATGGAAGAAGTATTAGAGAAGACAAAATAATTATCGTTTAAGCATTGTGTACTGTCATTTACACCAAAATTTGCATCTGGAGTTGGGCTAGTTAAAACTTGTTTCGACAAAGAGTCAATACATCCATTGGAGCTAGTAACAACCAATCTAATGGTAAATACATCATCCGAAGAATACGAATGACTTGGACTTTTAAGAATACTTGTGCTCATATCTCCAAAGTCCCAAAGTCTACTTAATGTACCAAGACCTATCTTAGAAGTATCCACCATATTAAATACATTTGTACTAAAACATTGGCTATCGTTGTCTATGGTAAACCCTATTAAGGGTAATTCATGTACATACACCTTTGCTGTGGAAGTGTCCTTACATCCAGAAATTTCAGAAATAAGACTTACAAGGTAGGTTCCTGAGTTACTATAAAATCTACTACCATTAATAGATGTAGCAAATGTAAAATCCCCATAATTCCAATTATACGAAGTCGCTCCAGTTGATGCATTTGTAAAACTAAAACTATTATTATTAATACATTGAGTTGTATCATTCACAGTAAAGGAAGAAATAGGTGATGCATTGGTGACTACTTGTTTTGAAATAGAGTCTATACATCCCACAGAACTTGTTGAGATTAGCTTAACCGTTCTTGTACCTATGCTTGAATAAGTATGGCTTGATGCCGATAAAGTGCTAGTATTTCCATCCCCAAAATACCACAATCTTGAAAGTGTCGCACCCCCAGAAACTTTGGATGTATCGGTCAGTAAATAATCATTTATTGCTAAACATTGAGTATCCTTATTTATGGTAAAGCCTGCATTGGGCTTGGCATAATAATACACATTCATAGATATTGAATCTGAGCAGCCACCAGCAGTAGCAACCAGTTTGACAGAATAAGTATTAGGAGTTGAATAGGTTCTAGATGCATTCGATGTACTTACACCTGTTCCATCTCCAAAACTCCAAGAATATGTTCCTCCACCTGTTGAAGTATTGGTAAAACTAAATCCTCCTTGACCTTCACAAATAGTGCTATCAGCAATAGTAAAATTGGCAATAGGCCCACTCGTTACGTATACCGTTCTTGTAAAGGAATCCTTACAACCACTTGCAGAAGTCGTAACTAATTTTATAACGTAAGTACTCGCACTTCCATAACTATGTGTCGGGGAAGTTGCACTAGATGACATTCCATCACCAAAATCCCAGTTATGAGTCATTGTGCCTGAGGACAAGGAGGAAGTGTTGTTAAAAGCAAAGGAATTCCCACCCAAACATTGCATAGTATCAGTTGTAATACCAAATGCCGCTACGGGAGCAGGATTTGCCATAACAGTTCGTGTTACACTAGTATCTCTGCAGCCATTGGAATTGGCTATTAGATAATAATTTCCAGTATCACTTATGGAAATATTTCCAAAGGTCAACAAGGTATCTGTCTTTCCAGAAACAAGGGTTCCATTCTTATACCATTGGTAAGAAGGTCTTGTATTGTTTGAATCTGAAGCCCATATGGCCACAGAGTCCCCTGCACAAGAAGGTAAAGAACCATAAAGAATTCCTTCTTTAAGATTGGGACCAGGCTTTACAAAAACAATACTATCCTTGGTATATGCAATACCATTGGATGTAACACTAACAGATTGGTAACCTAAGCTTCCAAATTTCACTTGATGCGGACCAGGTCCAGTAGCAGTAGAAGGTGTAGCATTTGTCCCAAAGTTCCATGTATAGCTACTCGCAGATGAAGTGGCAGAATCTACAATGTTCACAATGGTTCCAGGACATATAGAATCTAATCCACCAACTCTTGCAATAATTACATTAGTCGGCTCAAAATATACTGCATAATCTTCAGCTTCACCATAACTATAAGAACCTCCACAGGGTAAAATTGTTGTAGATGCATACCTATCAATAACCCTAAGTCTTAAAGGAATTCCTTTGGGAGGAGATGCAATAGTTGTAAATTTAAGAGTTCGAGCTCCAGTTCCAGTAGCTACAGTTCCTAAAGTCTCATTAGCATCTAAAAAATCCCCATCGTTATTATAATCCATGTAGGCCTTTAAACCTGAAGCATTTACATTTGTTAAGGTTGCCACTAAATTATAATTTGTACTAGGCAAAAGCTTAATGATATCCGTACAAGAATAGTCTGTATAACTTGCTACATTACTCGCACTTGAAGACCTTGAATGCCCACTAAGGCTTACATTAATTATCCCAACAGTACTTACCTTATTAGTAAAAGTAGGAATACAAGTTGCGGAGAGAACTGAATCCAAGACAGTAATGTACCCCTTTTTCTCGGTGGAGTCAATACCATTGCAATTATCTGCAACTAGTTTCACAGTATAGAAGCCTGCAGTATTAAATCTTATTTCTGGATTTTCAGAACAACTATCTGTCCCATTAATATAGGTAACCGCAGGTGTCACTTTCCACAAAAAACGGGTAGGAAAGTCACACGACTCATTGTATAAAATTGTACTATTTGTACCACAAGAGATTACCACATTAGTCTCTGCAGCAGAAAATTTAGGCTTTGGTTTCCTTGAAGCACTAGGGTACAAGTAAGACTTCCATGTTCCTCTCCCATAGGTACTTGCCGTAATATGACTACATTCTGGAAAAGCTGGATCGTAATAAATATCTAAATCTGTTATTTCAGATGTTTTAGGTAGGTTCTTATTAAACAAAACCCAATTTGTCATGGTAGAATCTTTAAAGTAAACTCCTACACTCATTCCAACATATATAGCTTCCATACCTGCACTGGAATCATATTTTATACAATGAATTACACTATTGGGTAAGTTTCCTGAAATGTCAGTCCATGATGTCCCACCATTTGTACTTTTATAAATATTATTACTTTGAGCGATATAAACTGTATTTGCATTCCCTGGGTCAGTTTCAATCCATCTTGGATAAGTACCTGTTGGCCTTGCACATTGTGTCCAAGTTGGTGTTCCTGCATTGACATTGGTACTTTTATACATGTATCCATCTTTTTTAGAAACATACATAGTATTAGGCGCTGAAATACAATTCTCTAGATAATGTATATCTGCAGAGTTTGAAAAAGCAGATACCTTAGTCCACGCGACAGAAGCCGTTGCTGCTTGAACATTAGTAGATCTCCAAACATTGTCGTATCCTATAAACATAGTACTAGGTGTTCCTTCCTTCAAAATAAAAGAAGTAACCCAGGCACCCTGCTCGTTGATTCCTTTGATACCATTCTTTGCAATTTGACCTGAGAAAAATCCGTTTGTGTATCGTCGAACATCTCCATAATACAAATCACTATAAGCCCATTTGGTGTCAGTAGGGTCAATTTGGCAATCCATTCCATCTCCTCCCATCACAGTATACCAATCTTTATTGCCCCGCATCATACCAGTCCCATTGTCTTGGTAACCACTTATAACCCAATCTTTATTTGTTCTAGCTTGAGCAGTACGGTAAATTTGAGCCACCCTCAAATCACTAGTTAATTCTTCGTAAGTAGTTCCATTATTACTTGTTTTATGGATACCTCCATCGTTCCCAGTATATAAATCATTAGTAATTGGATGAAACTCCATAACGTGGTGATCCGCATGCACCGCAGGCACTCCTCCGCTACCTACCCAATGTGCATTGATTACCCATGTTTTACCAGTATCTGTAGACCGGAAAACATTTACACCACACACATATACCTCATTGGGGTTCTTAGGGTTTGCTGCTATATCTAAATCATACCAAGCCTGTCCAGCAGTAGTACTGGTAAATGGTGCTGTATAATCCATAACATTAGGTGTTGTCGATTGAGTTTTAAAATTTGTTCCTGAGTTATACGAAACATACATTCCTTTAAAGGTCCTCTGATTTGTTATTAGAAAATAAACAAGATTTGGTAAAGCCTTAGATACTGCAATCGTACCCCTATAACCATTAGATGGCAAACCACTTGTAATTCTAGTCCAAGAAACACCATTATTAGTACTTTTATAAAAGTAAGCTAAATTATTACCATACCTTGCCGCATATACAATATTTGAATTAGTAGGGTGAAAAACAATGTCTTTAAAGTTGCCTCCACTAAATGTTTGTGTCCAAGATCCACCAGAATTTGTACTTCTGTATATTCCTCCATTTACCGCAGCTATAACTCTGGTATTAGTTGAAGGGTCTATAATCACTTTACTTACTGTCCTATTACCCATACCAGTATTAGAAGCAACCCATGTTACACCTCCATTGGTGCTTTTATAAACCCCTAAACCAGCAGCATCTCCACCATCCCTATCACCAGTTCCAATATAAAGAATACTTGCATTCGAAGGATTCACAGCTATATCTGACACACCTAATGTGGGTAAACCATCTGTATTCGTTGTCCAATTCTTACCTCCATTTATCGTTTTCCAAACTCCACCTTGCGGAGAACCAACCCAGAATGTATTGCTATCTGTAGGATGAAATCCAATCCCATTAACTCTACCATTTCCATTAGGCTGACCTGGTTGGTTAGTGGGTAAACCATAAGGTCCTAATTCCTTCCAATCTCCTGAAGTGTTGCAAGTAGCTCCACTTCCTCCAACTCCTCCTCTTTGGTATTGGTTATTACCAACACCATAAAGATTTACAAACTTATTGTACTCGTCAATTGCAATTTGAGGATCTGGAATTAATCCAAATGCATTTACTTTACCCTCCATAGAGGTAAACCAGCGCATAAAAGGCTTATAGCCACAGCCTTTTTCTATTGTTCTATTTTTCCAATAAACATCAAATGCTCTTTTGGTTTTATGAATACTAATAGAATGATCCTGCATCATATCCAACCAATATGGAACAGTCGCTGTGTCTTTTAAATTCGTTTGTGCCTTTACATTTGAGGAAAAAAGAAAAGCAATAAAGAGAAAAATTAGAATTTTGTAGTCTTTAGTCATAATCTGAGGTGATAATAGCAAAAATACAAAAAACGCAAGAAAACTACTAGTTCATTAAAACTACTTTTGTCATTAAAATCTCATTGTCCGTTTTACAATGCACAACATATGTCCCTTGAGCCATCTCGCTAAGACTTAATTTATACCTTGATCTATTGCCAATATCCCTACTACTTAAAACTTTTAATAGCTCTCCATGCAAATTGTAAACGCTAATTTCTTGAATTACTGAATTTCCAACTTGAACATTTAATTCTCCTGATGTAGGATTAGGGAAAAACGCAAAGTCATTCCCTACTTTAAACTTAATATTGGCCCTAGCCAACAACCATACATCTGGATCAAAAATCACATTTTCTACTTTAAAGGGAATCGAAATTTGCTCGTAATAATTGGGTTCAAAAACCTCAAAAACAAGCAAAGTATCTCTTCCATCTCCTTGAAATAATAATGGCACTGGATTCTCAAAAAAATCAACTGAAAAATGACTGGTTTCTTGATTGAAACTCACATCCACTTTGTCCTTCTCTTGCCCCCATGAAATGGTATAAATTGGATATCCCTCTCCATAAAACCAATCGTCAAAAAAGTAAGTAAAATCCTTACCACTAAGATTCTCAAAAATTGCCTTAAGCTCGTTCGTTTCTCCAAAGGCATAAGCATGCTTGGGTGATTCTAAAAACTCCCTTACTCCCTTAAAAAAAATAGAGTCACCCATATTCCACCTCAACATATGAATCATTAAAGATGCTTTTTGATAAGTCAACCTTTGATCAAACAAGCTCCTTACCTCTAGCGTATCGGAAGGAAAAATCGCACCACCAGCTTCACTCGTGACATATTCTAATTGTTCTGTTAACCTACCCCTCCATTCCTCTTTCGTACCTAGGTATTCATATACCATTGCATTCAGGTAAGTGGCAAAACCTTCATTGATCCATAAACTTTCCCAGCTACCGCAGGTAACCTTATCTCCGAACCATTGATGGGCCAATTCATGGGCAATTAGGTCGTAATCAAAGTTTCCCATAAAGCTCATGGTTTGATGTTCCATACCACCTCCTACAGCAAATTGGGCATGCCCATACTTCTCTTTACTAAAAGGATAAGTCCCGAAAAGGCTATCGAATAAATTTAACATTGGGGCAACCAATGGTATTTTCGTTTGAGTATCCTTTAAGCTCTGAGGCCAGAGGTAATTCTGAACAAAAACACTGTCCTTACCCTCCTTCACTTTAGCATAAAAGGAGAATTCTTTAAAATTTGTAACAGCCACAGCTACTAGATAGGTAACTATTGGATACCTGTGTTTCCAATGATAAACCACCGTAGAATCGTTAATCAAATTTTCTCCAACTAACAATCCATTGGATGCTGCCTTATATGCTGTATCTGTTTCAACATAAACATCTAAAGAATCAATCTTATCTTCAAGACCTTGTTTGCATGGCCACCAATACATGGCACCGTAGGGCTCAGACAAAGTATGAATACTTGGACCAGTTAAGTGCTGTACTCTAGAAAAATAATTCTCATCGTTTGCCGGTTTCCCTTGGTAAAAAATATGTACTGAATCTATTTTTAACTTGGGAATGGTAGAATTGAAAAATATTGTTAGTTTATTCCCTTTATGTACACTTTGAATCTTTGAACCTCCATAATATACAGAGTCAACAATTAAATCTTTATGTAAATCAAAACCGATAGAATCATGGTCTGTTTCAGTTTTAAAAATGGCTTTCACATTTCCCTTAATGTACTTTACTTTGGGATCTAACTGTAGATAAAGAATGTTATGAAGTATGTCATAATCACTGATATCAACTGACCTCCTGGTATTTCTCAATTGCTCGTATCCATGCATTTCCTGCTTAAACAACTCCCGAAAAACAGAAGTGTCCTGAGCATTGGCTAGGCCAACAATAAAAAAAGAAAGAAGCAATACTATGTGTCTCATTAAAGGTCTAAAGATACATTTTTACTGCAACACATGAATGTAAAATTTTAGAACTGTTGACCTATAAAGAAATGTAATTGTCCTGGTTTGTCTGACTGCGGAACTTTCTTCCAATCAAAACCATAAGCATAATCCAAACCAATTAAACCAAACATAGGAAGAAATAACCTTACTCCTACTCCCGCTGCTCTTCTAGTTACAAAGGGATTAAAATCCTTAAAATCCAACCAAGTATTTCCTGCTTCAAGGAAAGTATGCAAATATACCGTGGATTGAGGGTTGGTAGTAATTGCATATCTAAGCTCCATAGTGAACAAGTCCATTATAGTAGTTCCATCTTGCGAAACAGCATTAGAAATTGACTCGTCTGGATAACCTCTTTGAGACACAAATTCAGTTCCTACCAAGTTAGCACCAAGTCCTGATCCACCAATGTTATACCTTTCAAAAGGAGAATAGCCAATGTCCTTGTTGTAATATCCTAGCATCCCAACTCTTAATTTTGTAGCAAGAACTAACTTCTTATCACTTTCCTTTTTAGACGACCTTGAAAGGCTTGTGTAAAATGCGGAATTGAAACTCCACTTGTGGTATTCTATCAATCTAAACTTTTCCTCAGGAGTAGAAAGCGCATAATCCGTATTGTTAAATGCTGAATAAGGAGGAGTGAATTGTAAGGAAAGTCCTACGTCAGAACCTCCAGTTGGGAATATAAAACTCCCTCTTGTTTCCTTTCTTGATAAAGCTAAGGTAAAATTCAAATTATGTGATAAACCATCTGAAAGAATATTCCCACCTAAACTAGCGAAGTTAAAATTCTCACTTCTAATTTTTTGATAACCTATTCCATATTGCAACACGAAATAATCATCTGGCCATTTCAGTCTTTTCCCTAATCCTACTGAAGCTCCAAATGTTTTTCTTGCTCCATATCTACTATCTGTTTTTGCAGCCCCTGTTGTATTTACAGTATGGTATATACCTAAAGAAAAAGAATTGGGCTTCTTCCCTCCTAACCAAGGCTCGGTAAAGGATGCATTATAAGATTGGAAAAATGTTCCATTACTTTGGGCTCTCAAGGAAAGCCTTTGACCATCACCAGAAGGTAATGGATTCCATGAACCCTTTCCTCCTTTAAATAACTTTCTTGCAGAGAAGTTGTTTAAACTTAAACCCAAAGTTCCTACAAACCTTGTATATCCGCCAAAGCCACCAGATAGCTCAATTTGATCGTTTGCTCTTTCTGTAACCACATATTCAATATCTACCGTACCATCTACTGGATTAGGCTTAGGGTTTACGTTTAAACTTTCGGGATCAAACATACCCATTTGCGAAAGTTCACGCATCGTTCTTTGAATATCTGCTCTACTAAAAATTTCACCTGGTCTAGTTTTTAATTCTCTTAAGATAACATGGTCACTTGTCTTAGTATTTCCAATAACACTTACTTGTCCAATTGTAGCTTGCTCTCCTTCATAAATTCTTATTTCTAAATCAATCGTGTCTCCATTTGCCTTTGTCTCAATTGGAGTAACATTAAAAAACAAATAACCATTGTTCATATAAACTCCCGTTATATCAGCACCTGAAGGATCTACAAAAATTCTTTGCTCTAGCAATGCTTGATCGTATACATCTCCTCTTTCAATCTTTAGAATCGTATCTTTTAATAAGGAGGTTCTATACTTCGTATTTCCCGTAAAGTTAATATCACCAAAATAATATTTACTTCCTTCAGAAACCTTCATTTTAATGACAATTCTCTTAGGTGAAAGCTGGATTATAGAGTCACTTATCAATTGTGCATCCCTATACCCTTCAGAATTGTATTTTCTTACAATTGCACTTTTGTCATTTTCGTATTCCTCTTTCCTAAATTTTGCAGATTTCAGAAAGGTCCCTTTTCTTTTGGTTTTTGCTAACTGCTTGCGTAATACTTTATCTTCAATAGCACTATTACCTTCAAAAACAACATCCTTAATCTTTACTTTTTTCCCTTTAGTAACTTCAATTTTAACATTTTTAAAGTTTTCCAAATTTTTCTCCGTTGGCCCCGTGTATACTTTTACAACAGCCGCATAAAAACCTTTATCTCTAAAATAAGCTAGTGCATCCTGTCTTGTTCTTTCTAATAAACTTTCTGTAATTATTTTATTCTTGCCAAGACTTAGTTCTTCCTTTAAGGATTTCGTTTCACTTTTCCCTAATCCCTTTATGGAGTATCTATAGATCCTATCTCTTTCTTTTACCTTAACCTTCAGCCAAATGTTTTCACCCTCTATTTTTGATGCAACAATTTTAACATCAGAAAAGAACTCCTTTTTCCATAAATTATCAATTGCTTTTTGTATTTCCCTCCCTGGTATTGGGATTGTCTTCCCAACTGTCAGGTTTGTAAATATCACAATTAAATTAGAATGGATCACTTCATTCCCCTCCACCGTAATGTCCATTATTTTATATTTCTTGGGACTCAAGAAGTCCCCTTCCATATATTTAGTAGAATCTTGAGCATTGGCAAAGCCAAAACAAAAAAGCCCGAGTAATATTGCAATACCTTTCCTCATTTATCTTCTACTGTATTTATTTGTTCGCTTGTTTTACCAAATCTTCTTTCTCTATTTTGATATGACAAAATAGCTTTGTATAGTTCCTCCTCATCAAATTCAGGCCATAATACCTCTGTAAAATAAAGCTCTGAGTAAGCAATCTCCCATAAAAGAAAATTACTAATTCTCTGTTCTCCACTGGTTCTAATTAGTAATTCAGGGTTAGGGTAATCTGCTGTAGACAGATGCTCTTTAACGGTATCTTCATTTATTTCACCTGACTCTAAGTCTCCATTTTTAACTTTTAATGCAATTTTCTTAGTCGCTTGCAACAAATCGTTTTGCGCTCCATAGCTTAATGCCAATATAAGTGTCATCTTTGAGTTGTTCTCCGTCTCTTTGATTGTTTCTTCAAGTTGGCACCTACAATCTTTTGGCAACATATCTAAATTACCTATTGCCCTAAGCTTAATACCATTCTCCATTAATGTTTTTGTTTCACTCTTAATGGTTAACACCAGTAACTTCATCAATGCAGTAACCTCCAGCTTAGGTCTGTTCCAATTCTCTGTAGAAAAGGCATAAACAGTTAAGTATTCAATTCCAAGCTTTGCAGCTTCTGTTGTAACCTTCTTAACAGTCTTAACACCTTTCTCATGCCCAAACATTCTAAGCATTCCTCTTTTCTTTGCCCATCTCCCATTACCATCCATAATGATAGCAATGTGCTTGGGTAACCTTGTTGAATCTATTTTTTCTATTAAGCTCAATTTATTCTTACATTGCAGGACAAGGGCCATTTCCCATAATTCTAAAAGCCAAAGTCACACCTCCAAATACATACCAATCTTTTAATGAAGGGTCTCCTCTCATTGTTCCATCTCTAACTGGAGAAAATCCAAGCTCAACTTCCCTATGAGAAAAATTAGCAGTCGCAAGGCCATTCTGCACTTCCAAAGCACTGTAATCGGGGTACTGCTGGCTTACATCATCCAAATAGTCGGTCCAAGTCTTTCTGAAACCAACTCTAAGTCCGATCTCCAATTTTTGGGTTAAGTTGTATTTATAACCCATCCCCATTATAAAAGCTGGTTGTATAAGTTTGTATTTCTTAGGTCCATCAGTCATATTCTGACCTTCCGTACCCAATTTCCTTAGTTCGATTTCACTTGACCCTATTTTCACTTTAGGATTAAACATAAAAACAGAAACACCTGTGAACAAATAGGGTGTCCCTCTATGGTCATGGACATTAACTCCATAGGTTCTAAAATTCACTTCATGCTGCCAAGACAACTCATAAATATCGCTGTAAAATTCTAGATTTCTCCAATGGTAGTTTTCAAAATTCTTATCTGTTCCTGAAATACGGCCATAGGTAATTCCTAAACTCATCGAATAGTTTTTTGAGTTATTCCTTTTTCCAAAAAGCCCAACCATTAAATTTGTTTCTGAAGGCACTATCTCCGCTGCTAGATCACCATGATAATTGGCTCCTCCCACCTCTATTCCAATTTGATACCTGCCTGGGAAATAACGCTCATAAAGGTAGTTTTGAGCAACCAGATCTAAGATCCCTAAACCCAGAAACAATATGATAAAAAGTGGCTTTTTCAATAGTTAGAATTGGAAACATTTTTCCTTTATCCCATATATTCTATAGGTAATTGTTACTCCTGTAAGAGAATACCAATCTTTCGTTTTTTCGTTTCCTCTTGCAACACCTGGACCATTAACATCTCCATCTTCAAATGGCACAAATCCTTTTTCCTCTGATCTATCTCTAAAAGAATTTGCCAATAAACCATGAGTTCCTCTTACAATTTGATAATCTACATAATCTGTACTAACATCATCGATATAATCTGTAAAGGTCTTCCTAAAGCCCATCTCGAATCCAATTGCCCAATTTGCATCCAGTTGAGCTTTTATACCAAACCCAAAAGGAATTGCTAATTGTGTTAACGAGTAATATTTCCTATCATTAAACTGTTTCGTTTCTTGCCCTTCTGTACCTAAAGGTTGTAATTCAACCCAATCACCATCCTGACTAGCTAAACTAGGGTCATGTAGACCTTCTACATAATTAAATTGAGCTTTGGGATTGTATTTAAAAACTGCTAATCCACCAAAAAGATAAGGTGACCATGCATTTGTAGACCTAGTAGATTGGTATCCAAGGAAATTCCATTCTAATTGAGCAGAAACATCAAAAACTCCAGATCTAAAACTCAAATTTCTTCTTTCTCTGAATGCATCACTTTGATAATCCTCATCAGAACCTGAAATCCTCCCATAAATGGCACTTGCCTTAAAGGACCAATAAGGATTTATCTCAAACCTAGTAAGCATACCTAAAGCTGGGCCAGTTCTATTCAGTGGAGGAACAAGACCTTCGGTCAAATCCCCCATATAGTTTGAAGCCCCCAAGAAAAATCCAAATTCCAAAGAACTCATCTTCTTATTTTGCTGGGCTTTCAAGCCTAAGCAAGAAAAAACAAGTCCGGTTATCAATATGTATGTAAATGCTCTCTTCATCTCATCCTAAATTAATCCACGAATATAGGAATTTATATAACGTAAACTCGCTTTTTTTAGTATTAAAACGGTAAAAAAATACTTGATGGAAAACTTTATTTTTTTAATTTACCCAACTTTTGCTCAAAGAAATTGAAGAGAGTAGGATCTTTGAGATTCTTAGATTGATTAGACAATTCCTGTATTTTATTTTTTTCGTCTATTTGCCCTATCCTAACAAGTATGGCCTGCATGTATAAATGTAAGTTAGGAATGGAATACTTTTGCCCAATCACACCATATTTTGAAATATTCTGCGCATTTAATAGACTCTTATTCGTTCCTAATAAATTAACACTCGACTCATAAAAGCGCTTGACAAATTTTTGATTTTCCAATCTCGTTCTATCCTTGATTAACTTTTTATTTTCAAAAGACAAATTTGCAAATTTGTTTAAAAACAATTCACCATATTCAAATGCTCTAATAAAATCATTTTGAGCAAAAGACACATCAAATAAGTACATAGCTGAAATACTCTGATCGTTTAGTCCTGCTCTTTTATTGTTTAAAATTCTCTTTGATGTAAAGAGTAATAATTTCTGGTTATTACTCTCATTTGCAAGTGCATACAGCTGATACAAATAGTTGTATTGGGCTATACTAATTTTCTCCATACTTATGTTTCTCAAAACGCCATTTGTTAAAGCCAAACCATTAATTTCAGTTTTGAAATTCAACAACTCATTGTAATTATTGTTTAGCTTCAAGGCTAAAGCTGTCATACCATGCTTTCTGAAAATACTCGTTGCAGAACTATACGTTTGAATAGCATAAAACTGGACCAAAACATTTTGTGTAGGAGATGCATTTTCCCCTGCTATCTTAATATCCTTCAACAAAGGATTAATAAATACTTGAGTAAAATACTCAAATGAATCTTTTTCAATTTTATCTTTTGACTTTATCCATTTTTTAATCTTTGATTGTATTTTTCCATAATCTTCGAAAATTGCATCAATATTCTTCTGCACTTCTAGTGCATCCGCCTTTTGACCTTTCACTTGTAATCCAAAAGCTAACAGCATCAAAAGTGCTATGGTTTTAATCTTTTTCATAGTAATTGTTTTTCAAAAAGCGTGCCCAAATTAGAAACAAGGCACTATGGATTCCTTCTATCCACTCCCCACATCATTTTGTTCCGTAAAGTGGTATGAAAGTTTTGCCCTTCCAATCGTATTAGATTAAAGCAGAAATCTGCTTTCTTTATTGCTATTTCAACATTTGGTGTAATCGACTCTGACCTTGAATCAATACTAGTCAAAAACCTATGGCTTCTCCCTTCCACTTTAAAAGAAAGCACATTTTGATCAGAAATAACAATTGGTCTTACATTTAAATTATGAGGAGCAATTGGAGTAATTGCAAAACTACTAGAACCAGGAAAAAGAATAGGTCCACCACAGGATAAGGAATACCCAGAGGAACCCGTAGGGGTAGCAATAATTAACCCATCTGCCCAATACGAATTTAAGAACTCCCCATTCAAATACGTTTTTACTGTAATCATACTAGAGGTTTCTGTTTTGTGAATCACAAAATCATTTAAGCCAACGTTGTAATCAAATATTTTTTCTGAGGAATCTAGCTGAAGCAATGTCCTTGAGCTAATAGAATACTTGCCTTTTAGCAACTGCTTGATTGCTGACTGATACTCTTCCTGAACTGTACTTGCCAAGAAACCCAATCTGCCCATATTAATTCCTAACACAGGGATGCCGGTGTTTTTTATGATGGATAGCGTTTCTAAAATTGTCCCATCACCTCCTAAACTCAACAAGAAATTAACTTTCCTTTTACCATCTAAAGATTTGAATGAACCAATATCCTCCTTCTCCTTTACCTCATGGTATAGGTTTTCATGAACCAATACTGTTTGCCCTTCTTCCTTGAGAAAAAGCACTAATTCCTGAAAAAGATTTTTCGTTCTTTCTGAGTTTAATTGTCTTGAAAATATGGCAAAAATCATTCTAAATCTAAATAATCCATAAGAGTCCTATAATTTGCTCTTATTTCATTCTCATTCTGGTATTCTACAGAGCAATACTCTATTCCAAATCCTCTGTTTTTAAGGCTATTAGCAAAGGAGATTACATCTACTGAATTCACTTTAATGTGCACCATTAATTTATTTGCTTCTTTTTCGTTCACAAATAGGCCAATTACCTTTAAACCATGCTCCTCTGCAATACCGCAAATTCTAGAAGGCATGAAGTCAATCGAATTAATCTTCAATGCAAAAACAGCCCCTTCCCACTTCAAGGTTTCTGATTCGGAAATTACATGAAGTAATTCTTTAGTCTCCACTTCTTTCTGCTACTTTATGATCAATTACTCTTTCTAAGAAAGGGTCTAACGCTTTATTAAATTCCTCTGGTCTTTCCATCATTGCAGCATGACCACATTTATCAATCCAATGCAATTCTGAATCAGGCAACAACTCATGAAACTCTTCTCCAACATGTGGAGGAGTTACCTGGTCGTTCATTCCCCAAATAAGACAAACTGGAATCTTAATATTTTCTATTTCCTTCCTCATGTTATGCCTAATGGCACTCTTAGCCATTGTTAGAATCCTCAATACCTTCCCCCTGTCTTTCGTGACATCGAAAACCTCTTGTACTAAGTCATCTGTTGCCATGGCCGGATCATAAAAAGTAACAGCTACTTTATTTCTAATATACTCCTTATCCCCTCTTTTGGGGTAAGTACCCCCCATGGCATTTTCATACAAACCACTGCTGCCCGTAAGCATCATAGCATTCACTTTCTCAGGGTGAGAAGTAACATAAACCAAGCCTACGTGGCCCCCCAATGAATTCCCTAAAAGAGTAACACTTTCGTATCCTTTAAACTCTACAAAATCGTGTATGAAGTTTGCCAGCCCTTTTACTGACAATTTGATCAAAGGCATCTCAAACATTGGCATTAATGGAATAACTACTTTGTACTTCGGTGAAAAATGGTCCAAAGTATCTTTCCAATTACTTAATGCTCCAAAAAGACCATGAAGCAATAATAGTATTTCACCTTCACCCTGTTCTACGTATTGAAATCCACCTTCTGTTTTTATTTCCACAATCGTCTCTTTTTCTTGCTACAAACAAAAGTACACAATCTATTCTAATTTAAAAATATCCCATGCCTTTTCTGCTTGAAACTCTAGCATTTGCTTGCCATTAATAGTTCTTGCTCCATTTGCACCAGCCAAACCCAAAAAGAGTGTTTCTTCAGGGTTATAAACTAAATCAATCGCAGTCATTTTTTTATTAAACCCATTGTATGGAATATTCGGTAAGCCCATCACATCGGGGTGCATTCCTAAAGGTGTTGTATTCACAATGGTATCAAACTCCCTAAACAAGGTCTCATCCAAATCATCGTATAAAATTGTGTCTTTGGATGGAATTCTTGAAACAACTTCAAAATGCACATTCAGTTTATCAAACACAAATTGCACTGCCTTAGATGCTCCACCAGAACCCAGTATTAAAACATTGGTTGGCATGACATCGTTAATCCAAACCATTCTCTCAAACCCGTAAACATCCGTATTGTAACCACGAAGCCCCCTTTTCGTGCGCTTTACTGTATTCACTGCACCTACACTTTGTGCCTCTGCACTTACAAAATACAATAAAGGAATAATCTCTTCCTTATAGGGTATGGTAACGTTAAAACCTTTGAGCTTTTCTTTTTTTATTAGCTCAGTTAAATTCTTAAGATCGTTCATTTCATACAAACGATACTCCCAGTCTAAACACTTTTCCTTCTCAAAGAATTCCTGGAACAGATCAGGTGATCTAGAGTGCTCTAGTTTTTTGCCTATTAAGCCTATCTTATTCAATCCCTTTAGGCTCTAATTTCCAAAACAATAAAATTAATGCAAAGCCAACCAAACTAAAAATAATTGCCAGCCCCAAAACAGGATCCTGAATCGTGATTCCCAACTCTTTATCGGCTAGTCCAATATGAGAATAATCGGAAGGAGCTACATTTTTTGTAATAAAGGACACAATCTCTCCATGGCTATTTTCTCTATTCAATAAGTTCTCTTTCCACGGCCACAACTTATTCAGAGAGCCCACTAAAAAACCAGTAAGCAAGGCTAATGTGGGTTTCCTGAAATTAGTAAGAGTCCATTTTAAAATTCTTGAAAAGGAAAGCAATCCAACTAGACAACCTAGCACAAACACACCAATCTTTGCGACATCTAGGTCTTTTACTGCACCCAAAACAGTACTATAAGCTCCCAATAAGAGCAAGATAAACGACCCAGAAATTCCGGGTAATATCATTGCCATAATGGCAATTGCCCCTGCAAAAAAGAGAAAAACAGTACTATCTACGTCAGCAGATGGAGGCAGAATTGTAATCCAATAAGAAACAAAAGTGCCAACCAGTAAGGCCAATACCGTTATTAGATTAAGCTTTCCTACCTTACTCCCTACATATAGAACACTGCCTATTACAAGTCCAAAAAAGAAAGACCAAACTTGTACTGGAAAATGTTCAAGTAGATAAGTAAAAAGTTTTGCCAAAGAAAAAACAGCAGTGCCCAAACCTATAAAAAGGCTCAACAAAAATGTGCCATTAATTGCTTTAAAGAAAGAAACAAACTTCCCCTTAAACAACAGATTTAGGTTAGGGAGTACAGAATTGATAGAATCCAATAGCTCATCGTAAATACCTGTTATGAATGCAATAGTACCCCCAGAGACCCCTGGAACAACATCTGCTGCACCCATTGCAAAGCCCTTTAGCGCTATAGTAAAATATTTCTTCATTTTTCTTCGTTATACTTATGCAATATTAACATTTACCAATTAAATAAATTCATTTAACTTTGAATCTTCTAATGAAAAAGAAAACAATTCTTCTATTGTCTTTAATCTTAATAGGTCTAGCGCTTAATTTATCTTCCTGTAAGAGCAAAAAAGGCTTCCTATTTAAGAAAAACGGAAACTGCGATTGTAACTTCTAAAAATGGAAGATAAACTACAAGCAGAAATCATCGAGATTATTGATGAGAGTTCTAGAGTGAAACGCTTTCAGTTTAGACTTGTCAATGTATATAAATTTGAATTTGAACCAGGCCAATTTGTAATCATTGACTTCCCAGGCATCGATCATACATTCCCCTATCGCAGTTACTCTATCTCCTCTACTACAAAAAGACATAAGACGCTTGAAATATGTGTAGTCCTAAAAGAAGATGGTTGCGCTTCTCCTTTGCTTTTCAAGGCAAACATTGGAGACAGATATTCTTTATCACTGCCTCAAGGAAAGTTCATTTTACCAAAAGAAATAGATCGTGATTTATGTTTCATATGCACCGGTACCGGTGTTGCACCTTTCCGATCTATGATACTGAATATCTATGAACAAAACTTAAAGCACAAAAATATTTATCTTTATTTTGGCAATAGAATGGAAGAAGATATTTTGTATCGCACAGAGTTTGAAGAATTAGAGATCTCCTACCCAGAATTTAACTTCATTCCAGTATTATCTCAAGAAGAATGGGCTGGGGCCAATGGATACTTACACCCTTATTACTTAGAAGAATTTAAAGACAAAAGGGAGGCCTATTTTTATATTTGTGGATGGACCGAAATGGTAAGAGAAGCAAAAAACAATCTCAAAGCTTTGGGGTATGATCGAAGGTCTATTAAGATAGAGCTGTACGATTAAACATCCTTCTTCCACTCCTTCATCTTTTCTTTGTGCTTGGCTTCATTCTCCTTAAATTTATTGAAGAACTTATACAAGCCCCATACAGCAAGAAGAGAAACTAGTATTTCTGATGCCACAAGAAGCACTTTAAACTCAGTTGATAATTCTTCCCACATATGTTTATTTTATTTGTAGCAAAAATGCAGTTTTAAATTTTTAAATCAAAATAGAGACGCTTTCAATAGTAATATTGATGAAAGAAATATTGGTGCCTACTTTATTCTTTAAAAAATATCTTATGATTGCAGTACATATGAAACTTATTAGAAATTTAATTATTAAATCATTAGCAGCAATATTGCCACTTTTTGGCTTTTTCACAGAATTATCTGCAAAAGGGATAGACGAAAAAATTGATGATGCCTTTGGGAGTGCTACAGGATGGTTTGTGGATTTTATATTTTATCAAATTGATTTTGGCGGGGACATTAAAATATTCTGGGTTCTATTTCCATTGATTTTAGGAGCATTGTATTTTACATTTTATTTCAAATTCATAAACTTTAGAGGCTTTTTTACTTCTGTGAAAATTGTTAGAGGGAAGTACGATGATCTTGATCACCATGAATCTATGGTTGCTGCAGGAGACTCCACACCTGGAGGAGACGCAATAGAAACAATTGCTATTGAAGGGCACGTAGGGGAAGTTTCTCATTTCCAGGCTTTAACTGCCGCATTATCAGCCACAGTAGGATTAGGGAATATTGCTGGTGTTGCCATTGCGGTTTCTATTGGTGGAGCAGGAGCTACTTTCTGGATGATAATTGCTGGACTATTAGGCATGGCATCCAAGTTTGTTGAATGTACACTTGGGGTAAAATACAGAGACATAGATGAGAATGGAGTTGTGTATGGGGGTCCTATGTATTACTTAACAAAAGGATTGAAAGCTAAAGGATTAGGCGGACTAGGAAAAGTACTTGCCACCATTTTTGCCATATTTGTGATAGGTGGATCTTTTGGTGGTGGAAACATGTTCCAGGTAAACCAAGCAGCACAATTATTTGAGCACATGACTGGTGGAACAGAATCGTTTATTCATGGATATAGATGGGTATTTGGTTTAGTAATGGCTGTATTTGTAGGTATTGTGATAATAGGTGGTATCAAGAAAATTGCAAAGGTTACAGATAAGATTGTGCCTTTTATGGTTGTAATTTATGTTGCAGCGTCATTGTTTGTGATAATAATTAATTACGATATGATAGGTGGTGCCTTTGCTCAAATATTTAATGGTGCTTTTAGTCCAGAAGGTGTAGCAGGTGGATTTGTTGGAGTACTTGTTCAAGGATTTAGAAGAGCTGCCTTCTCGAATGAAGCAGGTATAGGATCTGCATCTATTGCACACAGTGCTGTAAAAACAAAATACCCAGCATCGGAAGGTATGGTTGCTTTATTAGAACCATTTATTGATACAGTTGTTGTGTGCACCATGACAGCACTTGTATTAGTAATTACTGGTAATGTTACTGCCGCAAATGCAGGATTAAATGATGCTCAAGCAATCTTATTGACTTCTGGTGCCTTTGAGTCTGCTATCTCCTGGTTCCCTATTGTATTAACTATTGCCGTTGTTTTATTTGCATTTAGTACTATGATTTCCTGGTCCTATTATGGATATCAGGGATGGGCATATTTGTTTGGAAGGTCTAAGAATATGGAATATATTTATAAAGTATTGTTCTGCCTTTTTGTAATTGTAGGAGCTGCTATTAGTTTGGGTTCTGTTATAGGATTTTCGGATGCTATGATATTTGCCATGATGGTTCCAAATATGATTGGTTTAGTATTACTTGCACCTAAAGTAAAAGAAGAGCTAAAGAAGTATTTGAAAGCCATTAAGAAAAAGTAGAATCTCTGGTGGCTTAAAGCATTCCAGCAATAGTCACAAGATATAGGATTTAACAAAAAAGGAAGGGGCAATTAATTGCCCCTTCCTTCGTATAGGCATAAGCCAATTCTATTCGTTAATTTTTATTCCTAGCACTAAATCGTCGCCATTTGGCTTCTTCCCTTCAATTAATACTCCACCTTTTTTTTTATCCAATAATTTCTTTAATTGTGCAACTGAAAAAACAGATTGTTTGTCCAAGCTCGTTATTACAGTGCCCTTTTGAACACCAGCATCTCTGAACGGTCCTTTGTTTACCTCCTTAATTTTCACTCCTGACTTTATCCCGTATTTAGACTTTTCTTCTTTCGTTAAACTTTCGAAGACAAGGCCTTTAGAAGAATTAAAGGACTTCATTTCTGTATTTGAAATCTTAGTATCGCCAGACTTAGACTGCAGAATTGCTTCGACAGTTTTCTCTTTACTATCTCTTCTTAACAGAATTGTTATTTTATCCCCTGGATGATAACCTCCAACTACTTCTTGCAAATCGGAACTGGAATTAACTTCCCTACTGTTTATTTCTAAAATAACGTCGTCCATTTTAATGCCTGCCTTTTTACCTGCACCACCGTCCATTACACCTGCGATATAAACACCTTTCAAATTGTCATACCCTTTTGCCTCTGCTAATTCAGATGTAACATCTCCTATTTGCACTCCCAATAAAGCTCTTTTCACTTCACCGTACTTGAGTAGGTCATTTATTACCTTTTTGGCAATATTTACAGGCACGGCAAACGAATACCCAGAATAACTACCTGTCTTTGAAGCTATTGCGGTATTTATTCCAATTAACTGACCACTTGTATTGACCAATGCTCCACCGCTATTACCAGGGTTCACTGCAGCATCAGTTTGAATGAAATTTTCAATTGCATATTGATTATCTTGTGTCCTTAAAAGGTCTATATTTCTTCCAGTAGCACTAATAATACCAGCTGTAACCGTTGATGTTAAATTAAATGGATTACCTACAGCTACTACCCATTCTCCTACCTTAACCTCACTTGAGTTACCAAAAGTCAAAAACGGTAGTCCATTTTCTTCAATTTTCAATACCGCAAGATCTGTAGATGGATCTACACCTACTACATCTGCCAAGAAGCTTCTCTTATCATTTAGTATTACTTCAACTTTATCTGCATTTGCTACAACGTGGTTGTTTGTAACAATATACCCATCTTCACTAAAAATCACACCAGAACCACTAGCCTGTTGAGGTCCTCTTCTTGGCATTCTAAAACCATCACCAAAAAAATCCTCAAAAGGGTTAGTTTGCCCCTTTTTACTTGATTCCACCTCTTGTACTCCAATTGTTGTTTTTATGTGCACAACAGCAGGAGTTGACACTTCAGAGACTGTGACAAAATCGAATCCTACAAGTCCATCAACTGCTTTTGCATTGGTAAATTTAAAATCTTTCCTTTGCATTTCTTCTACCGATTTAGGACCTTCCTCGCTCACTAAGTTGTTGATTCCTAAGGCAACTAATCCTCCAATAGTTGCAATTACTAATAATGTTCCTATTCTTTTTAATCCGTTCATTTTTTTTGTAAATTTAATTCTAAAATAATGCTTTAAACTTTAAGCGTAAATATCGTAATTTGTAACGTTCAAATCAAGAATAATTGTATAAGCATTTACCTTTATCGATTAAAACGTATTAATAATCTGCAAAGATGCTTGGAAGAAGCCGTGCAAAAGACAAACAACAACTAAAACAAATCCAGGAAGGCGATAAAGACGCCCTTGTATCCTTATATAAGGATTGTTTTACAACAGTTAAAAATCTTATTGCACACCAAGGTGGTAGTGAAACTATTGCAGAGGATGTAATGCAAGATGCGGTTATTGCAGTTTGGGAGAATTGCAGAAAAGCTGACTTTAATTTGACTTCTCTTCTCACTACTTACACCATAGCAATTGCAAAGAACTTATGGTACAAGGAAATGAACAAAACAAAAAGAATGACCAAAGGCAATGAGGAACCGCACGTCAATAGGATGGTTTTTGTGCCAAATAATGACGCCCCCATGGACATGACAATATTAAAGGACATGGTAAATAGCATGGGTAATACTTGCCGAGAACTGCTGGTTTTGTTTTATTTTGATGGCCTGGATACAAAAACAATCGCGAAAAAAATGAACTTTGCAAACACAAATACTGTAAAGTCCAAAAAGTACCAATGCTTTAAAAAACTGCAAGAGAAGATGACAAGTAAGTTTAATTTGGAGGATTTTTTATAACAATGGCATCCAAAGAAAGACATATCGAATTATTTGACAAATATGTGCTTGGTACTATTACTAAGGCAGAGGAGAAAGAGATGCATCTTCTCATAAAAAACAATCCAGAGCTAGAGCTAGAATTTAAAACACATAAGCTTCTAGCTGAAGGAATCAAATTAGCAAGAAAGGAAGAGCTTAAGGATTACATAAAAGAACATGGGAAAGTAGAATACTTTCAAAATATTTGGGGAAAGAAATGGAGATCAGCTTCAGCGGTCATAGTACTGCTATTTACTTTTTCCTTTTTTATAGCTCAATACCTCTCTAAAAAGGCAGCAAATGAAATGACTGTGGCCAATAAAGAAGATGTTTTAAAAACAGAAAAGACTAAGGAACAACCTGGCAGTAACCCTATTAAAGAACCCATCACAGAAGAAAGTGATATAACTTTAAACAATAGTGGAAATATTACACAGGAGTCCTTAGATTATAAGAACATTGAAGTCTTTGAAGACGCAGAACTCATTGCAAGCGATGCTATGGATACAAATCGCTTTGTAGTAGAAGAGGAACCCTATTTTAAAAAACCTGTTACATCAAATAAATCCGAAGAATTAAAAAAAGAATACAAAGATTTACCTATTGCAGAAGAAAAAAAACTCTTTGACACTACTTTTATTGCACAAGTATATTCTTCTCGAATAACAGATAAAAAGGACAATCCTCAATCCGAAGCAGGAACAGAAATAGTGCAAAGCAAAGCTAGAAATGCAAGCACAAAGAATAACGTTGAATTAAAGGAAAAGGAATCCTTGGAAGCCACTAAGGAACAAATGGTCAAGGATACCATAGATGCAGAATTAAAAAACGAAAAAGACTTAGACCTAGAACCAATTTCAATTTTTGTAGAGTTTTGGCAATCACCATTAAACTTTAAAGGGTACCAATACCAGTCAGCACTAAAATTGTATGGCATCAAGAGCGAAAGTATTTCTATTATTCAGTATGACTACATATTATACATGAAGGTGAGCGACCAATATTGCAAAATTGTCAAGAGCAAAGAGTATCTGCCTTTTAAATTTATCAAGGACATAAACTTAATACAAAAACTAAATGGAAATTAAGTTTACTAAATACCAAGGTACAGGAAATGACTTTGTCATAATAGATAACCGAGATGGTAAATACCAAAATCTCAAAGTAGATAGAATATGTGACAGAAAATTTGGGATTGGAGGAGATGGATTAATGCTTCTTGAAAACCACCCAAATTACGATTTCAAGATGGCCTATTACAACAGCGATGGCGCTTTAAGTAGTATGTGTGGAAATGGAGGAAGGTGTCTAGTGCATTTTGCACATAGCTTGGGTATTTTCAAAGGTGAATGCACTTTTATTGCAATAGATGGTGAACATGTTGGGAGAATAGAGGGGGACCAAGTTTCACTTAAAATGAATAATGTAGAAAGCTTGGAACAGATTCAAAACACTTTTGTGCTAGACACAGGTTCACCGCATTACATAAAACTAATTACGGCAATGCCCAATGAGACCTTTGTTGCAGAAGCGAGAGAAATTAGATTATCACCAAAATTTAAGAAAGAAGGAATAAATGTAAATTTCATCAAAGTAACCAATAACTTAATCGAAATAAGAACCTTCGAAAGAGGAGTTGAAGACGAGACTTTATCCTGTGGTACTGGAGTTACAGCTGCGGCAATAGTAGCCCATGCTGCACAAAACAAAGAGCCAGGTGAGCACCTCTATAACATTCAATCTCAAGGTGGTAAATTGACAGTAAAATTCCAATATACAGATAATGTCTATTCCAATGTTTGGCTTATTGGCCCCGCTAAAAAAGTTTTCACTGGAGAAATATAAGGTCGACTTTCAATTAGAAAGAAGACACAAAAACACTTACATTTGCACCTTTATTAAAAAAACGAAATGGACCGTAATTCGATCATAGGTTTACTATTAATATTTGGTATCATACTAGGATATTCATGGTACACACAACCCAGCCCAGAAAGGTTGGCAGAAATTCAAGCACAAAAAGACTCTATTGCTCTTGTTGTAAAAGAACAGATTAAAGATTCTCTCAAGACTACAAATACTGTTGTAGCCGAGATTCCTAAATTAGACTCCACTGCACTATTAGTAGAGTATGGCGGGTTTGCTAAGCATGTAAATCAGCAGGAAGAAGTAATTAAAATCGAAAATGATAAGCTAGAATTAAGTATCTCGAGTAAGGGAGCTAAGCCTAGAAGTGCAATTCTTAAAGAATATTATATTCCAGACTCAAGCAGGAAAGTTAATTTAATTGATTCAAATGGCAATTTTGGCTTAGGGTATTCCTTCTCGACCAAAGATCAAGTTGTTAACACGGAAAATTTTTATTGGGATGTTGTAAGTAAAGAACCCAATGCCATTAAATTAAGAATGTATTATGGGTCTGCCACTAAATACCTAGAAAAGATATACGAACTAAAAGAAGGCGAATACAAAGTTAATTACACCTTCAATATAGTAGGAATGCAATCTGATTTGCCGCCAGGGAGCAACTCTATAAAGCTTAACTTAGGTAACAAAATGCCTCTTCAAGAAGCTACTATTGATGCAGAGAAGATGGCAACAACGGTATATTGGAAGTACGAAGAAGAAAGCCCAGATTACATACGTGAGTCCAGCTACGATATCGAGAGTTTAGAAGAGAAAACACAATGGGTATCTTTTAAACAACAATTCTTTAATACTACTTTCATACCCAAAACAAGTTTTGAAAAAGGTGGAGAATTGGAAACATTAAAAGGCGACGAAAAGAAAATCATTGAAGACATTAAAGCCAGATTAAGCATTCCTTATAACCACACACCTGCAGAAAGTTTCTCTATGAGTATTTTCATGGGACCAAACAAATACAAAGTTCTTAAAAACGAAGGATTGGAGCTTGAGAGACTGGTTTCATTAGGGCCAATCATCATAAGACACATCAACAAAGGCGTTATAGTTCTTTTTGATTTCCTTAAAAAAATTACAACTAATTATGGTCTTTTAATACTTCTTCTAACCGTGATTATAAAGACAGCCTTATTCCCACTGGTATATAAATCCTATAAATCAATGGCAAAAATGAGGGTACTTAAACCAGAAATTGATGCTATCAAAGAAAAGTTCGAAGGAGAGACGCAAAAAATACAGCAAGAGAACATGGCATTGTATCGAAAAGCAGGAGTAAATCCAGCTGGAGGATGTTTACCCATGATCATTCAAATGCCAGTGCTTTTTGCCATGTTTAGATTTTTTCCATCTGCTTTTGATTTAAGACAACAAGGGTTTTTATGGGCTAGTGATTTAAGTAGGTTCGATACTGTTTTGGAATTAGGCTTTGACATACCATTCTATGGTGCTCATGTCAGTTTATTCACTTTGTTAATGACTGTTACTACGCTTGTTTACACAAGGTTTAACAATCAAATGAGTGGTGCTACAGGGCAAATGAAATGGATAGGATATTTGATGCCTATCATGTTCCTTGGTTTCTTTAACAACTATGCATCTGGACTTACTTATTATTACTTTGTTTCCACGCTTATTACGTTTAGCCAACAAATTGTAATTAGAAAATTCTTTATTGATGAAGATAAAATTAGGCTTCAACTTGCTGAAAACCAAAAAAATCCAAAGAAGAAAAAAACTTCAGGTTTTCAAAAAAGATTAGAAGAAATGGCTAATAAACAACAAGAGGCTAATAAAAACAAAAAGAAATAAATTTTAAACAATTTTGTATAACCCAATAGTTTATATAAATTTGTAAATAACTGAAAACAAAAAGAATGAAAAAATTATTTACTTTATTATTTGCATGCTCTATGATGGTATTTGTTGCATGTAATTCAAATGCACCTGCTGAGGGAGAAACTGCAAAATGTGAAGAAGGATGCGAGAAAGAATGTTGCAATGAGGGAGAAAAGAAGGCTTGTTGTGAAAAAGATTGTGAAAAAGAATGCTGTGCTGATAAAGGAGAAGCTTGTGATGGTGAAGGTTGTGAAAAAGAATGCTGCAACAAAAAAGAAGAAGGAGCTACTGAAGCTGCTGACTCAGCAACAACAGGTGAAAACCCAGAGGCATCAACTTGTGATGAAGGTTGTGAAAAAGAATGTTGCAAAGAAGCATAATTGGCAAGTAAATTGCACTCTATAAATTAAATGAAAAAAATACTACTTATAGCAATGGTTTTAACTTCACTTCAAGTGATGGCTATTCAAGATGTCATTTTTGTTATTGAAGATAATAACAAGGTAGGAATGGACATTATTAAGCCTGAGTTTGCTGTGTATCCTAATCCAGCTACTGGGAATGAAATTCTAATTAGTTTAAAAAATTTTAAAAATAATGCGGGTTCTGTTTTAACAATATCTAATGTTATAGGTCAAGTATTATTTACTTATCATATAACAGAAGCGGATATTGCCAATGGAAACTTCAAAGTTTACCTATCGGAGCATGAAATTAGAAAAGGAATGTATTTCTTGAAAATTTCTTCTGGTGAGCAAAGCACATTAAAGAAACTTGTAGTTAAATAAATTAACTCTTCGGAGCATAAAAAAAGACCTTGAAGTTTCAAGGTCTTTTTTTATGCTCTATTCTCTGGAGTTTATCCAAAGAGGAGTATTTAGTATCCCGCAGCCCCAACACCTGTTAAAGATCTAGCATGAATTGCCATAATCGGAACTTCTGCTTTATGTATAATCTGTGAAGCAAAGGTGCCCATAAAGAAACCAGATGATTCAGTCTCAGTCATCATCACAATAATATTTGCTCCTTGGTCCTTTGCCAATTTCAAACAACTATCCGCTAAGTTACCGCCAAAAACACTTTGACCTATCTTATATCTAACATTGTTCTTGTACAGATATTCTTCGGCCTGAGAGAGATAAACGTTTAATCTTCCTTTTGTGTCATTACTTTCAGATGTACTAACTAAGGATATGATTACTTCCGCATTGAATCCCTTTGCAAATTGAACAACAAATGGTATTTTTTGTCTTGTTTCCTGCGAATCATCCAAGGGTAATAATATCTTCTCTATCGTATCCTTTGTAGCTCCATCGCCCATAACAATAACTGGGCAACTCGAGGAACTAACAACCTTGTATGCATTGCTTCCAACCATGGCACCAAGGCCATTATTCCCATGAGTTCCCATAATGATAAGGTTTGTCCCTAGGTCCTCTTCCAGCTTCACAACTTCAATGTATGTCTTACCATTACGAACCATGAAATTAATGTTTAAATCAGAATTCTTTGCCTTAATACCATCGATTTGATCAGATATTAATTGCACCTTCTCCTTTTTCATATTCTTGACGACATAACACACATCAAGAGTTGCTTCAAAAGCCCTGGCAGTAACCAATGCTGACTGCAATGCTGCCTTCGCCGAAGGCGAATTATCATAAGGCACCAATATTTTAGTATATTTTATTTCCATAAGCATTTTTTTCTTGTACTCAAGTTAATATAAAAAATATGAATTACCAAATGACAGTTCACAAAACAAGCTAACAAACAAAGAGGAGGGGCACTTAACTAACTAAAGGTTAGCGATAAAACGGAATCAATCTTAAAGCTGTAAAAAAACATTTTAGGCCGAAAATATGAAGAAGTTTACTATATCCATATCCCTTAATATTTGAAATTCTTCTTAATCTTAAAAGCAGGATGAATATAATTACTTTAAAATAGAATTTGTGCTGCACCATTTTAATGTTATTTGCCCTAAACAGATCCATTAAAAGTTCAGCTATTAAAATTGCCTCGTTTGTCTCCAAATAAGAATTACTAATCAAGAAATGATGCGTGATTAGCAAGGTGCCTTCTTCCACTTCAAAACCCAATAAAGCATTAAACTTAACTTTCAATAAAGAAATGACCTTGTCATCAAAAGCATTATCCCCTTGCTTGCACTCAAGCTCCATTGGGGTAGAAACGTAATAAGAGATTAAAGAATCTGGTAGGTTAGTGATTCTTCTCTTTAAACCAATTCTATAAATCCACTCAAAATCCGAAGCACGAGAACCAAAACTTTCATTAAATAAATTCTCCTCATCCTTATAGAAATTTCTGGTCATCAGAGAGGGAAATAATACACCACACTTAAAGAACTGAAAAGCTTGAATCAATTTATGATTTGGAAAATAAGTTCTTTCCTTTATGGAGTAATTCCTTAATAAAGCTCCGCTACCACAAACATCTATTTCCTTATTCCTATTCAAATAGCCCCTCTGAATTTCAAGCCTATTGGGTAACATATAATCGTCTGCATCTAAAAATGCCACAAATTCACCTTGAGCTTCTTTAACCAATCGATTTCTAGATGCAGCAATGCCAATGTTCTTTTCTGATTTAATTACCTTTATCCTCTTATCGCCGTACTTCCGAGCTACTTCTAAAGAACCGTCTGTACAACCATCTAAGAATAAAACAATATCCCAATTTTCACAAGTTTGATCTACAACAGAATCTAAGCACCTTGCCAATGTCTCTTGGTTATTAAAGACTGGTATTAAAATACTGATATGATTTCCCTTCCAAGTCATTAAAAATAATTCTGCCTTTGAGAAACATCGTATTTATAGAGAAACTCCTTTGGGCATCTATATTCCACTCTTCTTTCTATTATCTCTAATGCCTCTTCCACACTATCCACTAAAAAACAATCACTTTCTTTTACTAGATACTGCATACCACCCTTCTTAAAAGCGATAACCGGTGTATTTAATAAGACCGATTCATGTACAACTCTATTCCAACCCTCGTGGTATTTTGAAAACCCTAAAGTAAATTCAGATTCTGCCATTCTTTTCAAATAGTCCGCATGACTATTAAAATAAACAACGGAGTAATCCCCACATTCCATAGCCAACCCTTTGTCTAAGGTTGAAAAATAACAAAAATACCCCTTTTTTGATAGCTTACTAGAAATATCGAACACCAAATCGCTATTTTTAATAGAATACTGCCCCAAATGAATCGTTTTTTTATTAACAAGAGACCTTTGAGCTAAAATCAACTTCACTTCAAGCAAATTCGGGAACAACTTTAGGTTATTTAAGGGAATTCCTTTTGTTTCATTAAAATATTTGACCCAATACTCACTTACAACAACTACTTTTACCCTATTTGGCTTAAAAATCTTAATTCCCCAGAACAACAGAGGAAAATATACCCTTAAAAATAAAGAATTGTACCTATTCTTATCGTAGTCATGAACTACAACATATGTCTGCTTCGTATTAAAGATATTTCGAAGCCAAGAAGAAATCCCCAATCTTGCCGCTACAACATTATTCTCTGCAGTTGCTTTAAAAAAACTCCATATTATTAGCTTTACATTGGCTAAGCCATAAAAAAGTTTCCTTTTTCTTAATTCTAAGTATTTAGACTTGGTGCTTTCCGCTAAGGATTCTGCAAAAAATTTTTCATGTCTATATCCACCATCTTCTAGGTCACCATGTGAAATATAGCGCACCTCTTCAGCCATTAATTTAACTTAGATAAAAAGTCATTATATGCCATTTTTATGCCTTGGCTCAAGTGAATCTTTGGCCTCCATCCAGTATGGAACAATCTACTAGAGTCCATTAACTTTCTTGGTGTGCCATCCGGTTTTGAACTATCCCATATTATCTTACCTTCATAACCTATTACCTCTGCAACTTTATTAGCCAATTCTTTAATAGTAATATCCTCACCAAAACCAATATTTACAAATTCTTTTTCATTGTAATTTTGCATTAAATACACGCAAGCATCGGCAAGATCAGAGGAAAAAAGAAATTCCCTCATTGGGTTTCCTGAGCCCCACAAGGTAACATTCGTTTTGTTTTCCTTTGCTTCATGGAATTTTCTGATCATTGCGGGTAATACATGAGAATCTTCTAGGTGATAGTTGTCGTTTATCCCATATAGATTCGTTGGCATTACGGAAATAAAATTACAACCATATTGATCTCTATATGCCTCACACATCTTAATTCCAGATATTTTAGCAATTGCGTAAGGTTCGTTCGTTGGCTCTAGCAACCCAGACAATAAATACTCTTCTTTTAATGGTTGTTGTGCTAATTTAGGGTAGATACAGGAAGAACCTAGGAACATCAACTTCTTTACACCATTCTTATAGGATTCATGAATTACATTATTCTGAATCATTAAGTTTTCATATACAAAATCTGCTCTGTACTTATTATTTGCTAGGATTCCTCCAACTTTTGCTGCTGCAAGAAAGACATATTCAATATTTTCATTTTCAAAGAATGTTGCGACCTCATTTTGGTTTCGTAAATCAAGCTCTTTAGATGTTCTAAATACTAGATTAGTGTATCCCTGAGACTGCAATGCCATTTTTATAGAAGATCCAACCATTCCCCTATGTCCAGCCACGTATATCTTAGCTCCTTTATCCATTATTATTCAAAATAATTGGGTGTATCAAAACCACCTGCTTTTAGGTACTGCTCCTTTTTCATTAATTTCAAATCGGATTGCATCATATCTACAACTAATGCTCGCAAATCGTATTTGGGCTTCCAACCTAAAAGCTCTCTTGCTTTTCGTGCATCACCTACTAATAATTCTACTTCTGTAGGCCTATAATACCTCTCATCTACAGCAACGATTTCCTTCCCTATTGGTAAATTAGCAAAATCAATTCCTAATTCTTTTAACTTTTCGCCATCCAGGCTTTCGATAAAACCTATCTCAGATTTACCTTCCCCCTTAAAAGCAACACGAACACCTAATTCTGCAAAACTGAGCTTGACAAATTCCCTGATCTCCGTAGTAACACCAGTTGCAATTACATAGTCAGTTGGTTTATCCTGTTGCAGTATTAAGTACATTGCTTCTATGTAATCCTTTGCATGCCCCCAATCTCTTTTGGCATTCATATTACCAAGAAATATCTTTTCTTGCATCCCCAATGCTATTTTTGCTGCGGCTCTAGTAATCTTTCTTGTCACAAAAGTCTCCCCTCTTATCGGTGATTCATGATTGAAAAGGATTCCATTGCATGCAAACATGTCGTAAGCTTCTCTGTAATTTACTGTAATCCAATAAGCATAAAGCTTAGCAACAGCATATGGCGACCTAGGATAGAATGGTGTTGTCTCTGACTGTGGTACAGCTTGCACCAATCCATATAGTTCCGAAGTTGAAGCTTGATAAACCTTTGTCTTCGTCAATCCTCCAATCCTAAGGGCTTCAAGTATCCTTAAGGTACCAATCCCATCTGCATTTGCCGTATATTCTGGAGTATCAAAACTCACATGAACGTGACTCATCGCAGCAAGATTATAAATCTCATCTGGTTGTGTTTCTTGAATAATGCGTATCAAGTTCGTTGAGTCTGTTAAGTCCCCATAGTGTAGTTTCAGCCTTACATCTGGCTGGTGTGGGTCTTGGTAAAGATGGTCAATTCTATCTGTATTAAACAGAGAACTTCTTCTTTTTAATCCATGAACAAAATACCCTTTTTTCAGTAAGAATTCTGCTAAATAAGCTCCATCTTGACCTGTTATCCCTGTTATTAATGCTACCTTCATTTATGCTAACTTGGGTGCAAAGGTAAGCAAAAGGTAAAAACTAATAAAACGTGAATTTGAATACTTCCGGAAGTTCAAAATAGCAATAACTTAGAATAGAATCTCAACTCTATCTTCCTGAACTCCACCAAATATCCCGTAGCCATTAAGCACATTTGTTTGAATCCTTACCGGTAAAGAAAATGGATCCGTCCTAAAGTATATTTGACTATAAAGAGAGTTGTAATAATTATAAGAATCTTTGCTCAAACTTTTAAATATCAAAATACATGATACTACTTTTTCATTTGCACTCAAGTCTCGAGCATCGTATGTACCAAATTTTATTTTAGAACTAGCCACAAGAGCATCATCTGTAAACAAGTATTGCTCCTTAAAATTCTTATTATTTGCATTTGATAAAATCACTGGATCAATAGTCTCTAAATTAACCGTTCTAATTATATCATTGGAGTCCACTACAACACCAAACTTCTTTTTATACTCTCTTAGATTAAATTGTGCACTTACTTCAAAATATTCCTTTACCCCGGGAATGTTTGAAGGTTCCATTGTAAATTGCAAAAACCCTTGACCATTTAAAAAAGGTACCGTATCTATTTGCACGGACACGACACTTACCGTGTCAGGGATTAAATCCAATGCCGTACATTCTAAGTTTCCTGAATTTATTTCGATAAAATATTCTACATTCTTTTTTGGCCTAATGGCCAAAGCATACCTACCGTTGACACTGTGTCCCAAATTTCCTAAAAACACCTTGTTTTCATAAATCTTTACCAATGCATCTGTCACTGGCGAATAATTTAATTGACTTGAAATTGTATTTGTTTTTGACACAAATATGCTAATAAAACTATCCGAATTGAGACTGCTATTAACCACAAGTTGTTCGGTAAAATCCTTTGGAGTTATATTTATTTCCTGTGTGCAGGAAAAAGCAAATGCAATTAAGCAAAAGACGATATAGTGCTTAACTACTCTCAAAATTTAAACTTATAACTTATACTTGGTAAAATTGGCAATATGCTTACTTGATAAAAGGTACTTTCGTCTTTCCCATTTACTCCTGCAGCAATATAAAAAGGATTTAACCTATTATAAGCATTGTACAATCCAAAAGACCAAATTCCATTACCTAATTTATTAAAAGTTCTATAACTATAAACAATGTCCAGTCTATGAAAATCTCTCATTCTAAAATTGTTCCTTTCGCCATAAACATAAGCGTCCTTTGAAGGATGGGCACCAACATATGGAGAATATCTTGCAATGGGAATAGTCGTTGGATTACCAGATCCATAAACCCAAGTTAATCCAAGAGATTTCTTCTTTGTAAAAGTGTGGTTTATTCCTGCACTGATGTCATGTCTTCTATCAAATCTATAAGGGAATGCCTTGCCACCATTTATTGCTTCAAAGCTTCTCGTAGACCAAGACAATGTATATGAAACCCAACCAGTAGTTTGTCCTTCTTCCTTGGCCCATCTAGCTTCAAAACCATAAGCCTCACCATTACCAGAAGCCACTTTTGATTCCCAGTCACTCGAAGACCCAAGAAAGTTTGCACCGTCCTTATATTCCAGCAGATTTTCAAAATCCTTGTAATAAATTTCCATCTTAAGCGAGAATACATCTCTTCTGTATTCTGCTCCTAAAGCATATTGCATCGATTTCTCTGGTTCAATGTTTTTTGTTGATGGGAGCCAGATATCAGTAGGTAGACCTAAGGTAGAATTTGGCAAAAAATGCAAAAACTGCATGGTATTTCCAACAGCAATATGCCCAATCCAAGCAGGACCAAAACTTTGACGGTAACTAGTTTGGAACTGCATTCCCTCATAATTCTTACCTTCTAATCCAAACAAAGAATAGTTGATGCCAAGACTAAGGTATTTTTCTTCATTAAGCTTTACATCATCTTCCAAATAAACTCTCGTTTCCGATCCCAATTCAGCACGAGAGCCAGTTATACTCTCCGAGTACTGATTATCTAAGTCTGTTCTAATAGTCGTAACTCCTGGATTAAACCGATGTATGGTATTTGCAAACCCCATTTTTACCTTGTGTGAAACACTTGGCCTCCATTCCGCATTGCCAAAGAACAAGTAATCTCTTATCCCTGTCGTATAATTATAAGAAACGAGGTCCTCAATATCGCCAGCTGATGACTCCTGCGTATAGGTGTATTGAGAATTATTCCTAATAGAGTAGTTACTATATACAAGTGCAGCGTCCCCATACCATTTTTTACTGATGTATTTTGAGTATTTCAAGGAGACTAGTGTATTGTCCCAAATAAGATCTTGCATATCTTTCTCTGTCGTTTTATTATTCGAAGTTTTAATTTTATGTGAATTCTTGATCCTTGTTCTATCCACACCATGATAAGAGCTTAGATACAATGTATTATTCTTAGATAACTTATGAGTGACCTTTCCGTTTAAGTCATAAAAATAATAGGAGGCAGCAAAATCTTTCAAATCTTGACTAACCAAAGACAGTATAGGCGCTCCTAATAAGTCTATGTAAGTCCTTCTCCCTGAGAACAAAAAAGTAGTTCTATCTTTTATTAAGGGTCCTTCTAGCATCAATTTACTAGAGACCAATCCAACAGAACCTTCTCCACCAAACTTCTCCTTATTCCCATCCTTTGTTCTAACATCAATTAATGAAGATAATCTACTGGAGTTCTTTACTGAGAAATTACTTTTAGTAAAACTAACTTTTTTAATAGCATCTCCATTAAAAATGGAGAAGAGTCCAAATAAATGAGAGGCTTGATAGACTGGTATCCCATCTAAAAGCACCAAGTTTTGATCTGGAGTACCCCCTCGAACAATGATTCCAGAGATGCCTTCATTTACACTTTGCACACCAGGGTAATGCTGTAAAGATTTTATAATATCGGATTCACCAAAGAGTGTTGGCTCATCTTCGGTTTCCTTAACTGTAACAGTTGTTGTACCAGCACGAAGGACTCGCCATTTTTTATGGTGCTTCTTAATTTTTATGGCATCAAATTTTTCTTTCTTGAGCAAGACCAACAATCTTCTGTCTTGCGATCCATCCAAGGTTAAATGGTGTTTTTCAAACCCAATCCTGGAAAAAATGAGTTTTGTACTATCCTTTACAGGCAAACTAATACTAAAATAACCCAAATCATTTGATTGAGTAACATACTTAAAATCTTTGGTATAGATATAAGCATCAATAACTTTCTCTCCAGTAAATTGCTCTTCGATATAACCACTTACGGTAAAGTTCTTCTTAATTGTAACTTTCTTCAGCACAATAGAATTTGTTCCAAGAATAGAGTATTTAAGACTGAACTTAAGGTAAATCAAATCTAAAGCATGCTTTAATGTACCATTAACCGCAAAGGAAAATCTATTCCCTGCTGGCAGAATACTAGACTGATAATTAAATAAGACTTGAGCATCCTTCTCTATTTCCGCTAGAATTTCTTTAACAGAAGATTTCTCCAGGTTTATGTTTACTTTTCGCTGCAGAACACTGGTCTGTGCTTTACAATCAAAAAACGAAAATAAAGTTAAGAATAAAAGTATAGTACTAAATGCAACCTTCAAAGCAGGAACAAATATAGTCCATCTTCAATTTTATTGTTGCTATTATATCTTAGTTCAATGTAATATTTCTTTGCAACAAACCTTCCTTCTCCATCAAGCCGATAAAAAAGTCGATATCGTTGTGAGTTAAGTCCGGATTAACAGACACAAATCTCAAGGCAACCTTTGAATCAATATACCCATAATTAATAATCAACTCTCCTTTTTCTCTAAGGCTTTCCCTTAGATTAATACTAATTTGATTTCTGTCTCCAGTATCGCTTTTAAATCTGAAACACACAGCAAAAGATTCTCTTGCAGCGAGAAGCTCAAAATTAGGATTCTTAATTATTTGACTTTCAAAATAAGTTGCATTCTCAATAAGCGTATCTATTCTTTTCTCGTAACCTTCATCTCCAAAATACTTCCAAGCACTCCATAATTTGAGAGAGTCCACTTTCCTACCACATTGAACAGATTTTTTTCCTAAATCATAATTCTGTGTTTCATTTTCATGATAAATATAATCTGTATTGATGTCTGAATTATTCCATTCTAATAATCCATCCTTCTTCATTAACAACATGGAACAGATTAAAGGTATATTCATTAATTTATGTGGATTCCAAGCTACTGAATCTGCTCTCTCTGCCCCTTTCATTAAAACTTTATGTGTTTCACTCAATACGATACTTCCTCCAAAGGAGCCATCCACATGTAGCCAAACATTTTCTTTTTCAGCAATGTCGGCTAGAATCTCAATACGGTCATATGCCCCCCTCATTGTAGTTCCTGCTGTTGCAGCAATAAAAAAAGGGACCTCGCCCCTTTCCTTAGATTTTTTTATTTCTTCCATAAGATGATTGGTATCCATCTTATCGTGCTCATCTACTTTTACTTTCTTTAAATTGGCTGAGCCAATACCAATCATATTTGCGGCATTCTTGAAGGAATAATGTGCATTCTCACTTACAAATCCAGTCAATACAGTACTGCGGTTTCCTTGGGCCTTAATAGTAGGATTTTTAACATTCCTAGCAGTAAACATAGCCATTAAATTTGAGTTACTTCCTCCTGTTGTAAAGATTCCATCTCCATTCAAGAACCCTACTTTTTCACACATTTTCTTTACCAGTTCCATTTCCATTAAAGTCGCAACTGGCGCTACTTCATAAGTATACATGGAGGTATTAGATAAAGCTGTAATCACCTCGCCCATAAAGGCAGGAGCATTAAAGCCTTGGAACAACTGATTCTGAAATTTTACATCATTAGTATCTGCGGAATAATCCAAATATTTCTTAAAAGAAGTAAGCAAATCATCCATTTGGATTCCCTTCTTACCAATATTAAAATCAAATTCTTCGTTTAACTCCTCTGGTGTTTTGTAATCAATGACTTTTTTTCTTCCTGATTCTATTTGATTAGTAATCAAATTAAATAACCCTTTAATGTTCTCTTCTTCTTCCAATTTCATAAGCGGCCTAATATACTCATTATATACCTTAAAACATAAAAATCGCTACATTTATAGCCTTAAAGGCTATGCCGTACGACAGATATTTAGAAGAAAGAGCAACTCGGATTTTAAATAAAAACATTACAACCTCTAATCCAAAAAAATAATGGGTGGTTTGTGCTATAGGATGGAAGATAAAATACTCTGCGGGTTATTAACAAGCAAGGAAGAGAATAGTTACATGCCTATGGCAACAGTAGAATTCGATTATTACGAAACCGCACTGAACAAAACCGAAAGCATTCCTATGGATTTTACAAAAAGGCCGATGAAGGGCTCTGTTTTCATTAAATAAAAAGGGATTTAATAGCGAAGACAATTTAGATTTTTGGGTTCCAAAATGCATTGACTTTAACCTATTGGCTAAAAGTAGAAAAAAGAAAATGAGAGTAAAATATTATAGCGAGATTTCCTTTTTTGCTTTCTCTAAAGAATAGTCTAAATCCAATTGAAATGTCCCAAATAGAATTAAACCAATCCTAGAACAACCTTCTCAATAATGTCACAAGCAGTATTCAACTGCTCTTCTGTTATTACTAAAGGAGGAGCAAAACGAATAATGTCCCCATGGGTTTGTTTTGCTAATAAGCCATTTTCTTTCAACTCAAGACATACGTCATAGGCAGTTTTCCCATCCCCAAATGGTTTAATAACTACAGCATTTAAAAGCCCCTTTCCTCTTACTAAGGTTATTAATGGACTGTCTATTGCCTCCATCCTTGTTCTGAAAATCGCACCTAATGTTTCCGCTTTTTCTGCTAAATTTTCTTCTTTCACTACTTTCAATGCTGCCATTGCTACCGCACAGGCTACTGGGTTACCACCAAAGGTAGAACCATGCTCTCCAGGTTCTATGCAAAGCATGATTTCATCTCTTGCAAATACGGCAGATACAGGATAAACTCCTCCACTCAGAGCTTTACCAAGAATTAATACGTCTGGCTTAACATTTTCATGATCACAGGCAAGTAATTTTCCTGTTCTTGCAATACCTGTTTGCACCTCATCTGCTACAAAAAGCACATTGTGCTTCGTACACAATTCTTGTGCTCCTTTTAAGTATCCTTCATGCGGAACAACTACACCTGCTTCACCCTGAATTGGCTCTACTACAAAGGCAGCTACATTCCTATTGGCCAAAGCCAATTCCAATGCATCCAAACTATTGTACTCAATTACCTCTACTCCTCCTAAATATGGTCCAAATCCAGCTTTACTATCAGGGTCCGTAGACGCCGAGATAATGGCAATTGTTCTACCATGAAAATTCTCTGAAGCAAAAAGAATAACTGCTTGGTTCTCTGCAATACCTTTTTTCTTATAAGCCCATTTACGACATAATTTTAAGGCCGTTTCTACTGCTTCTGCACCAGTATTCATTGGCAATACTTTGTCGTATCCAAAATACTCCGTCATATACTTTTCATACACTCCAAGTTCGCTACTGTAAAAAGCCCTAGACGTTAAAGTTAATTTTTCTGCTTGCGTTGTTAATGCTTTAATAATCTTAGGGTGACAATGACCTTGATTCACAGCGGAATAGGCACTCAAGAAATCATAATACTCTTTCCCATCTACATCCCAAACTTTGGCACCTTTCCCCTTATCAAGAACCACCGGTAAAGGATGGTAATTGTGTGCACCGTATTTATCTTCTAAATCTATGTATTTTTGAGTATTCTCTGTCATCAAGGCAAAGGTAATCCATGCTTCATGTAATACAAAAATAAATCTTAACTCAAATTACTTAAGGCCTAAAATTGTAACGATTAACGGACAATTCAACAATATTAGGTTCAATTTTATGTTGTATATTTGATTGCTATAAATTTTGAAAAATTTACTTAAATATGGTTTCCGCTTACTCCTTATAAGCAACTGTCTATTAGCAGTGTCTTTCTCAAGTAATTTATTTGGACAAGGTATAAACACGGAGTTTGGTCAAAACCGTTTAAACTCGCACAAACAAGAATGGAATATCCTGAATGATATCGATCTTAATATATTATATTACGAAGGAGGCCGAGACCATGCAGAATACGTTTGGAAGCAATACCAAATTTTATCACCAGAAGTACAAAAAACCTTGAAATACTCAGTTTCTGGGGTAATCAACATTGTAGTATACAACAACCTTTCTGACTACTTAAAGGGAAACATAGGGATTCTAAATCCTGAATACAACTATGCTGGGCAGACAAAAATGATTAACAATAGAATAGTTCTGTATTACAACGGAAACAACTATGACTTCTCTAAACAAATCAAAAAAGAAATTGCGCGTATAATAATTAACGAAATGCTCTATGGGGGTAGTTTAAATGAAAGGTTACAAAATGCGGCACTTATGGTTATGCCAGATTGGTTTAATGAAGGTTTAGCAGAGTATGTAGGTAAAGGATGGGATACCGAAATAGATAACTGGTCAAGAGAATTTTTCTTAAACACAAAATTTAAGAAGATGGAAGATTTACCCTATGAAGATAGATTAAAAGCAGGAAGAAGCATTTGGCACTATTTGTATTCCGCAGAAGGCAAAAAGGTAATACCAGACATCCTTTTTCAGACCAGGGTATCTAATAACTATGAGGCAGGAATATTTTTCACTACAGGAAAACTTATTGATGGATTTTTCACACAATGGTTTTCTTATTACAAAAGCATTTATGAGCTAGAAGTAAGTATGGCTATTTCGGCTTTTGGCAAAGAAAAAGTTCCAGAAAAACTTAAAAAACTTCCAAATACTCAGTTTAAAATATCCCCTAATGGGGAACTTGCTGCCTTTGTTGTAAATGATAAAGGGAAATATACTATTTGGTTGCATAATTTTAACAAATCCAAAAGCACTAGGCTCCTCTCCGGTGGGTATAAAATTATTAACAAAGGCATCGATTACGATTTCCCAATTATAGATTGGAACAAATCAAAAAATGCCTTAGGTGTTTTGGTCTATGAGAATGGGTATTATCAATTATTAGAATATAAGATTTCTAAAAATGGCTCACACCTCTCAAAGAAAAGCACGAATAAAAATTCCCCTTTGGCCAAATGGACTTACATTAATGATTTTTGTTATGCCTATGATGGCAATGACATATTTGTAAGTACAAGGATAGAATTAGACGATGAAGGAGTAGGACCCGCAATATATTGGTTAAAAGAAAAAGAAGGGAAAAGCCTTAACTTTAAAAACGTTACAAGAATAACCTCACAGAATCACACTGAAAAGCATCTGCGCGCAATCAATGCCAATGAAATTATCTTTGTAGAAGAGGAATATAGTTTGGGAGATAAGTTCCCAACATACCATATTGAGGTAGTTAATATTAATACCAAAAAAACTAGAATTGTATTTTCTTCCAAAAACGAGGAGACCATAAAACAACCTATGGATTTGAACGAGGATTATTATATTTTTTTAAGCGACAGATCTGGAATCTTCAATAGTTATATTTTGCCTAAAGTGAATTCGCAAAATGCTGTCCCTCTTGCCATTTCAAATTACAACAGAAACATCCTTTTTCAAGACATCAATACAACTTCTGGGATTGGGGCAGATATGTTATTTGAGAACCAGGAATACCACATTATTTCCTACAATTTAGCAGATGACCCTATTGAAGATACGAAAGACATTTCTGTTAAATCTACACATTATATAAAAAACAATTTAAACGAAAATAAACATAAGGAAAAAGAGAAGAAAGAAAATAGCAATTATGACACGCTTGAAAAGTCAAATAGAAATGATTCGATTTATTATGACACGAAGATTCAAACTGGATTTGAAAAGATAGATTACACAGAACTAAAACCTGAAGAAAAAGTAGAACTTCAAGATGGCCGTTTTACCACGAGCAAATATAGTCCTAGATTTCAAGTAGATTATGTCACGACACAATTCGACAATTCTATTCTTGGAAGCTATTACTTCCCATCAGAAATTTATCCAACACATTTAGTTAATGGGATTTTTAATGGGTTAATTAAACTAAACATCAGTGACATAACCAATGATTATACTTTAGATGGAGGTATACGGGTTAACAGCATGTTAAATGGGGGAACCTTTTTCATGAATGCAGGAATATTAAAAGGAAGAATTGATAAGAAATTCCATGTTTTCAGGAGGTCTTTGCTAATAGAAACGGCAAATGTGGTTTACAAACGTAATATTTCTAGTGGTGGAGAAATCACTCTTGCCTACCCCTTTAAAGAAACTCTAAGATTGGAATTGTCTGGTTCCATAAGGTCAGATAAAATAACTGTCTTAAGTGGCTCTGCTACTGGAGGCTTAACTAACCCTGGTTCATCCAATTTATATACTGGTGCAAAATCTAAGTTAGTATACGACAACACTAAATCCAATGGATTAAATAATATCTCTGGACAAAGAGGATCTGCCTTTATAGAGAACTTATCTGGAGTTAATCACAAAAGTAGTATTCTAAATTTAGGCTTAGATTTACGAAACTACCAAAAGCTACATCGAAACATTGTTTTTGCAACAAGGGCTGTATTCAACAGCTCTATTGGAGCAGACAAAGTGCTTTATCGCTTAGGGGGAATGGAAAATTGGATAGCTCCTAGCATTAACGAGAGCAATATTGAAAACTCAGATTACATAGATTACAAGTTACAAACTAGTGCAAACAATCTAAGAGGTTTTAGTTTAAATGAACAAAAAGGGAACAGCTATTTTATACTTAATAATGAAATAAGAATCCCTATCGTTAGCTATGTATATAGAAGAAGTATCCGGTCTAACTTTTTAAAGAACATCTTTGTAGTGCCTTTCTTTGATATAGGTGCAAGTTGGTCTGGTAATTCCCCATGGAGTCTAGAAAACCCAAACAATGTGATTACCTACAATTATGATATTTATACCATAAAGGTAAGAGCTGCAAGAAACCCCTTGTTGTATTCAACAGGATTTGGTCTTAGAACTAAGGTTCTAGGCTATCTGTTAAAGTACGATTATGGTGTGGGCTACAAGGACAACAAATCGCAAGGTGGAGTGCATCACTTCAGTATAGGTGTAGATTTTTGATCCTAATAAATCTCAAAACAATTTTAAAGTAAGAACACAAAAAAAGGGTCCCTATTTAGGAACCCTTTTGCTATTTATAAACTATTCGCTTAATATCCTACATTAACTGATTGCCCTGATGGCTTTGGTGTAATGCACATTACTGGAGTCTTTGAACTCAAGTTTACAACTTGTTGTGCATAGGAACCTATTATGTGCTCGGAAAAGTTCTTTTCTTGTTGAGTCATAATAATAATCAAATCTGCATTAATCTCGTCTGAGTATTGAATTGTATCTACGGAGAAGTTTTCAGGGTAATTCTCATCGTCTAGACTACGTACCTCATACTTTACGCCTTCATCACTTAACATCCGTTTAACGTTATTCACCGTGGCATTAATTTTATCCCTTACAAACTCATCTGTTTCAGTTTCAAAAATTACATGAATCGTACTGTCAAATTTCTTTGCAATGTGAATAGCCCATACAACCTTTTGTCTTGTTTCTAAAGTTAGATCAATAGGCAGTACTATTTTTTCATAACCGGTTTCTTCTTGTTTGTCTTTCACAACAATTACAGGCACAGTTGAATGTCTAATCACTTTGGATGCATTACTACCCATAATTCTTTCCATACGGTGCGCTCCAGAAGTTCCCATGACAATACTGTCGTATTTTCCTTCTTCTGCCATAGAAACAATCGTTTTGTAGATTCTTCCTTCCAGAACTTCTTTTTTAATGGTAATGCCATGCTCCTGAACAAGTGGGTTAATTACTGTATCCATTTTCACTTTAATGGCATCAATTAACTCTACATTTTGTTTTCCGAGTCCTAAAATAGATGCGATTGGCCTTTCTTCAAAAATATAAAGTAAGGTAATCTCATTTTTGTAAATCTTTGCCAATTGAACCGCATGGTCCAAGGCATTCATAGAAATCTCCGAGAAGTCTATGGGTACTAAAATTGTGTTGTTTGTTTCTCTTTCTGACATAATAAATCAGTTTTTTATACTAGTGCAAAGGTAATACCTTTTTAAAGTACTTAAAACGATTTAGTTTAAATTATTATTATCTCTGATAAACAAAAAAAGACGGCTTGATAACAAGCCGCCTTTTTTTATCTATTAGGTAATATCAATTTTCCTTTATCAATCTTTGTATAGCAATATTTCCATTTGAATCCACAATTTTCACAAAGTAGGTACCTGCTCTAAAATTAGATACATTAAGGGAAGAGCTATTAGGCACATTGGTGGCACTGTGCACTGCATTCCCATAGACATCTACAATCACCAATTTGTTTTTAGTTCCTAGGTTATGTTTTACTTGCGTAATGCGATAAGCTGGGTTAGGAGACATTACAATAGTTCCTTTACCACTTCTTATAGTAATTTTCTTACAGATCTTTTTAGTACAATTACCCACTTGCACTTGCATACATACTGTATATGTTCCAGGTTTGGTGTATTTATGGTCTGTAATTCTACCGGTATCTCTAGCACTACCGTCTCCAAATGCCCAGGTGTACTTAGCTCCTTGGTAAGCCTTTGCTTCAAATAATACTTTACCCTGGTTCTCTCTGTAACCAAAGCTTGCAAAAACTCTATCACATGGATCTTTAATCACTACTGCATGGCATACTGTAATTTTACATTTTTCGTCTTTTGTCCATACAGTTAAACATACTTTATACGTTCCAGGTTTCTTGTATTCGTGCTTAATGTTCGCACCCTTACCATAAGTTCCATCACCAAATGACCACTTGAAATATGCTGCAGCACTGTTCTTACTTTCAAACTTCACCTTATTTCCATCCACTGCAAATCTAAAGTCAGCTTTTAGTCTATCACAAGGACTCTTTACAATTACTTCCTTACAAATGAACTTCTTACAGTCCTTCGTTTTAATTTGAAGACATACTTTGTACTTTCCTGGCTTCGTATATTTGTGTCGAATTGGGTTGCCATACTCTCTTCCACTGCTATCTCCAAATACCCAAGTATACTTAGCACCTTTATATTCTGGAGCTTTAAAGTATACTACATTTCCATCATACCTTATTGCAAAGTCCGCCTTAATAGCATCACATGGATCTTTAATAACTACTTTTTTGCAAATTAATTTACTGCAATTTTTTGTTACAATTTTTAAACAAACCTTGTAAGTACCTGGCCCCTACAACAGTTACTTTCATTTTTGTTTATTTCTTAATTATAAAATTATTGAACTGCAAAGGTATTAAATTAAAGCAAATTGCTAAAGTATTAATTACACAATTTACACAGAAATTTCGTTCTATTTTCATACTGTATGTTCAAGCTCTTTCTATGGAGTTGGGCAATTTGTATTTTGACAAAATACACGATACTATAAAACAAAAAAAAGCTCCGTCTTAGCAAGACGGAGCTTTAAATATATTAAGAGTTATTATTTTACAAAATAATAATTTCCATCTCTTGATTGTTCAACAGTAAATCGACCAACTACATTTCCATCTTTATCGTAAACTACCCATGCTCCGGTCATTCCTTTTATGTTGGCCATTTTAAGTAAACTTGAAACCCTAGAGTCTGAATTGCTTCTAAAGCTAGCACTACCAGTTGTCGATCCAATAAAATAGTAAATTTTGTCGCTATTAGTATCGTAAACTTTAATCTTCTTCTTTACCACTTTATTTTGGTCTCTCTTATCCTCTTTTTTTCTCTTGTCTTCTCTTTTCTTCTTTAATAGAGCTGCTTTCCTTTTTTTCTCTGCCTCTAATTTCTTTCTTAAAGCTGCTTTTCTAGCTGCTGCTTTTTTTCTCTTGGCCAAAGCCGCTTTTTTTGCTGCTGCTATTCTACGTTTTTTTAATGCCTTCTTTTTCCTTAAAGCTGCTTTTCTTTTCTTAAGAGCTGCTTTTCGCTTTTGCAAAGCTTTTCTTTTCTTTAAAGCTGCTTTTTTAGCTGCTGCCTTATAAGTGCCTCCACTTTTATAGGTATGTTTTACAGTAGAATCATTTCTAACCCCACTACCATCTCCAAATGTCCAACCTAATACTTTATGGACACCCCTTGAGTTATCTTTTAGTTTCGTAGTTAGTCCATCTGTGGTAAAATTAAAATCTGCACTTATATTAGATTGTGCAGTAGAATTTAATGCTGAAAATAGGAAAGCCATTATTAGACTTAGTCCTAAAGTAAATCCCCCAAGAGTTTTGGGTAAAATCGATGTGTTCTTTAAATTTTTCATATTTTGTTTATTATTGTTCATCTATTTAGTCAGACGAAAAATTAAAGGGTTGCATGAGAAAGAAATTATTTTTTTAAAATCTTCTTGACGAATACGTTAGAGTTATTCTTAACTAAAAGAAAATAGTTACCTGAAGGAAGATCTTTTGTATTCAAATCGTAGTTGAATTCCATCTGTCCTAAGTCAAGAGACAATACTTCCTGGCCCAATTCATTCATTAGGTGAATAGAATTAAAACCATCTTCTAAAGAGATGGACGTTTGGTCAATTGCAGGAATAGGATAAACCGTTAATCTAGAATCTTCGTAATGAATATCCTTTATTCCAATAGTCTCATCAACAATCTTCCCCCAGACTCTGTTTGTAAGGTATTCATCATTTGTGTAATCGTAGATGACCCTAGCTTGATTTGAAAATATGGTCCCTATAGCATTCTGTTTTAGTTTCATCTCAAATGAAATGTAACCAAATGTAGGGTTTTCAGAACCACCTTCTGAATCGAACTTCTCCAAATAAATATCTTTAAACGTCCAAATTAATATCCCCTTACTTGGATTTAGAGGATCATTAAGCACCTGGGTAGTATAAGGGTGGCTTGCACCAAGCTCTTGAATGTGTGCCAAACTCAGATTTAAATCTATTGTATCTATAACATGAACGGTCCTCACTGGAACATCATTTTCATTCTCAAAATGAATATTGAATTCTACAAACTCCTGTGTGGATGGCATCTCAGAAATAGAATCTCCATAACCTGGCTCCGGATATATTGCCTTATATATTTTTGCATTGCTATTTGAGCTTACTTCTTGTTTAAGACTATCAAAGTTATCCCTATCATTTTCATCATCAGGAATAGTCGCAGAAACCACAAAATCTAGATTGTCCTTATCTTTGATATCGTAATCATCAATCCTTACATAAAACCCAATTTCATTCTGCTCATTTATATCTAAATTACTAAACCTCCAACTAACACTTCCTGGGTTATAGATCGTTGGAGCTGGATAAGCTTCAAAATCATTTAATCTAGTATCAAACTTCAAACTTATGATTCCATCCTGCCTTACCGAACCCAAGTTTTTATAACGAATTTTATAGAATTGTCTTTCCCCTTTGGCTGCTGCCCAACCTGAACCAGCACTTAAATCTACCCTTATGTCTTTTTTGTTTTCCACCAGAACCAATGGGAACTGAATAAGAAGATCTCCATCCCTACTAAAGTCAAATTTAAAGACCGTCTGACTACAAGAACTACTCTTCCAATGCAACCTTGGCTCTAACTCAACCTTATATTCTATAGTCTTATCTATAAGCGCACTAAAATACCCCTTTTCATTAGTGTACAAATACCTTTCTGATGGGCTTAATTTTATCCTTTCACGAGCTAAGTATCTATCCTGTCCAGAAACTTTACAATTTTCATCTTTATCCCAAAACACTTGCCCACGAACTAACACCATGTTTGGCTCAAAACGAGCAGTATATATTGGTCTATTGATATTTTGATTCTTAACAATATCTCCAGAGGCATGCAATTTTTTCTTATACAATTGAAATTCTTTACAAGAAAATATATTTTGTTCTACTTTCTCCCAAGCAGAGCCGTTCCAAGTTACTAAATTTACTGAATCCATACTAGAAAAGAAGAACTTACCACATGCATAGACTTCATTGTTGTAATTAATTAAATCATAAACTGCCTTACAGGCAAATAGGCCATTCATGTGTTTAGTCCAATCTGTTGTTCCAGTTTCATTTCTATAAAAATAATAATTATTCCCAATAGGCACAGCAACAAATGCAGCACTTTGGAAGTAAGTAATTTCTTTAACTGGAGAAGCAAGACTCCCTCCTAAAGTAAGCCACTCCTTACCCCTATAATATGCTATCCCTTTGGAGTTTACTTTCCCAATTTCGGAAAAAGACCCAAGAGCATATAATGTACTCCCAATAAATTCTAATTTACTTACTCTCCCATTTGCCCCAAAACCACCTAATTCATCTAGCCGTTCGCCATTGTAAAAAACTAAATTCTTATAGGCTCTTTTATTAATCGTATCAAAAGACCCCCCAATATAAACCCCGCTCTCATCACTCGTCAAAGTATAAACAGCATCAGAACGTTTACTAAAAACGGCTCCTCCTTTAATAGTGGACCATTTTGAAGTAGTTAGCTTAAGCAAGTTTTGAATATTGACCTGAAAAGGCAAATGAAAATTACCTCCCAAATAAATCTCTCCTTTAAACTCACACATGGAATAAATAGTAGCATTCGAATCAAGCACTAAAGGCGTGGCTCTTTGCCACACCAATCCATCCCATTTAGCGATTTTTATCAACTTGCCTTTATTGGTATAGCCATCTTCGTAACAGACATAATAATAATGGTCATTAGCATAGGTTACACTTGGCTTAGTGTCCGGTTGGAAATTTAGGGGTACCCAATATTGTGCCTTTGCTACTACACTAAAGAGGAGAACTAAAACAGCTAAAAAGCCTTTTTTAATTTGTCTTTCTTTCTTCATAATTTAAAATCTATAACTTAGTCCTACCCCTAGTCCTATTAATCTCGGTTTATCCTTTGCATTATTCCCTTCCAACAAGTTGCTAAATGAAGCACCATATTTAGTATTTAGTTCAAGGTTTAAATTTCCAGACAACATTCTATAATACCCAATTTCCGCATTCCAGCCAAAAAGTATTTTTTTATTTATCTCGGTATCACTAGTTACTTTTCTCAATTCAGCTTGATCAGGCATTGAACCTTTTGAGTTAGTTGTTTTTTCTCCATAAAGTCCTGCACCAAATCTAAGGCCCTGGTTTCTGAAGTTTAGGTCAAAGGATATGTTTAATGGAATTCGTACTACTTTTATAACATTATTGGTTTTATACTCTTCCAATGTATCTCTTATGTTATCTTTAAAAAACCCAATGGTATCGTTTGAGGGATTAATCACCCATACCTTATCGTACTCTTCTCTCTTATAAGAGTAGTCCGCATCGTAGGAATAGGTATTCATTTCAAAACCAGTCCCTAGATTAAACCCTTTATATAGATTGCGGTGTAATTGTAAACCTAAGTTAAAAGTAGCCAGATTTTTGTCATCATTTTCCCTTATTGATGCATAATTATTCGAAGAAGAAATGTTTCTATTTGCCATCATATAGTTCCCCATTAGCTCAAGACGCCATTTTGAATCAGATGTATTAAAAATTGGTTTGTTTGGAATTACTGATTTTTTTAATGTGCTACTATCCATTGCAGTATGAACTTGCTCCTTTTCTTTATCCTCTAAGGTATCTTTTAACACTTTACTATTCTGATCCAAAGTACCAGCATCTGCAAATTGTATTTTCTCCTCTTTCTCCTCATCCTTCTCTTCCTCAATAGCGATTTCAGTTTCTAGATCAGTTGGTTTATTCTTTAACCCTTCGTCTTCTAATCCTGAATTCTTATGCTCTATTAAATTATTCTTGTGCTTATCCTCAACTGGTTCAGTCAAATCCTTTTCACCATTGTTCTTAAATATCCTGTTACTTGATTTTTCTTTTTTTCCTAAATGACTCTCCACTTCACGGAAAGCACTTTTATCCAAATCTAAATTCTTTCCAATCCAAGATTCACTCCCTCCACTTAACATTTCTCTCTTTTCTTTAATTTCCACTTCAGACTGAGTAACAATTTCGGTCAATGGAGCATTCTTTTCCTTCTCTTGATTTACATTACTAAAATACAAACCTATTGCGACGGCTATTAAACTAGCACCAGCAAAGAACCACCAAAAAAGGAATCTCTTTTTTTTCTTATTATCCATTTTACCCATGATGGCATCAAAATCTGCCATGGAGGATTCTTGAGAAAAGCCCTTTAGCTCCTCTCTGAATAAATCATCAATATGCTTGCGTTCCTTGTTCAATTCCTAATTTATCTTTTACAATTGTCTGTAACATTTTCCTGGCTCTTGCCAATTGAGATTTAGAGGTTCCTAATGATACTCCTAACTCTTCTGCGATTTCATTGTGTGTAAAACCATCAATGACATACAAGTTAAATACCGTTCTGTAACCAGTAGGTAATTCATCCATACACATTTTCAACTTCTCTTGAAGGTTTGATTTTCTTTCAAACTCCAATTCCATTTCTTCTGTCTCTTCGTTTACTAATAATGCATCAGAAGGATCATAAGTATACATCTTAGAATTTTTCTTGAAATTATCAATCGCAGTATAGACCATTAATCTAGTCATCCAAGTTTCAAATTTACTTTCTCCCTTAAATGTATTTATCCCTGTAAATACTTTCACGAAACCATCTTGCATTGCATCTTTTGCGTCCTCTATATTTTTACAATATCTAGAGCACACTCCTAGCATCTTATTTCCAAACATTAGAAACATTTGCTTTTGAGCATTTTTATCGCCGTTGATGCAGCCTTTAATGATATCTTCCAGTTCATTCACCTTTAATCTCGCTCTTATAGTCTGACAAAACAGTAAAGGGTTGCACCAAAATTAATATTTTTAATATTTTCATTCATTTATCTGCTCCATGCGTCGAAAAACGTGCATACAATTTAGTAAAAAATGCTTACAACTTCTGTCTATTCTGCAAAAAGAACCTGTATTAATCAAAAATGCTTATTTTCGCAGGCTTAATAAGAAAGTATGGTAGAAGGATTGAAAACAATAGAAATCGCAGATATACACGAAAAGCTAGGAGCGAAAATGGTTCCTTTCGCAGGATACATAATGCCATTACAATATTCTGGACTGATGGAAGAACATCTTGCTGTGAGAAACAATGTAGGAATTTTTGATGTTTCTCATATGGGTGAATTTGCAGTGGAAGGTGAAGGAGCACTTGAGCTAATCCAATGGATTACAAGTAACGATGCAGCAACACTTACAGATGGGAAGGTACAATACTCTTGTATGCCAAATGACCAAGGCGGTATCGTTGATGATTTACTGGTATATAGATGGAGCAAAACAGAATACACCCTTGTTGTTAATGCTTCAAACATAGAGAAAGATTGGGATTGGATAAACTCCCAAAATAAATTTGGTGCAACACTTAAAAACATGAGTGATGACATTTCATTGTTTGCTGTACAAGGTCCAAATGCAACCAAAGTTCTACAAAAACTCACTAAAGAAAACTTATCTGAAATGGAATATTACACCTTCATTGGGGGTGAAATGGCTGGATGTGATGATGTAATTATATCTGCAACAGGATATACTGGTTCGGGAGGGTTTGAAATATATGTGTGGAACAAGGATGCTAAGAAAATGTGGGAAGCCATCATGGAAGCAGGTAAAGAATTTGACATCAAACCAAGTGGGTTAGCCGCAAGAGATACTTTAAGATTAGAGAAAGGATTTTGTCTTTATGGAAATGACATAAACGACACAACTTCACCAATAGAAGCTGGACTTGGATGGATAACAAAATTCACCAAAGACTTTGTTATGAGTGAACACCACAAAGAAATTAAGGAAAACAAACCAAGTAAAAAATTAGTTGGATTTAAGATGGAGGAAAGAGGTATACCTAGAAAAGATTATGCCATCGTTAATGAAAATGGGGAGGTAATTGGTGAGGTAACCTCAGGCACTCAATCTCCTAGCTTAAATGAAGCAATAGGAATGGGCTATGTAAAAAGAGAATATCTAAAATCAGGATCAACTATTTTCATCCAAATCCGAAACAAAAGCGTTAAGGCTATTGTTACTAAGTTGCCTTTTGTTTAACAATTATAAGATGAAAAAAACAGTATTATTTACCTTATTAACAGTATTTACCGCAAGCATTACTGCCAAACAAAAACCAAGTACTTTTGTTTACAACAAACCATTGGGTTTCCTTTTGAATAGTTTTGAAATAGGGTTTGATAAACGGATATCGGACCAAGGGTTCATAGGAGTAATGATAGGTTATGGAGCCGCGGAAGAGAATGACTTCAACAATGGCGATATGGAAGAATTAAAATTTGAATTTAATTTCAAAACATTCTTGAACAAATATACTGACAAACGCACCTATTACGTCCAACCATTTCTAATGTACAAACAAAGGAAAGAAGATGGCTATGACTATTTTGGACCTTCACGGAATAGTTTTAAAACGGCAGCCCTGGATATAGGGTTTGTGTTTGCAAAAAGGTACAACTGGGATAGGATGTTCATGGATATTCAACTTGGCGGTGGTATAATCTCACCTATTTCAGGGGAAAAGGAAGACAGATACTACATATCAAATCCCATTGTGCCATACTCCAAAGGAGTACATCCAAGAATAGGGATCAATTTTGGTATCAGTATTTAAACCAAAGAAAGATTTCTTATTTAGTTTTTGATAATTTATAATGTAAGTATATTTGCCTCATGGCAAAATTACTTATTAAAGGTGCTACCGTAGTCAGCTCGGGGAAATCCATTGTTGCTGATGTCCTTTGCAACAATGGCGTTATAGAACGAATAGAACCACAAGGCATAGATCAGCATGCAGATGAAACCATTGACGCAAGAGGCTTACATCTTCTTCCTGGAGTTATAGACGATCAGGTCCATTTTAGAGAACCCGGTTTTACTCATAAAGCAAATATTGCTACCGAGTCAAGAGCTGCAGTCGCTGGAGGGGTCACAACCTTTATGGAAATGCCAAACACCAACCCTCAAGCTACAACGATTGAAGAATTAGAAAAAAAATATGTCATCGCAGAGAATTGCTCTCCCGCAAATTATTCCTTTTTCCTAGGTGCTACAAACGACAACATTGAAGAAGTTAAAAAGGCAGACATTCACAACATTTGTGGCGTAAAAATATTCATGGGATCCTCAACTGGCAATATGCTTGTAGATAAAGAAGAAGCTCTAGAAAAGATCTTTAAACACAGCCCAATGCTCATAGCCACACATTGCGAGGATGAAGAAATGGTAAGGGCCAACTTGCAAGCGGCAAAAGAAAGGTATGGGGAACAGGTCCCTTTTGAACAGCATCCAATAATTCGTAGTAGAGAAGCATGTATTAAAAGTAGTAAAATGGCAATAGAACTTGCTGAGAAACACAACTCAAGGTTGCATATTCTTCATATAAGCACAGAGGAAGAAACTAGCTTATTTAGAAACGACATCCCCTTAGAAGAGAAAAGAATCACTTCTGAGGTATGTGTTCATCACCTTTGGTTCACGAACAATGATTATAAAAAATGGGGTTCTAAAATAAAATGTAATCCAGCCATTAAAATGCAAAGTGATAAAGATGCCTTATTAAAAGCTCTTTTAGACAATCGATTAGATATAATAGCTACTGATCATGCTCCTCATACCTTGGAAGAGAAGCATCAGACATATTTTAAAGCGCCTAGTGGCCTTCCATTAATCCAACACACCCTTTTAGCAATGCTGGATTTTGTAAGCCAGCAAAAGCTAAGTATCGAATTTATGGTAGAGAAGATGTGTCACACACCTGCTATCTGCTTTCAAATTGAGAAACGTGGTTACATCAAAGAAGGATATTACGCAGATTTAGTGCTTGTGGATTTAAATAAAAGCCATGAAGTAACTAGTAAAAACTTGCAATACAAATGTGGTTGGTCCCCATTTGAAGGGCACAAATTTCAATCTTCTGTTGTAAGAACAATTGTAAATGGTGAAACTGTTTTTGAGAACGATATTGTGTACAACAAAACTGCGGGCAAAAGACTTAGCTTCCTAAGATAGATTAACAAAAAGTAGTTATAAAAAAAGAGGCTTTGCATATGCAAAGCCTCTTTTTTTATAACCTTTAACTAACCTTTAGTAGGTAAGTTTAAATTCTACTCTTCTGTTTTGAGCTCTCCCTGCAGCATTTGAATTATCCGCTTTAGGTTTAGTTTCACCGTAACCCGTTGCATTCAATCTTGAAGCCTCAATACCATTTCTTAATAAGTATGCCTTAACTGCATCTGCTCTTTGTTGAGAAAGAGTTAAGTTTTTACTATCTACACCTTGTGAATCCGTATGGCCCTCGATAGCAACTTTTGCCTCTTTATATCCTTTAAGGATTAACACTAAATCGTCTAAGCTAGGATAGGATTCTGCTTTAATGATATCCTTACCAGACTCAAAGAAGATTCCCTTTGCAGCTAAAGCTATTTGCTCTTTAACTTCTGCCTTAATCTCTGGACAACCTTTATTCTCAAGAACACCAGCAACAGTAGGACAAACATCTTTGTGGTCATAAACACCATCTCCATCACTATCAGGACAACCCTCTCCTTCTGCAGAACCTGCAGTATTAGGACATTTGTCTAAAGAATTAGGGATACCATCTCCATCACTATCAGGGCAACCATCAAATTCTTTTAAACCAAATACATCTGGACACTTGTCTTTTTCATCCTCAATTCCGTCTCTATCTTTATCGTTTGCTGGACAACCACCATTCTCTTTTAGACCTGGAGTATTTGGACATTTATCTAAATTATCAGTAAGGCCGTCACCATCTGTATCAGGGCAACCTTTGTCGGCAACTGAGCCTTTTACTTTAGGACATAAATCTTCAGAATCCTGAACACCATCCGCATCCGTATCTGGACAACCATCAAACATTTTCTCTCCTTTAACCTTAGGACACTTGTCTTCACAATCTATTACACCATCGCCATCTGTATCAATAGGACATCCTACAGAATCCACATCACACTCTAAAGGAGTATTTTTACATTCATCGTATTTGTTCTCTATACCATCACTATCGTCATCCTTCACTTTCTTAAGAGACTTGCCACCAGAACCAGTAGTTCCCAATGCATTAAAGTTGTAATTAAAGCCAATAGAAGTATATAAGTATGCATCGTGCGCAGTTTTTAACCCATTTGTTATTGCGTGGTTCTCTGTACCTGCTTCACCATCCCAAATATCGTTCTGAGTCAAATTATAAATACTTTGTAATCTTATAGACCATCTAGAATTCAAATTAAAGTTGATTCCTGCACCACCGGCGAAATTTCCAGACCATACAGTATATGAACTAGGATTAAATGAAACACTTCCATGTCCATAAAACACACCACCACCTAATTGAACAAATGGTGCAATCTTAGCATCCTCATTTAGAATTCTACCATTGTTAAGCTTATACCTTAAACCAAAATTCCATTCAGCTGTTCGAGTATTAAAGATTCTTAATTTGTATGGATCAACTTCATCTTGTAAATAAGTATTGTATCCTACATCGCCTGTTGAACCCCAACCTAAGATATCAAAACTTGGAGACAAATAGTATCCAAGATCTAACCCTAAACCACCATACTTCGTTCCTTTAGCAAGAAACATCGCTGACCCCAAATCACCATTATACTCTCTTAAACCGAAATTTAATCCAACACCTAATTTGTACTCAGAATTCTGAGCGAAGGAGGTACTTGCCATTAAAACCGTTGTCATTGCAACAATTACTGTCTTTAGTCTGTTTTTTATCATATTCAAATGCTTTTTAATATATCCAATATCTTGGAAAGCCATAATTGACCTGAGGACAAATATATAAAATATTTCTATCGTACAAATAAAAATATCATATTTCTGACATTTTTAATTGTCATTTAATAACTCAGCATAAAAAAACGAATCATTTATCGCTTTATTGATAAAAATAGTTACATTTGCACCCCTTTTTTAGGGCAAAGAGAACAAATAGGCATGAAAAGAACATTTCAACCATCGAGAAGAAAAAGAAGAAATAAGCACGGATTTAGAGAGAGAATGTCTACTAAAAACGGGCGTAAAGTATTAGCTAGTAGAAGAGCTAAGGGGCGTAAGAAACTATCTGTTTCTGACGAAGGACGTCACAAACGTTAATACTCAACTTTGTTTTAGCATGCCGTTTTAATAAATTAATGGTATGAAAGATGCTTCCCTTAAATTTACTCTTTCAAAAGAAGAGAGACTTCATAGAAAAATTGAAATTGAATTTCTTTTTTCTAAAGGAAAGAAGTATACCATATTTCCTTTAACACTTATTCATACGAAATCCTTAGATGGTGACGAGACTAAAGTTATTTTTCTTGCCTCTAAGCGAACCTTCCCAAAAGCTTATCAAAGGAACAAAGCTAAGCGAGTTTTAAAAGAAGTATACAGACTCAACAAGCACTTGGTTAAGCCTCATACCTTTATAGGCCTTTCTCTGATCAACAAAAAGTATACTTTTTTAGAGGTCGAAAAATGTTTTAAGAATGCCCTTAGTCACATTTAGTAAATGCTAAAAAAGATCCTAATCCTTCCCTTTCTGTTGCTTATTAAAGTTTATCAATTTGCGATCTCACCTTTACTTCCAGGCTCCTGTAGATTTACCCCTACTTGCTCACAGTATAGCCAAGAGGCATTAAAAAAACACGGATTGCTTAAAGGACTACGACTAAGTAGTATTCGAATTCTTAAATGCCATCCCTGGGGCAAACATGGCAAAGACCCTGTTCCATAAAAAAAGGCTCCACAAATGGAGCCCTTAATTTCTTTTGAGATGTCTTTATTATTCGTTTCCGAAATACCAATGGAATCCAAATACAACCGTATTTCCTAAGTTTAAGCCTATTTCAGTAGTTTTTACGTCATCAGCACCACCTTGTCCTACATCAGTCATAGTATTCATCGCCAAACCACCTAAATTTGCAGATAATCCAATATTACTAGTAGGGAAGTATACAACTCCTACATGAATACCAACATCCAAACCTTTAGTCTCAGTTTCTGTCTTTACTCCAGCACTTACCATCTCATTACTTCCACTGCTAATCCCTAAACCTAATCCTGCGAAGAATCCAAAAGCATCAGAAGGCATAAAATATTTTCTCACACCCAATCCTATGTTAGTAGAACCATTTGTGTTACTATTATCTGAATCTAATTCTGATTTACTACTACCAATACCTATATTTAAAAAAGCTTCCATGTTATCTGCAAAGAAATAACCTAATTCAGGACCAAATGTAAAGCTCGACGTTTTAACATCATTGGCATCATTAGAACCAGAAGTAAAACCTAAATTACCCCCTGCTTTAATAGTTCCTTGATCGATTTGAGCAAATGCAAAAGACCCTGCAAATACAAATGCTGCTGCTAGTACTAATTTTTTCATAATTTTAATTTATTAATTTATTTTTAAGTTAATTGTTCTGAGACAAATTTAGACACTTATGTCACATTTTCGCAATCGATAGGAGCCACAGCAACAAATAACTCATCACAAAACTCTCTTAATCAAAGCTTTGAGCTGTTGATAACTTGGTTATGAAATGTTTTTTTGCCACAACCAAGAAGTTGTTAGCATATTCTCCAAATCTCTAGTTGCTTCCCAACCTAATAATTTCTTTGCCTTATCCGCCTTTGCCCATACTTGCTCAATGTCACCAGCTCTTCTAGAACCTAAAGAGAACTTCACAGGTGAGTCACTTACAATATTGAATTTATTAATCACTTCTAAAACGGAAGCACCATTTCCTGTACCAATATTTATTGGTTCAAATCCAATATTACCTTTACTCAATAATTCCAATGCCTTAACATGGGCTTCGGCTAAATCAACTACATGAATATAATCCCTAATGCAAGTGCCATCAGGTGTATTGTAATCCTCACCATACACCACAAGATCCCCTCTTAATCCAGCTGCAGACTGAGTCATAAAAGGCACTAAATTATTAGGCACCCCTATAGGTAATTCACCAATGATTCCGCTGTCGTGTGCTCCAGTAGGATTAAAATACCTTAAAGAAATCGTGTTGAAATTAGGTAGGGTTTTAAGAATGTTTTCGCATTGTATCTTAGTATCTCCATAAGGTGATTCGGCCTTTTGAATGGGAGCTGTTTCATCTACAGGCAACACTTTGGGTTGTCCATAAACCGTGCAAGAAGAAGAGAAAACCATTCTTTTTATTCCAAACTCTTCCATCTCTGCTAATAAACTCAACAGACCACCTACATTATTCAAGTAATATTTTAGCGGAAACTCAACGGACTCGCCTACTGCTTTAAAAGCAGCAAAATGAATCACAGAATCAATTTCATTTTCCGCAAAAACCTGATGCAACGCTTTTCTATCACATACATCAACTTCATAAAATAATGGCTTCTTATTTGTGATTGATTCTATTCCATCAAGTACCGAGACTTTGGTATTGGATAAATTGTCTACAATTACCACTTCATAGTCTCTATTTAACAATTCGACAACCGAATGCGAACCGATATAACCAAGGCCACCTGTTACGAGAATTTTCTTCATTTTAATTTCCAAACTCTTTCACCTTCTATTTTGTACTCTTCTTTGCTCTCTGGACAAATTGCTGTTCCATTTTGAGAGAACTCTAATCTATGGCCATACTCACTCATCCATCCGATTTGTTTCGCTGGATTACCTACCAACAAAGCATAATCCTTAACTTCTTTTGTCACAACAGCACCCGCTCCAATAAATGCAAATTTCCCTATTGGATTGCCACAAACTATCGTTGCGTTTGCACCAATACTTGCTCCTTCTCCTACCTTAGTTTCCAAGTATTGGTCTCTTCTAGCTACTGCACTTCTTGGGTTCATCACATTAGTAAAAACCATAGAAGGTCCTAAAAAAACATCGTCTTCACATACCACACCAGTATAAATACTTACATTGTTCTGTACTTTTACATTGTTTCCAAGCACAACACCCGAAGAAACTACTACATTCTGTCCAAAATTGCAGTTCTCTCCTATCTTACAATTGGTCATTATATGTGTAAAATGCCAAATTTTTGTACCACTTCCAATCTCACACCCCTCATCAACAACAGCAGTTTCGTGAGCAAAATATCCCTTCTCTTGTATCATGTCCGGCAAAGATAATTCTTTTTTCTCTTCAAATAATTTACAATAAAAAAAGGCATCTGTCAAACAACGGATGCCTTTTCTAATTTCAATTAATGATTAGCTTAACTTATTCTCTACTAAATAATAAAAAGCAGCTCTGTTTTTCATTTTAATACCCGCAGCTCCCATAGAATCTGCAACTGAACTAACAGCAGCAGCTCCTTTATCCTTGTCGCTAACTCCACAATGTTTCTCAACAAAGTTTTTCCTTACCGTTTCTAGTTCTGCTGGATCTGTTCCAGCCACATATACGGCATCTCTATTACCTGCAATGGTTTTTAGTCTATCTACAATAGTATCTAACTTACTATTATCAATATTTGATACTCCTGCTTCTTTGATTTGCTCAATGGCTTGTGCTCTTAGTTTATCTGTTGCTTCACTCATAGTTATGTTGTTTTATTAATGGCATAAAGTAGAAAAAAATAGCTTTTACAGAATATTTTCAAGAAAAAATATCCCACAACAACAATTTACAACTTCATGTTTTTCGAGCTATCAACAAATAGAGAAAGAAATTATATCTATACTTGTGCATATGACAACTAAAAGAATTGCCCTTTTTCTCTTATTCGGATTGCTAATAATATCTTGCAATAAAACACAAAAGGAAGAACCAATGTTCAATTCCGAGAATAGTCTTTTTCCAGATTCTTGGAATGGAGATTATTCAGGAATTCTGTATGTCACAAAAAACGGAAAATCAATGGACACCAATTTCATGCAATTGAGGATCTACAGATTAGACATGGAAAGAACTGCATTTTACATAAAATACCAATCAGATTCCAATTGGAGAGAATATGAGATCAAAGAAGGGAAGACAAATTCTCATTGGATTATGGACGAAAAGAATTCAATACTTCTAGATCATTATTTCCAAAACGAGGAACTCTCCACGATCTTTTCAGTAAATGAATCCTTACTTAAAGCGAACTACCGCAAAGATGGAGATGAGATTGTTTCAACTATCACCACATACCCCATGCAATTCACTAAAGAAACTGGGGACTCTGTATCCTATAAAATAAAGACTTACAAAGAACAGCTTGTTCAAAGAGCTATTTTAAAAAAGAAAAAATAATTTATTTACCAAGCTCCAAACAGACCCAGTTGTTCTTAGAATGTTGTTTTAGTATGCTAAGGCCATGCTCTTTTGCCGCAGACTCAATAAGAGAAACATCCTCGGTATAAAATCCACTTAAATACAAAGTCCCTTGGCTATTCAATAATTTAGACAATTGATCCATGTCTTGAAGTAGTACATTCCTGTTAATGTTTGCTATAACCACATCGTACTTTTCATTTAGCTTCTCCAATACTTTTCTATCCCCCAAATGCCATTCAATCCCGTTTAAGCCATTTAGCTCCTCGTTCTCTTTACCATTTTCTATACAGATTGGATCAAAATCCGTTGCTACTATTGGCCCTGCTCCTCTCATGGAACAATAGAAAGCCAAAATGCCCGTCCCAGTTCCAATATCTATAATTGACTTCTTGTCCAAGTCCATACTTACCAATGCACTTAAAACGGTACTTGTTGTCTCATGGTGTCCGGTACCAAAAGACATCTTAGGATCTATCACAATGGTATAATTTGCTTTTAAGTCCGTTTTATGAAAACTACTTTTTACTAAAACCTCCTCACCTATAATTATAGGTTGGTAGAAGTTCTTCTCCCAAGTCTCATTCCAGTTCTCATTTTCCAGAGACTCTTTTACAATTGAAAATTGCAAATTCATTGGCAAGGCCAACAGTGCCTTAGTTATATCTTCCTCTTGGTATAGTTCTTCTTCTATATAAGCAGATACCGCATCCTCTTTGATTTCAAAGCCTTCGTATCCTTCATTCGCAAGAATGGCACAGATAATCTCTGCAGTTTCCTCATCCAGTTCTTGAACTAAAATATTTGCTATGACAAACTGCTTCATACAGCAACTGGAGCTTTAATCCCTGGGTGTGGATCGTAATTTTCCAATGTAAAATCCTCAAATTTAAAATCAAAAATGGACTTCACATCTGGATTTAATTTCATGGTGGGATAAGGCCTCTCCTCTCTTGCCAATTGTCTTTCTACTTGCTCATAATGATTAGAATAAATATGAGCATCTCCAAAAGAATGAACAAATTCACCTGGTTCAAGGCCACATTCCTGAGCCATCATTAAAGTAAGTAAGGCATAAGAGGCAATATTAAAAGGTACACCTAAAAATATATCAGCACTCCTTTGATACAATTGGCAACTCAATTTTCCATTAGCAACATAAAACTGAAACAAACAATGGCAAGGCATTAGTTTCATTTTATCCAATTCCCCTACATTCCAAGCACTCACAATAATCCTTCTGGAGTCAGGATTGTTTTTTATTAAATCCAGTGCATTCACAATTTGATCGTAAGTTTCACCCGAGGGACTAACCCAGTTCCGCCATTGCTTACCATAGACTGGGCCTAAGTCTCCATTGGCATCTTCCCATTCATTCCAAATAGAGACACCGTTTTCCTTTAAGTATTTTGTATTTGTATCTCCTTTAAGAAACCACAACAATTCATATATAATGGATTTAAGATGTACTTTCTTCGTCGTTATTAGGGGAAAGCTACCTTTTAAATCAAAACGCATTTGGTAACCAAACACTGCTTTTGTGCCCGTACCAGTTCTATCTTCCTTTCCAGTGCCATTTTCGTAAACATAGCGTAAAAAATCTTCGTATTGTGCCATAATAATAGACTTCAAAGTAAGAGCAATTTGTTCTTTACTGTAGCACAATTTTTCAACATTTTAGAAGGGCTTCCCTTTACATAAAAAGGGCTCTAGCAATTCGTGCTTACCATTAAACATTCAATGTAAATTGTGCTTTTCATAATTTTGTCAGCAATACTCAACAAGTACAAAAGTCGTTTGAAATCTGTAAACTAATAACGTATATTTGCAGCCAAATTATTAAAAAAACCTAATGGCCGAAGTAATAAGAATGCCCAAGATGAGTGATACAATGACTGAAGGAGTTATTGTTGCTTGGAATTTTAATGTTGGAGATGAAATAAAACCTTCTGATATGATAGCTGACGTGGAAACCGATAAGGCAACCATGGAACTAGAGAATTATGAAAAAGGGGTTTTATTGTATATTGCTGCAAACGAAGGCGATGCAGTCCCTGTAAATGGACTTGTTGCAATCGTTGGAAAAAATGGAGAAGATTTCCAAGCCCTTATAGATGCAGAATCTAGTAAGCCAAAGGAATCTGCTTCCTCTGAAACAAAGACCAAAACTACAGAAGTAGAAGAAGATTCTAAAGTAGAGGCTCCTGCTCCAGTTGTTGCGACTAGTTCTGATAGTAGAATTAAAGCATCTCCTCTTGCAAAAAAACTTGCTGCTGACAAAGGAATTGACATTGCTGCAGTGAGTGGGACTGGAGAAAATGGTAGAATTACAAAGGTAGACATTGAGAGTTACACACCTTCTTCTAGCGCAGGGAGTGCAGAATCAACAGGGGTTGAAAGCTATGATGAAATTCCAGTTTCTCAAATGAGAAAAACTATTGCATCTAGACTTTCCGAATCTAAATTTACTGCTCCTCATTTCTATTTAACAATGGAAATTAGCATGGACAAGGTTGTAGATGCAAGACAGCAAATAAACCAGTATTCGGATGTTAAAATCTCAATGAATGACATCATAGTAAAGGCTACTGCTACTTCGTTAAGAAAACACCCTAAAGTAAATTCATCTTGGTTAGGAGACAAAATAAGATTTAACCACCACATTCACATGGGAGTTGCAATGGCTGTAGACGAAGGACTTCTAGTGCCTGTAGTGCGTTTTGCTGACACCAAATCGTTGTCTCAGATTAGTGTAGAAGTAAAAGAATTTAGTGCTAAGGCGAAAGAGAAGAAACTTCAACCTCAAGATTGGGCTGGAAACACATTCACTATTTCTAACCTTGGTATGTTTGGTATAGAAGAATTTACTGCTATTGTCAACCCTCCTGATGCCTGTATTATGGCAATAGGTGGTGTAAAAGACACTGTAGGAGTGGTAAACGGAGAAATAAAGCCAGTGAAGACTATGAAGGTTACTCTTTCTTGTGACCACAGAGTGGTTGACGGCGTTGTTGGCTCTAAATTTCTACAAACATTTAAAGAACTTATGGAAGAGCCAGTTAAGATATTGGTATAATACTATAACCCTTATTAAAAAAGGAGTGTCTTTAAGGTGCTCCTTTTTTATTTTAGCATGAACTTTACAAAAACCATAACCCCTTCATCCTTTGTATTATTTGCACTTATTTTCATTGTAAGAACAAATTCCTTTGCGCAAAGCCTTAACATAACCAAGGCCACAGAAGAAATTGTATTGGATGGTGAGATAAATGAAAACAGTTGGACAAAGGCTCAAAAAGTCACTAAATTTCACCAACAATTTCCATACGACACAGCATTTGCACAAACAAAAACTGAGGTATTTATTACTTATGACAATGTTGCTTTGTACGTTGCGGCGATATGCTATGATCAAAACCCTGAGAAACCTTACATTATTCAATCCTTAAAAAGAGATTTCTCTTATCCAGTGAGTGATGCTTTTGCGATATACTTAGACCCTTTTGAGGATGAAACAAATGGCTTTTCTTTTGCTGTAAACCCAATGGGGGCTCAAAGAGAAGGCAGCTTGGCAAATGGCGGAAGTCAGGGCGTAACCACAGCTTGGGACACAAAATGGTTCTCTAAGGTAAAACGAAAAAAAGACAGATGGATTGTAGAAATGAAAATACCATTTAAATCTATCCGTTTCAGAAAAAACAAAAAATCTTGGAACATCAACTTCTCAAGAAACAATCTTAAAATAAACGAAAACTCCACATGGGTTCCAGTTCCTAGAAATTTCAATGTCGCCACACTCTCCTACACTGGCAAGCTAAATTTCGAATCGGCTCCCATAAAGCCCAAATTGAATATGGCCATCATTCCATTTGTGTCTGGCACTAATTCCACCAATAAAGAAGTTACACCTGTAACCAACGAATTTAACACTAACATAGGTTTAGATGCGAAGATTGCAGTAACGAGTTCCTTAAATCTGGACTTAACTTATAGGCCAGACTTCTCTCAAGTCGAAGTAGATGCACAACAAATAAACCTCACCCGTTTCAGCCTTTTCTTTCCTGAAAAGCGTTTGTTCTTTGTAGAAAACAGTGATCTTTTTGCAAGCTTCGGATTTAGGCAGATAAGACCTTTCTTTTCAAGGAGAATAGGTCTTAAAAGAGGGCAACAGATTCCAATTACAGCAGGAGCAAGACTTAGTGGAAAAATTGGAAAGGATTGGAGAATTGGGCTCATGACCATACAAGCTGAAGGGATGGACTCGTTTGTCAATGCTCAAAATTACACCGTTGCAGCAGTGCAAAGACAAGTATTTAAAACCAGTAACATTGCTGCTATTGCTGTAAATAGGCAAAGAACCGATGGAGGAGAAATTGGCGAGAGTTACAACCGAGTTTTAGGACTTGATTACAATTTATACGAATGGAACAACAAACTAAGAGGTAAGTTTTTCTACCACCAAGCTTTCACACCGGAAAAAGTAGAGGAACAATACACACATGCCTCATGGGTAATGTACAATGACAAAAAATGGTTTGGTATGTGGAACCACGAATACGTAGGCAAAAACTACAATGCAGAGGTGGGTTTTGTCCCTAGAACTACCTTATTCGATGACCTCAATAACGAGGTCCATAAACTTTCCTATTGGCGTTTAGAGCCGGAAATAAAAAGAAGGTTTTTTCCTAAGAAAGGGAAGATTGTTACCATCAGTCCGGGGGTTTACCATAGTTCTTATTTCGATTCTACATTCACAATGACAGAATCTGTAATTAGACCATTTTTAAATCTCGAATTGAACAACAGCTCGGAATTTGAAGTGAAATTTGAGAATCGCTTCTCTGATTTTTATTTCCCTGCAGACATCTTAGGAGCGGACACCTCTGAGTTATTGCAAGGAAAATACAAGTACAATTTTGCTTCCGCTTCCTATAAGTCAAATTCAAGAAAGAAATTCTATTACAATTTAGACGTTGGCTTTGGCCAATTTTTTTCCGCCAAAAGACAAAATTATAAAGCCCAAATAAACTACCGTTACCAACCCTATGGAACTTTCTCCATATCCTCTTCTTCAGATATTTTAGAAACAGAGAGTGGAAAAAATACAGAGTTTACCTTAGTTGGGGCAAAGGCTGAATTGGCATTTACGAAATCCATCTTTTTTAGCACCTTCGTTCAATACAACACCCAAGCTGAAAACACTAATATATACAGTAGGTTGCAATGGAGGTTTAGGCCTATGAGTGACTTTTTCTTGGTTTACTCAGACAACTACAACAACCTTTTCAAGAACCGAAACAAAACCTTAAGCTTTAAACTTATTTGTTGGTTTAACACCTAACAACAATGAAGTTATTAAGAAGAATCATCCCCATTGGTTTTGCCATAAAATCAATTTTACTTATTACGACAGCAGTTCTGATTTTTCACCTTTCGGTAGTTGTTGAAATAATCCCTTACAAACACGTTTGGGGTGGAAGGTTAAAAAGCGTCGAACAGATGTATATTTTTCAAGCAATTTCTATTTTCCTAAACTTCCTGATTCTAATCGTTGTTTTAATAAGAGGAGAATACATACAGCCGCACATGCCCATCTCCACCACCATTGCCTTTTCTTGGATATTCTTTGTGGTATTTGCATTAAGTGCCATTGCAAATGTCTCGTCAATGGACAGTTTAGAATCTAAAATATTTACACCAGTGGCATTTGTATTGGCCTTTCTCTTTTTGCGTATCGCAATTAAAGAAAAATGAGGTAATTACAAACGATACGCTATTCCTGCAGAAGCTTGCAATCCCTGAAAGAAAGCGGGCATTGCATAAGACTCCAATCCAGCTACTTGAGCTTGTAAATAGATTCTTTCCATAATCCTTGTAGAGCCATGAAACCCTATGATTGGGCTTCTTTCAAAGCCACCCAGCCCTAATGAAGCTCCATAAGTAGATTTCCCTTTCGCTTTAGTAATTCTTGTTTTTATAAAAGGGTAGTTATTTCTTGTAAGCGTGTAATAAATAAAGGCATCTGCAGTAAGTTCATCCGAAATCTTTTTTCCTAACCTGAAATGAAAAATTGCTGGTAATAAAACAGTCTCTGATTTCTCCTGACCTTTTGAGTCCACAATATCCACAATTGAATCTAATACCTGTGAAAGTGTACCTCCTCCACTTGTTGCTATTTTATGTCCTTCAAAATTCACACCAGTAGTATCTTTTTCATAGCTTACTAAATTAGAAAAAGAAACAAACCCTAAGTCTGTAATACTGGCTTCCCAAAAATACTTCTCCTTGATCTGTCCATAAAAGGCATCTAAAGCAACTCCATTGCCTTGCACATTACTGATACCCTTAGGACGAGAAACTCTTTCAAGATTGTATTGTAAATCAAGATCTATGTATTGGCCTGAAGCCTCTGTGAATAGACTGGCTTGTTTTGTCTCAAAGTTTATGTAATCTATTCCTTGTATGTAAGATAATCCTGCACCTAAAAAACTGCCCAATTCCTCAGAACCATCTTCCATAATTTTGAGGTATTCCCTATGGACCCCAATAGAATATTTCATGTATTGAATTACCATGGCATTAGTTGCATCAAAATCTAAGGTAGTTCCCGCATAGGGCTTATTCCCTCTAAACAACATCCCAAATACATCTTTATTAAAAGAGGACTGCCCATAAATCCTACTTCCAATACCTCCATATAGGTTCCACTTGCTCTTATTAAAGCTGTCATTCCCCCAGTATTGAACCTGATAAGACAAATCAACTTTCACCTTACCGTTTGCCTTCATGTTGTCGTAGTTGTCTTTTATTCTATCCCTTTCAATGTGGCCTCCAAAAGCAAATTTATTTGCAAATAAATTATCAATACCATTGGACCCAAAATTTGCGTCTCCCTGAATTCTAATAATTCCTCTTTGGCTATTATGCGATTCTTTCACAAACTCTGTAAAAGAAATATTCTGTGCCATCTGCCCATTTGCCGACAAGGCAAAAAGTACAATTCCTACTCCTATTAACTTTCTCATTGATTTCTCTTAAAGCCCCATCTCGTATACAAAATCACTAACTATTTTCATAGAAATAGTATAAGTGCTTTTAATTGTTGCCTTTCCTTGCATTGCATCTGGAGTTTTAATCCTTGCTTTAATAATAATCTTTGATGTACTTTTAAGCATATCTAATTTAGAACCAGGGACTGAAATTGCAATGGTAGAATTGCTTTTGCTTAAAACATCCCCAGTAAGGTTATCTATGTTAGCAGCTGCTACTGTCTCACCAGCTGCCAATAAGGTATCTTGAACAGTTCCATCTGCTGCTAAAAGTAGCAATACTGGCTCAACTTCGAATGGAAATCCGTTTTCCAACTTAAGGTATAAATTTGCAGATTTTACATTTCCTAGGTTCTCTTCTTCAATAGGATACTCAAAGTCAACTGTATCCTGCAAAGACAAACCTGTTGTACTAATTTTCAATGGTATATCTACCTCGAGAGAAACAGATGTCTTGGTATCGCAATACAAAAAATCTTTGTAATTAGAGATATTCCCATTGGGGTTTACTTTAAGATTTACATTATACCTCAATTCATTAGGTAGGTTCGAGATAAAATCTACTATGTTTGAATTATCCTTGGTGAGTTCATACTCCATCACCCATGGCCTCAATGGGTTTGCTCTGGCAGGAATCACATTAATCGTTTTAGGAATTATGGTTGAGTTCAATACCACCTCCTTTTTAGTGCTTGTATTGTAAGAACTAATAGAGTTAATATCTAGCAAACCACTAGTTCCTAGGGCATTGGTAACTTTCAACCTCACCGTTGCATCATCCAATTCAACATCGCCATTGAGCGAACCAAATTCCTCAAATTCAACCGATTCATTACCAGTAGGGTTTTCTGTGGACCCAAAATATCCTTCGGCGTAAGCAGGAACAATATCTGTAATTCCATAATACATATACACGCTATCTTCTAGACTCATAGGTATCTTTCTTCCTGATGAATCAATAGTAACGTATAAAATTTGATGAAAAGTATTCACTGTATCTGTCACTTCTGGGTCTTTCCCACGGTAATCCATCCAATAACCTGCTAAGTTAAAAACCTCTGTTATTTGCACTGGAGTTCCTGGTGAAGCTCCCTTCACTTTATATGTTTTCTCAATAGGAATATCATTCAATGTAAGAGATGGAACTTTAAAATAAATAGTCATATCCTCTCGTACATTGGTAAAAAAATCAATTTTCATTTGGCCAGTTTTAACCAAAACCTTTTTCAATTCACCATCTCCCATTTCAAGTATCAAGCCTTCATCTTGTTCAATTACATTCTGTGTAGGGAAAGCGGCAATGGCACTAAACGGTTTTAGGTCTCTAATTCCCAAAACCATTTCCACTCCTTTACCCACATCTATTAAAACTGGAGAGGTAGTACCCGCAGTTACTAATTCCTTAATGACTCCTATAAGGTCTTTCTGAATTGTTTTACCATCCAAAGAGGCACTTTCTGTGTAAGAGCCAAATGGAGGAATATTATTAAATGTTTGAGTAACAACAACTGAATTATCGTTTTTGTTTCGCAACTCAACAACCACTTTTGTAACCTCCACAGGCAACTCATTATTAATAGTCATATCCAAGAAACCTGTTTTTATTATTGCAGTCTCGAAGAAATCACTGGCATCAATTTCCTCATTTGCAACATCTGTTAGATTTTGGGGAGGAAGGTTTTGAGTAGTACCATGCAACAAAGCAAAGGCAGGGTTTATGTCAAACAATGTAACTTTTTGTGAAATAGTTCTGTCTGAAATGATTAATGTTTCCAAGTTAAAAACAGAAGTAATTACCGTATCTGGTATTTCTATTCTTGTTGGTTCCAATTCATAAATTACCTTATCGAGTTGCAAGTTCAGGCTATTGTCGCTATTGGTTTTTACCGTTGAATCTTTTAGTAAATTTACCAAACTCAATTCTCCTGAAGCGATGGGAGTAAGATATTCCGTATCCCAAGTAGTATTTCTATCTCTTTTACAAGAAGTTAGTAGCACAAGTGAAAGGAAAAACAAGAAAATATTTTTCATACCATACAAATATCTACAAAAATTAGCTAAATATGGGATAAATGAGACTTAGTATATGAAAAAGTGTGGATTAAGTGTTTAATTTGAAGTAAAATTTAAATATCTATGACAATTAAAAATAGCGTGCTTTTAGTTTTAGGAATGTTTTTATGTATTGTTTCTTATGGCCAAAACGAGGGGATGGAATTATTAGAAAATTATGGCTCCGACGAAGATTTGGATGAGTTCTATATTAGCCTACCTCAAAAACAAGATACTTTATTGCCTTTTGATACTGCTAATATCCCATCGGAATATTCCCATGCTATACTGGACAAAAAAGTTAATTTCTACTCCTATTTTAATACCAAACCCAAAGGGATGGCAATGGTTATAAAAACTATTTACATTAGAAACATTGAAGGTGTTGCTAGTTTGATAGATCATGATATTTCTGACAATAAGAAATATGGAATCACTATATTCAAAAAAGATGGGGAGAAAATTCATTTTACCGATGAACTCAAAGAGAAAGAATTCGACAAAAAACTAAGAAAAGAAGTAAGACCTGGTGATATAATAAGTGTATACTATATCTATACTCTTAAGCAATTAGAAAACTTTTCCTACTTTTTAAGTGAGGTTGTTCCTGTACACAATGCAACATTTGTATTTCAAGCAGAAGACAAACTAGAATATACAGCTAAGGGGCTTAATGGCATGAACTCCTCAATGGACAGCACCATTGAAGGTTTTCAAATTTTAGAATTTACTGGAACGAACCTTCCCATAGTTCGTGATGAAAAATTCACCGCTTCCAATGTTTCCATGGCACATGTAATTTATGGTCTTGCATACAACAGACATTACAGGGAGGACAGACTACTAGATTTTACCTTTGCAAGCAGATATTTCCAAAGTATCTACAAACAAGAAGATCTATTAATCGAGAAAATTACCAGTAAAATATACCCTAAACTAGAAATAGGAAAAGGAGATGACGACGATACAAAAGCAAAAAAGATTGATGATTACATGAAGGAGAACTTTACTGTCTTCAGTTTCTCTTTTAACTTCAGTTTTGATTTTGATTTAAAGAAAATCTTTGGAGAAGACTACCTTTCTCCTAACGACGCTGTTAAGTATTATGTTTCCTTATTAAGAAAAGTTGACGTTGAAACAGAAATTACATTCGCTCCCAATAGACTAAGTCATAAACTAGACCCAGAATACGAAACTTGGGAATACTTGCAATACTTAATGCTTTACATACCTAGTACAGAGAAATACCTTCACCCTAAAAAAGAATACCTTAGATATGGACAGATGCCTCCTTTGGCAAAAGACAATGAAGCATTGTACATATTGGATCATAGTTTCGGAGATATTGAATCTTCTAAGTTTGTATTGAGAGAAATAAAGGCAAATGGTTATGACGAGAATATAGAATCTTTACATTTAAGCATGGACTTAACTGACTTAGAAAAACCAGCAAGTTTTGTTCGAACTTACCAAGGTGATTATGCTGCAAGTTTTAGTAACAATTTTGAGGACTTATTCTTTGACGACAAAGAAGACATCTTTAACAACAGTTGTAAATTAATTGACCAAAACGGGGTGCCAACTGCTGAATATAGCCTCAACAATTCCGAAGAAGATAGTTTCACCATCTCAGGAGATTTTTATGCTAAAGGCCTTATCCAAAATAATGGTAGAGCATTGGAAATTGGAAAATTGTTAGGTAAAAAAGAAGAACTATCCACCACAGACAAAAGAGAAGCTCATTTTGGTATATTACCTCAAACAAAGAATGTGGCAATAAGCATCACACTGCCTCAAGGTAAAAAAGCAACAAATCTTTCAGACTTTAATGCAAAGTACAGTTCTACAGTAGACGCTCCGTTAACGTATCAGCTTTCTGCAACACAAGAAGGAAATGTAGTTACTATAAACCTAAAGGAAGTCTTTGAGAAAATTGTATACGACCTAGACGAATACAAAGATGTGAAAGGTCTATTTGATTTAGCAAACCAAATGTATACGAAGAAATTATTAATTGAATAAAAGGCGTTAAGAGTGCATAAAAAAGCCGTAGAGAATTACTCCACGGCTTTTTTGTTGTTTATTTAAAAAAATAAATTAAATTATTTTTCTAAGTCTCTAACAAACTTAGTACCATCTGCGGTGGTAATAGTAAGGAAGTATTTACCTTCTGATTTCTTTGCCTTTAATTTCTTACCAGGATTAAAATTAAGAAATTGTCCTTTTGTCAATACATGTTGTGAGTTGTGAACTTTCTTTTTCTTCGTTCCTTCTCTCGGCTCGTATTCAATTAGAACATCTATTTCTTGGTTACTAGCTGAATAAAATCTTATGTCAATCCAATTGGTGAAATTAGAAATCACAGGAGAAATCAAATGATCCTGTGTCATATCTAAGTTAGACATACCGCCCAATAAAAGATTCGCATAATAAAAATCTGGTACTCCATGACCAAAGCTATTGTCTGGCTTAGAATAATGAGAACCACTTTTAATGATTGCATCCATTATCTCCGAATACGTTTTTGTTGGATTTGCTTGCCACAAGCAAGCAACCATTCCACATAATATTGGAGATGCAAAAGAAGTTCCATTCGATGTGCCAGCTCCATCCCCTTCAGCAACAATACTGCTAGTTGCAACTGCACTTACAGTTGGTTTAATCCTTCCGTCTGCAGTAGGACCATAGGAACTAAATGTTGATCTATCTTTAGACTTATTTATTCCACCAACAGACAATACATTAAATGCATCTGCTGGTGTCCCAATGTACTTCCACTCCTTTGACTCGCCTGAGTTTCCTGCTGAAGTACAAATAACAATCCCTTTAGATGCAGCTATATCGGCACCGAGTGTTGCAATAGATGTCTTTCCATCTAATACGGCAGTTTTTCGCAAGAAGTCATCTTCAAATGCAGTATAACCCAAAGATGAATTAATTACATCTGCACCAACGCTATCGGCATATTCGGCACCGACAACCCAGTTTGCCTCTTCCACTGGAAATTCAGTTCCATTATCTTCTGTTCTAATAAGCCAATAAGAAGCTTTAGGAGCCGTTCCAACAATTACACCAGGTATATTTGCACCCATGCAAGACAATACGTTCATACCATGGTTGTCGTCTTTGTAAACATCGTCATCAAACTCTACCAAATCCTTGGTACCTAGTATTTGACCATTTTTACGCAAAGAATCAAATTGAGGCATGGTATTTACATTCAGAAATCCAGCATCAAGAATTGCAATTACCATTCCTTCTCCTTTGTATCCCATGTCGTGTAATTTAATACCATTCATAATCTTAATCTGCGTTTGTGCATCCCCATATATTCCACTTTTCAAATCAGAAATAGATGTGTATTTTACATAGGATTTTCTTCTGGGTTCATCGTAATTCTCCACCGCTGCATCAAGATTGGCATAATATGCACTGTCTTTTTCCGCATCTTCCTCTTCTTCGTCGCCATCGTCATCGTCCCACTTACCTAAAAGCTTGATACTTTTAACAAAAGCTAGTTCTTTAATATCCTTTATTACTTCATCATCATAAGTCTCAATAATTAAAGCATTAAACCATCTAGATCTAGATAAAACAGCAGCATTAAAGTCCGAATTAATCTTCTTGATAAACTCTTCGTTAACTGGGAAATCTTGTTCTAAAATTGCAATATTTTGCTTGCTCCTTCTATCTATTGCCCTTTGAGTTAAAAATGCTTTTGGCTTATCAACAGAATACTTATCTACCTCTTTAGAATTTAATTCTACCCAATATTTGTATATACTTGGCACATCCTCCTCTTGTCCTACTGATGCAAAAGCTGTTTGCAACAAAAGCACTAAAGCTATTATTTTAATCTTATTCATTCTTTTATGTTGTATTCTTTTAATCTTAGTATTATCTCGTAACCACTATCGTCTTGTAAATCAAGGTCTCTATCCACTCTATAAATCAAACCTATTCCTTTTGCGAAGACCTCTTTCTTATAAATATCAAACAAAGGCTGTAATGGGGGTCTTGGTTCATAAAACTCGTTGTGCAAAACTGTTATTGTATTGTCGTATATAGTTCCCCCTACCTCAAATGGCTCCTGAATGAACTGGTACCTAAACTCTTGAAAATCCTTTGTACTGTGTAAATTACCATCCCATGTCTTAAAATCCGTTATTGGAAAGGTCATTCTTATCTCCCTGTGGTTGTCTTTGTAGGATTGTAAGGAAAGAGGATGCAAAGCAGATGTATAAGACAAATACGGACGCCATGTTAAGCTATCAATTTGCAACGATCGTTCCATTCTAAAATTCTCTTGTCCAGTACTATCTATTAATAATTTAACTACAACATCTTTTATTAATTGTGTGGTAGAATCTATTCTTTTGTTGATCCCATCGTACAAAAATGAATCTATTTCATAAATGTATATTGACCCTAAAGTCAAAGGGTAATAATCCTTCCCATTGTCTTTAATTGTCTTTGTTTCCTCCTTGCAATTAGAAAAAAGCAACAATGAAAGTATCAGAAATACCAATAGGTTAAGACCACATTTTCTAGAAATACTTTTCATTTTACATGCAAATATAAGAACCTATTAGAGAAATATTACGTTGTACGCAAGAAATGATTAATTTCGCATTTTAATATAGATTGAAATGTACAAAGAACTGAATGGTGTTGTTGCCTCAAAACACATAAAACAAGAATTATTAGCTCAAGTAAACAAGCAAGTAGAAAAAGGATTAAGACCACCGCATTTGGTTGCAATATTAGTTGGAAATGATGGCGCTAGTCAAACATACGTAGGCATGAAAGAAAAGGCATGTGCTGCCGTAGGTTTTAAATCTACCCTTATGCGTTTTGAGGATACCATTACAGAAGAAGAATTAGTGAGCAAAATACAAGAGATCAATAATGATGAAACCATTGATGGTCTTATCGTGCAACTTCCACTGCCTAAGCATATTGACGAAAATAGAATTACAGAAACTATAGTTCCCGAGAAGGATGTCGATGGTTTTCACAATATAAATGTAGGAAAATTAGCCAAAGGAAAACCTGGGTTTGTTTCAGCAACACCCTTAGGGATTACAAAATTGATAGAATTTTATGGTTTGGAAACTAGCGGTAAACATTGCGTTGTAATAGGAAGAAGTAATATAGTTGGACGTCCAATGAGCTTACTTATGTCCATGAATGCACCCTTTGGAAATGCCACAGTAACTCTTTGTCATAGTCGCACCAAAGACTTGGCTAAATATTGCCTTATGGCAGATATACTTATTGTTGGTCTAGGAAAACCGGAATTTTTGACTGCCGATATGGTTAAAGAAGGAGCGATAGTTATTGATGTTGGAATTACTAGAGTAGAAACCTCTGAAAACGAAAAAGGCTATGTACTGAAAGGAGATGTGGACTTTAAGGGAGTTGCAGAAAAAGCTTCTGCTATAACTCCTGTTCCTAGAGGAGTTGGACCAATGACTATTGTAGGGCTTTTGGGAAATACGCTTAAGGCTTACAAGCAAAACAACAACATACCTGCATGAAATACCCCGTAATGGAGCAATTCCAAACCTTGCAAGGGGAAGGAATCTTTGCTGGTCATTCTGCCTATTTTATTCGTCTAGGTGGTTGTGATGTGGGTTGTGTTTGGTGTGATGTGAAGGATAGTTGGGATGCCTCTGCTCACCCTCAATTAGAATTAGAAGATATCCTTGAAAAAGTGAAGAATTCACCTTCTAGAATAGTTGTCATTACTGGTGGAGAGCCAACCATGCACGACTTAAAACCATTGTGCGATGGGATCAAATCCTTAGGTAAGAACACACACATAGAAACAGCAGGGACTAACATAATTGAAGGCGACCTGGATTGGGTCTGTCTTTCTCCAAAGAAATTCAAGGAGGTCCTTCCTTCTGAAATTGGCAAAGCCAATGAATTAAAAGTAATTGTTTACAACAAATCAGATTTTGATTGGGCACGTACTTTCGAGGATAAAGTAAATCCAGATTGTGCACTTACACTTCAGCCAGAATGGTCGAAGCAAGATAAATTAATGCCTAAGATTATTGATTTTATTCAAGAAAACCCCAATTGGAGACTCTCTCTACAGACACATAAGTATTTAGGGATAGAGTGAAATACTGTTCTGAGTTAGAGTAAGGAGAGAAGAAAGAATAATTTAAATTAATAATATGAAAAGAAAAATAATCGCTTTAAGCTTATTGTTGACATTCTCAACAACATTATATTCAATGCAAATTTTTTTAAAGACACTCACTGGTAAGACAATAACACTAGAAGTTGAAGCCTTTGAAACAATAGAAAACATTAAGACCAAAATACAAGACAAAGAAGGAATTTTACCTAATTGCCAAATATTAATTTTTGCAGGTAAAATTTTAGACGATGGACGAACACTTAGTGATTATAATATTCAAAAGGAATCAACATTACACTTAAGTTTAAAAACACCCACATTTAAATACGATATACCTGACACAAGCATTATAACAAATTCATCATTCTCAATGATTATTCCCGACTCTATTTTCTCATTTCTTCCGGATACTTTGATAGCAATGCAAGCAGACAGTTCTGTTTTGCCGATATGGTTATCATTCGACAATGCAACTAAAACCTTTTCAGGAACTCCTACGCAAATTGATTCAATAGAGCTTGTTTTATTCGCAATGAATTCATGTGATACAAGTAATTATAAACAGACACATTCAAAATCATTGTAAATACATTAACAAATATTGATTATCAATACAATAAAGAATTAATTATATATCCAAACCCAGTTAAAGATAAATTGATTGTGAAATCATACATTAATATCAATGAATCATATTCCATATTTGATATCAACGGAAGAATTATTAAAACAGGACAAATAAGAGAAAATGAGATAGGCATATCAGAATTAAATACTGGAATTTACATAATTCAGCTTAAAGATAAAAATGCTATTAGGGTGCTAAAATTTATTAAAGAATAAGCACTGCAGCTAACAATAACTATAAGGCATTAAAACGCCTCATAGTCAAAACGTTAAGTAAAACCTAAAAGGAAATTGCCTTTACAAACAAAATTACTTAGCGATTTTTTAAAACCCTTTTGGAGATGACTTCATCACCAAGTTCTATTCTTAGCATGTACACTTGAGATGTGAGGTTATTACCTAAATTCAATTCAATTGCATTTTTACCTGGTTTTACTTTTTTCCCTTGAATAGTGAAACAAGTTCTCCCTTGAATATCTAGTATTTCGATCGTTACTTCTTCCTTCTTGAGTGCTTCAATCTCTATGGTTAATTCATCCTTAAAAGGAACTGGATATACCCCAACACTAAATTTACTCTTCTGCAATTTTGGGATACCCACAGCGAAACCATCCATTGTATCCAAAACATACAATCCGTATTTCATATCAGAAACCAGAATTTTACCAGAAGGCAAGTAAGGATAGACACCCCAAAATCCTTTCGGTTTTATTGAATCACCCTTATCTTTTGGGTCGAAATAACCAATCCTAATTGGATTGTCCTGCTCTGAGATATCGTAAACCTGCAGGCCTTCGTCGTAATAAGACATGTAAGCAATATTCTTCTTAATCAATATATTGTGTGGTAGAGAGCTATCCGATCCATCTGGCTCAATCATGGACTTAATTTCGAATTTACTTAAATCCGATACATCGCAAATCTTAACCTTGGCTGCTCTAGTTTCATCAGCAAAAACGTAAGTATTCCCCTTTTCATTTAACCAGCCACTGTGATTCGCACCTTTGTTCGGATAATCCCTTAGTATGAACAATTGTTCTGGGTTCTTTGGGTCTGCAAAGTCTACGATTCTTAAATCATCGATGCAATTCAAATATGCCGTATCCGCTCTAACGTATAAATCATGAACATAAGAATCAAAATAATGATGCACATGAACTGGATTAGTTGGATCAGCTAATGAAATTACCTGCATAGAACTCCTACCACATGAATACAACAATGCACTTAAGGTATCAATAAACACATTATGAGATCTCGAGATTAAACTATCGCTATCGTATACCACATGAACCGAATCTGGCAAAAAACTATAATCTATAATTTGAAGAGTGGATATGTTTTTCCCTTGATCACATACGGCGTATATGTAATTCTTATAACTTTTAATGTCTCGATGTATTACATTCTTTCCATTATAAGCACCTGCTACTCTATCAACCAACCCAAATTCTGATGAATCTGAAACATTAATGAAATTTATTCCAAAGATGCTACCTATAACCGCATATTCTTTCCCTTTGTTAACGATTCCCCATACATCACTATATCTATTTTTATCAATATCTATTGAAGTATCAATCCAATTGTGTACTTCCCTAAAATTCTTGCCAGATTGTGCTGAAGCAAGAAAGCTCAAAACAAAGAATGGCATTAGGCATAGTGTTTTTATCATAGAACAAAACTAAGCCTTTTATTGCTAGTACATTTACCGGATTTACAAACGATTAAATAAGCCTATGGCTTATTTAATCGTTTGTAAATGAATTAAAAAATTATTCTTCTTCGTCAGCAATTGTTGGTGAAGAATCAAGCACTGCAACAACTTCCTTTTCTTTGTGAGGGAAGTATCTTTTTTGAAAAACAAAAATAGATATGACACCAGTACTTATTGCAGTATCCGCAATATTAAACACTGGGCTAAAGAAGGTAAAGGAATCTCCCCCAATTTTAGGCATCCAAGAAGGAAATGTTCCTGAAAACAAAGGGAAATGAAGCATGTCTACAACTCTACCATAAAAGTAGCCCCCATCGTAATAGTTCATATCCTTAAACCAAATACCATAAAAGACGCTGTCAATTATATTACCTAATGCACCGGCAATGATCAATGCTACACAGACTAAGAATCCTCCTTTAAGAGCAACACTTGATTGCTTAAGAAGATATAGAAAACCAAGTATTACGAAAATGATTCGGAATAAGGTTAAAAACAACTTCCCATATAGCCCAGGAATTTCAATCCCAAATGCCATTCCATTATTCTCTGTAAAATTTAATTTAAACCAATCTCCAAAAACTGGAATCACCGGATTATTCGTCATATTTATCTTAACCCAATACTTTAAGTATTGATCTAATATAAGGACTACTGCTATTAACAATAAGGGGAAGGCAAGCCTTTTCCAGTCTATATCCTTCTTTGAAAGAGAACTAACTTTCAAGCCTTATTTGTATTGGTTCAGTTTGGACTCCATACTTAAAGTAGTATGAGGAACTGCTCTTAACCTTTCTTTTGAAATAAGCTTACCACTTACTCTACAAACCCCATAAGTACCATTTTCAATCCTAAAGAGAGCTGCTTCCAAATTGGCTATAAACTTCTTCAATCTAGATGCTAATTGGTTGTTGTTCTCCTTTTCAAAAGTGGAAGCACCATCATCTAGTGTTTTGTATGAGTTTGATGTATCGATTGTGCCATGCTCATTAGAGTCTCTTAAGGAATCTTGTAGTTTCCTGTATTCTTTCCTTGAATCCGCAATTTTCTCTAGAATTATAATTTTGAACTCCTCCAATTCGTCTGCGCTATATTTAGTTTTTTCTGCCATTTTATTACAGTTTTATTATTTCTACTTGAATATTCTTGTTGTCAATTTGAAATTCATTTGGATTCTCTAATGGAGTTTCTTCTAATTCCAAAGCCAAGACTTCATTCTTTACATACGAAGAAAACGAATTTATTGCATTTATTATTTCAATTTCTCCTTGTATTTTCAACAAAATTTTATCTGTTACCTCAAGGCCAATTTCTTTTCTCAAAGTTTGGATCTTATTTACGAATTCCCTTGCTACACCTTCTTGCATAAGTGCTTCACTTAAAGAAACATCAAGTGCTACCGTGTGTTCTCCATTGGAACTCACTTTTAGTCCAGGAATATCTTCAAATATTACATCAATTTCTTCCTTACTGACGACAATATCCACATCTGACACTTGAATTGCCGTAGATCCCAGTGTTTCTATTTCATTAATTTCCTTGTCCGTCCATTTTGAAATTGCAGCTGCTACCGCTTTCATATTCCCACCTACTTTAGGTCCTAATTTTTTAAAATTGGGCTTTATCTTCTTGACAAGAATTTCGTTATCCTTTTCTAGGTATTCTAGTTCCTTCACATTTACCTCAGATAGAATTAAAGCCTTTACACTTTCCATTCTTGACTTATACTCCTCGCTTTTCACCGGCAATAAAATCTTTTGCAAAGGCTGTCTAACTTTAAGTTTTTCCTTTTGCCTTATGCCTAGTACTAAGGATGACACTTCTTGAGCGTAACTCATTCTTTCCTCTAATTCGGCATCAATTTGACTTACGTCCACTAATGGAAAGTCTTGTAAATGCACAGAAGAAGAATCCTTTTTGTAGCAATTTAAATCTTGGAACAATCTATCGCTATAAAATGGAGCGAAAGAAGCAATAAGAATACTTACCTTCTCCAAACACTCTTGAAGAGTTTGGTAGGCACTAAGTTTATTTTCACTTCCTCCTTCGGCGGACAAGCCCTCTCCTTTCCAGAATCTTCTTCTTCCAAGTCTTACGTACCAGTTACTTAAGTGGTCTATCACAAATTCTTGAATCGCTCTAGTTGCCTTAGTAGGGTCGTATTTGTCCATGGACTCTTGTACTTCCATTACTAAGGAGTTCAATTTAGAAAGTATCCATAAGTCTAGTTCTGTCCTTTTAGACATAGGTACTTGCTCTTCCATACCAGTAAATTTATCAATGTTGGCATATAGAGTAAAGAAGGTGTAGGTATTTGCCAATGTCCCAAAGAACTTTTTCTTAGTCTCATCTACCCCTGCAAGGTCAAACTTCAAGTTATCCCATGGCGGTGCATTGGAGATCATATACCATCTTACGGCATCTGCGCCAAACTCAGCTATAGTCTCAAATGGGTCAACAGCATTGCCTAAACGCTTACTCATTTTTTGACCATTTTTGTCTAAAACTAGACCATTTGCCAATACATTCTTGTATGCCACTTTTTCCTCCAACATAACTGACAAAGCATGAAGTGTAAAGAACCAACCTCTTGTTTGGTCAACACCCTCTGCTATAAAATCTGCCGTTTTATTGGCCTCATATAAATCTTTATTCTCGAATGGATAGTGCCATTGCGCAAAAGGCATTGCACCGCTATCGAACCATACATCAATCAGATCTGTCTCTCTCTTCATTGGCTTGCCATTTGCCGAAAGCAAAATAACATCATCCACAAAAGGTCTATGCAAATCAAACTCTGGGTTATCTACTGGATTTACAGCCATAAGACCTGCAGCAACAGCTTTCTCTGCTTCTATTCTTAAATCTTCAATAGATCCAATGCAGATCTCCTCTTCACCCTCTTCTGTTCTCCAAATAGGCAAAGGTGTTCCCCAAAACCTAGAACGAGAAAGATTCCAATCCACTAAATTCTCTAACCAATTCCCAAATCTTCCTTCTCCTACATGCTCTGGTTGCCAATTAATGGTCTTGTTTAATGCAACTAACTTGTCTTTTACAGCAGTTGTTTTCACAAACCAAGAGTCCAAAGGATAATATAATATTGGCTTATCTGTTCTCCAACAATGGGGATAACTGTGTTCGTATTTCTCTACTTTAAAAGCTCGATTGTCTTCTTTCAGCTTAATAGCCAATTGAACATCTAGTGACCTGTAACTAGGGTCTTTCTCATCCTCTTCTCTGTAGTTTTTCACGTACTTCCCAGAGAACTCACCCATTCCATCTACAAATTTACCCTGTCTATCTACTAAGGTTAAGGAACCAATTCCGTTCTGTTTTGCAGCGATACTATCGTCTGTACCAAAACTAGGTGCAAGATGGACAATACCAGTACCATCCACAGTAGTAACAAAATCTGCTGTTATTACCTTAAAAGCATCTCCATCTTCTGGTTGGTGGTAAGGAAACAACTGATCGTAACGCATTCCCTCTAGCTCAGAACCCTTCACTTCTTCTAAAATACAGAATGGCAATCCTTTATCACCAACTGCATAGTTTAGATCTGCGCTATCTTTAACTTCATCCTCTTCCTTAAATTGTTTTGGAATTAAGGCTGTTGCCAAATAACAAACGATAGGCTTTCCCGTATATCTATTAAAGGTTGAGACTTTGGAATAATCAATTCTCTTTCCAACTCCCAATGCTGTATTAGAAGGCAAAGTCCAAGGTGTTGTAGTCCAAGCAAGGAAAAATTCATTCTCCGTTCCTGTAATCTTAAATTGTGCTACTACCGTTGTGTCTTTAACATCTCTGTATGTTCCTGGTTGGTTTAGCTCATGCGAACTAAGTCCTGTTCCTGCAGCAGGCGAAAACGGTTGTACCGTATACCCTTTATACAGAAATCCTTTATCGTATAAGCGTTTTAATACATTCCAAACACTTTCTATGTATTCTTTTTCGTATGTAATGTAAGGGTTATCCAAATCTACCCAATAACCTATTCTTTCTGTTAGGTTATCCCACTGATCCTTAAACTTAAGCACATCCTCTTTACAAGCCTTGTTGTAGTCCTCTACGCTTATTTTCTTACCAATATCTTCTTTGGTAATACCCATTCTCTTTTCTACCTGCAACTCTACGGGCAAACCATGGGTATCCCAGCCACCTTTTCGCTCTACTTGAAAACCTTTAAGGGTCTTATAACGACAAAAGATATCTTTAATCGCTCTAGCCATAACATGGTGAATTCCAGGCTTTCCATTTGCCGAAGGCGGTCCTTCATAAAACACAAAATGAGGTTTCCCCTTTCTATTCTCTACGCTTTGCTCAAAGATTCCTTCTTCCTTCCATTTGGAAAGAACTTCTTCTTCTAGCTTTGGCCAATTAATATTTTTATAGCTTGGATACAATGTACGGCTGATTTTTAAGGGTGCAAATATATGGAAAAAAAACCTAAGAATTTAGAGTCCAGAATACTCTATGTGAGTGACCTCATTAACTCAGTATATCAGTATAATGGAAAGGATATGGCGGATAAATTCTTAAAATCCTAACAAATCAATCACTGGATCTGTTCCTGTAATCAACCTCTCTGGATTTTCAAGTAATTCTTTTACTTGGTATAAGAACCCTACAGATTCTCTTCCATCAATGATTCTATGATCATAAGAAAGTGCAACAAACATGATAGGTCTAATCTCTACCTTACCATCTACAGCAGTTGGTCTTTCTACAATATTATGCATTCCTAAAATAGCAGATTGTGGAGGGTTAATAATAGGAGTAGAAAGCATCGACCCAAAAATACCACCGTTGGTAACCGTAAAAGTTCCACCAGTCATTTCATCAATGCTCAATTTATTCTCTCTTGCCTTTAGGGCTAATCTTTTCACTTCTTTCTCAATCTCCCACATGGTAAGAGTTTGTGCATCTCTGATAACAGGTACAACCAAACCTTTTGGTCCAGATACTGCTATAGAAACATCCACAAAATCATTGTAAACCATTTCTTCGCCATCTATAAATGCATTAACTGAAGGCCAATCCTGCAATGCCAAAGCGCATGCTCTAGTAAAGAAGGACATAAATCCAAGACCTATCTCATGCTTTTCTGCAAATTTCTTCTTGTACTTAGCCCTAATATCCATGATAGGCTTCATATCAACCTCGTTAAAGGTAGTAAGCATAGCTGTCTCATTCTTAGCAGAAACCAATCGCTTAGAGATAACCTTTCTAAGTTTAGACATTTTCTCTCTAGATTCTGTTCTAGATCCTGTAGATTTATATCCACCTCCAGATGAAACTGATTTCCCCGCTCCTAGAATTGCTTCAAGTGCATCCATTTTAGTTATACGACCATTTGCACCTGTACCATTCACAATACTAGCATCTACTCCTGCTTGATCCAACAATTTTTGTGCAACTGGTGTTATGTTGCTATTCCCCATATTTGATACAACTGGAGCTACCGCCTTTGGTACTTCCTTCTTTGGCTCTTCCTTTACTGCAACTTTTTCTGCAGTAGGTTGAGCACTAGGGGCCTCTTTAGGCTTCTCTGGTGCTACAGCATCCGTGTCAATACTTGCTATAATTGCTCCTACTTCCACATCGTCTCCTTCTGCACCATGCAATTTAGTAATTGCACCTGCAGCCTCCGCATTAATTTCGAAGGTTGCTTTTTCGGATTCCATCTCCACAAGTGGTTGATCCATTTCTACATAATCACCTTCTTTTACAAGCCAAGTAGCTATTGTTACTTCACTTATTGATTCTCCTGGTGATGGTATAATAATGTCTAAAGCCATTGATAAAAGTTTGTGCAAAGTTAATCATTTTTGTTTATTGGCTTAGCCAATCTCTAAAGAAAATAAATACTATCCACTGGTAAAATTAAAATTTATTTTCATAACATGCTCTTGGCTTATCAGCCAATCTGATTTTCTTTTTTTTGTTTGACCCAAAAAACGAAACAATAATACTCAAGACTTCTAGGACTACTCAGGCAAAAGCAAGACTAAAAATTAGTTCGGTCGGGTGATTTCGGCACTGTCAAACTTCCCAATCTTCCTAAGATTTTCAGTCTCACTTTCTTGTCGTATTCCTAAATGCCAATCAACCAACTGTATTCATAAATGTATTACTCTCTTAAACCTGTTTTGCTTAGCCCATTGCAAACCATTACTTTTGTCAAAAATGGTCAAAGACAAAAAAAATATGCTTAAAAAAATGCTAAGACCCAATAGGGTTCTAAATGCATTTAAGCTTTATTTTTCCTACCATCTAAGCAAAATCACGGGCAACAACATCCATTGGGGCACGCCAATGTCTGTTTCTATTGAACCTACTACTTCCTGCAATTTACGATGCCCTCAATGTCCAAGTGGACTAAGGGAATTTAGCAGGCCTACAGGGATGCTAGACCTTGGTTTTTATGAAACTATAATTGACCAACTGAGCCCTAACTTATCCTACCTTACTTTATATTTCCAAGGAGAACCCTTTCTAAACAAGGACTTTTTGCCTATGGTAGCTTATGCCAATAAAAAGGACGTTTATACCGCTACTAGTTCCAATGCCCACTATTTCACTCCAGAAAACGCAAAAAAAACAGTAGAATCTGGCCTTAGCAAGGTAATTATATCCATAGATGGTATAACTCCAGAAACGTATAAGAAATATAGAATAGGTGGGGATTTGGACAAAGTATTAAGCGGAACGCAAGAACTTATTAAGCAAAAAAAAGAAGCAAAATCAAGCACACCGCATATAGTATGGCAATTCATTGTTTTTGGTCACAACGAGCACGAACTAGAAGAGGTGAAAAAGATGGCAAATGAATTCGGGGTAGACGAATTAGCCATTAAAACTGCACAGATTTACGATTTTGCAAATGGCAATGACCTGCTGCCTGAGGACGAAAACTACAGCAGGTATGTAAAAGACGGTGACTCCTTTAAAATCAAAAACAAATTACTGAACCATTGCTGGAGAATGTGGCAAGGATGCGTCATTACCTGGGACGGACTTATAGCACCCTGCTGTTTTGACAAAGATGCAGAACACCGAATGGGTGACTTAAAAGAGAAATCGTTTAAAGAAATTTGGTTAGGCCAACAATACAGGGTCTTTAGAGGAAAAGTACTGAACAGCCGAAAGAACATCGACATCTGCACTAATTGCACAGAGGGCACGAAGGTTTGGGCCGAGATTGAGTAACATTGAACCAAAAAACAACAAATTAATTTGAAATTAACATATTTAACCTTACACTTGCAGTGTGGTTCGTTGGAGCCAGTCCGAAAATAACGGAAGCAAAATCACATCAGAAGGCTCGAAAACTTTTGTTAGAGTCAAATTCTGAAGCATTTTATTACAACATTTCTCAAAAAATTAAAACAATACATAAACGTATATGTACGATATATTAACATTAAACGACAAGAAAGTCGCAGAACTAAAAGAAGTTGCTCAAGAATTCAACATTGAAAAAATTGACAAATTCAAAAAACAAGAACTTATTTATAAGATATTAGAAGCACAGGCAGTAAGCCCAGCTACAAACAAGAAATCGGAAGATCCTAAACCGGAAGAGAAGAAAGCAAGGAACGAACCTCGTAAGAGACCTCCTAGAGCAGAAAAGCCGGAAGCAAAAAAACCGGAAGTAAAGGAAGAAGATAATAAGGAGACAGAAGAAAAACCAGAAGAGAAGAAAGAAGAAGGTCTTCTTATTCCCAAAAGAAGAAGGTCTAATCCAGTAAACAAAAATCAGAAACCAGAAAACGACAAAACTAATCCAGAAACGGAAAATAAAGACTCGAAAGAAGAAACTTCACAAAAACCTAGGGAAGAAAGAAATCAAAGACCTAGAGAAGATAGAAAACCTAGGGAGGAAAGACCTCCAAGAGAAGAAAGACCACCAAGAGAAGAAAGATCTGACAGACCTCCAAGAGAAAAAAGAGAACACAGAGAGCACAGAGAACAAAAGAAAAAGAACCATTTACCTGAATTCATTGAACTAAATGGAGCTGTAACTACGCAAGGGGTCCTTGAAGTAGTGCAAGATGGATATGGATTTTTAAGAAGTGCAGACTATAATTACCAACCTTCTCCAGACGATGTTTACATGGCACCAAACCAAGTAAAACAATATGGTCTTAAGACTGGAGATACTGTAAAAGGTACCATTAGACCGCCTAAAGAAGGGGAGAAGTATTTTGCTTTTGTTCAGGTGGAACAAATAAATGGCAAAAAACCTGAATCAATGAGAGACAGGGTAGCTTTTAAGCACCTTACACCATTGTTCCCAGATGAGAAATTAAACTTAGTAGACTCTCCTACCAATATGTCGAACAGAATCATTGATTTGGTTTCCCCTATTGGTAAAGGACAAAGAGGATTGATTGTAGCACAGCCTAAAACAGGTAAAACAATGTTATTGCAAGGAATTGCAAATGCCATTGCAAAGAATCACCCAGAGGTTTACATGATTATTTTATTAATCGATGAAAGACCAGAAGAAGTAACTGAGATGTCAAGAAACGTAAATGCAGAAGTGGTTGCTTCTACATTTGATGAACCAGCAGACAAGCATGTGAAACTTGCTAATATCGTTCTTGAAAAAGCAAAGAGACTTACAGAATGTGGTCACGATGTAGTAATCCTATTGGATTCTATCACAAGGCTTGCAAGAGCCTACAATACAGTTCAACCAGCTTCAGGTAAGATCCTTAGTGGTGGTGTAGATGCCAATGCATTACAGAAGCCAAAGAGATTCTTTGGAGCAGCAAGAAACATTGAAAACGGTGGGTCTTTGACTATATTAGCTACGGCCTTAACTGATACTGGATCAAAAATGGATGAAGTTATCTTTGAAGAGTTTAAAGGTACAGGAAACATGGAATTACAGTTGGACAGAAAACTATCCAACAAACGTATTTACCCTGCTATTGACATTGTAAACAGTAGTACACGTAGAGACGACTTATTACTAGATAAAGAGATCAATCAAAAACTATGGATCTTACGTAATCACCTTGCAGACATGAACTCAGAAGAAGCAATGAGCACCATGAAGCAATACATGGCTGGAACCAAGAACAACGAAGAATTCCTAATTAGTATGAACGGATAAAACATTTGGCTTAGCCAATTAGAAAAAGGCAGACCTAGTGTTTGCCTTTTTTTGTGCCATGGGAATTGAGTTATCAAGCCCAAATACTATAATTTGGAAATTTGCAATTAATAAATAACATTTGACCATGGAGACAAGCAATCTAGAATTGGCCTACACCAAACTATCAGACAAATTACACAATTGGTTTCTTACTATAGTGGAAATGTTACCTAACCTATTGATAGCATTTCTAGTTATATTATTTTTTCATTTTACGAGTAAATGGATTACTAAAATAGGCACTAAAGCTCTAAACAAAGTTTCTAAGAACTAAACCATGAACAAACTCGTTTCTAGGGTTGTTGGAATATCTTTTTTAGTTACTGGATTGTTTTTTGCCTTAGGACTACTTCATTTAGACAAAACTGTTACTTCCTTACTAGCAGGAATAGGTATTTTAGGATTGGCATTCTCCTTTGCCTTTCAACACACCGCTGCTAATATTTTATCTGGATTAATCATTTCTATAAGAAGTACAGTAAATGTTGGTGACCTAATTAGGTCTAACGATCACTTTGGGAATGTTATAAAAGTTGGCCTGCGCTCCATTAAGATACTAAATGTAACAGGACAGCATGTAGAAATCCCGAATAGACTATTTCTAGACAATCCATTTCAAGAATATTCTCTTACTGGTTTCAGAAGAATAGACATCCTAGGAAAAGTAAACTTCAATGAAGATTTAGCCTTACTAAAGGAAAATTCCGAAAATGCAATGGCCGAATTTGACTTTATATATGAACCTAAGAAGCCTAATTTTGTTTACAATGTATTGAACAAAGAGAAAGTAGATTTTACGCTTCGAGTTTGGATGAATTTTACCAGTAACGATGGAGAATTCCTAAATGCTCGTAGTAATTGCTTCGTTCGCTTAAGCCAAGTTTTTAAGGACATGGGAATAGAGATACCAAGAGATGAGGTATTCTATATAAAAAGTGAAAACACGAGCTCAGGAACAAAGGTAAATATACCTAAAACTGGAAATAAATAAAGGGTTGTTTGTCTGCACTCATGGTTTGAATTATAACAAAGACTACGGCAACTACTACAAGAACTTTAAGTACAACAGGCATCCTTACAAAAGTATGCTTATACCACGTCTTCCAAGACGATGGTAACCAATGCACAACAAAGCCAATCATCATAAGAATCAGAACCATTCTGTAAGAATATAGAAAGGTTCCAAAAATAGACAAGTCCATGTCTGTTCCTATTTTAACAAGCATGTTTTCTGCTCTTTCAAGAGCGATGTCATTTGCCTCCTTCGGGTTTTGATGCAGGTTAGATCCTGCCCTAAAGAAGACTCTAGTAAAGGTTATGAAATTAAAGGTTAAAAACACCTTCCAAGCATGGGTAACCCATAATTTGGAATTCCTATAAGGACTTATTTTTTTCCAAAACTTAGAGACAATTAACCCAAATCCATTTAAGGCACCCCAGATTACAAAGTTCCAACTTGCACCATGCCATAAACCACCTAAGAGCATAGTTATGATTAAATTTATATTGGTATCTATCTGCTTCTTAAATGAAGGGAAAAGCATGCAAAAGACGATAATGGAGATCGCTATTGCAGCAAATATTCCAAACAGCCAAAGCTCGCCAAAGAGTAAAACTACAAAAGCACAGATAACTCCAATCATAATGTAAGAACCAAAAGTTCCTTCTCTATTCCCTCCTAAAGGAATGTATAAATAATCTTTAAGCCAACCAGAAAGTGAGATATGCCATCTATGCCAAAAACCGCTAAGACTACTGGCCTTGTAAGGAGAATTAAAGTTAACCGGTAATTTGAATCCCATTAAGGCTGCAATACCAATGGCAATGTCCGTATACCCGGAAAAATCCAAATAAACTTGCAGGGAATAAGCATATAAGGCAAACAAGTTTTCTAAACCTGAAAAAAGCAGAGGGTTTTCAAAAACCTTATCGATGAAGTTATTTGCTAGGTAATCCCCAATGACCATTTTCTTCAAAAGTCCATTGAGAATCCAAAATACTGCCATTCCAAATTGAACCTTGGTAAGCTTAAATGGTTTGTATATTTGTGGGATAAAATCTGCTGCTCTTACAATTGGCCCTGCCACTAACTGAGGGAAGAAGGAAACGTAAAACCCAAAATCAAAAATATTCTTTACGGCTTTTATCTTTCTTCTATAAACATCTACAGAATAACTTATTGTTTGGAAGGTATAAAAGGAAACACCTACTGGCAATAAAATCTTATCTATCCTAAAAGTACTTCCCGTAAACTGATTGGACCATTGCGCCAGATAATCCACCACCTGAATATCGGTACCAGCCATGTCATTGATAAAATCTGCGAAGAAGTAGGAATATTTAAAATAAACTAGAATCCCTAAGTTGGATATAACACTAAGAGTTAGCCACAACTTCCTATTGAGTTCTTTGTTGCTTTTCTCTATTGCCTTCCCAATAAAAAAGTCCACCAAAGTAGAGAAGATTAGTATTAGAAAGAAAAAGCCACTTGTCTTAAAGTAGAAAAACAAACTAACGGCAAATAGGAATAAACTTCTTAGGTTTAATCTCTTATGCACCAAGCATAACCCAAAGAATACAACAAGATAGAATAGCCAAAACTCTTTCCCTGTAAAGGTAAGAGGAGATTCTTGATTAAAAGAAAAGATATTTTGGACAAACTCAAACATCAGTTCCTTTTATCTGCTATGTAGTCTCCATATTTTTGCATTAGCGCATTAAAAAATAAATCACCCATTAACCTATACCCTGCTGCTGTAAAATGAATTTTATCCCTTTTCATCTTTCCATTTTCCACCCAAGTAGGAGCAGAATTCAAACCACCCATTATCTCAAACATGTCCCAGTATCCCGCTCCATATTTTTTACTCATGGCCTGCATAGATGCCTTAACTTGCAATCCTTTTTTGTTTAAATATCTACGCCTCCTAATTAATTTATAACTATCGTTATTCGTTGTAAAAAGTATTGCTATGTTGGGACAAGTAGATCGAATTTTTTCTATTAATTCACCGTAATTACGCTCGTAAGAATATCTTGTAAAATCACTTTCATAAGCATCGTTAATTCCTATTGAAAACACAATTAAATCTGGTTTTAAAAATTTAAGCTGCTCTTCTAATTTACCACAGCGCAAATAGGAAGGAACTGAGGCCCCATTAACTCCTATGGCATTGTAAATAATATCTGGCTCATCATTCTCGAACAAGAATCCATAAAGAACAAACTCAGATTGCAGAGAATCCAATTTGTTTAATTTCATCTCAAATCTTGTTTGATTAGAGCTGAAAAAATACTCCGTAAATCCCTGGGCATGATCCTCTACTTTGTAATCGTATGGAATATCTTCCTCTACAATTAGCTCATAATACTGTTCTCCAAATTCATGAAATACCTTTACACTTTTATAATAATATGTTGGATGGTATTTACTTACTAAGTTAACGGAAATTGAAGCAAATGTGTCGTAAGAAGTAGCTGTAATCCCAGTCATTCCAAATTCACATTGATGTCTTAAAACAGAGTTCCTGCAACCAGCCCACTTCCCAGAATAATTCACAGTATAAGAACTTGGATTATTTGTTCTAGCCGCTTTAAATGGAAAGACCAAACCCCTAGAAGGATGAGCGACCTTTGCAATTCCTTGCAAATGTTCTCTAACTCTACTCGTTAAAATATCAGCTTGAATATGTGAACCGCCAAAATGAACCACATTTAGCTTTCCTTTACCATAGGAAAGAACAGAATCCATTTTTTCGAAAACAGGATCAAAGAGGATACTATCTCCAAAAAACTGCAACCTATTGTGTTCTTTTTTAACATAACTATACTCCGGAATTTCAACTGGAAAATCCTGTCCATTTAATACTAATGGAACAAAGAACACTAAACTAAAAATCACCCTTTCAATTCCCCTCATTTAAACTTATCAATCTTTGCTTCATTTTGTAAATAATGTATTCATTCTCTATAGTTTCAAACAACATTCTTGCGATTGTATTTGCACCTTTCTTAGTAAAGTGAATACCATCTGAACTGCCCAGTTTAGGTTTGTTGTTCTGCCATACTTTCATAGAATTATTCCCTCCCATTGCAGAGTACATATCCCAATAAATCCCACCCGCTTCTAAAACATTTCTTTTCAACTCTCCGATTACAGTTTCTAAGTATGGATGCGTTTGGGTTACACCACCTTTTGAAACTTGCATATCGGCTGGGCCAATAAATAGAATAGTTGCTTCAGGTCTTATCTCTTTGAAATGCTCAATTTGTTTTTTCATTTTCCTACCATACCATTCCGCTTTCTTTTTAGAATGAATAACAGGCATAACATTGCCACCAAATTCCAAAATAATTAACCTTGAATTTATCGCAACAAGTGATTCTTTAAGTAAAGTTTTATTAATAACACTAAAGAAAGTGCCTGATGCTCCTCTCATTGGGACATTATCTAAGTAAACACCTTTTTTACTTTCTAAACTTATTCCATAAACCTCGCTTAATGAATCTCCCTGAAAAGAGAAAGAAGCTTTACTCTGAAAAGTGTCAAAACTCCAAACACCCATTTTTATTCCATTAGAAAATGGAACAATAGAAAATTCTTTATTACCTCTATTCCCCGATGCAGAAACATTTACATTCCCTTTATATATAACTTTAAAAACATCAAACTTTTTAACTCCTTCGGTAGACTTTTTCCTTGCTCTAATAGAAACAGTTGCTGTTTCTGCGGAGTCAAAAGAACAAACCGTGCAAAGGGGACCATATCTATAGTGCTTAGCACGGAAACTTAATGGCCCAAAAGGGACTTTCCTAGACCAATTATCACTAAAAAAATGAGAAAGATTATAACCTGGTGTCAATGGTTTAGGGGTGACAAAACCGGGTCCATTCCCTCCCCATAAAGCTTGAAACCTTTCTCTTAAATAACCGGTAATCCTATCCATCTCGATTTGAGAATCACCATAGTGAAGCACATGTGCAGCAGTGTCTTTTATACTTAAGCTATCCATTTGCCCGAAAAAGACATACAAAGCAATCTTTTCTTTATCAGGGTGGTATAAACTAGCTGGATTATCTACATCAAAACTCTCATACAGCTTTAAACTATCTAAAATAGACATCCTCTTAGCATTCCTTAGTGCTACTCTTATAGAATCTTGTCTAAATTTAGCAATTTCTTCTACTGTTCTTTCATCCTTTACTTTCTTTTTATAGAGCTGCTGGAAAGAAGGATAGTTAATGGTAAAATTAGGTGCAATATTAATTTCACCTTCGGGAAACAAGAAAGTAATCCCTATTAAAATTAATAGGGAAATGAATAAAAAACCGAGGACTTTAAATGGTTTCAAAATTTGATAACGTTTAATCTAGTCCCAATATTACATTATGATTACAAAGCCAATAGGACTCTTCTGCTTTAACTAAACAATTAAATCGAGAAGACGCTGCTGGACAGACATTATAACTTCCTTTCATAGAGCGAATATAAAAGTTATTGTCGTTCAGATTTACATTTGTATAATTAATAATTATTTGATCAATGCAATTCAATTAGGATGTAAACAAAAAGGCCTAAACCAACTCTGTCATTTTATCGGTAAACGATCTTATCTCATCCCTGTTGTATTTGTTGTCGCTTTGAATCCACAATTGCAACATATAAACCAAGTTTTCCTCTGGAGTACCTTCTTCTTCAACTTGATCCTCCCCTTCTTCTTCCTCCTCTTCATCATCTATACCTGCTAGACAATTTAACTCAAACTCCTCCTCCTCTTCTAGCAACTCATAGGTTAACCTAATTGCTCTAATCATGAGAGGGTCTTTTTCTAATAAGGCTTGTAACCTAAGCTCTTTTAACTGAGCTACTACCTTTTCAATATCGATGCCATTTTTTTCAATTTCACCAATTAAATCCTGTATTTCTTTGTTTGCTTTAGAAGATATCATCCTTTATATATATAAGGGCAAAAAAAGGCTTTTTTTATGACTTTTCCTTCCATCTTTCACCTAATTTTATTGAATACTGCACGAATTTCTCAAACTCCTCTTTATATGTATCCTCTGTAACAAGGATACCGGATTCATTTACATTAGTTTGAGTAAAGCTAGATTCAAAGATTTTTGAGCTAACAACAGAGGACAAATTCAAAAAATTAATCACTTTCCCAACGACGGTAGACATCTGAATAGCAGGTATTTTACCTCCTCTTCCCGAACTTACTCCACCAAATACAAATACTTTTTCATCATACAAGTCGCTGTTCCCACCACTAGCCGTTTGATGCACTAGATTAACAACTTCTGCACTAGGAAACCAATTGTACTCCGGACTGTAAATAATTATAACATTTGCCTCAGCCATTGCATTAAACACCTTTTCTTGAAAACTAGTAAGACTCTTTCTATTGAGATGACCTCCATTGAAAAAAGGAAAATCATACTCTCTGAAATCAACTAAACTAACTTCATGGTTTCCATGTTTTCTTATTTCTCTTTCCGTTGCCTTTGCAAGCCTTAACGTATTGTTTCCTTCCCTTGAAGAACCCGAAATTATACAAAAATTCATACCTTTAGTAAAACACAAAGTGCTTCTTTTATCTTTCCTTTATTTAATAAATCAACTGCATCCCATTCGCTCTTGCCTAAGGAACCCAATTGTTGAACTTCCTCCTCATTCGGTATTTCTTCCAAATTACCCAACTTCCCTAAATCATTTCCAGTAAGAATTTTACTATTTCTAATCTTCTCAGGCAATGAATCAATACCAATACCCAAAGTTGTTAAAGGTTTTTCCAATTCAAATATTGCAGCACCATTTGCTCTGCAATACCAATTCCCTCCCATTCTTGCCACAAGATCAATCTTTTCTTGATCTACCTTGCCATTTTCCTGAAGTATATCTTCGTTGAAGTGCATTACTTTCACCTTGCAAATTACAAGATTTCCTGCTCCTCCATTCTCACCCAACTCTTTCACTTCTATCACATCACATTCCATCTGAACAGGAGATTCCTTCACTCTAAATGGACGCACAGTCTCCGATTTCAAAGGAGTAAACCCAGCTTTTACAAACTCATCTACACCTTTTTCATATGGTGAGCTTGCAAGTGACATTTGATGAACCATGGCATGATTTACTACATTTATCACCACTTCCGAAACCTCTTTCACGTTTTTATAAGTATCCTTATTTTTCCCTGTCCTTCCACTTTTTGCAGGAGAAAAAATAGCAATAGGAGGATTCGCACTAAAAATATTAAAGAAACTAAAGGGTGCAAGATTCCTGTTACCATCTTTATCGACAGTACTTGCAAAGCAAATCGGCCTAGGCCCTACTGAGCCCAATAAAAGGTGGTGTACCTCAGGTATACTTATATCTTGTAAATGTACCGTTTTCATGGTCGCAATTTAGTTCAATTATCCCAAAATGGACTTGAAAAAAAAGATTTCATTTACTTTATACCCGTTTATTTATTCAAGTTCCCCGTTTATCAATTGAATACAATGAAGCAGAGCAATTAGCGTTATCGTAATATAGCATGAAGAAACCATTATTTATATTATTATTTATTACAATCATAATCTTTAATTCATGTAAAAAAGAAGACTTGCCTTCACCGGAGAACAGGCCAGCGAGCATTGAAATGGTTATCCCAATTACAATCGAAGAAGAAGACACTACCAGATTAGGACTTTACCTTGAGAAGAAAGTTATGAAGGGCAACAAATCAAGCACATTAAAGAGTATTTCTTCTAGTATTAAGTCTCCTTAAAATAGGATGAATAAATACGGAGAGCATTATTATAGTTGCACCAATGTAGAAATAGGTATTTAGTACTTTGTGCTCACTAAAGAACAAAGCTGCCATAATAATTCCATAAACTGGCTCCAAGTTAATAACCAAATTTGCCACAAAAGCTGTGACATGTTTTAAGGCATTTAACTCGAAAACAAATGCCAAAGTTGTACAGAAAATACTAAGCAATATTAGATAAACAATATCCCAAGTTCCTGGGATAAATTGAAATCCTGCTAAAGGTACAATTGTTGGAGCCAAATTACCCATTACAGGAATAAATAAACTAAGGAACAAGAACCCACTTATCAACTGTACCGAGGAGGCGGTCATGGTATTTTTACCAGGAATCCATTTCTTATTTAATACAGAGAAGACAGCAGCAATGAAAGAGGAAAAAATACCCCACGCAATTGCCATGTTAAAGCTTAAGGCCATTTCATCTTTTGGCTTAGCCAAATACACAAAATACAATCCTAGGAGCACCAACAAACTGATGGCAAACTCTTTCCTTTTAAAGTTAGACCTAGTCATAATAGGCTCTAAAATAGCAGTAAACATTGTTATTGTACCAAAACAAGCCAAGGTAAGAGAAGCGCTATTTCCAATTTTTATGGAGCCATAAAAGGTAACCCAATGTATTGCGACCAAGACTCCAATTAAGGCAAAGCGCAAAAAATCTTTTTTGTTAAACTTTTTGAAAGACCGTAATACTCCAGGAACAAAAAAATAAGCCACACCAGCAATCCACATCCTTTGCCAAACCAGATTATACTGATCCAAAGTAATGAGTTTTCCCAATATTGCAGTAAATCCAAAAAGGAAAACTGCTAAATGTAATTGAAGGTAAGGATGTTTTACTTCTTCCACCGTACAATTATAATCTGTTTTATATTAAATCAGATTATATTCGTGGCTCATGATTCGAAACAAATTTATAATATTACTTACCATGAGTCTTTTTTTTACAAACTGCAAGCAACATCAAACTACTAGTTTGGGATCTCACTACTTCAAAACCTTTGAAAACAATAGAGAAATGTACCTTGACCTTCCAGACTCCTCTAGATTTGATGCATGGGAAAAAGATGTTCATTCAAAATATAAAAAATACAAAATTAATCACTCTAAGTTAAAAAACTTAAACTTAGAAAACGTGACTATCAAGATTATTTGCGCAGCATGGTGCTCCGACACAAGGGAACAAGTCTCTTCCTTTATAAAAATTATGGAGACTCTAGATATCCCTAAGGAAAGTATAAAGTACCATTTTGTAAATAGAGAAAAAAAGGCGCCTGGTGACACTTTTGTAGAAAAATACACCTTTACCAAAGTCCCAACCTTTGTGTTTTTTAGAGGTGCTTTAGAAATAGGCTCCATTATAGAAACTCCTGCCGAGACTTTGGAAAAAGACCTTCTTTGGATTCTAGGAAAGAAAAAACAATAAAAAGCTCTTAACTAATTGTACTTGCACCCTCCGTCTCTCTTTTGCCCAATGGCATTAGAATAACATAAAACAAAGAAAAAACATACAAACTTGCTTGACGCTCAAGTAGGGACTCGAACTGCATGGAGATGAAGAAGAGCATCAGAAATGCAGTAGTAAGAATGTGCCTACTCTTTATAAAAGGGAATAAGAAGACAAGAAGTAATACAACAAGAGAAACAATGCCACTTTGCAGTCCAATTTCCAAAAACTGGTTGTGCGGTTTTTTTCTCGTCTCGATAAGCAATGGTGACTTATCAAGCTCATATTGAACCAGCATTTCATCCTTCACATCTCCTATACCAACACCCTTAAATGGATTCTTTTCTAATACCTTCAGTGCCGTTTTAAAAGCCATGATTCTCTGTGTATTTGAATAATGGTTAGGATAAGTTCCCTCCATATATGTTCTCAGGTCCTTCTCAGTATCGTAAACTCTATTTCTAAATGAGGTAGAAAAAAAATAGGCAGCTACTAGGCTTAATACCATTATTCCAAGAGCAATAAATCCTTTTATTGATTTGTTTTTTATGGTATAAAACAGCAATAATACTCCAGCAGTTAAGTAGAACGAAAAAATCCCTGTCCTAGCAGCTAGAATATGTATCATAATAAAATTGGCCCCAGCCAAAAAAGCAAAAAGATATTTCCATTTGTTCTTTTTAAGTTTATCCAAGAGGTAAATCCCCACAAAAATCGAAAGCGCATTAAAAACACTAAATTGAATGTGGTAGATCTTGCCTAAGATAGGAATAGGTTTGGCATGCAAAACCATCGCGTTCAATTCCTCAAAATTTAGAAAATAATGAATTGTGCTTACCAAAGCATTCCCAAAAACAACCAATAGAAAAGTCATTAATAAAAATAACCTTCGTTTGTCTCCAAGCTTTCGAACCAATGGCAGTGAGAAAGGCAGTAACAGAAGAGGTAGCTTCAGAAATAACTTCGCCATTGCTTCGTCTATGTTCTCAGAATAAAAATAGCTCATTACTCCTAGCCCATACATCATGAAAAATAAAAAAATGTACCTTTTGTCTTCCTTTGTCAACTCCTTAAGGTTTACCATGGCATACACAAAGCCCATTCCTATGGCAATCCCTATACCAAAACTACTCAAGGACTTTGCCCAAGGAAGGGTAATAAAAACCACCATGGCACCAAAAAGAAATACTTCTCTAGATATTTTTGAAAATAAGGTCAATTCTCTTGAAGTGGACAAAAATAGGCTTTTTAGCATTTTCTTTATTGGTTTTTGAAATGGAATTGTTTGCTTTGTAACGTAACTATATTCAAAGTAGTATAATCCATGAACAACAAAGAAATTTCTGCTGTTTTAAGTCTCTACGCAAAACTTGCCGAACTCCATGGCGAGAACAGCTTTAAGACTAAATCTTATTCCAACGCGTCCTTCCAAATTAATAGAAGTACTGAAAAATTGGTCGACTATGATGAGCAAGAATGGCTTTCTATTCCTGGCATAGGAACGGGACTTGTTCCAAAATTAATGAGCCTCGTTTCTACAGGTACCTTTCCACAATTAGACAATTACCTAGAAAACACGCCAAAAGGGGTGCTGGCAATGCTTCGAATAAAAGGCCTGGGAGCTAAGAAGTTACTTGTCGTTTGGAAAGAAATGGGAATAGAATCCGTAGGCGAATTACTTTATGCTTGCAAAGAGAACAGGCTAAAAGACGTAAAAGGATTTGGAATTAAAACCCAAGCTTCCATCTTACAACAAATCGAATTTATGTATGCTAATGCCGATAAGTTCCATTATGCCACTGCACAAGAAGAGGTAAGCAAAATTTTGGCAGAGCTAAATACCATTGCAGGTAAAATACATGTAAGTACTTGCGGCGCTCTTAGAAGAAAAGAGATAATTTTAGATAAAATTGATTTCCTTTATGCAGGTGACAAATCTGAACTTGAAAAATGGGCTCAAAACAGACCTCAGGACGATGATTTTAAATTCCCTATTGGTATTCATCACTGTGAGGACAAGGATTTTATTGCAGAGTTAATACAAAGAACTGGGAACAAGGAATTTCTCGAATCTACAGGGTTTGAATTTAAAGAATACGCATCGGAAGAGGCCTTCTTTAAAGAGAAGAGCCGTTCTTACCTTCCTCCAGAATGTCGTCATGGTAGGGAGTATGAAAAAGAAGTAGATGCTAAGAAATTAATACAATACGAAGACTTAAAAGGGGTGATTCACAACCACAGTACCTATTCGGATGGTTTGCATTCCTTAGAAGAAATGGCAAGTTTTGTAAAGGAAAATGGCTTTGAGTACTTTGCTATTTCCGACCATTCCAAAGCAGCATTCTATGCCAATGGTTTATCAGAAGATAGAATAATCCAACAGCATAAAGAGATTGATGTTCTTAATTCAAAAATGAATGGCTTTAAGACCTACAAGTCTATCGAGGCAGACATCCTAAACAATGGCGACTTAGATTACGAAGAGGCAGTATTGAACAGCTTTGATTTTGTCATTGCCTCTGTGCACTCTAACCTTAAAATGGACAAGGAAAAAGCTCATGCTCGACTTATTAAGGCAATTGAAAACCCTTATACTCGAATCCTAGGACACCTTACCACAAGGCTCTTGCTTGCAAGGGAAGGTTATCCTATAGACCACAATTACATTATAGATGCCTGTGCAGACAATGGTGTTTGTATAGAGCTCAATGCAAATCCCTACAGACTAGATATCGATTGGCAATGGATTCCATATTGCATGCGAAAGGATGTACTTATTTCCATAAACCCAGACGCACACAACAAAGATGGTATTTTTGATATGAAATATGGTACGGATGCAGCCCGTAAAGGATTACTTACAAAAGAAATGTGCTTGAATGCATTAAGCCAACAGGATTTTGAGAAATGGGTAAACAAAAATTGAATTGACAATTTTGGAAACCTTGAATTTTATTAAAAGCCTTACCTTTGCCTTAACAACAAAGAAATCATGAATTTAAAAACAAGTCTATTCACACTTAGTATTTTACTCTTTATTGGCTGTAGCCAAAAAGAAAATTTCACACATACCATAACTTCTACTGAAGGCATAAACGACGCTGATATAGCCTACGTACAAGCAGATGGCAAAAACATTGTGCATGATTTAGATACTGGAGATATTCTTGTTAAAAGAATAGATGGAATGATACAAGTAGCAGTTAAAGATGGTGGTTCTACCACTATATTCAACGATGTTCCAGCAAAGTACATTAACCTAGATGCAACAGTAGAAGTTACTCGTAATGTCTTTCAAGATTACTTTCCGGAAGAGTGGGAGCCTATGAGAGGGAAAAGATTTACCACTCTTTACATAAAAAGCAACATGGATAACCAAGTCTTTTATATGAAAGTTGTGCGCACTGGAACAGATGTAGAAATAGCAAAACACTCTGAAGATTTTTAAGACCCTTTGAAAGTTTTAATCCTGCGATTTAGTTCTATAGGAGACATTGTTCTCACCACACCAGTAATTCGTTGTGTTAAAAAACAATTGAACTGCGAGGTACATTTTGCAACTAAGAAGAGCTTTACTTCTCTCTTAGAATCGAATTCCTATATAGATAAGGTTATCCCTCTACAAAACTCTTTTAGTGCATTCATAAAAGAACTAAAGAAGGAAAAGTACGACTTCATCATAGACCTACATAGTAATTTAAGAACTAAAAGAGTAAAACTGGCTTTAAGAACTAAAAGTAGCAGTTTCGACAAACTCAATTACACCAAATGGAAGTTGGTAAAACTAAAAAAGAACCATTTACCAGACATCCATATCGTTGATAGATACTTAGAAACCGTTCAAAAACTTGGTGTTAAAAACGACAAGGAAGGATTAGATTACTTTATACCAGCTGGGCAAGAATACAAAAAAGACTTACCCATAAATTACGAGGTATATGCCATAGGTGGCCAGCATGCTACGAAGCAATTGCCTATGAATAGGATTATTGAATACTGCAAAAAACAAGAGGCTCCAATAATTCTACTTGGTGGAAAAGAAGACATAAATATAGGTGAGCTAATTGAGAATGCATGCCCAAAAGTTACAAGCCTTTGCGGTAAAACAAGCTTAGGGAACTCAGCATCAATTATTAAGTACAGCAAGAAAGTCCACACACACGATACTGGGATGATGCATATTGCAGCAGCATTTAATAAACCTATTGTTTCTATTTGGGGGAATACTGTTCCAGAATTTGGAATGTATCCCTATTACAAGGACCAAGAAGAACCAGTAGGGAGTAAAATACTTGAAGTAAAGGGGCTTTCCTGCAGGCCATGCTCAAAAATAGGTTTCAATGTGTGTCCAAAAGGACATTTCAAATGCATGAACGACATTCAATTTTAACATGACAAAAATAAAACTGCTAGAACACTGCAAGAACCTTGTGGGATCCAACATGCAAGAGCTCAAAGATGCAATAAAGGACTACCAATCTGCAGCAAATAATGAGACCAAAAGCACTGCAGGAGACAAGCACGATGTTGCCAGGAGCATGGCTCAAATAGAAGTAGAAAAACTAAGCAGACAATTGGCATTAGGGATGCAGGACTTAGCCAATTTGAACAACATAAATACAAAAGTAGTATTCAAGAAAATCAATACTGGCGCACTTGTTAAAACGCCTACCTTAAACCTATTTCTATCTGTAGGTTTAGGCAGAATAGAAATGGATGGTGTAAATTATTTTTGCCTTTCTTCATCCGCACCAATAGCTTTAAAAATTATGGGTAAAACGACAGGAGACTCCTATGAAATGAATGGAGTGGTTAATGAGATAATAAAGGTGGAATAACAACAAAATTAAACTAACCTACTCTTCCACAAAGACCCTTTTTACTCTTGCAGAAATCCCAGTAAACACCTCATAAGATATGGTTTCCATATCCTTCGCCAATTGATTCAATTGAGTACTGTTTTCAAACAAAACGACTTCCTCGCCTTCTTCACAATTTATAGAAGTTAAGTCTATCATACACATATCCATACAAACATTCCCTACTATTTTGCAAGGGATCCCTTTTACGTAGACCTTCCCTCTTCCATTGCTCAAAATTCGTTTTATCCCATCTGCATACCCAATTGGGAGGATACCTATAGTCATTCCCTTATCAGCAATAAAGCTTCTTGAGTAACCAATGCTCTCCCCTTTTTTTATTTTCCTTATTTGGCTCACTACCGTCTTTAAACTCAGCGCACATTCCAAGGACTCTTCTCCTCCTGTAGGATCAATACCATACATTCCAATACCCAACCTCACCATGTCAAAGTGAGCTTGTGGAAAACGTAAAATACCCGAAGTATTACAAAAATGTCTCATAGAGTCACTTTCAACCAAAGCACTTAATTCCTTAAAGCTATTTATTTGCTCCATTGTAAAATCATCGAATGCCATTTCATCTGCAGCAGCCAAATGTGAAAATACAGATCCAAGAATAATATTACTATTTTCAGATATTATTTTATTAGCCAGTCCAATATCCTCTTTCTCAAGTCCCAAACGTTTCATACCAGTATCTAGTTCCAAATGTATTCTTAAGCTTTTCTCTTTTGTTTCACGCTTCACCTGTTCCAACAAGCCTAAATTATATACCACTGGCTCCAAATGGTACGCAAGACAAGAATGCAATGAATTTGCATCTGAGCTAAGCACCATAATTGGGATACTAACCCCAGCTTTTCTTAATTCTATTCCTTCATCTGGATAAGCTACACAGAGATAATCTAGTTTCTTATATTCTAGAAGATTCGCAATTTCATGAGTTCCACTGCCATAGGAAGAAGCTTTCACCATAGCCATGAGCTTTGTTCCCTCCTTCAGTATACTCCTAAAATAATCTATGTTTTGAGATAATTTATTCAGGTTAATTTCCACATAAGTACTATGCACTTTTTCCTGCAAAACTGAGGCAATCCTTTCTAATTTAAACTTCCTTGCTCCTTTTAATAGAATACGTTCATTCTTGAATTTTCTTAAGTCATACACCGATAAAAACACATCTACCGAAGGGTAAAAATCAGAATCAAAATACTTAAACTCATTTTTATATAGAGTAATCTCCTCTCCTATGCCTATTACCTTTTTTACTCCTATTTGTCTAAAAAGCTTCCCCATCTTTTCATAATCTTTTTTAGGGCTTATGGAATAATCAAAATCAGAGATTAATACGGTATAAGACAAACTCTTACCTTGCCTTTTCATAAAGTTGAGAGCTATTTTCAAAGAGTCCATATCTAGGCTATAGCCATCGTTTAGAATCTCACAATTATTAATACCCTGCAATTGCTCTAGTCGCATATTTAATGGCTGAATAGAAGGCAAATTTTCTCTTATTTTCTCCTCTGATACACCTAGCATTTGAGCAGCTGCAATGGCAGTTTTAATATTCTTTATGGCTGTATCCTCCTGTATAGGAAAAATATAATTGTCCGAGTCAATTTTAGATGCTTGAATAATATCGAACCTACCTTTTGACATTCCATCCTTTATCTCCTTCTCTTGAACAACAACTGTTTTACATGTGGCAAAAAGCTTTTGTTTCTCTCCAAACTTTTCTTCTTTTGAACGAAAACCAGATGCATGCGCCGTTCCAAAATGAGTGAACACACCATGAGTTGGCAGTATCATTTCCTGCAACTTAACCATCTCTCCTACTTGAGAGATACCAGCTTCAATAATTGCCAGAGTATGGTACTCTCTTATTCCTAGAAGAGATAAGGCAACTCCCAATTGAGAATTATAACTTTTTGGACTTTTGAAAATGGAGAAGGATCCATTGCACAATTCTGCCAACCAATCCTTCACAATAGTCTTTCCATTACTTCCTGTTATTGCAACAACTGGTATTTTAAATTGCTTTCTATGTTCTCCTGCAATCGTTTGCAATGCTAGTAGGGTGTCTTTCACCACCAATGCATTCGCACCTTTAGGCACTGCTGTCTTTTCTGAAACTAGAAAAAGTTGCACTCCTTTACTCATTACTTCCTTACAATAGGAATGTCCATCGAAGTTGGGACCTTTTAGTGCTACAAATAATGCTCCAGAAGAAATAAAGGCTTTTCTACTATCTGTTATTATGTCCAATGGAAAAACATCAGGGAAAATCCCAATAAGTTCACCACCAAGCAAAGGCAATATGTTTTCTGTAAGTAATTGCAAAGAGCTTCAAAAATAGGTGATTTACTATAAAGTAGAATCTTTACTTCAATTATTCTTAACTTGCCCACTTACAAACCATGAGGGAATATATCGTATACATCTTTGTACTTCTCCTTTTTTCTTGCGTACATAAGAAAAGAAGTAATAGAATTAAGCCTGAACCAAGTTCTTGTTCTTGCAAATACGCAAGTTACAATATGGTAAAATGCGATACAACAATCTTTTCTACAAAAACAAGGTTATACTGGCAGTGGAATTGCGATTCATCCTGGCTTACCTTCGAAACAAAGAAAGGTACGAAGAGAATAATTCAAACCTTTAAAGAAGATGAGTTACCTAAAACTGAGAGTATAAGACCTCGTTTCATTAAAGAGTTTGATTCTAAACTTTGGTTTAAGCAACAAAAGGTCCCTGGCTGTTGTTACCCGCCGTCCCATTTTTTATTAAATGCAAAAGTTGGAACTACTTTATGGGAAGTGCAGGAGGATCTATTTGTGCAGGAGAATCAAGAAAAGAATCTGGTTTTTTATTTTTCTGATACTACATTTACCCAATTAGTTGCATTTGATTTAATGAAAAATAAGAAAACAAATTACACGATCCCTAAGAATAGAATTCTTAAAACATTAAAAATGGCAAAAGTCCCTTTTGTTTCAGAAATATTTGAGAAAAGTAGAATAGTTAAATCTCAAGTTGAAATGTATTACAATTATTACAAAGAAGATGGCAGGAAACAGTGGGTTAAGGATACCATCCAATTTAAAATAGGGCAATAAAAAAACCCATTGTTTCCAATGGGTTTTTAAATTTAAAAATCTAAAAAGTAATTTATACTACTCTTACGTTGATAGCGCTTAATCCTTTTGGAGTATCTTCTACTTCATAAGTAACTTTATCACCGTCTCTAATTTCGTCTTTTAATCCGTTAAGATGTACAAAAACATCTTTGTTTCCTTCGTCTGGAGTTATAAACCCAAACCCTTTCGAGTCATTGAAGAATTTTACTGTACCGTTATTCATTTGTTATTATATTATAAGCCACAAAGATAAGCTTTAATAATCGCAACCAAAGATATTTCAACAAAAATGTTTATTACAGCCAAAACGCAGTGCCATCAAGGGATTCAAGGCGAAAAAACTTAAAGAGATCTACTCATTTTGCGAATATTCTCAAATTAACACACATTTAAACCCCCTTTTTAATATGGATTTCTGACATTATCTTACGGTTTATATTGTTATTTGGGAACAGTAAACTCTTCCTTTTTCATCCATTTTATCAAAAAGTCTGTATTTGTAATCTTTGCCAAATACACATTTTTTGTATTGTTAAAGGCTGGGGAGAGTAATGCATCTTCCTTTACCACTGCAACAGGGTCCATGTAATTTGAATGAATAAAATGCAAGCCAGCGCTATCAATATACAAAAAACCGACATGATAATCGAAACCTATCATGTAAATACCTGGCTTAAGTTTTGTTTGAATTTTTCTTGCTGCAACACCAAAAGAGTCATTACTATATTGAATAATCTTGTCTGATGGAGCAACCATCTTTAATCCAGTAAGCGCTGCTTGTTGTGCCATCTTATACCTATTCACATTCATTCCAAAGTGCTTTAAGGTTGTTGAAACAAAATAGCCACAAGCTACCTTTCCTTGGTTAGGGACATTCGTATGTCCCCCAAAAGTTCAAGGTGTCCCATACCAATATGGGAAAATATTATAAACTAAATTCATAGTGAAAAACCTTTCTACAGAATCTATCTTTATTTTTCCAGCATTATAATCTGAAACCAATTTGGCTTTTTTCACAGCAAGACTAGCAATAGTCTCCTTATAGGTTGCCATTGGCTTCGTTTTATTCAATGTGACTTCCTCTTTTAAAGGCAATTCTATAATATCTCTCACAACAGTTCTATTTGCATCGTTTACCACTGTTATATTATTTCCATTGGAAGATTCCTTAGCAGAACTATTACATGAAATGCAATAAATAAGCAAAACCACCGCTAACATGTAATTTCTCATCTTGTTTGAGTAACGCACTATTAATTGTAATATTGTGAATCTAAATGGAGATAAAATACCTTTCCAATACAGAAATCAACAAGGACCTTTGGGATCAATGCATGGATGAATCGCACAACAGTCTTATCTATGGGTACTCCTGGTATCTTGATTCAATGGCAGACAATTGGGATGGTATGGTCATAGGCAATTACGAAGCAGTATTTCCCTTAACCTACCGGAACAAGAAAGGAATAAATTATCTGTATCAGCCTTTTTTCACACAGCAACTAGGACTTTTTTCCAAAGACAAAAACGTAATCGTTCTAGACATGGTGTTGGATGCTATTCCCAAGAAATTTAAGTTTTGGGACATCCAATTAAACGGCTCTTTTGATAGTATTAAGTACAAGTTAAAAAAGCGCATTACTTACCACATAAATTTAATCGATTCTTATGTAACTATTAAGAGTCGATATAATAAGGATGCATTAAAGAATATTCGCAAGGCAAAAGCAGATGATTGGATTTTAACAAGAACCAAAGATTACAAGATAGCTTTGCAAGATTATATGTTGGCATATGGAAACTTGAACCAAAACATTCTAGAGCAGGATTACTTAGACCTTTCCAAAGCTCTTAAGCAATGTAATGAAAGAGATAAGGTCTTCATTTACATCCTTAAGAATGCAGTAGGAGTGCGGATGGGTAGTGCCATTTTCCTAAAAAGCAAAGGTGCTATTCATTATATTCTAGGCGCACCCACGGAAGAAGGTAGGAAATTAAATGCAAGTCATGTTCTGATTGATCGAGTTTTAGAAGAACACGCTTCCTCCAACTTAACTTTTGATTTTGAAGGGTCAGAGATCCCCTCCGTTGCCTCTTTCTACAAAAAATTTGGTGTAAATGCTTATACTTATTTCGGGTTAAAGGTAAACAGACTCCCTTTCCCACTCTATCTTTTAAAGAAGTAGTTATTTCATAATAAACGGATTGTGAGAATAAATTCTCTCAATCATTTCTACTACCTTGAGCCCTTCTAAGGCATTTGTAGTAATAGATGTTTTACCTTGTAAAGTTTCAATAACGTTATCAAAAATGTAATTGTGGTTTGCTGCAGACCCTTTGTACGTGCCATAATCATTGGCTGGATTTGCCGGAGGTAATACTGGCATTTCGTAATCTTTAATGTTACAATACTCCACTTCATTCATATACTGACCACCAACCTTAATTGTTCCATTCTCGCCTATTACAGCGATGCTGCTTTCAAAGTTCTGTCCCCACACAGCGGTAGAATAATTAATACTACCCATGCCTCCATTGATAAAATCAAAATTTACAAAACCACTATCCTCGAAATCAGTGCTGTTTTCATGAATAAAATCCTGGAAATTTGTTTTAATGTTAGTGATATCCCCAAACAACCAATACATAATATCTATAAAGTGACTGAACTGAGTAAACAAAGTTCCACCATCCAAGGCCAACTTACCTTTCCATCCTTCCTTTTTATAGTATCTATCGTCTCTATTCCAATAACAATTTATTTGGACCATGTAAATGTTCCCTAAAACGCCACCAGCGATAAGATCTTTCATCCACACCGATGGAGGAGAGTACCTGTTTTGCATTACGCAAAACACTTGTTTAGATTTCTCCAATGCCCTAAAAAGGATTTTTTCGCAATCTATCTTATTCAGAGCCATTGGCTTTTCTACCACGAGATGCTTACTTGCTTCAAGCGCCTTTAATGAATGTTCAGCATGCAGACCATTTGGAGTTGCTACACAAAGAACATCAAAGTCCTCTTTATCAAGCATTTCGTTTAAATCTTGGTAGAATGGTACTAGAAATTTCCCTGCATCACATTCTTCCTGTGACTTTGTATCACATAGTGCAACTAGTTCCGCATCGGCATTTCTAGTAACCATCTCTGCATGTCTTTTACCAATATGCCCAGCACCAACAACCGCGAATCTAATTATTTTTAATCCTTCCAATTTTATTTAGTTTTAGTTAGCTTTCCTTTATCCAATTTGTAAATATCATCACAAATAGACAAGAAAGATTGCTTGTGTGCAATAATAAGAATAGTATAATCTTTATTCAAAAGTTTTTTAATCGACTCTTGAATTTGTCTTTCATTTTCCTCGTCCAAAGCTGAAGTTGCCTCATCTAGCACCAATGTTTTAACATCTTTATAAAGAGCTCTTGCAATACAAATTCGTTGTTTTTGGCCTTCTGAGATAAAAGATCCGGTTTCACCTAAAGGAATGTCCAAATTTTGTTCCCACTCGTCAAAAAAGATATTCAAAGAGGCCTCTTTCAGGCAATTTATCATTTTACCCTTGTCTACATCTTCCCGCTTTTCCCCTAATGCCAAATTCTCCCATAAAGATCCATTTAAAATAAATGGGTTTTGACTTACATATGCAATTTGACTTTGCCAATTTTTATAATTGTTTTCGTTTACCACATTTTCATCTACACAAACAACACCTGAATTTGTCCTAATAATGCCTGTTATAATTTTGAGAAGTGTACTCTTCCCATTCCCTGACTCTCCATAAATCCCAACTGATCTTCCTTTAGGAATAGTTAAATTTATTCCTTGAAACAAGTCACTATTATTGTCCTCAAATCTAAATCCGACATCCTTCAGTTGTATTGAATCCTCAAATCTCAAATAATTCAAATTTGCTTTTGCATCTTCCTCCAAATTAATTTCCTCTTCCAGAACCCTCTGATAAGTTTTTAAACTCATAAGAGATGCCAAAACCTTGTTCAATGCAGGCACCAACCTAAAAATAGAAAGTGCAAAAAGCGCAGCTAACAACCTAGTACCTCCTACATTCTCACTAAAGAAATAACCATAGATTGAAAAAACAACAATTCCAAGTACAGCAATAATTTCATTAAATCTCGATGGAATATATTGATACAAAAGAGATTTCAAGTTAGAATCTAAAAAACGACCAACTGTGTTCTTATATCTAAATAAAAAATGACTTTCAACGTCATTGAACTTTATATCCTCTAATCCTTGTAAACCAATATTAATTCCTTGGATCGTTTCTGCTCTATACCCATCGGACTCAACTCCTAACTTATAAAGTCTTTTCCTCGTATACTTAAAAACAAAATACAAAGAAGGAAGCATCACAAGCAATAAAACCGCAAAAACGAAAGGATTAAATAAGAACACTAAACTTACAATTAATACGATTGCAATGAACTCTGTAAGAAATGTAATAAATGGGAAAATTATTCCATGTGATAGTTGGAAGGGGTAATAAATAAGTTTGTCAATCATTTCTGATGTTCCTACTTTAGCACTAGATAAGTAATCCTTAGACAAATACTTAGAATACAATTTCCCAGCATAGTCTGTAGCTATCTCAGCGCATTGATCTTTAATAAACTTCCTAAACCACATCCCAAAGATATTCTTTAAAACAAAAAAAATAAATATAATCCCAATTAAAAGTATTAAAAATTGCCCTTCTGTTTCCAATCCAGTTATTTCGTAAACCCATCTCAACTTGGAACTCTTTTGGAGGAAGCTTTTATCAATGGTAAGCACCAAAATAGGTACTGTTGCCCCTAAAGCAATGAGGTCTGCAAGCCCTAATAAAGCAGAATACACTAGCGCTCGAATGCCTTTCCGCTTCTGCTCCTGGTTTAACAACAGATTGAGTTTTCTATAAGTCTGTACGATTGGGTTACTTTCCATTTCTTTAATAAAGAAATTACTACATTTGCAGTCGCAAAGAAAGGTATTTTATTCGTAAATATAAATGCAAATCACAGGAGCAATAATTACCAAAAATGAAGTTTCAAATATTGGAGAATGCATTCTTTCCCTTCAAGCAGTATGTGATGAAATAATCGTATTGGACTCTGGTAGTGCAGATAACACCATTCAATTAGCACAGGAATTAAATGCCATTACATACACAGAAACATGGCAAGGCTTTGAGCACGCCAAGAATAGATTGAATCAATTGGCAACTATGCCTTATGTTTTAAACCTAGATGCGGATGAGCGATTAAGTCCAGAATTAATAAAATCTATTCTGTCTATAAAAGACAGTTTAAGTGGAGCCTATGAAATGAATAGATTAAACAACTATTGCGGTTCATGGATAAAGCATTGTGGTTGGTACCCGGATAAAAAAACAAGACTATTCCCTAAATCTACAAAGTGGAAAGGTGGTGTATTACACGAATACCCTGATGTTTCTAAAGAGTCTCTTACCCATATAATTGGTGATTTACTGCATTACACCTACCCAACATATGAAGAGCATTACAACAAACTGCAAGAGTATGCTAGCCTTGGGGCAAATAAGCTTGAGGGTAAAAGTAAATTTTACTTGCAATTCAAATATTGGCTTAGCCCATTGTTTAAATTTATTAAGATGTATGTGCTTAAGTTAGGATTCCTTGACGGCAATGCTGGTTATATACTCTGCAGAACCAGTGCAATAGGGCAAAAGAGAAAATTTCAAATTGCCTTGAACAAAAAAAGCCTTGCTTAGTGCAAGGCTTATTTGCAATTAAGAACTATCTCCTAAAGTGCATTTCAATAGTTACCAAATCTTCCTCTAATGCCAATATAAGGGAAGTACTGTTTAACTCTATAATCTCCCAGACTTCATCGTCCACTATGATTCCATCACCATCCTCAATTATTTCATATTTCCCCTCCTCTGTTTGAGGATCGTCTGGATCACATTTTGTTGCACCTTCATCAAATACAAGAGTTGTACCAGCTTTGAAAATCCACTTATTGTCTTTCTGACATGCCTCCAGAGCAGACCATAAACTTTGTCCCTCAAATTTCATATCAGTTCCTGTCCAAGTCCCAACAATTGATGAATTTGATAAAGGAGTCCCTTCCTCTTTCTTACAAGAATTAAAAATCATGGACGCGCCTACAACCATAGCTGCAAGAAATAATACTTTTTTTGTTTTCATAATTATTTTATTTTTCACAAACCTAACCCTCAGCACAATGCCATTTTAGTATTAAATCCTGCCACGCGATTAATATTATTAAAATATATTGATTAGAGTAAAAAAAATGAGCGAACCCAACAATATAATTACTAGGCAATTCCTTCGAGCTTATTATTTGCAATTATTGCAAATAATAATTATCCCAGAATTGATTTGTGCAAAAAAAATGATGCAAATTTTATTCACTTTAAGAAAACAAGAGCCTAAATCGATTGAGACTTATTTCTTTAATTCATAAATACAAAAAATAAAGTTTCCAATAAGTTTTTGCAGTCTAAGGGTTATCCTATATCTACAACGGATTAACGGAGTTTGTCTGAGTGGTCTAATTGATGACGGAAAATTAATAAATTTTTGTCACAACTAAATTATAAATTTAGGGTGCTACCTTGGCAAGGTAGTGTCGAGACGAATAAATTAATTTATTCGTCTCGATGCAGACTTCAGCAAAGCTGAACGTCGGCATAGGAGTTATTAAATATTATGTTTTATGTTTATATATTATATCCTCCTAAATTCAATAAGTATTACATTGGACAAACCAACAGTTTTGAAAAACGATTATTAAGACACAATAGTGGTTATGAAAATTATACAAAAAGTTATATCCCTTGGCAGCTTATTCTTACAATCGAAAAACCAACTAGATCATAGTCAATGATTCTCGAAAGAAAGCTTAAAAACTTGAGCAAAGAAAGACTTTTAAACTTTATTGAAAAGTACAAAAAATAAAATGCTAAATATGTTTCTTGCAAACTAAGGGTTACACTATATTTGCATCGGATTAACGGAGTTTGTCTGAGTGGTCTAATCCTGACGAAAATTTTCAATTTTGTCGGGATTGACTTTAGGTGATCATCCATTAATTTCACGGAGAGTTGTCTGAGTGGTCTAAGGTGCTACCTTGGAAAGGTAGTGTAGGAGCAATTCTACCGGGGGTTCGAATCCCCCATTCTCCGCAACAAAGAAACAAGTGTCATTGATTATTAGCAATTTATGACACTTGTTCTATTTTAAGTGTCGCTACAGTTGTCGAATTAATTGAGTATAATCTAGAATTAGCGCAATAAGAACTATTTTCTCTTAATCATAAAAGATATCAGGAAGATTAATTATTTCATTTTTGAGGTTTGATAGTTTGCATTATATTTTTACTAATTGTTAATAATACGAAATAAAACACACAAAAAAATTCTCGATTTGCTTAGATTTGCTTAAATTTAAATTAATGATAAAAGTTGTAGAGCTATTTGCTGGTGTTGGTGGATTTAGAATTGGACTTGAAGGATATCCTAAAAGTAAAAAATCTAAATTTGAAGTTGTATGGAGCAACCAATACGAACCTAGCACTAAAGCACAACATGCAAATTTAGTTTATGAGACTAGATGGAAAAACTCTAATCACTGTGGAGATGACATATCTAATGTTAAAGTTAAAGATATTCCAGACCATGATGTATTAGTTGGAGGATTCCCTTGTCAAGATTACTCAGTTGCCACAACCTTGAAGAGAAGTGATGGATTGATTGGTAAAAAAGGGGTTTTGTGGTGGCAAATTCAACGCATTTTAGAAGGTAAGAAGTCAAAAAAGCCAAAGTATCTAATTTTAGAAAATGTAGATAGGTTATTAAAATCTCCTGCCAACCAAAGAGGTAGAGATTTTGCAATGATGTTGTCTTCTTTAAATCAAATTGGATATGCAGTTGAATGGAAGGTAATTAATGCAGCTGAATATGGTTTTCCTCAACGCAGAAGAAGAATTTTTATCATCGGGTATCACAAATCTACTAATGCTTATAAAAAACTAGCGAAATATAAATCTAAGGATAATTGGTTATTAGAGGAAGGTGTTATGTCTAAGGCGTTTCCAAGTTTTAAAGCTAATGAAAAACTGATTCATGGTGTGCTTGATGATGATTTGGTTGAGGTATCTAATAATTTCAATGTAGGCGAAAAGAACTCTCCCTTTCTTAATGCTGGTGTAATGATAAATGGTGAGTACTTTTCTCATAAGTATATCCCAAATTATAATGGTAAATACAAGCTACTTAAAGACATCTTGATACCAAATAAAGAAGTTCCTTTGGACTTTTTTATTGATAAATCAGATTTAGAAAAATGGAAATATTTAAAAGGGGCAAAAAAAGAATTAAGGTATAACAAGGCAAATGACTTTCATTATAATTATGCTGAAGGAGGAATGAAAATTAAAGGTTAGAGCAGAGAAAGATGTTAGAAGAATCGGGGCATATGATGGATTCATTGAAGAAATGGGGAGAGGTGGAGTAAGTTAGACAATGTCAAGTAGTAATATAAAATAACCGTGGTTAAAACCTCAAAAAAATCCATGTAAGAGATTCTATTCTTAATACCTAAAGCCTAATAAAACGTTTTTCTTTTAGGGGGTAGCCTTCTTATAGTGCTATATAACCTAGACGATATAAATGTGTCATGCAAATAACCAACACCTCAGTACCCACATACCTTAAACACCGTTTTTTACTTGGTCTTTCCAATCTTTCTTTATTTGTATTAAAATTAGTAACAATTGTCATCAA
>Ga0206130_10000045_pt1 | contig 218653 bp, 218 predicted proteins | sample Helgoland_Spring_9_FD_148637 | JGI IMG/M metagenome (GOLD analysis project Ga0206130, IMG submission 148637) | Pelagic subsurface seawater microbial communities from Kabeltonne, Helgoland, North Sea - Helgoland_Spring_Bloom_20160512_1 | ecosystem: Environmental > Aquatic > Marine > Epipelagic...
TTTCTTGATTACATGCCCGTAGATCATGCTACTGCTCAAGAAATGGGTAATAACATTACTAATCCATCTGCAGATAATAATCAGAAAGAAGTTCAACTCAGAACATTACAAACTGCATTTACGATGGTGACGGATCAGATCAATCATTATGACCGTGAAGTTGCTAGAGCTCTACGTTTGTTGAATGATAAAATCAATCTAATTAGCCGCGACTTTCAAAGCCACCAAGAAGAAGCAGAAAAAAATACCAAGGCTATCGAAGTTAATTTGAGTGGTGGTGGTATTGCTTTTTTAACAGCTGAGCCCATAGAAGCCAGAACACCTTTGACCGTGCAGATGGAATTAAACCCATCAGGTGTCATTATAGATACCATCGCCAATGTTATTTCTTGTACTAAATCGCATTCAGATAAAGCAGAAACATCTTTTCATATCAGGTTAGCATTTGCCTATATGAATGAGACCGATCGCAACCTACTCATTAAGCATATCTTGTCGCGACAAGCCGAAGAGCTTAGAAACTCAAATAGCAAATTAAACCCAAAGTAAATAAGCCTTAACAATGACGCACGCGATCCTATATAGTTTTCGCCGTTGTCCTTATGCAATGCGTGCAAGGCTCGCACTAGCAGTAAGTGGCATTCAAGTTGAAATACGTGAGATTACGCTTCGTGACAAACCTCGAGCAATGCTTGATTTATCGCCAAAAGGCACTGTGCCCGTGTTAATCACCCCTGATGGCACATTAGTAGAAGAAAGCCTTGATTTAATGTATTGGGCCTTACGCCAGTCTGACCCAGAATCATGGTTAGTAACAGCATCTCAACAGGTCACGTTAACGCGTCAACTTATTCAGCAAAATGATAGTGAATTCAAACAGTACCTTGATCGATATAAGTATGCCGATCGCTACCCCGAACACAGTGAAATATATTATCGCCAACAGGCTGAAAAAACATTAGTAATCTTGGAACAAAATTTAGCCATTAATGGCTGCTTGGTATCAGAACATATTACCCTAGCAGATATGGCAATATTGCCTTTTATTAGGCAGTTTGCCCTTGTCGATAAAGATTGGTTTGATAGTTCGCCTTCTTACCCCCTGTTAAAAGTCTGGTTAGAACAGTTTCTTAGCTCTGAATTGTTTGAAAGTATTATGCCTAAGTTCTCGCCTTGGCAAGATGGCGATGACATTATTTTATTTCCATAAAACAAAACTTTTAGCTTTTATCACGATAGCGTAACCATTTCTCGAAACCAACAACGCTGTAGATAATAAGCCCGCCGCCTAAAATAAATACCCACTCAACAATGCCGATTGGTGCTGTCCCAAATAGTTGATTCATCGTAGAAGAATAGGTGAACACTAACTGTAGAAAAGTCATTGTGACAACACCTAGGATAAGCCAAGGATTTGAAAAAACACCTAAGCTAAACATGGAATAGCATAAAGACCTGCAGTTAAAAAGATAAAAAAGTTCGCCAAAAACAAACATATTCACAGCCATTGTCCGAGCTACTTCAATACTCTGCCCATGAGATAAACCCCACTCAAACAGAGTAAATGCCCCCGCTAATAACATGATACTGACAAGGCAGATACGCAAGCCCAATTCAGGCGTTAGCACGGGTGTTTTTGAGTGCCTAGGCGCTCGTGCCATAATACCCGGCTCTTTATCCTCGAATGCCAACATTAAGCCTAATAGCACTGCTGTTGTCATATTTATCCATAAAATCTGAACAGGTGTGATCGGCAATGTCAGGCCCGCGAAAACAGCAACCAATATGACTAAACCTTCCCCAATATTTGTGGGTAACGTCCAAATAATAAATTTTACTAAATTATCAAACACTGCTCTACCTTCTTCAATGGCAGCTTCAATAGTTGAAAAATTATCATCTGTTAGCACCATATCTGCAGCTTCTTTAGCCACTTCTGTGCCACTGACACCCATAGCAACACCTATATCAGCTTGTTTAAGTGCTGGGGCATCATTCACACCATCGCCCGTCATTGCCACAACATGGCCTGATGATTGTAGTGCTTCGACCAAACGCAATTTTTGTTCTGGAGATACACGTGCAAAAACAATGGTTTTTTCGGCTATGTCTACTAATTGCTGATCTGATAACTGAGATAAATCATGGCCACTCATTGCAAAACAATCTGGATCATAATTTCCATCTTCACCTAGCCCTATTTGGCGTGCTATTGCAGCGGCTGTGACCACATGGTCACCTGTGATCATTTTGACTTTAATGCCTGCAAGCTGACAGACTTTTACAGCTTTAATAGCCTCTTTCCTCGGCGGATCCATCATCGCCTGCAGTCCTAAAAAAACAAGACCATCACTCACATCGTCATGCGAGACACTTTGACTGGGTTCAGCCAATACTTTTTTGGCAAAAGCCAACACGCGCAACCCTCTTGCCGCCATTTCATGTAACTGTTGTTGTACACGTTCATGATCTATAGGTTCAAACTCACCCTTGTCACTATAAACATACTGACAACGCGATAACACACTTTCCGCTGACCCTTTGACATAAATAATGGAAGTAACACCTTGGTGATGTAATGTCGCCATATATTGATGCTGAGATTCAAAGGCTAACGCATCAACACGAGGAAATTCTTGTTCTAATATTTCTGGTGACATCCCGCCTTTAACAGCGGCCGATATTAAAGCTGCTTCAGTCGGGTCACCCTCAATAGCCCATTGCTTACCGTTCTCGACCAAGCGAGAATCATTACACAACATGCCAGCCTTCAAACACTCTGTCAGCGACGAATGTTTTGACATTTCTAATAATATGCCGTTTAGCGTTACTGTACCTACGGGCACATACCCAACACCTGAAAACTCATAACATACATCGTTCGCACAAACCTCAAGAACGGTCATCTGATTCTGCGTTAAGGTACCGGTCTTATCAGAACAGATCACCGTTGTACTACCTAAGGTTTCAACTGCCGGCATTCTACGAATAATGGCATGTCGCCGTGCCATTTTATTCACACCAATGGCCAGCATGATCGTCATTGCTGCGGGAAGGCCTTCTGGTATTGCACCCACGGCTAGAGCAACAGCAGCCATAAATGTTTCAAGTAAGGAATCACCATGAAAAACACCGGCCATGATAGTTAAGCTGGCCAGTATTAAAATAAGCCAAAGCAAGGTACCGCTAAACTCAGTTATTTTACGCGTTAGTGGCGTGGCAAGTGTGTCTGCACTGGAGATAAGAGCATTTATTTTACCGATTTCTGTATTATCACCAGTAGCAACAACTAAACCCGCCGCTGTACCATAAGTCACTAGTGTCGATGAATAAGCCATATTGAGTTGATCGGCTAATACAGTTTCCTGAGGTAATATTTCCGGCTGCTTCTGTACAGGGACTGATTCACCCGTTAAAGCGGACTCATCAATTTGCAGCTCACGGGTTTTCAACAAACGTAGATCTGCTGGTACTTTATCGCCAGATTGTAATAACACCAGATCACCAGGGACTAGTTCTGAAGAAGGAATACGAAGCTTTTTGCCTGCTCTCACTACGGTTGCTGACCCTTCCATTGATAGTGCTAAGGCTTCAATCGCTTTTAAAGCACGAAACTCTTGAACAAAACCAACAACGGCATTGACTAAAATGACACCAAAGATGACACCACTATCGACCCATTCATGTAATAAGAAGGTCACAATAGCAGCAGCTAGTAGGATATAGACGAGCGGCTGGTGGAACTGCTGTAAAAATAAAATTCCGGGGTGCTTACCTTTTTTTAAGGTCAGTAGGTTGGGCCCAAATTGTTGCTGGCGGTGCTTTATTTCAAAAGTATCTAGGCCCTTATTACTATCAGACTCAAGTAATAATTCAATCTCTTCTTTTGGAAGATGATGCCAACGATTGAGAAGCGAGGAATACATTTTTTATTCCCAATCAAATCACAATATCGACGACTTGATGCAAGTTGCCATACTTTTGATTCATCATGATTTCTGCGTCAACATGCTGTCGTCCTATTTGAAAACCTAAAGCGCTAACATTGGTGCTTTCTATGGCAAACATAGTTTACCTCCGTAAACCCTGTTCTTAACAGCTAGTTCTTTATCTTAATAGTCTGATACGGGTAGCTCAGTTACGGGCACTTTGTCTTAGCAACTGAGTCTTGCAAATCATAATATTGATACAAACATATCATAGCATCTTCGTTTGCTGCCTCGACATCCATATGTTGCAGCACTTTTTGCCAAAGACTAATGCGTTGTGAATCATCCACTGCTTGATCTGACTGTCCTTTTTTAGCTAACCAAAGACCAGTACCATTAAAGCTATAAACAGGTAATAAGTCAGGACGTTGGGAAGCTGGCACAATCTTAGGATTTAGATTGTCCAAAATTAAAGGCTCTGAATTTGGTTGATCGTAATAACCCACAATCATATGTGCTTGATTAATGGTTAAGGCTTTAACATAGGTGAGTTTGAGTTTGTTTTCATCCATGCCCATTGCGGTCAGCGTAAAGTATTTAGCAATGGAAAAGTCTTCACAGTCCCCCCCTTTTGTAACCAATGTTTGCAAGGGTGTCGCCCAATAGTCTTCTTTTTGCCAATGGATAACGTCATCAACAAAAATTAATTGATTCACAAAGTCATTCACTTTGGTCAGTTTTTGTCTATCCGACCAACGTGATCCTGAATCAATCAGTTGTTTCCACTGAGTAACACGCTGACGTGTGTCAGGAGCAATACCATCATCGACTATTTTAGGCGCTGATGAACACCCCACCATCAAGACTAATAATAGGCTGATTAAAAATTGCTTCATTAGCCTTCACCCAGATTTAAATAATCACTGGCTTTTTCTATCGATGATAAATGAGGTACTACACCCAAACAAGGTACTGGAATAGTCTGTTTCAGTGTACTAATGATTTCCTGAGCTTGTGGGTTCTGTTCAATGCTATTAGCCACCCAACCTTGGATAGGCAAGCCTGATTGTTCTACCGCTTGTATCGTTAATAAAGCATGATTGATACAACCTAGTTTGATAGCCACAACGACAATGACTGGCAATCCTAAACGAATCGCTAAATCAGCCATAGTTAACTCATCATTGAGCGGTACAAACCAACCTCCAGCACCTTCGACAATGACAGCATCAGCATCTTGTTGGAGAACACAAAACTGTCGTTGAATATATGTAATATCTATTTCGACACCCACTTGCTTAGCTGCAATATGTGGAGCTATAGCGGGTTCGAATGCATAAGGATTAATAGTTTCATATTCTATTGGTTTAGAACATTGCTGCTGTATGGCCACAGCATCATCATTCCTCAAACCCTGTTCCGTAACATCGCAACCACTGGCAATGGGCTTCATGCCAACAACCCTTTTACCCTGTTTCTGCAAGTATTCCATAACAGCGGTACTGATAACAGTCTTACCTACTTCCGTGTCTGTACCTGTGACAAATAGACTGCTCATTGCTTTATCAGAGTCTTTGAATTTGACTTATAGGGATATGAATACTGCCATCTTGTTGGTGACTTTGCTTTGCCTGTGCACCACTCCAAGCATGACCATAAATCACTTCATAGCTAGCAGGTAACAAGCCTTCTTGACGAAATTGTTCATAGTGTTGTGACACCTTTTTAAGAGCTTGTTTTCCTGTTAATCCAGGACGACGGCCTGAATTGACATTACGAGCACCCAAGACTTTCAAATCTTTCATCAATGCTAAAGCCGTATCATAAGTCAATGTATATCGATCCATGTCTAAAACCGGCTCAGCCAGTTTGGCGTTCATCATTGCCTCGCCAATATCATGCATATCGTAGAATACATTGACATGAGGATAGTCATCGACACTGGCCCATGATTCTCGTAATTCATGCAATGTATCTGGCCCCAAAGTGGTAAAAACACACAGTCCTTCTGGACGTAATACACGTTGAATTTCACTAAAGCTTTTTGCCAAATCACACCACTGCAATGCTAAATTAGCAAACACTAGATCGACACTGTTGTCTGCCAAGCTTAACTGCTCAGCATCACTTGCAATATAAATGGGCTTATTTTTTTGAGGCAGCCACCGTTTAAGGCCATTAGCTTCTTTGTATGCTTGCTTTGCTTGTACCAACATATTGGGTGCAATATCAGCAGCAATTAACTGTGTTTTTGGATACAACTGCCCTAATTGAGCGAGGTTGCGGCCTGTACCTGCACCTAAATCTAAAATAGTCTGTGGCTGTAATTTAACAAAGGACAAGCGCTCTAATAGTTCATCGCCTGTTTGTTTTTGTAGAATCGCAACATCGTCATAATGGATTGCTGCCCTATCAAAAGAATGGGCCACTTTTGCTTTTTCTGGTACAAAAGCCCTAGTCATGACTCACCTGAGCAAAAAACTGATTAATTGCATGCTGACATTCCTCTAGATGAGAAATAAAGGGGGCGTGCCCTGCTCCGCTTAACAGCACTGTTTCAATGTTAGGGTTGAGTTGTCTAGCAAATGTCATCATATCGTTTGGTATTAAGGTGTCCCGTTCACCCAACACCATTTTCACTGGGCAGTCAATGTCGGCTAACTCGGTTCGTAAATCTTTACTAATCAACACATTTAATCCAGCTTTCAATGCCTCATGGTGTGGCGCCTGCACTAGAGATAACCTGTCTGACAATGCTTTTATCGTCTCACGGCCTTGCTTCGATCCACGTGCTTGCAACGTCAAAAACCGCTGTAATGTTTCTGACTGATTTTCTTCAAGTTTATCAGCAAACTCATGAAACACGTCAGCTTGCATTGCACATGACCAATTTTCTGCTTGTACAAAACAAGGCGTCGCTGCCAATAATACTAATTTAGCTACCCGTGCTGGAAAACGGTGTGCAAAAGCCAGACTAATTAATCCACCTAGAGACCAGCCTACAAAATAAGCTTGCGCTGGCAGTTTAGCTGCTAAATTTTCTACTAAAACAACTAAATCAAAATCACCTTGCTGCCATAGACTCTGCCCATGCCCTGGTAAATCCACAAGATGCAAAGTGTAATTATCAGCCAACTTTTCTACCAGTTCATGCCAAACCGTGTTATTCATACTCCAGCCATGCAGCATAACTAAGTCAGGACCCTTTCCCGTTACAGTTACGTGCACAATAAAGTCTCCAATGCTGTCAGTAACTCCACGATATCTACTTCACAATGGTCTGCCGACAAGGTAATTCTCAAACGCGTTGAACCTTCAGGCACTGTAGGCGGCCGAATAACACCGACTAATAGACCTTGTTGCTCTAACGCTTTACCTACTTCAATGGCTTTTTTATCATCACCAATAACGATAGGTTGAATAGCAGTATCTGACGCCAGCAAAGCCAAACCAAGCCCTTGAGCACCTTGCCTAAATTGGGCAATTAAACTGCTTAATTTATCCCTTCGCCATGATTCTTGTTGTACCAACTTAAGACTTTGTAATGTTGCAGCCGCTAAAGCTGCAGGTTGTGCTGTCGTGTAGACATAAGTGCGTGCTTGTTGGATCAGTGTTTCTATTACCACTTCATCAGCGGCAACAAATGCGCCAGCTGTCCCAAAAGCTTTGCCAAATGTACCCATAACAATAGGCCTATCTTGCTGTTCTATATCCCAATGCTCGACACTGCCTGCACCACGTTCGCCAATGACACCAAAAGCATGTGCATCGTCAATGAACAAACCCGCACCCTGTATTTTCGCCAAACGAACCAAATCATTTAAAGGAGCGAGATCACCATCCATACTGAAAACACCGTCACTGACTATCAGTCTATGATTAGCTTGTTGTGACTGCGCCATACGCTCTTCTAAAGCACTGATGTCAGCATGCTGGTAACGTAGCTGCTTCGCCGCTGATAAGCGCCCACCATCCAACAAGGAAGCATGGTTTAGCTTATCTTGAATTACCACATCATCGCGCGTCATCAAGCCATCAATAACACCCATATTAGCCTGATAACCCGATGAAAAAAGTAAGGCCTTTTCTTGGCCAGTAAACTCAGCCAAAGCTTCTTCTAATTGCTGGTGATAATAACTATGTCCTGTTAAAAGATGTGCCGCTCCACTGCCGACACCTTGCTCATCAATAGCATTGATGAAGGCTCGCTTTATCTCAGGATGATTAGCCAGTCCTAGGTAGTCATTACTGCAAAATGATAGAAATTTCTCACCTTCAATAATAACATGAATACCTTGCTCACTGGATCGCGTACGTAACTTGCGGTAACGCCCTGCACGTTGACGTTCAGCTAAGGTATCAGATAATTGTTGAGACCAGGGTAAACTTGCCACTTAAGCTGCTGAAGCGTGTTCACCGGCTTTGGTATCAGTCTGTGTATTGATACCTAAGCGTTCAAATAGTTGTTGATCATGTGCTGTATCTGGATTATCTGTTGTCAGTAATTTCTCACCATAGAAGATAGAATTTGCACCAGCTAAAAAGCACATAGCTTGCAGTTCATCACTCATATGTTCACGACCTGCTGACAGACGCACATAAGACAGTGGCATCATAATTCTAGCAACCGCAATAGTACGAACAAACATGAGTGGATCCATAGCATCCACACCATCCATTGGCGTACCTTCTACTTGCACTAATAAGTTAATGGGTACACTTTGCGGATGATTAGGCATATTGGCCAAACTACGCAATAAACCAGAGCGGTCGGTTAGGCTTTCGCCCATGCCAACAATACCGCCGCTACAAACATTAATATCTGCATCACGTACATGCGCTAAGGTATCAAGGCGATCTTGATAGGTACGGGTACTGATAATGTCACCATAATATTCAGGGGATGTATCTAGGTTATGGTTGTAATAGTCGAGACCAGCATCTTTTAAACGCTTAGCCTGATGTTCTTCCAACATGCCTAATGTAACGCATGTTTCTAGACCAAGATCTTTAACACCCGTCACCATTGCGGCTACACGTTCTAGATCACGATCCTTTAAGTTACGCCATGCTGCACCCATACAAAAACGACTAGCACCAGAATCTTTAGCTTTAGTAGCATTTTCTAACACTTTATCCAAAGGCATTAATGGCTCTGCTTTCACGGCAGATTCGTGATGTGCACTTTGTGGGCAGTAACCACAATCTTCGGCGCAACCGCCTGTTTTTATACTCAATAAAGTACTTACCTGTACTTCATTAGGATCAAAATTAGCACGGTGTACTGTTTGAGCTCGGTACATTAAGTCAGAAAAAGGTAAAGCGTATAGGGCTTCTACCTCTTCATTTTGCCAGTCATGGCGTAATATTTGATCGGAATTAGATAGTTTTTCAGGCATGATAATAGTTCATTTAGGTAAATGGATTAATCTTAATGAGCATGGACTCGCCAGCTACATTTCAACAAAAATTTAAACGTCAACTGACAAGATTATACAGTAATCTAATCATTACACCCTGTCTGCTCTGTGGACAGGACGCTAAAGACGGCTATTTATGCTCAGCTTGTCTTACTGCTTTACCCACTTTTACTCAAGCTTGTCCTCGATGTGCAAAACCCAGTTTGGCTGAGGCACTATGTGGTGGCTGTTTGGTCCAACCACCCGCTAGAACTGTTACTCGTTGCCTATATAGCTATGAGCCGCCAATCGATAGATTAATTGCCGATTTTAAATTTCATGATAAAGTTTTTTTAAGCCGTTTTTTTGCGCAACAATTAGCCGATAAAATAATCTCAGAAAGTCAGCCTTTACCTAGATTACTCATTCCAATTCCTTTACACCAAAACCGTCTAAAACAACGAGGTTATAATCAAGCCAAAGAGCTGAGTCAGCAATTATCTTTGTTGCTCAATATTCCCTATGCAACAGATGCACTCAGTCGTATCCGCGATACAGAGCCCCAAAGCGGCCTACCTCTCGCCCTTCGTCATAAAAATGTAAAGCACGCATTCAAAGCAAACAATAAACAATTACCACCACATATAGCTTTGATAGATGACGTATTAACGACAGGCCATACAGCCGAAATTGCCGCACAAGTTCTACTAGCACAAGGTGTTAAACAAATTGAACTATGGACAATTGCACGTACAATAAGACACTATTAGCGGTATGGAAGAGATTTCACGTTCATTAAGCACTCGTATGCCAAAAGATGTTGAAATATTACAAGCAAAGCTTGACGCTTTTCTACGCATTGCTAAAAACAATGAGCAGAAGCAGGCCAATTTTCAAGAATATGAATTAGCACTGCTTAATAGCTCGGGCTTAAATGACCTACTATCTATCATTTTGGAACAGCATCGAGAACGCTTCCAACTCTCTGAAGTAACACTACTTTTAGTTGATCCTGAATACGAGTTTCAACGCTTAATAGATAACATTCCTACATTAGAAAAATGGAAAGATCATCTTTTTTTTACCGATAATGCAAACGCCATCAGTCAATACTTCACTATATTGAGAAAGCCACGCCTATCGGCGTATTCAAAGCATATTCATCGGCAGCTATTTACTGGCAAACATACATTACACTCAGTTGCTATCTTACCTTTAGTTCGTCGCAAAAAGTTTATTGGTTGTCTCAACCTAGGTAGCCGCAGTCCCAACCGTTTCCAAGATGATATGGGTACTCAATTTTTACAACATGTTAGTGCTGTCATCTCAGCCTGTATCGAAAACGCCCGGTTGCAGGAAAACATTAAACAAACAGGGCTACTTGACCCGCTTACAGGCATCAATAATAGACGGTTTTTTGATCAGCGTATCGATGAAGAAGTAATGCGTTCGCGAAGAAACAAATCACCTCTTTGTTGTTTATTTATTGATCTTGATCACTTTAAGAGCATCAACGACAATTATGGTCATCAAGCAGGCGATAAAGTCTTACAACAAGTCGCTAAATTGTTAAGCGACATTATGCGAACCACCGATGTTTTAGCTCGATTTGGTGGAGAGGAATTTGTGATTTTACTCTCAGAATCAGGGCGTGAAATTTCTTTTGAAATTGCTGAACGTATCCGAACAATCATTGCTAATCATGACTTTGTGATTAGTCCGACTAAAACGCTAAATGTCACATTATCTATTGGTCTCGCTATGATGCATTCTGAAAGTCAAATCAAAAATAGTGCCGATCTATTAAAAGCAGCTGATCAAGCTGTTTACGCTGCCAAAGTATCAGGAAGAAACAGAGTCCATAATGCTAATTAACCTAGGATAATTTTATGCTACTAGCATTTACCATTAACCTCATTCTGATTGTATTGATGGTCTTTATCCATTATGAAGTTCTCTACCAGTTAGCCGACAAATTACCCGACCTGAAATTGAAACCGCGCTATCGGGTTTTAGTTGGCGTTTTTGCTATTTTACTTGCTCATATTGCCGAGATTTGGCTGTTTGCGCTCGCTTATTTTTTTGCGATCCAAATTGAAGGTTTTGGTAGCCTAACCGGGAATTTCGATCATAGCTTACTTGATTGTAGTTATTTCTCCTTCACAAATTATACAACCCTAGGTTACGGTGACATTGAACCATCAGGACATGTTCGATTTATGACTGGCATTGAATCATTGACAGGCTTATTGATGATCACCTGGTCTGCCTCTTTCTTATTTTTGGAAATGCAAAAAAACTGGAGGAAAGACTGATGTTAAATGGGGATGACATGCTAGATCGTGTTAAACATTTACTCGATCAAATAAAAGTATTAGAAGATGAACTCGCCCTTGAATTACAAAAACAAGAGAGCAAAGTCTTTTTCCAATTAAAAGGCAAAAAAGTCGAATTCGAACGTAGTCTTCGTGAAGCACACCGCCAGCTTAAAACAGGTGTTATAAAGTGGCTATTTGGCATAAGACCTATCAATATTATCACTGCCCCAATTATTTACGGCATGTTCATTCCGATAATCTTCTTTGATATTCTTATCAGCTTCTATCAATTTAGCTGCTTTCCTATTTATAAAATCACTAAAGTTCGTCGCGGCGACTATATTGTTTTAGATCGTCACCATTTAATGTATCTCAATATTTTTGAGCGAGCACATTGTATGTATTGCTCTTATGCTAATGGCCTTCTATCTTATGCACGAGAAATTTTAGCAAAGACTGAACAATATTTTTGCCCAATAAAGCATGCGAGAGGAGTATTGGGAACACATGATCGCTACAACCGGTTCTTAGCCTATGGTGATGCCGAAAACTATCATGAAAGGCTCGAAAAACTACGTCAAGAATTAGCTAAGGAAAGTGAGCCTATTAATAAAAAATAGGGCTAGTTATACAACTGCGTAATGTGCTGCCGTTGCTACAAAAAAAGCAATGCCGACCCAATTATTGTTAAGAAAGGCCTGGATACATAGGGCAGGTCTTCTCTCTTTAACAAGTGTTTGCTGATAAATTGATAAGCCTGCAGCCGTTATAACGCCGATGTAATAGACGAGACTCATCTCTAATTGCTGACCAACCAGTATCATGACAAATAAAAAACTGGCCTGAAGCACAGCCACAATCACCTTATCGTCATCACCAAATAAGACAGCGGTAGATTTTACCCCTATCAACACATCATCATCCCTATCGGCCATAGCATAAAACGTATCATAAGCTGTCGTCCAAAATATATTAGCGACAAATAAAAGCCATGCAACTGTCGGCACTTCACCTGTTTGCGCTGCAAAAGCCATAGGGATTGCCCAACCAAATGCGGCGCCCAAATAAACTTGTGGGAAATGTGTGTAACGTTTCATAAAAGGATAAGTTGCAGCCAAAAATAACCCGACAAACGACATCATAATGGTCAAGGTATTCAACATCAGCACCAAGCAAAAGGCTAAAACCCCTAAAGCTGAGAACAACTGTAAAGCTTGATTCGATACTAAGGCGCCAGTAGCAAGCGGCCTATTTTTTGTTCGACTAACACGGCCATCAACTTTACGATCAGCAAAATCATTAATAACACAGCCAGCACTTCGCATTAGAATAACGCCAAGTATAAATATAATGAGCACTTTTAAATCAGGTATGCCTTCCGCAGCAATCCATAAGGCAGTCACAGTTGGCCAGAGTAGTAATAAAATACCTATCGGCCTATCCAATCTCATCAGTTGAATGTAATGTTTTAATGTGTCACTCACGGTCAACGCCACTCCAACTTCGGCAAAAATATTTCATTCACAAGCATAACCTTACCCTGCAAATAAAAATGTGAACGTCTTCCCCATAATTCATCAGGCCGGTAGGGTTCATCTAAAATAGCCATTTCATATAACCACTGCCCAGGTTTCAAACAGGCTATCTCGATGGGTCCCCTTTGTACCGTTGGATCAGTAAACAAGACTTCTCCCAATGATTTGTTACCCAAATTATTAAAGCGATGCTGCATAGCGAGATAAGTGGTTCGAGGTATGATTGTACGTGCATAGACATTTGCTTCATCGCCATCTAGCAATCTAACCTCACGCTGATAACTTAACTCGTTCAAAGATAGTTTTAACTGCAGACACTCATCAACTAAAGGTTTTATCCAGCTATTACCCAATAACTCAACTGAAAAACCATATTGATTATGTTGTTGTAAACGTCTTGTCAACGAACCTGTGCCTGTGAGCCATGATGCTAGGTTTTTAGGCATAAGACGTCGCTGAGGCCGTTGCCATTTAATCAAATTATTCATCAAATCATGCCGCTCTTTTATACATGTCCAAAATCGATTTTATGCCCAAACCATCTATTAACTAATAGCTTGCTGTTTTGCGGTGTGTTATCAAGCAAAGCATCAGCCGCTTGTGACATAACAGCAATCATATCTTGATCTTCCATCAAGTCTGCCACTCGTAGTTGTGGTAGTCCTGTTTGCTTAGTCCCTAATAACTCACCAGGACCTCTTAACTCTAAATCACGTTGAGCAATGACAAAGCCATCATTAGTATCACGCAAACAGCTTAACCGAGCCTGGCCATTTTCAGACAAAGGAGGATGATACATTAATACACAGTGACTCTGAACCTCACCACGCCCTACCCGACCACGCAATTGATGTAATTGTGCCAATCCTAAACGCTCAGCATTTTCTATTACCATTAAACTGGCATTGGGCACATCCACCCCTACTTCAATCACAGTTGTAGCCACCAATAAGTCAGTGTCGCCGGCCTTGAATGCTGACATGACCTGTTCTTTTTCCAGGGACTTCATCCGACCATGAACTAATGCAATAGTTAGATCAGGTAAAGCAGATTTCAATTCATTAGCCGCATCTTCCGCAGCTTGACATTGCAAATGTTCAGACTCCTCTACCAAGGTGCAAACCCAATAAACCTGCCGCTTGTCTTGGCATGCAATATGAACTCGTTCAATAATATCAGCGCGACGCGTATCGGGAATAACAGCAGTAGTAACGGCACTTCTCCCTGGCGGTAATTCATCGATAACAGATACATTTAAATCAGCATAAGCAGTCATAGCAAGCGTGCGCGGTATTGGTGTCGCAGTCATCACTAATTGATGTGGAAAACTATTTGCATCACGTCCTTTATCACGCAGCGCTAAACGCTGATGGACACCAAAACGATGCTGTTCATCTATCACTACAAGCCCTAAGTTATTAAAGACGACTTCATCCTGAAATAGTGCGTGTGTACCAACGGCCACACTGATTTCTGCAACTTTTAATTGAGCAAGAACCTGTTTCCGCTCGGCACTAGTTTGTTTGCCCGCACACCAACCGACAGTAATACCTAAAGGTTCAAGCCATGCTTTAAATGTTTGAAAATGTTGCTCTGCTAATAACTCTGTTGGCGCCATCATGACAGCCTGATAACCTGCCGCTACCGCCTCGAGTACAGCAATTGCAGCGACGACCGTTTTACCAGAACCGACATCACCCTGCACTAGGCGCTGCATAGGCATATCCAGAGCAATATCTACTAAAATTTCATTCACTACACGTTGTTGTGCAAAGGTCAGCGGAAAAGGCAATTTGTTAAAAAAAGCTTTTTGATGTTGTTTGTCAGATAACAAAATAGGGGCTTTATGCCGCTGTGTTTGGATTCTCACTTGCCGCATACTTAATTGTTGTGCCAACAACTCTTCATAAGCCAAACGTCGTTGCATCGGATGTTTTCGTTCTAGCAATAAAGTGATATCAACATCCGGCGGAGGCTGATGAACGAAACGAATCGCGTCACTTAGAGGATATCGAGCGGCTTCATGAAAATGTGCTTGTGGTGGTATCAGTTCAGGTAATAATTGCTCATTATTAAGCAGATCTAGCGCTTGTTTAATCAGCTTACGAAAACCAATTTGATGCACCCCTTCTGTCGTCGGATAGATAGGTGTTAAATCGGCATCAACTGGCACAATCCCTTCAGATGCAATAATTTTATATTCTGGATGCACCATTTCCAAAGAAGATGGGCCATTACGCACCTCGCCAAAACAGCGAACACGCACACCTTGTTCTAATTGTTGCTGCTGTGCTTTAGAAAAGTGAAAAAAGCGTAAAACGATTGAACCTGTTCCGTCATCAATATAACAAAGTAAAGATCGACGACGGCCAAACTTAACCTGACTGAGTCTGACTGTCCCTTCTATAAGACATTCTTGAGATGGTTTCAGGCTACCTAGTGGCAGTAATCTAGTTCGGTCTTGGTAGCGGAGAGGCAGGTGAAATAGTAAATCTTGGATCTGCGTAATGCCCAATTTCTGCAAACGTTCAGCAATTTTACTGCCAACCCCTTTTAACTCGGTTATTGGCCGGGATAATGCATTAGCCTCTATCACAAGCCAAATAAGTCCTTATTTACCGGGGTTTAGCTGTTTACATGCATAACGGCATCCATTTCAACCGGTACACCTTTTGGTAGCGAGGCTACACCGATCGCAGCTCTAGCAGGATAAGGCTGTTCAAAATAATCAGCCATAATTTCATTCACTGTGCCAAAGTGTGATAAATCAGTTAAGAAAATATTCAACTTCACCACATCTTGTAAACGACCACCAGCGGCTTCTGCTACAGCTGATAAATTATCAAAAACACGTCGGACTTGGGTTGAAAAATCACCTTCTGCTACTTCCATCGTTTCTGGCACCAGCGGGATCTGGCCGGACATGTAGACAACATCACCCACTTTGACTGCTTGTGAATAGGTGCCTATCGCTTCGGGTGCTTTTGATGTGTGAATAATTTCACGCTTCATTCTTGTTCTCCAATTGTTCTGCCAGACAGCAATTAAAATTAATTCTTAGTGTTATTTAACTCGTGAAATACGTTCGACCATTTCGATACGTTTAATTCTACGCATGACGCGTGCTAGATGTTGTCTATCTAATACTTCGATCGTTAGTCGCAAGTTTGAATAGCCACCCTCGCGTTCGTCAACGACAACGTTATCAATATTAGAATCACTAGAAGAAACAGCAGAGGCAATTGTCGCCAAAGCACCCCGCTTATTTTTAACATGGACTAGAACTTCAACAGGGAATTCACGCTTAATATCATTAGCCCAGATAACATCTAGCCACTTTTCATTTTGATCGCGTAAATTAAGTGTCGTTTTACAATTTTGTTGATGGACGACAATGCCTCTTCCTGAACTAATAAATCCTCGGATCAAATCACCTGGTATCGGACGACAACAACGTGCGAAGCCAACGACCATACCCTCAGTACCGGCGATGACTAATGGCTGTTGGTCGACATCATCCGCCTCTTCTTCGCTTCTCAATAATTTTTGTGCCACCAGTAAAGCTGCGCGATCACCCAAGCCTATTTCTTCTAATATTTGGTTAAAATTTTCAACTTCGAATTCAGTGACAAGTATATCGATTCGCTCTTGCGAAATATCTTCTAACCTCTTCGAAAATGCTTGCAGATGTTTAATTAACATCCGCCTACCCAACACTATTGCTTCATCATTACGCAATTGTTTTAGGTAGTGCCTAATATTCGTTCTCGCTTTGGGTGTGGTGACAAAGTTCAACCAGGCCGCATTGGGATGTGCTGATTGCGCAGTAATTATCTCTACAGACTCTCCCGTCTCTAACTGTGTACTTAACGGAACTAATGCCCGTCCAACACGAGCAGCAACACAATGATTACCAACATCTGTATGTACTGCATAAGCAAAATCAACCGCAGTAGCACCACGAGCTAAAGCCATGATCTTGCCTTTCGGTGTGAAGACATAAATTTCTTCTGGGAATAAATCAATCCGCAAATTTTCTAAGAACTCAATCGAATCTCCAGAGTTTTTCTGCATTTCAAGCAAACCTTGTAGCCATTGTCGCGCAAGACGATGTGCATGGTTGCTTCCTTCGCTATCACCTGCTTTATACAACCAATGGGCGGCGACTCCTGCCTCTGCCATTTGGTCCATATCACGTGATCGAATTTGAACTTCTACCGGAAATCCAAAAGGACCAAACAGCACAGTATGCAAAGACTGGTAGCCATTTATTTTGGGGATTGCGATGTAATCTTTAAATTTATTCTGTACGGGTTTATAAAGGTTATGAACAACACCCAACATCCGATAACAGGCATCAACATCATCGACAACAATTCTGAAGGCATAAACATCGTGCACTTCTGAAAAAGGCAATCGCTTACTGACCATTTTTTTGTAAACGCCGTAGAGATTTTTTTCACGGCCTTGAATATCAGCTGTCAGGCCTTCCTGCTCCATTCTGTTTGAAATGGATTCTGCAATTTGACCAACAATTTCTTTTCTATTACCACGTACTTTTCGAACTTCATTGGCTAAAACGCGATAACGTACTGGATATAAAACATGAAAACCGAGATCTTCGAGTTCACAGCGCATTAAGTTCATTCCTAATCGCTGCGCTATCGGTGAATAAATTTCGAGTGTTTCTTCTGCAATCCGTCGACGTCTAGCTGAATCTAAGTGACCCAGCGTCCGCATATTGTGTAATCTATCCGCCAATTTCACAATAATCACACGAATATCTTGTGACATCGCTAAAAGCATCTTTCTTAAGCTTTCGGCTTGTGCATGTTTTCTCGTTTCAAACGTGGCTTTTGCTAACTTACTCACACCATCAACCAGCAAAGCCACTTCTTCGCTGAACTCTGCTGCTAACTCTTCACGGTTAACGGCAGTATCTTCAATCACATCATGGAGTAAACCCGCCATGATACATTCCTGATCCATATGCATCATTGCAAGCACATGGGCTACGGCTAAAGGGTGGGTTATATACGGCTCACCAGAACGGCGTGTTTGTTCTATATGCGCTTCTTCAGCAAAATGATAGGCTCTACGGATACTATCGACTTGCTTAGATTCCAAATAATTAGCAGCCGCAAAGCACAAATCATCAATCGTAAGTTTAGGCTCAGCATCATAAATCAGCTCAAGCTCTGAATCGACTGTAGGCTTTGCACTCACGAGAATTTATTCTCCCGTTACTAACTCTTCTTCACTGACAATGCTTTCTTCAGCATGTTGGCGAGCACTGGTTTTTTCTAAAATACTTGCATCGACCAAACCCTCTGCAATTTCACGTAATGCAATAACAGTTGGTTTATCATTATCAATATCAACTAAAGGCTCAGCCCCCATTGCAATCTCACGTGCACGTTTTGATGCAATCAATACGAGTTGAAAGCGATTATCAACATTCTCTAAACAATCTTCTACAGTTGTACGTGCCATGACGCAATCCCCAAATAAAAACGATTAATTCTACGAAATAAGTGGTATTTAAGCTAGCAGCTCTATTAATAACGCGGCTTGGACTTGTGTTTGTACAGTCATTGAGTGCCTTCTTGCGGAAATAATAGCCATCAAATCGCTTAAAGCTTGCTCAAACTCATCATTAACAAGCAAGTAATCGAACTCAACATAGTGTGACATTTCATTCTCAGCATCACGCATCCTACGTTCAATCACAGCCTCATCATCTTGACCTCGCCCTCGTAGTCTTTGTTCCAAAGCTTGTTTTGATGGCGGCAAAATAAAAATACTCGTACTGTCTTTGAAGTTTCTTCTAACTTGTTCCGCGCCTTGCCAGTCAATTTCTAAAATAACGTCATTTCCCTGCGCTAATTGACTATGTACAGCGGCTCCTGAGGTGCCATAAGAGTGGTCAAAAACCGTCGCTGATTCTAAAAAATCACCGTTATCACGCATCTCGTCGAAGTCTTGCTCAGAGGTAAAGAAATAATCCTTACCTTGAATTTCACCCGCACGGGCTACACGCGTTGTATGTGACACAGACAAACAAATATTTTGTTGGCGTTCAACAAGCGCTTTAACTAAACTTGTTTTACCTGCCCCGGAAGGCGCTGCCACAATAAAAAGACTACCACTCATCGTCGAGACCTCTTGCTCTGTACTTTATTCAATGTTCTGGATTTGCTCACGCATTTGCTCAATTAATACTTTTAATTCTACTGAATGTTTAGTCGTTTCAGTATTAATTGATTTTGATGCCAACGTGTTCGCTTCTCGATTTAGTTCTTGCATTAAAAAATCAAGTCGACGACCTACTGGGTTAGATTGTGATAGTACATTCTCTACTTCTGTAACATGACTTTGCAGGCGATCTAATTCTTCAGCCACATCGCTCTTTTGTGCCAGTAAAACAAGTTCTTGCTCTAAACGCTCGGCATCGACACTCACCTGAAAGTCCGCAACTCTTTCCTGCAAGCGTTGCTGGTGTTGCTGCAAAATTGCTGGCATACGCTGGCGAGTATCTTCTGCAATTTCATTAATATCACTACAGCGTTGCTGAATCATCGCTTGTAAAGCTGTCCCTTCAGTCTCACGCGTTTCAATTAACTCATCAACTGCGATATGCAAGCTAGACATAACTGCCTCATTTAATGCTGCTTGATCCAAAGCCTTTGTTTTTAACACGCCAGGCCATTGTAAAACTTTTAGGGGGTCGACTGCGGCCACGTCAGTTGCAACTTCAATGGCTAATCCTGATACGGACTTACAGCTCGAAATCAATGCTTTTGCTAAGTCATAATCAATATCTAAACTTGATTTTTGCTGCTCTGGCATCTTATAACGTAATGTCGCTTCGACTTTTCCTCGCGCCAACTTATCTGCGAATAATTTTCTCATCGGCATTTCAAGCGATCGAAAACGCTCATCAAGACGTAATGAAACTTCGAGATAGCGATGGTTTACGGAGCGAATTTCCCAAGTCAAATCACCTTGTTCTGTTTGCTGTTCGCGCCTCGCGAATGCAGTCATACTTCTTGTCACAGTCATTACCAAATTCAGTTAAAAGCAACATCTTAACGAAAAGCAAACGTAATAGCATGTTAGCCACGTATAATATCGCTTATTTTTATCTTCCCAAGGAAACCAAACCATGCGTCCAAGTGGCCGTCAGCCTAATGCATTGAGAAACATTTCGATCACCCGTAACTATACAAAACATGCTGAAGGAGCAGTTTTAGTTGAGTTTGGCGATACTAAAGTATTGTGCACGGCCTCTGTAGAAGAAAAAATACCACCTTTCTTGCGCGGTAAAAATGAAGGTTGGGTGACGGCTGAATACGGTATGTTACCGCGCTCAACGGGTAGCCGTATGGGTCGTGAAGCTGCACGAGGAAAACAGGGTGGCCGCACTATGGAAATTCAACGATTGATTGGTCGTTCACTACGTGCTGCAATTGACTTAAAAGGTCTTGGTGAACGTAGCATCACCATTGATTGTGATGTGATTCAGGCCGATGGCGGCACACGTACCGCCTCAATTACAGGCGCTTTTGTTGCCTTGCATGATGCCATTGATTACTTGCTTAAAAACAAAAAAATCAAAAAGAGCCCGCTACATGGTCAAATTGCCTCTGTCTCTGTGGGTATTTATAAAGGCATCCCTGTACTGGATTTGGATTACGATGAAGATTCATCCGCTGAAACAGATATGAACGTAGTGATGAATGATGCTGGCGCTTATATTGAGTTACAAGGTACTGCAGAAGGTCATGCTTTCCGTGCTGATGAATTGCAAGCTATGTTAGGTTTGGCTAGTGAAGGCATCGAAAACTTAATGTTCAAACAACGCGAAGCGTTAGCTGAATAAGGTCAGCAATGAGTAAAATCGTATTAGCGAGTGGCAACAAAGGGAAACTGAAAGAGTTCTCAGAGTTACTCAACGATATGCAAGTCGAACTTGTACCTCAATCGGCTCTTAATGTGCCTGAGGCTGACGAAACGGGTTTGACCTTTGTCGAAAATGCCATTATTAAGGCGCGTAATGCCTGTGTTCACACAGGCTTGCCTGCGATTGCTGATGACTCAGGAATTGAGGTAGATGCTTTAAATGGCGCACCGGGTATTTATTCTGCCCGATATTCTGGAGTCAATGCCAGCGATCACGCTAACCTGCAAGCACTGCTGGACGCGATGGTAGACAAAAAAGACCGTACGGCACGCTATCAGTGTGTCATTGTCTATATGCGCCATGCCGAAGATCCAACACCGCTTGTCTGCCAAGCCAGCTGGGAAGGTAGCCTGCTTAAGCAAGCTAAAGGTGATGGTGGTTTTGGCTATGATCCCATCTTTTGGGTTGAGGAAAATAATTGCACGTCTGCTGAACTTTCTCCGCAACAGAAACATGCCATTAGCCATCGAGGTAAAGCTATTCGCCAGTTTTTAAAACAATTCCAACAAGAATATCAACCAAGTTAAAACTGATAAACCATGTTTAACTTTACTGCTCTGCCCCCTCTTAGCCTTTATATTCATGTGCCATGGTGCGTTAAAAAATGTCCTTATTGTGATTTTAACTCCCATAAGTCACCAGAAGTATTAGCCGAAGATGATTATATCGACGCGCTTATTCGAGATTTAGAGTATGTAGTACCTTCAGTTTGGGGGAGAACAATCCAGACAGTTTTTATCGGTGGCGGAACGCCTAGTCTGTTTTCTGCTAAAGCATATGAAAAACTGTTCTCATCGTTACGTGCATTATTACCCATAAGTCATCATGCTGAAATCACCTTGGAAGCCAATCCGGGTACTTTTGAACAACATCGCTTTGCTGATTATTTATCACTAGGCATTAATCGTTTATCTATTGGCATTCAAAGCTTTGATGATCAATCACTCAATGCTTTAGGGAGAATTCATGATGGCCAGCAAGCTATTGCTGCTGTTGATACAGCGCAACAAGTTGGTTTTGAAAACATCAATTTAGATTTAATGTTTGGCTTACCAGAGCAAACAGCTAAAACAGCGCAGCAAGATATTGAAACAGCTATTGCGTTGGAACCAACTCATCTGTCTTATTACCAACTGACTATTGAGCCTAATACTTTATTTCACCAGCAGCCACCAACACTACCTGATGATGACCCCATTATTGACTGGCAACTCAATAGCCAATCAAAACTAGCCAAAGCGGGTTATCAACAATATGAAGTATCCGCTTATGCAAAAGAAAATCAGCAATGTCGACACAACCTGAATTACTGGCAGTTCGGTGATTACCTAGGGATTGGTGCAGGTGCTCATGGGAAAGTGAGTGATGCAGCGAAACAAACTATCACCCGTCAATCAAAACAAAAACAACCGCAAGCATATATTGACTCTGCTGGTACAGAAAAGTCTGTTTTAACCAACGAAATCATCACCAGCAAAGATATCGGTTTTGAATTTATGCTCAACGCATTACGATTAACAGATGGTTTTCCAACACCACTGTTCTACCAACAGACAGGCATACCACTTTCGCATATTGAGCGAGCACTGAAACAAGCTGAGCAACAAGAACTCATTAGTTGGGATATCAAATCTATTAAACCGACTGAAAAAGGTCAGCGTTACTTAAATAATTTGATCGCGCTATTTCTGCCCAAATAAAACGAATTACAGTTTTTGTAGTAATGACTTGATCTCTATATCGAACTTATCCGTGATAATACAAGCGCGTTCAACATCAAAATTATCATTAAAACTCGGCAGTGAAAAACTACCCTTAACCTCACCATCAAAGTGAGCGGCGGAAGTCACTGCCTGATGTAGCACAGTTGCTCCACCTCGCGCGCCTGGTGATGTCGATAACATAATCATAGGCTTATTTTGGTATGGCTTTTTAATTCTGGAACACCAATCAAACAGGTTTTTATAAGCAGCAGAATAAGAACCATTATGTTCGGCAAATGAAATCATCAAAACATCACAATTGGCTATTTTAGCTAGGAAGTCATGGGCTAATTGTGGTTGCCCCAGCTCTTGCTCTCTATCTTCACTAAATAATGGCAATTCATAGTCATTAAGATCCAATAGCTCTACCTCTGCCCCATCAACTTGACTCGCGGCGTAATTAACCAACTGTTTATTAATAGAACGACGACTGCTACTGGCTGCGAATGCAATAATTTTCATCTCTTTCACCTAAACCTTCGTTATTGTCAGTGCCGTTTTACCAGCCGACTTTATTCACTTGACCTTGCTGATAGCTTTTTTGTTTGCTCAGTGCGTTAATAGCAGCTATTCGCTTCTTAGCTTCTGGATGACTAGAAAAATAGTGCATCAAAGGTAATGACTCGCTTGCCTTAGTCACCGTTTCAAAAAATTCTGTCGCGCCTGAAACATGACCATAATGGCAATTAATAATATCTAAGGCTGTCGCATCAGCGGTACGTTCCCGTGATTGAGAAAATTGTGCGGCTTCCAAGCTACTTACTGGTGCCATCAATCGTGATAGACTCGAATTTCCTGTCGTTAGAACAGATAAAGCCATTAACACGACACCTCGCCCTAAGCCTCGCAGATGGTCACGATTCTTAAAATGGGCCAATTCATGAGCCAAAACAAATGCCAAACCATTTTCAGATTGAACACGCTTTAACAGCCCCGATAGCAAGACCATTTCACCACCAGGTGCAGCAAATGCATTCGGTGTTTCCGAATCAATAAACGTCAATTTAATGGGATAAGGAATGGTTACGCATTGAGATAGTTGAGAGACCAAATTTTGCGCCAATACTTCCTTCTCACTTGGCTGTTTATCATCATCTAAAGTGATTTCAGACTCTTCCTCCGCCATGGCTTCATATATAGCGATCTCCATTTCTGGTGAAATAGTATCAACAGCAATATCAATAAATAAACCCAAAGCCCCATAAATAATAAGGACTACTACCGCTGAACTTAACAATAAAATAATGAATTCTTTTAGTGGATTCTCAGACGATACATTGCTGTTATTTTCAGGTAATTTTGCATGGTATTGCATAATTAATCTGTATAAATAGCCGTTGCATAAGCTAACACTTCGACGGAACCTACTTGATTGCCGTTGCCTTTGTATATTGAAGAGGTTTCAAGACGCAGGTTAATAATTTGTGTTGCATCGGGACATGACTCTTTCAAGCGTAGGATAGCTTCTCTACGGGCACGATCAACCAAGGTTTCATAAGCCCGCATATTGCCACCAAAAAAGTTACGTAGCCCAGTTACAATACGCTTAAAATAATCCACAGAAATAACTGCGCCGCCCGTCACCAGTAACACATCACTAATATTGTCTAATTCACCGACTGGTCGCCTACTATTTGTTGTCACTAGATTAACAAGTGCTTGTTCCCGCTCATTAATAGATCGAAAATGACGGCGCTCATTCCACTGACCAAAGATATAGCCCAATGTGATTAGTAATAGTAAAGCATATAAATCAATCATGATTTACTCCACTGTTACAGCCGTGCCATAAATATAAATCTCTGAGGCCCCAGCTGTAACTGACGAGGTTGAGAATCGCACATTCACAATAGCATTAGCACCTAATTGCTCCGCCTGATCGCGCATGCGTTCCATCGCTTGTTCACGCGCCTCGGACAATAGCTCTGTATAGCCTGTTAACTCACCACCAAAAATATTTTTGACGCCCGCCATAATATCCCTGCCCACATGTTTGGCACGGACTGTACTCCCTGACACCACACCAAAACAAGCCACAATCTTTTTTCCTGGCACTTCTTCTGTATTCGTTAAAAACACGTTTTACTCCCTAAATTACATATGACTTAGCTTGCTTTATACAACTGCAAACAGTCTAAATCACTCTCGTTAAGAACCTTGCTTTTTTACAGACAGTTATGACACGTTTACTATCCATATTTATCTCATAAAAAAATTACTAGCACTCAACGAGTCGTTAACTCCATGACTTTTAAATAGACTAATAATAGTGCTTTCATCTACCTTAAATTTGACCCCGTGATAAAGACTAAAATGTAGGACAACAAATAAGCAATAATAATATTATCGATCATCTTAGCTTGCTGCTTTTGACCTAGTCATCAAACTCATAAAACTTAGGCTCATAAATATCCTCTGGAAGCTTATAAGTGCCGCCCATTTTTTCTGGTTTTACTTCTGGAAAACGATGCCATAACGGAGCTTGTAATTCTAGACAGATAATACCCATTGCACGACCAACAGCTTTTCGGTAAGTTTCCCAATGTTCTTCGGCATCTTTGTCTCTAACAAAAGCAGCACTTTCATTTAGCTTAGTTAATGTCTGTAATAATAATATACTTAATTGCTCAGCCTCATACTCATTCATATCGTTCTCCAATCATCTTTTTTGCACAAGTTTCACCCTCAACCTGTCTACAAATCCTTATTACTCAGCTAAAACTATAAGCTCTTTGTATCGCTCTGTCAGTAACAAAAAGAACTGATTATGCACCGAATTTAACCGATAAGTTATTGATAACAATCAGGCCCCCATTGTTTGTTATACTGTGCGACTTTTAGCAATTACTATCAAAGGTATTTTCATGTCACGCATCTTCAATTTTAGTGCTGGGCCAGCAATGATTCCTGCTGCTGTTTTACAACGAGCTGAACAAGAATTCATGGACTGGAATGGCTCCGGTATGAATGTGATGGAAATGAGCCATCGCGGTAAAGAATTTATGTCTATTGCAGCACAGGCGGAAGCTGATTTACGCGAAGTAATGGCGATCCCTGATAATTACAAAGTGTTGTTTTTACAAGGTGGCGCTTCAGCACAATTCACAGCGATTCCTATGAATTTATTACGTGGAAAAACAACCGCTGATTATTTCAATACGGGACAATGGTCTAAAAAAGCCATTCAAGAAGCCAAACGTTTTTGCGACGTTAATATCGTGGCAAGTTCTGAAGACGACAACTTCTCAACAGTGCCTGACAAATCAACTTGGAAGTTAAATCCTGATGCTGCCTATGTCCATTACACAGCCAATGAAACCATTGGCGGTGTTGAATTTGACGATATCCCTGATACAGGAGATGTACCTTTAGTTGTTGATTTATCTTCAACTATTCTGTCGCGCCCTATTGATGTCTCTCGTTTCGCGCTTATTTATGCTGGCGCACAAAAAAATATTGGTCCTGCTGGCTTAACATTGGTTATTGTCCGTGACGACCTTATTGGTGATGCAACTGCAGGCACCCCGGTGACTTTCGACTATAAAGTCCAAGCGGATAATGACTCGATGTATAACACCCCTCCTACCTATTCTTTATATATGGCAGGCCTCGGCTTCCAATGGTTAAAAGGTTTAGGTGGTCTAACTGCAATGGGCGAAATCAATAAACGTAAAGCTGAAAAACTTTACGCTGCAATTGATAACTCTGATTTTTATCAAAACCCTGTAGAGAAACAATATCGTTCATGGATGAATATTCCGTTTACGCTTAACAACTCAGATCTTGATGCAAACTTTCTAGCAGGCGCTAAAGCTGCAGGATTAGTGACTCTGAAAGGCCATCGTAGTGTAGGTGGGATGCGAGCGAGTATTTATAACGCCATGCCTGAAGAAGGTGTCGATGCGTTAATTAGTTTCATGCAGGACTTTGCCAAACAAAATAGTTAACAGGAAGGCTTATTAAGCCATTGTTTTTTTGATACATAGTGATAAGGTTACCCGATGTTTAAAGTGCTCACATTAAATAATATTTCTGTTACAGGTTTAGATCGCTTACCACGTGATCAGTATGAAGTCGCTTCTGAAATACAGCATCCCGATGCAGTGCTTGTTCGTTCTTTTAAAATGCATGACTGGGAAATACCAGACACTTTAGAAGCAATAGGTCGTGCTGGCGCTGGGGTAAATAATATACCTGTCGAAGAAATGACATCAAAAGGCATTCCCGTTTTTAATGCACCGGGCGCCAATTCAAACGCTGTTCAAGAATTAGTGCTAACAGGTATGTTACTGAGTGCTCGTAACATTTGTTCTGCTTGGGATTTTGCTCGAGGGTTAGAAGGGACAGATGCCAAAATAACCAAACAAGTTGAAGCAGGCAAAAAAGATTTTGTTGGTTTCGAATTGCCAGGCAAAACTATTGGTGTTGTTGGCCTCGGTGCGATAGGGATTAAAATAGCTAATACTGCTACATCTCTTGGAATGAGAGTTATTGGTTATGACCCCAAAATCACTGTACAGGCAGCTTGGCAACTTTCTCACCAAGTGGAACAAGCCAGTAGTATTGATGACTTGCTCAATCATTGTGACTTTGTCACCTTCCATGTGCCACTTGTTGATGGTACACGTAATATGATTAATGCAGAACGTCTCAGCAACATGCGTGATGATGTCACCATTTTGAACTTCTCTCGTTCAGGTATCGTTAACGATGAAGCCATAGTAGAAGCATTAGATAACGGTAAAGTCCATGCTTATATTTGTGACTTCCCAACTAACTTGCTTAAGCAACACCCTAAGGTTGTCGCACTACCGCATTTAGGGGCATCCACAATGGAAGCAGAAGATAACTGTGCCATTATGGTTGCTGACCAACTCAAGGATTACCTAGAAAACGGTAATATCCGAAATGCAGTTAACTTCCCCACCATTAAAATGGCTAAACTACCCGATCAATATCGATTAACCGTTGCCCACGAAAATATTCCAAACATTCTCGGCCCAATTACTAATGCTATCGCTAAAGCTGATATCAATATCATCGATATGTTAAATAAGTCATACAATGAAGCAGCCTATACTTTGATCGACACGGATACTGAAATTTCAGAATCAGTCATTAAAGACATAAACCAAATCGAAGGTGTGTTAAAAGTACGTTATTTGGCATAAGTAAATCTTACTTATTTTTTACATCACATTTTTGTGACGTTGATCCATTGAGCAAATAACGGGACAGTAGTATTCTGTACGTAAAACTATTTTTGGAGAAGGTTATGTCTAAAATCAGCATTATTCTGACAGGGTTATTTCTACTATCAGGAATTTCAGTTGCTCAAGCAGAAGTCATTTCTATTGCTGATCCACGATATGACGTGCCCAATACTGCTTCAGGTGTAGTGAGACCAACACAGGGAATGAGTATGCAGAGAGTTGAGCGTGATTACGGCACTGCACAATCAAAATCAGTACCTGTTGGCGATCCACCAATCACTCGCTGGGTTTATGAAGATTTCGTGGTATTTTTTGAACACAATCTTGTCATTCACTCTGTCGTACCACGTGAGCAACCATAAATAGCCATCAACGAGCTGTAATTTGCCCGTGGATATAAGCAAATTCGTTTTCTTTTGACTTTGCCCCCCCCGATGCCATGTATAACAAACCGCAATCAGTGAAAAAACAGGGATCAGCATCAACAAATTGATGTATTTAGACCCCATCGTAGCAAACGCAGCAAAATGTGATTCATAATCAAATTGCTCAGAAAAATGTCATGTGGCAATTTGGCCAACTTTCTTTCACTTAGCGTTAGCGAAGTCAATTCTATCCCCGTACTAGGGCTAGCTTAGCTAACCATATTGCTCACAATCGCATCACGAACTGCATCTAATGTGGCATCAACAGTGACCATTGGCGCTGTACTTTGTTGTATTGCAATATCTGGATCTTTAAGACCATGTCCAGTTAATGTACAAACAATAGTGCTACCTTCAGGTATCTTGCCTGAAGCTATATCATTCAATGCACCTGCTAATGAAGTGGCAGAAGCCGGCTCACAAAAAATGCCCTCTTGTTCTGCTAATAACTTCTGTGCTGCCAGAATAGTGTCATCATCACATTCATCAAACCAACCGCCAGACTCTTCTTTCACCAGCCATGCTTTTTCCCAGCTTTGAGGGTGCCCAATACGAATTGCTGTTGCCACTGTATCAGGATCATCAACCATCTCACCACGCATAAATGGCGCTGAACCAGCTGCTTGATAACCGACCATTTTAGGCCTGTTACCTACAATAGCACCGCCCGCATATTTACAGTGACCATCACAATGAGCACAGGCAGCAGTGACATGTTCACCAGAATTAGATGAGTATTCGCAATAGCCTATCCAATGTGCCGTAATATTACCGGCATTTCCAACAGGTAAACAATGATAATCCGGTGCTCGGCCTAATTCTTCAACAATTTCAAACGCGGCTGTTTTCTGACCTTGTAAACGATATGGATTGATTGAATTTACGATAGTGACGGGCGCCTCTTTCGCAACATCCTTAACCAGCTGCATACCTTCATCAAAGTTACCTTTAATTTGTATTACAGTCGCGCCATGCATCATAGCTTGAGCCAATTTACCTAAAGCAATTTTTCCGTCAGGAATCAAAACAAATGCAGTAATGCCAGCGCGTGCTGCATAGGCTGCTGCTGCTGCCGAAGTATTACCTGTCGAAGCACAAATAATCGCTTTACTACCTTCCTCAACAGCTTTAGTGACAGCCATTGTCATACCACGGTCTTTGAACGAACCTGTTGGATTCAGCCCTTCATACTTGACGTAGATATCTACATCTTTACCAATTATTTTAGGAATATTATTCAGCTTTAATAATGGGGTATTACCCTCTCCTAAGCTTATAAGCCTTGTATCGTCATTGACCGGCAGACGATCGCGATAACGCTCAATCAGTCCTGTATAACGTGGTCGAAATGGCATAATATTTTCCTCTTTGTATAATTTTATTTTGTGAAGTTTACGACTGTTAACCTAGTGATTCCATGCGGATACGCATCACAGAATCTTCCACTGTTGTTAATTCTTCAATTTGTTTAATCGCTAAATCCATATTTTTTTCTGCTACTTCTTGCGTCAACATAATCACTGGAACAATGCCATTATGATCTTCTGGTTGCTTTTGTAGAATCGCTTCGATACTAATACTTTGTTCAGCCAATATACGAGTGATATCAGCCAGAACACCCGGTTCATCATCAGTATGAATACGCAAATAATAAGATGTAACCACCTCAGAAATAGGCAAAATAGGAGTATCAACAATGGCATCCGGCTGGAAAGCCAAATGAGGGACTCTATTTTCAGGATCAGTTGTTAAAGTGCGAACAACATCAACGATGTCAGCCACCACTGCCGAAGCTGTGGCTTCAGAACCTGCACCAGCACCATAGTAAAGTGTTGGGCCAACCGCATCGCCTTTAACGAGTACAGCATTCATCACACCATCGACATTAGCTATCAGACGACGGTGAGGAATCAGTGTTGGATGTACACGCAATTCAACACCTTGTTCCGTCTTTTTACTAATACCCAAATGCTTAATGATATAGCCTAATTCGGCCGCATATTGAACATCTTCTTGAGAAATTTTGCTGATACCTTCGGTGTAGGCTTTATCAAACTGCAACGGAATACCAAAGGCAATGGATGCCATGATCGTCAGTTTATGAGCGGCATCAATACCTTCAACATCGAAAGTCGGATCAGCTTCGGCATAACCTAGCGCTTGTGCTTCTTCCAACACCTCGGGGAAGTCACGGCCTTTATCTCGCATTTCTGTCAGAATAAAGTTACCTGTGCCATTAATGATGCCAGCTAACCACTCAATACTATTGGCTGACAAACCTTCACGCATTGCTTTAATAATCGGTATACCACCAGCAACTGCAGCTTCAAAAGCAATCGTCACACCTTTATCTTGGGCTTTTTCAAACAACTCATTGCCGTGAAGTGCTATCAGCGCTTTATTTGCAGTTACCACATGCTTGCCATTTTCAATCGCTTGCAATACCAAATCTCGCGCAATGCCAGTGCCACCAATTAACTCGACTACGACATGAATATTTGGATCATTAACGATCTCTAAAGCATCCGTGGTTAAGTGAATACCACTAATATCACACGATCTTTCTTTGTCTATAGTACGATCGGCTGCACGGGTAATCTCAATATCCCGACCTGCACGGCGTGTAATTTCTTTAATGTTGCGGCGAAGTACATTGACTGTACCACTACCTACTGTGCCTAAACCAAGCACGCCTATATTTACTGATTGCACTCTATGGCCCCCTAGCCTTTTCTGAACATGGCACGTATCCCGCGAATCGCTTGACGTGTCCTATGTTCATTTTCAATTAAACCAAAGCGAACATGATCATCACCGTATTCACCGAATCCAATGCCCGGAGATACCGCCACTTTCGCTTCTTGTAGTAATTTCTTCGTAAATTCTAAAGAACCCATTTCACGATATTTTTCAGGAATTCTAGCCCAAACAAACATTGTTGCTTTTGGCTTTTCAACTTGCCAGCCAATGGCATTTAAACCGTCACACAGCACATCACGACGACTTTTATATGTTTCAACGACTTCTTGAACGCATTCTTGTGGCCCTTCAAGCGCCGCAATCGCTGCTACTTGAATCGGTGTAAACATGCCGTAATCTAAATAAGATTTCATACGTGCTAGAGCCGCAACTAAAATCGGGTTACCCGACATAAAGCCAACTCGCCAACCTGGCATATTGTACGTTTTAGATAAAGTATAAAACTCTACAGCAACATCTTTAGCACCAGGCACTTGTAATATTGATGGCGCTTTATAATCATCAAAAGTGATTTCACCATAGGCAAGATCATGGACAACCCAAATTTCATGTTCTTTTGCAAATGCGATGACTCGCTCGAAGAACTCTAAATCAACACACTGCGTTGTCGGATTGCCAGGAAAGTTCAGCACCAACATTTTTGGTTTTGGCCAAGAATCTTTAACAGATTTTTCTAATTCAGCAAAAAAATCACCACCCGGCACTAAAGGGACATGGCGAATATCAGCACCTGAAATCACGAATCCATAGGGATGAATAGGATAAGCAGGATTAGGGACTAAAATTGCATCACCTGGGCCAACAGTCGCTAAAGCTAGATGTGCTAAGCCTTCTTTGGATCCAATAGTCACGATGGTTTCTGTATCGGAGTCTAGATCAACATCAAATTTAGTTTTATACCAATCACAAATAGCTTTTCGTAAACGAGGGATCCCACGCGATACTGAATAACGATGAGTATCTGGTCTTTGTGCTGCCTCAGTTAATTTTTCGATGATGTGGGCAGGTGCTGGACGATCAGGATTTCCCATTCCAAAATCAATAATATCTTCCCCACGCGCACGCGCTTGTGCTTTCAAGTCATTAACGATGTTGAACACATAGGGTGGTAGGCGTTTAATCCTAGGAAAATCTTCGTTCAATTTTACACCTGAAAAAATAAAAACAGTTGGCAAACCCAGCAAAATAACTGAAAATGGTTAGCACTTCAAATTACATGTCATAAATACAGCAGCTATGGAACAGCAAGAACAATTTTATATAAATATATTAGAAGAACTCGACAATGGTACATTGGTATTGCCAACACTTCCAGAAGTGGCATTGCGTGTCCGTGATGTGGTTGATGAGCCAGAGGTGACTGCAAAACAATTATCCGAGATTATCACTACGGATGCTGCCCTATCAGCACGTTTAATTAAAGTAGCAAATAGCGCACTTTATCGTGGTCGTATTGTGACTGAAACAGTACAAATGGCAGTATCACGTCTAGGCTTACCCATGGTGAGAAACTTAGTGATCAGCCTCGTGATGGAGCAGATGTTCCAATCCACCTCAAATCGCTTAGATAAGCGCTTACATGAACTATGGGAACATAGTACAGATGTGGCTGCTCGCTGCCAGCTTATTGCAGCAAAACATAACAATATCAAACCAGATGAAGCCATGCTTGCAGGCTTAATACATGATATTGGAGTTCTCCCTATTTTGATGAAAGCAGAAGACTCACCAGAATTAATGCAAGATCCTGCTGCATTAGATGAAGTTATCGAGAACCTTCATACTAAACTGGGTAAAGCGATATTAGAAAACTGGGATTTCCCGAAAAACTTAATTACAGTCGCAGCAGAACACGAAAACTTGAGTTGGGATAGCGAAAATGGCCCTGATTTAATTGATGTTGTTCTAGTCGCCAATATTCAAAGCTATGAAAGCACCCGGAAAGAGAGAGCAGCAAGCAAATTAGAGGGCGTCAAATCCTTCAAAAAACTCGGTCTTGATGCTGGTATCACAGTCGTCGAATTAGATGAAAACAGTGAAGAATACCAAGAAGCACTCGCCTTGTTCGGTATGGAAAAATAAATTTCAGGCAATGCTCATTCTATAGAAGTGCCACCTGAACCTTTTTATACTTCTGCTCTCATATGAGGGAACAGCAAAACATCCCGAATTGAAGGTGAATCAGTTAATAACATCACCAAACGATCGATACCGATACCTTCACCTGCTGTTGGCGGCATGCCATATTCCAAAGCGCGAATATAATCAGCATCAAAATGCATAGCTTCATCATCACCTGCATCTTTTTCGGCCACTTGTGCTAAGAATCGTTCAACTTGGTCTTCGGCATCATTTAACTCTGAAAAACCGTTAGCAATTTCACGGCCACCGACAAAAAACTCAAAACGGTCGGTAACAAATGGGTCATCATCATTACGTCGTGCCAAAGGTGATACTTCCGTTGGATAAGCAGTGATAAACGTCGGTTCCATTAAACGATCTTCGACTGTTTTTTCAAAAATCTCAATTTGGACTTTACCAAGGCCATAGCTATCTTTAAGTGGAATATCTAACCCTTTCGCTACGGTGGATGCGGCTTCCAATGTAGCAAGTTGTTTTGCGGTGACTGTCGGATTAAAGTGTAAAATTGATTCGACAACGGTCATCCGATGGAAGGGTTTAGAAAAATCTAAATCTGTACCTTGGTAGTGTACTTGTGATGTTCCTAAAACGTCTTGGGTAACAGTTTTTAACATATCTTCAGTTAAATCCATCAACTCTTGATAATCTGAATACGCTTGATAAAACTCCACCATGGTAAATTCTGGATTATGGCGTGTTGATAAGCCTTCATTACGGAAGTTACGGTTAATTTCAAATACGCGTTCAAAACCACCAACCACTAAACGCTTTAAATAAAGTTCAGGTGCGATACGTAAGAACAAATCCATATCCAAGGCATTGTGAAATGTCGTGAATGGACGTGCAGTTGCCCCTCCTGGGATCGCCTGCATCATTGGTGTCTCAACTTCCAAATAATCTCTAGACATCAAGAAACGACGTACACCATCAATGATTCGTGTACGAATCTTAAATGTTTCGCGACTCGCTTCATTCATAATCAAATCTACATATCGCTGACGATAACGCATCTCTTGATCTGATAATCCATGAAACTTCTCAGGCAATGGACGTAATGATTTGGTTAATAAACGAATGTCATCGACAACAACAGACAACTCACCCTTTTGGGTACGGAATAAGGTACCTTCCGCAGCAATAATATCACCAAGATCCCACTTCTTAAATGCGGGATAAACCCCTTCGGCTAAATCATCACGCTTCACATAAAGCTGCATATCGCCAGACATGTCACGAATAGTGGCGAAACTCGCTTTACCCATCACGCGCTTGGTCATTAAACGACCTGCGATCTTAACGCGACGTGTATCTTCCTTTAATGACTCGGCATCAGTTTCCGCGTACTCAATTGTCAACTCGGCATTCATCACATTACGACGAAAATCATTAGGAAATGCATTACCTTGTCCACGTAATTCCGCTAACTTTTCACGGCGTTGAGCTATTAGGCGGTTTTCATCTTGTTCTATTTCTTTTGTCATTGTTTATCTCTGTTACAGCCCAGATTTTAGGGAAGCTACTATAAATTGGTCTAAATCACCATCTAACACGGCTTGGGTATTACCCGTTTCTACATTTGTCCTCAGGTCTTTGATGCGGCTTTGGTCTAATACATAAGAGCGGATTTGGCTGCCCCAACCTATATCAGATTTGGCTTCTTCTGCTGCCTGCTTTTCTTCATTTTGTTTCATCAGCTCTAATTCGTACAATTTAGCACGCAATTGATTCATCGCATTATCTCTATTTTGATGCTGCGACCGTTGGTTTTGACATTGCACTACAGTATTAGTTGGTAAGTGGGTAATACGTATCGCTGAATCCGTTTTATTGACATGCTGACCACCCGCGCCGCTGGCACGATAAGTATCAACTCGTAAATCAGAAGGATTAATTTCAATTTCAATATTGTCATCGACTTCTGGATAAACAAATACCGAAGCAAACGATGTATGACGCCGTGCGCCAGAATCAAAAGGTGATTTACGCACCAAACGATGAACACCTGTTTCTGTTCGTAACATACCAAAGGCATATTCACCTTCAAAGTGAATAGTCGCACTTTTAACGCCTGCTACATCACCTGCTGAAACTTCCATCAGTTCCACTTTATAATCGTGTGATTCGCCCCAGCGCAAATACATTCGCAAAATCATATCAGCCCAATCTTGCGCTTCCGTACCACCAGAACCAGATTGGATATCTAGATAAGCATTATTCATGTCAAACTTGCCGGAAAACATCCGCTGGAACTCAAGTTTTTCTAATTCTTTTTCAAGTATTGCTAAATCAGACTGAACCGCATCGAAGGTATCTTGATCTTGCTCTTCTACAGCAAGCTCTAATAAGTCCTTGGCGTCGGTCAACGTGTCACTATGTGATGATAATGTTGTAACAATGCGTTCTAAACTAACCCTTTCTTGACCTAGTTTTTGTGCACGTTCGGGATCATCCCAAACGGCTGGAGATTCTAATTCACGTGTAACTTCTACTAGCTGCTCTGCTTTGCCATCATAGTCAAAGGTACCCCCTAAGATCATTGCTACGACCCTTGAGTTCTTTGATTTTTTGCATTGTTGCACCTAGTTCCAAGGTGATTACCCTCTTATCATCAAATTATCGAATATATACGCCAAACGCCGCATATTGTAACGCATTTAACTTAATCTTGAAGAAATCAGCGTTTAGGTAAAAAACGCATTGGATCAACAGGCTTACCATTTCGCCGTATCTCGAAATGCAACTGATCTCGTTGTGTCCCTGTTCGTCCTAAAGTAGCAATTTTTTGCCCTACTTTGACATTGTTACCTTCTTTAACTAGTAACGCTTTGTTGTGTGCATAGGCACTTAAATAAGCATCATTATGTTTGATAATAATCAAGTTGCCATAACGGGCAAGCCCATTACCACTATAAACAACCTTTCCGGCAGCAGCAGCTTTAATATTTTGACCCGATTTACCTGCTATATTAATGCCTTTCCGTCCCGCAGCGCTTTCAGAATAGGTGGAAATAATTTTGCCATGAACAGGCCACTGCCATTTTAAAGTTCGGTTTGCTGAATAAACTGTATTTGATTTTTTAGTCGCAGTTTTCTTTGTCGTTGTAGTCGTTTTATTACTGGTATATTTTTTAGTTGAGGTTCTTGATGTAGACTTCTTAGCGACTTTACTTGAGCCCTTAAAACGCAATTTCTGACCGACATAAATCGTATAAGGTGCTCTGATATTATTGATGCTAGCAACCGTTTTGTAATCCATGCCGTAGCGCCAACTAATTGAATACAAGGTATCGCCAGATTTAACCGCATAGGAAGAAGGTGGTTTTTGAGTCGACTCAGGCTTATAGCTACCCACAGGCGCTACAGCTTGGCTACCACCACAGGCTGTTAACGTAAGCAGCAATACTATTGAAATAAGTCTTATCAACACTGTTTGTTTAAGTCCCTATTTGCTTATCCAAAACTCAAGCGCAATTTTAAGCTACCTTTATGATGTTCATATGAAGACAATAAATTTACCGTGTAAGTTTACACAGCTGCACAACTTATCTTCCGTGAATTAAGTTCTAAATTATCAGTATTACTTCCAAATAAAATAAGCCATTACAAGTAAAATAACCATTGCCCATCCGATACGATCAACCCATTGTGATAACTTCGACTCTAGATCAGCACCACCTAAACGCATAAGTCCTGCTACAAGATAAAAACGCATCCCTCTACCTATCAGCGAACCGAAAATAAACGGCAAAATGGGCATTAAGGCAACGCCTGCAGCAATAGTAAATATTTTATAAGGTATCGGCGTAAATCCTGCTAAAAATATAGCCCAAAAGCCCCATTCTTCAAACCATTGTCGTGCTAGTTGATAGGCATCAACATAATGAAGTGATTGCAACCAAGGCTCTATCAAGTCAAAAGCAAAGCTACCAATTAGATAACCTAGCAAACCACCTAAGACTGACATGATTGTCGTCAGACCAGCATAAAACCATGCTTTGTGTGGTTTCGCTAGTGACATGGGAGCCAACATTACGTCGGGGGGGACAATAAAGAAGGAAGATTCTGTAAAGCTCACTATCGCTAACCAGTAAGTCGCATACTGATGACGTGCCCAAATCATGGCCTTACTGTATAGACTTGAGAAAAGCCTCATCTAAACCTGATTCCTAGATTTATCATGCAGCATTTTAAATCTTCCCTGATAATAGCGGGACAAAACTCACCGCATCTAACTCTGTTTCTTCAAAGGTATTGCCATTTCTATCAATGACTCGTAAAGACTGTCCACCAGTGCCACCAACGGGAATAACTAAACGACCGCCAGGTGCGAGTTGTTTGAGTAGCTCTTCGGGCACTTGTTCAGCTGCACAAGTAACAATAATGCCATCGTAAGGTGCATTTTCAGGCCAACCCCAACTACCATCACTGTGTTTTAACTTTATATTATTAAACTTCAACTGGTAGAAGCGCTCTCTTGCTTGTTTAAGCAAAGGTGCTATACGTTCAACACTAAAGACACGATCAACCAAACGCGATAATACGGCTGCTTGATAACCTGAACCTGTACCTACTTCCAAAACACTTTTTTTAGGAATCCCTGCCAATAATACTTCGGTCATACGAGCCACTATAAAAGGCTGTGAAATTGTCTGACCTAATCCAATCGGCAATGCTGTATCTTCATAGGCTCTACTTGCCAGTGCTTCATCAACAAAAAGGTGTCGTGGTAGCTCACGTATCACTGCCAACACATCCACGTTATTGATGCCTTTTTCTTTTAGGCGTGTGACAAGACGATCACGTGTTCGCTGTGATGTCATACCGATGCCTTGTTGATTCTTTATCAACTGAAAGCTCCTTGTAACCACTCAGCTACACCATCCATCGCTTTATAAGAGGTCAAATCTATTTGTAATGGGGTTACCGATACTGCACCTCGGCGAATTGCATCGAAATCTGTGCCGGGACCGGCATCATGTTCCTCACCAGCAGGGCCGACCCAGTACATTTCTCTGCCACGAGGGTCAAACTCCTTGATAACAGGGTCTGCTTTATGACGATGCCCTAGCCGTGTGGTTTCAAAACCAATGATCTGTTCAATCGGCAAATCAGGTACATTCACATTTAAAATCGTATCTGCTGGTAAAGAGGACGTTTGTAATTGAGTAACTAACTTTTTTGCTACCCACGCAGCTGTTTCAAAATGCGTTGCTGTGTGACCGTTTAATGAAATAGCTATGGCTGGCCGTCCTAAAAATCGCCCTTCCATCGCTGCGGCCACGGTGCCCGAATACAAAACATCATCACCGAGGTTAGCACCTGCATTAATACCTGAAACAACCATATCGGGTTCTTCTGCAAGCAGACCAGTAATCGCCAGATGCACACAATCTGTCGGCGTACCATCAACGCGATAAACACCATCATCCATTTTGTCTAAGCGTAAGGGATTTTCAAGTGTCAATGAATTACTAGCACCACTTCGGTTTCTATCGGGTGCAACCACTGTAATATCGCCTAATTCCCCTAGAGCAGTTGCTAAAGCTCTGATCCCTTCAGCCATATAACCGTCATCATTGCTGACCAAAATCTTCATTATGTCTTATAACCCTAAGCAATATCATTAAATTTAGGCCTTTCATTGTCAGAAAGCCCTATGCAAGAAAGCCAAGACACTATAACTAGTGCTTGGCCCTATCAACCTTTCGCCCGTACTTTATATTTAAGTTAATTCGTTTTGTGACTGCCCACCACCATAACTATGGAACAACATTGGCTCACCGCCAGCTGCCACTTTAACAGCACAATATTTAAACTCTGGTATTTTTGCAGAAGGGTCTAAAGCGTCATTGGATAGTTTATTAACCGCTGCCTCATAGTAACAAAAAGCCATGAATACCGCGCCGGTTGGGACAGCTTCATCGGCACGAGCAATCATTGAAATCGCGCCACGACGTGTTGATAATGTAATCATCTCGCCCGGCATAATGCCCATTTCATCCAAACTAATTGGGTTAATCGTAGCAACGGCTTCTGGCTCCAGTGCATCCAGTACGTTAGAACGACGTGTCATTGATCCTGTATGCCAGTGCTCCAGCATCCGACCTGTAATCAATACAAACGGATATTCCTCATCTGGACGTTCATCAGGCGGCACAATATCAGCAGGGACAAACTTACCTAAACCATTGTCACTTTCAAATGTTTCCGTAAAGATCACGTCTTCACCAGGATCACCTTCATTTAGACATGGATAAACTATCGAACCTTCTTTTTCTAAACGTTCCCAAGTCATACCCGCCATCGTCGGTACTGCCTTACGAATTTCGGAAAACACCTCAGCTGAATCTTTATAATTCCAATCTAAGCCAAGACCTCTTGCCATTTCTTGGATGATCCAAAGATCTTGTTTCGCATCACCCGGTGGGTCGACTGCTTCGCGTCCAATTTGCACCAATCTATCGGTATTGGTGAACGTCGCTGTTTTCTCAGAGAAAGCAGAAGCCGGCAACACCACATCGGCCAGATAAGCCGTTTCCGTTAAGAAAATATCTTGTACAACCATATGCTCTAATTCTGCCATCGACTGACGAGCATGATTGGCATCAGGATCAGACATCGCTGGGTTTTCACCCATCACATACAAGCCTTTCAAATCACCATCATGAATCGCTTTCATAATTTCAACAACAGTCAATCCCGGTTGGTTATCTAATTCACAACCCCATAAATCTTCAAAATAAGCATGCGCTTTTTCATCAGTGACAGGTTGATAATCAGGAAACACCATTGGGATCAGTCCCATGTCCGAAGCACCTTGAACATTATTCTGGCCACGTAATGGATGTAACCCTGTACCAGGACGTCCAATTTGACCTGTCATCAACGATAATGAAATCAGACAACGTGCATTATCAGTACCGTGAACATGCTGCGATACACCCATTCCCCAAAGAATCATTGAACCTTTTGATCTTGCATATAAGCGAGCTGCTTCTTTCAAGGTTTCAGCTGGGATACCACAAATTGGCTCCATCATTTCTGGCGTATATGCTTCTAGATGCGCCTTCATTGCATCAAAGCCTTCTGTACGCTCAGCAATAAATTGTGGATCAATCAAACCTTCTTCAATGATGGTATGCATCATCGCATTAAGCATGGGTACATCACTGCCTGGTTTAAAAGCTAAATGATGGGTTGCCATGCGAGAAAGTTCTGTTGTTCTTGGATCCATCAAAATGAGTTTAGTCCCACGGCGCATGGCATTTTTCATCCATGTAGCACCAACTGGGTGATTCACTGTAGGATTCGCACCGATAATGACGATAACTTCTGCTTTATCAACATCGGATACCGGATTCGATACCGCACCAGAGCCTAAACATTCAAGCAGCGCAACCACAGATGAAGCATGACATAGGCGCGTACAGTGATCGACATTATTGGTTTTAAAGCCAGTTCTAACTAATTTTTGGAATAAATAGGCTTCTTCATTACTGCCTTTGGCACTACCAAAACCAGCTAAAGCATTTGGGCCATTATTATCACGAATGTTGTTAAAACCACTTGTTGCGAGCGCTAACGCTTCTTCCCATGATGCTTCACGGAAAATTTTATCGACATCATTTGGATCCATCGAGAATTCTGCAGATTTAGGCGCATCATCACGACGAATGAGTGGTTTAGTTAAGCGATGTGGATGATGAATATAATCAAAACCATAACGCCCTTTAACACAGAGACGGCCTTTATTAGCTGGCCCATCACGACCTTCTACATAGATAATTTTATCGTCTTTAATATTGTAGGTAAGCTGACAACCAACACCACAATAAGGACAGACAGAATCCACCTTACGGTCAGGTTCTAGCATCCCGACATCATTGGCAGGCATCAATGCGCCCGTAGGACAGGCCTCTACGCACTCACCACAAGCAACACAGGTGCTTTCACCCATTGGGTCATCAAGATCAAACACAATCTGAGCATGACTTCCACGCATCGCTAAACCGATGACATCATTGTTTTGTTCATCACGACAAGCTCGCACACAGCGTGTGCATTGAATACAGGCATCCATGTTCACAGCAATACCTGGATGAGATAAATCCGCCTTGGGCTGTTTACGTGAATCGAACCGAGGCAAGCCAATATCTAATTTAGCAGCCCAATCGTCTAATTCTGAGTTAATGGTATGAGGCTTTTCAGACACATCCGTTTTAAGCAACTCTAAAACCATTTTCTGTGCATTAACAGCACGTTCACTATCCGTCCTTACCACCATATTTTCATTTGGCTTGCGACAGCATGATGGTGCTAAAACACGTTCTCCGTCAACTTCCACCATACAAGCTCTGCAGTTACCCGCTTCACCTTGGCGTTCGGAATAACACAAATGAGGAATTTCTATACCTTCGCGTTTTGCTACATCTAAAATTGTTTCTTCTTCTGTCGCAGCAATCGCCTTGCCATTTAATGTGAAGCTAACTGTTTTCAATAATTCTTCTGGGTTAACGGCCATTATTTTAACTCCCCTGTTGTTAACTCTTCGGGAAAGTACTTAATCACACTACGTAAGGGGTTTGGCGCCGCCTGTCCGAGACCACAAATGGAAGCATCGACCATGACTTGTGACAATTCTTCTAATAAATCTTGGTTCCATTGTTGAGATCCCATCAAGTCCACAGCTTTAGCTGTTCCGACACGACAAGGCGTACATTGACCACAGGATTCTTCTTCGAAAAACTTCATTGCGTTAACTGCTAAATCACGTGCTTTATCTTGATTAGAGAAAACGACAATCGCAGCAGAACCGATAAAACAGCCATAATCATGCAAGGTGTCAAAGTCTAAAGGCACATTACCTAGTGATGCAGGCAAAATACCACCCGATGCACCCCCTGGGAAATAGCCATAAAACTCATGTCCCTCTTGCATGCCGCCACAATATTCTTCGATAAGTTCAATCATCGAAATACCAGCAGGCGCAAAATGAACACCCGGTTTATTAACACGGCCACTCACAGAAAAAGATCGAAGACCAACACGACCATTACGACCATGCTCAGTCATAAAACTAGGGCCCTTTTCAAGAATATCGCGTACCCAGTATACCGATTCCATATTGTGTTCTAGTGTCGGCCTACCAAACAAACCAACTTGCGCGACAAAAGGAGGACGAAGACGTGGCATCCCACGTTTCCCTTCAATTGATTCAATCATTGCTGATTCTTCACCACAAATATAAGCACCCGCACCACGACGCATATGAATAGCTGGCATCTTCTCAACGGGAGGATTCGCTTCTAGTTTTGCTATTTCAGCAGTGAGTGAATCTCTAATGGCGGCATACTCATCTCGTAAATAGATATAAATTTCATCTATTTCAGTTGCCCATGCGGCTATTAACATACCTTCTAAGAAACGATGTGGATCACGTTCAAGATAATATTTATCTTTAAGCGTACCCGGCTCACCTTCATCAATATTAACCGCCATCAATTTCGGCGTTGGTTGGTCACGAACGATTCGCCATTTACGACCTGTTGGGAAACCTGCACCACCAAGACCTCGGAGACCAGAGTCATCCATAGTATCTAAGGCTTTATCGATATTGTAGTCACCCGTGATACAACGACGATACAGATCGTAACCACCATTTTGACTGTATGAATCAAAATCAATAGGCTGGAGTACTTCTGGCTGTATTTGATTATTGTTAACTGCTGAAACAACGGCGTCTGTTTCAGCGTGCTCGACTGGGTTCATACCAACAACGGCAATGGGAGCAACATCACAACGGCCTACACAAGGAACACGTTGTACGCGTACATTATCGCCAAGTGCATTTTCCAAGGAATCAATAAGTAGCTCAGCACCTTTCATTTCACAGGTCAGCGACTCACAAACACGGACAGTAAGTGGCGCTGGAGCAGTTTCACCTTCTTTTACAACATCGAAATGATGATAGAAAGTAGCAACTTCATACACTTCAGCCTTCGACAACTTCATTTCACGAGCTAAGGCGACTAAATGGGCTGCGGAGATATGATGATACTCGTCTTGAATTTTATGCAAATGTTCGATCAATAAATCTTTCTGTCGTGATTCGTCACCAAGCAGAGCTTGAACTTCTGCTAATGCCTTAGGATCTACCTGTCTACCCTTGCCTACTGCTCTAGGTAATTTAAGTTTATTACCTTTTTTTCGAGCACTAATCTCCTGCTCACTCATGAAACAGATTCTCCCGATCAAATAATTTACAGATACAAATATCAATTAAAACAATAGAAAAATAACATGAGGACAGCGCCCTTGGGAAGTCAGTGGTTACACACCAAAATGAACTCTTTATTAGTTTTGAACATGATGAAATATTTTTTCACAATCATTGATGATGATATTTACCGTAAGACTTTGTAGACAAAGCTTTTTTCATGCTTTTGATATTATTCTATTTTCAGCAAAAATAGTCTACCTATATTGAAATAAGTAATTCTCTTACAAAACACCACATTATTTTCACTTTAACGACTCACTTGCTGTTGAGAAATTCATATTACTTTTATCGGTATCCACACAACTCAAGCCATTCTGCGCAAGTATGTTGATATCCATCAGATAAATCTTTTTAACAAAACCATTTCTATTCTCAATAGCAACAACATCATTAATCAACTAAATCCAACTGCAATTATGGGCTGTCTGTTATTTGAATATGATTTTTTATGCTGATAGGATGTTGATAATGATAATGAACATTGAGTAGCCGTGATGAAAATAAAAGTAGGGATTAGTAGCTGTTTATTGGGACAGGAAGTCCGTTTCGATGGTGGTCATAAACATGACAAACTATGCACTAATACACTCTCAGCCTACTTTGATTTTGTTTCTGAGTGCCCCGAAGTCAGTATCGGTCTCGGCATCCCCAGAAAACCAATTCGGCTCATTGGCAACACTAAAGCGCCACGCGCCGTCGCCACTCATGATAACGAACTTGATTACACGAACAAGTTAATGGCATTCGGCGAACAGAAAGCCAAACAACACCAGCAAATCTGTGGTTACATCTTTATGAAAAACTCGCCAAGCTGCGGCTTATTTCGTGTCAAAGTCTATGGCGAAAATGGCTATCCTGAAAAAGGAGGTGGTCGTGGGATCTATGCTAAGGCCATCACTGATGCTAATCCATTATTACCCGTCGAAGAATCTGGCCGCCTCACTGATCCACCACTACGTGAAAATTTTATCACTCGTGTTTTTGCCTATCATAACTGGCAACAAATCGTTGAAGCGGGTCTCAGCCACAAAGCCATTCTCGATTTTCATGTGCGCTATAAATACTGCTTAATGGCCCATTCACCTGCTGACTATTCTAAGCTCGGTCAAATGCTGGCTGACGCAGGAAAATCCGATCCAGTCGTATTAGGCCAACGTTATTTCAACTTGCTCATGGCAGCACTCACACAGGTTGCCACACGTAAAACACATAGCAACGTGTTGATGCACCTACAAGGATATTTAAAAAAATCGCTCTCAAGTGATGAAAAACAAGAGCTCACTAAAATCATTGACCAATACCGAATTGATCAATTACCTTTGATAGTCCCTATCACATTACTCAAACATCACTTTGCCAACCACCCCGATCCCTACATCAGCAAACAAGCTTATCTACAGCCTTATCCAGAAGATCTTAGCTTGAGGAATGCAATCTAGGCCGTGTTAGTGCCTATTTCTGTCCAGCCTTAGCCCATGTATCACGTAAGGTAATCGTGCGGTTAAATACTAATTTATCAGTTGAACTCAGTTCACTATCAGCACAAAAATAACCTTCACGCTCAAATTGATAAACTGCTGTCGCTTCAGCGCTTCGCAAACTAGGTTCAACAACGGCATGAGTCAATGTAACTAATGATTCTGGATTTAAGTGTGCCGTGAAATCTTCTATCTCTTTATCCGTGTCAGGATGCGGATGATTAAACAAACGGTCGAATAACCTGACTTCAGCGGTAATTCCATACTCTGCTGACACCCAGTGAATCACCCCTTTGACTTTACGACCTTCAGGGTTCTTGCCCAAGGTGTCTGGATCATAACTACAACGTAGTTCAATAATCTCACCTTGCTCGTCCTTAATCACTTCATCACAACGGATGACATAAGCATTTCTCAAACGCACTTCTTTATCTTTCACCAAGCGTTTGAATTTATTATTAGCTTCTTCTTTAAAATCAGCCTTATCGATATAAAGTGTTTGCGAAAATGGAATCTCACGTTTACCCATCGCTTCATTTTGAGGGTGATTTGGCGCCATTAATTGTTCTGTTTGGCCTTCGGGGTAATTAGCCAAAACCACTTTAAGTGGATCCAATACTGCCATTGCCCGAGGGGCATTCTCATTCAAGTTTTCACGGATACAGCTTTCTAAAATATCCATCTCAACTGAGTTATCAGCTTTGGTCACACCAATACGTGTACAAAATTCCCGTAATGCCGCCGCCGGATAGCCACGACGACGCATGCCTGTAATCGTTGGCATCCGAGGGTCACTCCAACCATCGACTAGCTTATCTTCAACCAGCTTAGTCAGCTTACGTTTACTGGTAATCGCATATTGTAAATTAAGTCGTGAAAACTCAATTTGCTGTGGATGATGTTCTGTTTTTAAAGTATCCAAAAACCAATCATATAATGGCCGGTGATCTTCAAATTCCAATGTACAAAGCGAATGCGTTACACCTTCAATCGCATCAGACACACAATGAGCGTAGTCATACATCGGATAAATAGACCACGCATCACCTGTTTGGTGGTGCACGACATCACGACGAATACGATAAATAGCAGGATCGCGCATATTGATATTAGGTGAAGTCATATCAATCTTGGCTCGCAATACCCGTGAACCATCTTCAAATTCACCTTCACGCATCCGTTTGAATAAATCTAAATTCTCTTCAACAGGGCGATCACGATAAGGGCTATTTTTCCCTGGTGCAGTCAATGTACCTCGGTATTCACGCGTCTCTTCAGCCGACAAATCACAAACATAAGCATTGCCTTGCTCGATAAGTTGCACAGCATAATCATATAACTGACCAAAATAACTGGAGGCATAGTGTAAATAACCATCAAACTCAAAGCCTAACCAACGCACATCTTCCTTAATCGCTTCGACAAACTCCTCTTCTTCTTTTTGAGGGTTGGTGTCATCAAAGCGCAAAGTACATACACCCTTATAATCCAATGCCAAACCAAAGTTTAAGCAGATAGATTTAGCATGACCAATATGTAAATAACCATTCGGTTCAGGTGGGAAACGCGTCTGCACACGACCGCCATGCTTATTTGATGCAATATCAGCATCAATAATATGTCGGATAAAATTACTTGGCTTTGTGTCAGCTGTCTCGCTCATTGTGTTCTCATTTAGTGGGCGATTATGGAGCAATAACCTGCTCCAATGATCTATCAAGCCGTAAAGGATAAGGGCTTTATTCTACTGGTGCAACTAATCCATATAGCTAAAGCACTCTCATTATCAACGTGATAGTGAACTCACAACACAACTATTGCGTTTACACAATTTCAAGCCTTCGTTAACTACCTTCGATATGAGGATAGGCAGTGAACTCAATCGCGATATTGAGTTTATGTAAAACGCCAAATAGATTCGGTGGCAAAAGTAATGATGTTGGCATTTCTTCATGAGCAATAACCGTCGCATCGACATCGAAAACACAATGAGTATCTTGCGCTTTTAGATAGTTAAATGCCTGTTGGTGTTTTTCAACAAACTGTTGCATATTTTGCAGACAATTTTCCTCTGTCTCATTTTCAGCAACAATCACATCAAAACCGGAAAAAGGACTAGGATGGCCCAACATATCGGGCTCCCCCTGTTTGAAAGAATCCGCAACCGCCAAATCTGGATATTGATTAACAAAAGCATCAACATCAAATTGCTCACCATAAACGCGTAAAACGATATCTAACATCTGATTACCAACCCTATTTCTTAACTACTATAACAATAACATTTTCAGGTGATTTTTTAAGCCAGCTTTATCTATTTTTTGCTCGAAAAACACCTCTAACAAGACGAACCCGATCTTCTTCAATACTACGGATCGCGTTATCTGCTTTTTGAGCAAAGTCGTCAACATAGGTAGATAAACTCAAAGGAGCCTATTCTATACCTTCCTTGTTTGGTCACTTTTCTAAACAAAGGCATAAATAAGAAAACCACCAAACCCTGCAGCTGCAAGCCCACCAATTCGGCCATAAGGATGTTGAAACGACATGGCCCAAACCATCAACCTTTTGAAATTATTTCGCCCAATCACAGCAAGTGTTATCGCAGCAATGATGGATAGCCAACCAATCACCTCAATGGCCAGTGGAAATCGGGATATGCCAGCCAAAGAAATAAGCAAGGCACCCAACACCAGTCTAACCACAATAGCTACAATCTGCAGCTCCAGATTTTCTGACTGTCTTCTAAGATAACCATAAATAATTTCGGGGTTAATAATGATTATTAATCCAGCTAAGAATATCAATGCGCCAAAAATGACTATGAGTATCAACATTTATTATTAATGGCAGTATGAGCAACTTGTTTATTGATGTCTTCCATTACTACTCCTTGGTTTTATTCAAAACCATTGCTCTAAGTTACTTTCATTATATCTTAGCTTTTGGTGACTCAAGCTGTTCTTCTACCCCATTCCCTCTAACCCAGCAAAAACAGATAATAAAAATAGGACCTGTTTATTTTCATCCACCCACCATAAAATAAGCCGTCTGCAACATCGCTAGCCCATTATTCAAAGCATGCAGACCTATTGTTAAAGCTACTGAGCCAGTCTGTATTCTTACTATTCCCAGTACTACACCCATGACAAAAATGGTGGTCATGTAATACAGATCATATTGGGTATGAATTACCGCCCAGAGCAGTGATGTCAGTACCACTGCACCCGTTGTACCAATAAAGGAACGGCGAAAACCTTCTAATAAAAAGCCTCTGAAAAACAATTCTTCAAAAACAGGTGCGGCAACCACCATCGCTATCCACAATAACCAGATGGGTTCGGCTGTTAAATAGGCTGTCACCATGAAGTCATGGGCTTCATTTTTATCAAAGAGGTAATTTAAAACTTCGGACAATATCAACAGTGCGATAAAGATAACTAGCCATTTTTTGGTCTCTGAACCACTGGCTAACTTTAAGCCTAGATAAGGACCTAATCGACTTTGTTTTTTAAGTTTGATGATACCGAAGGTAACCAAGCTGCCAACAATCAAGGTCGCTAAGGTCGCAAGAGAAATAACCGTGCCGTTAGATTGCAGTTGTTGCATTAAAACAGCAATCTCATTCTCAGGCACATTGCCATGAATTGCGCCAATATAGAGGCCTATCACCATCAATTGTGTGGCCATGAATATGGCGGTAATGATGCAACCCCATATAAAAGTCGACCACCAGCTCCAGACCTCGGTTTGTTCTATTGGGTCTTTCTCATCACCCATCTACTTTCCTTGTATTGATGTGTTTTATTGTGCGACTTCTACCCTAGTCACTTTTTGTAAACCTCGCGGTAATTTATGACCTCGCTTGCCTCGTTCACCACTGTAATGTGCTAAATCAGCAGGTTTTAAAGTCAAGTGGCGTCTACCTGCATGTAAGGTCAGGCTTTCCCCTTCCGGTATCACTGCCACGGAATTTAACCATTCACGTTTATTAGCAAAGGCGGCTTGTGGGATATTGATTAAGCGAACCCCTTTACCTTTATTCATCATCGGCATTTCACTAGCAGCGAAGACTAATAATCGACCATCACCCGCTGCAACGGCTAACTGATCAGACTCGGCGTTACCTAGCCATAATGGTGTTAATACTTCAGCCCCAGCTGGCAAATTAAACATGGCTTTACCGGCTTTATTTTTAGCCAATAAATTATCTAATGTAGTGACAAAGCCATAACCTGCTGTATTCGATAGTAATAATGGCTGGTCTAGTTCACCCGCCAGCACCGCCACAAAGCGTGCATCTGTTGGCATTTGGAAACGGCCACTTAAAGGTTCGCCTTGTCCACGCGCTGATGGCAGAGTATGGGCTGGTAATGAATAACTTCGTCCTGTGGAATCTAAAAAGACGATTTGTTGATTACTACGTGCTTTGACCGACGTTGCATAACGATCGCCTGTACGGAAGTTGAGCGATACAGGATCAACATCATGCCCTTTGGCAGCACGAACCCAACCACTTTCAGATAACACTATGGTAATTGGCTCAGTCGGTAATAAGTCGGTTTCACTTAAAGCTTTAGCCGCATCACGACTGACCAGCTGTGAACGGCGATCATCACCAAATTTTTCAGCATCAGCTGTCAGTTCTTTGCGAATCAATGTTTTGAGGCGTGTATCCGAACTGAGTAATAACTCTAATTTTTTACGTTCTTTTGCCAGTTCATCCAATTCACCTTTGATTTTCATCTCTTCGAGTTTGGCTAGATGACGTAATTTTAATTCTAATATTGCTTCAGCTTGGCGATCAGTAATAGCAAACCGGGCCATCAATACAGGCTTGGGTTCATCTTCTGTCCGAATGATGGCTATCACTTCATCGATATTCAGATAAGCAATTAACAAACCTTCCAGCACATGCATTCGGTCCAGAATTTTATCGAGTCGATATTGCAAACGACGACGAACAGTTTCAGTCCGATAGGTCAGCCATTCCAACAACATGTCACGCAAGTTTTTAACCTGTGGTCGGCCATCCAAACCAATCATATTCATATTGACGCGGTAGCTGCGTTCTAGATCGGTGGTCGCAAATAGATGTGACATAAGGCCATCTATATCAATACGGTTTGAACGCGGTACAACGACTAAACGAACGGGATGCTCATGATCAGATTCATCGCGCAAATCGACCACCATCGGTAATTTTTTGTTATTCATTTGATTGGCAATTTGCTCAATCACTTTGGCACCAGACACTTGATATGGCAGTGCATTAATAATCAATTCACCATTTTCGACAACATATTTTCCTCGCTGCCGAACAGAACCATGACCCGTTGCATAAATTTTGTTTAACTCTGCTTCCGAAGACACGATTTCACCACCCGTTGGGAAATCAGGTGCTTTAATCACTTCGAGCAATGCTTCTAGTTTTGTCGATGGTTTTTTCAACAACAATAAACAAGCTTCAACCACTTCACGTAAGTTATGAGGTGGAATATCGGTTGCCATACCCACCGCAATACCAGTACCGCCATTCAATAATACATTAGGCAGGCGCGCTGGTAACAACTCTGGCTCATTCATCGTGCCATCGAAATTAGGGACCCACTCCACAGTGCCTTGGCCTAACTCGCTTAATAGTGTTTGGGCATACGGTGCTAAACGAGATTCGGTATAACGCATCGCAGCAAAGGATTTAGGATCATCCATCGAACCCCAGTTACCTTGACCATCAATCAGTGGGTAACGATAAGAGAAAGGTTGCGCCATTAATACCATAGCTTCGTAACAAGCAGAATCACCATGTGGGTGATATTTACCCAACACATCACCCACTGTTCTGGCTGATTTCTTATGTTTCGATAAAGCGCTTAAACCCAACTCTGACATCGCATAGACAATGCGGCGTTGAACGGGTTTTAAACCATCACCAACATGCGGTAAAGCTCTATCCAAAATAACATACATGGAATAATCCAAGTAGGCCTTCTCAGTAAAGTCTCGTACCGGTAATTGTTCTAAATCATCAACTAATGAACTCATTGTTCAACCATCTCTTTATTGAATATCACACTGTCGCCAAATCGCCCTGTTCTTCTAACCATGCCTTGCGGTCAGAAGCTCGTTTTTTAGCCAGCAACTTGTCCATCATCATCATGGTGTCATCTTCGGCATTAATTGTTAATCGAATCAATCGACGAGTATTGGGTGCCATTGTCGTTTCACGCAATTGCATTGGATTCATTTCACCCAATCCTTTAAATCGCTGCGTGCTGACTTTGCCTTTAATTTTTTCTCTTTCGATACGCTCTAAAATGATTTCACGCTCTTCATCATCTAGGGCATAAAACACCTGCTTACCGACATCAATACGGTATAACGGCGGCATCGCCACACAGATATGTCCAGCTTCCACCAAAGGCCTAAAGTGACGTACAAATAAGGCACATAGTAGCGTTGCTATATGAGCGCCATCTGAATCAGCATCAGCTAAGATACAAATCTTGCCATAACGTAAACCTGACAAATCATCTGACCCCGGGTCAACGCCAATCGCTACCGCAATATCGTGCACCTCTTGAGATGCCAATACTTGTGTAGATTCTACTTCCCACGTATTTAAAATTTTTCCTCGTAGCGGCATAATCGCTTGAAACTCACGATCACGACCTTGCTTGGCACTACCACCAGCAGAATCCCCTTCCACTAAGAACACTTCTGTTCGTGTGACATCTTGCGAACTACAGTCTGACAATTTACCCGGTAAGGCCGGGCCAGATTGCACGCGTTTACGAACTACTTTTTTCGCTTGTTTTAATCGAGACTGGGCATTGCTAATCGCAAGCTCAGCTATCTTTTCGCCATCTTCAACATGGTGATTGAGCCATAGACTAAAGGCATCTTTTACTGCCCCTGATACGAAACCTGCACATTGCCGTGATGACAAACGCTCTTTGGTTTGACCTGAAAATTGAGGGTCATCTAATTTGACTGATAACACATAACAACAGCGTTCCCAGATATCTTCTGGTGATAATTTAACGCCGCGTGGCAATAGACTCCGAAACTCACAAAATTCACGTAAGGCATCTAATAAGCCAGAACGCAAACCATTCACATGAGTTCCGCCTTGTGCTGTCGGGATCAAATTGACATAACTTTCAGCTAGCTCTTCGCCCGGCTCAAGCTGCCACATTAAGGCCCAGTCGACTTCTTCCTTATCACCTTTAATATGACCATGAAATGCCCTTGCGGGTACACAAGGCTGGTCGGTCATCATTGAGGCGATATAACTGGTTAAACCTTCGTCATAACACCAGCGATCTTCTATTTTTTCTTTTCCTGATAAATCTGTAAATGTGACAACCAACCCCGGACACAAAACCGCTTTAGCTCGGAGAACATGGCGCAATTTAGAGACTAAGAATTTAGGTGAATCAAAATAGGAAGCTTTAGGCCAAAATCGAACTCGAGTCCCTGTGTTTCGTTTACCTACTGTGCCGATTTCAGTTAACTCTTCAACTTTGTCACCATGTTCAAAGGCGATGGCATATTCCGTTGCATTACGGCGAATATGTACATCTAACCTTGAAGATAATGCGTTAACAACAGAAACTCCCACGCCATGTAAACCACCAGAAAACTGATAATTTTTATTAGAGAATTTACCACCTGCATGTAAACGAGTGAGAATAACTTCGACGCCAGGAACGCCTTCCTCTGGATGAATATCAACGGGCATTCCACGGCCATCGTCGATCACTTCTAAAGAATTGTCTTTATGTAAAGTAACATTGATTTGCTTAGCATGACCTGCTACAGCTTCATCAACGCTGTTATCTATAACTTCCTGGGCTAAATGGTTCGGTCGCGTAGTGTCCGTATACATGCCTGGACGCTTTTGTACCGGTTCTAGTCCCGTTAAAACCTCAATTGCCGATGCGTTATATGCGTTGTTCATGAATCCACTTTGATTAATTTCCGTGCCCAAAGAGTAGCAGGATAAAAGCCTACTAGACAACAATAGAAATTATTTAACACTCTTTCAGGTAAAAAACGTTGCTAATAATGATAGAAAATCAATATTCAGTTGTTGAGCAGCGATTGATAAATATTTGTATGGATGCCTTTTTATGAACAATGCTTTCAGTACCACTACTGTTGACTCGTTGAAGTGGCATAAATTTATCGATCAGAATGATCTAGAGAAGTGGAGTGAGGTAAATCTGATGAATTCTGGCTTTATGGTTGAGTAGAACTGTTATAAAAAAATGCCCTAGTTTTTCGAGTAAAAAACTAAGGCACTATTTATTTTTCATTGAAAACACTATTTTAATGCTAAAAGTTCTGAACGACCTTTCATGATAATAGTGAGTTTATCTTCTTTAGCTAACCATCCAATTGCGCGCTGAATGCTTTTTGAATCTAAGCTACTTTCTTTCGTAATTTTAGTTGCTGAACTTGCGCCATGTGTATTTAAATACTGCCACAATTCACCTGCTGCACCACCCATTGTTTCTAACATCTCATTTCTCCTATAGTCTAAAAATATTGTATTTGATAAAGTCGAGGCAATCATTATACCAAGTCGTGTAAACAACCATATAACGTTACTTTAGAGATCAATAATGACAATAGGATTACAAAAGTCTGTTGAATTGCACCATTTTGGACATAACAAAGCCGTTTTAGCACCAATTTTATATCTACCTAAGTGCTTGTTTTATATTATCTAATGCGGTCGTGACAATTGAGCGAGGACAGGCAATATTCATCCGTATAAAACCTGAACCAGTCCTTCCAAACAAAGGCCCTTGGTTCATTCCCACTTTTGCTTTCTTGATGAAAAACTGCCATAAATCATCATCTTGCATCGACATTTTGCGACAGTCAAACCAAAGTAGGTATGTACCCTGTGACTCAATTAACTTTATTTCAGGTAGATACTCTTTCAGATAGTCAGAGACAAAATCACGAGTTTCATCTAAATAAAGCATCAACTGATCTAACCAGTTTTCACCATAATCATAAGCTGCTTCAAAGGCACAAATACTGAATGGATTTGTATTACTAACATGCCAGCTAGTGAACACGTTTTGAATCGCTTTGCGCTGTTTCACATCATCAATAACTAACGCGGATAGACCTAACCCGGGAATATTAAATGTTTTGCTAGGTGAAACAGCAGTGATGATCGATACATCCTCAGCCATAGAGGCTAAAGGAATGTGTTGGTAATTGGGGAAAATTAAATCAGCATGAATTTCGTCAGAAATAATGGTCATTTGATAACGACGGGCGATAGCTAATAAATCAACTAACTCTTGTTTCTGCCACACTCGCCCTACTGGATTATGGGGTGAACACAAGATCAATAACTTCGCCCCTTGTTGTGCACATTGTTCCAAATGTGCCAAATCCATTCGATAAATACCATCTTCCAGTACTAATTCGTTATCAACTAATGTCCGTTTCGTATCATTGACAGCAGAGAAGAAAGGGAAATAAACAGGCGACTGGACAATGACTTGATCACCCGGTTCTGTGAGCGCAATTATAGCTGCATGGAGTGAGGGTACGACACCCGGACACATCACAATATGATTTTTTGCTATTTTCCAATGATGGCGCTGCTCAAACCAATTAATCATTGATTGATACATACTGTCTGGATATAGGGTATAGCCATAAACGGGATGTTTGGCTCTTTGTACTAGCGCCTCAGTTACTTGTTCAGGGACAGGAAAATCCATATCTGCCACCCACATAGGTATGACATCTTTTGTACCGAAATACGCTGAGCAGCCATCATGCTTTACAGAGGCAGTTTGGTCTCTGTCAACTGGCGTATCAAAGTCAATTGTCATGCTTTACGACGCCATAGGGTGGCTTCCGATAAAGTGTGCTGAAATTTACGCGTGGTCTCGCGAATAACAAAAGATACCGATATCGGTCCTTTAACAAGCTCAAAATGCTCACCTAGAACAACTTTCAAGCCATCTAAAGTACTGACATTTTCTCCGTCTACTTTTAATCCGCCCACCCAATCTTCTTTATTTGTATGCTCTTCCAGCCATGTATACGGAGATGTGATCATCAAAATACCATTTGCATTAATACGCTCATGGATCGTGCTTAAAAATAAGGACGGTTTGTACAAACGGTCAATCAAGTTAGCTGCGAGTACCAGATCATAATCTGTATACGTTGATTTTAAGTTACAAGCATCACCTTGCAAAAACTCAACTTTATCGGCAATTTCTTGATTAGCAAACTCTTCCAAGCGGCGTTCACGATACAAGGCCAACTCACCCTCATCCGCTATGCTGTAACGAATAACGCCATGCTTTTGAAATTGCACGCCCAAATTGATTAAGCGTGCTGAAAAATCGATACCCGTGACATGATTGAATTGCTTAGCTAATTCAAAACTTGATCGCCCAACCGCACAACCGATATCTAATGCACGACCCATTTTTTGATCGCCCATCGCTTCAATGGCTATTTCTGCCAATGCTTTCGGGAAATTATCGACATCAAAATAACGATCGCCGTAATGGAATTCAGCATATTCCGAAAGCATCTTATCGGTTTCATAATTTGATTCGGCTTGTTCTTCCAAAGGCTCCGCTTTGACATAACGGAAACCCGCATGTTGGAAAAAATGTTTACGGAAAGCATAACGCGCACTATTACGGCTTTCGTTGCCAGCCGAAATCCATGAGCCACCTTTAAAAAGATTATGACGGCCATCGAAAGTTGGCATCGTAAAGTCATCATAAAAAGGATGTACTTTAAAGTTATCAAAGGGATAAATAGCTGTCTCAGTCCACTGCCAAACATTACCTACCACATCATATAATTCGCCATGTGCGAACGTGTTAATCGGACAAGAAGAAGCTGCATGATCAACATGGAGGTTCGCATTCGCTTGTTTACCAGACTCTAACTCAGTCAAACCAGAAAAATTATGCATTCGATACCACTCATCTTCTGTTGGTAGCCGAATGGGTTCACCTGTTTTCATAGCAAGCCAATTACTAAATGCCTTTGCCTCATGATAATTAACTTCTGCAGGCCAATCCCAAGGCATCATAATGATCTCTGTCATCAGTCGAAGTTGCCATCCGTGATCAGACTTAATCCAAAAAGTAGGATGGGTGACCTTGGTGAAATCGAGCCATTCCAGGCCTTCTTCTGTCCAATATTCGGAGTCGCTATAACCACCGTCTTGCATGAAGTTAAAAAATTCTTGGTTACTGACAAGATAGCGACTGGCTTGAAAGGCACTTACTTTAGCTTCGTGAACACCATATTCATTATCCCAACCATAATATTGATCATCATAGTCTTTACCTATGCTGATCTCCCCTGCAGGAATCTCGACCAAGTCATTCGTCGGCGCATCAGCAGTATCCGTAAAGGCTGCCCATGATGGGTGCTTTTGTACCCAAGCAATATTTTGTTGTCTGATTAATACCGATGAAGTTTCGATATGAATTTGTTCATGTTCTATCCCCATTAATATGATCCACCAAGGATTTTGCCAATTAATTGGCAAGGTCAGTGGGGCGTTATCAATGATGTCGTTAATCGCGGCATTAACTTGTTGTCGATACTCTTTAACTTGCTGCACACTTGGCCAGTCGTAATGAGCATCGTTGAGATCATCCCAACTCATTTCATCGACCCCAATAGCAAACATAGATTCAAAACGTGGGTTAATACGCTTGTCGACTAGCCCTGCCAAAATGAGTTTATTGATAAAGAAAGTCGCCGTATGACCAAAATAAAAAATCAATGGATGACGCAATGGGATGGATTTGTGGTAGTAGGCTTTATCATCACTCAACGTTTCAAATAATGAATCATAGCGCTGCCAAGTTTCATTAAAATAAGCCGAAATTTCTGCACGTTTTGCAGCAACATCGCTGCCATCGAGTGAAGGGGTTCTCAAATACTGCGCCGAAGACATTCAAAGTCCTTTAGTGTTTTGTTATAGGAAAGACGTTCTATGACATCATTAATTACAAATTACTGCCTAGCCAGCCAGGCCGTTTTAGCCGACAACTCTAACGAACAACTCCACTTATAAGCAAGATTAATACTGTCAGCACAGCTATAAACACCATGACCAGCCACAATCGTTAGCTTATTACTTTGAAGCATGTTCGATACTTTTTCTGCCGATTTAGCGATATATTCATCATTTTTGATGCAAATTACCGGAACAATAGGAAAATAATACTGACCTTCAAAGTCGACAGGAACAAAATCTTTACCATCCAATGTCATTGCGACAGCATGAGGATTATGACTATGGAAAATCGCATTAATCTCTGTATTTTTTTGATAACTTTGTATATGTAAAGCCACGTCTAGTGATGCACTTTCAGCTAACTCTCCATCGACAGAACAGCACACTAGATCATCGGCATTAAGAGTATCTGCACAACAGCCAGTAGGTGTTATCCAAATTTCATCGTGCCAACGAAATGAAGCGTTGCCACTATGAGAATCATTACAACCATATTGTCGTAACCATAAATAGTGTTCTACGAGCTCTTGTTTCAATTGCTGACGATTTTTCATATACGCCTCCTCAAGAAGAAGAAATAGTCACGATCTCTTCTTCGACTGTATTAGACTCAACTTGTTGCTCAATATACTCTAACCATTGTATCGCCTGTTGGCGTTCTCGCTGATACTTAGCCGCTCTATTAAATGACGCTTTTGCTTTAGCATAATCGCCCGAATAATATTGCGTTTTAGCCAACCACAAAGTGGCTGATCCGACCTGTTTTCCTGAAAGTTTTTGTAAACTTTGCATTAAGATAGCGGACGATTGTTGCCACTGCTGCAAATCAAACAGCACCCTGCCATATTTCAAACCCGCTTCACCGCTGTTATCTTGTTGAGCGACTGTTTTGAGTACCACGGCCGCATGTTCTAATTCACGTGCTGCTATCCAACAATCAGCTAGAAGATTCAAGTTTTTTTGGTTGCTAGCAATAAGCTGGGTTTTCATCCCCTTTTCTAGTAATTGTGCTGCCTTATAAGGAATATGAAGATAACGATACATATCGACCAAACTGAGTAAAACCCGACTATCTGTTAGCTCTATGCGTTGCATCAATGCCTTGACTGCCAGCGCCGAGTCTTCTTTTTTATCTTGTAAATAGAGTGCAGACAATTGCAACCAATAATTCTTTTGATAAGGGAAATCACTTATCAATGTTTCTAACACTTTTATAGCAGAACGATATTGTCTCGCTTCGATATGTGCAGACAGTAGTAATTGATACCAAGTCTCTTGCGGTTCAGGCTCCTGCTGCACTGCTATCGTCAAATGCCGAACCGCACCCTTAAAATCATTAACATAATAATAGGCCGTCGCCATCAAAACATGGGCACTACTTGGTGGAGAAGGTTCCGCTTGTATCCACTGCTTTAATAAGTTTATGCCTGCTTTATATCGCTGTTCGGCAATATAAAGCTGGGCTAAGTTATAACGTAAAGGATGACTCACTTCATCTGGCAGTGCCCCACTATTCAGTGCTTGTTCAAACTGTGTTGTTGCTTTGCTATAACGCTCAGTCGATGAATAAACATAAGCTAAAGTTTGTTGGACGACAGCGCGATCATAAGAGCCCTTTTTCGTTATTTTTAATAACGCTAATAGTTGTGACTCAGCTCTTGAATAGTTTTCAGCTGCCATTAATTCTTGTGCTGCTGTTAACAACTTATAGGTCTTTTCTGTCAACAGATATTGCTCTTGCGCTTTAGTTATACCTTGGAAGGAAAACAGCAATAACAATATCGGCAAGATATGTTTAAGTCGTATTATTTTCATCATAAAGTCACTTAGGCAACTTAAACTCTATTTCTTGTGCAGCAGTTTGTTCAACCGCAACACCATTGACGACTTTAGGATTAAATTTCCATTTCATAATGGCTTTTATCGCTGCCTTTTCAAACACACCTTCTGGTAAAGCCATCAGTACTTTTGGATCTTTGACGCTGCCATCTTCAGTAATCGTAAAAGCAATTTTGACGACACCTTCAATATTACGCCTTGCAGCGGATCTCGGATATCTTGGCGGTATCCTCACTAGCGGTATGACATCAGCATATTGGGCCATAACTGGCGCGGCTGAGAATTCACCAATATAAGGGCCACCAGCGATATTCAAAGGGACATCAATTCTAGGCACATTTAATTGGGGTGTTATTGTTTTTGGCTTCGCTATTTGATGCACCATTTCAGGTGGTGGCGGAGGCGTTTTTGGTGGCGGTGGTTTATCCGGCAACTGACGATTTTTTGTGTCTGTAGTGGTTTCTCTTTTTAAACGCACAAAATCTAATATTTGAATATCTTCAAGTAGCCTTCGATCAATACTTTTTGCTGCGGTCATCGATTGCATAATTGTAAACAATGCAAAATTGACTAACACAGCAAAAAAAAGCCCCATTACTAATCGCACAGTATTTCCTAATCGTGCTCAGCAGCAATCGATACATTGGCTACGCCAGCAAGCCGCGCCTGATCCATCACCTCAATCAATAGCCCAGTTTTGGCCTCTTTATCCGCCAAGATAATGACCGATCCTTCAGGATTTTCAGCATGCATTCGCTCTACATGGGCTCGAACAGCACGTCGATCAATGGTACGGCGTTCCATTTTAATCTCACCACTGGCCGTGATCGCAATCATAATATTAGCCAACTCTTTTTTAACCGCAGTTTTAGCCGAAGGTCTATTGACATCAACACCCGTCTCTTTCGCGAAAGAAGTAGTGACAATGAAGAAAATCAGCAGAATAAACACCATATCAATCAAGGGTGTCATATTAATCTCAGCAACTGCGCCGCTTTGACGACGTGAATGTCTATTTCTCATGCCACACCTGTTTTCTTTTCAGATTTTTTTTCATTTTCACACTCAACCTCGCTGCAACACATCGGTCAAATTATTGATGGAACGAGCCACTTTTTGTTCTAACTGAGTACTAAAGTAAAGTCCTGATAATGCTGTCAATAACCCAGCCATTGTTGTAATCAAGGCGATAGAAATCCCCCCCGCCATACCGCGTGCGTTACCCGTACCAAATATCGATAACACATCAAAGGTTTGGATCATGCCGTCGACAGTACCCAGTAAACCTAGCATTGGTAATGCAATCGTGAGCGTTTTAATAAAGAGTAAATACTGCTTCAATGCCGATGCTTCGTTTGCAATAAAACCGATACGAATTTGTTGTGCATACCAGCTACGTTTATCTGCACGCTGCTGCCACTGTTGGATCGTATTATCCAATTGCTTCGGATACACCAGGTAAACAAAAAAGTAGCGCTCTGCGATCAACGTCCACATCAATACTGAGGCAAATAGAATAATCCAAAGTACCATACCGCCACTTTCCATCAGCAGCTGAATATCAAATAAGTTATTAGCTAGTAGTTCCATGCGCTTGCTCTGCATTACTGGCAATTAAGGCTGCACTTTCTTCATCTAAAACTTGTACAAGACGGTTACTCTTACCCGACAGCATGCTGTGTATCAATAGTATCGGAATAGCGACAGCTAACCCCAATTCTGTTGTCACTAACGCTTGTGAAATACCACCTGACATCAGCTTAGGATCGCCTGTTCCAAATAAAGTGATTGACTGAAATGTTTCTATCATGCCGGAAACTGTACCTAAAAGCCCTAACATTGGTGCTATTGCCGCTAAAATTGCTAACGTGATCAGGCCACGTTCTATCTTCGGTATTTCACGTAAGATAGCTTCGTCCAGTTTTAATGACAGTGTTTCAATATCTTCAGAAATTCCTTTGCTATGTACCGATAAGATACGTCCCAAAGGATTACTAGTATCAGCAACCGTTTCTTTTTGTTGTTTAGCAACTGCACGCCCAGTCATTAATAATGAGATAAACCGTTGTAAGGCAATCAAAAGACCCACAGCACCTATGAATAAGATAATAAATCCTATCCAACCACCTTGTTGAATACGCTCTTTCAGATCCGGTGCTTGTACTAATAAGTTCATAATGGCGCCACGTGTTGGATCGACAACAACAGAACTCACATTTTCTGTGCTCTCAAACTCCATCACAATGTCCCTTAAGCGATCGACGGGCTGACGTCCTAGTTCTACTAGGTTTCCTGTTTCAGGTAAATATCGCAGAAATTTACCATCACTAAAGGCCGAAAACACACCCACTCTTGTCACGTCTCTTTGTTCTACTATGCCTTGGGCAGTAATAACATCTAATGTCGTTTTTGTGATCTTTGATGACTCAGTCATTTCTTGTTGCAGCAATAACCAGACTTGGCGAATATCCTCAATAGTCGGTTGCTCTTTTCTCTGAGCCATCTTGTCTAAAAATTGAGCTCTGTTAGGAAATTGTGCAGAAATCAATGAGCTCTCTATTACACTTCGTCCCTCATTGGCAACTTGACGAACAGTGCCAAATAACTCACCAAGCGAGCCTGATTTTTGTTGTAAAGCAGCTTCTTGTTCAGCCAGTACTGCCTCTTGTTGCTTAAAAATCACATTAAGAGACTCTGTCCGCGTTTCCTGTTCAGTGAGTCGTTCCTTAGCTTCTAACAATAAACGTTCTCGTTCATTATGTTGTTTAACAAAATCCGCTTCTCGCTGGGTATTTTGCTGTTGTTCCATAACTCGGTCATGTTTAACTTGCTCATATAAAGCATCTAAATCAGCCGGTTTTTCTGATGAATGCAAAGCTAAAACAGACGGGCTGAGCAACACAAATACCAGCATCGAAATCAATCTGTTCATTTTACCTCCTCCGCTGCTTGCATCGGCAATACAAGCAAATCAGGTGGTAGCTGTTTTTTCGCAATCTTCAGCCCTTTTTCTACCGCCTTACGATTCTCCGAGTCGAGCTCTTCCCAACCATTATTCCAATGACCCACTTCTTTGCCATCTAGACTTAAATAATAGAGGCCTATGCGCCCAATTCGGAGAAACTCAACGGTACGGCTATTACCATCAACCGTTAATTCATCCTGATAAGCCTCAATGGTACGGCCATATTCTGTCTCAACTTGGTAGGCTTCTAGGATGCGACGATACTTTTCTGCCAAACTCACATCTGCACGTTCCATCAACAGTTGTAATTGTTCGATGCGGTTTTGTCTTTCTTCAGGTAAAAAGGGCATATCGAGTTCAACGAACTGTGCCATAACTTGAATCATATTGAGCATTAGCGGAACAATTTCACGCTGCGTGGTTTCTATATTTTCCAACTGAGCATCAATGGATACCAATTCGTCTTTTTGAGATATCACTAATTTGTCTAACTGATCGTTATACGCCTTTAGACTTTCGGTTTGCCTTAACACTGCACGATATTCTGCCAGCATCTGACGACTTTCATCGTCTAAAGCATCAATACGCTGTTGTGATTTTTTAGCCGCAACTTCAGATTTGAGTTGTGCATCAACAGCATTTTTTAATGTAGTTGTATCAGCCTTGCTCGCTATCGGCGCTAACATTAATAGCATCAGACAGCAAAATCGGCTCATGGTCGTAGTTCGCATAACGTGTTCTTAACCTTAGATTTAATTCAATCAGACTAGCTATATCTTTCGTCTTACTTTTCAGGCGTTAATACTAACAGTTAAAGACGCCAAAGTGACTACAAAAAATTTACCTGTATAGGATACCTAGACTGAGTGTTATTGAAACAAGTGATATCACGCAATAATAGGTTATTAGTCGGACATTCTCACAATATAGGCTAGAATTGTCATCATTTACTTACAAAGATAGTCAATAAGGATCTAAAAATGCCAACAAATCACGACCTTTTTTCCCAAGCCCAACAACATATTCCAGGCGGTGTTAACTCACCCGTAAGGGCTTTTAAAGGTGTGGGTGGTGATCCACTCTTTTTCCGTGAAGGTAAAGGCGCTTGGATCACTGATGCTGAAGGCAAAAAATACGTTGATTATATTGGCTCATGGGGGCCGATGATTGTCGGTCATGCACATCCTGATGTCATCAGTGCCGTACAAAAATCGGTTGAACATGGCTTAGGATTCGGCGCACCAACTGAAATTGAAACCACCATGGCTGAAGAAGTCTGCAAATTAGTGCCATCAATGGATCTAGTTCGTATGGTGAGTTCTGGAACAGAAGCCACCATGAGTGCCATTCGTTTAGCACGAGGTTACACAGGCCGCGACAAAATCGTTAAATTCGAAGGCTGCTATCACGGTCATGCTGATTCTTTATTAGTCAAAGCAGGATCAGGTGCTTTGACTTTAGGTGTACCGTCATCAGCTGGTGTCCCTGCTTCCTTGGCTGAGCACACCTTGACCTTACGTTTTAATGATATCGAATCAGTTAAAACATGTTTTGCTGAATTAGGTGATCAAATTGCCTGCATTATCGTTGAACCAGTGGCAGGTAATATGAACTGTATTCCTCCTGTTGAAGGCTTTTTAGAAGGCCTAAGAAAAATCTGTGACCAACATAACAGCGTACTGATTTTTGATGAAGTGATGACGGGCTTCCGCGTGTCATTAGGTGGTGCACAAGGCCATTACAATGTCACACCCGACCTCACCACCTTAGGTAAAGTCGTTGGTGGAGGTCTGCCTGTTGGCGCCTTTGGGGGTAAACGTGAAGTGATGGAACATATAGCCCCACTCGGCCCTGTTTACCAAGCAGGTACCTTATCAGGTAACCCAATCTCAATGGCAGCGGGTCTTGCGACATTAAAACTGATTCAACAAGATGGCTTCCATGACAAACTGTCTGCCGCTGCTGAAAAACTCGCTACAGGACTAAAAGCCCTAGCGGATGAAGCGGGCATTCCAATGGCGACCAGCCATGTTGGCGGGATGTTTGGTTTATTCTTTACTGAAGATGATAAAGTCGATTATTACGAACAAGTAGCTAACAGTGATCAAGAACGTTTTAAAAAGTTCTTCCATCTCATGCTCGATCGTGGTGTTTACCTTGCTCCTTCTGCCTTTGAAGCAGGCTTTGTTTCTGCAGAACATGGTGATGCAGAAATTGAGCACACTTTAAACGCGGCGCGTGAATCCTTAGCATTATTATAAGGCTGATATGAACACACTTTATTGGCACGACTACGAAACCTTTGGCCTCGATCCACGTTATGATCGACCCGCTCAGTTTGCTGGGATTCGTACCGATGAAGACTTAAATATCATCGGCGAGCCGCTGATGATTTATTGCAAGCTGGCTGAGGATAGTTTGCCCTCGCCTGAAGCGTGTTTAGTCACAGGCATTACTCCTCAGGAAGCAAATGAAAAAGGCTTAGCTGAGGCTGAATTTATTAAACTTATTCATGATGAATTCGCTCAAGCCAATACCTGTGGCGTTGGCTATAACAGCTTGCGGTTTGATGATGAGTTCACTCGTTTTGTTCTCTATCGTAACTTCTACGATGCTTATGCCCGTGAATGGCAAAATGGTAACTCTCGCTGGGATATTATCGATATGGCGCGACTGACCAGAGCCTTAAGACCTGAAGGCATTAACTGGCCTGATAGAGAAGACGGTAAACCCAGCTTTCGCCTTGAGCATTTAACTGCTGCCAATAATATCGAACATGCTGGCGCCCATGATGCGCTGGTTGATGTCTATGCCACCATCGCATTTGCCAAACTGATTAAAACAGCACAACCCAAACTCTATGATTATGTCTATCAACGTCGACGGAAAAATGATGTTGCACCACTACTGAATATTAACGACCGGACACCAGTGATTCACACTTCACGCATGTACCCAAGTGATTACTGTGGTACGGCCTTAGTTGTCCCCTTAGCCAAAGATCCCACTAATGCCAATGGCATTATTGTCTACGACCTTCGCTACGCACCTGATGATCTGATTAATGAAGATGCAGCAACATTAAGGGAATGGCTGTTTACACCCTACAAAGAATTACCTGAAGGTATTAACCGACCTGCACTTAAAACCATTCATATTAATAAATGCCCTGTTGTGGTGCCTGAAAACACACTCAATGATGAAGCTGCCGAACGATTAGATATTAACCGTGAACAACATTACCAACATTTGGCTCAGCTTAATGCAGCTGGAGATTTAACAGCTAAACTCAATGAGATATTTAGCAAACCAGAATTTGAAGCCATAGACGATCCTGATGCCGGCCTCTATTCAGGTAGTTTTTTCAGTAATAACGATAAACGAAAAATGGATTTAGTCCGTGAAGCGGAACCAGAAAGTTTAGCCTTTCTGTCGATACCTTTTGAAGATTCACGTCTTGAAGAAATGCTATTTCGTTACCGCGCTCGCAACTGGCCTGAAACCTTAAATGAAGAAGAACAAGAGCAATGGCAAGATTATCGTCAGCAAAGATTAACTTCAGATGAGAGTGACAAAATATTAACTTTGTCTCGCTTTCAAGAAGCAATCGAAGCTTGTCGGGAACGTGAACTAACAGATGAACAAAAGACTGTTTTAAGTCAGTTAGAACAATACGCTCTTCAAGTTAGAAAGAGCTAACTCACCTTAATTAATTGGAGTCTAACTCCATTGATTCGATAATTTTAATGCGTTTGTTCTAGTTCTACACTTCTTTAATTTATAAGTAATATAAAACGCATTGAAAGCATGCGTCATTGATATTTATGACTGCGATACTTGGAAACGTCGTATATCGAAAGTCTCAATAGGCAATGTTGTTTTACCATCGAGGATCAATTCAGACATGATGCGACCAACAATGGGTGACAATTGAAATCCGTGCGCAGAAAAACCAAAGGCGTGAAATACGCCGTCGGCCTTTGCACTACTTCCGATCACTGGCAGGTTATCGGGCATAAAGCCTTCAATACCAGCCCAGGTGCGGACAATACGAACAGGTGCCATATGAGGAAATAGTTGAGTCACGGTTTGAGCGCTGGTTTTAAGGTCGGCAACATTGATCCGTGTCTGCTCTGTCTTAAAGTCTAGTTGAGCCAAATGAGCACCGCCAATGACCACTGTGCCGTTTTGCATCTGTTTAAAAGAGAGCTTGTGCCCCACTGCACCTACAACCACATCAAGAAATGGTGGTAGCCGCTCAGTAACCATCAGCATTGGCGCTTTAGCTGTCAGTGGCACGGACTCGCCGAACATGGCAGCAAAACGATTAGCCCAAGCACCTGCACAGTTAACAAGGGTTGGAGCTCTAAAAATTCCCTGATTAGTAGCTACCTTCCAACCGTCGTGGCTGTCTTCGATACTTTCTACTTCAACACCATTATGGATTTGCGCGCCTAAGGCTATCGCTTTATTGCGAAAAGCAGTGGTGGTATGAAAAGGTCGAGCAAAGCCATCATCAGGATTGTACAGTGCGCCCACACAACCCTCTACAAGCCGCGGTACAAGCTTATATAACATCTCTTTATCGATGATACTTTCATGCTGATAACCATGCGCTTGCAGCATATCCACGCGTGTTTGTAATGTTTCTAATTCGTCCTCGGTCTCTGCCACCCTGACCTGTCCATTCAGCACAACATCGCAGTCGTCATCGACTAAATCGTGAATGTTTTTCCAAATTTCGGCGGCAGCAACAGTGAGCGGTATTTCGGCGACATGGCGATTAAGCTGGCGCAAACCACCCGCATTAACACCAGAAGCATGGCGACCTGGGCTCTGCTTTTCGAGCACGATCGCTTTAATACCTCTCAGTCCCAGGTGCAATGCGGTAGAGAGCCCCATCAACCCGCCCCCAACAATAATTACATCTGCTTTCATTTTGATACTGACCCCACATCCAGCGCTGCAAGCTGCTCGATCGTTAAAGGGCGAATCGGAGGGCGAATACGATAACCACCAGCGACCAACATATCGACACCAAGCTCATGGGCGACAATTTGACTCACGGCATTATCGCATTGACGACCTTGGCAAGGTCCCATACCACAGCGGGTAAGGAATTTGATTTGATTGGTATCCTCATGCCCTGCACGTATTGCACAGCGGATTTCACCAGCATTGATCTCTTCACAACGACAAACCAGCGTTTTATCCTCAGACTCACTTAACAATGCAGAAGGAGGACGGAACAAAGCCTCTAAAAAAGGGCGTATTCGCAGATCGTCCTTCATCCAGCGTTGATCTTCGCGAGCAGCTTCGTCTCTTTGTTTTTCATTCATATAACCAAGGGCACGTACACTTTCAAAAGCTGCGACGCGTCCCGCATGTCTTGCAGCAACTGCACCACCAATACCTGCACCATCGCCGATAACTGATATACCATCAAGCGAGCTGTTACCCCACTCGTCAGTCACGGGACGCCAACAAAGTTGTGCCGAATCCCAGCGGTGATCACAAGCAGTGCAACGGCTAAGGTGGCTATCAGGGATCACGCCAAAATGGCTGAACAACAATGGAGTTTTAATAGATTGTCGACTGTTTCGATGAGTAAACTCAACTGCTTCTAATGAATCATTACCAACCGCCTGAAGGTCAGTAACCCCATTAAAAAATTTCACCCCTGCCCACTTTAGTTGCAATTGGTACTGCAGTCCTTTAAGTATGTAATGATGTGCACGCAATGCATTCGGTAGATGGGGTAATGCTTTCCAAAGATTGCCCGTTGGTGCCATATCCAATATAGCGTGTATCTTGACGCCAGCGCGTAGGTATTGCCAAGCAAGTAACAATAGCAACGGTCCAACCCCTGCCAGCACCAATCCATTGCCAGGGACTAGTCCAGAGGATTTTAATAGGATCTGCCCAGCACCCGCAGTCATCACGCCCGGCAATGTCCAACCTGGAAAGGGAATAGGACGTTCCATAGCACCACTGGCGATAATGACACGATCAGCACATATCAGTGATGCCTGTCCGTCGCGCAGGATACCTATCTCTCGTTGGTCATTCAGGTTCCATAGGGTGGTATTGGGTAAATAGCCGGCACCACTATCGTTAAACTGTTCAACTAATTCCCGACCACGCTGATAATCAGGGCCAAGCAATGCAGCACGCTGGACTGATGTTTCCCCCACCGCACGATAAACCTGTCCACCTGGCGTTGCCTGTTCATCCATCAGCAAGCTTTCAACACCTGCTTTCGCCGCCGTAGCCGCAGCGGCCAAACCAGCAGGACCACCACCGATTATTACCAGTTCATGCTGTTCCACTAGCGGTATCCTTCAGCAGTACCGATCTGGCGGCAGATCTGCATACCCTCTTGTACAACAATCTGGCATGACTGACGGTTTGGTATACCATCAATCTCCACCAAACACTCAAAGCAAACCCCCATCATGCAGTAAGGCGCACGAGGCGCACCTGAGATTGGCGTGGTACGAGACGAACTAAGTCCCGATGCTAGCATCGCTGCAGCCACCGAATCTCCCTCCCTAGCCCGTGTAGTCTGACCATCAATCTGGATTTCAACCCAACAGTCGCTAGGTTCCTCTATACGCCGAAATGGTGAACTCATAGTGTTAAAGATGAACCTTATTGACGATATCAGCGTGCTCAAAAATCATCTCGTGTTGCAGTTCCAGAGATTGCCCCACACCTGCCTCTTTGGCACGCTTATACATGGTTAGAGCAATGGCAATATCCAGAAATGACAGACCCACAGCATTGAAATAAATACGTTCTTCATCTGACTCACGTCCGGGCTTGTCGCCTGACACCAACTCATGCAAATCGGCATGAAGATCGTGATCACTGAGCAATCCGTCTTTATACATTCGGCTCAAGGTCTGGGTTCGGTGCGTCACTGTTTTCCAGTCATCGCAGACAATCTTGTCACTCTGAGATACCACCTCATATTCGTCTTCCCAGCCCCCCACGTGACTGTAAAAAGCACCTGGCTTCACCCACTCTGCTTTAAGTAAAGGGGCCTGAGCACTCGTCGCCGTCACCAGTATATCAGCCCCTTCCATAGCCATTTTGACATTTCCTTTGGCAGCGATGAATTCCATATCAGGCAGAATCGGTGCAAGTTGATCGATAAACTCCTGTTCTTCTTCGGACGTCAGTGCTGAAACACGACAAACCTTAAGCCCGGGGCGTACCACCTTCATCGCCAGTAGGTGCATTTTTGCCTGCTCGCCAGCACCAATAAAGCCAATTATCTCCGCATCTTTTTTAGCAAGATGTTTGGCTGCAACAGCACCCACAGCACCCACCCGCATATTCGAAGCCAGCGTACCATCCATCACAGCCACTGGGAAACCATGCTCGATCTCTGACAACACAAAAATCGCAGACAAGTTTTGCAGATCATACTTGTGTGGATTGTCTGGAAACACGGAAACCCATTTCATGCCACAAATCTTTTCATCCAGCATTGTTGCGGGTAAACAGTTGATTCGTTCTTGAGTTCGCTGATTGAATATTTGCACAATTTTCTCTGGAAACATGATCGAGCCTTGCTCAAAATCCAGTAGCGTTTGCTCCACCACCTCAACAATCAAACGCATATCAAAACAGCCTGCGTTGAGTAAGTGTTCTTGAGAAAAATAGTTAAAGTCGACTTCGTGACTAGTCATTACGCTCCCTCTTATGAAGTGTTGGTTAAACTAGGGCTAGTTACATTTCATTATAAGCAGATAAGTTGGCAATTTGATGACTTAGCTAGCAACAATCCTAAACGCCCATATTGTCTTTTTATACAGATAGACTCTGTTCAATATATTTCTCTATATCTTGTGGCTTTGTAGTGGGTGCAAAACGTTCAACAGGCTGGCCATTTTTATCGACTAAAAACTTAGTAAAATTCCATTTAATTTTATTGCCCATCACACCTGAAAGTTCATCGCGAAGGTAATGAAAAAGCGGATGGCTGCTATCACCATTGACATCAATTTTTTCAGTGACTAGAAAATCAACACCGTAATTCACCAAGCATTCATTCTTAATCGCTTCAGCATCACCTGGTTCTTGTTTACCAAATTGATTACAAGGGCAGGCAATGACTACTAGTCCTCGGTCTTTATATTTCTCATGTAAGGCTTGCAGTCCTTCATATTGCGGTGTGAATCCACATTTGCTGGCTGTGTTCACAATCAATACCGACTTGCCTTTGAACTGTGAAAAATCGATTGCATCGCCTTGTAAGCTATTCATTGAGAAGTTATAAAATTCAGACATATTTAATCCCTAATATTTTTTAATTCTCATAATGTCCCAGACCTTATGTTTTCGCAAGTGATTCTGCGTTTAATCGCAATCAAAATCAGTGATTACGGTAAACTATGTCCATGTCGAATTCTGCTGCTATTTTGCTCACCACATTAAATGCCCGCTATATGCATACGGCTTTTGGCCTGCGGTATCTGCTGGCTAATATGGGTGATCTAGAGGCTCAGAGCAAAATTATTGAGTTTACGATTCAAGAATCACCCATCAATATTGCTGAGCAGCTATTAAGCCACAATCCAAAAATCATCGGCTTTAGTGTTTATATCTGGAATGTCATAGAAGTCACTAAAGTGGTCGCGATATTGAAACAAATCGCACCCGAAGTAAACATCATTTTAGGTGGCCCAGAGGTTAGTCACGCGCCTGATGTGCCAGACGTTTGTGATTTGGCTGATTATGTTATTGCTGGGCCTGGTGAACAGTCTTTACCTGAACTCTGTCAGGAGCTTTTAGCTGGAAAAGCCCCTCAAGATAAATTTATCGAGAGCAGCCTACTGCCACTTGAAGAGTTACAACTGCCCTATCGCTATTACACTGAGGAAGATATTCGCAATCGCTTGATTTATGTTGAAGCCTCACGCGGTTGTCCCTTTAAATGTGAGTTTTGTTTATCGGCACTCGATAAAACGGCTAAGGCGTTTCCGCTTGATGCTTTTCTAAATGAAATGGCTTTATTGTTAGAACGTGGCGTGCGTAATTTTAAATTTATTGATCGCACTTTTAATTTAAAAATAGTCACCAGTATTCAGATATTAGAATTCTTCTTAGAGAGAATGACAGATGATCTTTATCTGCATTTCGAAGTCGTACCTGATCATTTGCCTGACAAGCTAAAAGAAGTGTTGAAACGTTTTCCTGCCAATAGCTTACAGTTTGAAATTGGCGTTCAGACGTTTGATCCTGATATTCAAAATGTCATTAGTCGCAAACAAAATAATGACAAAACCAAAGAAAACCTGAACTGGCTGAAAGAAAACACAGGGGCTCATTTACACACCGATCTGATCTTTGGTCTGCCTAGTGACAGGCTTGATAACTTTGCCGATAGCTTTGAACAATTGATCGCACTCAAGCCACATGAAATCCAACTCGGTATTCTTAAACGATTACGCGGTGCGCCTCTCAACCGACACAACGAACCTTATCAATTACGTTATAACCCGGAAGCCCCCTACAATATCCTGACAACCAAAGATATTGATTTCACGACGATGCAAAGGGTTAATCGCTTCGCCCGTTTCTGGGATATGATTGGCAACTCTGGTCGTTTTACAAACACATTGCCACTTATCTTGGACGACTCGCCTTTTAATCGTTTTATGCAATGTTCTGATGCACTTTATCAGCAGGCTGGCAGTACATGGAAAATTGCCCTAAAGCGTCTTTTTGAACTGCTTTACACTATCATGGTAGATGATTTTGAGGTTGATTCTGAACTTGTTAAAACGCATCTAAGATTAGACTATGACCGTGCTGGCATTAAAGGTTTACCATCTTATGAATTAAATATCGCTAAGCTAGATAAGTCAGCTAAATCTGGTATTGCCAATAAAAGGCAACGAGCGCATTTAAGTCACTAGACAATCAGGCGAGACAATGTCTTAAAATGCGTATGCTTAGCGTCACGTAGCCATTCAAATAAAACGGATTCTGTATTCGTAACCACCACACCTGCCTGCCTAAGTCGATGCATAGCATTATCTTGATTAGCTTTAACTCGCGAACTAACAGCATCTTCAACGACAAAAACTTGATATCCCTTTTCTTGCAGCTGTAGTGCTGTTTGTAACACGCAAATATGTGCTTCCATACCCGTCAGAATTATTTGCTGACGACCTGTAGCTGCTATCTGTTTTGTAAACTCATCCGAGTTAAGACTAGAAAAACAGGTCTTTTCAATCACTTTGATAGCATCACCGAAATGTTCAGTAAGCTCTGCTTCCGTTGGCCCTAAACCTTTGGGATACTGTTCTGTCACCAACGTTGGAATAGCTAATACCTGAGTCGCTTGTAATAAAACAACCAATTGTTTCAACACTTGGTTGTTTATTTCAGCTGGCATTGCACCAGCCAGACGCTGTTGGACGTCAATAATAACGAAGACACTATCACTCGTAGCAAGCAATGACGTACTCATTATTGTACTAGCCATTCATTAATTTTAACCAAGTCCTCTTTACTCAAAATACCCGCAGCTTGTTTAAGTTGCAGACTTGATAAAATGTAGTCATAACGTGAGCCGGCATAATCACGTCGCGCTAGGAATAAGGCGCTGCGAACATTAAGAACCTCGACTGTCGTACGTGTACCCACTTCATAACCTGCCTCGGTAGACTCGAGCGCTTTTTCACTGGAAACCACCGCTTGCTTAAGTGCTTTTACACGACTAATACCTGACATTACACCGTTATAGGCTTCACGGCTCTGACGTAACACAGCTCGTCGTTGTTGCTCTTCATTTTGCATCGCTTGATCGAGTCTATGGGTAGCCTCCCGTGTTCTTGATAAAACATCGCCCCCGCTATAAATAGGTAAGTTAAACTGCAAACTGAGACTCTCTTGATGTGTTTTATTACTACCACCAAAACTACTATCGCTTTGTGAGTTAAAACTTTTCTGACCGACTAGATCCAAACTTGGGTAATGATCACTTTTTTGCAATTTGATCACTTGATGGGCATCTTCTTTAGATTTTTTTGCCACCATGAGATTTGGGTTTTGTTCTAAAGCCATACTCGCCCATTTTTCACTATCTTCGGGCTCTGGCTTTACTAGTGGTGTTTCGGGTTTCAGCGCAGCAAGATCATCGAAATAGCTGCCGGATGTTTCACGTAAACGCTCTTTACTGTTAGCTAATTCATTTTCAGCTGTTATCTCTGAGGCCGTGGATAGATCATAACCCGCTTGTGATTCGGCTAAATCTGTAATGGTCGCCAAGCCCACATCAAAACGTTGTTGTACTTGTTCTAGTTGTTGCGCATTAGCTTCTTTTTCAGCAATAGCAAACCGAAGATCATCTTGTCGTGCTAGAAAATCAAAATAGCGCTCAGCAACACGGACTATCAATGCTTGCTCAGCAATAAAGTAACTGGCCTCTGCGCTTTCTATTGCAATGTCTGCTTGTGCACTTTGAATAAAATTTTGCTGACGAAAAACAGGCTGAGTCAAATTTAAACTATAGCCATGGCTATTGAATTCGCGATCACCGCCAAAGTTTTGCGCAGACGATTGTTGGCGCACTTTGCCATCATTAGCTGATAAATCGAGCTCCGGTAAGAACCGTGCTGTAGCCTGCTCACTTAATTCACCAATAGCGCGGCGCGACGCAGCTTCTGAAAGCAACTCAGGATCGCTTTTTAACGACTTTTCGAAAACAGCCAATAAATCATCAGCTAAACTTGAAGTGGAGCATACAGCCAGAACTAGGCCAAAAATGGCACTAAATAATCTCATAATAAAACGTTAGTAAACGGCCATATCGGGATCAACATCTAGAGCCCAAGCATTCATTCCGCCAGCTAAATTAATCACATCTGTGAAACCATTTTGTTCTAAAAACTGGCCAACATTGTTGCTACGGTTGCCTGTTCTACAAATCACCACAATAGTTGCATCTTTATTATCTGAAACATCCGCCAGTTTTTCTGCAATATCTTGCATAGGAATATGCACAATCCCCTGAAGCTTACCATTTGCTAATTCATGTTCTTCTCTAACATCTAACAAAATAGGTCGATCTCTGGTTGATAGATATTCTGCTAGTTCTGTTACACACATTTGTCTCATTTTTTGATTGCCTTAATTAAAATTCAAACTTAGCTTTTGGCTCAGCATTGATGATGTGTGGCATCACTGTTTCAAACACGGTTTTACTTTGCCATTCCCGTTCTGTGACACGATGGATAAGCTGGACGTTCATTGCTGGTGCTTCACCCACTGCTACCAACATTCGTCCACCCACATTTAATAAATTTAATAATTCATCGGGTGTGTTAACAAAGGCGGCTGTTGCGACAATTACATCAACGCGATCATCTAACTGCCAACCCTTTGAAGCATCACCAACCTGTAGCGAGATATTATTAAAAGCTGCTAAATTCTGTTGAGCTTGTGCTGATAATTCCGGGACAATTTCTACTGAAATGACTTGCTGTGCCAATTGGGCTATTAACACTGTTAGGTAGCCTGTACCTGTACCAATTTCAAGCACGACTTCATTCGGTTGGATATCTACTGCTTGCAGTATTTTCGCTTGCAATAGCGGTGGTAACATTGTCTGACCATACCCCATCGCTAACGCAGTATCTGCATAAGCTAATCCTACTAATTTCTCATCTACAAACGATGCACGATCAATCTCTCTTATTGCATCCAACACCCTAGTGTTGTCCACTTCATTAGGCCTTACTTGCTGTTCCAACATATTAAACTGTGCAATTTCTTGTTGTTGCATTATGTTCTACTCAATATAAACGGTATAGTAAACTCTCACTAAGGATAAGAGCTTTCATAAGGTGGTGCAAGCTAATCAGCCTTATAGGAGGATTATGATGACTATTACAACATTAGCCGCTGGTTGTTTTTGGGGTGTAGAAGCCAAATTTCGACAGCTTCCGGGCGTGTTATCAACCCGTGTTGGCTACACAGGTGGACACAGTGATAACCCTGATTATAAAACTGTTTGCACTGGCAGTACCGGTCACGCTGAAGCCATTGAGATAACATTCGACCCCGATATTATCAGCTTCTCAAATTTGTTAGCTTTTTTTTGGCAGATCCATGATCCAATGACATTAAACCGACAAGGGCCAGATATAGGTAGTCAATATCGTTCAGCTATTTTTTATCATGATGATGATCAAAAACGACAAGCTGAACTCAAAAAGAAACAGCTTAACGAAACGCAACATTTTCCAAAACCTATCGTGACTGAGATTACGGCAGCATCACATTTTTACCCTGCCGAAGAGTACCACCAGTGCTATATCGAAAAGCAACGAGGAATGTAGGATTTAAGGAACTAAGATTTCAACCTCGCCCTTAGCGCCCGTGTTATCCACCCAGCGCACAGCAATTTTATCGCCTTGCTCGCCGCCCGCTAGTTGGAAAGAAAAATAAGGGTTAGTTGATGTTGCTGTGCCACATTTTATCGCGAGCACTTCGTCATCATTTCGCCAGCAACGAATATCCTGAATAAACTCTTGGGGAATTGGCTCCCCTAAGGCATCAACACCTTGTCCATTGTTCATTGGGTGGGCCAATAAAATTCGTATATGGGTATCGCCAGATTTTAGCTTTACCCGCATTCTATCTTCTATTGCCATCACCACTATGCATCTCCCCCTATAACAACAGAGACAAAACGTTCTGTTTTATAAAGTACGCCATCAGCACGTGCTACAGCGATAACAGATGAATCTTTGGCTATTTTAATGCGGGTTTTAAAGGGTAACTTAACAGCAGAGATTAAATCTAAACTCATCACCAAGGGATAGGGGTTGTTTTCTACTAAAATAGCGATGCGTTCAATATTGTCCAATTCACTGTCAATTTGCACTGCAACTGAATCACCACTCACTGTCTTTTTGGGAGGCTTACCTGTAGTAAATTTTAAGGTCTTAGTCGTGGCAATTTCGGCTTGCCCCATGATAGCCAATATCGCATCCTCTACCGCTTCGGCAGTAAAGGCATCACTTGGCCAATGGGCAAGTAATCGTTGTGGCAGAATCAAGCCGCTACCCGCTACCAGTGCTAGAGTAGAAGCAGAAAATGCTTTTCTTAATAACGCGCGGCGCTGTGGGTTAATAGTATCTGTCATCACAATGCTTCATCTAACTCTTCTAGTTGTGTTTCAACCTCACGTAAACGTGAATTTAATTTAGCCAGTTGAAACTTATCACCACGAGCAAATTTTATAGCCAATTGTAATTGATCAACGGACTGTTTTAATCGACCTGCATTGTAATAGTACTCCGCTAACCAGCTATGTGCCTGACTATTATTGTCCATATCACCATAGGCTTGTGCTAGTAATTTGTATACCTTCTGAGTCTGTCTGCCTAATTGGTATTGGTTTAACAATTTTTCTGTCGCCACTTTTGACTGCTTTGCTTGAAGTAATGCAATGACTTGCTTAATAGTAAGGGCATAATCTCGCGGATAAAGACGCTGATTTTTTTCATAGATTGCTAATGCCGTTTTTATATGGCCGCGTGATAATTCCATGTCAGCCAATGCCAACTGATAAGTTAAGCGTTCGCCATCATTGTCTATCAATTCTCGTAAAATGGATTTAGCCTGACTATAGTTACCGATAGCTGCCAAAGCCAAGCTGTAGCCATATTTTGTTGCCGTATTATTAACATTACTCCCCACCTCTATGGAGCCCGCATAGTATTGAATCAATTGGGTCAGGTTCGGCGTCGTCATCACCCTTAATTTTTCGCGGATTAAATAAAACTTTTGTCGATCAGATGGTTGGCGCTTTAGAGGATAAGTATTAGCTCGTCCTCTTGAATCAGCAATACGCGATGAAGTGACCGGATGAGAACGCAAAAATTCGGGAATTGATCTGCCAGTATGAAATTGATTAGCCTGTTGCAACCGCTCAAAAAAAGTCGGCATCGCATGTGCGTTAAAACCGGAGCGCACCAATGTCAGCATACCCATATTATCTGCTTCTCTTTCATTTGCACGGGTGAAATTGAGCTGTGCCTGTACACCACCCGCCTGTACTGCTGTGATTGCAGCTGCCCCCATTTCTGGGTCTGCTGCACCTAGGAGAAGAGCACCAATCATGGCTGCTGTCGTCGGCAAGCTAAGTTGTTTCTGTCTCTCAAAACTACGAATTAAATGGCGCTGAGTCACATGCGCAATCTCATGCGCCAAAACCGATGCTAACTCATCTTCCTCATGGCTAGTTAATAATAAACCACTATTCACGCCAATAAAGCCTCCCGGAGCAGCAAAAGCATTGACTCTGTTATCAGGCACCATGAAAAACTTAAAACTCAATTGAGGTGCATCACTGTTAGCAACGAGGCGTTCACCTAATTCGGATAAATAATCAGTTATCTCAGGATCATCAATCAAATCGACCGATTGTTGAAGCCGCCAATAGAAAGATTGTCCTATGCGGTATTCTTGGTATGGCGAGACTACAGAACCTGCACTATCCCCTATTTCAGGCAACTCTATTTCTGCCACACTGGTCATATAAGGCCAGCTAAACAAAGTGAATATCGCAACAATAATAATCTTTTTCATTGTGATTCTAGACATAGAGCAGATCAGCATGGTTCCACTGAGACAAATGTATTGGTTTCAGTTTATCATTACCTCAACCATGAGAAATTTAATTTTGAGGAAATAATGTCAAACTTTGATGTCGAACTAGATGCATCTGGACTGAACTGCCCATTGCCCGTGTTAAAAGCACGAAAAGCACTATCAAGTATGTCACCTGGTCAACGATTGTTATTAATTGCGACCGACAAGGGTGCTGAAAAAGATATTCCTGCCTTTTCAAATATCACAGGCAATCCCTTAATTGAGACTAGTGAAAAAGATGGCAAGCTACATTTCCTTATTGAGAAAGGTGAAGGCTGATGACTAAGAAAGTCGCCATTATTGCCAGTAAAGGCACACTTGATAATGCATACCCACCATTTTTGCTCGCATCAACGGCTGCTGCATTGGGTTTTGAAGTTAAAATATTTTTTACTTTTTATGGCTTAACCTTACTGACCAAAGATCCCGATTTGAAAATCTCGCCTCTGGGCAATCCAGCCATGCCAATGCCTGTTCCTATTCCAAGTATTGTGCAAATTATTCCTGGCCTAGAATGGTTTGCAACCTGGATGATGAAACGAAAATTGAAGCAAAAAGGGGTTGCTAGCTGGCAAGAACTTCGCGATATTTGCGTCGAATCAGAAGTCGAATTGATTGCATGCCAAATGACGGTAGATTTATTTGATTACAACAGTGAGGATTTTATCGATGGAATCAGTCCTGGTGGTGCGGCGACCTTCTTGGAATTTGCCAGCGAGGCAGATATCACACTCTATATTTAAAATATCGAATAGCTATCTTATTAGCTAAATGGTGCCCCCGGCGCGATTCGAACGCACGGCCTTCCCCTTAGGAGGGGGACGCTCTATCCAGCTGAGCTACGGGGGCTTATTAATTCAACCTATTGTATTTTTTAATAATTAACAACAAACTATTCCTCAGTGTCAAACTAGAATTTTCATTATTGTCACAATATTGTCACACTAAAACCTAAATTACATACACACATTAGGTTAAGTAATATGGCTACGATTAGGAAGAATGGAAACAGCTGGCAAGCTATTATACGTAGGAAAGGGTTCAAACAGCAAAGCAAAGCCTTTCCACTAAAGAGAGATGTGATAGCTTGGGCTAGCGTAAAAGAATCAGAGCTAGTAAGAGAAACGTTTGTCGATAGTGCTACAGCTAACTCCACCAGCTTTGCTGACTGCCTAGATAGATACGAGAAGGAACAAACAGAAGCAGGTAGGCGCTCTCTTAAACAATTAAAGTCTCAACTGAATATCATAAGAAAGTCTGACCTAGTAAAGCTATCTTTAGGCAATGTAAATCCTGTTGATATTGCTAAGTTTCAAAATCAAAGAACCGATTCAGGTATAAAGACCGCCACATATATCAAAGACCATAACCTCCTTCACGCAATATTCGAGACCATACAGCGTAGCTGGGGCATTACTCTGCCAAAGGGAAACCCGGTTAAGCTAATATCAAAACCAAAGCATAAAGACCCCACGTCAAAAAACCGCAGGCTTCAAGAAGGTGAAGAGGATCTGATTTTGAACGAGTTAAACAAAGCCTCCTTTCAAACTGCCATCATTGTAAGGTTTGCACTAGCAACAGGAATGAGGAGAGGTGAAGTACTAAATATCAGATTAAACGACTTAGACCTAAAGAACTCTACACTAACAATACCCGCAACTAAAACCGACTATCCTAGAGTGATACCTCTTACAAAGAATGCTCACAAAGCATTAGCCAAGCAATTTATCGCTATACTTAGGCAAACAGCAAAAAAATCAGAAGGTAGAAAGTCTATCGAGGACTACGAGCCTCTATCGCCCAAGCATAAGCTGAAAAAACATAAAAGTGCAGAATCTCCAAAACTATTCAATATTAAACCCGACTCCGTATCGAATGCGTTCAGGAAAGCCTGCAAGAAAGCAGATATTGAAAATTTAACTTTCCACGACCTCAGACATGAAGCTATAAGCAGATTGTTCGAAGCTGGCTTAGATATGATGGAAGTTTCTACAATATCTGGGCATAAGAGTATAGCCTTTATTTGATATTAAAAAGTAGTTGTTATAAAAAAAGCCAAAACCATTCAAGGAGTTGGCTTCAAACTGTTACTTCCGATATTTTTGTTTTACATCACGTATCATACTCTAATTATTTTGCAAAAGCTTGGTTGTGTGGAAGTTTTTGGTATTGCCATTCATTAGGGGTAGCGGTGTTTTGTCAGCAGACGTTTTAGGTAAAAAAACCATGAAAGTTTTATGCTTGCTAGTAATGGCTTGCCTGGTAGGTTGTGCGACAAGCCCGCCATCTTCGATAGAAAACGCCTGCCAAATATTTTCTGAGAAAAAAGACTGGTACTCTGCGTCAAAAGAAGTTGAAAACAAATACAGCCTGCCAATACAAGTTCAATTAGCTATCATGCGACAGGAATCTAGTTTCAGGCATGATGCAGTGCCTCCTAGGCAAAGCTTCATAGGTATTCCTCTTTGGTGGCGAATATCAAGTGCATACGGATATGCACAAGTACTAGATAAAACATGGGGCTGGTATAAGCAAAGCACCGGAAACTGGAGTGCAGATAGAGATGATTATGCTGACGCTGTTGATTTTATGGGTTGGTATGCAGACATATCGCAAAAAAAGCTTGGTATATCTAAGTGGGATGCCAACAATCAGTACTTAGCCTATCACGAGGGACACGGGGGATGGGCGAGAAAAACATACACTAGGAAAGCATGGCTAATTGGTGTAGCCAAGAAAGTTGACAGCTATGCAAGCACATATGGAAGTCAGTTAAAAACCTGCCGTAAAAAACTCAACGCCTCACTTTCTATATGGCCATTTTGAATTACTTCCTGTAAGTTTAGGTTTTACTAGAAACGTTAATAAGCGACGATGGCAAGGTAAGCGCCACCTAAAATAAACGTTAATGTTTAGGCGGTAAAATTTGCCCTGTTCGGCACGACATTGGGGGTGGGGTGTATTATTACAGGCTCTTAGAAGATCACACAGGAGCGTGTACGACCTAGTTTTACTAGATTTAGAACAGCCAACCAATCCAAGCCAGGTTGAGTCTTTTGCACTTGCAATAACCGCCCTTCTAGCTAGCTCTCGAGGTTTGCTTTAAGCTATCCAAGTCTCTCTTAACTGCATTAACTTCATCCCACATTATATCTTCCTCACTAAGCAAAGATTCTAGAGTCGATTCTAGTTCAGGTATCTCTTCTGAAATAACCGGTGGGGTTTTCATCACCCTATGCCTCCTTTGTAGCTTTTTGTTGGTAGTGAAATCAAGACACAAACAAGCTCTTTTCCACGCAAAATATATTAACCAATAACAGCCTTCCTAATTCCATACTTTTTTGTGTACGGCAGGTACTATAACTTTGGAGTGGAGAAATATCCCCCCCGTCCCTACATTGCTTAGTCAAATTAAATTAAACTCTGTCACAATCCTGTCACACCTACAAGCCAATTGGAATGGTGATAGATATTTAAACGTAAAAGCTAAACATAGCAATAACGTGGGTTTAGGGGGATATATAATGGCGAAAATCCCCTTAGGAGGGGGACGCTCTATCCAGCTGAGCTACGGGGGCGAGATGGAGTATAACAGCGCTATGGCAACTCATTAAGCGTAAGTTTAATTTAGCTTATTGGCTTTCTTTAAAATCTCATCAATGGGAATGGGCTTGCCTATGCTATAGCCCTGTACAAAATTCACACCAATTTCTTTTAATTTTTCCAAAATCTCTTCTGATTCAACAAATTCGGCGACTGTTTCCAAGCCCATCACATGGCCAATTCCATTAATGGATTTGACCATCTCATAATCTAAGGAGTCGCTGAGCATATCTTTGATAAACATGCCGTCTATTTTCAAGGTATCGACATTCAGATTTTTCAAATAAGCAAACGATGATAGACCACTACCAAAGTCATCCAAGGCAAATCGACAACCAAATTCTTTTAATGTGTTAATGAATATTGTTGCGTCTCGTAAGTTTGCAATAGCCGCTGTTTCTGTAATTTCGAAATTTATTTTTTGTGCTGGTATTTTGTCCCGCTCAAACTCTTTGATGATATACATTGTCATCGCTTCATCATCGAGGGACTGACCAGACAAATTAATCGACATGCTATCGATATGTTCTAGCTCATCTGCATGACGACTCATCCAATGCAAAGTATGGTTGACCACCCAACGATCAATCCGCGTAGCTGAGTTGTACCTTTCTGCCGCGGGTAAAAAAGCACCTGGTGGTACGATTCGACCATCCGTCATTTTCATCCGCAGGAGTACTTCGTACCCTATTTTCGAGCTGTTCTCTCCTATTCCTAAGATAGGTTGCGCATAAAGCAAAAAGCGGCCCTCATCTAAGGCATTACTTATCTCACTACTCCATTGGATATCACCTCGCCTTTCTTGTAGACGAGCATGATGGTCGGTATGTACTTTAATTTGATTTCGACCATTATTTTTAGCCTCATAACAAGCAGAATCAGCATTGTTCATCGCTTCAGCATTATCTGCAATATATTGATCAATGATGGATAAACCGATACTTATCCCTATGGTAAATACATGTTCTTCCCAGTGAAAACGAAAGTTTTCGAACAGTTCAATGACTTGTTCACAAGCCTGATGAGCCTGTTCAATACCACAATGTTCCATCAACAGTGCAAACTCGTCACCACCTAAACGAGCCAAAGTATCTCTCGAACGCACATTTGCAGACATTAAAGAACCAATCTGTCGTAACAACTCATCTCCTGCCACATGGCCACAGGTATCATTAACAATTTTAAACTGGTCCAGATCAAGGAAGCACAATGCGTGCTCAGTCAAATCTCGCTTCGATGAACTGATGGCACGGCCTAACCTTGCCTCAAACTCATTCCTATTCATTAAGCCTGTTAATAAGTCATGGCTTGCTTGATAAGACCTTTTTTCATTAATGCGATGTGCTTCGGTAATATCTTCTTGAGTCACCACAAAATGAGTCACATTATCTGACTCATCCAACATGGGTGTGATCACTTCTTGTGCCCAATATAAATCACCATTTTTCTTACGATTATGTAATTCACCACGCCATTCAAGACCCGATAATAAAGTCTGCCAAAGTTCTTTATAAATCTCAGGATCAGTGTCTTCAGAACTCGTGATATCCGGCCATTTACCTATCGCCTCTTTTGCCGAATAACCAGTGATTGTTGTGAATTTAGGATTAACATATTCGATATTACCTTCACGATCCGTAATCACAACAGCATTAGGACTATGTTTAATTGCGAGTGAGAGCTTTTCAAGTGCCTGGCGCGCCTTTTTTGACGCCGTAATATCATGAGCAATCCCCTCCACAGCGACTACAGTCTGTCCGTTTTCGTCATAAATTGGGCTCTCATGCACATCAAACGTATGCATCTCACCTGACTTAGCATTGATTTCCATTTCATAAGAAGATGGCGGCTGACCTGACAAGGTATCGGTAATTGCAGTTTTAGCTTGCTCATTAATATCTGACGACGACATATGGATGGAATAATGGGTTAAAAACTCCTCTTGCACGTACCCTAATATACTTGCCACTGATGGACTAATATAAGTATATATTCCTTCGGCATCATAACTATATATCAGGTATTCATCCTGAATATTCTCTATTAAACATCTATATTTCTCCTCGCTCTTTGCTAAGAGTTTTACATTTCGTGTTATTTCTTGTGTCTTCTCTTTAGCTTCTTTTTTTATACGCTCCGTACGAGCCGTTGATGCCATTAATAAAAGTATAATGAAACCGAAAGCTATAAAAGCTCCTGCCATGACCCAATAAGACATCCACTTATATCCTTTAACGGTTTTTGTTATATCTATTGATGAAACATAGCAACAAACCTAGGAAATGTGCAACTCATCAACTATACTGACCGCTCAATTCGTCATTCAATTACTGTAGAACAACTGGGTTATTTCATGGAAAATCGCGCTGTATTACTTGCTAATCTAGGGTCACCAGATGACACTGATGTCTCCTCAGTTCGTCGCTATTTAAATCAGTTTTTGATGGATCCTTATGTGATTCAACTCCCTTGGCCAATACGCCGATTAATTGTCAGCCTATTTGTATTGCCTAGTCGTCCAAAAGCATCAGCTGAAGCCTATAAAAGTGTTTGGTTAGAAAATGGTTCGCCTCTAATTGTCTTTTCAGAACAGCTTAAAAAAGCTTTGCAACAACAAATTGCTATGCCTGTCGAAATAGCCATGCGTTATGGTCAGCCTGATATCGAGAGTCAAATTATAAAATTAGCGAGCCAATTAGGGATTGATGAAATCTTATTTATCCCTCTTTACCCACACTTTGCTGAAAGTACGGTGACGACTTCTATTGAGCAAGCAAAAGACATAATCCAAAAACATCAGTTAAATATAAAATTAACTGTGGTCAAGCCTTTCTATGAAGACAATGACTATATAAACGCTTTAGTTGCAAGTGCTAAACCTTATCTAGATGAACCCTACGATCACATTATCTTTAGCTATCACGGCTTACCGGAACAACATATTACTAAGCTAGATAGTTCTGGAGAGCATTGCTTGAAGCGACCAGATTGCTGTCAAGTTGACCATCCAGCGCATAGCACTTGTTATCGCCACCAAATTTTTCGCACGACAGAGTGCTTCATAGAAAAGGCGGACATTAAAGAGGAAGATTACTCCATCGCTTTTCAATCTCGTTTAGGTAAAGCTAAATGGCTAGAGCCTAATACCGAAGATAAGTTAAAAGAGTTAGCAGCAGCCGGTGCTAAAAATGTGCTGGTAATCTGTCCGGCTTTCGTCACAGACTGCCTGGAAACTCTTGAAGAAATAGCTATTCGTGGACAAGAAGTATTCGAAGAAGCCGGTGGTAATAAATTGACTCTCATCCCTTGCTTAAACACCCATGACACATGGGTCAAAACCTTGGCTAACTGGTGTCAAAACGCTTAGAAACGCTTATAATTAACTTATTTTAAACCCGCCCTATCAATGGCTGACGAACCACTTGGTTTGTATATTCACCACCCGGGCCATAAGCTGTCACTTCTGTATCACGTCCACGTAATAAACTCAGCGCTTTATGCAAATATTGTCGGTTCACATTAACAATACCGCCATTAATTTGGTTATTGTCTCGGCAATGCGTCGCCGTGGCACGTAAACCATCAACAACTTCATTTAGTTGTTGAGCATTATTGGGGGATTGATTGGCTATAAAAGCTTCTAAACCATCTTTACCTGTCGAAAAACTTTCCATTTGTAAAATAGTTTCTCGCTGACGAGCTAGCTGTTCCAGCTCCGACAAAACGGTCTGCTTGCTGGTTGCCATTTGTACTATTTTATCTGAATCAGACCCAATCAGTGAGTTACGCTCTTTCGTCAAAATGGCTAATAATTGTTGTGCTGAATATTGTTCTGCCCGTAATACCGTCAATAATTGTTGAAATGCTGTCATGACAAACTCCCTGCTTATTTAAATTGTCCCTCTAACTTAAGCAGATTTTGTGCCACTTCTGTTGCATCAATAACATATGAACCATCGGCTATTGCAGCACGAAGCGCATCAACCTTAGATTGGTCAACAATCGGGGCATTAACGACAATTTGTTGTAGCGATTGTAATTGTTCAGCCACATCCGTTAGGCTTACGGTATCCGAACGAGGCTTATCACTCTGTGGTCGTGAGGTAACAGCCGCTTTTTGATTGTCATTATTCCCCGCCTTACGGGTCCCCGAAAGGTCATTTTGTCCTGATATTTTGATGTCTGACATCGTCATTTTTCCTATAATCTATGACTAATTAGTCGGCCAAAATATAAAAAACTTGAGTATAAATTTAAAAATTTTTTGACTTTTATTTACATTGAAATCTTAACTTGTCCTGGTGCATCAACAACCCCTTCAACAATACGCTTAGATGAACTATTTTCAACGCGTATTCTTTCACCTAATACTGCATCCGACAGTGCCATCCCAGTCATCCTAACCTGCATTGAACCTGCCTCAGCTATCAAGGTGATGGTCTCACCTCTACGAACAATTTTCTGAGGACGAACGTTATTTGCATTCAGCACGGCTCCCGCCACCACTGGATATTTTATTTGCTGACCAATCACTAATTTTGCTTCTTTGAAATAGGCCTTTCTCACGGTTGAAATATCAATCTGTGCTAGCTTGATATCCGATGATGATATGAGACGGTTGGCATTTAAAGGTCGTGCAGCAACAACGACCGTTCTATAAAGCTTTATTGTCACTGGTACATAAACGGTCCATGGTGTATCAGATCGACATTTAACGCCTATGACTTGGCTACCTAAACCAAATTTTTTGCTGTTATTAAAGGCCGTGAGCGGACTGCTACATTGCTGGAGTCTTAATCTTGGATCAAGATTACCAGTCACCACTTGCGGGTTACCATAATGTGCTTGAGCTTGTTCCATGGCATAAACGTGAGCCACTTGCTCAATACTATTCACATCCTGCAACGTTTCGGCTCTAAGACTATATGAACACATCAAAGTCAACATTAAACTGAACTTTAGTAATAGTTTGGATTTCATCTGCAAAACCTTCCGATTAATACATAACGTCATTTTTCTGACATCTATCTTTTATATGAAAGCTAGTGCAAATTTTGTGCCTTTTTAATCATGAACTTGATTGATGGACATATTATGGAGCTTTAAAGCATGTTCTATACTCTTTGTTACTTATCAATATGAAGACAACTTTGCTTTCATTGATAAATTAAAAGCTTAATGATTGTTATAATTAGGTTAAAAGCATACTCTTATCCTTTTACTTACACGCCGAGACATTATTAATTCATGGCATCAACACAATTTACTCAGAACCTCAAAGATTTTGCTTGGGATATTTTTGATGGTTTAACCGATCCTAATTTTCGTCAGAATAATTGGAAAAAAATCGGTTTTTTCATTTTTGTCCTACTTTTACTCTTCATTATCCTAATGGTTTGGTGGGATAACACGCCCGACGACTTTAGTCCTGTGCAAAATGCGAATCACATAGCCGCAAAGCAGCAGCAAGAAATTGTGACGGGCTACGTATCCACCTCGACATTGATCACTTTAGCTAATTCCTTGCTGGAAAAACCAGGTGGCTATTTAAGTAATGATGTCTCACCACCTTCCATTTGGATGGATAATATCCCCAATTGGGAATTTGGTGTTTTGGTACAAGTACGTGATTTTTCGCGGGCACTTCGCAACGATATTAGTCGCTCGCAATCGCAATCATTAGAAAATGCGGATCTTGCTGTTGCCGAACCACAGTTTAACTTTAATTCAGAATCATGGATTTTCCCATCAACTGAATCTGAATATCGCCAGGGCATTAAGGCATTAAACAGCTATTTAGCCAGACTGAGTAATAAACAAAACGATGCCCAATTCTATGCGCGTGCAGACAATTTAGCTGCTTGGCTTGCCATTGTAGAAAAACGGTTGGGTAGTTTATCTCAACGCCTAAGCGCTAGTGTTGGCCAAATTCGTATCAATACAGACCTCGCAGGCGAGCCAGCAGCACAACAATCTACCCCATCTCCAGCCGAGATGGTTACAAAAACACCCTGGACACAGATTGATGACGTATTTTATGAAACGCGTGGTTCAGCATGGGCTTTGATACATCTACTAAAAGCAGCTGAACATGACTTTGCAGATGTTTTAAAAGATAAAAATGCCTTACTCAGCCTAAGGCAAATTATTAGGGAACTGGAAGCCACACAAGAAACTGTCTGGAGCCCTATGATCTCAAACGGTAGCGGTTTTGGATTTTTAGCGAACCATTCTTTAGTGATGGCGTCCTATATATCTCGTGCCAATGCTGCTATTATCGATCTGCGTAGCTTACTTAGCCAAGGCTAATATTATAAAATTGTTATCATTAATAAAGCCTAAGCATTATATTTTAACTATTAATTTATGAGGGAAAATGACCATGAAAAAACTAACCATCTCAGCTCTAGTCGCTTCGACATTATTGATAACTGCATGTGGTGACTCTCAAGATTCAGCTGGAACGTCTGCTACTGTTGGTACTGCTGAAGAAGTGGCACAGTTAACGCAAAAATATCATGAGGAAATGGGCGCGATGACCGACTCCGTTGTTGAAGTTATGGAAACAACCCCAGGGGTCCAAAAAATTGTATCGCCCGAAGGCCATGTTGTTGGGACTAGTGATGATATTGCCGCTAAAACAGCGCATTACCATAAAATGATGGAAGAAATGATGGCAGAGCATGCTTCTGCGACAGGTGTCCATGGCATTGTATCGCCTCAAGGCCATGTTGTTGGTACTGCTGAAGATATCGCTGCTAAAGCTTCACAATATCATAAAATGATGGAATCATTGGCCAACTAAATGACGGTTTGTTTTCAATGAGATATGCCTAATGGCTAAAATGTCTCATAACCTGCTTTTTAAAAAGCCGATGTAATTTACATCGGCTTTTTTACTCTCTTTACACTAATTAATCATTCGCATTAGGATAGAATAATTGTTCGCCTTTTAGCCTAAATCCATTAATTATTCCCTGTCCTTCACTACCTGTCAGAAATTCGATGTATTGAGTTGTTAAATCATAGTTCACATCTGGATGCTTAGCAGGATTCACAGCCATAATATGATAAGGATTGAATAAGGGCGGCGACTGTTGGTATAACACTTCTAATTCAACTTTTTCTTGAAATGCAATATAAGTACCACGGTCGGATAGTGTGTAAGCATTCATTTCATCTGCCATTTTAATAACTGCACCCATACCTTGCCCCGCCCTGATATACCACCTTCCCGTTGGTTCTGACTCAGCTAACTGCCATAAAGCCAGCTCTTTTTTATGAGTACCGGAATCATCGCCTCTTGAAACAAAACGTGATTGCATGTCCATAATTTTCTTAAGTGAATCGCCAACAGAAACTGCATCTTTCAGTCCTGCTGGATCATTTTTAGGACCGATAATGACGAAGTCATTATGCATAACTGGTTTTCTATCGATGAAATCACCTTGTTCAATATATTTAAGCTCAGCTTCAGGTGCATGAACAAGAACAACATCAACATCACCATGACTACCAATCTTTAAAGCCTTGCCTGTGCCCACAGCAATCACATCGACTTTGACATTGTATTTTTGCTCAAAAACAGGGTTAAGAACGGCCAACAAACCGGAGTTTTCAGTGCTAGTCGTCGTTGCTAAGCTAATATGTTCAGCAGCAAAAGAAGACCCGCTGCTCAACAATGCAATAATCGTAAAGGAATGGACCAAAAGTTTTCTCATCATTATTTCCATATTAATTAAAATGCCCATTGACTACGGACTTGCAATATTCTTGGTTCTTGTCGATCAAACGGACCACCATCAATCTCTAATACATCTACGTAGTTAGCCGTGAAACGCAGTGTTGGTGTTGGATACCAATTCAAGCCTACAGTCATTGCATCAGTCTCACCACCATCGATCATGCCATCATTCAAATCGATCGTGCTGTAGCGTAAAGCCAGTTGCCAAGCACCGGTACCGTCTTCTCCAATGTTGGAAAAAGGCTTAGGTCTAGTAAATTTGCCATTTTTATACTGACGAGATTCACCTGTTAAGAAGTAGCCTGTTTCAACATACCAGCCATCAAAATCAACATCATTTAAGCCATTACGATTAACTGAGGTGCTGATATATTCAGCTTGTGCCGAAAGTGGCCCCCAAACACCCGCCAACTCAACGCCCAGTTTCATTACATCTTTAGTATCCATGATGAGACCTGTATCAACAATATTGGTACCCGAGACACGCGTCTCTGGCGCTTGTTTAAACCGAACAGTGCCAGCTTCGCCTGAGTCACGATAATTAGCAGCTAAGCCTAGGTGAATAAGACGGCCAGTTTCATTAATTGGTGCAACCGTCACACGAGCACTTGCTCCCCAATCTTCGTCGTTACTACCCTCTTTTTTATCAACTGAATCACCAAAAACACCTATAGCCCATGTCAAATCACTTTGTACATGAGATGCCATGGCACCAATTGTTCGACCAGGTGAAAAAGCCGCTAGTAAAGCGCGCTCAGTAAAAGTAACGAAGTTATCACTCGTTGCTTCATGTAATGTGAAAGGTTCCTTAAAATGGCCTACGCGTAAATTCAAGTAATTAAAACCCTTGTAGTCAATATAGGCATCCACAATACCTTTGCCATTGGAGCCCGTATTGGCAAAATTATATTGCAGGCGATAGCCCCAGTCATGGTACATGGTGCCTTGCAGTCTCAAGTAAGCGCGCCTAACTTCAGTACCATCCCCCATTGCAGGATCACCACCATAACTCGCAGCATCAATTTGTAAACGTCCACCCAATTCCGTAGAGAAGGCATCATCACGTGTACTGACTCTCAGGCCACCTTTGACTTGAACATCAACATCAGACGGTTTGGTAGCTTCAGCTAGTTTTTCATCTAATTGTTTTTGTAGCTGTTGATTCTGTTTTTTATTTTGCTCTAGTTCGGCGGTTAACCGTCCGTACTGCACGTCACTCACTGTACCGTTTTCATGCAACATATTGATTAATAACTCTATTTCTGAACCCGCAGATACACGTGATATAAAAAACTGCGATGCCATTGCTACAGCAATGAACCCTGCTCTCATACCCATAAAGGCAACCCTCTGGTATTTACTAAATATTTTATAGTGATAAAACTCATAATATATGTATTAATAAACATATATGAATTAATATACTTATATATTAAACATTAGCTTACAAATATGAAATATGTTTAAACTTACATATATGGACATCAAATATAAAATTAATTGGCAAGTAGATATTGAAGGTGAAGCGCTACAAATAGAGCCCGTATTATTTCAACTACTGTTTTTTATTCAACAGAAAGGCTCTTTAAAAAAAGCGACCGAACAGACGGAGGTTTCATATCGTTATGCTTGGGGGTTGTTAAATAAATGGCAACAACGATTGGGTAAACTCGTAATATTAGAGCCTGGTCGAGGGGCTCATCTCTCTGAAATTGGCGAAAAGCTACTTAATACAAATCGACAATTACTCGCTCGTTTTTCACCGGAACTAGATAATTTTGCAACAGAAACCAAACGAGAGCTTCATGCCCTTGCTCAGCATTCAGACACATCATCCCTCAATATCTTTGCCAGCCATGGTCTCGCTGTTAGTACGCTTCGCCAATTGATCAATCAACAATCAGACTTTAATCTAGATTTACACTTTCACGGCAGCTTAGAATGTCTACGGGCTTTGGATGAAGGTAATTGTGATATTGCAGGATTCCATATTCCTATCGGCTCTCTAGCCAAACCATTAATACCACAATATCTTGATGTTTTAAGCTCTGAAAATCACCAACTTATTTATGTCATCAAACGTAATCAAGGGCTAATGTTTCCAGCTGGTAACCCGAATAAAATTAGCTCTCTTCACACCATTAGTAACAAAAATTTACGCTTTGTTAATCGCCAAAATGATTCTGGAACACGATTACTATTCGATCAGCTCCTACACGACAATGCCCTCACAGCACGACAAATCAATGGCTATGAACATGAAGAATTTACTCATATGGCTGTCGCGGCTTTAGTCACAAGTGGTGTCGCCGATGTCGGCTTTGGAATTGCACCTGTGGCAGAAAAGTTTAACTTAGAATTCTTGCCACTAGTCTGGGAACATTATTGCCTAGCAGTGCCTAACAGCATCATGAATGATCCCCGTGTAAATCAAATAATAGCATTACTACAAAGTCAGCAATTTGCTCACAGTTTAGAAAATACAAGTGGTTACCAAACAGACCTATCTGGTCAAAAAGTCAGTTTTGAAAGTATATTTGAACACTGATTGCACTATAGCTCTCGCACCCAATGACCTGACTTACCACCCGCTTTTTCTAACAACCTGATATCAAGCATGATCATGCCACGATCAACGGCTTTACACATATCATAGATAGTCAATAAAGCGACTTGAACAGCCGTTAACGCTTCCATCTCAACACCTGTTTGGCCACTAGTTTCAACTTGTGCACGACATTGAACCGAGACTTCATCTTCTAAAACCTTAAAATCTAGTGTCACTTTCGTTAAGGCTAGCGGATGACATAATGGAATCAAGTCAGCAGTTTTTTTTGCTGCCATAATGCCAGCAATCCTTGCTATACCTAGGACATCACCTTTTTTATGACCGCCCTGTTTAATCAATTGTAACGTCGATTCCAGCATATTAATTTGGCCTTCTGCGACAGCAACACGTTTAGTAACATCTTTACTGCCAACATCAACCATATGCGCCTCTCCGGCTTGGTTAAAATGCGTTAAATCTGACATAGTTTGACTCCACAATTCTGGGCTTCATTTGATCATACAAATGATCTAAAAAATACATTCTGATAAAACGCTATTTTAACCTATGGTAGAAACAATCGACCTATTTGTTGCTTTTCAATAACAAATATTGTTTTCAGATGTACAATAAGCATTATATCTATTTAGTTATATAAGAATCATTACATGAGCATACAAGTTAAATTTTTTGCCAGTCTTAAAGAACGGCTAAATATCGAAGATCGTCAAATCGCTACTGCGTCTACAGCAGGTGAAGCTTGGGATATAGTCACTAATAAGGCCGCACGACCCGATAATGTTTTAGTCGCCATTAACCTTGAATATGCTGCTTTTGATGATGCAATAAAAGAGGGTGATGAAGTGGCTTTTTTTCCACCTGTCACTGGCGGTTAGTAATATGGCAAGTCGGATCCTAGAACAAGCTTTTGATCCATGGCAACTGATCTCACAACATCAAGCTGATAACAAACTCAGTATACAATTTGGCGCTACAGCAACCTTTATTGGCACCATGCGTGACTTCAATGATAATGCAGATGTCAGCGCAATGACACTTGAACATTATCCTGCCATGACCCAGCGTTACATAGATAAACTTATTGATGAAGCCAAGCAGCAATGGGATCTACTTGATGTATTAATCGTCCATCGTGTCGGCAATATCAAACCTGCTGAACCCATTATGTTAATTGCCTGTTGGTCAGCGCATCGACGAGCAAGCCTTGATGCCTGCAGCTGGTTAATTGAAGAGCTCAAACATCGGGCGCCATTTTGGAAAAAAGAAGTAAGATTAGATGGCGAACGTTGGGTTGAGAAAAATACTGACGGCTTGTAACTCACAGTTTTTATTACTAATAGTGTGGTATCGATGAAAAAACTATTCTGGTTAATCATATTTCTTAGTGTTTTCATTTGGTCTGCTATCTCACCCTATGACACATTGATTTGGCTGCTTGAAGTATCCCCTGCCATCATCGGTTTTATCATCATCATCTTTAGCTATAAACGATTTCCGCTAACACCCCTTGTTTACAATCTTATCCTAATCCACTGCATCATCCTGATGATAGGTGGTCACTACACTTATGCTGAAGTACCCTTATTTAACGATCTTAAGCACCTATTTGCTTCAGATAGGAACAATTACGATAAAGTTGGGCATTTTGCTCAAGGGTTTATTCCTGCCATGATCACTCGAGAAATTATTATTCGTAAACATGTTATTCCCGATCGTGTTTGGCAAAACTTTTTTATTGTTTGTTTTTGTCTTGCCTTTAGCGCATTTTATGAGCTTATCGAATGGGGCATCGCACTTATTAGCGAACAGGCAGCTGAGTCATTTTTAGGTACGCAAGGTTATTTCTGGGATACGCAGTCTGATATGGGCTATGCACTCATTGGCGCTATACTTAGTCTACTACTGCTCAACCGCTTACATGATAAACAATTACAACAACTGCCAAATAGACTTTAGCGCATTAAGCACATTCGATTAGCTCTACTTTATAGCCGTCTGGATCTTCAACAAAAGCAATCACAACAGTGCCATGCATCATCGGTCCTGCTTCACGCACAACATTCCCACCACGTTGGCGAATTAATTCACATGCTGCTGCGGCATCATCTACGGCAACGGCAATATGACCATACGCGTTACCCAAATCGTAACGATCTGTATCCCAGTTATGCGTTAATTCCAATACGGAATTCGAGTCCTCATTGCCATAACCAACGAATGCCAAGGTAAATTTACCTTCTGGGTAATCCTCTTTACGCAATAGCTTCATACCCAATACTTCCGTATAAAAAGCCAAAGATTTATCTAAATCACCGACGCGTAACATGGTATGTAAAAGGCGCATGTCATTTCTCCTTTTCTAATACTTATAATCTGACTATACACTTATTTTAACCCTGTACACTTGGCCATGGTTCGGTGGAAAAATTTCTGTAACGACAGGCCAGCTGGAGTAGAAATATCAGCACTTATTACGCAAGCTAAAACAGCGCGATTCCGATTGATACAATGAAGTCAGTTAAGTCAAAGAAATAGCTCTTCATCCGCTGTTTGTCATCACTGATGAGAGAAATTGCGGATTGAGAGATATGTTAAGACATTGCTCAGCCTTACGTGGCACATCAGAAAAAACCATTCGTCAGCAAGCCTCATCAATTTATCAAAAATCAGGTCTCCCTAGTCGGCACGCCTTTTCAGCTTGGTTTATCGAAGATTTTCTATAAGCTACTTATCCAACTGAAGCTCTGCCCAAATCTCATCAACTCGTTTCACAATCTCAGGATCTTTCTCTATTGGCCTACCCCACTCACGGTCTGTTTCGCCCGGTAGTTTGTTAGTGGCATCCATTCCCATTTTTGAGCCCAAGCCTGATACTGGTGAAGCAAAATCCAGATAATCAATCGGCGTATTTTCAATCAGAGTGGTGTCTCTAGCAGGATCCATTCGTGTTGTAATCGCCCAAATAACATCATTCCAATCACGGACATCAACATCATCATCCACCACAATCACAAATTTGGTATACATAAACTGGCGAAGAAATGACCAAACACCCATCATCACTCGTTTAGCATGACCTGGATATTGTTTTTTCATACTGACCACAGCCATACGATAAGAACAACCTTCGGGCGGCAAATAAAAATCAATAATTTCAGGGAATTGCTTCTGCAAGATAGGCACGAAAACTTCATTTAATGCCACGCCTAAAACAGCGGGTTCATCAGGTGGCCGGCCTGTATAGGTACTATGATAAATAGGTTTTTTACGCTGCGTGATTTTCTCGATCGTGAACACAGGAAAACTATCTACTTCATTGTAATAGCCCGTGTGGTCACCATAAGGGCCTTCATCTGCCATATCATCAGGTGCAATAAATCCTTCCAAGACGATTTCAGCACTCGCTGGTACCTGTAGATCATTGCTAATACATTTAACTAATTCTGTCTTGGAACCGCGTAATAAGCCTGCAAAAGCATACTCAGATAAACTATCTGGCACTGGGGTAACTGCCGCTAAAATAGTAGCCGGATCACAGCCCAATACAACGCTCACTGGAAAGGGTTCACCAGGATGTTGTTGTTGCCATTCTTTAAAGTCTAATGCACCACCACGATGTGATAGCCAACGCATAATCACACGGTTCTTACCAATCACTTGCTGGCGATAAATACCCATATTCTGGCGTGTTTTATGAGGCCCTTTAGTGACCACTAATCCCCAAGTGATCAAAGGCGCAGCATCTTCAGGCCAACAAAGCTGAATCGGATAACGGCTTAAATCAATATCCTTACCTTCAATAACCCGTTGCTGGCAGGGTGCTGATTTGACCACTTTAGGTGCCATATTCAATACTTGCTTAAATACAGGCATTTTTTGCCAAGCATCTTTCAGTCCTTTGGGTGGCTCCGGCTCTTTCAAAAAAGCGAGCAATTGCCCTACTTCCCTTAAAGCCTCTACGGACTCTTCGCCCATCCCCATCGCAACGCGTTTGGCCGTACCGAACAAATTCGCTAAAACAGGAACATCGCTTCCCTTAGGATTTTCAAACAATAAGGCTGGACCACCCGCTCGTAGGACGCGGTCACAAATTTCAGTCATTTCTAATACGGGATCAACTTCGACACCGATACGCTTCAACTCACCTTCTTGTTCCAAATTGTCAATAAAGTCACGTAGATCGGTATATTTCATGACAAGATTCCGTTGTTATGCCGCAATGCCAGAATGGCGAAGTAAAGCATCAATTTCAGGTTCGCGGCCACGGAATTCTATAAATAAATCCATTGGTTCACGTGAGCCACCTTGTTCTAAAATCGTTTGTAAAAACGCTAATCCTGTTGCACGGTCAAATATGCCATTTTCTTCAAACCTAGAAAATGCATCTGCCGATAATACTTCGGCCCATTTGTAGCTGTAATAACCTGCTGCATACCCGCCAGCGAAAATATGAGAGAAGCTATGGGCGAAGCGATTAAATTCCGGTGGCTTGACGACAGAAACAGTGTCACGGACATCGGCTAATATGGCTTCTAACTGCTTTGCTTTTGTCGGATCGTATTCCAAGTGTAGCCGGAAGTCGAAGATAGAAAACTCCAATTGCCTCACCATCATCATTGCAGATTGAAAATTACGTGCTGCAATCATTTTATTAAATAACTCGTCTGGTAGGCTTTCCCCTGTTTCATAATGTCCCGAAATCAAGTTGAGTGCTTCACGTTCCCAACACCAATTTTCCATAAACTGGCTTGGTAATTCGACCGCATCCCACGGCACACCATTGATACCTGAAACAGCGGCGTAATGAATTTTAGTCAGCATATGATGTAAGCCATGGCCAAACTCATGGAACAGCGTTGTCACTTCATCATGGGTAAATAATGCTGGCTTATCACCAATAGGCGGTGAAAAATTACAGGTTAAAAAGGCCACTGGTTTTTGTAAGCCATCTGTTGTCTGACGATGGACTAAGCATTCATCCATCCATGCGCCACCTCGTTTATGATTTCGCGCATAAAGATCAAGATAAAACTGGCCTCTTAACTCATTATTTGCATCAAAAATATCAAAAAACCGGACATCTTGGTGCCAAGTATCAATATCGTGTCTTTCTTTTATTTCAAGGCCATAAAGCTTATTAACAACTGCGAACAGACCAGAAACAACTTTATTTTCTGGAAAATAAGGTTTTATTTCTTCTTGAGAAATGGCATATCGTTGTTGGCGTAGTTTCTCAGAGAAATAAGTAATATCCCAAGCTGAAAGCGTTTCTAAACCAGCGGTTTCTTTAGCAAACGCTTGTAACTCAGTAAATTCTTGTTGAGCGATAGGGCGAGAACGTTCTGCTAAATCATAAAGAAAATCTAATACTTGATCGGATGATTGCGCCATTTTTGTCGCCAGCGATCTTTCCGCATGATTATTAAAACCGATCAACTGCGCTAGTTTGTGGCGTAACTTTAAGATTTGTTCAATAATTTCCGTATTATCCCATTTACCCGCATTTGGACCTTGATCAGAAGCTCTGGTCGCAAAGGCCGTGTACATTTCTTCACGTAACTGTCGATTATCAACATAAGTCATTACCGGTAAATAAGAAGGAAAATCCAGTGTGAACAACCAACCATCAAGATCAGATTGCTGCGCCACTTGTGCTGCCATCTCTTTCACAGACTCAGGGATACCAGCTAAAAGTGTTTCATCACTAATATGCTTTTGCCAGCCATGTGTTGCATCTAATACATTTTCTTCAAATTTAGCTGTTAGCGCGGTCAGTGACTGTGAAATTTTCTTAAATTCATCTCGATCCTGCTGAGACAGTTCAACACCTGACAGGCGAAAATCACGAACGGCATTATCAATTACTTTCTTCTGTGCAAGATCTAACTCTTGATAATGTTTACTCTCTGCCAAAGCTTTATAAGCTTTAAACAAATCCTCATTTTGTCCCATCTCGGTGCCAAATTTACTTAACTTTGGCAAACAGGCATTGTAAGCAACCCGTAATGCTTCTGCATTCATCACTGAGTTGAGATGACTGACGGGTGACCAAGCTTTATCAATACTTGCATCTAATTCTTCCATCGGTAATACCAATGATTGCCACGTAGGTTCACCTAATGTAGCTAAAAGTGCTTCTACATTTTGCTGGCCTTGATCTAACACATAATCGACAGCCATCTCTACATGCTCAGGCAAAATCTGAGAAAATTGGGGAAGTGGACTGTTTTCGAGTAGTGGATTGTTCATGCTGTATTTACACCATCATTTTAGGATTTTGTTGATTATACGGTATCAGTTACAAAGTTGAGTTGATTTGCTACTGATAAGGGTTATATATAAAGATAACTAACAAATATGGTCACTTCGATGTAATTTTGCAACATCTATCGCATTTCTACCACTAATCAAGGCCTTTGAACTTGATCGCTCGGCTATCCCGTGCCATTATTCTCACTCAGGCATTTATAAACTTCAGATTAAGGAACACAAAGCCGTGAGCACTATCACTTCTTTTTTTAAAACGGGACTTTTAATAAGTATATTGTTGATAACGGGCTGTGCAACCACTCAGCATTCAGCAGAAGTCAATGATCCTCTAGAAAGTTATAACCGCTTTATGTATTCATTTAATGACAAAGTGGATAAAGTAGTTCTAAAACCTGTCGCTCAAGGCTATAACTACGTCATGCCTGATCCAGTGAGTAAAAGTGTCAGCAACTTTTTTAGTAATTTAAATGAAGTGACGGTCATCGTTAATGACATACTTCAATTCAAATTTAATCAAGCTATTTATGATACTGGTCGTTTTGTAACCAATAGTACTATTGGTGTTTTGGGCTTATTTGATATAGCAAGCATGTCTGGCTTAGAAAAACACGATGAAGATTTCGGGCAAACATTGGGCTATTGGGGTGTTGATACCGGTGCTTACATCGTTTGGCCTTTCATTGGCCCTAGCAATATTCGTGATACGGCTGGTCTAGTGGGTGACTATTACACTGATCCAGTGACTTATGTAACTGGGCCTGATGCGCGTAACCCGTTTTTGATTACACGTATTGTTGATAAACGCGCTAATTTATTAAGTGCTGAAAAAGTGTTAGATGAAGCTGCAACAGACGAATATAGTTATGTTCGTGATGCTTATTTACAACGTCGTTTAAATCTAGTTCACGACGGTAATCCGCCTGAAGAAGAGTTCGACGTTTTTGCTGATTAACATTGTGGGACATTCAAGTCCCTAGTATTTATAATAAAAGAGCCGGACAAATGTCCGGCTCTTTGTTAGTTAATGACATAAAATTACAGGTTTAATGACTACACTACTTCTAATCATCGCCATTATTGTCGGTTTTGCCATCCTAATTTGGGGGGCAGATCGCTTTGTCGATGGCGCAGCTAATATTGCTAGAAATTTTGGAGTATCACCACTTATAGTAGGTCTTACAATCGTTGGGTTTGGTACATCAGCCCCAGAAATGCTTGTGTCAGCATTTGCTGCCCTTGACGGTGCTCCAGCACTCGGCATCGGTAATGCACTCGGCTCGAATATCGCTAATATTGGTATGGTGTTAGGCATCACAATTTTAATAACACCTCTGTCCGTCAATTCGAGGACTTTAAAACGCGAATTCCCAGTGTTAGCTTTTGTAATGGGATTATCCCTATTATTGCTCTGGGATTTGTACCTGGGTTATATCGACGGTGTTATCTTATTTTCTGGCTTTATCCTGACTTTATTTGGTATGGCTTATCTTGCGCTACACAGCAGTAGAAGTGACAGGCTTGAACAGGACTTTGAAAAAGAATTCGCTGAGCCTACAATGACAACAGGCCAATCTGCTATCAACTTTTCAATCGGACTTGCCGGTCTACTTATTGGTTCTAAAAGTCTGGTTTGGGGTGCAACAGGCATTGCCAGTCTACTTGGCGTTAGCGATTTAATCATTGGCTTAACCATAGTCGCTATCGGCACTAGTTTGCCAGAGCTAGCCGCATCAGTTATCTCAGCACTAAAAAATGAACACGATATTGCGGTTGGTAATATCTTAGGCTCAAACATCTTTAACTTGCTCGCCGTATTAGCGATGCCGGGATTGATCAAACCATCACATATTGATCCCATGTTACTTGTCCGCGATTTTTCCATTATGACTCTGCTATTTATCATGCTCTATGCCTTTGCCAGAACAGGAAAGCCCGGCGTTATAGGAAGAGTTGCCGGTTCTATGATGTTATTCATCTATATCGCTTATAATAGTTTACTTGCTTATCAAAGTACGATGGGAATGCCGGTTTGACTGACACTGAAGCACAACAATTAAAGTCGCTTGGCTTAGCTGTTATTAACACAGAGATCGAAGCAGTTTCTGCTTTACGTGAACGCATTGATGATAGCTTTGTTGAAGCCTGTCAATACCTATTAAAGTGCCAAGGTCGTATAGTCGTCATAGGTATGGGAAAGTCAGGCCATATTGGTGGCAAAATTGCCGCAACACTTGCAAGCACAGGTAGCCCTGCTTTTTTTGTCCACCCGGGTGAAGCTAGCCACGGTGATTTAGGCATGATTACAGAGAAAGATGTAGTGATAGCCTTATCAAACTCTGGTGAAACAGCAGAAATTCTCACCATCATGCCTATTATTAAACGTCTAGGCATACCGTTTATTGCTCTAACGGGTAAACCCAATTCAACATTGGCTAAAACTGCAACTGCTCACATCAATGTTGGCGCTGTGAAAGAAGCATGCCCTCTTGGCTTAGCACCAACATCAAGTACTACAACAGCTTTGGTGATGGGTGATGCTCTCGCTATCGCATTACTAGAGGCCCGTGGTTTTACAGCCGATGATTTCGCCTTATCTCATCCGGGCGGTCATTTAGGGCGTCGTCTATTACTCCGTATAAGCGATATTATGCATACCGGTGATGGCATTCCGAAAATAAATGAGCAGTCATTAATCAGTGAGGCCTTAGTTGAAATGACTAATAAAGGTCTCGGCATGACAGCTATTTGCTCCAAAGATGGTGATATTGTTGGCATCTTCACCGACGGTGATTTACGTCGAGTTCTCGCTCAATCTATTGATATACATACTACGACGATAGACAAATTTATGACTACAGGATGCAAAACAGGTCATCCAGACATGTTAGCAGCAGAAATACTTGAATTAATGCAACGCCACAAAATCAATGCACTGTTAATTGTTGATGATGGACAACTTGTCGGCGCAATTAATATGCATGATTTGCTTCGTGCTGGCGTTGTATAAAGAAAACTTATGCAAGATATTATTGCCAAAGCTAAAAATATAAAGCTCGTCATTTTCGATGTTGATGGCGTGCTCACTGATGGCAGCATCATTATTGGTGATGATGGCGAAGAATATAAGGCTTTCCATTCCCGTGATGGCCACGGTATGAGACTTTTGCAATTTACTGGTGTCGAAATAGCAATTATCACTGGTAGAACGTCAAATGTAGTTGAACACCGTATGAATAATTTAGGTATTAACCATGTTTTCCAAGGACAGCAAGTCAAATTACCGGCTTATGAGCAGCTTATGGAACGGCTAAATCTCACGCCTGAGCAATGTGCTTATGTGGGCGACGATTGGGTTGATCTAGCGATCATGAACCGTGTTGGTCTTGCCATTGCTGTGCAAGATGCAGCACCACTTGTTAAAAAACATGCTCATTGGACAACGCCTGCTAATGGCGGCAAAGGTGCTGCCCGTGAAGTCTGCGAATTAATTATGGAAGCACAAAACACATTGGAAGACCAAATTGAACGCCATCTTTAATCTCCCTCTCTCAACTAAAGTTATCATCGGTTTTGTCGTAATTCTATTAACATGGTTCGCAACAGGTGGTGACAATAATACTGAAGATGAGGCAACAACAACTGCTTCAAGCGTTAATCAACAAAGCGATTACGGCATGACCAATTTCACAATGACCATTATGGATGAAAATGGTCAACCATCACGTGTGATAACCGGTAAAAAAATGACTCACTTTCCCAAAGGTGATCGCTCAGAAATCGTCGAACCGGCAGCACAATTTGTTGAAAACCAAGAAGACACTTGGCTTATTACATCAAAGCATGGAAAAACCCGTGGCGAAGGAGCGGTTATTAAACTAAGAAAAGATGTCGTTATTACTCGAAAAGATAACAATGAGATCGAGTTAAGAACCGATAAACTCAATATCGATACCAAAAAAAACACAGCATATACTGATTCAGCAGTGACACTAATATCACCCACTGGTGAGACCAATTCAGTTGGCCTACATGCTACACTTAAAGAAGAAACCATTAACCTGCACTCCAAGGTCAAAGGACACTATGATGCACCACCTACCCAGTAAATTACTGATTGGCTTATTGCTATTACTACCGACATTAACTTGGGCTTTACCAAGTGATCGTCAAAAGCCTATTAATATCGAAGCTGACCATGCGCAAATGGATGATAAAATAGGCGTTACGCAATACAAAGGTAGAGCAGTCCTAACACAAGGCACCTTGCGTATCGAAGGCGATATTATTACGTTTTATTACGATGCTGATAAACAACTTAAAAAAGCCGTTGCACAAGGTAAACCTGCGAAATATCAGCAAGTACAGACAAAAGGTGAAAAACCAGTTCGCGCTCGTGGTTTACAGATGGAATACTACGCTCGTAGCCAAAAAATATATCTGCTAGGCGATGGTCATGTAATACAAAATGGCGACGAATTTAAAGGTAATCGTATCGAATACGACATTGCAAAAAATGTTGTTAATGCTAGCTCAGTACCGGTGAAAATTGATAATAAAGTTAAGAAAAGTAACGAGCGTATTCACATTATTATCAACCCTAATGGCACTAAACCCTCATCAAAGCCAAAGAGACCTAAAAAAACAGTTCAAAACACGGATGCAAGTTCAGATCCAAAAGCAGCTAGTTCTTACAGTAACAAGGAAAAACCAACGACTAAGTTTACTGAACAAGAAGATGGCTATCCGGTCGGCTACACCACGACAGGTCTTAATGTGAGAACGGGGCCTGGCACTCAATATAGCAAATTGACTACTTTCCCTCCTAATAGTGAATTGATCATTTTGACCGAACAAAACGATTGGTTACAAGTCCGTGGTCAAGCCAATGGAGAAGTCGTTATTGGTTGGGTACATCGTGATTATCTTAGTGCTAACTAAACAAACTTAACCAATACAGTCGATTTTATATGAGCATTCTTTCTGCACAGCAGTTGTCCAAGCGTTTTGGTGACCGACAAGTTGTTACCGATATCTCACTCGAAGTAAATTGTGGTGAGATCGTCGGCTTACTAGGTCCAAATGGCGCTGGTAAAACGACTTCTTTTTACATGATAGTTGGTCTTATTCCTGTTGATCACGGCACCATATTTTTAGACCAGAGAGAATTAACCCGAGATCCCATTCATGAGCGTGCTCAACTGGGTATCGGCTACCTACCACAAGAGGCTTCAATTTTCCGTAAATTAAGTGTTGCCGATAATATCTACGCGATTATTGAAACTCGGGACGATCTTACCGATTTAGCAAAAGATGCACTCTTAGAACGTTTATTAGAAGATTTTCATGTCTCCCATCTCCGTCATTCACTGGGCATGTCGCTATCTGGTGGTGAACGTCGTCGTGTAGAAATTGCACGTGCTTTAGCGATGGATCCAAAATTTATTCTGCTTGATGAGCCTTTTGCGGGTGTTGACCCCATTTCGGTCCTCGACATCCAGGGCATTATTAAGCAATTAGCCAAACGCGGTATTGGCATTTTGATTACCGATCATAATGTTCGTGAAACACTATCCGTCTGTGAACGTGCTTATATTTTTAATGAAGGTGAAGTTATCGCGAAAGGGACACCTGAAAATATTTTAAAAGACAAAAAGGTACTCAGCGTTTATTTAGGCCGTGACTTCAAACTATAATTACTTCAACAATCAAGCTCACTAATTAATTCGCCTCTTTCTCATCACCTGCAACAGCTTCCCTTTCAGGGAAAAATAATCTTGGTTCAACTCGAGCATCATTTAGACTAACACCTAAATGTAGGTGTGGCCCTGTTACTCGACCTGTCATTCCTACAGTTCCAATCACGTCACCTTGCTGTATCGCTTGACCTGCTTGTACATCTATCCGATCCATATGACAAAACATCGTGACTAAACCTTGGCCATGATCGATAAACACCGTATTACCATTAAAAAAATAATCACCCGTATCCCTTACAATACCTTCAGCAGGCGCATGAATTTCAGTCCCTGTTGGTGCTGCGATATCCATTCCACTATGTGGTCTACGCGGTTGTCCATTAAAGACACGACGACGACCAAATAAGCCACTGACCCGCCCCTCAATCGGCCAAGCAAACTCTAAAGGAAGCGTATCCCTTTCAGTCCAATAACGTAAAGCTGATTTTATTTTCGCTGATTCCGCGTTAATCCTTGTCATATCTAGCTTATTGGGATTAACTTTACGCTTATCTTTAATCGTTATATGTTGAGTTGGATAGGCTTTATCCTTGATATCAAACAGTACCGTGTTTGTTTTACCAGCATTTTTAACCGTTAGTCTTTGTGTTCCGATCTTAGCACTAAGAGGAATACCCACTATCGCAAGCCATTGATTATCAGATTCGACAACCGCAACTTGTTTCTTCCCATATTTAACGACTGGCTTCGCTTGGCTTGTCGACACTATCGGAACAAGTACTACCCCACCTGGTATAGCGGCTTCTCTTGGTAAATTCGCTGCTGAAACGACCATCGTGACCAATAACATCATCCCTGAAATTACTGCAACTACTGCTTTAATCATTTTTTGTTTCCTGCACTAGGCAATGTAAATATCCTTGTTGTAAGCGAATGCTAATGTGTTGGCCGACATCCACTTCTCCTGCATACCTCAACACTTTACCAGTTTCTTGATCAGTCGTAATACTGTAACCACGTTCAAGCGTATTCAACGGACTGACTGCAGACAAAGTGCGGATTTGTTGTTTGATATTAAGCCGATTTTTTTGAAGCAACTGTCTTATCGACTTATGCAGTTGACCTTGCAAAGCACCAAACCTGATCTTTTGCTGTTCAACTAATGGCAACGGTGACTGTGCTTGTATACGTTGACTTAGCTTTGATAGCTGCTGTTGATAGCGATTTTGTTGCCGGTTCACAATTTGTTGAAAACGATCGTGTAATGCAATAAGTCGATATTTTTGTGCATCTAGTTTCGATTGTGGATGCTTTAAACGGACAGACCAATGATCCAAATTTTGTTGCTGTTGAACCATAATGTGTTGCCATGCTCGCTGCTGACGCCGCTCCAAACTATCAAGGTATTGCATTTGTTGTCGAATCATATTGCCCGGTCTTGGCAACCGTTTTTGCAACTGACGAAGCTGACTTTGTTCAGTCTGTATGTAATGACTTATCAGCATTGTCATTCGACGGTTATGGCTTTGGACTTTATGTAAATACTGCTGCGCATCAGGCACTGATAATTCAGCTGCTGCCGAGGGTGTTGCAGCACGCACATCGGCCACAAAGTCAGCAATAGTAAAATCAACTTCATGACCCACAGCACTGATAATAGGTATAGAACAAGAAAAGATAGCTTGCGCCACACTCTCCTCATTAAAACTCCACAAATCTTCAAGAGAACCACCGCCACGGCCGACAATCAAAACGTCACATTCTTGCCGTTGACTTGCAACTGTAATGGCATCGGTAATTTGTCGTGCCGCATCACTACCTTGTACGGCCACCGGATACAAAATGACCTTACTAGCTGGGAATCGTCTGTTTAAAACCGTTAATATGTCATGTACTGCTGCACCATCAGCCGAGGAAATAACACCGATTGTTTCCGGTATTGAAGGCAGTGGTTTTTTATGAATATCATCAAATAAGCCCGCTTCACCAAGACGATGTTTTAATGCTTCATAAGCCCGTTGCAAAGCACCACTACCCGCTTCTTCCATATGTTCAACAACCAGTTGAAACTCACCACGGCCTTCGTACAACGTTACTTTCACGCGCAGTAAAACGTGCAATCCATTTTCAGGTATAAATCTAAGTTGTCTGTTTCGCCCTTTAAACATGGCACAACGAACTTGTGCTATCTCGTCTTTTAAAGTGAAGTAAATATGGCCTGATGCAGGCATCGCGAGGTTGGATATTTCACCTTCGACCCATAACAGTGGGAAAGCGCCTTCTAATACCGCTCGCGACTCACGAACTAGGCGCGAAACAGCATAAACATCCTTCACTGGCCTTTTTGCTAGTGTTGAGCTGTTATTTGTTTTGGTCGGTGAAGCCATTTTTGCGAAGTAAACTCCATGGACTTATGGGCAAGTAGAATGCGATTAGTCCAATTATATCGATTCTTCAATTTTTTAGCTTTCTTTACGGTGCTTTTGAAAGTAAACCAATATTAAAATAAATTCAAAAGAATCCTTAAATAGATCCTGATATAATTGCCTGATCATAATTATAGTAATTTCAGGAACCCGCTCCCATGAGAATTGCTCAAGAAGCACTAACTTTTGATGACGTTTTACTCTTACCAGCATACTCCAATGTATTGCCTCGTGACGTCAGCCTAACGACCAAACTGACTCGCGACATTAATATCAACATCCCTCTGCTATCAGCGGCGATGGATACTGTCACAGAGAGTCGCCTAGCTATTGCCATGGCACAAGAAGGTGGTCTAGGTATTTTGCATAAAAACATGACCATTGAAGAGCAAGCAGACGAAGTTCGTAAGGTTAAAAAGTTTGAAAGTGGTGTTGTACGTGACCCGATCACTGTTAATCCAGAAACAACAATAGGCGAAGTTGTTGAATTAACAGCCGCTAATAAAATTTCTGGTGTCCCTGTTGTTGACGGCAAAGATCTTGTTGGTATCGTTACCAGCCGAGATTTAAGGTTTGAAACGCGTTTTGATAACCCTGTATCACTGGTTATGACACCAAAAAACAAACTGGTGACTGTAAAAGAAAATACAGACCGACAACAAGTGCTTAAATTATTGCACGACCACCGTATTGAGAAAGTATTAGTCGTTGATGATGCCTTTCATCTGCAAGGTATGATCACTGTAAAAGATATTCAAAAGTCATCTGATAACCCACTTGCGTCAAAAGACGAACAAGAACGTTTACGCGTCGGTGCCGCAGTTGGTATTGGTCCAGAAAGCCAAGAACGTATAGCTGCGCTGGCTAATGCAGATGTTGATGTGATTGTTGTCGATACTGCCCATGGTCATTCACAAGGCGTCCTTGATCAAGTAACGTGGGCCAAAACCAATTACCCTTCTATTCAGATTATCGGTGGGAATATTGCGACTGGATCAGCAGCAACAGCATTAGTTGAAGCTGGCGCTGATGCCGTTAAAGTCGGTATCGGTCCAGGCTCAATTTGTACAACACGTATCGTTGCTGGCGTCGGGGCACCACAAATTTCAGCAATTAGCAATGTAGCAAAAGCCCTTGAAGGCACCGGAGTCCCTCTTATTGCAGACGGCGGTATCCGTTATTCTGGTGATATAGCTAAAGCCTTAGTTGCGGGTGCTCACACCATTATGATTGGTGGTATGTTTGCAGGAACTGAAGAAGCACCTGGCGAAGTAGAATTATTCCAAGGGCGTGCTTACAAATCATACCGTGGTATGGGTTCACTCGGTGCGATGCAGCAAAAACAAGGTTCAAGCGATCGTTATTTCCAAGAATCAAGCGAAGCGGATAAATTAGTACCAGAAGGTATCGAAGGTCGCGTTGCATTCAAAGGCCATCTGGGTCCAGTTATCCACCAACTACTTGGTGGTATTCGATCCAGTATGGGTTATACAGGTTCAGCCAATATCGAAGAAATGCGCACTAAACCAGAGTTTGTACGCGTAACAGCTGCTGGTATGAACGAAAGTCACGTCCACGATGTGACCATTACCAAAGAAGCGCCAAACTACCGCGTCAGTTAAATTTAATCCTCGTTAAAATTATGATTAATTTATCTTTAACGGTTAAGAATTGAACACTACAGAGAACATTAATGAGTAGCCATATTCACGATCACCGCATCCTTATTATCGATTTTGGATCACAATATACCCAACTTATTGCTCGTAGAATTCGCGAGGCAGGTGTTTATTGTGAGCTACGCGATCCAGAAATAACGGAAGCAGATATCAAAGAATATGCACCAAAAGGCATAATCTTATCAGGCGGCCCAGATTCAACTATTGGTGACACTGCACCAACAGTGCCACAAGCCGTCTTTGAGTATGGCGTTCCTGTTTTAGGCATTTGCTATGGCATGCAGACTATGGCAATGCAATTGGGTGGCAAAGTTGAATCGTCAACTCATCGTGAATTTGGTTATGCACAAATCCGAGCTCGTGGTCACTCTAAATTATTACGTGATATTGAAGACCATACAACAAAAGAAGGTTATGGCTTACTTGATGTTTGGATGAGTCACGGTGACCGTGTTACTGAACTACCCGAAGGCTTTAAAGTTATTGCTAGTACAAATAGTGCTCCATTGGCCGGCATGGCTAATGAAGATAAAGGATTTTATGGTGTTCAGTTCCACCCAGAAGTGACACACACCATACAAGGGCAACGCATTATTGAACGGTTTTTAACTGAAATCTGCCAGTGCGACACCCTGTGGACTTCTGCACATATTATCGAAGATAGTATTGAAACTATTCGTAAGCAAGTCGGTGATGACGATGTCTTACTTGGGCTGTCAGGTGGCGTGGATTCATCTGTTGTAGCAGCACTATTGCATAAAGCTATCGGCGATCAATTGACCTGTGTATTTGTCGATAATGGTTTGCTTCGTCAAGATGAAGGCGATCAAGTGATGGCTATGTTCGCCAAACATATGGGCATCAAAGTCATTCGTGTTGATGCCGAACAGCGCTTTCTAAATGAACTCGCAAGTGAAAATGAGCCCGAGGCAAAACGTAAAATTATTGGCCGTGTTTTTGTTGAAGTCTTTGAAGAAGAATCCAATAAGCTGAGTAATGTTAAATGGTTAGCTCAAGGGACTATTTATCCTGATGTTATTGAGTCTGCTGCAGCGAAAACAGGCAAAGCCCACGTCATTAAGTCCCACCATAATGTCGGTGGCTTGCCTAAACATATGACACTGAAACTACTTGAACCTTTACGTGAATTATTTAAAGATGAAGTGCGTAGACTTGGTGTTGAACTAGGCTTGCCCCGTGATATGGTTTATCGCCACCCATTCCCAGGACCAGGTTTAGGTGTACGTATCTTAGGTGAAGTTAAAAAAGAATATGCCGATATCCTTCGTAAAGCCGATAAAATCTTTATTGATGAGCTATACAAGCACGATTTATATGATAAAACCAGCCAAGCCTTTACCGTCTTTTTACCGGTAAAATCGGTTGGCGTAATGGGTGATGGCCGTCGTTACGACTATGTTGTTTCATTAAGAGCGGTAGAAACCATAGACTTCATGACAGCTCGTTGGGCACACCTACCTTATGATTTCTTAGGTTTAGTTTCGACTCGAATTATCAATGAAGTGGAAGGTATTTCACGTGTTACTTATGATATTTCTGGCAAACCACCTGCAACCATCGAGTGGGAATAGTTGTTGCAATTAGAGAGTGAAATAACCTGCCCCAACTGCTCTCACAAAGAAATCGAGCTGATGCCTACCGATTACTGTCAATGGTTTTATGAGTGTAAATCCTGTAACACCTTACTAAAACCCAAACCTGGTGATTGTTGTGTTTATTGTTCCTACGGGAGTGTTGCCTGCCCACCTGTACAAAATAATAACCCCTGCTGTAAAAAATAAGTGGAGTATGTAATAGGCCTGAATCAGAACACTGTTTTTACTGCTAATGTTAGGTATAATTTTAAGCTAAACAAAACTTAAGTAATTGAAATAAAACATTAACTGACTGGTGTAGTCAAATGGCAATGATTCGAGTTCACTTACATATTAATGGCATAGTACATGGCGTCGGCTATCGTTATTACGCTAAGCAACTCGCCGATGAGTTGAAGTTAACTGGCTGGATAAAAAACTGTTCTGATGGCAGTGTTGAAAGCATGATTGAAGGATCTGAACCTGCAATAGAATCGTTCGTACAATGGGCTCACCACGGGCCAAGTGCTGCACAAGTCTCATTTGTCACTTATGAAAGTTTAGTGGCTAACGATGAATTTGATCATTTTGCTATTCATTAACTAATTTATTAAGGACCAATTGATGGCCGACAAAAACTTCTCTGGGCAGAACTTTATTATTCGCCTTGTTTTTGCACTTGCACTAGTGTTTCTAACCTACAACCCTAGTGGCTATAGTTTTTACCACTGGGCCAAAGAAGCTTTAGTCAATGACACCATCGGTATTACACCTCCGCTTGCAATGTCAGCCATTGTACTGCTGATTGGTTGGACTATTTATATCAGAGCGACCCTAAGATCGTTAGGTGCATTTGGACTTGCTCTAGCCTTTACTTTCTTTGGCATCATAATCTGGTGGCTTATTGATATCGGCTGGCTTGGTCTTGATAATGTATCTGTCTTTTCTTATATTGCCTTATTTCTTCTCTCTGCTGTCCTTGCAACCGGCATGTCATGGTCACATATTCGCCGTAGGATCTCAGGTCAAGCTGATGTAGATGAGGTCGATGAATAAATTATTTATTTTCTTTGCAGCAGGTTGCCTAGGTGGCTTAGCTAATAGCTTACTCGTATGGCAATTTGGGGCTTTGGGTATTAATGCTAATCTTGGTGTTTCCATTGCGCCTTCGCTGAGTCCTAGCTGGCTATATCCAAGAATTGTCTGGGGTGGACTTTGGGGAATGCTGTTTATCTTGCCTTTCCTACAATCTAAACTACTTCTAAAAGGCACTATTCTGAGTATCTTCCCAACACTGGTACAGCTATTTATTATCTTTCCCTTTAAAGCTCATAAGGGTATAGCAGGTCTTGAACTTGGTTTACTCACTCCCTTATTGGTCATCTTTTTCAATTGGGTCTGGGGAATAGCGAGTGCTTCAGCTATAAAATTAGCGAGATAAACAAAAATTTCATGCGGCTCATATAGTAAAATAAAAAGTATTAAAATAGCTTAAAACCTCATGGTTTCTATGCTGTGATTCATAGGGTTCCAAAAATATGAAAAGCATAGTACTCTGAACATCTCTATTTATAAGGAGGTATACCGTGACAAAACTATCTGATATTGAAGGAATTGGCGAAGCTTATTCTGAAAAACTTGCGGAAGCTGGGATTGGTTCCTTAGAAAAATTACTTGAAATCTGCTGCGAAAAGAAAGCGCGTAAAGAAACAGCCGAAAAAGCAGGTGTCAGTGAGAAACTTATTTTAAATTGGGTTAATCGTGCGGATCTATCACGTATCAAAGGTGTTAGCACACAATATGCTGACCTATTAGAATGTGCTGGTGTTGATACTGTGCCTGAGCTAGCTCAACGCAATGCCGCGAACTTACAGGCAAAAATGGCTGAAGTAAACGAAGAAAAAAATCTAGTTCGTCAAGTACCATCAACTTCACAAGTTGAATCGTGGGTTGCACAAGCAAAAGAACTGCCTCGCGTTATCAATCACTAAACAGTCTTTTCCAGAAATTGTTTCGCTAAAAGCAGGTATGACTATGGTCTACCTGCTTTTTTATGTTGCAAACTAATACTTCTGATTACCCGAGTCTCCATACCATGCTAGCCCTATAGGCGATGTCGTGGTATCTTCCTCACCACTAACAATAGACACTATTGATCGGAGTCGCTATGGGAAAATTAACAGCAGCACTAAAAAAAGCCATCGAGGAAACCCCTCTTTACGCATTAGCTACTGCATCTAATGAATCTGTACCCAATGTAGTTCCAGTCAAATTTATCATTATCGAGAATGATGATGAATTATGGCTTGTCGATAATTTTATGACGAAAACGCTACAAAATTTACAGGACAACCCTATCGCTGCTCTCAATATTTTGTTACCTGATCAAGAGATTTCATTTCAAATTAAAGGTACAACATCCATTACGTCGTCTGGAGATAAATACCAGAAAATGCGTGATATCGTTCTAGCCGTTAAGCCCGATGCACCAGCAAAATCGCTTGTTATCATGAATATCACAGAAATATTTGATTGTTGGCCTGGTAATACCATTGGTCAGCGGCTTGATAAGTAAATTGACTATCAAATCGCTATCACGCATGTCTTTGCTTCTAGCAGCATCAATTGTCGCCGTTATATTTATAATCGCATCCATGTCGAAACCCGGGCATGCCTTAGGCCTCAATGATGAGCATCAACTTGTACAATGCCCAACTAAACCTAACTGTGTTAGCAGCGAGTATCCCGATGATATTGATCATTATCTAGAAGCGATTACTGTTCCCCTGGAAAGATTTAACATGGCTATGTCGATAGTAAAGCAAGCAATTGAAGACTTAGGCGGCCATATTCAAACAGAAAATGCCGACTACATAGCTGCGACTTTTTCATCACGAATTTTCGGCTTCATTGATGATATTGAATATCGGTTTGATAGAGAAAAACAGCTTATCCATTTCCGTTCAGCAGCACGTACTGGCTATAGCGATTTTTCTGTAAACGAAAACAGAATGCTTCAATTAAAAAAGATTATCCTGCAAAAACTCGAGCACCCAAACAATGCTACCCCTTAGCCCTTTATTTTAGGACTTATTAGTGACTAATAACGATATACTCAGACGTATCCGCTATATATTAGATTTAAATGACGACAAAATGATCGCTCTTTTTAATCATATGGAGCAAACTGTAAGCCGAGCTCAAATCAGTACTTGGTTAAAAAAAGAAGACGATCCTGATTACCATAACTGTAATGACAAACAATTCGCTTATTTCTTAAATGGTCTTATCATCGAAAAAAGAGGTAAAAGAGATGGTGAGTTACCTAAAACTGAAAGCAAGCTTAATAATAATCTCATCTTTACCAAGCTAAAAATCGCATTTAATCTCAAAGCTGAAGATGTCTTAAATATATTACAATTAGCAGATTTAAAAATCAGCAAGCATGAATTGAGCGCTTTTTTTCGTAAGGCAACACATAAACACTATCGCGCCTGCAAAGATCAAATCCTGCGTAATTTTCTTATGGGACTTCAACTTAAATATCGTCCACAATCTCAATCTGAAGAGAACTTTAGTTGGCCAAAATAATTATCTAGGCTCAATCATTAATAGGATCGCTGTAACAAATAGGCAGTTACTGCGTCTACCATTGTGATGTCGCTCGGTTTCATTTAACATGTTCATACCAATATCTATCATCTAATAAAATTATTTTCTGGGAGTTCACTTTGACTACTTCTTCACTAATAAAATCGGTTCGCTATTGCAGTGTCATTATCTTTGCCGCTTTATTATCTGCCTGTGCAAGCACACCACCGGTATCGACAGCTGGTAGCGTTAGTTTTGGTGCCTATCCTGATAATTATAAAGAGCTTGTCACTGGCTACTTAGCTAAAAAACCAACTCGAACACCTCTAGATCTGACTCGAATTCAGTTTTTGAAAGAACCCAATAAATTTATATTTTCACAGAACAATAGAGAAAAATTTGGTTATCGTGTCTGCGCTCAAGTTCCAACACAAAATGCAGTCGAGCTTCGATCTCATTTCTTCCTCGTTAATGATGGAAAAGTGACCGAACATCTACATGACTCAGGCTTAATCAGATTATCAAGTAAATTCTGTAATGTTCAAATGATGGCTATTGAACAAAGAGAAGCCGTCATTGCTGAAAAAGAACAACTTGATGAACATGGCTTCAAATACATTGTCTGTCATGGAGATGGCCAAGAATCTTTTTATGCATTTAGCCCAACTAAAAATAAATTGATTCAAAAACATGATGCAAATGTCGTTGCCAACTATGACATCAGTGAATTGTCTGAAAGCTACATTGTCGCGAATGGTGATGATGGGGCCAGAATGACTGTTAATCGAATTTCCGGCACTATGTTAAAACATCACAATGGTCAGGAACAAACAAGTAGTTGCGAACTGACTTCACAACAACGATTTTAATATCCAACGCTCTACAGGCACCTGAAATAATCAGGTGCCTGTCTTTTTTACAAACCATATGTTTTTTGGTACTTGCTACGTTAGTGATATCACTTGCCACCGAATAAAGAACCAAGTACCCCTCGAATCAGTTTCCCCCCAACTTGCCCGCCTAAGCTACGCATAGCGCTTTTAAGAAAAGCATCTACTGCTGAATCACTTCCTCGACTTGTTGAGCCCTGAGAACTAGAACGCTTTCTCGGTTTTGTCTTTTTCGCATCTTCTTTCTGCTGTTGTTTTAGTTTTGCTTCCTGCTCTTTAGCTAAGTTTTCTGCTCTTAGCTTTAAAATTTCATAAGCAGACTCTCTATCTACTTCTTTTTCATAGACGCCTGCAACCAACGAATTAGCCATTAATACTTTTCTTTGGTTATCGGAAATAGGACCAATCTGACTTTTAGGCGGTTTAATCAATGTCTGTTGTACAACATGAGGACGGCCTTTTTTATCCAACACCGACACTAGTGCCTCACCGACACCTAGTTGCGTGATCACTTCCTCAGTATCCAGTTTTGGATTATCCCTAAATGTTTGAGCTGCTGCCCGTACCGCCTTTTGATCCTTTGCGGTATAAGCTCGTAAAGCATGTTGAATTCGATTACCCAGCTGACCCAGAACACTATCAGGTATATCTGTCGGGTTTTGAGTAACAAAATACACACCCACACCTTTGGAACGTATTAAACGTACCACTTGCTCGACTTTCTCTAGCAGAACAGCTGGCGCATTTTTAAATATGAGATGCGCTTCATCAAAAAACAGGACTAATTTCGGCTTATCCGGGTTGCCGACTTCTGGTAATTGCTCAAACAATTCGGATAACAACCAAAGCAAAAATGAGCTATATAACTGAGGGGAACTCATCAACGTATTTGCCGCTAAAATATTAATTAATCCTTTACCCTCTTGATCTGTCTGCATTAAATCATCTAGGTTCAAAATAGGTTCGGCAAAAAGCTCATCACCACCTTGATCTTCCAGACTGATTAATCGACGCTGAATAGCACCGACGCTTGCAGAAGAAATATTGCCATATAAGGTTCTAAAATCAGCTGCATTATCAGCGACAAAACGTAACATCGATCTTAAGTCTTTCAAGTCAAGTAATAGCCAACCATTATCATCAGCAACACGAAACACCAATGACAACACACCTTCTTGAACTTCGTTTAACTTTAATAGACGAGCAAGTAGTAAAGGCCCCATATCAGAAATTGTCGTTCTCACTGGATGGCCTAACTTGCCAAACACATCCCAAAATGTCACAGGGAAACCTTCAAAGGCAAACTCAGTCAACTGCATGATTTCAACACGTTCAGCGACTTTAGGATGCGCTTTACCTGGCTGGCTGACACCAGACACATCACCTTTCACATCTGCAAGGAAAACAGGCACGCCAATTTCACTAAAACCCTCAGCGAGGCCCTGCATAGTGATTGTCTTACCTGTACCTGTCGCGCCCGCTATCAAGCCATGTCGGTTCGCCATTTTCGGCAAAATACCCACTTTTTGTTCGGCTTGGCCAATAAAAATTGTCTGATCCACATCAACTCCTATTTACTGTATGTATCACTAGCTTATATTTATCCGTCAATGCGTAATATATACCATTGTTTAACCAACATCCCTGTTTGATGTTTAAAGACAAAAAAAAAGGACCTATATGGCCCTTTTAAAAAATATTTTTTAAACTAATCTACACATCGTAATTGGTTGCTGAAATATCACCACCTCTGCCTGTCCAATTAGTATGGAAAAATTCGCCTCGCGGTTCATCAGTGCGTTCATAAGTATGAGCACCAAAATAGTCACGTTGCGCTTGTAATAGATTGGCAGGTAATCTCGCACTTCGATAGCCGTCATAGAATGACAAAGCACTACCGAATGTAGGCGCTGGTATCCCCAATGAAATAGCAAGCCCAACGGCTTTACGCCATCCTGGTAGCGCTTCGGTAATCGCATCAATAAAGAACTGATCTAATAATAGATTCTTTAAATCTGGCTTACGATCAAATGCCTCACGAATATTAGCAAGGAACTGACTACGAATAATACAACCACCACGCCACATTAAAGCAATACCCCCATAATTAAGCTCCCAGCCATATGTATCGGCAGCTTCATGCATCAACATATAACCTTGGGCATAAGAAATGATCTTTGATGCATATAGGGCATCACGAATGGCATTCACCATTTCTGTTTTGTCACCCGAAAATTCAGCTGCAATCTTTGGTAATTTTTCAGAGGCAATGACTCGTTCTTCTTTGCGTGCCGACAAACAACGTGCAAAAACAGCTTCACCAATTAAAGTCAGTGGGATCCCTAAATCTAAGGCATTCATGCCTGTCCATTTACCCGTCCCTTTTTGTCCTGCTGCATCCAAAATATGATCAACAAGTAAGCTACCATCATCTTCTTTCACAGCCAAAATATCACGCGTGATTTCGATCAAGTAGGAATCTAAAACACCTTCATTCCAGTCAGCAAAGACAGTCTGAATTTCATCACCCGTCATTCCAAGCCCTTCACGCATCAGTTGATAGGCTTCACAAATCAGTTGCATGTCGCCATATTCAATACCATTGTGAACCATCTTAACGTAATGACCCGCACCATCGTTCCCTACCCAATCGCAGCAAGCTTCACCATTTACTTGAGCAGCAATTGCTTGGAAAATAGGTTTTACTGCAGGCCATGCTGCGTGGTTACCACCGGGCATAATTGATGGGCCATGGCGAGCACCTTCTTCACCACCTGAAACACCAGTTCCGACGAACAAGATGCCTTTTTGATGCAATTCATAAGTACGACGGTCACTATCGTTATACAGAGAATTACCACCATCGATGATGATATCGCCATGCTCAAGGTAAGGTACTAATTGTTCAATAAAGCTATCAACAACTGGGCCTGCTTTTACCATTAGCATGATTCGTCTTGGGCTCTTTAGCGATGCCACAAATGTTTTCAAATCATGGCAGCCAATGATGTTGGTGCCTTTCGCCGGTCCCTCTAAAAAATCATCTACTTTACTTGTCGTCCGGTTATAGACAGAAACCGTAAAGCCATTATCATTCATATTCAACACAAGGTTTTGGCCCATCACTGCCAAACCCACTAAACCTATATCTGCCTGCTGAGCGGCCATTTCTATTTCACTCATTATTATTTATCTACACACCCTAATATATTCCCCTTCGGCTTCACGAGACGATCCCACTACCAACCGACGATTTCCCGTAGAAACATTCACTTCCACGGCACCTGATACTTCAATTTTTTCACCTTGCTTTGCCTGTCCTACATACGTATGCGTATACACCAAAATTTCTGGTGTATCTTGATCGTCAATCTTAAAACAAGCAGGAAAGTCAAAAGCGAACTTGTCGTCTATTATCGTTGCAACTATTGTCTTAATGCCATCTTTTCGATAGTAGCCATCATCCTCTATGGATGCATCTTGTATACACACCATACCAATATCAAACTTACTACCTTCTATCACAGCTTTGTTGTGTTTGCGATTTTCATGCCAAGCAAACTCATCAAAATCCAACTCGCCTGCACGGCGTTGAAAGTTGTCTTCCATCAATGAACGATCAAGCACATTTAACTCACCGCTAGCCAAGGCTAACTGTACTGCTTGCCGAGCTTTATTAAAATTTTCTCGTCCATAAACAACCAAATCAATATCCGATTTTGTCGTTTGCTGATTGATTAACATTGACCCCGTCAGACCCAAAAAGTCACAATCCACACCATACTGCACCAAAATGGTGATCAACTCATTCAGTTTTTCCTGCAAACCATCTTGCGGTCCACTTTGCAACAGCATCTGTAAATGCTGTTCTGGCTGATGATGGACAAACACATCCTCAACAGCAACAGCATGGAAAGCTGCATCAAACTGTGTAGATTGATAAAGGTACTGCGGATAATGCTTTTGTAATAGCTGATTAGCTTCTTCTGTCGACACTTTTTTCCATCTATCATCGACTTTGACATAACGTAAAAAACAACCTACTTTTTGCTGGTGTTGCTGGTAGCTAACAACAGCAAAAATCAAACCTTCTGCTGTTTGAATAAAATCTTTTGGTAAGAAGGGAAAATCACTGTTTCTCATTACTACTACTTCAGACAAGCTGTAGGCTTATTTACCAGATCGACTCCACATCCAGAGTCCAGACACGGAAATCAAAATTAATAACACAGCGACCACGTCTAATAACCAGACACCTATTCCGTTTAAAATATGGCCATTATGTAAATCTAAAACGAAACGTTCTATACTAACACCTTCGCCGTAAAAATGACTGTCTAATTGCTTCTGAATATCAGATGGCACCGTGCTTTGAATACTCCAACTCACACCCTGTAGTGAAATTTTTTCCCAGTCTTCTAGCATATAATCACTACGCCACATGCCATTTCTAGTTTGTAAAACAGGCTCACCATGGAACAAACCAATATTTTGAATCTGCTCAGGTACCCCTGCTGATGCTGACATCTTTTCAATGAATTCACCATCGGGACTGATTAAGAGCAGTTCATTAGTAGAAGCTAGAATGGTGATGTCATCGATGGTGATACCGCCAATAATCTGATTGAGATTAGTGGTTACCGGATTGTCATTAACAAAGACCTCGTCATCAAATTGGGTAATGACTTTATCATTTAAACTATAAGCCACATCAGCCTCGACATTACTCAACCCATAATGATCAAGTAGCCATGGCCAAGTAAGATGATGCTGATCTAGTTCCCAATCCTCGGTGTGATTAAGCAAAATACCCGTAACCGAAAGTATGAGTACAAATAGTGTAATAATGATACCGATACTGCGGTGCCAGCTTCTTAGCATGCCGTTCATAACAATCTGTGGTCTTAACTAGTCAATGTAGCGAGATATAATGCCAGTGTCGCTACTGCGGTCATAGCACTAACTGACATAGTCGCGCCCGATACGCCGTCAATATGCCGATCAAGCTTCATTTCTTGTAGGCCGATATCTTTAAATTGTTGGGTAAATGCGCGATGCCTAATTTCACTGCCACGACTTTCTCGAAATGCGAGTACTTTTACTCTTTCTATTTTATCGGCATTAATGACAATACCAAACGTAATCGGTTCTTCTTTGCCAATCTCATCTAGAATCCAGGCAGTACGTTGTTGTTTTTGCCAATAGCGGATGCGTAAGCCTTGATACTTATGACCCAATATATCGGTGATTACCTTGCGTAAATCACCTTTAATCCATATTACTTTACTTTTTGGTACATCTTGTTCAAATGTCTCGGCCAAGAAATCTTCTGGCGTTTGATACACACCACGTGCCTCAACTGAAAAGGCGATGAAAAATAGCACCAAACTCATTACCAAACAAATACTGTTTCGCAAATTGTGCCTATTTAACATCGCCTGTTTCATTGTTAACATTGAAGTTCTAATTAGAACTGATAACCGATGCCTAAGTTCAGACCTTCAAGCTCTTTAGCAGAATCGCTTTCAGCATCTTGGAATTGGTAGTCCGCTTTAACCACTACGTTTTTGTGTAGCCACCAATTAACACCTACATCGATTTGTTCAAATTCACTCTCTATTGAACTATCACCAGCCTGGTTATCCCATTCGCTGTAGCGTGCAAAAACGCCGAATTGTTCATTAATTCGGTATGACGGTTCAATATACCAACCTTCTTGCTCATCATAACCCGCTACTTTTGGTGCATCACCATCAAGATCCCATTGTGCGTATAGCGCACGTAGACCAAATGGGCCCTGCTCAATCACAGCATGCGTTTCAAATAAAGTAGCTCCTCCAGCGTCTAGACCTATGTTATCTGCATGAGTGTTACCTTGAGTAATATCTTCTTGATATTGCATTGTCGCTGCTAATTCAACACCTGGAATCGCTGTCCACTTCAAGCGACCTGTATAAGCTAGATCATTGGCCTGTGCTTCCGCTACTTTCTGACGACCATCACGAATTTTAAACGTCGCTACGCCTTCATCAGCATCAGTTGGATCTGCACTTTTACTGACATCTAAGCCTGAATGAACCGCGGCGTCATAAGAGAAACCATGTCCTAGTTCACCACTTAGCATCACACCACCTTCCCACCAGGTAGTCGGAATAATATTTTTCTCAACTGCGTTGCGCTCAGTTCCATAGAAGGTATTAGGCTCATGTGTTTCATTCAAAATACCAACAGGTAACAAGAACACACCACCTTTCACGCGGTTTTGATCATTGATATCGTATTCGATATACGCTTGTTCTAGCTCAACTTCACCTGGTTTACCGTCTCCAGATAAACTATGTTCAAGCTCAAGCTCGGAGAAGAAACGCAAATCATCAGTAAACTCATGCCCAAAGAATAATACAAAACGATGAAAATCCAATTGGTCCTTATCAGAAGTACCATTTTTATCTTCTAGATTGTTATAGTGCATTTCACCATAACCACCAATTGTGGTGTTATTTTTCCATGCCATTGCAGAACTCGCAGCCTCTTCAGTGGCGACAACAACGGCTTCGACTGCTTGTTCAGTTTCTGCCACTTTCCCTTTTAGCTGTTCATTTTCGGCTTTTAGATTTTGGTTCTGTTGTTGGATTTCAGACATTTGTTGCTGCATTTTCTGCATCATCTGCCACATTTCTTCATTACTTGGTGTTGCTGCTTGTGCAGCTGATATAGCTGCCATTAGGCTTGCCGCAACTAATGTTTTCTTAAATACCACTTTTTTGTCCTCTTTTAAGTACAACTAAAATATAGCTGGATTATATAATCAGCTAACTACAAATACAAATCATTATCATTTAGAATAGTATTATTTCTTGTGTGTGTTGTTTTTTTACATCATGATGGCTGCTGTTCCCACGATGCTTAAACTCTAGCTATGCAGCTTTGTATACTGCTGTTCATGCAACATTTCTAAGGAAAGTTCAGGTAACTCAAGCTGATAATTTGCCTTTGCAATATCTTTGGAAAAACGCTTGTAATGGTCTCGAGTCAAACGTAAAGAAATCGGACCCAAGCTAATATGGATTTCTTGGCAATCTGGACAAAATTGAATAGTCGTTGTCGTAGATTTAGCTAATTCATCTAACTGGCATGCTGCTGACATTGGGCTAGCCTCCTAGCTTATATAGAGATTGATTTAAATAATGGCTGCTTAGAATCAAGATTGAATTTCAGATTCATCTTTTTTCCCGTGCTTAACTTTAAATAACACTGCCACCAAAACTTGGCTTTTTGCACAAAATTCAAGCGCTGATCAATTTGATTCTGCTGCTGTGTCAATAGGTTGTAATTTCGAGTAAGCAATAAAGCAATACTAGGATCTGCATTTTTTAAATACACATGTTCAAGTTGTTCATTTGCTCTTAAGATCAGGCGCTGATCCTGCTGAATTGCAGTTCTTATCTCACTCATGATTTTTGCAACTTACTTGCAGTTAACGACCTCAACATTGCCCATACGCCCTGTTTAGAGGAACGATCAAGACAGCTAAAATCAGTCACATCAATCCGGCCTTCTCGAATCAAACTTTCTAAGCGTCGAGGATCAATGGCAACACGGATTAATTCTGAATTTGTAGCAAGGTAATTTCCCATCATCAAAACCGTCCTCCTATCATTACGTTAGCATTTCAGTATATATCGGCTCATATCTAAATGCAAATCATTATCATTTAGATTTAAATGATATGGGAAACTATTATCTTTGGGGACTTTTTTTCTTTTGTTTTGCTGCTTTTTTAGCAGCTGCCAGCTCTCTCAGCTTAATCATTTCAATGATTTCAGCTTCCATCATTGTCGGTGTTTCTAATGTTATTCGGCCTAAAGTGCCAGCGCGTAATTCCGTCAATAGAATCTTGGCAGCACGTTCTAAATCGACCCTACCACCAGCTCTTAGGCAACCTCGCTTAGCCCCTATCGTTTCGAGTAAAGTGACATCATCATCGGGCAGCTCTGTTAACTGATAGCGGTCTTGTAATAATTCTGGGTATGCATCACGGAGGTAAGCCACGGCATAAAGCGCAATGTCATCATTACTAATCGCAGTTTCTTTTATTGCGCCCGTAACAGCTAAACGGTAACCACCATGTTGATTTTCTAGTTTAGGCCAAAGTACACCTGGGGTATCGAGCAACACAATGCCATGCCCCAACTTAATTCGTTGTTGCATTTTGGTAACAGCAGGCTCATTACCTGTTTTGGCAATTTGTCTACCCGCTAACTGATTAATTAAGGTTGATTTACCCACATTGGGAATACCCATAATCATCGCTTGTATATTTTTAACACTGTCCGCCTTATTGGGGACTAAGGCTTTACATAACGGTAATAAGTCCATCATTCGTTCTGGCTCTTGTGTCGTTAGTGCCAAGGTTTTCACACCCTTATCTCTTTCAAAATAGTCTTGCCAGGTACGCGTTAGCTCTGGATCTGCAAGATCACATTTACTCAAGACTTTTATACAAGGCTTATCACCTCTTAATTGCGCTAACATCGGGTTTTCGCTACTAAAAGGAATACGCCCATCCAATACTTCTATCATCAGATCAACCTGCGGAATGATCTTGCGCATTTCTTTACTGGCCTTATGCATATGGCCGGGATACCAATTAATTGCCATGACTATTTCACCAAGGTGATCTGCGTTTTCTCTATTAAGATCAGTCTTTTCTTGTACAACTTACCCAAGGCTTTTTTATAGCTAGACTTGCTGACACCAAATTGTTGGTTAATCTCTCCCGCTGAGCTTTTGTCCGTCAGTGTTGTCTTGCCACCCTGTGATTTAATAAACCCTAAAATCTCTCTTGATAATGCGTCTAAGGCTTCTCTATTAACGAGTTGCAGAGCCAGATCTAATTTATTATCCGGCCGAATAGTTTTTATATAACCTGTTAAAAGTTCGCCATAGTGGATGGGTTTAAAGACATCGCTATTGAAGATAAGTCCCATCACCGTATCGTCAACAACAGCCCTATAGCCTAAATCGGTACGCCCACAGATCAATAAGCTCACTTTCTGCTGTTCTTTATAATAGAGTGAACTATCTGCAAGAAATTTATCTAATTTGCTACTGGCGGTGATTCGATGGGAAGCATCATCAATAAAAACATACACCACGTAAGACTCACCCACTTTCATCGGTTTTTGTTGCTCTCCAAATGGCACTAATAAATCTTTTGGTAAGCCCCAATCTAAAAAAGCACCCACCGCATTCACTTCAACCACTTTTAAATATGCACACTCCTCCACCATCACTTTGGGAAGCTCTGTTGTGGCGATGGGTAAATCATCCGTGTCTAAATACACAAATACATCTATCTGATCACCAATAGCATAGGCCTCTGGTATATAACGCGTGGGCAACAAAATTTCGCCCAAGTCCTCGCCATCGAGATAAGCGCCAAAATCAAGCATTTTGACCACTTTTAATGTATTTATCTTGCCAAGTTCAACCATTATTCATCCACTATAAATATATCTACACGATATCTTAACTTAATCGCTTTAATACTGCTGGTTAGACTCCTGTTCCTCACACTTATCACATGTCAGTCAAGGTATAATAAGCAGTTATTAAAATCAGTCTATTGAGAAAATAATGCCTAAAGCCAGCGATTTAAAAAAAGGAATGGTTGTCGAAGTCAACGATGAACCCTATTCAGTTAAAGATATTGAAGTCAGAAACCCTTCATCTCGTGGTGCATCGACACTGTATAAGATTCGGTTCAATCATCTCAAAACCAAACAAAAACGTGATGAAAGTCTAAAAGGTGATGACTTTCTTAAAGAAGTCGACTGCGAACGAAAACTAGTGCAGTTTTCCTATCAGGATGGTGACGAATACACCTTTATGAACCTTGATGATTATGAGCAATACACCATCAATGGCAGTGACATTGAAGACGCTAAAGGCTACCTAACAGAAGGCTTAGAAGGTATCGTTGCGATCCTTCTTGATGGCTTATTAGTCGCCATCGAATTACCTGCCGCTGTTGCGATGACTATTACCGAAACAGCACCAGGAATTAAAGGTGCCACTGCAGCTGCCCGTACTAAGCCAGCACAATTAGCAACAGGACTTGAAGTACAAGTTCCAGAATACATTGAAAATGGTGAAGTCATTAAAATCAATACTGTAACAGGTAAATTTATGTCTCGTGCCTGACATCAAATAAAAAGATGCGGCAGAAAATTAAACAATATTTGCTCATTTCACTGGGTTGGCTCGCTGTTCTTTTAGGGGCCATAGGTATCGTATTACCATTACTCCCAACTACGCCTTTTTTAATATTAGCCTTAGCTTGTTTTTCGCAGAGCTCTCCCCGTTTCCATAAAATATTGCTAAATAATAAATGGCTGGGGCCGCCTTTACAGGAGTGGGAAAAAACACATACTATTCGCCGCCGTATCAAGTACCGCGTCATGATGCTGATCATTATTTCATTTGGTGTTTCTATCGCCATACTGTCTGGCAGACATGGTTTACAACTTATGTTAGTTTTTTTAGGACTATTCGTATTACTATTAGTAGCCAGGCTTAAAGAGCCCGAGGATAATTCAAAATGAACATCACAGAGGCCATCACACGTCGCCATTCAACGCGTGCTTTTCTTAATAAGGAAATTTCTCGTGAACAAATCAAACGTATTTTAACCACAGCTTCCCGCGCCCCATCAGGTGCGAATAGCCAGCCTTGGCAAGTTGCAGTCATTTCCGGCGGTACTAAACTTAAACTACAAAATGAAATCCAACAGACATTTTTGTCAGGCGTTACATCCATCCCTGACTATCAATATTATCCAACTACATGGCAGCCACCGTACCTGACCCGCCGAAGAGAGTGCGGATTACAACTCTATAAAAGTCTCAATATTGAAAAGGGTGATAGCCACAGACGACAATCACAATGGGCAGCAAACTATCGTTCTTTTGATGCGCCGGTCATGTTGTTATTCTTTATGGATAAAAGCCTACAGACAGGTTCCTATCTAGATTTCGGGCTATTTTTACAATCTTTAATGTTGTCAGCTATGGATGAAGGACTTGCCACTTGCCCACAAGCTGCACTTGCTGAATATCCTGATATTGTCAGAAAAACACTGGATTATCCTGACGATAAGTTAGTAGTTTGCGGCATGGCTTTAGGCTATGAAGATACAAATGCCGCCGTCAATAGCTATCGTACCCCACGTGAAACACTAGAACATTTTTGCCAATTTTTTGATTAAAGAGAAAACCAAATGCAACTAGAACCATTTTTAGCCCAACTACAACAAAACCCTGGACAGATTGAATTTACTGACACCATGTCTGTGATTGACGCTAATTACCAATTTAATCCTACTGCCTTTAATAACGGTTCGTTATCCAATGCCGCTGATCAAAATAATGGCTCGTGTAAAATTTTCGCTTTTGGCAAATTGAACGACTTATCCGAGCAACAAACATTAGCGTGCTTCGGTGCTTATTATCGCGATGATGTATTACAAAACCCAGATGGCGATGATCACCAAAATATTCGTAACTTTATGCAAACAGGCTGGAATAGCATCAAGTTTGAAAACACTGCCCTTGTAGCAAAATAACCCTATTTATCACCCACGAAAAAGCCCCATCTCTGGGGCTTTTTTTATCCACTCAAGTTATTTTCAGACAGCATTTAAAGCAATACGCGTTCTATGCCACCTTCTTTGACTTGTTCAATAAATTTCGCTTGCCATTTGTCACCTAAAACATGATTGGCGACTTCAACCACAATATAATCTGTATCAATACCGGTATCGTCACTATAACGTGATAGGCCTTGCACACAGGCAGGACATGAGGTGAGCATTTTGACATTGCCATTCACCGCTTTAGGTGCACCCGTCAGTTCTTGAATGCCGCTAGCAATTTCTTCCTGTTTTCTAAACCGCACTTGAGTCGCAATATCAGGTCTTGCCACTGCAAAGGAACCAGATTCACCACAACAACGATCGTTGAGTGTGACCTCCTGGCCTAATAGTTCAGCTGCAACATTAGTAGATTGGTAGGTTTTCATCGGTGCATGGCAAGGCTCATGGTAAAGATATTGTTGACCTTCCACCCCTTCCATCTTGACGCCTTTTTCCATTAGATATTCATGAATATCTAATAGTCTGCAATCTGGGAAAATAGCTTCGAATTGGTATTTCAATAATTGGTCCATGCAAGTACCACAAGACACAATCACTGTTTTGATATCCATATAATTAAGTGTGTTAGCCATGCGATGGAATAACACTTGATTAGCCGTTGATATCGCTTGACCTTTATCAATGTCGCCACTGGATGTTTGTGGATAACCACAACATAAATAACCTGGTGGTAACACCGTTTCAGCACCTACTTCATACAACATCGCTAATGTCGCTAATCCTACTTGGCTAAATAGACGCTCAGAACCACAGCCTGGGAAATAAAATACCGCATCAGAATCATCGTTAAGTTTGTTGACATCACGCAAGATGGGAATCATTTTGTCATCTTCAACACCCAGCATCGCTCTAGTTGTTTCTGACGGAATATCAGCCGGCATCGGTTTTTTCATAAAATGAATAACCTGCTCTCGGATCGGTGTCTTACCAAGGGTTGGCATCGGCGGTTTTTTCTTGCTGCCTAATAGCCCGAGATATTTTGCTGCTTTATGAGCTAATCGCTGCCCTTTATAGCCCCACTTGATCATGCTCTTATGCATCAATTTAACAGTAAACGGATCGGTAGCATTAAGATAAGCCATCGACGTCCAAGTCCCAATATTAGGGTGGCGTTTGCCTTGTTTTTTCAGAATTGATTTTAGTTTGATTGATACATCACCAAAATCAATATTTACCGGGCACGGATTTAAACAACGATGGCATACCGTACAGTGATCAGCTACATCATTCATTTCTTCAAAATGACGAACAGAAATACCACGACGGGTTTGTTCTTCATATAAAAAGGCTTCCAGGATTAAACCTGTTGTTAAGATTTTATCGCGTGGTGAATAGAGCAAGTTGGCGCGTGGCACATGAGTAGTACATTCTGGCTTACATTTACCGCAACGCAGGCAATCTTTAATATCATTATTAATATCACCCAACTCACTGGCTTCGAGAATCAAAGCTTCTTGCTGTAATAAACGTAATGATGGTGTGTAAGCATTTTCAAGGCCTGAACCATTAAGCAATTTACCGGCATTAAAGTGGCCATTTGGATCCACTTTTTGTTTATAACCTGCAAAAGCATCTATGGTGGGTTGATCAAGATATTGCATTTTAGTTAGACCAATACCATGTTCACCAGAGATAACACCGCCCAGTTCCTCAGCCAGTACCATCACTTGATCCACTATGCCTTCGGCGTCATGCATCATGCCGTAGTCATTAGAATTGACTGGAATATTGGTATGCACATTACCATCACCGGCATGCATATGTGTCGCCACGAATAATCGACTCGAGCGATGTTCACTATGGATCTCGTCTAACTTGTTTCTTAATGCTTCAAGGCTTTGTCCTTGCAATAACTCTTTTAGCGGTTTTTCAACCTCTTTTCGGTAGGAAATTCGTAAATCACGGCGTTGAAGCACATTGAATAAGACGTCATTTTCAGATAGATTCGCTTTGCCCTCATCAGATAACCAGTCTAGTAATTCATTAGCAGGGGTATCAAAGCTATTAAGCAATTTTTCCCAATACTCACGCACTTGATCAATATGCGCGCAGGCTGCATCTAATTTAGTTTTTAGAATTTCATCATTTTCAGCTGATTCTTCAAGATCCCCGATAGTGTCTTTTAACTCTTTCGGTCGATTAGAAAGATATTGGCAAACTGCTGTGGCCATTTGCAATTTATTACGTGTCGATTGCACGATATTAATACGTTCAATACCGTCGTTATATTCAGACAACCGATCTAGTGGAATCACAACGTCTTCATTAATCTTAAAGGCATTAGTATGTTTAGCGATGGCTGCTGTTCGTGCTCTATCAGACCAAAAACGTTTGCGGGCTTCTGGACTAACAGCAATAAAACCTTCACCTTCACGGGCATTTGCTAATTGGACGATATGAGAACACGCGGCGGCAACGGCATCTTCATCATTACTAGCCACATCAATCAACAGCACCATTTTTGGTAAGACAGAACGTGGCGCTTTGGTGTTATAACCCACCGCACGTACATAACGTTCGTCCAAGTGCTCCATACCCGCTAAAATAACGTCAGGGTTACTATCTAATGCATCTTTAGTTTCAACAATAGCTGGGACTGCTTTACTCAAGTCATTACCAAAAAACTCCAAACAGACGGTACGACCAAACTCAGCCATTTTATGCAATACAAAAACAGCAGAGGTGATTAAACCGTCACAGCCTTCTTTTTGAATACCTGGTAGGCCGCCTAAAAATTTATTGGTAACATCTTTACCCAAACCTGTTTTACGTAACTCATTAGCCGGAATAGCAATGTGCTCTGGCTCACCCATAACTGTTTTGCCGTCAGGCTGATAACGCGTGATACGAAATTCAGCTATTTCAACGTCATGAATTTTGCCCAAATTATGGTTAAGCCTTTCAACTTCCATCCAATGTGCATCCGGTGTCACCATACGCCATGACACTAAGTTATCTAGTGCTGTACCCCACATCACGGCCTTTTTACCACCCGCATTCATAGCAACATTACCACCGATAGTGGATGCATCTTGCGATGTTGGATCTACGGCAAAGACTAAACCATGTTTGTCGGCCAGATTTGATACGCGGCGTGTAATAACACCCGCTTCTGCCCTGACTGTGGCAACTTCACCTTCACGACCCGGCAGAGTACGGTATTCAACATCACTCAAACCTTCTAACTTTTCAGTATTCACTACAATACTGTTATCGGTTAAGGGGATAGCGCCGCCTGTATAACCCGTGCCACCACCTCGTGGAATCACAGTTAACCCAGAATCGATAGAGGCTGAAACGACAGCCGCCATTTCTTTTTCACTATCAGGTGTAGCGACAGCCATTGGATACTCAACACGCCAATCTGTCGCGTCGGTGACGTGTGTCACGCGTGCCATACCGTCAAAACGTATATTATGTGTTTTGGTTGCTTTAGCCAGACGCTTTTTAACGCGCTTTCTTTTTTCAGCCGTGCTCAGTAAATCTTGTTCAAATTTTTCTACTGCTTCTCTTGTATTAGCTTCAAGTTCTAGTGCCATCTCATTAGCACTGTTGTGTGCACGCTCCCTTACTTGATCCAGTCTATGGTGCAAGGCATGACGCAACGAATCCCAACGTTTGGTGTTCTCAAGTAGATCATCTTCGATAAAAGGGTTTCGTGAAATAACCCACATATCACCCAATACCTCGAATAGCATTTTGGCGCTACGTCCAGTTTTTCTCTGACCTCGAAGCTGTTGAAGCAGATCCCACATGGGTTCCCCAAGAAATCTGATAACGATTTCACGGTCTGAAAAAGAGGTGTAGTTATAGGGTATCTCACGTATTCGATTTTGCATGTTGTGGCTTGAAGACTATCCATTAAAAAAAATAGCGCTAATTTTATCATGAAGCTGCACTATAATAGGTGCCTAAATCATCAAATACCCAATATCTGGATACGAATAGTTAAATAATGGATTTAATTCAAATTATTGCATTGGCATTATTGCAAGGCCTTACTGAGTTTTTGCCAATCTCCAGCTCTGCTCACCTTATTCTTTTGCCGCTCATTGCTGGCTGGCAGGATCAGGGCTTAGCGTTCGATGTTGCGGTTCATGTCGGCACATTGTCCGCTGTTGTTTTGTATTTCCGTAAAACAATATATACCTTATTGATTGACTGGTTGCAGTCTCTGCGACAAAGATCTTTGGTCGGTGAAAGTATACTGGCTTGGGCTGTAATACTAGGCACCATTCCTGTGGGATTAGCAGGTTTGTTTTTAGGTGACCTTATCGAAAATCATCTACGTAGCCCACTTGTTATTGCTATAACGACTATAGCATTTGGCCTATTATTAGGTTGGGCTGATTGGCGAGGTAAGCAGCAAAGAAATGAACATTCACTCACATTTTTCGACATCGTCTTTATAGGAATCGCACAAGCTATCGCTTTAATTCCTGGCACATCACGTTCGGGTATTACAATTACAGCTGGTTTAATGCTAGGCCTCAACCGTAATGCAGCGGCACGATTTTCATTTTTATTATCCATACCCGTTATTTTTTTGGCCGGTAGCCTAAAAACAAAAGAACTTATTGAAGCCGGGCTTAATACTGACTGGTTTGCTATACTAGCCGGCGTTGGGCTATCAGCCTTAAGCGCTTATTTGTGTATACACCTGTTTCTTAAATTAATTGAAAAAATAGGTATGTGGCCATTTGTGATATACCGCTTACTACTTGGACTTGTACTTTATCAGTTATTTATCTCGTGAAATAGTTGACAGTCTCATGTCTAGTGCGTAACATTTCCCCTCTTTATTTGACCGCCTGCGTAATTTTTCTGGAGCAAATCGCGGAATGAAAACAACCACATTAAGTGCAAAACCTGCTGAAGTTCGTCGCGACTGGTTTGTCGTCGATGCTAACGGCAAAACATTAGGCCGTATGGCTACTGAAATCGCGCGTCGTTTGCGTGGTAAACATAAAACTATCTATACGCCTCATGTTGATACTGGCGATTATATCGTTGTTATCAATGCTGAAAAACTACGCGTATCAGGTAATAAAATGAAAGATAAGTTATATTATCACCACACAGGTCACGTTGGCGGTATCAAATCTATCTCTCTTGAAAAGCAACTTGATAAAGCACCTGACCGCGTTATCAAATCAGCAGTCAAAGGCATGTTGCCTAAGAATTCTTTGGGTCGCACTATGTTTAGTAAACTAAAAGTTTATGCAGGTGAGCAACACCCACACACAGCCCAACAGCCTAAAGTGCTGGAAATCTAAACGGAACCTACTCATGGCAGCAGAACAATATTACGCAACAGGTCGTCGCAAAAGCTCAACAGCCCGTGTTTTCATCAAACCAGGTAGCGGCAACATTACTATTAACACTCGTTCATTAGACGATTATTTCGGTCGTGAAACTTCACGTATGGTTGTACGTCAACCACTTGAACTTGTTGATATGCTAAATAACTTCGATTTAAAAATCACTGTTCGTGGTGGTGGTAACAATGGTCAAGCTGGCGCCATCCGTCATGGTATTAGCCGCGCATTAGTTGAATACAATAGCGAATTAAAAACTGATCTACGTAAAGCTGGCTTTATCACTCGAGATGCACGTGCAGTTGAACGTAAGAAAATTGGTTTACACAAAGCGCGTAAACGTCCTCAATTCTCAAAACGTTAACCGCAGCGCAGCAGCAAAAATACAAAAAAGGCTATCTTCGGATGGCCTTTTTTTTGCCTGTTATTTGCGCTACTCAGTAAAGCAGCACACCACTAAAAACTCTTACTTATACAATTTGCCTTTCTTGGTATCAGGCTGAGTTTTAAAACGACGATGCACCCAATAATACTGTTCAGGTGCTTTGCGTATTTCCTGTTCGAGGATATCATTGACGCGTTGTGCATCTTCAATATCATCCCCCGTAGGAAAGTTATCGAGCGCCTTACTTAAAGTGACGGTGTAACTACCATCAGCTTCGCGTCTAGGGACAAATGGCACTACTTTAGCCCCGCTCATTTTAGCGATGCGGGCTGTTGCGGGAACGGTGGCTGCTGACACACCAAAGAACTTGGCGAAAACACTGACTCTTGGCCCAAAATCCTGATCGGGTGCATACCACACCACTTTATTCTTTCTAAGGGCTCTCACCATAGGTCTAGGATCATCTCTTAACACAATCCCTTCACTATGAAAAATACGTTGTTGCATCATCACTTCATTAAATAATGGATTTTTTAACTCTCTAAACATGACATGACAAGGTGTTTTTAACATGATCAGACGACCACCTAACTCCATGCTGGTGAAATGTCCAGTCAGCAAAATAACACCCTTGCCTGCTGCTAAGGCTTCCTCAAGATGTTCATAACCGTGGTAAGTGACACGTTTTCTTAAACTTTCATCACTTGCCCACCAGCCTATTGCCGTTTCGATTAACATCATCCCCATAGTACGGAAATTATCATCCAGCAATTGCTCCCGTTCCGTATCTGTCATTTCTGGGAAACAGAGTTCAAGGTTGCGTCTTGCTATCTTCTTGCGTGATGACATAAGGGGCGAAATGATCAATGCCATGAGTTTTCCTGACCACAATTGCATGCTGACAGGCAAATAAACTGACAACCTCATCAAGCCTAAACCTATCCAACTCGGCCAAAACCGTGGGTGTAAAAATTGTTTCTGGAAAACCGTCATATAAGCCATGTAATTAAGAAATTTAGCGCCTATGCTATCATTCCCGCATCTTTACCGCTAAATAAACAATCTAAAAAAAGAACCTCTGTTGAGATTACTGTATACCAGCTTATTTTTTATTGGCATGCCCTTTATCATCCTTCGTCTACTATGGCGAGGAATGCGCTCACCTGCCTATTGGCAACGCTGGTCTGAACGATTCGGTCTGGGCCCTGATTTAACCACAAATAAAGACGTCATCTGGGTGCATGCAGTTTCAGTCGGTGAAGTGGAAGCATGTCGACCATTGGTTACAGCCATGCAGACTGAATTTCCTGATAAACAAATATTAATCACAACAATGACACCAACAGGAAGTGAACGTGTCGGTTTGTTATTTTCTGACTCAGTATTGCACTGTTATTTACCCTACGATCTCCCTTTTTCTATAAACGGTTTTTTAAAAAGAACACGACCTATTTTTGGCGTTATTATGGAAACGGAGATTTGGCCAAATCTAGCGCATACCTGCAAAAGTCGTCATATTCCCATTGTGTTGGCTAACGCACGTTTATCAGAGCGTTCGACACAAGGTTATTCCCGCTTTCCAAGATTCATTAAACAAACCTTAGACTGCTTTCGTTTTATTGCAACACAAGGTCAACAAGACAAACTCAATTTCCAGCAACTTGGTGCTGATGACAGCAAAGTTCATGCTATTGGCAACTTAAAATATGAAGTAAATTTACCTGCAAGTCTTTTAGAGCAAGCCTCAGCGATGAGAGCAATGTGGGATATTGATAGACCGGTATGGATTGCAGCCAGCACACATGAAGGTGAAGATGAAATTATTTTGAATGCCTCTCGCCAAGTCCGAGGTACATTTTCCAACCTGCTTCTTATTATCGTTCCCCGACACCCAGAACGCTTTGAACGTGTTGCTGCTTTATCTCATCGCAGTGGCTTTAAGACCTTAAAGCGAAGTGAGAACCTGCCGTGCTCTTCTGATATAGAAGTCTTAATAGTTGATACGATGGGAGAGTTACCACTCTTTTATGCTGCGAGCGATGTTGCCCTTGTATGCGGCAGCCTAATACCGCATGGTGGCCATAATATTTTGGAACCGGCAGCATTAGGTCGCGCTATTATTACGGGTGCTCATTATTTCAACTTTAATGACATCACTAAACAATTTTTGGATGCACAAGCAGCTATCAAAATTAGCGACACTGAAGAATTAGCTGATACCGTAAGCATGTTATTAAACAATCCCGAACGTCGTGCACAAATGGGCGAAGCCAGCTTAAAACTTATTGCAAGAAGCCAAGGTGGAAGCCTCCGCTTGATTAATCTCATTAAACGACATGTTTTGTAGAAATGGCAGATGACACAAAATGGATGTTGCATGCGCTAGCATTAGCTGAAAAAGCACAAAAACATGGCGAAGTGCCTGTTGGTGCAGTCATTGTACTCAATGACGAAATCATAGGCGAAGGCTGGAATCAACCTATCAGCAAACATGATCCAACAGCGCATGCCGAAATCCAAGCACTAAGAATGGCTTGCGATAAAATGAACAATTATCGCCTGCCTGGCGCGACGCTTTATGTTTCACTTGAACCCTGCATTATGTGTGCTGGCGCCATTGTCCACGCTCGGATACAACGTGTCCTTTTTTCCGCTAATGAGCCAAAAACAGGCGCTGCAGGGAGTTGTATCGATATTTTCAATATTGAACAACTCAATCATAAAGTACAATATGAACAGGGCTTATTAGCAGCACAAAGCAGTCAATTATTGCGTGATTTTTTCAAAGCTCGTCGTTAATAAGAACGTTGCTAAATAACCACGCGCTGATTCAAAACACATGTTTGCTAAATTGATAACCGTTAATTTAATGCTTTTTTACCGCTAAACCATTAATCTAACCGAAACTTAAGTCACAGGTTTTGTTTGGGGAATCATACTTGAAATTTGTTGTTAGCTTATTATTCGTTTCACTATGCTTGGTTAGCGCTTGTAGCAAACCACTGACACAACTCGAACAAATTAAGCAACGCGGTGAATTGCGTGTATTAACACGCCTTAGTCCAACCACATATTATCAGTGGGGCGAAAATTACTCAGGCATCGAATACGAACTGGCACAACAATTTGCTGATCGTCTCGGCGTTAAATTAAAACTCGTTATTCCTGAAAACCTTGGAACAATGCTCGAGTTAATTAAACAAGGGCAAGCTGATATTGCAGCAGCGGGATTAACTATTACTAAAACACGTCAGGCTGAAGTCAGGTTTGGGCCTGTCTATCAAGAAGTAACGGAACAATTAGTCTATCGACAAGGTAACAAAAAACCGAAGAACCTAACCTATTTAACGAAAGGTTTGCTAGAAATTGTGGCTGATAGTAGTCACGCCGAGCAACTTCAATCATATCGCCAAGAGATACCAGAATTAGAGTGGTCGGAAAATAATGTATTAACAAGTAATCATTTATTAGAGTTAGTGCAACTTGAACTTGTTGATTACACCGTGGCTGATTCCAATGAAATTATTGCCACTCAAACATTGTTTCCTGAATTACGAGTCGCATTCGATATTTCAGAACCACAACCTTTGGCTTGGGCATTATCAAAATCTGAGGACAACACACTTTATGATGAAGTAGTGTCATTTTTTAATGAACTCGATGATTCAGGTAGTTTAGACCGTTTAATTGAAAAATATTATGGTCATATTCGTCGCTTTGATTACGTCGATACTCGCGCTATTCATAGAAAAATAAAAACTGAATTACCCAAATATCAAACACTTTTTAAGCAAGCTGCAAAAAAATATCAACTTGATTGGTTATTGTTAGCCGCTATTTCATATCAAGAGTCTCACTGGAACCCAAATGCAGTGTCTAGAACGGGTGTTAAGGGCCTTATGATGCTCACTAATGCAACAGCCAAAGAAATGGGGGTCACTAACCGTATTGACCCTGAGCAGAGCATTTTTGCAGGCGCAGGCTATCTCATCAAGATGAAAGAACGATTGCCAGATCGTATACAGGAACCTGATAAGACGTGGTTAGCACTAGCATCATATAATATTGGACTTGGGCACTTAGAAGATGCTCGTGTGTTGACTGATAAAAATGACAAAAACCCCGACCTTTGGGCAGATGTAAAACTTCATCTACCGCTGTTGAGTAAGAAAAAATGGTATAGCAAAACACGTTATGGTTATGCTAGAGGCGGAGAACCTGTTCGTTATATTGAGAATATTAGGCGTTATTATGCTATTTTGTTATACGATGAAACTTTGCATGATGAAGGCTTAAATAATGATGTCAAGCCAGTAACGACACCCGCGGCTTTATAAGGATTATTTTCAATTAAACCATGGTAGATGATAACAATATTCTTGATCAATTATCGCAGTGGAAAACAAAATACTTCGATGCAATTGATGAACTGGAACAACAAAAAAGTTACGATGAACTCTTAGAGCGAAGCCTCGCTAGACTGGCTCTTGCCGCTCAAGGTTTAGATCCGCTTCTAGATAAACAGTTGCATTCCTTACGAAATATCCTTCGTCGACACGGTAAAATTGAACAAGATGAAATAAAAAAAATTCTCCAGAAAATGGAGAAAGTTATTGTTCATATGGAACAGCCTAAAGACGAGAACAATAATCCAGATATCAGTGAAATTCTTGCTAGTTTCTTGAAATCATTAAACCTACCTAGCCCTTTTAAATCAGAAGCAAATACACTAATAGCACAGCTTAAAAAGAGTTCAAATAACGAACTATCCACCATACTTCCTAAACTATCAGCCTTATTTGATAGCTACATAAATCAACAAAAACAAACTGAAACATCCTCAAGTTTTGGTTTTAATTTATTCGGATCCAACAAAGAAACTGAAACTTCAGAGAAAGCATCAGATCATGAAGGTAACCGTTCTTCAACTGAGCTTGTCGCTTCGACTGCAGAAAAAGAGAGAGATTCAAATACAAATACAAATACAAATACAAATACAGAAAATATTACCCCTTTACCTGTTCACCTAGTGCTCATACAATTTTTAGAGCAATTATCATTACCTGCACAATTATCAAAAAAAGCCACACTGATACGCCACAATATTCAGGATGGTATTACAAAAGAACAACTCCCTAGCGTCATTAATGATATTTCAGACATTATCCACACCATTAACAAACAAATGGTGTCTGAAAAACGTGAATATGAAATGTATTTAAAAGCGCTCGCGTCTAAGCTCAGTCAGCTTGTCCAGCGTATGAAAACGGGTAACGAAGAAAGTGTGGCTGCCTTTCAGTCTAGACAAGCCATTGGCTCCTCTCTTAAAAACACCTTTAATACAATTAAAAATGATGTTGGCAAATCCCATGATTTAGGCCAGCTAAGAACAAAACTGGAGTCAACCTTAGATTCATTAGAGGGACATTTTGAAAACTATCAGCAGTCAGATACGACACAATTTGAGCAAGCTCAAGCGCAAATAAGTCAATTGAAACAGCAAATTTCCGCGATGGAACAAGAAAGTATCAAGCTTAGACAAAATGCGATGAAATCGCGTGATCTGGCATTAAAAGATCCATTGACTCAATTGTGGAATAGGCAAGCACTAAACGAAAACCTAGAGAAAGAATTTAACAGCTGGCAACGCTATAAAAGACCATTATCTATTGTTCTTTGGGATCTTGACCATTTTAAAAGTATTAACGATACCTATGGCCATGCAGCTGGAGATAAAGTACTTAAAACTGTTGCACAATTATTTTTGTCTCTAACGCGCGCAACAGATTCTATCGCACGCTATGGCGGCGAAGAATTTATGGGGATTTTTCCTGAGACCGGGCTTGAGGAAGCAGAACTACTCGCGAATAAAATCAGAGAACATATCAGAGAGTCAAAATTCCATTATGAAGGTGACTCTGTACAAGTTACAGTATCGGCAGGCATAGCCCAGTTTGGGCATGAAGACACGATTAAGGATGTATTAAAAAGGGCCGATGAAGCCCTATACCGAGCTAAAGCACAAGGCCGTAACTGCTGTGTTCTAGGTGGTTAATATAGCTATTTTTGTTCGCTTTGAACTAAAAAATCTACAACTTCAAATATCTCTTCTTCGCTGCCAGCTAATGCAGCACCAGTCATGTACTTTCCGTTGACAATTAATGCTGGCACACCGCTTATACCGGACGCATCTGTCATTTTCTTAGCTTTATTAACCGCTGTTTTTACCGCAAACGAATTCATCGCATCCATAAAGTCATCACGATCCACGCCATGCTCAGCCATAAAACCTGCTATTGCTTCTTCAGTATAAATTCGACGTTGTTCAAAGTGAATTGCTTCAAAAAGTGGAGAATGTAATCTATCAAGAAGATCCATTTTCTCCATCGCATAATAGGCTTTCGCTAGTGGTGCCCATGTATCTTTAAATACTGCAGGTACGTAACGGAAAGAGACGTTATCTGGCAGGTCCTTTTTCCATTCTTCGACTGTTGATTCCAAATTAAAGCAATGAGGACAACCATAGAAGAACATTTCAACAACTTCTATCTTATTTTGGCTATTAGTCGCTAAAAGCTGCTCAGTTTTTTTGTAGTGAACATCTTCTACATAGGCTAAGGGCATTGCAAATGACGCAAGCGATACTGCTGACACAAATAAAAACAATGCTGCCTTGATCATATTTCTCATAATTTTCCTTCCAATCGCTAGCCTAAAATTTTAAAGTTTATAGTTCACCGTATGAATGTAAGCCACCCAAAAACATATTGACGCCTAGAAAAGCAAATAAGGTGACAAATAAGCCTATAACTGCCCACCATGCCATTGGTCTTCCATACCAACCTTTAGTTAGCCTCATATGCAACCACGCCGCATAATTCAACCAAACAATCAGTGCCCAAGTTTCTTTCGGATCCCAAGACCAATAGCCACCCCAAGCTTCAGCAGCCCACAAGGCACCTAGTATTGTTGCAACAGTGAAAAAAGCAAAGCCCAAAGCGATAGATTTGTACATCAAATCTTCCATCATGGCTAAGTCAGGCATCGTTGTCGCAAGCAGACCGTTAGGGTTCGCTTTCTGACGTGATGACGTTAACAAGTAGGCCATACCAATCATCGCTGCCATAGCAAAAGCGCCATAGCCGACAAAATTAGCTGGCACATGAATTTTCATCCAATAACTCTGTAATGCAGGTACTAATGGTTGGATTTCATGAGCACCACGTCCAAAGCTATACCAGAGCTGAAATGCCACAGCAGCACTGATGACTAATAAAACAAAACCACCTAATGCTCTTGTTTTATAGCGACGTTCATAAAACAAATATAATAAAGCGGTTATCACTGCAAATAGAATAAAGACTTCGTATAGGTTACTGACTGGGATATGACCTACATCGTGGCTAATCAAATAGGATTCACGCCAGCGTATCATCAAGCCCGCCATACCCATCGTGGTGGCTGACCAGGTCAGCGCTGAACCAACTTTCTCTGTAAATGCTGATCGCATAAACAAGCCCAAGAAATAAGTAGCTGTTGCCATCACAAACAAGGCACTCATCCACATAAATGCAGATTGGCTCGCAAGTAGATAAATTAAGAAAAAGTTATCGTCGGCGGTGGCTAGCTCTGTACCGTAAATTTTTACAGCTATTAAGCTCAATACCGTAACAGCAGCTATATGTAATCGAAAGCCAGGCCAGTTTTGCCCAAGTGCAATCAAGCTAGCCGATGTAAATAACACAATCGAAATCTCATAGACATCTAAAATGCTGCCATACATAGCAAATAAAATGACTGTAGCGATTGCTACTATCAACCACCAACTCCATTTCGCCATTGGACGACTATCGTCACTATTTGTCATGGTTAAAGAATTCATCATTTTTTACTCTTATTATTGTTCTCTAATTAGCAGTTGTATGAACATAAATCTTATTCAGAGTTCCTTTCTTTGGACTGTAACTGCTGGCTAATTTGTTCAAAAAATTGGTCGAACTCTCGTGGGTTCCGATTACTCATACCTGCCAGAATAACCTCAGTTTTGTCACCCTTAGGCTTCAATAAAGTCCAAAACCGTCTTTGCGGTAGATAAAATAACAGAAAAACACCTATGATTAATAAGGCACAACCAATATAAACCGTGGTTTTACCCGGGGAGCGTGCTATCTGCAGGCCACTCGCTTCAACATGCTCATAATGCGTTAGCCTCAAATAAACAGGAGATTCATAACGCGATAAACTACCGATTGCATCTGAAGCATCTTGTAAAAAAATTAGTTCTGCTTCTTCTATTTGTTTAGTCGGATCAAGATTAAAGAAATACACCCTTGCTAGCATTTCACGCAACATAGAAAGATAAGCTTGTCCCAAAGTTTGGCGCTGAGCTTCTGGTAATTCGTTTTCTATAAATTGGCCCACCTCAACAAAACCACCCTTTAAAAACATCGCTATCAATGTTTTTAAGGTTTCTTCAAGGCTATCTTGAAGACGCTGTTCTTTACTCGCCATTTGGGCTAATGTTTCTTGGGCCATTTCTGCCGCAACTTGTTCCACAATAGCTCTATCACGCAATCGCTTTAAAAAACCATCGAACTCGGTCAGCGCACCTGCCCTATCAAGTGGAATATGCAAATACTGAAATTCCTCCGCTGGACTGGAACGAACGCCACTAAGATAAAAGCTTCTGCCTCCCCTAACAATAGGCAGCATGTAGTTCTCATATTCCAAAGCTTCGCCTGTAGGCGAACGCAACTTATAACCAAAACTAGGCCCGAAATTACGGATCTTATCTGGTTCTTCTTCTGTTGGATCGGGATTGATATTGAAAGGTCTAAACGAAGTAACTTCAAGACGTAAGCTTTGGTCACCCCATGTCATTTGTTGATTTTCAAAAACGACACCATCAAACTTCACTGGTTTTTGTCCTGCACGTTTATCTAGTGGCCATGCCTCAAGATGAAGTAAAGAGCCACCGTCGCCAAAGCTCGACTGGTAAATGGCATAGCCTTTATGTATTAGAGGATGGTTAACCGAAATCGTAGTAGTTAAAGGTTCTGCCAAGTCTTCGTCATGCACAATTAAATCTGTTTCAAAAGACTTGGGTTGTCCAGTTGCATAATGCTCGACCCTAAATTCCTCTACTTCAAGCGTAAAGGGCAACTCTTGCACCAAATAGCCATCTCTCATGGCAACAAAAGCAACGTTTGCAGAGCGTCCTTCTGGGATCTGAACACTTCCACGAAAAGCATGAGAACCCGCTTTCAATCTACTTTCTTGTGCAACTTTATTAGCGGGCAAATCACGGGTTTCAATTTTTAAATCACCCCGCCACTCTGCCCATTTCATCGGTAAATTACTGTCAAGTAAGCCACCAACACAAATAATGATGATGGCAAGATGGGTCAATATATAACCAAGACGGTTCATTCCACCTTTCATTGATGAAACTAAAGTTCCCTCTTCTTTTTCTGTTTGTTTGACTCGAAATCCTAGCTGACTAAAGCCTGCTTGCAATTGAGATGCAGCTATCGCAGAAGACATATCGGTCGTCCATTGGGCACTGTGATGCATTGCTTTTAATGATTTCTCTCTGACATGAGTACGCAAATTCCACATATCACGCAACATAGAAGGCGTATTCCGTGTGACACACACAGTGGTGGAGATGACCAATAAGGTAAGGATAGCTAAAAACCACAATGCGCTATAAACATCATAAAGCCCAGCAGTTTCAAACAAATCAAACCAAAATGGTCCAAACCTAATCAAATAATCTGCATAGGGCTGATTTTGTTGTAAAACAGTCCCAATGATTGACGCAATGGCCAGCGCTAAAAGAAGTGTAATCGCTAAGTCCATTGAACCAAGCAACAAAAACAAACGCTGAGCAAAGCTATGGCGTGGCGTGGCGTTCTTTTTTACTTCCGACATGAAAACTAAAACCTATTTGAAACTTGCATTTATCTGTTTATTTTTGCCCAGAAAAACTATGACAAAGAAACGTCCAATTGGTTTCAAAAATAAAGTGACTAATGGAGACCAGAAACGTAGGCAGAGACTGCCTTCAATTCATCTTTGGATAACCTTCCCGCAATATCCTGCATCATACTATTAGGATCATTGTGTCGAGTGCCTTCTGCATAAGCTGTCAGTTGCGACTCTATATAAAAAGCATGTTGACTTGATAACGCAGGCCATTTAGCTGCTGGGTAACCTAGACCATTAGGTCCATGACAAGCCATGCATGCTGGCACGCCTGTTTCTTTATTGCCCGCTTTATAAATCGTTTTACCCATCGCGAGAATAGATTCAGAAGCCGTATTAGGGGTTAGAGTTAGCGAGTTAGCAGCATAATAGGCTGAGATATCAGCCATATCTTGTTCTGTTAATACTGCAACAAAAGGAGCCATCATAGGACTTGGGCGTGCACCACTTTTAATATCGCGTAATTGCTTTAATAAATAAGCTTCACCTTGTCCAGCAAGCTTAGGAAACGTTGGTGCCAAGCTATTACCATCAGCACCATGACAACTGGCACACATCAAAGACTTATCTTTACCCATCACAGCATTCCCAGCGGCTAAAGCCGTTGATATATGCATAGTGGTCAAAATTATCCCTATTAACGCTACTAGCCAATTTTTCATTGTAATAATCCGAAGACTTTTTAAATTATAATTAGCAATATGCTACCCTTATTGGGCTTATTTTGCACTTTAAGTTGGCGAAAAACTTTGTAAAAAAATAATTTCCATAATAGATTGACTCGCTCAAGCAATTGTTTAATTAATTTGGAACACCTTCTCAACTTAAGCACTTAGAAAATTTTTGTTTAATTTCTCATCCTGAATGACTAATCTATATCCGAATAAAGTTATAAAACTATAGGTATTTCATGTCCAACCCTTATCGCCAAGCCCACTATACAATCAGTGCAACACAACTGTCTGAACTACCAGATGATAAGGGGAGAGAGGTTGCCTTTGCTGGTCGTTCCAATGCCGGTAAATCGAGTGCGATTAATGCCATCACTGAGCAAAAAGCATTAGCGCGCGTCAGTAAAACACCAGGTCGCACTCAAATGATCAATTTCTTTTCACTCGATGAACAACATGCCTTAGTCGACTTGCCCGGTTATGGCTACGCAAAAGTACCTGAAAAAATGAAGATCCGCTGGCAGCAAACTTTAGGTAAGTATTTAGAAAAACGTCAATCTTTACAAGGGCTTATGTTAGTGATGGATATTCGTCATCCCCTTAAAGAGTTTGATATCCAAATGATAAAGTGGGCCAATACTTCTAATCTTTCAGTTCATATTCTTTTAACGAAATCTGACAAGCTAAAGCGTGGTGCAGCAATGGCTGCAATGCATAAAGTCACTGCTGAATTAACAAAGTTACAGCTCACTGCTAGTGCTCAACTGTTTTCTTCCCTCAAGAAAGTTGGACAAGAAAATGCAATAAGGCAGCTCAACCACTGGCTATACCCTGAGCAAGCAACTGAATAATAGCAATTACATTCTTTGATTTTTACTAACAATAATCCCCTTACCCTCCATCCTGAGGTGATATAATACCGCGTCTAAAAAATAAACATGCCATCGCATCGGCGAGATGACATTAGCCATAAAGCTAGAAAATATTAATTGATTAACATAAACCTAAGGCACTTACTATGAGTCCACGCTATGCCTGTACTGTTGCACCCGATCCAGCATTATATGACAGCCCAAAATTGGGAATGAATGAGTCTTCATTACAACACGATTTTAAACATTATTACGGTAACCACCTAGCCCAAGATAGAGGCTGTGCATCAGGCCATTATTTATATTCATCTGTTGCTCTCACATTGCGTGATCGTTTGTTTGAACGCATGAAACATACAAAACACACTTATGCGGAAAGTAAGTGTAAACAAGCCTATTACCTTTCTATGGAATTTTTAATGGGTCGAGCCATGGGTAATGCGGTATTAAACTTAGGCATTGATGATGCTCTCAAAACATCACTAGTGAACCTAGGTCTAAATTTGGAAGAACTCATCGAGCTAGAACACGATGCAGGTCTTGGTAATGGCGGTTTAGGTCGACTTGCAGCTTGTTTTATTGATAGCTGTGCTACTTTACAGCTTCCTGTTACAGGGTATGGCATACGTTATGAGTACGGTATGTTCCAACAAAGCCTTGAAAATGGTAATCAAGTTGAAATGCCCGATCATTGGTTACGTGATGGCAACCCTTGGGAACTTGAACGCCCAGAGTTTGCTCAACGCATTAAATTTGGCGGCCATACCGAATTCCATAAAACAAAGAAAGGCCATACTCGTGTTGAATGGGTTGGAACGAACGATGTAGTCGCCGTACCTTATGATCTTCCTGTACCTGGCTATCAAAATGGTACTGTCAATAAACTACGTTTGTGGAAATCAGCTGCGACCGATGAATTTAACTTAGAAGATTTCAATGCTGGTTCATATACAGAAGCTGTTGCAGCTAAAAATGAAGCTGAAAACATCAGCATGGTCCTATATCCAAATGATAGCAGTGAAAACGGTAAAGAGTTACGACTAAGACAACAATACTTTTTAGCATCCGCGAGCTTACAAGATATCCTTGATTATTGGATTACAAATCACGGTAATGACTTCGAACACTTTGCTGAGAAAAACTGTTTCCAACTTAATGATACCCACCCTACTGTTGCCGTAGCTGAATTGATGCGCTTACTGATGGATGAACATCACATGACTTGGAATCAAGCTTGGTCGATCACGTCTAAAACTATGGCTTATACCAATCACACCTTACTACCAGAAGCACTTGAACGCTGGCCGGTGAATATGTTTGCCAGACTATTACCACGTGTTTTAGAAATTATTTATGAAATCAATGCCCGTTTCTTAAGTGAAGTCGCACGACTGTGGCCTGGTGATAAACAAAGGCTTAGTCGTCTATCCATCATCGAAGAAGGCCCTCAACAACAGATTCGTATGGCTCATCTTGCTATAGTAGGTAGCTTCTCTGTTAATGGTGTTGCGGCACTGCATTCAGAACTATTACAAAAAGGTCTGTTTAATGATTTTTATCAACTATGGCCAGATAAATTTAACAATAAAACAAATGGTGTAACGCAACGACGTTGGCTTGCATGGTGTAACCCAGGCTTATCTGAACTCATTAGCAGTAATATTGGCGAAGGTTGGATAACAGAGCTCAGTCAATTGGAAAAATTATCACCATTAGCCACTAAACCTGATTTCCAAAAGCAATGGCATACGGCCAAACTTGCTAATAAGAAACGTTTAGCGGCACTGATCGAAAAACAATGTGGCGTCACATTTAATCCTGAAGCAATGTTTGATATCCAAGTAAAACGGATCCATGAATATAAACGTCAGCTACTTAATGTCTTACATGTGATACACCTTTATGACCGTATAAAGCGTGGCGATACACAAGGTATGGTCAAGCGTTGCGTACTCTTCGGTGGTAAAGCAGCGCCTGGTTACGCTATGGCAAAAGACATCATTAAGCTGATCAATAATGTTGCTGAAGTTGTTAATAATGATCCGAGTATTGGTGATCAATTAAAAGTCGTTTTCTTCCCTAATTATCAAGTATCAGCGATGGAAGTTATCTGTCCTGCAGCAGATTTATCTGAGCAAATTTCAACAGCAGGTAAAGAGGCCTCAGGAACAGGGAATATGAAGTTCATGATGAATGGTGCTGTCACTATTGGTACTTTGGATGGTGCCAACATAGAAATACGCGAAGAAGTAGGCGATGATAATTTCTTCCTATTTGGATTGACTGAAGATCAAGTTTCACAAAAGAAAAGCAACTATAACCCGCGTAAGATCATCAGCGAAGATGATGATTTAAAACGCGTTATTAATCTGTTAGAGGCTGGACACTTCAATCAATTTGAACCTCATCGCTTTGACAACATTATCAACGCCTTTAGCAGCCCACATGATCCTTGGATGACCATTGCTGATTTCCGTAGTTTCATTGATGCACAGCAACAAGCATCTATCGCTTATCAAGATCAAACTCGCTGGACTGAAATGAGTATTTTAAATACGGCAAGAAGTGGGAAATTCTCAACTGATCGCACAATGAATGAATACAATGATGAAATTTGGCAGTTAGAGAAAGTACCCTCAAAACATGCCTAGCAATCGATACTCTGCTATTGAGAAATCGATAGCAGAGTATCAATCCACTATAATGACCTAAACAAAGTCATTGTAGCTGTGACTCTTCTGAATAAGTATAATGCGAAGTCTCTGCGGAGTCGGTGTTACAAACAAATTAAGTTATTGCGCCTGTAGCTCAGTTGGATAGAGTGTCAGTTTCCGAAACTGAAGGTCACAGGTTCGATTCCTGTCAGGCGCGCCATTTTTCCAGAACGATTGCTCATTAAATTAGCTATCAGCTGCTACTATATATTCACAATCAAAATCAACACATAAAAATAAACCGACCCAGTCTACTCACACAGTCTTAAGATATGAGTCATTTCGTCAAAGGTTACTTGCAATTTTGCTAAGCCATTTCGTGCTTCGTCAAGTTGACCTTCTTGATATTTAAGCAATATATCATTAGCAAGCTCATGAACTTTTCCATGGACAAGTTTAAGTTGCTCTAACCCTTCATTACCAAATAGCTGAGCTCTTCGCGCCCGTTTAAGCCAAAAACCACAAGGGCACTGTGTAATATCCATAATCGGCCAGTTGTTCAATGTTCCTGCTTCCAACTGGATGTTTTCGACAAATTTATTTATCCAATGCTGCGTGGTTAACCTAAATAATTCTCGTTCATTTTCTTTCTTAGATTGGTGCTTATTTCCACTAAGTATCCACTGTTGATTAGGGCTGTAATTATTCAGCCAGTCTACAAGATTATCAGCGGGCATAGGTTTAGCAATGCCATAACCTTGAGCCTGCTCACAGCCGATTAGGAGTAGCATTAAACCATGCTCTGATGTTTCGACGCCCTCAGCAATAACATTTCGGTTGAATGATTCAGCCAAAGCAACAACCCCATCAATAATAGCGTAATCATTAGGATCATCTAGCATGTCTCTGGTAAATGTTTGATCTATCTTAACTGTGTCTATCGGCAAGTTTCTTAAATGGGTTAATGATGAATAACCTGTACCAAAATCATCAAGAGCAAAACTAACCCCTAAAGTATTTTGACAATTATCAACAATTTTACTGATGGTATAAACATCACCTATGACAGTGCTTTCAAGTATTTCTATTTCGAATAATTTAGAATTTACAGCAGGAAATTTGGCTAAGACATTTTCAAGTTGGTGCGTAAATGTTTCCGACAAGAGGTGAGCCGAAGAGATATTAATACTGACTTCTAATTCAATATCTTTTTGTCGCCACAATTCAAGCTGCCCTAAGGCCTCATGAATGACCCATTCACCAAGCTGAATTTCTAAAACTGTGCCCTCTAGTATAGGTAAAAACTCTAGTGGTGGGACCAATCCTTGCTCAGGATGATTCCATCGTATTAAGGCTTCTGCACCAAATATTTTTCCAGTCACCATATTTACTTTAGGCTGATAATACAATTGAAATTCATTATTAGTTAACGCATTTCCAATTTCAGCCAAACGATTATTTTTATCAATAGCTTTTTGTTCTTCCTCAGCATCAAATAGTTGATAACAATTCCTACCGGCTTGTTTTGCTAAGTACATTGCTTGGTCTGCACAGCGTAATAAAGTATCTATATCACCCTCATTATGTGGGTAGAGGGTAATACCGCAAGATGCCGTGACTGTGACTACATGTTCACCAATCAGATATGGTTCAGAAAGAGAATGATGAATCCGCTTCATTGTTTCTTCACATTGTGTTTGTGAAGAAATATCATTCAGCAGTAAAGCAAATTCATCACCACCCAACCTCGCAACAGTATCCATTTCTCTGATACAACTCATAATGCGGCCTGCTACTTCAATTAACAATTGATCACCGATCTCATGGCCGAATTTATCATTAATTGGTTTAAAATCATCTAAGTCGAGAAAACAAACTGCCAATAGAGAGTTATTCCGTTTGCTATAAGCCACAGCCTGATGGAAACGGTCAGATAATAAAATACGGTTTGGTAATTTAGTTAACACATCATAGTGCGCGAGTAGTTTAAGATCTTCCTGCTGTTGTTTAGTTTTAGTTATATCTGAAAAAATACCCACATAATGAGTGAGATTTCCGTTGCGATCTTTTAACTCAGAAATAGTGAGCAATTCGGCAAAGTCCTCGCCAGTTTTCTTGCGATTCCAGATCTCGCCTTGCCAATATCCTTTTTCTTCAATCTGTTGCCACATTTCGGTATAAAATTCGTGAGACTGCACATCAGAGGCCAAGAAACTGGGATTCTGGCCTATAATTTCTTCATGGCTATATCCTGTTATTCTACAAAAGGCAGGGTTTACATCAATAATGTTTTTATTAATATCAGTAATGATAATACCGTCATGGGTATTACTGTAAACTCGGGCAGAAAGCTGGAGTGCTTCTGCTGATTTTATACGCTCAGTTATATCTACAAAGACCCATAAAGATTGGCCTTTATCCTCATTAAATATGGAACCTCTTAAGCTGACCCAAATGTGTTTTCCATCTTTACACATAAACTCAAGCTCGTCCTTAACTACACCGTCAGAAATAGTTTTATAGGCTTCCCCTATTGCTTGGAAATCTTGATCGTTAGTATAAAATTGGCGAGTTGGGTATCCAATTATTTCGTCTTTCTCATAACCTAACATAGCTTCAAATGCTGAATTAGCCCATTCAATTTTTCGGTCATACACGATCGCGATTGCAACCAATTTATTATTCACAATTGCTGTTTTCTCAACAAGCGAATCGTTTAACTCTTGTGTCCTTTTCTCGATGAGCTGTTCACGTTGCTCTATTTCATCACTTAACTCAGATACCAGCCCATCACTGTTATGCTGTAATTGAATAGCGAGACGAATAGATTGATTAGCATTACGTTGTAATGACATAAGCATGATGCAAAACACAACGAATGAAACTGCTAGAAAAAAGTTAACCGTAGAGTTTGAATATAATAGGATAGCGGGCAGGCTAAACAGCTGGGGGGCCGTGTTAGCGTAATATGCAGGTGTCCAGGCAGCTAAAATTGGAACAGCGCCGGCGGCCACCCCACATATAACGACAAAAAATAAGTACTTTAATCCAACATCATCAATGGTCAAGTAAAACAGGCTGAAACAAGCCCAGGTGACACCGACTAAAAGAGTAAGAAAAGTAAAGCCATCAAGCCCTTGCTCAATATTTAAGGCCCTTTTCTTTTTATAAAACCCGACTAAAATCAATCTCGCTAGAACTAGCAAGGATAGCGTTATACACCAAAGCCCTAATAACTGACTATTAAGGACATTTTGAAACAATACATAGAATAAAATGGCTACTATTATCTGTGTTGCTGCCGAACCAGATGTATTGTTAAAAAGCTGGTCAGCTTGTTCACGAATAAGTAACTTACTCTCTATCAATGACTCTTGAGTCATACAAAATCAATCCCTTTGAATTGTAGAGTACAACTCTATATGACAAATTGTTATACTGCAAGCTATTGATTGATCACTAAATTTTAAGGCAGTCGTTAAGTCTATTTACTTAAAAGTACAAATACTCTCACCACCATGTTCAATCCAGCCATGTACCATCCGCTTAGTTGTATATCCAGCCGCACACAAGCCATGACGATCGATGAGAATAATACCGCCCCGCCCTTTTACCTTATCTGTGAGGTATTGAATAGCTTTGGCTGTAGCTTGTCTAGCATCCAGTCCTTGAAATTCGATTAAATCAGATGCTGTCTTTGCTAATACAGTACGCATAAAGTCTTCACCGTATCCTGTGGCTGAGACAGCACAAGTCGCGTTATCAGCATAAACACCTGAGCCAATAATTGGTGAATCACCCACCCGTCCAAAATATTTATTGACGATACCACCCGTCGAGGTACCTGCTGCAAGGTTGCCATTTTGGTCATAGGCTACAGCACCGATTGTGCCAAACTTATTATCAGCATCTGCTGACTCATGGTCTAAGATAACCTGGCCTGATTGCGCTGCCTTTTCGAACTGTTTAAGCCGGTACTCTGTGATGAAATACTCATCTGGAATCTCTTCAACACCATGTCTTTTTGCAAAGCGCTGCGCGCCGCCTTTAATCAAGAGTACGTGTTCGCTGTGCTCCATAACAAGGCGTGCTAGCTGTATAGGATTTGCAATATTATGTATTGCGGCTACACCGCCAGCGGCTAATTTTACCCCCTCCATGATTGCTGCATCCATTTCGACATGCCCATCTTCATTGAGTACAGAGCCACAACCTGCATTAAATAAAGGATCATTTTCCAGGTCTGTCGCACAAACTTCCACCGCTTCAACAGCACTTCCGCCATGTGCCAAGATCGTTCGCCCATGCTCTAATACCCGCTGAATACTGGCCATATATTCATCAGCTTCCTTACCTGAAGAGATATTGTCCAAAGCCCCAGCACCGCCATGCAGCATTAATGAGTAAGTTTTTTTTGTCATGATGTGTCGAGCAAGGCCTATAGCATATCTATAAGCGAGCTATTGTAACCTAATCCAATCGCCTGTGGAGTTCAGTACTTAACACCTTAATTTGCTCTGCATCACCCGCAATAAGCACACCCAATTTACCTTCGCAAATCGTTCCCCAATTTACTAATACGATACCAACCATGGTTTCAGGATTATATTCAATATCTGTTAAATCAATGTCTGATAACTTTCTGTGGCGAGTCTCTATATGCTCTGCTAACCATCGTTTTAATCGTAATTTACAAGCTACAGCACTCGGATAGGTTGCACCGTTAAAACGAGGGTTACATTCGATTGCGAGGTATTGAGTTACCCCATCTCTAATTTCAATACCCACATCAAAAGCGAATACACCCTTCATACCTTGCTCAAATAACCAGTTAGCTAATGGCTCTACTACTTCCCAGGGTTCATAATCAACAGGATACCGATTACCCATATGCCTGAAACCCTCAAGCACTTGTTCACTACATGCATAGCGTTGTAACTCTCCATGGTCTATGTGATATTGAAGATTAAGGAATGTCGTTGTATTTATTTCTTGCTGGACCTGGATCGGTACATCCTCTTCAAACAAGGATAAAGCCGTTTGTAAATCATCACTATTTTCACAGCGATAAATACTCAAACCTGATATCGAAATAGCGGCTTTAGCATAACAAGGATAAGGAAACTGGCTTAGATTTGTTACCTCTGTTTTATCTTTAAAGCAAAGAGTGAGCGGCGTTGGCACGCCCAATTTATGGGCTAGATCCATAAAGTTATTTTTGGAATTTATATATTTTGTTGTTTGTAACCAGTCTTGATCTGGGTGATACGTATGTAGTGACTCGTCAAAAAAGAAAGGTGACAATTCACATTCTGGATAATCAGCCAGTCTTGCAAATGCTGTATCCCAAACCACTTGCTTAGTATGCGTTAAACCGATCCTTGAATAGTGATCGCAGATTGATGTCCATTCAGGTTCTAACAGCGGATGTAACAAAATAATGTCATTGGGAAATGTCGTCGCCAAACCGCGTGATGAATATAAGTGACTATGTATAACTTCTTCGGGCGTGCAATTTGAAATATCGTGATAATGTACCGTGGGTATTTCAGACTGGCGAGGTCGCATTTTTATTCCTTCTAAACCACAACCCATAAAAAACAATGAGTATGTATATAAAGGATAAACCTAAATTTTGATCTGTGAAAGCCTGCCGTAAAAGTCAGAACTGTAAATATAATCAGGCACTTTAAATTAACCGTCTCAGTTATCTCTAAAGGTATGATACATCGAGTATTTTATCTGAGAAAATGCTCTATTGATAATACCACTACCTATCGTGCCCTATCAGAAGAAAAAGCTGATCGCCACAAGGTCTACAAAACTCCCACGCAAAAAAAGGCCCTTACGGGCCTTTTTATGAGTCTTCGCTTAAATGGCTATTGACTGACAACAAAGTCAACGCGACGATTCATTGCGCGACCTTCTGCAGTGTCATTAGTAGCAATAGGATGATTCTCACCCATACCAACAGCAATCAAGTGACTACCATTAATACCTTGTGAAACCAAATAATGAACTACAGCTTCAGCACGTTTTTGTGATAAATGCTGGTTGTATTCTTCAGCACCAGTGCTATCAGTATGACCCTCAACACGAACTTCAATCACATTATCTGTGTGTTTTAGAACTTCTACTGCATGATCAAGAACACCTTCAGCATGTGGTGTCAAAACGGCTTTATTAAGCTCAAAATGGACACCATTTAAAGATAAGATTTTTTCGCCTGGTTTCGGACAACCATCAGCATCTACTTCTGTACCAATCGGTGTGCCTGGACAGAGATCTTTATAATCTAAAACGCCATCTTGGTCAGAATCTAATGGGCAACCATGCATATTGACTTCAACGCCTGCTGGTGTATCAGGGCAGTGGTCTAAACCATCAACAACACCGTCATTATCACTATCAAATGCACAACCGTTAGCATCTAACGTAGCGCCTTCTGGTGCATCCATAGGACAAGCAGGAGCTTCTGGCTGTCCCATTTCAGGGCATAAAAGAGTTGCTACTGCCGCACCTGCCGCAATACCAATACCAACTTTATCGCTATCCGTATCATCGATAACACCAGTAACTAGACCACCAACAATACCACCTGCTGTTGCACATAATAGGTAATCAGAAACACGGTGATCTGGACCTGATGCACAGCCTGATAGTAATCCCGCGGCTAAAGCTACAGCCGTAAATTTTGCAAGTAATTTCATTTTTCTTCCTTTATATATTAGTTGAAAAAAATGTTATCATTTGAGTCGTAAATGCTACTAGGACTATAGCCCTTTATACTAAGTATTGAGTTGTATCAACACTTACTATAATACCGTTTGCCAATAAATTCTAGTTTTACGCTTTGGTTTTATCTCATTGACCCTATTACTTCATCATCTCCCTGAATGGATAGCCCATCCATACTGTCACCATCAGGCAATTCGCCTGTTTCAGATCCCAACTTAATCATAAGACGAACTTCATTAGCCGAATCAGAGTTTTTCAGCGTCTCTTCGTAACTAATTTCACCGGCTTTATAAAGATCATAAACTGCTTGATCAAATGTCTGCATACCTAATTCACGAGAGCGTTTCATTACATCTTTTAGCTCTGCGACTTTACCCTTTTCTATTAAATCACCAATGAGTGGGGTGTTAAGTAATACTTCAACAGCAACAGCCCTTCCCATTCCATCTTTCTTGGGAATCAGCCGCTGTGCTACCACTGCTTTCAAATTAAGCGACAAATCTAAAAACAATTGTTTATGTCGCTCTTCTGGGAAAAAATTAATGATCCTGTCCATCGCTTGGTTTGCATTATTGGCATGTAGTGTTGATAGACATAAATGTCCAGTTTCCGCAAAAGCAATACCATAATCCATCGTTTCGCGTGCACGGATCTCACCAATCATAATGACATCAGGAGCTTGTCTGAGCGAATTTTTCAATGCAATATCATAAGAGTCCGTATCAATACCCACTTCTCTCTGTGTAACAACGCAACCGCCATGATCATGATCAAATTCAATAGGATCTTCTATTGTCAAAATATGACCTGTACTATTTTGATTTCGATACCCAATCATCGCAGCCAAAGTGGTTGACTTACCAGAGCCAGTCGCCCCGACAAAAATAACCAAGCCACGCTTTGTCATTGATAAATCTTTAATAATTTCCGGAACATGTAATTCTTCGATGGTCGGGATTTCATCTTTTATTCGACGCAAAACCATCGCAACCTTATTCCGTTGAAACATCGCGCTGACACGGAATCGCCCTGCGCCTGATGTAGCAATAGCATAATTACACTCTTTATCACGCTCGAAGGCTTTCTTCTGCTCATCCGTCATTGTACTAGTGACTAAATCACGTGCTTCCGTATCAGTAAGTGGTGTTTGTGTCAAAGTGGCGAGCTTACCATTCACCTTTAGACTCGGTGGTCGGCCAGAGGTGATAAATAAATCTGAGGCATCATGTTTAACCACAGCTTTGAGAATCGTTACGATGTCCATTTTATTCTCCTAACGGAATAAATCTTTATTCACTGCACGAGGAAGTGCTTCATTTTTAGTCACCTGCCCTCGGCGGACTAAGTCTTGTAAATTCTGATCGAGTGTTTGCATACCAATCGCTGCACCAGTCTGGATTGCTGAATACATTTGAGGGACTTTATCTTCACGAATCAAGTTACGAATAGCGGGCGTACCAATCATAATTTCATGGGCTGCAATACGCCCTCCCCCCACTTTTTTCATCAATGTCTGAGATATAACCGCACGTAAAGATTCAGATAACATGGATCTGACCATATCTTTTTCAGCAGCAGGAAATACGTCGATAATCCTATCAATGGTTTTTGCAGCTGATGAGGTATGTAACGTACCGAAGACTAAATGACCTGTTTCCGCAGCTGTCAGCGCAAGACGGATGGTTTCCAAGTCACGCAGCTCACCAACCAAAATAATGTCTGGATCTTCCCTTAGCGCTGAACGTAGTGCTTCACTAAACCCAAGCGTATCTCTATGAACTTCACGCTGGTTGATTAAGCATTTTTTACTTTTATGGACAAACTCAATCGGATCTTCAATCGTTAGGATATGTTCATTATCCTTTTCATTTCGGTAATCAACCATGGCCGCTAATGTTGTTGATTTACCTGAACCTGTCGGGCCTGTTACTAGAACGACGCCACGCGCATTATCAGCAATTTGCTTGAAAATTTCCGGCGCACCTAATTCTTCAAGTGTTAAAACAACTGATGGGATCGTTCTAAAAACAGCTGCTGCCCCTCGGTTTTGATTAAAAGCATTAACACGGAAACGAGCTAAATTCGGTATTTCAAAAGAGAAATCTGTTTCAAGAAATTCTTCAAAATCCTTACGCTGCTTGTCGTTCATGATGTCATAGACCATAGCATGAACTTCTTTATGTTCCATCGCAGGTAAATTAATCCGTTTGACATCACCATCGACCCTAATCATGGGTGATTCGCCAGCAGAAATATGTAAGTCTGATGCGTTATTTTTTGCACTAAAGGTCAGTAATTCAGTAATATCCATTCATGTCCCCTAAACAATGAAACTATAGTGTAGATCACTTTCATCTCAGATGGTATTTCTCAACGTTAACGCACTATGGACAGGCTTATATAATGTCAACGCTAAAAACACAATTCAATCACGTAAAAAATCGTATTTCATGCTCTGTAAAAGAGTTTAATCGTGAAAAGGGCTCTGTACAACTCCTAGCAGTAAGTAAAACTTGGCCTGCATCTCATTTACGTGAACTTGCCGGTTTCGGACAAACGGCATTCGGCGAAAATTATTTACAGGAAGCCCTAGCCAAAGTTGAAGCACTAGATGATCTAAATTTAACTTGGCATTTTATTGGTCCTATCCAATCTAATAAAACTCGTGATATCGCTAAGCACTTTGGTTGGGTACATAGCATCGAGCGTTCTAAAATCGCCCAACGCTTATCCGATCAGCGCCCAGAGAACATGGCAAATCTGAATGTCTGTATACAACTCAATATTGATGACGAGGCAAGTAAATCGGGAATAAAGCAAGTCGAACTGATGTCATTAGCCCAAGAAATACATGACTTACACAACTTAACTTTACGTGGCCTGATGATCATTCCTGCAGTAAAAAGGGATCCTGAGCAGCAAAAAGCCACCTTTAAACATGCCTTTGATTTATACCAGCAACTGGCTAAGAAACACCCTACAGTCGATACATTATCAATGGGCATGTCTAATGATCTGGAATTAGCTATTGAAAATGGTAGTACTTTAGTTCGCATTGGCAGTGGCCTGTTTGGCAAAAGATCTACAACAAAAAATACAGCTGACGTAAACTAATAGTGACTTAGCCAAATAAATGGAATCATAAATGAAAGATTGTAAAATCACCTTCATCGGCGGCGGCAATATGGCAAATAGCCTGATTGGTGGACTTATTGCTGACGGTTTTAATGCTGAGCATATTCACGTTGCTGATGCAGATCCTGTTCGCCTGCAATCATTATCAGATAAATACGCTGTACACACTCATAGTGATAATCTCAAAGCGATTACACAGAGCAGTGTCGTTATCTTGGCCATAAAGCCACAGCAACTTCAGGAGGTGATTAAGCAGTTGTCTCCTCAATGGCAAGCAAACACCTTACTTATATCAATAGCAGCTGGCATTCGTTTAGCGGATATTTCACGCTGGTTAGATATTGAAAAAGCCGCCATAGTACGAACAATGCCGAATACGCCAGCGCTGGTCAAAGCTGGTGCTACTGTAATGTATGCTAACGATGCAGTTTCTCAACAACAACATGAGTTGGCTGAATCTATTTTACGATCTGTGGGCCTCACGATCTGGATCAAAGATGAAGCGCAGCTCGATGCAGTTACAGCCCTATCCGGGAGTGGTCCCGCTTATTTCTTTTTAGTCATGGAAGCTATGGAAGCTGCAGCGATTGAACTCGGTTTAGATGCTGAAACAGCTAAACTCCTGTGTATCCAAACCGCTTTTGGTGCTGCAAAAATGGCGCTTGAAAGTGATGAATCTACAACCATATTGCGTAAAAAAGTCACTTCCCCGGGCGGTACAACAGAGCGCGCCATTCATGAGCTAGAAGATGGCGGACTCCATAGTTTGTTTGAAAATGCGTTAATAGCTGCTGCCTTACGTTCAAGAGAGCTGGCAACACAGCTTGGCGAAGATCATGCCTGAAGGTTACTTTACAACACCACTTATTTTTTTAATTGATACGCTATTTAGCCTCTATATAGCCATTGTTGCGCTACGTCTTATTATGCAATGGGCACAATGGGAGTATCACAATCCTCTTGTACAATTTATTATTCGTGCAACACAGTTACCCGTGAAATTTTTACGGCGTTTTATTCCGCCAGCAGGTCGCTGGGACACAGCAACAATCATATTGCTACTTGCATTGAGTCTTATCAAATTATTGTTTATCAGCTTTTTACAAACAAAATCATTAAGTCTAATAGTACTATTTGCTTGGTTGTTAGCTGATATATTTACGTTATTTATCACTTTATTTAGCGCAAGCCTTATTATCCAAGTCGTTTTGAGTTGGATAACACCCCCTAATAGTTATAACCCTGTATCACCCTTACTAGCGAGTATGAATGGGCCACTATTAAAGCCTATTAGGCGTTTGCTTCCTCCGATGGGTGGCATCGACTTATCCCCATTATTTGCTCTGTTAGGGCTGCAAGTATTAGCTATGCTAGTCGTGCCGCTGTTAATGGGGCATTATTAACCTAACGTTTTATTGCACAATGGCAAGCAACTATTTAGACTTTGCAACTTAGATACAAGGAATAGCAACACATGCCGGACACAGTACCAGCTGACTCCGTCGGTTTGGTTAGCCCAAATACATTACATATTCCAACGCCCATCACACTCGAAAGTGGTCGTAGCCTAGCTCATTACGATCTCATCTACGAAACTTATGGCGTGCTAAATAGTGATGCCTCTAATGCTATATTGATTTGCCACGCCTTATCTGGTGATCATCATGCTGCTGGCTACCATAGTATGAAAGACAAAAAGCCAGGTTGGTGGGATGGTTACATTGGCCCAGGTAAAACCATCGACACTAATTATTTCTTTGTTGTGAGTATGAATAATATTGGTGGCTGTGCTGGCAGTTCCGGTCCAAAGTCCATAGACCCTGAAACAGGTAAACCATACGGTCCAGACTTTCCTATTGTTACGGTCTTAGATTGGGTAACAACACAAGCAGAACTCGCTGATCACCTCAATATCAAACAATGGGCAGCCGTTATCGGTGGTAGTCTTGGTGGTATGCAGGCGATGCAGTGGGCAATTAGCTATCCTGAACGATTGCGTAATGTCATTATCATTGCGGCGGCACCAAAGCTGTCAGCACAAAATATTGCCTTCAACGAAGTCGCTAGGACAGCCATTAAATCTGATCCTGATTTCCATAATGGCCATTATGATGAACATAACACCTTACCTCGCCAAGGTTTGGGGCTTGCGCGTATGTTAGGCCACATTACTTATCTTTCTGATCAAGCAATGGGGGAAAAATTTGGTCGTGAACTACGTCATGGTAGCCTCAATTATGGGTATGACGTGGAATTCCAGATCGAAAGTTATCTTCGCTATCAAAGTGAATCTTTTGTTGAACACTTTGATGCTAACACCTACCTTTTAATGACAAAGGCCCTCGACTACTTCGATCCTGCCGCCAAATTCGATGATGACTTGGCTAAAACAGTCGAGTCAATTACAGCTAAGTGTTTAGTCATCTCATTCACAACAGACTGGCGTTTTTCACCCGAACGTTCACATGAAATCGTTAACGCCTTATTAATAGCAAAAAAAGAGGTGTCCTACGCTGAAATAGAAGCTAATCAAGGCCATGATGCTTTTCTAATGCCTATCTCGCGTTATCAAGAGATTTTTAAAGCCTATATGAATCGCATTGCGAGCGAGGGAAAGCAGTCATGAGTTTACGTGTCGATTTACAAATAATCAGTGATTGGATACCTGATGGATCTCATGTTTTGGATTTAGGCTGTGATAATGGAACCTTATTACATGAATTGCAAAAGCGTAATATTACTGGCTATGGCTTAGAAATTGACAATGGCAAGATTGCGGAATGCATTGCTTCTGACGTTAATGTTATCCATGCTGATTTGGATGATGGTTTATCTGGGTTTGCTGACCAAAGTTTTGATTACGTGATTTTGTCGCAAACACTCCAAGCGATAAAACGACCCGACTTTTTATTAGATGAAATTATTCGTGTTGGCAAACAAGCTATTATCACCTTTCCTAATTTCGGTCATTGGCAGTGCCGCCTGCAATTAGTAGTTGCCGGACGTATGCCTGTGTCACGTACACTACCAAGCCCTTGGTTTGCAACACCTAATATCCACCTATGCACGATTAAAGATTTTGAGCGAATTTGTGATGATAAACGCATATCAATTCTAAAGCGTTGCATTGTTGATCACGACCATCAAAATACGCTTGGTATTAAAATATCGCGGAATTTATTTGGCCAAATTGCACTTTATCAAATTAATAAAACAACAGACTCATGAAACATTATCAACAACAATTTATTGAATTTGCCCTTGAAACAGGTGTCTTACGTTTTGGATCTTTTACCTTAAAGTCAGGACGAGTTAGTCCTTATTTCTTTAACAGTGGATTATTCAACACAGGCGCCAGTTTGGCCCGCCTCGGCCAATTCTATGCACAGGCAATCATAGATTCTCAAGTGGAGTTCGATTTATTATTTGGTCCTGCTTATAAGGGCATTCCACTTGCTTCTAGCACCGTCATTGCACTAGCTGAACACCATCAGCGTGATATTCCTTATACCTTCAACCGTAAAGAAATTAAGGATCATGGTGAAGGTGGTCAACTGATTGGATCCGACTTAAACGGCAAAATCCTCATTATTGATGACGTTATATCTGCTGGCACTTCTGTTCGTGAATCTGTCGATATTATCAACTCAGCAAAAGCTTCCCCAGCAGGAGTCATTATCGCGCTCGACCGCCAAGAAAAAGGCCAAACAGACCAATCAGCCATTCAACAAGTTGAATCAGAACTCAAAATTCCTGTGATCAGTATTATTTGTTTAGCAGATTTATTAAACTACCTACAAAATAATCCAGCATTAGCAAAACACCTTGCTGATGTGGAAGCCTATCGTCAGCAATATGGCGTTGCATAAAGTACTATCCGATCAATAACTTAATAGAAATGAGTACCGTTATAATTTCAAAAGCATGTTTTATCCAACGGTTACCTAAATTAATCGCCATATGAGAACCTAGATAGCCACCCAATAGTGATCCAGCCAATAATGCAGGCAACCACTGCCAGTGAATATTACCCAATATCCCTAATGTGATTGCACCACTGCCATTCCAAAACAGACCGACCATAGTCAGTGTATATGCAACTGCCCGTTGATAATCCAAGCCAAACCAAAGTACCATCCATAACGTAACAAACAAGCCTGTACCTGATGTCAAAGAACCATTAAGGATGCCTAGTAAAAATAATACTACGCCGCCTTTTAACAAACCCGAACTGTCACGATGAGAGGCGCTGTAACGCTGCCCAAGTTCGGGTTTAAAAAAAGAATAAAAACCCAAACTTCCCGTCAAAAAACCCAAAGCGATTTCAGCAATTCGGTCTGGAACCATCAATATCAAACTGGCACCTAACACTACACCAGGTAAACCAAACAGCAACATAATAATTACAAACTGTCTTTCCAGAGAATCTGTAGAAATATACCGCAAAGCTGCACCTATCCCTAAAGCCACACTAGCGACTTTATGGGTTGCTAAGGCGACACCAAAGGTTAAACCAAGAAAGATCAGTACAGGAAACTGTATTAAACCGGCACCACCGCCACTAAAAGCAGAAAAAGTATTTGCAATCAGTGACACAAAAAATAATACAATTTGATCGATGATGTTCACCTTTTTTACAATAACTTTGTGTAGAATGGCAAGCTATGAATATTTCAAAACCAATTACATTAATTGCTCTACTCACCGCTTTTGCTATTACCAGCTTTGCTGCTAGTGCCGGTCAAATATACCGCTTTAACGATGAAAGTGGCGTGACAACGATGAGTAAGATTCTACCACCTCATGCGGCACAAAATGGTTACGACATCCTTGATGACAAATCATTTCGCCTCATTGAGCAAGTTGCCCCCGCTTTAACGCCAGAACAAATTATCGAAGAAGAAAAACGGTTAGCTGCTGAAAAAGAAGCTGGGCGTCTAGCTAAAATTTCTGAAAAAAAACGAAAAGAACAACAACGACAAGAGACTATTTACAATAATAATTTATTAGCAAGTTATCAATCAGAAGAAGACCTTTTACGTGCCAAAGCGACTCAAATTACCTATCTTTTTAGCCAACTCAGTAAAACTGAAGATTTTGTCGCTAAAAATAATGAAAAACTGCATCAACTACAACAGCAAGCTGCGGAAACAGAGATTAGTGGTAAATCAATTAGTGTCAATTTCAAAAAGCGCCTTGATGCAGTAGAACAGGAACTAGAAAACAATCACGCAGAAATTAAACGCATAAAGTCAGAAATACAAGCCCGTGATTCACAATTTTCTACAGATCTTATTCGACTTCGCCAACTTCTCTCATCAAAACAATAAATTAACTCACCAGCGTTTTTAATACTGCTAATAATTGCTGATTTTGACTTTCTGTACCGACCGTTATTCTTAAATACTGTTTAATCCGTTCTTGCTTAAAATGCCTTACGATCACACCTTGTTCACGTAACCTTAAAGCCAGCTCCGTGGCATCTAATTTATTATGCTTAACAAAAATAAAATTGGCAGCCGATGGTAATGTTGCGAAACCCAGCATGGCCATTTCAGTAATTAGTTTTTCTCGGCTGTTTATGACTTGTTTACAAGTCTGTTTAAAATAACCTTCATCTTCAAACGATGCCACAGCAGCTTCAACCGCTAGACTGTCCATGGGATAGGAATTAAAACTGTCTTTCACTCGGATTAATCCAGCGATAAGATCTCGATGTCCAACTGCAAAACCGATACGTAAATTTGCCAAAGAGCGTGACTTTGATAAGGTCTGGGTGACTAATAAGTTTGGATAATGTTCAACTAAACTAATAGCACTTTGACCGCCAAAATCAATGTAAGCCTCGTCTATCACAACAACAGAATCTGTATTCGACTGTAATAACTGTTCAATATCCGATAAAGATACTAATCGACCTGTTGGTGCATTTGGGTTAGGAAAAATAATACCGCCATTTTCTTGATCAAAGTCTGCTGTAATAACCTCAAAATCAGTATTTAATGGCACTGTTAGATAATCAATACGGTATAACTGACAATAAACCGGGTAGAAGCTGTAGCTAATATCAGGAAAAAGGATCGGAGATGAATGTTGAAACAATGCATGAAATACATGCGCTAACACTTCATCAGAACCATTACCGACAAACACTTGATCAACAGTAAGCTGGTGGTAGTCTGCTATCGCCTTTTTAAGCTTACTGGCATCCGGATCTGGGTATAGACGTAGATCATCATTGACTGCGCTCTCAATTGCCTCTAGGGCTTTTGGTGATGGTCCATAAGGGTTTTCATTGGTGTTGAGTTTAACTAAATTTGCAAGGTTTGGCTGTTCCCCAGGCACATAAGGCTCTAAGTCATGAACAATAGGGCTCCAAAAGCGACTCACTCCATCAATCCTTCAATCTAAACTCTGCTGAACGAGCATGTCCAGTTAAGCCTTCGCCCCGCGCTAAAACTGACGAAATCTGGCCTAAAGTTTGAGCACCTTGTTCAGAAACTTGGATCAAACTCGAACGTTTTTGGAAATCATAGACACCAAGAGGTGAGCTAAAACGTGCCGTTCGCGAGGTAGGTAAAACGTGATTAGGTCCAGCGCAGTAATCACCTAACGCTTCAGCGGTATAACGTCCCATAAAGATAGCACCCGCATGGCGAATTTTCTTTGCCATTGCCATCGGCTCTTCAACGGATAATTCTAAATGTTCTGGCGCTATATAATTAGCAACCTCAACGGCTTCATCCAAATCATTCACCTTAATCAGAGCAGCACGACTTGATAATGATGTCGTAATGATGTCCTTACGTTCCATTGTTGGCAGTAAACGATTAATAGCTGCATAGACTTGCTCTAAAAACTCAGCATCATGAGAAATGAGTATCGATTGGGCATCTTCATCATGTTCAGCTTGTGAAAATAAATCCATTGCTATCCACTCAGGATCCGTCTTACCATCACAAATCACTAAAATCTCAGAAGGTCCGGCAATCATATCAATGCCAACGGTACCAAAGACCATGCCCTTAGCTGTTGCAACATAAATATTGCCTGGCCCAACAATCTTATCAACTTGAGGAATCGTTTCTGTACCATAAGCTAAAGCAGCAACCGCTTGCGCACCACCAATAGCAAAAATCCGGTCAACACCCGCAATAGCAGCGGCAGCCAACACAAGGTCATTCACTTCATTATCTGGTGTTGGTACCACCATGATGAGTTCTTCAACTCCAGCGACTTTAGCCGGTATTGCATTCATTAATACAGATGAAGGGTATGCTGCTTTCCCACCTGGAACATATAAGCCAGCACGATCTAAAGCCGTTACCTGTTGGCCTAATACAGTGCCATCAGCTTCTGTATAGGTCCATGAGTCTTGCTTTTGATGCTCGTGATAGCTACGAACTCTTTTCGCAGCCGCTTGTAATGCCTCTCTTTGTGCTTTTGGAATCGTTTGCAAAGCTTGTTCCGCACGGTTCAATGGGATCTCTAAGTCAGCCATTGTTTCTGCGTCAATACGATCAAAGCGACGACTATAATCTAATACAGCATTATCGCCCTCTGTCTTCACATCCTGCAAGATTTCTTTGACTGTATCTGTCACTGCCGTATCTGATACCGCATCCCATGCTAGGATTGATTCCAGCTGAGACTCAAAATCAGTCATAGTGGAGCTTAATTGTTTAATCTCAATCATTATTCTTTTCTGCTACTGCAGCCCTGATTCGTTCTATAAATTGCTGAATCCGAGCATGTTTCATTTTCATAGATGCTTTGTTAACAACTAAACGTGAGCTAATATCTGCAATATGTTCTAGTGGCTCAAGACCATTAGCACGCAGCGTGTTCCCTGTATCAACGACGTCAACAATACGATCGGCTAAACCCACTAGAGGCGCAAGCTCCATAGAACCGTATAATTTAATGATATCAACTTGTTGTCCCTGTTCGGCATAAAATCGACGGGTGCTTTGGATAAATTTAGTCGCTACTTTTAAACGGCCTGATTTAACTGCCTCACCGACTTTGCCAGCTGTCATCAATTTACATTGTGCTATCTCTAAATCAACAGGCTCATATAATTCGGCATTGGGGTGCTCTAACAATACATCTTTACCCGCAACACCAATATCAGCACCACCATATTCAACGTAGGTAGGGACATCCGACGCACGAACAATAATCAATCGTACATCCGCTTGATTAGTCTCTAATATTAACTTTCTACTAGTATCAGGATCATCAATTGGCTCTATACCTGCCGCTTTCAATAGAGGTAAAGTCTCTTTAAAGATCCGGCCTTTAGATAAGGCGAGTGTTAATGTATTTGGCATTTTAATCTCTCAGCGAGCTTGGAACACGACGTATTTTTGCACCGAGTTGTTGTAGTTTTTCTTCTATACATTCATAACCACGGTCGATGTGATAAATACGCTCTACCGTCGTTGAACCATCGGCAACCAAAGCAGCCAACACTAAGCAAGCCGACGCTCTTAAATCCGTTGCCATCACAGGTGCTGCTGTCAGTCCTTCAGTACCTTTGCAAAGTACGGTATTACCTTCAATTTGTAAATCAGCCCCCATTCTCTGCATTTCTTGCACATGCATAAATCTATTTTCAAAGACCGTTTCAACTATTGTAGCTTGTCCTTCAGCAATACTATTAAGCGCTGTGAACTGGGCTTGCATATCTGTAGGAAAAGCAGGATAAGGTGCTGTACGAATGTTGACAGCTTTGGGGCGTTTGCCATGCATATCCAGTGAAATCCAGTCTTCACCGACCTCAATATCAGCACCAGCTTCTTCTAATTTCAACAACACTGATTCCAACTCATTGGCATCCGTGTCTTTTAATTTAATACTACCACGCGTGATCGCTGCTGCAACGAGATATGTACCTGTCTCAATACGGTCTGGCAAGATATTGTATTCTGTACCATGTAATGATTGAACGCCTTCGATTTCAATGGTTGCCGTGCCCATACCTGTTATTTTGGCACCCATTTTATTAAGATAATTAGCCAAGTCAACAACTTCTGGCTCACGCGCTGCATTTTCGATAACGGTGGTACCTTCAGCCAGCGTTGCTGCCATCATCAAGTTTTCCGTACCCGTCACCGTGATCTGATCCATTAAAATATGAGCACCCTTTAAACCACCACCATTAGTAGCACGGATATAGCCATTTTCCACCTTAATGTCAGCACCCATCTGCTCTAAACCACGCAGATGCAAATCCACTGGACGAGAACCAATAGCACAACCACCTGGTAAGGACACATCTGCTTTGCCAAATTTAGCGAGTAAAGGTCCTAACACTAAAATAGAAGCACGCATCGTTTTGACAAGGTCATAGGCTGCTTCAGTATCCGTTAACGTCGTTGGGTCAATCACAACACCCGAACGCTCATCTACAGTCAGCGTTACTCCCATTCGCCCCAATAGCTCAAGCGTGGTTGTAATATCATGTAAGTGTGGGACATTGCCAACACGAACAGGACCATCCGCTAGTAACGCACCCATAACGATAGGTAGCGCAGCATTTTTAGCACCTGAAATACGGATCTCTCCATTCAAAGTCGCTCCGCCTGTGATAATTAATTTATCCATGAAAACCCAATTGTGTTATCTGCTAGCGTTAACTAGGTACAGATGTCTTTAAAGATAAGGCATGCAAAACGCCTTCGAAACTTGTCCCTAAGGTGGCATACACCAATTTATGCTGTGCTAATAATGACTTTCCTGCAAATGAAGCACTGATTACATGCGCTTCAAAATGCTGACCATCGTCACCTAGCACCTGAACTTGAGCATCAGGTATGCCTGCTTCTATTAACTGCTTTATTTCTACTGCTTCCATCAATATAGCCCTATTTCTGCTGTACAGGAAGCAGTTCGTCTAAACCGCTCGCTGAAGTGATTGTCATCATTTGTCCTTTATACCGCCAACTGCTGCAAACTCTAATACTGCTGACACTTAAACAGTTAACGTTTGATTCATGCCTTCACTTTTTCATTACGTGAAGCTAGGTTTTCAATTAGTTTATCCATTCCATCATTACGAATTTCGGTGGCAAAACTTGAACGGTAGTTGGTCACCAAGCTAATGCCATCGATTTTCACGTCATAAACTTTCCATTCGCCACCCTTATTTTGATACATAGACAAAGCCATCGGAATCGATGGGCCAGCTGCCTGGAGGACTTCCATTGCTACTTTTGCTCTCCTAGTACTTAGATCGTTATCTGAGGGTAAAAAGCGGATTTCTTCGTCTGTATACTCAAGCATGGCCGTTGAATAGGTCCGAACAAGTAATAGACGAAACTCTTCTACAAATTGCGCTTTCTGTTCTGTATTCGCTCTACGCCAGTTTTTTCCTAAAGCCAGCATAGACATTTTTTCAAAATCAAAATTAGGCATTAAAATTTCTTGCACTAAAGCATAAATTTCTGTCGGATCTTCTTCTAACGCTGTTTCATTGTCCTTAAGTGCTTGTAACATTCTGTCAGAAGCATCTTTTACAATAGCTTGAGGATCCGAAGCATCCACCTCTACAGCAATCGCTGGGGGCAAAAACATCACTGGTAAAAACAAAGCGAATAGCATCATTATTTTATTCATAAGTGTTTTAAACGCCATTATTTATTTCCTTCTGTTTTTCTTAATTAAAACTGGCTTATAATTAGAGCAACCATTGTTAACTCTACGACATTGCCATCTTGTAAAAATTCGTCTTCAGCCTCTGTTTTAAGACCAATATTTCGGTCTGCTAGAAAACTAGCTATATAGCTATTGTCTTGGGCATCACTACTCACAATGTTAACTTTAGAATACAAACATAATACTAATAACACGTACCATTGCGCATGAAATAATTTATGCCCATCTTGGCCTTCTACCCAACCAACTCTCAATTTAGCATCGATTAGCCACTGATGAGACAATGTAGCATTACAAGACTTATATCTCTCTAATCCTTGATAGGCATCACTTTCAGGCGATCGATATCAAAATCAACCCCCTCGAAAATAGCCCTGCCACTGCCATAGAAATGTCAGTCCCTAGTTTTCACTCACAGCACTACGGTCTTCATCAGACATTCTAAAATTAGAAAAGCCGTTAATTCTCAATAATATGTCTAACTAAGTCAAATATTGTTTACAAAAAATAGACTATTTTGCTAGATTAAAAACCAGTCACAATAACATTCAGCTACAGAGATATTGCCCACATTCACTAAATTGTTCGCATTAAAAAGACATAACCATGATCACTAGCCAAAATTGTAGCATTTGTGCAGCTTCAGAATCTTTGAGAGATAAGGCCCAAAACCTGTCGAAAATTTTAGGTTTGCCTTTTGACGTTGAGTCACAGACAAGCATGCAGCTAATGGTGACTGACGATCATATAGAACTTCGAGTTGCAGACTTGGGTAGTCCCATCTGGATTGACTTTACCGAAGGCAAAAATGCCCACCGCAGAAAGTTTGGTGGCGGCCGAGGACAAGCACTCGCAAAAGCCGTTTCTCTAAAGCATGGCAAAACACCTTCCATTATCGACTGTACTGCGGGCTATGGCCGTGATGCCTTTGTTCTTGCCACATTAGGTTGCAAAATCACACTGATTGAACGCAATCCCATCATTGCCACCCTATTACAAGATGCTCTTGAACGTGCTAAATCCAATCCAGAGACTGCAGAAATTACTGAAAGGATGAGACTACACAATACGGATGCAAAAGACTACCTACAAGCCTTGGACTCTCAGCAAAAACCCGATGTGATTTATATTGACCCGATGTATCCCAGCAGAGCTAAATCCGCTTTAGTAAAAAAGGAGATGCAATTGCTGCATCAAATCATAGGGCCTGACACAGACAACGATTCTTTACTCACCATCGCTCTAGATGTCGCGTTAAAAAGGGTGGTCGTTAAAAGACCTAAAACAGCACAGCCTTTAACAAAGCAAAAACCAAGTTCGTTTATAGAGAGCAAAAACACCCGTTACGATATTTATTTTTAACTCTCAAGGCTGTGTAACTTTTATTTTTTTGCTTTTTTATCTAACTCGCCCAATCTAACTAATTTTTCGGCTATTTTGATTTCTAAGCCTCGGTTAACAGGTTGATAATACTGCCGCTCAGACATTGATTCTGGAAAATAACTTTCCCCAGCCGCATAGGCGTCAGGTTCATTATGGGCATAACGATATTCTTTGGCGTAACCCAAATCCTTCATCAGCTTAGTGGGTGCATTACGTAAGTGAAGCGGTACTTCGCTAGAACCTTGTGAACGCACATCGGCCATCGCCGCATTGAAGGCACTGTAAACAGCGTTACTTTTAGGGGCACAAGCTAAATAAAGCACAGCTTGGGCAATAGCTAGTTCCCCTTCGGCCTTACCTAATTTCTCATAACTTTCCCAGGCATCAAGTGCAATTCGTAGTCCTCGTGGATCTGCATTGCCTATATCTTCCGAAGCCATTCGAACAATACGCCGCATTAAATAAATGGGATCGCAGCCACCATCAAGCATACGACACAGCCAATACAATGAGGCATCGGGCGAAGAGCCTCGTACCGACTTATGCAAAGCCGAAATTTGATCATAAAAGGCTTCACCACCTTTATCAAAACGTCGCAAACTACCTGACAAGACTTCCGCTAAATCGTCTTCTGATACGGAATCTTGCTGTTTACTCTCGGCCAGATCAATAGCAATTTCTAACAAATTGAGAACACGACGACCATCACCATCAGAGGCCTGAGCTAATTGCTCTCGAAGATCTTCACTTATCGTAATTTGTCTTTGTGACAAACCACGCTCATCATCAGACATTGCACGATCAATAATGCCTTTTAAATCTATACTTTCTAGGGACTTAAGCACATAAACACGCGCTCTTGAGAGTAAGGCATTATTAAGTTCAAAAGAGGGATTTTCCGTTGTCGCACCTATAAAAGTGAAAGTGCCATCTTCAACATAAGGCAAAAAAGCATCTTGTTGAGACTTATTAAAGCGATGGACTTCGTCAACAAACAACATGGTTCGACGACCTTGTTCTTGCTGAAGCTGCTGTGCTTTGGCGACTGCAGCACGTACATCTTTAACACCCGCAAGCACCGCTGAAATGGTGATGAACTCAGCATCACAATAGCCGGCTATCAATTTTGCTAGTGTTGTTTTACCTGTTCCAGGTGGCCCCCAAAAAATCATTGAGTGCGGCTGACCAGCCTCAATAGATTGTCTAAGTGGCTTCCCTTCAGCCAGCAAATGTTGCTGACCAATATAGTCATCCAATGTCGCTGGGCGCATTCTATCGGCTAAAGGCCCCAGTGCTATATCATCGATGTTGTCAAACAAGCTCACTGATTAGCATCACCTACAACATCCACACCTTCTGGTGGAATAAACACAAATTCTTTAGCTGCCAAGGTGACATTTTCTTGGCCTTCACTAAAAACCAGCTGTGTTAATTGATCAAAGCTATCTTTCATCAGCATTTGTCTTAATTCATTGCCCTCAAAAGCCAAACTCACTGTTTGGAAATTTGATTCGATATCTTTTGGCACAAGCCTAACCCATGATAGCCCATCATCAGAAGCAATATCACTGACAAAATATTTCTCTGTCGGTAATATTTCACCAGAAAGCAGTGTTGCTGGTGTGCTTGTGAGAGCCTCTTTTTGTGATTTGACAGTAACTTGTTCCAGATCGACATCATAAAACCAAATATGCTCACCATCAGCCACAATATGTTGAGGATATGGTTGATAATAGTCCCAACGGAATTTCCCCGGACGTTCAAGTACAAATTGGCCTTGCGCCTGCTCTAATGTTTCACCTTGAGCATCCAGTACATTCTGTTCAAATTTTGCTTTGAACGTCACCACAGTTTGTACAAAAATTGTTAACTTATCTGACGCAGTATTCTCTGCTGATATAAGGGGTGCAACCGATAACAATAATGCCATCAATCCACATTGAATGCGTTGCTTTAAGTTCATAGTTTATAGTCCAAATTGGCTTAATTTCCCTGAGGTTCGCATCTTTGACTGTAGCAACTGACTCAAGGTTTCCCCAATAAAATTGAAACCGGATTATTAATCCCTTGGTGGTGGTGCTAATACTTCACGGCTACCATTGGCTTGCATTGCCGATACGACACCCGCTGCTTCCATCGCTTCCACAATACGTGCAGCGCGGTTGTAACCCACCTTCAAACGCCTTTGTACACCTGAGACTGATGCCCTACGCGATTCTGTAACAACTTGAACAGCTTGATCATATAGAGGGTCAGTTTCGCCATCACTGACATCACCCAAGCCAGATTCGCCCTCTGTCTCCAATGAGTCCTGTGTGATTTCTTCAAGATAATTAGGGTGACCTGCTTTTTTCAAGAAGGCAACCACTTCATGTACTTCATGATCATCAACAAAAGCACCATGCACACGTTCAGGCAAACCAGAACCTGGCGGTAAGTACAGCATATCGCCCTGCCCTAACAACTGTTCAGCACCCATTTGATCCAATATTGTTCGAGAATCAATACGAGATGACACCTGAAATGCCATTCGTGTTGGGATATTAGCTTTTATTAAGCCAGTAATAACATCTACAGAAGGTCGCTGAGTAGCCAATATTAAATGAATACCAGAGGCACGTGCTTTTTGAGCCAAACGAGCAATTAATTCTTCCACTTGCTTCCCGACCACCATCATCATATCTGCTAACTCATCAATAATAACGACAATAAAGGGTAATGGTTCAAGGGTCGGTGCCGGTTCACCATCGACAACGTCCACCGTTGGATCAACGATAGGTTCTCCTCGATCAATGGCTTCTTTTACCTTCTTATTAAAACCTGTGATATTCCTCACACCCATAGCAGCCATCAAGGGATAACGGCGTTCCATCTCAGCAACACACCAACGAAGTGCATTAGCCGCTTCTTTCATATCAGTCACAACAGGCGTTAATAAATGTGGAATATCTTCATAAACAGATAATTCCAACATTTTAGGATCAACCATGATCATACGAACTTGTTCTGGTGTCGCCTTGTATAGCAGGCTCAAGATCATCGCATTTACCGCAACCGACTTACCCGAACCTGTCGTACCAGCCACCAGCAAGTGAGGCATTTTTTCCAAATCAGCAACCACAGGGCGACCCGCAATATCCTTTCCAAGCGCCATCACTAAAGCAGATTTATTGGTTTCATAATCTTGGCAGCCAAGAATTTCTCTTAAGCGGACAATTTCTCTGTGTTCGTTAGGGATTTCTAGACCAACAACAGGCTTGCCGGGGATAACTTCAACGACACGAACACTGCTGATCGACATGGCTCTTGCCAAATCTTTAGCTAAGCCTGTAATTCGGCTAACCTTAATACCAGGTGCGGGCTGTAATTCAAACCGCGTAACAACTGGACCAGGTTGTACTTCGACAACTTGTACCTCTACGCCAAAATCTTTTAATTTTAATTCAACCTGACGAGATAAAGCTTGCAACACGTCTTTGCTAAAACCTTTGGAACTGGTTTTTGGCATATCTAATAAAGCTAGGGCGGGCATTTCACCTTGTTCAGGCGAATTAAACAACGGCACTTGACGCTCTTTTTCTTCACGCTCGCTAGGTTCAGCGATTTGAAGCACAGGTTCAACACGCACTTTTGCTTTATCTTTTAATTGAACACTTTTTTCTTTAAAGGTCTCCGTTCTTTTCTGTTGGGCCTGTTTCGAAACTAGCTTAGCTTTAATTTCTCTGGCCCAACGAGCAATATAAGTCATCATGACGATGACCAGAGCGCCCAACTTATCTATGATCATTAACCATGAAAGACCTGTAAACAAGGTAATCCCTGTCAACAGAACAGCAAGTAGCAATAACGTTGTACCGGACGCGCCGAATATAGAAACAAAACCATTGCCAACCACTTCACCCAAAACACCGCCAGCACCCATAGGCAGTAATTGTGCATAAGACATTAAACTTAGTGTTGATAAACCACTAGCAGCAGATAAAGCCACTATCAGTCCAGCTGCTTTTAGCACCCAGAAATGAAGTGCGCCTTCAGAGTTAGCCACTTTACCCCAGCTAAATAGTAACCAACCGCTAAAACCCAACATTAGGGGCGATAGGTAAGCTGGAAGACCAAAGCCGTATAACAATGAATCTGCTAACCAAGCGCCAACAATGCCGCCTTTATTGGCAATAACATCATTACTACCCGTTGTAGACCAGCCTGGATCGGTAGGTTGATAAGATGAAAGTGATAACAATAAATAAGCTGCTAGCGCTAAAGCTAAAATCAACGCTGCTTCACGTAAGCGGAAACTCACCGCGCTCGGCATCGCCTGAGCCTTAGCTTTATTATTTACTCGTGTAGCTTGAGCCAATGTAATAATTCCAATAACACCAATATATTAGCGCCATATCTTACCACAGTCTTATAACTATTATGCTTTACCAAATATTGTTCTGTGGGTAATCTGTTCTATTTAGTAAATTCACCCTTTTGGAGATCTTCATGGCTGACAGCAAACACTGCCGCTTACTTATTCTAGGTTCAGGACCAGCTGGTTACACTGCCGCAGTATATGCTGCTCGTGCTGCACTTGAGCCCGTTTTGATTACGGGCATTGAGCAAGGCGGTCAATTGACTACCACAACCGATGTTGATAATTGGCCAGGGGATGCTGACGGCGTACAAGGGCCAGAACTGATGCAACGTATGCAAAAGCATGCTGAACGTTTTGGTACTGAGATCATTTTTGACCACATTCATACAGCTGATGTTAGTCAACGTCCCTTTAAATTAACGGGTGATGCTGGCGAATACACAGCAGATGCCTTAATCATTGCTACGGGCGCATCAGCGATGTATCTCGGTCTTGAATCTGAAGAAAATTTTAAGGGTCGCGGTGTCTCAGCTTGTGCAACTTGTGATGGTTTTTTCTATAAAAACCAACCTGTTGCTGTTGTCGGTGGCGGTAATACAGCTGTTGAAGAAGCTTTATATCTTTCAAACATTGCATCAAAAGTTACCGTAATTCATCGCCGCGATGCTTTCCGTTCTGAAAAAATTCTTAGTGCCCAATTATTGAAAAAAGCAGAAGAAGGCAATGTCGATATTTTATGGAATCACACTTTAGATGAAGTGCTTGGTGATGATGCGGGGGTTACAGGTGTCCGGTTAAAAAGTACACAAGATGAAAGTACACAAGAAGTAGATGTTCAGGGCTTATTTATTGCGATTGGACATAAACCAAATACCGATATTTTTGCTGATCAACTGGAAATGGAACACGGCTATATTACACTGAAAAAAGGCACACAAACCAGTGTATCTGGCGTATTTGCTGCCGGTGATGTTTCTGATCCAATTTATCGCCAAGCGGTCACATCTGCTGGTGCTGGTTGCATGGCAGCGCTTGATGCTGAACGCTTCTTAGAAACTAGCAAATAAGACTGTACATAACATTAAATGAGGGGCTATTATTCAAATAGCCCCCCCCTACCTTATTGCGAGGTGATTGTTTTGTCTGATTATCAACACATATTAATTGCAGCTGATTTTTCGAGTCACCATCAACAAGTGTTCGACAAAGCAATTGATGTAGCGGCCTCTAATCAAGCCAAGCTCAGTCTTTGTCATATTGTTGAAGACTACCCCATTACTGACTTTGCCTATGAACCCATGATCAGTGTCGACATTGATATGCGGGAAGAATTATTAAAAAGTGCAAAAAAAACAATGGCCTCAATGGCAAAGACACTGGCTATCCCTACTGAAAACCAATGGATAGAATTTGGCAACCCACGTCATGATATTGTGCGATTAGCACAAGAACATGATGTCGATCTTATTGTTGTTGGCTCACATGGTCGCCACGGCATAAAACTATTATTAGGCTCGACAGCAAATGCTGTATTGCATCATGCTCAATGCGATGTTTTAGCTGTACGCTTAAGTGAATAGGCCGAGTAAACTAAGTTAACTTCTTTTTAACTGCTCGAATAAGCCATATTGCCAATCGCGCGTTGCCAACATAACAGTGCTACCACGGCGCTGATCTAGTGATAAGGAGGCATCTTGTGTATTGAGCTCATCGAACTCCCTTGCTAACTGTTGTAACTTACGATGAAAGACCGTCATCGCTTCATCACTCAACATGCCATTGATAACAATTAACTGTTCACGTGGCTGATTGAAACCACCTTTTAAAAAATCAGCTGCCAATTTTTGCTGGAAAAGTTGTTGAATTGGCCCATTTTCAAGCCATTTAAAATTTGCAGATACTTTTAGTTTTATCTTATTCTTTGGGAGTAACTCGATTAACTTTAAGCGTTCTAGTCTTGCTAAATAATGAATACACTGTGGTTCTGTTAGATGATAGTTCGCCAGTAAATCATCCGTCGTCCAACGGTTTAACACACAAACCGTCACTAACAATAAAGCTGCATCATTGGCAATTTCTTGCTCTTGTTGCCGTGTCAGCTCTGACAGCATAGCTTCAGCATTACGTTGATTCATCATGACAATCAAGTCAGAGATTTCTATCGACATCATTTGACAGATGGCATCTAACCTTGCCAAAGAAAAACTGCAATCCGAAAACAATCGTTTTACACTAGCTTCTGACAGTTCTAGCGTTTCAGCAACATCAGAGTATGAAAAACCATGTGATTTTAATGCCTGTTTGAGTATATCTATGACTTGTCGAGTCTGAGCCATTATCGCTCCAAATAAGTTAAGATTAATAACATTATCCAATAAAGTATTATATATTAATACTTTTATCCACTCGTAACGTAACTTTTAACAATTAGGTATCTTTTTTTAAATAGGTTCTTATGATTGAACACCAAGCACATTAACGATAGGCTTTATGGCATGAAATCACTGTTAAAAACGACTGGCTTTATCTCATTCATCAGCATGATTTTCTTAAATGCTTTTGTGGATCTAGGTCATAAAATCATTATTCAAAACACCATCTTTAAGATTTATGATGGTTCAACGCAAATCATTTTAACCGCTATCGTAAACGGCCTTATTCTATTACCTTTTATTCTATTATTTACGCCTTCAGGCTTCTTAGCAGATCGCTTCAAAAAGCCGACTATCATGCGCTGGTCTGCAATGGCGGCTGTCGTTATTACTCTGCTCATCACCCTTTCCTACTATATGGGCTGGTTTAACTTCGCCTTTGCCATGACCTTTATGTTGGCTGTACAAAGTGCTTTTTATTCGCCTTCAAAATACGGCTATATCCGCGAGATCGCAGGCAAAGATAATCTAGCGCTAGCAAACAGCTTTGTTCAATCTACGACGATTATTGCCATTTTATTGGGCATGTTTGTATTTTCAATTTTCTTTGAAACCCATTTGTCTGGACACAGTTTCACCTCTGAACAAGATATTATCGAAATCATTGCACCTATCGGTTGGTTACTCGTCATAGGAAGTCTTATTGAACTTTATTTTTCTTTTCAATTACCTCCATTTCGCCAACAACAGTCAACTAAAGCCTTTAACTGGCAGCATTATCGTTCGGGCAAATCTTTAAATGCTAACCTCAAACTGATTCGCTATGACTCTGTTATTTGGCTGTCAATTATCGGTTTATCTGTTTTTTGGGGTGTATCTCAAGCTGTTTTAGCAACGTTTCCCGCTTATGCAAAAGAAGTATTAGCGATAAACAATACTATCTTTGTTCAAGGTCTATTAGCTTGTTCAGGCTTCGGCATTATTGGTGGTTCTTTATTAGCTGGGCGTATATCCAACCATTACATTGAAACAGCACTCATTCCGCTTGGTACTTTAGGCATGGTGATAAGCCTTGCAGCTCTACCGCAAGTGAGTTCTGGCTACGCATTAGTCAGCAGTATTTTAGCTTTCGGTTTTTTTGGTGGCTTGTTCATTGTGCCATTAAATTCATTGATCCAATTTCGCTCAAACCCACAAAAATTAGGCACGGTATTAGCGGGCAATAACTGGATTCAAAATGTTGTAATGTTAGGTTTTTTAATCCTGACTGCCCTATTTTCACTAGCGGGTATACACAGTCAAGTTTTACTTTATATCGTCACCGTAATGACCGCTATTGGTGCTATTTATACCGTATTTAAGTTGCCCCAATCTCTGATTCGTTATGTGGTAGGCCTCGTTTTCTCAACACGCTATAAAATCAACGTTCAAGGATTCCACAATATCCCTTCACAAAGCGGCGTATTGTTGCTTGGTAACCATATCAGTTGGTTAGATTGGGCAATCATTCAAATAGCCAGTCCAAGGCCTATCCGTTTTGTGATGGATAAAGGTATTTACGAGCGAAAATATTTAAAATGGTTCTTAGACTTTTTTGGGGTCATTCCTATTTCACGTGGTGCCAGTAAAGAATCGCTGATTGCCGTTAATAACTATTTAAAAGCAGGTGAAATCGTTTGTCTATTCCCCGAAGGCAGCATTAGCCGAAATGGTCAATTAGCGGAATTTAAAAAAGGTTTTGAGCGTAGCGTCGAGGGTGTCGATGGCATTATTCTTCCCTTCTATATACATGGCCTTTGGGGGAGTCGATTTTCCAGATCGAGTGCTGGCTTGCGTAAAATAAGACATCGTCCACTGCGTAGAGATATCATCATTGCATTTGGTGATTCTATGGACATCATTAGTGATGCACGTAGCGTCAAACATGCCGTGTTCGAGCTCTCTATTAATGCATGGCAGCACCATATTGAGACGTTACCAGCATTAGGTAGAGCATGGATAAAGCGCGCTAAAAAAGAAGGTCGTGCTGATTGCTTAACCGATATCCAAACTAATAAAACAATATCAAGACGTGGGGCATTAACAGCATCACTACTGTTCTCTCGTTATTTCAAGTCTCATCATCCTACTGTCAATAATATTGGCTTTTTATTGCCCACCAGCAGTGCTGGCATTCTAGCTAATATGGCCTGTTTTATCAGTGGAAAGACAGCTGTTAATCTCAACTACACGGCATCAGCAGTATCCTTGATGTCAGCTATCAGAAAAGCAGATATAAAAACCGTCTATACCTCGTCTAAATTTCTACAAAAGTTAAACAAGAAAGGGATTGATTTAAGCGCGGCCTTAGATAATGTTGAGGTCATCTACTTAGAAGATGTACACCAGCAGCTTGGCAAAGTAGCACAGCTTGTTACTTTTATCGCGACCTACTGTCTACCCGCTTCACTACTACAAACATTTTTTGGTGGAAATTCTACTAGTGAGCAAAATGCGGTCATTTTATTCTCTAGCGGCAGTGAGGGAGAGCCAAACGGAGTCATACTCAGTCACCAAAATATCATGGCCAATATTAAACAAGTTTCTGATGTACTCGACACCCAGACTGATGATGTGATTGTGGCTAACTTACCTTTATTTCATGCCTTTGGTCTCACAGTGACCAGCCTTATGCCACTTATCGAAGGTATTCCAACTATTTGCCATCCTGATCCAACTGATGTATTGACTATTGCTAAAGGGATTAAACAACATAATGCCAGCATTTTTTGTGGCACCTCTACATTCTTACGACTCTTTAATAAAAATAACCGTATCCATCCGCTGATGTTGGATTCATTACGTATTGTTGTTGCGGGTGCAGAACGTTTAAAACCTCAGATCCGTGATGAATTCACATTGAAATTTGGTAAAATTATTTATGAAGGTTATGGCACCACAGAAACAGCCCCAGTTGCCACTGTCAATATCCCAGACCGCTTGGCAGTACAAGGTTGGAAGACTCAAATTGGTAACAAACTAGGCACCGTAGGTTTACCACTCCCCGGTAGTAGTATCCGGATTGTTGATCCAGATTCAATGGAACAATTAGCTGCTTTAGAAGACGGGCTTATTTTAGTCGGCGGCACGCAAGTAATGTCAGGCTATCTTAACGATGGGGCCAAAACTGAACAAGCTATCGTAGAACTCGATGGCCATCGTTGGTATAAAACTGGCGATAAAGGACACCTCGATAAAGATGGTTTCTTAATCATTATCGATCGTTATTCACGTTTCGCAAAAATTGGTGGCGAAATGATCAGTTTAGGTTCTGTAGAATCCACTATTAATGAAGTTTTACCTAATGATATAGAAGTGATGGCGAGCACGATTAGTGATGATAAAAAAGGGGAAGCCGTGGCGCTGCTCTATAGTGGAGAAATTGACATCGAGCAACTAAAATCAAGCGTCAGAAACTCTAATTTGCCGACATTAGCAATGCCTTCACATTATATTCAGCTTGATAGTATCCCTAAACTTGCGAGTGGTAAAAATGACTTTAACAAAGCAAAACAAATTGTCGTTGAAACGCTCGTTACAACATAGAAATATGGGCAGGCAATAAACTCGATGACGACAACAAACCCAGCTGAATGCGTCATTCTTTTACATGGCTTAGCTCGTACTCATCGCTCTATGAATAAAATGGCTAAGCACCTAGAGAGAAAAGGCTATATCGTATTTAATGTTGGTTATCCTTCAACAAAATACCCTATTGAAACTTTAGCCCAAAAAACAATATCTCAAGCGATCGATAACTGTCCAAGCAATACAAAGATTAATTTTGTAACTCATTCAATGGGCGGGATTTTACTACGTCAATATTTACAACATAGCACCATAGAAAAACTAGCAAGAATCGTCATGTTAGGACCCCCTAATAAAGGTTCTGAGCTCGTCGATAAATTTCATCAATTCAGTTTATTTATCCATATTAATGGGCCTGCAGGCAAACAGCTTGGGACATCTCATTCTGGTTTTATTAATCGCTTAAAACCCATCCAAATTGATGTTGGCATTATCGCTGGTTCTCGTAGTCTAAACCCATTGCTATCATCACTATTCCCTGAGGATAATGACGGTAAAGTATCGATTCATAGCACTAAACTTGTTGAAATGTCTGATCATATTACTTTGCCTGTGTCGCATAGCTTTATGATGAACAATTCTATCGTGATAGAACAAACTCTTTATTTTCTGGAAAATGGCCGCTTTTATACCGAAAATGAGTAAATTATCAGCAATTTGTGCTTTAACGCACAGTAACTACTTTCCGGTTCTCTTCCCTATAGTTGTATATGATACAATCGCGTAAATTTTTAAACCCAAAGCTTTGAGGAAATGTATAGTGACCGGTAAATCATTCCCGCCAACCTATTCAGAGCCTGCTCAACAAGCCTCTGAAAACCTAAGACAGATCATTCCTCTTGTCAATAGACACAAGACACCTGTCAACCCCGTTAATTACGCGGTTTGGTATGAATATGTATCAGGTACAAATGATCAGTTACGTCATGAAATTGATCAGCACTTGAATAGTAATAAACCAATCACAGCAGAAATCACGCAAACACTTTACGAAAAATACGTCCTACTTGATATGCCAGATCGGCTTGAACATGCCAATGCTGGGATGAAGCTTGTGGTCGATAACACGCTCTCAAATATTAATAAAGTTGAGTCAGCTGCTTCAACTTGTGTCGCAGATCTAACGGATTCACAGACAGTTTTAGATGACTGTTCTGATGTCGACACACTAAAAACGATTGTTGGCAGTATACTTACTAATACCCAAACACTGACTGAAACAAGTCAAGAATTAAAGGTCGAGCTTGAAAAATCATCTAGCGAAATTGAAAAGCTACGATCTGAGCTTGAAGCTGTTAAAGAAGTCTCACGAACAGATGCACTCACCGGCCTAATAAACCGTGGCACACTTGATAAAGAATTAGAAAAAGTGTGTTCACAAACAAAAAATACAGGTACGGCTCTGCTTTTATTCGATCTGGATCATTTCAAAAGCCTAAATGACAGACTAGGCCATTTAATCGGCGATAAAGTATTACAATATTTTTCATCTTTACTGATTAATCATGCTGGAGATAACCATTTGGCAGCGCGTTTTGGCGGCGAAGAAATGGTGATGATCTTACACGATGTATCCCATCAACAAGCTGTCGAAATAGCTGATAAAATCCGTACCGAATTAGCTGACAGTGAATTGAAACATAAAAAAGATGATCAGCGTATCGGTAGAGTGACTGTATCGATTGGTGTTAGTTTCTTCATGGCAGGTGATACACCAAGTAGCTTCCTTGACCGTGCTGACAGGGCACTCTATACAGCTAAGGACAACGGTCGCAATCAAATCCAGACTAACTAGCAGCAGCTAAACTTATAAACCGTAATAAGTATCTGTCAAATAACGGACTACTTGTTGACGTTGCTCACTCGTCCAATCTGCATCTGCGGCCAAGGAACAACTTCTTACTCTTTTTGTTAAGCCAGCTAAATTTGTGATTTTCCGATTGGTTCGAGTATAAATCTCATTGGCCTTGTTAGGTGCCATTAGTGAGCTATGGCATTGCATGCAACTACTATCATGGAGCTTTTTACCATCAGCAAATACTGTCGATGTCCATAACACCGCCATTATTATCATAAGCCATTTCATTCTGAGCTCCCTTGTAGGTGCGCCACACGTAATGTTGCAGGCGGGTGAGAGTCATAGATTGCTGATACTAGAGGATCTGGCGTTAAAGTACTCGCATTCTCTTGATATAACGACACCAAAGCTTCAATGAGGTGTTTGGCACTAGAAACTGACGCAGCATAATCATCTGCTTCATATTCATATTTACGCGACATCGCTGTCATCATTGGGTGTAGAAAAAAGCTAAACACAGGGATCACCAACATAAATAAGACTAATGCCATGGCATTACTTTGAGTCTGTACACCTAGACCTGTGTAAAACCACTCTTGTGAAGAAGCCCAACCCAAAATAGCTAAACCCACTAGGCTCATTATCGCCATCATGATCATATTTTTAATGACATGCTTACGTTTAAAATGGCCAAGCTCATGCGCCAGTACAGCTTCAATTTGGTCTTCATTTAATGAGGTCAATAGGGTGTCAAAAAAGACGATTCGTTTATTACTACCAAGCCCCGTGAAGTAAGCATTACCATGACCTGAACGCTTAGAACCATCCATCACAAAAATACCCTGACTTTTAAAGCCACAACGTGCTAATAAACCTTCGACTTTTGCCTTTAAATTTTCATCTTCAAGGGGTGTAAATTTATTAAACATCGGCGCTATGAAAGCAGGGTAAGCCCACATCATCAACAAGGTAAAGCCCATCCAAACAGCCCAAAGTTGCAACCACCAATATTCACCTGCACTACCCATTAACCATAATGCCAGCCACAATAGTGGTGTCCCTATTATCAGCATCAGGATAGTCTGTTTTGCTAAATCCGTTAAAAATACAGCGGGCGTTGTGCGATTGAAGCCAAACTTCTGTTCTAAACTAAATGTTTTGTACCAAGACAAGGGCAAATCGAGTACCGCGCCAATCACAAAAAAACTCAGCATGAAAACAATACCTGTCGTCATCTCAGACCAAGCTAAGCTTTGCCAAGTATCAAATAACCACGCTAAACCACCACCAAGCGTCCAGAACACTAATAACACTAGACCAATAAGACTTTCTATCCGCCCTATCTTGCCTTTCGCCACAGTATAGTCTGCAGCCTTATGATGATCCGCAATATCAATCTGTGAACGGAAAGCCTCTGGTACTTTGTTTCGGTGAGCGGTGACATGTTTTGTTTGTCTAAGCGACAGCCATAGCTCAAAGGCAGTCATCGACACGAGAGCAATAATAAAAATCCAACTAAATTCATTCATAGTGAATATAAACCAATAAAAATCTTAACAATGCTAAGCAGCTTAGCGTTTGATACAATCTCTGGCAAGAAGTTCACCCTCATGCGTATAAACATAAGATGGATATCATGGCTAAAAGTAAAAAAAACCTAATCTGGATCGACCTAGAAATGACTGGACTAGATACCAATAATGACTGCATTATCGAAATAGCCACTATTGTCACGGATGGCAACCTAAACATCCTAGCTGAAGGCCCTATTATTGCTATTCATCAATCTGATGAGGCACTAGAAGGCATGGACGAATGGAACACTCGCCAACATGGTGGATCTGGTTTAACTGAACGAGTCAAAAATAGTGTCACCAGCGAAGTCGAAGCCGAACGTCAAACCATTGAATTTCTAGAACAACATGTGCCCGCTGGTGTGTCTCCAATGTGCGGTAACAGCATCTGTCAGGATAGACGATTCATGGCGCGCCTTATGCCAGAACTAGAAGCATATTTTCATTATCGTAACTTAGATGTCAGCTCTCTCAAGGAATTGGCTAGACGTTGGGCGCCAAAGGTCGAAAAAAGTTTTAAGAAAAAATCATCTCACTTAGCAATGGATGACATAAAAGATTCCATTAGGGAATTACAGCATTACCGTGAACATTTTATAAAGTTACCTTAAGTTCCAATTACACCACCATCTCTTTTAGTAATAACGACTGTCGCTGAGCGCGGTCGCCCATTAGGCTTTTTATCAGGCCAATTGCTGGCGGCATTGGGATGTTGTGGTGATTTAATGACGCCTTTTTGTTTAAGGATCGATGGCACTTCCCCAGGATGTTGAACATTCACCCACATTGTTTTTTGGTCATCGGTCATTGTCACACCCGTTATCTCACAACCAATCGGCCCTGTTAAAAATCGTCTTGTTTCTTGGGTATTCAAATCTACCGCCAGCATTTGATTATTACCAAACTGAGCAAAACTTCCAGTATTGAGACGCATACTACTAACATCAGTCTGCACCCATAACACGCCTCTCTTATCGATCATCAAACCGTCCGGATTCGCATACTGATCTCCACGAATGGTGCTATCACTCTGCTTATCTCCAGCCAGCACAACAACATCCCAATTAAAATGAGTGCTGCTCGCATCCTGCTCGGTAATTTTTATAATATGTCCAAACTGATTATTGGCTCGAGGATTGGCAGAGTGAGCATTCGGCTTATCTTGTTGCCCACGACTGCTATTGTTTGTCAGTGATACCAACACATCACCAGAGTCTGGGTTTACGGTTATCCATTCAGGTCTATCCATAGGAGTGGCAGACAAATAATCGGCCGCTAACCTTGCATGAACCAACACATCAGCTTGATCAGAAAATCCAGCCTCGCTTGTTAACTTGCCTTCACCAAAAACTAGAGGCAGCCATATACCGCTGCCATTTTCATTGAGTTGTGCAACATATAATATGCCTTCATCCATTAACTGTCCGTTCTGTGCCCCTAAACTACCGTCCCATGATTTTTCAGTAATAAACTTATAGATATACTCGAATTTAGCATCATCGCCGGAATAAAATGCGATTCGATTATCTTTTGCTACTTTATGTGCCACATTTTCATGGGCAAATCGACCTAGGGCGGTTCTCTTAACAGGTTTGCTTGCTGGATCAAAGGGATCGAACTCGACTATCCAACCAAACCGATTAGCTTCATTAGGTTCAGATTCAAGATCAAATCGCTTGTCATGCTGTTGCCAACCATAATAGCTCGTGCCAAGCTCATAACGTTGCATTAATTCACGTTGACGCTCATCGAGCATCTCAGCTGTTGCTAGTTGGAAGTAGCCATTAAAATTTTCTTCGCAGGTCAAGTAAGTCCCCCACGGGGTTTTTCCATTTGAACAGTTATTAAGTGTTCCTAAGATTTCTTTTCCTTGTGGATCGACACTCGTCCGAATAAAATCACTACCTGCAACAGGGCCAGAAACCGACATCGCGGTTCTCGCTGTTATGCGACGAGCATAAGTTGATGGCCTAACAATCTGCCAATCTTCGGTTTTCTTAATTTCGATCACCGACACACCATGAGCATATTGTTCTTTTTTCACCTTTTCCGCTGAGTAGCTTTCAGGCGAGTCCATAAAACCGCCATCAGCATGTAACAATTGTGGATCTATATATTCATGGTTCATTACTAATAAACCATGATTCGACTGCTCTTGTTCTAAACTTGTAGGGAATGGAAAAAATTGCAATGCATCATGATGCATACCCGCCTGTTGCAACTGCTCTTGAGCACTATTGCTTGCATCTATTTTAAAACTAGGGCCATCAGAGACAGGGTCACCCCAACGATAAAATATACGAGCATCGTAGCCTTCAGGCACGATCACTTCATCAATTAAATGAGCAATATCAATTGCTTTAAAACCAATTAATCCTTTCAGAGTTTCCGCCTGCCCCAACCCCGGCATTGCCGAAGCTAAAAAAGCGCTCAGTCCATATTGAAGCGCTTGTCTTCGCGATAGCCTTCTATGGATTAATAGGCTAAGTGGTGACTCATTATTTAAGTTTTTTTCCTCGGACATTAACCTTCTATTTCCTTATTTTCATGTTGTAACAATGCCCATTCAACATGTTCTTTAATTAGCTCGGATGAATGATCGCGACGTGAATTTAATGCTGAAATAATTTCATCATTACTAGCAGCATTGCCTAAAGCAACAGCAATATTACGCAACCAACATTCATAACCAATACGTCGAATGGGACTTCCTTCCAGACGAGATAAAAATGTGGCTTCATCCCACAAAAACAACGCTATCAATTGTGGGGAGTCGAGCCCATGCCGGGGCAAATAATCACTTTCTTCGGTCACTTGGGCAAACTTATTCCATGGACAAACTAACTGACAATCATCACAGCCATAAATTCGATTTCCTATCATCGGTCTGAAAAGTTCTGGAATCGCACTACGAAGCTCGATGGTTAAATAAGAGATACACCGCCTTGCATCCACCACATAAGGTTCAACAATTGCCTGCGTTGGACATATATCAATACAAGCTGTACAGCTTCCACAATGGTCAGAAACAGCTTGTGTCAATGGTAAGGGTAGGTCGGTATAAATTTCGCCAAGGAAAAAGTAGGATCCATGTTCTCTATTCAAAATATTACTATGCTTTCCAAGCCAACCTAAACCTGACTTTTCGGCTAAGGCCTTTTCCATAACCGGGGCACTATCACAAAAAACACGAAAAGCCGTCCCAGCCAATTCACTCTGTATCTTTTCGGCTAGCTTACTCAACCGCTTTCGCATCAATTTATGATAATCACGTCCCAGCGCATATCGAGAAATAAAACCTTTTTGATCATCGGCAATAACCTCCCAAGCATCAGCAGCAGCTTCAGGCCAATAATCCATCCTAACTGTTATGACTCTAACCGTTCCAGCCACCAGTTCACCTGGTCGACTACGTTTTTTGCCATGGCGTTCCATATAATCCATTTCACCGTGAAACTTAGCTTGTAACCACTTGGCTAAAGATTGCTCAGCCTTAGAAAGATCAATGTCACTGACACCAAGCTCCTGAAATCCATATAGTTTTGCCCACTCCTGCAATTGTTCCAGGAGGACACCATCTTCAGAAGCTGTATTTGTTTCACTCATACAGGCTATTATAACGTCAGGCAATTTTTAATAAACATGGTTGGCTGTTAGCCCTTATCTATTTGTAGGTATATTGCTAGCATTGGAATCAATAAACACAATAAGAACAGAATAAGGTGACAAAAGTCAGTGTTTCTTACTTTGCACCGTACAAATACAAATTTGGAACAAATTCATGCTTAATGTACCTCATGATTTATACACTTCTGAACAAATCCGTCAGCTAGAAAATATTGCAATCAATGAACATAACCTCTCGGCTTCCGTACTCATGTCTCGTGCTGGTAGAGCTGGTTTAGATTCCCTAAAACGCCATTGGCCACACACAGAACGAATTCTAATCCTATGCGGTACAGGTAATAATGGTGGTGATGGCTTTGAATTAGCTAGACAAGCTGCCACTGGTGACTATTGCGTCATGGTTATGCAGGTTGGCGATGAAAGTAAACTAACTCCAACCGCACAAGCGGCTCGTGATGCCCTAATCGCCACAGGCACTGAAATTCAAAGATTCAAAGACAAGCTACCTTCGACTGACATTATTGTTGACGCACTCATAGGTACAGGGTTGAATCGAGAAGTCACTGATGACTTTAAGGCTATCATCAAAGTTATAAACCACAATAAGCATTCTCCAGTTTTATCACTTGATCTTCCATCTGGCTTACATGCTGACACTGGAAATGTTCTGGGCGCTGCTGTAAAAGCAACAATCACCATCAGTTTTATCGGTCTAAACAAAGGTATTTTTACCGGTGATGGTCCTAATTACAGTGGTAAAACATGTTTTGATTCTTTAGATATCCCATCGATTATCTATAAGCGACTCACACCTATTGCACAACGAGTCAGTTTAGAAAAAGATGGCGCGAGACTCGCACCACGTGAACGTACGGGTCATAAAGGTTTATACGGTCACTTATTAATTATTGGTGGTGATCACGGTATGCCAGGTGCGGCTCGCCTTGCTGCAGAAGCAGGCGCACGCGTTGGCTCTGGTCTAACCAGTATTGCTACGCGTACTATCCACGAACCGCTCCTTAATTTAGCTCGGCCAGAACTCATGTGCCATGGTATTGAAAATGCCGATGATTTAGTGCCGCTTCTTCGCCCAACAAATGCCATTACTATTGGCCCAGGTTTAGGTCAAAGTGCATGGGGTAATAGTTTATTTCAAAAAGCCATCGAGACAAACAAGCCTATAGTGGTTGATGCCGATGCATTGAATTTACTCAGCAAATCACCCCAACATCACGATCACTGGGTCTTGACGCCCCATCCCGGTGAAGCAGCGCGATTACTTGATTGTTCTTCAAGTGAAGTACAATCCGATCGATTTACTGCCGTCAGAGAATTACAAAGTCGCTATGGTGGTATCGCCGTCTTAAAAGGTTCTGGCTCATTAATTCATAATGGTGAAGCCCCTACACGTCTATCTTCTTGGGGTAATCCCGGTATGGGTAGCGGCGGTATGGGAGATGTTCTGGCTGGCGTTATTGGCGGTTTATTAGCACAAGGCTTCCCATTGATGGATGCTGCTTGTGTGGGTGTTACTTTACATGGCATGGCTGCAGATAAAGCAGCTGAGCAAGACGGTGAGCGTGGTATGTTAGCGATGGATCTTTTACCTCACTTACGACACCTTGCCAATTTAATTTACTAGCGTTTGACCATGTTAATCAGCTTAGTCGATGAGTCAGCAACCCTTGATTTTGGCAAACGTATAGCCCAATTATGCCCAGATAATCAATTTACTCTGCATTTAAAGGGCGATCTCGGCGCCGGTAAAACAACGTTCAGCCGAGGCTTTATTCAAGCCTTGGGTCATACAGGCAATGTAAAAAGTCCAACCTACACGCTTGTAGAAAATTATCAGCTCAATAATAGACCCGTATTTCACTTTGATCTATATCGCTTGGCTGATCCAGAAGAGCTCGATTACCTAGGCTTGGACGATTACTTGACTAGTAACGCTGTTTGCCTAATTGAATGGCCCGAACAAGCTGACAAATACCTACCAGAACCAGACCTAAAACTAGAGTTTAACTATCAAAACACAGGGCGTACAATCAATTTGACGGCCTTTTCAAACGACGGTCAAAACCTTATTAAAAAGCTCAACTACTAGTTCAAGATATTGCGCTATCTCATTTATTGTTAAAAGAAAACTTGATTTTTTTATTTGACGCTTTCACAATAGTGATTATGTGATTTTATGGAATGTGCGCATGCTAAGGTTTTTACTAGGCCTGTTATTTTTTACCGTTTCACTAAACGGCTGGGCCAACAGTATTGAAAATGTGCGCCTGTCTCATTCAACTAATGAGACACGACTCGTCTTTGATCTTGACGAAAAGGTTAATTACCAAGCGTTTACACTTAATAATCCTGAACGTCTCGTAATAGATCTAGAACAAACGCAATCTCCCAAGGCCATCACCTTACCTGATTTAAAAAACACCCACATTAATCAAATTCGTTATGCAAAACGCGGCAATAACACACTGAGGATTGTTTTAGACTTAGCTAAAAATTTAGACTACGAAAGTCAAACTCTAGCGCCCAATAAACATAAACCCCATAGGCTCGTCGTCGATCTTAAAGATAAACAGACCAGTGCAACGAAAAGCGCTACCGCGACAATCTCATCTTCTAAAATAGTACCTGTGAAACCAAAAGCTGTTGCTGTTTCTGTAAAGAAAACGCGCACCGTAAAAGCCAAACGGGATATTATCATCGCAATTGATGCCGGACATGGCGGTAAAGATAGTGGTGCTGTAGGGCCGCGGGGTACTAAAGAAAAACATATTGTGCTTTCTATTGCCCGTCGTCTAGCAAAATTAGTCGATAAAGAACAAGGCATGCGTGCTTATCTCACCCGTGATAGTGACAAATTTATTGCCTTACGTCAGCGAATTGAACTTGCCAGAAGACAAAAAGCCGATATGTTCATTTCTATCCATGCTGATGCCTTCAGAGATCGTCGTGCCAAAGGTGCTTCGGTCTTTGTATTATCAAAACGTGGTGCCAGTAGTGTTGCCGCACAATGGTTAGCTGATAGTGAAAATGCTGCTGACCTGGTGGGTGGTATCACTCTGGAGGATAAGGATGAATTACTAGCATCCGTATTATTAGACTTATCACAAACCGCCAGCTTGGAAGCGAGTTTAGAAGTGGCTGACACCGTCTTATCTGGTCTTAAACGTGTTGGTCATGTTCACAAAAAACATGTTGAGTCTGCCGCTTTCGTAGTGCTGAAATCACCGGATATTCCATCTGTGTTAGTAGAAACGGCTTTCATATCTAACCCTGATGAAGAACGTAAATTAAATAGTAGTAGTCATCAAAATAAGTTAGCCAGAGCAGTTATGTCTGGTATTCGAAATTATTTTGCTCGTAACCCACCGCTTGATACTCAACAGCAATCGCCACAACAACATATTGTGAGCAGAGGCGATACTTTAAGTACCATCGCACAGCGTTATCAAATTAGCTTGGCCTCTCTTAAGTCGAATAATGGCCTAGCAAGTAACCGGCTTCACGTAGGTGATGTCTTGCTTATTCCATAAACATCTTTAGTCACTGTTACTGCTAAAATAACGGTTATGTCACAACCCAACCGTATTCTCGCCCTGCCACTCCACCTTGCTAACCAAATTGCAGCAGGTGAAGTTATTGAGCGACCTGCTTCCGTTTTAAAAGAACTGATTGAAAATAGCCTTGATGCGGGTGCCAAACAAATTCATATAGATATAGAGGGTGCAGGAAACCAGCTAATCAAGGTGCGTGATGATGGTCATGGCATTCATCCCAACGATCTGGCTTTAGCATTAAGTAGACATGCCACCAGCAAATTAAATTCAAGTGAACAACTCCATCAAATTGCTAGTTTGGGCTTTAGGGGAGAAGCATTACCTAGTATCGCTTCCATTTCGCAACTCACGCTAAGTTCACGTCAGGACTCCAGCGAACATGCATGGCAAATTTCAGGAGAAAATGACAGCATTACGCCCATTACACACCCCGTCGGTACCAGCGTTGAAGTACGTGAATTATTCTTTAATGTCCCCGCACGTCGACGTTTTTTACGTGGCCATAAAACAGAATTACATCATATAAGCACAACCATTCAACGTTTAGCATTAAGTCATTTTGATGTCGGTTTTCAGTGCCAGCTTTCTAGCTCAAGTACACTGAAGTTACCCTCAGCGATTACACCTGAACAACAACAAAAACGCATTGCTAAAATCTGTGGTAAAGCCTTTATTAATAATAGCATCTACCTAAAACAGCAATATGATGCTATTGAATTGGAAGGTTGGATAGCTACCCCAGATGGTCATCGCCCCCAAACTGATGCACAGTTTTTTTTCATTAACGGCCGAGTAATACGGGATCGCGTTATCAATCATGCTATTCGTCAAGCCTATAACGATTATATCCCTGCTGGTCGATACCCTGCTTTCGTTCTTTATCTTTCGATGCCACTGGATCGTGTCGACATTAATGTTCACCCAACTAAACACGAAGTTAGATTCCATGATGCAAGACTCATTCACGGTCTAATTACCAAAGCAATACAAGAAACCTTAACGCATTCACAAGCGCAACCATCAACTGTTGCAACACATCACCACCAAGGTAAACAACCCCAAACTAAGTCTTCTGAAATAGCTGAAACACCTGCAGCTTATTCCTTTCCTAGTCTAGAAAAATTATCAAGCCCATCATTTAATAGTGCTGCTAACAATGTCCTGTTTCAGCGCTACCTCATCACACAAATAGAAAATAAAACATGGCTTATCGATCTGCAGCAAGCTGAACTAAATCAGCGTCAACAACAATTTCAACAAGCCTTAGCAAATAACAACTTAAGTTCTAGACCTATTCTAGTACCGATTCAAATAGATCTAAAACCTGAAAAAATGATGACAATTCAACAAAACCAAAAAATACTGGCTGAGTTTGGTTTTCAATTTATTCCCACTCAGGACTCATTAACTATAAAAGCTATTCCTAGCTTATTTTCAAATGCTGACCTGATGCCACTTATCAATAATATAGCTAATGAAATAAACCATGATATGACTAGAGATGAATTAGGACAGGTGCTTAAAAAGTACCTGCCAATTACCCAAATAAATAATCCCGAACAAGCCCAAATTATTCTAAATCAACTTTCTTCAGAAGACTTAAACTCGCCTTGGTGCCATGAACTAAGCGAGGACGCATTCCACACGTTTTTATCAGCTTAAAATAGTCGCAAACTTTATTGCTAGTGTAGTTCAATCTTATGTCATACAACTCGTGCTATATAACATCACTATTAGAAAAATAGTCAAAAAACCCCTATTTCCAATATCTTAACTAGCCTTACAACAAACCCGCCGTGACAAGCCAAACATGACACTACTTGACTCGGAAGCCCACAACAGGTTTAATACGCGACCTTGATGGCTCGATAGCTCAGTCGGTAGAGCAAGGGATTGAAAATCCCTGTGTCCCTGGTTCGATTCCAGGTCGAGCCACCATCAAATTCAAAGCCTCAGCTAGTTCACACTGCTGGGGCTTTTTTTGTCACGGTATTCCCAAAAGGATAACTTTCACACTATTATGTACTTATATCTATCTAACTTAAATCTAAAGAGTAATAGTCAATATGAGCACGGATTCCATTCAATTTAGTGTATTTATTAAGGCTATCCTAGACACCATTGATGCCAATGCAGAGGAAGTGGCTGAGTTAGATCGTGCTATTGGTGATGGTGACCATGTTATTAATTTACAACGTGGTTTAGCCGCATTAGACAACATCGCTAGCGAGTTGGATGCTTTAGATTGGTCGGCTGCATTAATGAAAGTCGGCATGACGTTGATGTCTACAATGGGCGGTGCTTCAGGCTCTTTATTTGGTACTCTATTTATCAGCATGGCTAAAACAGCAAAAGGCCAGGAATTAAATACCGACAACCTTGCTCAATCGTTTTCTCAAGGTGTCGAGTCTGTAAAACAACGTGGTAAAGCTGATATCGGTGAAAAGACTATGTTGGATACTCTGATTCCTGCTGCCAAAACTTTACAGCAACAAGTTGACGCTAATGCTGAACTTAAACTATTGCTTGATGCTGTTTGTCAGCAAGCGATCACCGGCATGGAATCAACTAAAGATCTTCTAGCCACTAAAGGTAGGGCTTCCTTTCTAGGAGAGCGGGCCATTGGTCATATTGATGCTGGTGCCAGAACTAGTCAGCTCATGATTTGCGCCATTGCTGACACACTTACTAACTAGGTAATAATTACCAATTTAAACTCGCAGTATGGACTGGTGCATCCCACAGTTTAGTAAATTCATCGTTCATCACTGTCACCGTAATCGAGCAGCCTGCCATATCCAGTGATGTAGTGTAATTACCCACCAGTGATCTAATGACCTCAACACCACGCTGTTGCCAATAGGCTTCGGCTAATTCGTACACGGCGTATAGCTCCATCATCGGTGTCGCGCCAAAACCGTTAATGTGTAGTAATATTTTTTGCCCAGATGTGATGTTGAGATCAGCCTCTATCACTAAGGCAAGTTGTTCGACAATCTCACTAGCACTTTTGATTGCAATTGTTTCAATACCGCGTTCGCCATGAATACCTACTCCCATTTCAATTTCATTATCAGCAATATCAAAAGTCGGTTTACCTTGTGCAGGTACAGTACAACTCGTTAAAGCAACGCCCATTGAAGCCGTCGCCTTATTCACTCGATCGCCCAAGGACTGACAAGTTGCTAAATCGGCACCAACTTCTGCTGCAGCACCCACGATTTTTTCGACAATTAATGTCCCTGCAACCCCTCTCCTCCCGGTGCTGTGATTCGCTGGTAAAGAAACATCATCACACACTAAGACTGTGGCACTCTCACCCTCTAACATCTCAGTGGCAATTTCAAAGTTCATGACATCACCCGCATAGTTTTTGACTATAAATAAGACCCCAGCTCCGGTATCCACTGCTTCAGCAGCAGCCATCATTTGATCTGGTGTTGGTGAAGTAAAAATTTGTCCTGGACAAGCTGCATCCAACATACCTCGACCTACTAAGCCTGTATGCAAGGGTTCATGGCCTGAACCGCCACCAGAGATTAATGCGACCTTACCTTGGGAAAGCGCTTTGCGGCTGATAAAGTAAGGCTGCGTTGTCAAGTTAACAATATCACTGTGCGCTTTAGCAAAGCCATTTAAACTTTCGCCCAATAAGCTTTCAACATCATTCATCAACTTTTTCATTATTGTCTCTCCAATTCTTTATTCAAATAAGCCTGTCGTAGTGTCTCTGCTACTTCCTGGATGTTACGCATCACCCATGTTGGCTGATAATCAAGTTTTGCTAACTCTTGCTCCGTCGATATACCAGTGAGCACCAATATACTTCTGATCCCAGCATTAACAGCACCTAAAATATCGGTATTCAAGCGGTCACCAATCGCAATTATTTTGCTTGGTTCCATGCCTAATGTCTCGAATGCTTGTTGATATAAAATCGGTTCTGGTTTACCAATACTGACTGCCTTTACACCTGTTACTGCTTCTAATGCTGCAATAGTGCCACCATTGCCCATTACATCGCCAAGTTCAGTGGGCAATGTTGTATCTGCATTGGTCGCAAAAAATTGCGCCCCGGCATTAATATTTAACGTAGCAGTTGCTAATTTATCCCAGCTTAATTGGCGGTCTAAACCGGACACGACTAAATCCGCTTTTTTACCATCGTCAAGCTGATAAAGATCGGTCAACACAAAACCCTGTTCGGTCAGCGGTTGTCTCAGACCATCTTCACCAATCATAAAAACACGACGTTTATCCAAGGGTTGATGTTTAGCAAGATAAGTTGCAGTGGCCATGCTAGAAGTGAGTATCTGATCCCTTGTCACTGATACACCCATCGAAGCTAGTTTATCGATATACTGTTGCTGCGTTAAGCTAGCATTGTTCGTAGCTAGAACAAAAGGTATCGCAAGATCACGCAAAGTATCAAAAAAATAGGTGAGACCGTCAATAGGGTTATTACCGTGCCAAAGCACGCCATCCATATCAATGATTAGCCCTTCAACGTCATCAAGTTGCTCCATAATTACCTATTCTCATTATTATTCTGTAGACATGCCAGGCTGACATAAGACGACACAGCTTGGCATATTTCAAATCACTGTGTCCAGAATATAAGCATGAAAATATTCTGTCTATTCCTACCCTAAATTGACATGTCTTGTGCTATTACTATATAGTCTCTCGGCGTATTTTCAGCGTAAGAACAAAATTAACTAACTTAATTAGGAGCATGTCAACATGGCAAAAGCACTTATCCAAATGGCGCTAGATTCTCTAGATTTTGATGCAACAATCGCACTTGCAGAGCAAGTAGCACCATACGTTGACATCTTAGAAATTGGTACGCCTTGTATCAAATACAACGGTCTTGAATTAGTAACAGCTTTAAAAGCTAAATTCCCAGAAAAATTAATCCTTGTTGACCTTAAAACAATGGATGCTGGTGAATACGAAGCGACACCATTCTACGAAGCAGGTGGCGATATCTGTACTGTACTAGGTGTATCTGATAAAGCAACAATGGGCGGCGTAATCAAAGCAGCTAACGCTAACAACGCAGAAGCGCAAATTGACTTAATCAGTGTTAAAGATAAAGCTGCAACTGCAACTGAAGCTGCAGCAAACGGCGCACAAATCATCGGTGTTCACACTGGTCTTGACGCTCAAGCAGCAGGCCAAACACCTTTTGCTGATTTAAGCATGATTGCTGGTCTTAACTTAGGTGTTCGCATCTCAGTTGCTGGTGGTATCAACAAAGATACTATCCAAGACACAGTACGTGCTGGCGCAACAATCGTTGTTGTTGGTGCAGCAATCTATGGTGCTGATTCTCCAGCAGACTCTGCTAAAGAATTACGTGCTTTAGTAGACGCAGCATAATTTATAGCTAAGCTATAAAATAGAAAAAATAAAAAGGCGGGTGCTTTCACCCGCCTTTTTGCTATTTGTACGATATAAAATAACTGTTTATTGAGCATGCAGTTATTAAATCACTTGCTGAATACGGATATTAACCACTCACAAAACAGTTGAGCATTCCACAGAAAGCCCAAACATAGTAAGATAGTCGTCTTACTCTATAGAAAATACGCTGAGCAAGCGAATAACAACAAAGGTATTACAAATGAGCGAAAAAGGTTTCTTGTCTTCGATATGTGGCATGCTTAAAGGTCTGTTTTCGTCGGACACCAAACAAAATCAACCACAAGCTACTTACGTTCCCCCAGCCTCAACCCCTGAAGCTGTTGCTGAACCAGAAATTGAAACAGCTAAAGCTGAACCTGTTGCCCCAGTCGAGCAAGAAGTTGCTGCTGAACCCGTTGTAGAAAAAGATGCGTCAGTACTTACAACCGTTGAACAATACATTCAGAATTTAGCCAGCAAAGCATCAAGCATGACTTCTGTCGAGCGCTATATTCTTAATTTGGCTTCTAGTCAGCAAGCCATGACCAGTGTTGAACGTTATATACAAAACAAAGCATCTCAAGCAACGACAATGACCAGTGTTGAGCGTTACATCCAAAATATTGCTTCAACACCCAACACAAGCATGACCAGTGTTGAACGCTATATTCAAAATAACGCTAACTGCACGCAAGCGATAACTAGTGTTGAACGCTATATTCGTAACAAATCTAAAGCTAAACAAATGACCAGTGTAGAGAAATATATCCAAGGACTTTCATAAAACGCTGAAAAGTCCCATTACAAAGGTCAACCAGAACACTATATTTCTGACGGTCGATATAAATTATGTCACCCTCAGCTTTTTTAACTTTAAATAATTAGGAAGGTATTTTTAACATGGCAAATCTACTTGATCAACTTAAAGGAATGACGGTTGTTGTTGCCGATACTGGTGATATCGAAGCAATCGAAAAATTTACGCCGCGTGATGCAACAACAAACCCATCACTTATCACTGCAGCAGCACAAATGCCTCAGTACCAAAGCATTGTTGATGACACACTAAAAGGTGCACGCGAAACTGTCGGTGCTGGCGCGTCAGCTTCTGAAGTTGTCACTCTCGCTTTTGATCGTCTTGCTGTCTCTTTCGGTCTTAAAATCTTAGACATCGTTCCTCAACGTGTTTCAACTGAAGTCGATGCACGTTTGTCTTATGATACAGATGCAACAATTGCAAAAGGCCGTGACCTTATTGCACAATATGAAGCAGCTGGTGTTTCACGTGAACGTATTCTGATCAAAATTGCTGCTACATGGGAAGGTATCCAAGCAGCGAAAGTACTAGAAGAAGAAGGTATCCATACAAATCTAACTTTAGTATTTGGTCTTCACCAAGCAATTGCTTGTGCTGAAAATGGTATCCAACTTATTTCACCATTCGTTGGTCGTATCCTAGATTGGTACAAAAAAGACACCGGTACAGAATCATATGCAGCACATGAAGATCCAGGTGTTGTTTCTGTAACAGCTATCTACAACTACTTTAAAAAATTTGGTTATGACACAGAAGTTATGGGTGCAAGCTTCCGTAACTTAGGCGAGATCACAGAGTTAGCTGGTGTTGATTTATTAACAATCTCTCCAGGATTGCTTGATGAGCTACAATCAACTGAAGGTGATTTACCTCGCAAACTTTCTGTAGAGCAAGCAAAAGCCTCTGATATTGCTAAAATCAATATGGATAAAGCGACATTTGATGCAATGCACGCTGAAGATCGTATGGCAACAGAGAAACTATCTGAAGGTATCGATGGCTTTGCAAAAGCGTTAGAAGCTTTAGAAGAATTATTGGCTAACCGCCTAGCAGAACTAGAAGCTTAGTCCTCTATTAACTGCAAATACAGTCTGCCTAAGTCATATGCATTATGTATGATTTAGGCTTACTTTTTATCCCTGACTCCAATTGACATTGGGCAGGAACATGAACTATAGTTCTAGGTCGCGCATTGACGTGATCAGACACAAAAACACTACTTTAGGAGTATGAAAATGGCAGAAATTCAAATGGCTCTAGATTCTCTAGACTTTGACGCAACAATGGCTTTAGCAGAACAAGTTGCACCTTATGTTGATATTCTAGAAATCGGTACACCATGTATCAAATATAACGGCCTTAAACTTGTAAAAGCTTTAAAAGCTGCGCACCCAGACAAGAAAATCCTAGTTGACCTTAAAACAATGGATGCTGGTGAATACGAAGCGACACCTTTCTATGAAGCTGGTGGCAATATCTGTACTGTACTTGGTGCAGCAGACATGGCGACAATCAACGGTGTTATCAAAGCAGCAAATGCTAACGGTGCTGAAGCTCAAATCGATTTAATCGGTGTTGAAGATAAAGCAGCAGTTGCTCAAGCAGCAGCAGCAAATGGCGCACAAATCATCGGTGTTCACACTGGTCTTGACGCTCAAGCAGCTGGTGGAACACCTTTTGCTGACTTAGCTATGATCGCTGATCTTGGCATGGATGTTAAAATCTCTGTAGCTGGTGGTATCAACAAAGATACAATCCAAAGCACTGTTCAAGCTGGTGCAGCAATCGTTGTTGTTGGCGCGGCTATCTATGGCGCACCTTCTCCAGCAGATTCAGCTAAAGAACTACGTGCTTTAGTTGACGCAGCATAAGGAATAAAACAATGCATCGTGATCTACTCTTAAATAAAATCACTGATATCCTTGGTGATACTGATGATTCACTCGAAGCTTCTTTAGTTTCGATGTGTGATGACGCCAAACGCATCTTTATTACAGGTGCAGGTCGCTCAAAACTGGTTGGAAACTTCCTAGGGATGAGGTTGATGCACAGTGGTTACACTGTCTATGTTCAAGGTGAAATCAGTACACCAAGTATCCGTGAAGGCGATTTATTAATCGTAATTTCGGGTTCTGGTGAAACTGCTCAGCTTGTTTCTTTTGCCAATAAAGCTAAATCTGAAGGCGCTAAAGTGGTTTTGATTTGTTCAAAATCTCGCTCAACGATTGGTGATTTGGCAGATAAAACTATTCAAATTGGTAATGATGATAGCTTCTACGTGACTAAAGGCATGCCTATGGGCACGATGTTTGAACTATCAACATTAATTTTCTTGGAAGCTATTGTTTCTCACTTAATCCATGAGAAAGGCATTCCAGAAGAAGAAATGAGATATAGACACGCCAATATGGAATAATCACTTTTCCTAAGAAAACAAAAAAACGGGTAGTTGCAAAACTACTCGTTTTTTTTTGTTTGTCATTTTGGCCTCGAAACACATTAGAGCTAATTTACACATCAAGGTATAATAATGCTCCCTGAAATAACGCAATAACAAACTACTTCCAATGACAACTGCACAAACACTCTACGACAAATTATGGCAACAACATGTAGTCCGAGCCGATGAGGATGGTACTACTCTCTTGTATATTGATCGCCAACTTGTCCATGAAGTGACTTCTCCTCAAGCCTTTGAAGGTTTGCGTTTAGCTAATAGAAAACCTCATCGACTTGATTCTATTTTAGCAACGCCCGATCATAACGTTCCCACAAACCATCGTGAACAAGGTATCGCAGATCCCGTTTCCCGACTACAAGTAGAAACATTAGATAAAAACTGCAAAGACTTTGGCGTCACCGAATTTACTTTAAGTGATATCCGCCAAGGTATCGTTCATGTTGTTGGTCCTGAACAAGGCGCAACGCTCCCAGGAATGACCGTTGTCTGCGGTGATTCCCATACATCAACACATGGTGCGTTTGGTGCGTTGGCATTTGGTATTGGTACATCTGAAGTTGAGCACGTACTCGCAACACAATGCCTAATCCAGAAAAAAGCAAAAAACATGTTGATCCGTGTCGATGGTCAGGCTAGGAATGGTGTAACAGCAAAAGATATCGTACTCGCTATTATAGGAAAGCTCGGCACAGCAGGTGGTACTGGCTACACAATTGAATTTGCTGGCGAAGCGATCCAAGCATTAAGCATGGAAGGTCGAATGACCGTTTGTAATATGACAATTGAAGCAGGTGCGCGTGCAGGGCTTATCGCTGTAGATGACGTCACGATTGATTACTTAAAAGGTCGCCCTTTTGCACCAAAAGAAGAACACTGGCAGCAAGCTATGAACGCATGGCAAGATCTTCACAGCGACGATGGTGCTGTTTTTGATAAAACGCTTGTCTTAGATGCATCAAAAATCAAACCTCAGGTCACTTGGGGCACATCACCTGAAATGGTTGTATCTGTTGACAGCAATATTCCTGATCCATCAACTGAAATAGATGAAGTAAAGCGTAATGGAATGGAAAAAGCACTGCAGTATATGGGCTTAAAACCGAACCAAGCCATTACTGATATTCAACTTGACCGTGTTTTTATAGGGTCCTGTACGAATTCACGTATTGAAGATTTACGCCAAGCTGCCGCTGCTATCAAAGGTGGAAAAGTCGCCAGCACATTAAAACAAGCTTTGGTTGTTCCTGGCTCAGGTTTAGTTAAACAACAAGCTGAGCAAGAAGGTTTAGACAACATTTTCACAGAAGCTGGATTTGAGTGGCGCGATCCTGGCTGTTCTATGTGTCTAGCAATGAATGCAGATCGCTTGGAGTCAGGCGAGCATTGCGCATCGACTTCTAATCGCAATTTTGAAGGTCGACAAGGGCTTGGTGGCCGTACTCATTTGGTCAGTCCCGCAATGGCCGCCGCTGCCGCTATATCAGGCCATTTTGTCGATATTTCACAATAGCGCTAAAAAAGTAACGTTTTTAGCTCTCTACTTGTTCTTCAGCATCATAAACCCTAATACAGTCTCGTCCCGACATCTTTGCTCTATACATGGCACTATCAGCCAATTCAAACAGACTATTTAGATTGTATTTATTATCATGCTCTTTCACTGTCGCAATACCGATACTGACAGTAATATGAATATTATCTGGCTTAAACTGTGTAAGTCGTTTTTGGATACGTTCCATCAATGCATACGCTGTTGACTCATCACAATTAGATAGCAAGAAAACAAATTCCTCACTGGCCCAACGCGCAATAATATCTTCATCGCGGACAAAGCGTTTTAGCCACACTCCAAATTCAGCAAGCACTTTATCGCCTATTTGATAACCTCTAGTTTCATTAATGGTTTTAAAGTGATCGATATCCATCACCGCCATTGAAAGCGGTCTGCTAAAGCGTTCGGCCTCACTAAAATATTTACCTGCAAATTCACGTAATGCGTGTCTATTAAACAGCTGTGTGAGTTCATCCAACATAGCCAGACTATATAAAGAAGCCTGTTGAGATCGAAGTTCAACCATTTGCTGATAGCTCAATACATGATTAAAGACACGTTGACGCAATTCTTCTCTGATAACCGGTTTCGCGACGTAATCACTGACGCCAAGATGGAATAGCTCTATTTTACGTGACTTATTATCAAAGCCTGATGTTGCAATAATTGGCACTGGACCATGCTGACCTTGTAGTCGCCCAATCTTTCTAACAAGGGTGATACCACTCATAGCACCTTCAAGCATGATATCGGTAATGACAAGATCATAATGGCCAGAACGAAATGCTTCCCACGCCCCTTCACCATTGGTATAAGAATCAACATCCAGTCCCATATCAGTGAGTAAATCTATAATAATTTCTTGCAGAACTTGTGAGTCTTCGATAAATAAAACACGGCCACTTAACTGTCGAACTTCCCGCTCGACAAGCCGCTTTATGTAAATCTCAAGTTCAGTTAAGTCTTTCTTGTCAAAAACATCGGTCGCACCAGCAAGTAATGCTTGCTTAAGCATTCTTGGATTATCATCGTCTGCCGCTAAAATAATGACCGATACAAAGTCATAGCTAGATATAGCACGTAATTTACTGCAAAATTCGCTACCACTGATATCTATATCGGTATCGCTACAGCAAACTAAGTTAAAGCGTGTTTGTTGGGCAAGTTTAAGACCTTCATGCCCAGAATCAGTGACCTTAACTGACATACCTGATTGTTCAAGCAGGTTTTGAATCTTATTTCTTGATGAAGCATCACCATCAATTAATAGGGCATCTAACTTACGCATTACATACCCTCAAAAACCACATTGTTCTTATATTTATTGTTGTTATCATTACTCTTCATCCTTGTTGAAGCAATTGTTGCGTAAAGCTGGTTCTTAAATAAAACCCTTTGGGGTTAATTTTTTCTTCCAAACCATATTCAGAAATACCCTTTGCGACAATATGGCTATTTGCTGCTTTGGGTCTTATTTGTAAATAATCACCCTCTTTTGCCGTTATCTCTGACTGCTCGCCTAATACTACTCGATCCATTAATGACTCCCAATCGCGCTGTAATACCACCTCTTGCTCGACACTAGGTTTCCATAATATAGCTTGTCCAATATATCGTTGTGCTAATGGAATCTCTGCATCAGCCTCAATCGGTATCCACAACACATGGCTTAATTTACGCCTTAACCAGCTTTGATGCCAGTTTAATTCACCATTTTGTTGCATGGAAACGGTACAAACGTAAGTCGACTCTTTTGGTTGTCCCTGCCTGTTAATGGGTAAGGTTTTCAACTCAATCGCCAGCTGAGTAAAGTCTGGTTCAGCCTGATTACCTGCATCAGCACCTAAAGCCTCTTCTATTAACGCTCCAACCCAACCTTTATAGCGACGTAAATCAACTGGTGTCTGCCAACCTAATTTTGCAGAAACTTGCCCCAGCGTCTTACCAGTAAGCTGCTGGCATCGTGCCAGTAATTCATCTTGTGTCTTTGGTGGCAACATTTTTATATTTTGACTCGTTGAGAACCGTATCAAACATTCTACAAGCATGATAACCTAACGCACTTTAATCTGCCTACTCTAGCTGTTCTAACGTGAAAGCACTTTCTATCCGTAACTTAACCAAGACTTATCTTAAAGGGCCCATGGCTTTAAAAGGTATCGATCTTGATGTAGAACAAGGCGACTTTTTTGCCCTGCTCGGACCAAATGGTGCAGGAAAATCAACCACGATTGGTATTGTCACATCGTTAATTACTAAAACCTCTGGTGAAGTTAAAATTTTTGACATTGATTTATCCACATCACCGGAGAAGGCAAAGTCATATCTTGGGCTAGTACCACAGGAATTTAATTTCAATGGTTTTGAGCAAGTTGAGAATATCTTGCTCACACAAGCAGGTTATTATGGTATTCCTAAAAAGGAAGCAGCGCCACGGGTGGAACAACTCCTCCATCAACTTGATTTATGGGATAAGCGTTTCACACCATCCCGCTCGCTCTCAGGCGGTATGAAACGACGCCTAATGATAGCTAGAGCACTTGTTCACCAGCCAAAACTACTTATTCTTGATGAGCCTACAGCAGGTGTTGATATCGAACTACGTCGTTCTATGTGGCAATTTTTGCAAGAAATCAATGCGCAAGGCACAACCATTATTTTAACAACCCACTATTTAGAAGAAGCTGAAAACTTATGCCGTAATATTGCCATCATTGACCACGGCAGCATTATTGAAAACACAGATATGAAATCTTTACTCAATCGTCTTGATAAAGAAGTTTTCATTCTCGACCTCAAACAGCCATTGCCAGACAATATCGATCTCTCTGGTTTAGCAATACACCAGCTTGATAGTAAAACCTTAGAATTAGAATTAAAGCGTGATGACATTATCAATAATATTTTCACACGATTAACGCAACAGGGCATTGAAATTAGCAGCATGAAAAATAAAGCCAATCGCCTTGAAGAACTCTTCCTAGCACTGGTCGATAGAACGAGTCCCAACGTATGAAGGCACCAGAAGTCCATCACTGGGTAGCATTTACAACCTTATTAACTCGTGAGATCAGACGTTTCATTCGTATTTGGCCACAAACACTGCTGCCACCCGCTATCACAATGACTTTATATTTTATTATCTTTGGTAATTTAATCGGTAGTCGAATTGGTGAAATGAGTGGCTTTAGCTATATGGAATATATTGCACCCGGTATCATTATGATGGCCGTAATAAATAATGCTTACGCCAATGTTGCCTCATCGTTCTTTAGTGCTAAATTTCAAAACCATATTGAAGAATTACTGGTTGCACCTATCCCCAACTATCTAATCCTTGTTGGCTATATTGCGGGCGGTGCCGCTCGTGGTTTACTCGTTGGATTGATTGTCACACTCGTATCGCTGTTTTTTACCACGCTGCCAATCCAACACATTTTCATTACACTATCAATGGTTGTGCTCAGCGCCATCATGTTTGCACTAGGCGGTTTTATTAATGCGATCTATGCCAAAAACTTCGACGAAATTGCTATTATCCCGACTTTTATTCTGACGCCATTAACCTATCTAGGTGGTATCTTTTATTCTATTGATTTATTACCTGACTTTTGGCAACAAGCCTCTTTATTCAACCCAATTTTATATATGGTCAATGCCTTTCGCTATGGCATGTTAGGCGTCTCAGATATCCCCGTCAGCATCGCCTTTAGTATTATCATATTCTGTATTATTGGACTCAGCAGTTTTGCGCTCTATTTACTCAACAAAGGCACTGGGCTCCGGCACTAAAGCCAAAGCTTGCTCTACTACCTCAAGTCTTGCTCCTTTTAAATGGGCATTTTCACTTAAATAGCGTCGCCAAGCTTTTGCACCGGGCTGGCCTTGAAATAAACCTAATAAATGTCGTGTGATAGATTTAAGTGACCGCCCCATCGCCATACGCTGACTAATATAGGGCAACATTTTCTCAACCACTTCATGACGAGATAAGCCTTGATCTGCCTGACCAAACACAGTGCTATCAGCTGTGGCTAAACTATAAGGATCATGATAAACAACCCTGCCTAACATCGTACCGTCAACATGCTGCAAATGCGCTTGCACATCGTCCAATGTTTGAATACCGCCATTCACTGAAACTTGCAACTCAGGATAATCTTTTTTAATGTCATATACTCGCTGATAATTCAGGGGGGGAATATCCCGATTCTCCTTTGGGCTTAAACCTGATAACCACGCCTTACGCGCATGTAAGATAAATGTCTTACACCCTGCGTCAGAAACAGATTCAATAAACTGTGTTAGGAATTCATAGCTATCTTGTTCATCAATCCCTAATCGTGTTTTCACCGTTACAGGAATCTTAACTTTCGCCTGCATCGCTGCCACACTTTCAGCCACCAACTGTGGTTCAGCCATCAAACATGCGCCAAACATCCCTGACTGCACGCGATCACTCGGGCAACCCACATTAATATTCACCTCATCGTAGCCCCAGTCTTCTGCCATCACTGCACATTCTGCTAAATCAGCGGGGTTTGATCCACCCAACTGTAATGACAATGGACCTTCGACCTCATCATGCGCCAAAAACCGCGCCCGGTCGCCATGAATTAAAGCTCCCGTCGTGACCATTTCGGTATATAACAAACTCTGCCGTGAGATTTGGCGTATAAAATAGCGAAAATCACGATTCGTCCACTCCAACATAGGCGCAACGGACAAACGGTGAGCCAAATTAATATGTTGATTTTCAGCCTTCATAGCACTCACATAAAAAGTATAATTGTTCTATTTTCTCAAATACCAGCGTAAAAAACTGTTTTAGATAATAATTAATCTCTATGAAACCGCTCCTCATTGATAATCTATCCGTTAAAGTCATTAAAAGTAAGCGTCGAAAAACGGTCGCTATTAAGGTTGTTGATGAAATAGTATCTATCCATATTCCAGAAAAGCTACCACTACTTATTGCTGAAGCGTTTGTTACGAAAAAGGCATCTTGGATTAAAAAGAAGTTACAACAACAATCACAAAGACTTGCCAATGAAAAGCAATTCATCGAAGGTGAGCAACTTCAATTCTTAGGACAAAATTACACTTTAAAGTTAACAAAAGCATCTGGGCCAATCAGCATCTCTCAAACGATTAACGACATTATTTGCCAAGGTAGGCCGCAAAACTTAAATTTCAAATCAATTCGTAACGCATTAATAACGTGGTATAGAGCACAAGCAACAGAGTATCTAACAAAGCGCACACAATTATTAGCAAAGCAGACACGATTAGACACAGGTGATATCACTGTCAAAAGTTATAAGGCTCGTTGGGGCAGTTGTAATGTAAAGGGTGATCTTCAGTATAACTGGAAACTGATTCTTGCTTCGCCAGCCATCATCGACTACGTCATTATTCATGAGTTATGTCATACCAGGCATCACAATCATTCGAAAGCATTTTGGCAATTAGTTGAACAACTGTGCCCTGATTTTAAGACCGCTAGGCAATGGCTAAAAGCAAATGGTTATCTACTCACCATTTAAAGATTGCCTAGTAAACTTGTCTTTAAGACCACACCTGTAATAATATAGCTGAACTATGAATAAGGAGCGCTGCGACAGGGTTACCCTGCTAGGCTTATTCAAACAAAGATTCTAACCGCGCTCATTATTAAAAATTAATAATAATGAGCTGTGCCACCTGTTTGTACTCTATCCCACAAACTGCCCACACTCATTATTTCAGTAATGAGGCATATATTTATATATGAGTAATCGTACAATTTTCACTTCCGAATCCGTTTCAGAAGGACACCCAGACAAGGTCGCAGATCAAATTTCTGACGCCATCTTAGATGAGATCTTACGTCAGGATCCTGATGCTCGTGTTGCGTGTGAGACATTAATTAAAACAGGTGCCGCTATTGTTGCAGGTGAAATTACCACCTCGGCATGGGTAGATTTAGATGACGTAGTTCGCAAAACCATTACCGATATTGGCTATAACAGTTCAGATGTCGGTTTTGATGGCCAAACATGTGCTGTTATGTCACTTATTGGTAAACAATCTAGTGATATCGCGATGGGAGTCGATCGTTCCACTCCCGAAGATCAAGGTGCGGGCGATCAAGGTCTCATGTTTGGTTATGCCAGCAATGAAACTGATGTGCTTATGCCAGCACCTATTACCTACGCCCATAGACTGGTCAAACGACAAGCTGAAGTTCGCAAAAGTGGTACTTTGCCATGGCTTCGTCCTGATGCGAAGAGTCAAGTCACTTTTATTTATGAAGACGGAAAACCAGTAGCCATTGATGCCGTTGTCTTATCTACTCAGCATAATCCTGATATCTCACAAAAAGAATTACGTGATGCGGTAATGGAGGTCATTATTGAACCAACATTACCTAGAAAATGGCTACAAAATACAAAATTCCATATCAATCCAACAGGCCAGTTTATTACCGGTGGCCCCGTAGGAGATGCCGGCCTAACCGGACGTAAAATTATCGTTGATACCTACGGCGGCATGGCTCGTCATGGTGGTGGTGCATTCTCAGGTAAAGATCCTTCTAAAGTCGATCGTAGTGCTGCTTACGCTGGCCGCTACGTGGCTAAAAATATCGTTGCCGCTGGTTTAGCCAATCGTTGTGAAATTCAAATTTCTTATGCCATCGGTGTTGCTGAACCCACTTCAATCAGTATTGACACATTTGGTACTGGCAAAGTGAGTGATAGTAAAATAGAAACCTTAGTAAGAGAGCATTTCGATCTAAGACCGGTTGGTTTGGTAAAAATGCTAGATCTCATTCGCCCAATTTACCATGCGACGGCAGCTTACGGTCATTTTGGCCGCGAAGAAGCAGAGTTCTCCTGGGAGCGCACTAACCGAGCAGATACATTACGAGATGCTGCAGGCATCTAAATTTTATACACCAAGGATACATAATGACTTCGCCCATAGAAAACTTGAGCCCCGACTATAAAGTCGCAGATATCAGTCTTGCTGATTGGGGTAAAAAAGAAATCAAAATAGCAGAAACTGAAATGCCTGGACTCATGGCTATTCGTGAAGAATATGCTGGTCAGAAACCATTAGCAGGTGCGCGTATTGCCGGTTGTCTACATATGACAATACAAACTGCAGTACTGATAGAAACACTTACTGATCTTGGTGCGGAAGTCCGCTGGTCATCATGCAATATCTTTTCAACTCAAGATCAAGCTGCTGCAGCAATTGCTGCCCAAGCTATCCCTGTTTTTGCATGGAAAGGTGAAACAGAAGAAGAAGCTGTATGGTGCATCCGTCAGACTATTTATGGTCCAGAAGGTTGGAGACCCAACCTCATATTAGATGATGGCGGCGATCTTACTCAAATCATGCATGATGAATGTCCAGAGTTGTTAACAGATGTAAAGGGCCTATCAGAAGAAACAACGACAGGTGTTCATCGTTTATATGAAATGATGAAAGATGGCAGCTTAAAAGTACCTGCTATTAATGTAAATGACTCTGTCACCAAATCTAAATTCGATAATTTATATGGCTGTCGAGAATCACTATTAGATGGTATCAAAAGAGCAACTGACGTCATGGTTGCCGGTAAAATCTGTGTCGTTTTAGGTTATGGTGATGTAGGTAAAGGCTGTGCCCAAGCATTTAAGGGTATGGGTGCAACGGTGATGGTGACAGAAATCGATCCTATTTGTGCATTACAAGCTGCGATGGAAGGTTATCGCGTAGTTGATATGGACGAAGTCGCAAATTTTGGTGATATTTTTGTTACCACAACTGGTAATGTTCGTGTCATTACTCATGACCATATGAAAGCAATGAAAAATGAGGCTATCGTTTGTAATATCGGTCACTTTGATTCAGAAATAGACGTCGCGTCACTACGCCAATATCAATGGGAAAATGTTAAACCTCAAGTTGATCAAGTTATTTTTCCTGATGATAAACGTATTACGCTACTGGCAGAGGGTCGATTAGTAAATCTAGGCTGTGCTACTGGCCACCCAAGTTTTGTCATGTCCGCCTCGTTTAGTAACCAAGTTATGGCTCAAATTGAACTATGGCATAACAGTGATAACTACAAAAACGAAGTGTATGTGCTACCTAAATCACTCGATGAGAAAGTGGCTCGTTTACATCTAAACAAAATTGGTGCGAGTTTAACGGAGTTAACTGATGAGCAAGCTACTTACCTGAATCTAGCTAAAACTGGCCCATATAAACCAGACCATTATCGTTATTAAGGCTAGTAGAATAAGTGTTTTTAACCTATATTCGGTAAATATATGACAACAGATATCATACTTAGCTGCGAATTTTTCCCACCTAAGACTGAAACAGGTATCAGCAACCTTATTGAGACACGTAAAAATTTAGCTGTTATAAAACCCGAATATTATTCCGTTACTTTTGGCGCTGGCGGTTCGACGCAAGACAATACACTTGAAGCTGTCATTGATATTCAAAATGCGAGTTCAATGACAGGGATTGCTGCTGCACCTCATTTATCCTGTGTCGGTTCTTCAGCGCCCCGAATATTGGACTTACTCAACCAATATCGTGCTAATGGTATTGAGCGTATTGTCGCCCTACGCGGCGACTTACCTTCAGGGACACGTGCTGCAGGTGATTTTCGTTATGCCAATGAATTAATCGATTTTATTCGTAAAGAAACAGGTGATCATTTCACCATAGAAGTAGCTTGTTATCCAGAGGTGCACCCACAAGCAAACTCAGCCCAACATGATCTAACTAATTTTAAGCGTAAAGTCGATGCTGGTGCTAATACTGCCATCACCCAATATTTTTATAATATTGACGCATACTATTATTTTCTAGATCGTTGCCAGCGTAATGGTATCAATATTCCAATTGTCCCTGGCATCATGCCGATCAACAACTTCTCACAATTGGCTCGTTTCTCTGATAACTGTGGTGCCGAAATTCCACGATGGCTACGTAGGCGTCTGGAAGAATTTTATGATGATACGGCGTCGCTACAAGCTTTTACTTTAGACTTTTTAACCGAATTCACCCAAAAACTGATTGAGTCTGGTGTACCTGGCTTACATTTTTACACCATGAATAAAACTGATCCGATCTTGACGGTTTGTCAGCGTTTAGGCCTGACGCACTAATATCACTTAACAACTATGAATTATTTTTCAGATTCATTGGCGGCAGCGTTTGGGCTTATTGCTTCTTTCGACCAAGCGCTTTACCAGATTGTTTTAACCTCGGTAGGCATCTCCCTTATCGCCGCGATTATCGCAGCAGCTCTAGCGATCCCTGCAGGCATCGTGATGGCGCTCAATCAATTTGCCGGCAAACAGTTTCTACAAAGTATTCTTAATACTTTAATGGCAATGCCAACCGTTGTTATTGGTTTATTACTTTATGGCTTGTTTAGTCGGCTCGGACCGCTAGGACATCTCGAATTATTGTACACACCAACAGCGATTATCATTGCCGAATCTATCCTAATTTTCCCGATTATGATGAATCTTGCCATTGCCGCAGTTACATCCGCAGACCCTCGTCTCGTTCCTACTTTAATCAGTTTAGGTGCTAAGCCTAAAAATCTGAGTATTCAAGTCGCCAAGCAAACACGTTTCATCATGTTAGCCGCTGTTATCACCGGATTTGGGCGTGCGATTGGCGAAGTGGGTGCCGCTATGATGCTCGGTGGTAATATCGAAGGTTACACGCGAACTATGACAACCGCGATCGCCCTCGAAACCAGTAAGGGTGAATTCGAAATGGGACTCGCTTTGGGGCTTTTATTACTTATTATCGCCTTTGTTATTAATTTCCTTTTGTCGTGGTTACAAAGGGTTAAACCATGACTAATGCCTATCAACTCAGCGATATCCAAGTGTATCGCCAACAAAAATGCATTCTTGATATCCCTGAACTAGAAATTCAGCATAATCAATGTATAGCTTTACTCGGTGATAATGGTGCTGGGAAATCAACACTTCTGGATCTATTGGCATTTCTCCATCGTCCTGAACAAGGTTCAATAAAACTTAATGGTGATGTTGTTAACCGCTCTCTTTCAGTTGCTCAGCGTCGCTGTATTGGCTACGTTAGTCAGCAACCTTTCTTACTCTCAGGAACAATAACTGACAACATCCGTTTGGCACTTAAACTACAAGGTGTTGAGCCAAAGCAATACGACAAACTAATTACACAAGCACTAGATCAAGTCAGCCTCACCCCCCTCGCTGACCAGACTGCCAGCACATTATCTGGTGGCCAATTAAAAAGAGCGGCTATTGCTAGAGCCATTGCCCACCAACCGAGTGTTTTATTGCTTGATGAACCTTTTTCGCATCTAGATCAAAGTCATATTAAGCAACTTGAAAACATTATTGAACAACTTGCACAACAATCTAGCAAGACGATTATCTTCTCGACACACGATAGATTACAGGGCGCAGCATTAGCCGATACGACGATAAACCTTGTTCATGGAACCGTTACTAAAAGTCCTTTGATTAATCTATTTCATGGTCAGCTCAATGGTCATGTGTTCGATACGGGCCATTTGCAAATTCACACCACCAATCAACAACCTCACGCTAAGCATATTGCCATTGATCCCGATGAAATTATTATCTCGCCAAAGGTGCTAGATTCAAGCATGCGCAACCATTTTCGCGGCCGCCTTATAGCGATAACCGAAGAAGCTACGACTATCAGATTAACCGTTGATTGTGGTGAACGTTTCCACGCTTTAATTAGCCCTGAATCCTTGAATAGCCTTAATTTAAAGTTAGGTGATATGATTTATCTGAGCTTCAAATCAACTGCAGTCAGCGTCTTTTAGAGACAAGCCATCAATTCTAAAAAAAGCTATATGCAGTGGCATATTTTTTGCGGTAACATGATCATATGAATGTTATGTTTTATCAGAAAAGCCCGTGAAACCATCGTTACAACTCCGTGTTGGACAAAGCCTATCGATGACACCCCAGTTGCAACAAGCGATCCGCTTGTTGCAACTATCATCGATTGAGCTACAAGCAGAAATTCAAGAAGCGCTAGAAACAAATCCGTTACTAGAAGTGGAAGAAAACATTGAATTTGATAATAATGTATCCGCTCAACAAACTGATGATGAAACACACGATTCAGTTCATCAAGATACCTCTGAGCTAGAACATACCGATATTCCCGATGAATTAGCAACAGATAGTCAATGGGAAGATACCTTTGATCACCAACCTGTCAGCGCGCCTCCCAGTAATAGTCAAATAGTCGACAATAGTTTAGAACGAGATAACGAAGATGAAAGTAGCCAAAGCTTACAAGAGCACTTACTTTGGCAAATGCGTCTCACACCTTTTACAGATCTTGAACAAGCCATTGCAACCATCATTATTGATGGTATTGAAGAAGACGGTTACTTAAAGACTTCGCTTGAAGATATACAACAGGCACTTGGCGAAGACAATTTTGCTGATATTGATGAAATTGAAGCTGTTTTGCATCGAGTTCAACACTTTGATCCTGTCGGCGTTGCTGCTAGAGATCTTAGAGAATGTTTGCTTATTCAATTACGCCTGATTAATCCAGGTGCAGAACACATTGAATTGTTGACAACATTAATTGACCAATACTTGGATACGCTTGCAAAAAGAGATTATTTACAAATTAAACGTGCTTTAAAAATAAATGATCAGCAACTGACAGAACTCGTGAGATTAATCCAATTACTTAACCCTAGACCAGGCGCTCAAGTCCAATCAGATAAAACCGAATATATAGTTCCCGATGTCTATGTCAGAAAAATAAATAACCGTTGGCAACTATCACTCAACCCTGATAACGCCCCAAAACTACACGTTGCCGAACATTATGCACAACTGATTAAGCGTGCCGATAACAGTTCAGCAAACACCTATTTAAAAAACAATCTGCAAGAAGCTCGATGGTTTTTAAAGAGCTTACAAAGTCGTAACGAAACTTTACTCAAAGTAACCCAAGCAATCATAGAACGCCAAACGGGCTTTTTAGAACATGGTGCAGAAGCTATGCGCCCGCTTGTTTTGCATAATATTGCAGAAGAAGTCGAGATGCATGAATCCACCATTTCGCGTGTGACGACACGTAAATATTTGCATACCCCGCGCGGTATTTTTGAGTTGAAATACTTTTTTTCAAGCCATGTCAGTACCGATAGTGGTGGGGAGTGTTCAGCAACTGCTATTCGCGCTATTATCAAAAAGCTAGTGTTGGCTGAAAACCCACAAAAACCACTCAGCGATAGTAAAATTGCTGATATCCTAGGAGACCAGGGTATCAATGTTGCACGAAGGACCATTGCTAAATATCGTGAAACATTGGCAATACCGCCATCGAATGAGCGTAAACGACTGGTGTAAACCAGTTTCATTGACTAATAGGAGTGAATAATTATGCAGTTAAACCTCAGTGGACAACATATTGAAATCACCGATAGCCTTCGCGATCACGTCAATAATAAATTTGAGAAATTGACACGTCACTTTGATCGCATGACCAATGTACACGTCATTCTGACTGTCGAAAAACAAAGACAAAAAGCAGAAGCGACTGTCCATGTTAGCGGTGCGGATCTATTTGCCTCTGATGAAAATGAAAATATGTATACTGCCATTGAACATTTAGTCAGCAAGCTAGATCGACAAATCATAAAACATAAAGACAAAATGAATAACCACCGTCAAGCCGATGGTGCCGATATGAAACACAATGCAGGTTAAGTAAGGTAATTCAATGCTGATCGCTTCACTACTCGTAGATGCCAATAATATTTTTTGTAAAGATGATTCAATTACGAGTAAAAAACGGTTAATTGAAACCATAAGTGACCATTTAGCAGCCTCTACTAAGGCCCTCACTGCCAATAAAATCTTTCAAGTCCTTGTTGAACGTGAACGACTAGGCACGACCGGTTTGGGTAGAGGCGTTGCTATACCGCATGCGCGGGTTCCTGGAATCACACGCACGATAGGCACACTGATGACGCTAGCAGAACCCATTGATTATGAAGCAGCGGATAATGAACCTGTTGATATTATATTTGGCCTACTAGTACCTGATGAAGGTGATGATTATCACTTACAGCATCTCGCTAGACTCGCCGCTCTTTTTAGAGATAAAGACATCTGTCAAGCTATTCGAGAACATGATGATCCCGAAAAGCTTTTTGATTTCTTATTATCTATCGATGATGATTAAATGAGTTATGAAATCAGCTAAGTCAACTAAAAGTCATCATGGCGTTCTTATCAATATCTTTAACAAAGGGGTATTATTAACAGGCCATGCGGGAATAGGAAAAAGTAGTTTAGCGTTAGAACTCATCGGGGCTGGCCATCAATTAATAGCTGACGATATTGTAGACTTCCATCTTGATAGCAATGATACCGTTATTGGTACTTGTCCAACCATGTTAGAAGGTCTCCTCCACACCCGAGAACTAGGCCTTATTCCAATCGAAAATTTATTTGGACCACATGCTTGGCAATCACAAGCAAAGCTTGATTATGTCATTAATATCCAAGAAAACCATCATCAAAAAAGTGCATTAAACCCTGTACTTGAACAACAACGAGTTTGTGGTAAGGCAATACCAAAATTAATTCTTTCCTTGAATAACCCAGCATCATTAGCGGTGAGAATTACAACATGGTTACAGCTGCAGAATGTACCACAAAACACCGAAAATCTATTAAAACAGCGACAGAACAATGCCTGGTAACCGCTTAATTAACACCTAATTTATTTCGTTTAACTTGTCATAAGAGATCAGCAATGGCCGTTGGAATTTTACTTGTTTCTCATAATCAAATCGGTGTCGAAATGATCAATACCGCAAGGCAAATGTTATCTTGCCATTCACTGCCTACAAAAGTGATTTCTATCTCAATCCAAGACAATACCGACTATATTAGAGGACAACTTCAGCAGACATTGCAGGAAATTGACCAAGGTAGCGGCATTCTTATCCTGACTGATATGTTTGGCTCTACACCCAGCAATATTGCCTGTGATGTCTCAGAGCGCCATGATATTCGGATCGTTTCTGGGCTTAATTTGCCTATGCTCATCCGTGTTCTAAATTATCCGACACTCAGTTTAGAGCAATTAGAAGAAAAAGCGCTCAGCGGTGGTCAAGAAGGCATTGCACGTTGCCATCATACCGGTACGATGCCATGATTGAAGAAAACCTTCTTATTATCAATAAATTAGGTATGCATGCACGTGCAGCAGCCAAATTCGTGACCACAGCATCACAGTTCCAGTCTGATATTCAGGTTGCTCGTAATGGCCGTATAGTCAATGGCAAAAGTATTATGGGACTGATGATGTTAGCCGCTGCTAAAGGGACAGAAATTAAAGTTCATATTCGTGGTGATGATGAACAACTTGCCTTCGAACAAATAGAACAACTCGTCAATGATTATTTTGGGGAAGGAGAATGACTCTCGAGCTTCAAGGTATTGGTGTTTCTAGAGGAATTGCAATAGGAAAAGCCCATATTCTTTTCCATAACCAACCTGATGTAAGAGAGTATTTGATCCCAGCATTTGAGATCGAACAAGAAGTTGACCGTTTGCTTAATGCAACCGAGAAAGCACGCGAACAACTAATGGAAATTCGTAAACATATTCCTGCAAATGCGCCCACTGACGTAACATCATTCATAGATACCCACATCTTGATGTTAAACGATTCGTCATTAACAACCGTACCATCAGACATGATACGCAGTAGGCGTTGTAATGCAGAGTGGGCACTTCAGTTACAGCGTGATGCCCTTATTAATGTCTTTAATGAGATGGATGATCCGTACCTACGTACACGGCGAGATGATGTTGATCATGTCGTTAATCGAATTCATCGAATTTTAGCCGATGAACAAGTGGCCGATCATGAGATTTCCGATGGTAGACTAAAAGGCCACATTATCATTGCTGAGGACTTAACCCCCGCCGATACTGTCCTTATGCAACATCAAGGTATCGCTGCATTCGTTACTGAACATGGTGGTACCACATCCCATACAACTATCCTTGCAAGAAGTCTCGGTATTCCAGCTATTGTTGGTATTGAATCAGTAAGAAGATATATCCAAGATAATGAATTACTTATCATAGATGGTGAACTAGGTACTGTCATAGCGGGTGCCGATCAAAAAACAATCAACGAATATCAGCAACGGTTGTTTAAGTTTAAGCAGCATATTGCTTCACTTAGCCGTTATAAATCACAAATAACCCAAACCAAAGACAACAAATCAATTAAGTTACTGGCAAATGCTGAATTACCAGATGATATTAAGATGATTAGTAATGCTGGTGCCGAGGGAATTGGTTTGTATAGAACTGAATTTCTCTATATGAACAGGTCTAGTCCTCCCGAAGAAGAGGAACAGCTAGCCGCCTATCGTGATGTCGTTGAAAGTATTGATGCACCTGTCACAATCCGTACATTCGATCTTGGTGCTGATAAAACTGTCGATGGTGGACGCAATATAGGTCAAACGGCAACCAACCCAGCACTAGGTTTACGTGCGATTCGCCTGTGTTTAAGTCAGCCTAATATGTTTAGAACTCAACTGAGAGCAATTTTGCGCGCATCCGCATTTGGTAAAGTTAAGATCATGTTCCCCATGATTTCAACACAACAAGAATTATTGCAGACTCAAACGCAGCTGCGAAATTGTAAGGAAGAGCTCACCAGAGAAGGCTTGGACTTCGACCCGTATATAGAAACGGGAGTAATGATCGAAATACCAGCTAGCGCTGTCTGTGCTGAAATGTTTGCCAAACAAGTAGATTTTCTATCGATCGGCACTAATGACTTAATCCAATACACATTGGCTATTGACCGTATTGATGATCAAGTCAATTATCTATACGACCCTTTGCACCCTGCTGTATTGAGGCTCATTTATATGACTTTACAAGCTGGTTCAAAGCACGATATTACTGTCTCCATGTGTGGTGAAATGGCTGGTGATCCCCGGTTTACTAGACTCTTACTTGCTATGGGGCTTGATACTTTTAGCATGCATCCGAATGCTATTTTAGAAATCAAACAAATTATCAATGAAACCGATTTAAGCAAGCTACCAGAAAATGCACTGCAAGTCTTAAACCTGAGTGATCCGTTCGAGACTGAGGCATTATTGCAGAAAATTAATAGTCGAAATTAAGTCTTTATAATATTAATCCTATTCAGTCCAGCCACAGCAGGCTAGAATATAGCGCAAATTCTTGCTCTACTAACTTCGGCCGTATTGGACTGGACTATGCCAGAACTCAATCAAGAACAAGCTATCACACAACCCATTCTTACGCTTACAGAAGCGGTAAAGAGTGGTCGTTTTGTGCGCATGCGTCGTTTGTTAGCGAGCTTACACCCTGCTGAGACTGCCCACCTATTAGAATCATTACCGCCGCAAGAGCGTAAAGTCTGCTGGCCCATCATCAATCCAGATCTGAGAGGTGATGTCCTTTCTTTCGTTGGTGAAGATGTTCGTGCTGATCTGATTCAATACATGGATACGGCTGACTTGATCAGTGCAACTGAAGATTTAGAAGCCGATGACGTAGCCGATATTCTTCAAATTTTACCTGACCATGTGATGCGAGAAGTTTTGCGCGCCATGGATACCCAACATCGCCGCCGTGTTGAAACTATTTTAGCGTACGACGAAAATACAGCTGGGGGATTAATGAACCCCGATGTTATTACTGTCCGTTCAGATATAACACTAGAAGTTGTTCTTCGTTATCTACGTATTTTGGGTGAACTTCCGCCAAATACAGACAGTGTTTACGTCGTCAATCATAATGACGAATATCTAGGCACTCTCTCGCTTTCTAAAATCGTTAGCCGCGGACGTTCTTTAACAGTCAATGAGGTGATGTCTCATCAAATAGAGGCCATAGAGGCAAAGACTGCAGATAGCGACGTCGCTCATCGTTTTGAAAAACACAACTTAATATCAGCACCTGTCGTCGATGATAATAACCATTTACTAGGTCGTATTACTATCGATGATGTGGTTGATGTTATCCGAGACGAGGCCGAACATTCAATGTTAAGTCTCGCCGGTTTAAGTGAAGATGAAGATACCTTTGCACCCGTAAGAAAAAGTATAAACCGTCGTTCTCTTTGGCTCGGTGTTAATTTATTAACAGCCTTCCTTGCAGCTTGGGTTATAGGGCTTTTTGATACAACGATTGAAAAGCAAGTCGCTTTAGCCGTACTCATGCCAATTGTTGCCAGTATGGGCGGAGTTGCAGGTAGCCAGACGCTCACTCTAGTTATTCGTTCAATGGCGCTAGGTCAACTCAATGAAAAAAACCAGCTATGGTTATTACGTAAAGAAATTATGGTCGGTGCAAGCAATGGCATCATCTGGGCAATCGCCATCGCTCTAGTGACCATCTTATGGTTTAACAGTCTTGCACTAGGGATATTGATTGGCACTGCTATTATTATTAATTTAATAGCTGCAGCCCTAGCAGGTGTTGCTATACCATTAATACTTAAAAAGTTTGGTAGTGACCCGGCCCTCTCTGGTGGTGTTCTTTTGACGACGGTAACCGACGTAGTAGGTTTTATGGCCTTCCTAGGATTTGCTACTCTATTTATCGTCTAGTTTTATTACTCTATTCATAACTCATAAATTTGGAAAAATACTATGTCAGGAAATAGTTTTGGAAAACTCTTCACTGTAACGACCTTTGGTGAAAGCCATGGACCTTCACTGGGTTGTATCGTTGATGGTTGTCCTCCAGGCTTAAGTTTAAGTGAAGAAGATTTACAAGGTGACCTTGATCGTCGCAAACCAGGTAAATCACGCCATGAAACTCAGCGTCGTGAAGCAGATCAAGTCAAAATCTTATCGGGGGTTTTTGAGGGTAAAACAACCGGTACCCCCATCGGTATGGTGATCGATAATACCGACCAACGATCTAAAGACTACGGCAATATCATGCATCAGTTCCGCCCTGCTCATGCTGATTACACCTACCATCAAAAATACGGTGTACGCGATTACCGAGGTGGTGGTCGTTCATCTGCACGCGAAACAGCCATGCGTGTCGCAGCAGGCGGAGTCGCAAAAAAATACCTCCGCGATCGTTACGGTATTGAAATCCAAGGCTATCTTGCCCAATTAGGTCCAATTAAAACAGAAAGGTTTGATTGGGATCATATGGATAATAGCGCCTTCTTTTGTCCTGACCCTGATAAAGAAGTAGAACTAGAAGCTTATATGGATGCCCTACGTAAAGAAGGTAACTCTATCGGTGCACGCATCAATGTTATCGCTCGTAATATGCCTCCAGGTCTCGGAGAGCCTATCTTTGATAGGCTCGATGCTGACATCGCACACGCTATGTTGAGTATCAATGCTGTAAAGGGTGTTGAATTAGGTGCAGGCTTTGATTCAGTGACCCAAAAAGGTACTGAACATCGTGATGAAATCACACCTGAAGGCTTCTTAAGTAATAATGCAGGCGGCGTATTAGGTGGTATTTCTAGTGGTCAAGATATCCTAGTGAGTATGGCATTAAAAGCCACATCAAGTTTACGACTTCCTGGGCGTAGTGTTGATACTCAAGGAAACCCCATAGAAGTTGTCACCCATGGTCGTCATGATCCTTGCGTAGGTATTAGAGCAACCCCAATTGCTGAAGCGATGCTTGCACTTGTACTCATGGATCACATATTGCGACATAGAGCGCAAAATTTTGACGTCACTACGGAGACACCGATCATCCCTGCCTCTACATGAGTCCATTAAAAAAGACTCCTTACTGGCGCTTATCCGGCTTTTACTTTTTCTACTTTGCTTCCCTGGGGGTTTTTGTACCTTACTGGGGCCTTTACCTTGAATGGAATCATTTCTCAGCTGATGAAATTGGTGAACTAACCGCCATCGTTTTATTAACGCGTGTAATTGCACCTTATATTTGGGGTTGGATTGCTGACCATAAAGGAAAGCGTATGCAAATTGTACGCTCGGCAAGCTTTATAGCGGCTATTGCATTCTCAGGTGTGTTACTAGGTAACAGTTACTTCTGGATAGCTGCAGTAATGTTGGTTTTTAGTTTCTTTTGGAATGCTATATTGCCACAGTTTGAAGCAACAACATTACAGCACCTGGGCGAACACAGTCATCATTACAGTAAAATCCGTGTTTGGGGTTCCATTGGTTTTATAGTCATCGTGATGCTTTTAGGGAGTTTATTTGAACACGTAAGCATCGAGATCATGCCTGTTGCCATGGTCATCACGTTATTAGGTATCTGGTTGATTAGCTTGAAAGTACCAGAATCATTGACCCGACATCTTAGCCTAGATCATCAGCCATTGATGTCGATATTAAAGCAACCGACAGTCATTGCTTTTCTTGTTATTTGCTTTTTAATGTTATTAAGCCATGGTCCCTATTACACTTTTTATAGTATCTACCTAGAGGATCATCAATATAGCCGGAGCCTTATCGGTCAATTATGGGCGCTAGGTGTCGTTGCAGAAGTCGTAGTCTTCTTATTTATGCATCGTTGGTTACCACGCTATGGTATACGTAAAGTGCTGCTACTCAGCCTACTGTTGTCAGCAATACGTTGGTTGATAATCGGCTTGTTCCCAGATCAACTATCCCTGTTACTCATTGCTCAATTACTTCATGCTGCCAGTTTCGGATCGTTTCATGTTGCTGCGATTGCATGGGTTCACCAACATTTTACTGGCAAACACCAGGGCCGTGGCCAAGCTTTATACAGTATGGCGGGCTTTGGTGCAGGAGGTGTAATCGGTAGCCTGTCCAGTGGTTATTTATGGGAAAACCCCGGCCCAACATTCACCTTTAGTCTGGCAGCAGCTGTCAGTATCATTGCTTATCTTATTGCTTTCCGCTGGCTTAAGGCTACTTAATTAGAAAGATAAAATATGGTAGTACTCACTAACTATTTTTGCACCTTTTGTTATATCACTTCTCTTATTCTCGTTAAACACCAGATAAAAAAATACCCAGACCTTATTGGGACTGGGTATTTAGTATAAAAGCCTGGCAGTGACCTACTTTCACATGGGAACTCCCACACTATCATCGGCGCTAAGTCGTTTCACTTCTGAGTTCGGGA